>Ga0364910_1006_pt2 | contig 203537 bp, 149 predicted proteins | sample SorcelJu500001C4_3_FD_206970 | JGI IMG/M metagenome (GOLD analysis project Ga0364910, IMG submission 206970) | Enriched cells from Trout Bog Lake Hypolimnion, Wisconsin, USA - BchlTB.June25.5000.01.C4 | ecosystem: Environmental > Aquatic > Freshwater > Lake > Hypolimnion/Profundal zone | place...
CTTAGCTAACAATTCTAAAATCGGGCCTTTTTCCTGACAAATTTCTATATTGGGAATAGGTTGCCCAATTTTCATGAGAGCAGAACCAAAATCTAAAACAGGCCAATAAATATCATGCTCAATTAACCGGGTAAAGAAAGAAGAAAAAACTCCTTTTACAGCAACCTTTCCAGACTCTATTTCCCATGCCTCAATTGCTTCTTCCACCCACTGATGTTTGGGTCGTTGACGAGCAACGATACTAAAATGCGGAGCATTCAAATCTTCAACAATTTTTTCTTGCAACCTTTTAGACAAACTCACTTTATGTTCTTGAATCGACTGAGCCAAAAAGCCAATGACAAAAAAACTCTCAAATTGGGAAAAGCACGCGATCTGAACACCACCAAAAATCTCAGTCATCGCTGTGAAAAGAGAAAAAAAGCGTTCGGAGGCGAAAAATGGTTCTAAGCAAGCATGGTCAATTCTCCGAGGGAGTAGCTTTATTAGTTTTTTTAAAGAATGAATAGCTGATTGATTATTATTGTTGTGATGCAACCACTCCAGAATATTTTTAACACTTGCCGTTAATAAAGGATCATTTAATCCCCCTTCTTCCAGATCCTTTTCAAATGCAAGAAGATCCAATTGATGGACCTGAGCAATGGCAACTAATAGTGAAAACACGAGAGTATACTCTCTTTGTTTGGCGAGCAGCCGGATGACCTCAATTAAAATAGGCTGGACTGCCTCATTTCCCTCTTTCATTTTAATAAAGGGAGTTATCCATAAGGCAAACTTTGGCAGACGCCTACGCTTGAAACTTCGGATAAAATTTTCCTGAATTTTTACATCGAGTTTCACCTTATGATCACTGCAAGCACAAGCCAAATTCTTCGCTACCTTTAAAATGAAGCCATTACAAGTATGCGTGTCTAAAGAAACTGCATTGAATATCTCTTTCACAGCCATTTTCTGCTTATAACAAGCATCTGCATAGGCGAAAAATTTCGGCGAGAGAATTCCTAATATTCGATAAAATTCCCAAAAAGTCTCTTCTTTAATCAAATAGTGATAACGGATCATGATTTTCGCAATTTTAAATGCGTAGAGATATTCTCCTGCATCTAATTCAATTAGGATAATTTCATTTAAAATTTCCGATACAAACTCTTTCTGCAAAACATCCCACTGACAGCTTAATGCTAGGGCTGTTTTAACGGGACTAAAAGATTGGAAATGAGCGTCAGTGAACGCATAATTTGCAGCAAATGTTTGAAGACCAGTCGGAGGCATTTGTAACATGCGATCCGTTGCTTCTTCATTTAAAAACTGTATAAATGAAGAAAAGCATTCTCTTTTCTCATACTTGATCCCTTTTTCTTTCAGGACCTTCTCTTGAAAAACATAAGCAATTAGCTCATAGATAGACGGAGACATTTTCGTATAGAGTTCTTGTTTAAAAAGGCAAATAGTGCGATTCTTTAAAAAACCATCAATATAATTTTTGAATAAGCGACAAACTAAACGACAGCTAGGCATCGTCGATGAATCTACAAAGCAAATAATTGCAGCAAAAATATGTCCATGATTTTGCACATCTAAAGGCGATTGAATTCCTTGCATATTAAAAAAATCCTTATACTAAAGAATATTTTTGATTTTACCCCTTTTAAAGGAATTTTAAATTACAATTTTTGCAATATATAAGTCCATTTGTTTGTTAAGAATCTATTAATTAAAAAAATTTATTAATCTCAAAAATCCTGAAAACATTAAATCTTAGAGAGTCGCTTTTTCAACGTTTTTCAATTCTTGCAATTTCTTTTTTTGACCGTCATCTAGTCTCCCATCCCTCTATTGCATTACAAATTTCAACAAAAAAGCCTTTATTCACGCAAAAGACGACTGGTGAATACGTGCACATACCTTTATCACTTCCATTATTATGGAAATAAATTAACATGTAATTTAAATAAAATAAATATTCATCATTTAACATAGAATAATGAATTAATATATATGAATATAATAGGAAATAGTATGTTCAATCTTGAGTATACCAGTGAGGTTCATCAGTGGGCAAAGTGCTTGAATCACAATCAATCTCTTGGCATCGATGAAACGCAGCATCAACTTCGACCTCTCGGGTGGCACCAATCATATTTTAAGGGAAAAGAAGCTGATCGTAAACTTGTGCAATTAGTTACAAGTGATTTACAACGCATATTTGAAGGGAAGTCGCTCACGCATCAACCACATTTAGAGTATTTTGCCACTCAAATTTTACATTCTAAGAGAATTCAAAAGCATGCGCCTGAAGAATTGGCTGGATTAGAGCGCTGGTTGGTTGGAATACAAACACGAGGAGGAAAGGAAGCGTGTTATCAACTCGAAGTTAATCAAAGATTTTTCCATATCGATCCCAAAAAGCGTGATCCCCGCCTATTAGGAGTCTCTCAAGTTTTTGCCGAAAGGCACCCCGATTTTGCGGAGTTCGCGATCCGCAATCATTTGTATTACCAAATGGCTCGTACCAATAAGAAAACGACTTTAAAAACTATCGGGGATGAGCCTCAATTGCGTTTTGCAGAAATCACCAGTGATCCTGATTCCTTCGCTCCCTCCCAAATTTCTAAGTTAACCAAAAATTGGGAAGAGGCTAAACAAGATCTTATCGCCAGTAAAATATTGAATCCAGAAGATTATAGCATGCTGCATTGTCATATGACCAAATGGGGACTTGTCAAACAACATGACTATGAATGGGAACGCATGCAACCCATTACGAAAGTCGCACCGCCAGCTCACCCAAATTTTCAGATCGTCAGCTATCATGCCGAAGACAAGATGCTTCCCAATATCCTGGGCGATCAGGGACACGTTGGAATGACATTCACCGACTCAGAAGGCTATGTTTATAACATGGGATTCTTTTGCCATCCGGATGATGATTTTTATAAATTTTTAAAAACACAACGATCTGTTTTACGTGCTCCTGATCGTTACGAATCGCGGGTAGATAATAATTGGCAGAATTTGGCTCATGGCAAGCAACTCACCGAAGCCTTACCCGCTCATTGGAATGAGGGTCTTTTGCAATTTAGTTTAAAAGATGATACGAACGCAAATCCATGCACCGAGCAACTTCTAAATATCTGGAAAGCACATAAAAAGGTCAAAAGTGAGCAAGGATATCCAATCGCAGCTGACAGAACGCTTCGACTTTCAAAAAAAGCTTTATCGAAGGCGTTAAAAGAAAATACAAGCGTCGGCAAGATTCAAATGCTTGCCCAAGATTTGTCGACAAAGATGAAGACGGCCGGTATCAAAGTGGAAGGAATGACTGCTCAAGAAAAATTTAAAGCTTTAATGGGACGTGTACATGATTTACAACAAAAGACTTTGACAGCCAATAAAACAAACGATTGGAGCAAAGGAGCTTTACCTTACATGACGGTTGAGCAGAATTGTACCCATGTAGCACGCTATTATTTTGGACAATGGGTCGAAATCAATTTAGGAGGAGAGAAAGATCCGAATGTTACCAATACGCGACCCATAAACAATCGACCATTTTTACCACTAGTGCCCAGTTCTCCTTATTCTAGATTGCAATGGGCATGGATCTCGACAAAATACATGTTAGCATGTCGCCTTTTGCGGATAGCTTCCCTACTTCCAGGCTTATCCATGATGTTGGGAAGGGGCACAGCACAAAAGGGAATAACTCCAAGATCAAGCCTTTGGACATGCATAAAGAATTTCAATGCTATTCCTGTTACTCCTCAAATGGTCCGCGAGGAAGCAATGCAAGTTCAGTTCAAAATCCATTCTTTGATCCGGACTTTCTGGAAATATGGTAACTCTCCAAGCGGTTTGTTACCTAAGTATTTTACTTAAATTGAAAGTTCAGACGGCTTCATATTTCTTCACTCAAATCAGCCATTTGACTTTGAATCGCTTTAGATAAGTGACCCGCCATATCCATTAATTGATGAAGCAAGCGGATCCTCAACTTATCAGCTTCCTCTAGATCACCCTTAAAGTAAGCAGCGGCTTGATTAGATACAATTGTCACGTTTTCATCCATCAAGTATTTTTCAGGCTTATAGGCGAAGAAGGGATTCATGATATTTAAAAATTCAACCAAAAGATCACCATTCGCATACGCACGTACTAAAAGACATTTTGCCCGCGATTTGTTTTGAAATCTGATCGCTTGAATATACTCTGAAAACAATCTAATTTGTTGGTCTAATAAGATTTCAAATCGATAAGCAACATGAGATCCATAGATTGTACCAAGTAAAACTGCAATTTCATGAGCATTTACAAATAAATTGGATTCCCCTTTTTTTACCGTTTCTAAAGTAGGATCTGTTAAAATAGCAGTCATTGCGTCATCTAAGAGTTGCCCATGCATTCCAAAGAGATCACTCAGATTAGATTCAAATTCATCGGGGATGAAAATAAGGCAATCAGAGTCGCAATCTTCTATGTCATTGCCATCATCCCTAGCCATATCTTCTTGATAAATAGGTTCCATCTGATGATTTTTGTTACAGCTGCACGATTCGGTCATCAACATTAATCCAAGCAATGAAGCAATCATCTTGAATGAGACATCTTTTTTCATACATCCTCAATTGAAAATGGAAGTTTTGGATAAGCGAAAGTACTTGCACAGCTACCACACATATTTTCTCTTTGCTCTCTTTGTGCCTTAGCGCCTCCTAAATAACAAATTGCAAGTCTTGTTATTTTTTTAACAACAAGCATGACTAAACCACCTCAGACCATTTTGTCTCTCTCTCTGCTCTCTGTGCGCTTTGTTGTTCTATATCAACCACAGAGCACACAGAGAGCACAGAGAGAGACAAAAAGCAAGCAGTGAAAACATGTTGGTTCGCTTATCTTATCCAAAACTCTTATAGTTTACTAGGTTCAAAATTTCGAGCTTCCAACATGACTTGGTTCATTTTAAATTTAAATCTACACCTTTTGAAATATATTGTAGAAAGTAATCCAATACAACAGAAGTTTTTAAAAAATTAAAAAACATAATTTTTACTATAAGTTTTTTAAATATCATTGATCTTATTTAAAATTATATCATTATTTTTTATTAAGAAGAAAATGATGATGAAATCATCAAAAATGCAGGACATTCAGGATGATTGCCATTGCAACCCTCATAGCAGGCAGAGGCAAAGATATCCTTAAATGGAATAGCGCAATTATTACAAGAGGTAACCAAGATCGATTTTCATCACTATTTTAAATGTCGTCTGGAAAATAAGAGAGATACACCATCGAAATGCGATCGTAGACGTTTAAAACTTCATCTTTATGCAGCAGGGAAAAAAAACTTTCCCCCACTTTCAAGAATATTAAAACAGAAAGCTATTTACGAAACCTTGATGGGTAATCGGAACCTAACAAACCAGAATGAATAACGATACGATCCAAATGCTTTTTGTCATTTTTAAAAGTTGATTCCAATACGACCATTGATTTCATCCCACCATTAATTTTAATAAATTCTTCATATTCAATTTTTTTCATATTCCTCCTCCCTCCTTTCTTACCTATCATTATAAATCTTCTCGATATATCTTAACAACTTAAGGGAACTCATTAAGTTTATGAGGATTAATGGAAATAAAAGACTTAACATCTGTTCAAAAAGGATCTTGTGACTTTGGCTTATTATGACACTTGTTTTTTCTCTTCTTTTGACTTACTTTCTTTTAGTTCCTGAATCACTAACTTAAGCGTTTCTTCAAGGGATTTGGGATTCTTTTGTAAAACTTTTTCTGTAGCTTCAGTTAACTTTTTGGGAGCAATTTTCATTGCCCATTCGGCAAATCCCTTCACTTCTACAGGGCTAACGTGAATAAGCTGGTCGTTAGCTTGGTTTAAAAGTGTTGCATATGCCGTAATTTGTTCAGGGCTTTCCAATCCTACAGTTAGACGTAACGCCGTATGGGCATCTGAAAGATTGCTGTGGGCAAAACCGAAACTGGGCCTTTTTGAAAGAGGCAGATGATAATGCGTTCTGGCTAGATAGACGATATAGTCCTTCATGATGGGACAGAGCGCACCTTTTAGACGCTCGAGATTTACTTTACTATCTTGGATTCCGCCTTCTTTTGCCATTCGGTTGATGATGTCTCCAAAATGGATAGCAATCAATGGAGTCTCTGTATTGGGTCTTTCTACAAGCAGCAAACCCGTATTTGTGTCTTTTGAACCTAACGAGGGAAGAGCTGTTAATAATTGCTTATACATCTCCGTCGTATTTTGATTGATTAAGTATTTGTAATACTCAATCATTTGAGGTTTCGATAAAAAAAGATTAAAGAATGCACTCGCTTGTGGAGAAAGTGGCTCTTTTTTCTCATACTCTTCAAGTAGCGCATTAAAATCTTTAAAGACGATGGAGTTGTTATTGTTATAAACTGTCATCGCGCCACCCTGATATTTATCTAGGCCGCACATCGAAAATTTTGCTAGGCTATTGATGACAACAATGTTCAATTTTCCTGCTTTAATCGCTTGTCCATAATGTTTAATTACATCTTTGACATTTTTCTCGTAAAAGATGGCAGCAGACGTGTCGATGACTAAGGTTAAAGGTTCTTTTCTTTCCATTAAAGATTCGAGAGGAACTAGCTCTTGGATGGGACGCTGCTTAACGTCTGCGATGGGCGCATTATTTGGATAGAAATCGACAAAGACTGCGTCCGCCTGGCTTAAGTTTGGGATACGACCTTTACCATCCGCTCCCAACGGATCTACAAAAATTTTTGCCTGATTTAAAAGGGAGTCGCCTGTTTCAAAATAGATGCTGTTGATCGAAACGACATTTAGAGGTTTTGATCTTCCGTGTGAGTGGTATAAAGCAGGAAGGAGTTGAGCAAAGGCGTTCATCGAACTTGTATAAGCATACCCTGTTTCCATCTTTTCAAGACCTTCTACCTCCGACAGCTTTGTAATCGTTTCTTTTAATTTTGCTGGATGAGCAAAGTTGAGTTGCAAGATGAATTCCTCAACGATCAAATCAACATCTTTTAAAAGTATTTCCATTGGGAGGTTGTTTTCTGTTATTTTTGTCAAGTGTTTGCCAAGTTTGGCATTGACGATATCCAAAGACTGGTGTAGAACGGCTTGGGAAAGATCATTTTGTTTTAGGCTTTCGGTGTCAATTTGCTCAAAAAGGTCGCTTAAATAAGCATAATAAATGTAGTCTTTTCGATCAGTGTTTTTTTTAGTCAAATCCCCTAAGGATTTCAATTTGTTTTTAATTTCTTCTTTTTTCTCCTTCAAGGAAATCGACGGAGTCTTAGGAGAGAATGATTCAAGCTGGGTTACGGATTTGTTCTTTTCCTTTGGCGGGGCGACCTTGGAAGCTAAAGAGGAGAGCTCCTTCAAAGAGAGCCCTCTTTGGGCAAAGCCTTGTTCAACAATAGGGAGATCAGGGCGATACCCTTTATTGAGGATCGTTTCTAATTCTTTTTTAATGTTTTCATTGACAGTTTTGGTGCTAGAAGGCTCTTTGTTGCCTCTTTTTTCGATCTTTTCTTTAAAAAGGAGCACGGCGCTTTGTCCATCTTCTAATTTAGCCATTCCAAATACCTTGGGAACTATCTCTTGCCTTTTTTTAAGTTGGACATTGCACTCTTTTAGAGTCTCGATAATCAAATTTAATCTTTCAGATAATTCTTTAGGAGGAAGAGGAGAACCATTCGGTCCATTTAAAAGAGGGCTAATATCAAGCATATAACTAGCAGGATCTTTGCCCTCGTCTCTTAAATTGCTTATCGTAGTTATATAATTTTCCTTAAATTTACCTAGCTCTTGTAGAAATGTCTTTTGATCGAATCCCTTTTCTCTTGCTACTTTTGCAGAAAGGGGAAGAGAAGTTTCCTTTTCAGGCTTACTCTCCGTTGTCGAAAATTCATCTTTTTTTGGAACCTGAACCATTTTTACCCATTCACGATAACCCTTCAAAAGTCGCTTCCATTTTACCGACTTACAGGGAATCACGTGACATTGGTTAAAAATTTCCCCATATCCTTGCTTTTTTAATACTTCTTCATAAACAGTCCCAATGGAAGATGCTTCAGAACGATAATAGGTCGCTCTTGTAAATGAGGTGTAGTCTAGTAAGGAGAGGTCAAAGGGACTTCCTTTAAGAGGCGTTCCTTCAAGAGGCGTTCCTTTAAGAAGCTTTCCTTTAAGAGTCGATTCCGATTCCGGCAACAAGGGAAATTTTGCTCCTTTCATCAAATAGTGAATTGCAAAGGTATTGATCTTCATCAATGTTTTTTCATCTCCACTTTTCAGTGCTATTTCCTCGGCAATTAAAAGCTTGCTAATTCGCTTCCGATAGCGTTTAAAGATGTCTGAAGAAGCGTTACTTTCCTTAAGATTTTTAAAAATATCTTCCGCGAGCTTGTGCCATTCCATTTCCTCTTTTTTTTCTTTTTTTTCTGTATGGATAATTTGTGGAGTTACACCAAATTTAATTTCTCTCGGCTGTTCCATAGTAAACACCTTCTTATTACATTAAACAATATATTTATTATTATAGTAAAAATAAAATTTACTAACAATTTTATTAATAGCATGTTTTTATTTCACTTATAGTTAATAAGTTGTGTTTTATAAAGTAAACTAATGTTACTTCTATAAACAATAAATTAATTTAAGTTGTAAAATATATTATTACGAAATGAAAAACAATTAATTGAGCGGCAGCTTGAGTTTTTGTTTTTTTGGCATTAATGCGTTATTAATGCAAAAATTGATAAGAAATATTATAACGAACTGAAGACAAACCACAGCCTCTGGGAAAGCACTGCGGTAGCCGTCAATTTGCTGCATCATTTTGTTTGTGTTAGTACGGCCGTCATAAGCCGAAGCATGTCTTGGAAATTCGCGGGCTTATGTAGCAACGCTGTTTCTGCAGCCTTACTTAACTCTTTGGGAGAGTGATTTTTTGCCAACAGGGTAAAGGTTTTCATTGCATCATCATTGAGGGCCATGAGCTCCTTGTTGACTCCTGCTAAAACGTTTGCATATGCATCAAGCTGTGCGGGACTTTCCAGACCTACAGTAAGACGTAATGCCGTGAGGGTGTCTGAAATATTGCTATGAGCAAAACCAAAACTGGACCTTTTTGATAAGGGCAATCCATTGCGTCTCGCTTGATAAACGATATAATCTCTCATCACAGGAGACAACGCGTTTCTCAAGGTTACCGGATTACTTGTGCCGTTCACTCCTTTCGCTCTTTTCGCTATCTGCTGCTCGATAACTTTTCCAAAATGGATAGCGATCAAAGGAGTTTCATTATTGGGCCTTTCCACTAGCGTCAGTCCATTATTTTGCGTTGATGGACCGATAGTTTGTTTTAATAGGTCATACATTTGAGTCGTATTTTCATTAATTGATCGTTTGTAGGCCAAAATCAATTGGGGATTCGATAAAAAAAGGTTAAAAAACGCAGCTGCTTGGGGAGAAAGGGGTTCTTTGCGTTCATATTCTTCCAACAACGTATTAAAAGCTGAATGATTCACTTTAGCATCGTTATAGACTGTTAACGATCCACCCTGATATTTATCTACTCCGCACATTGCAAATTTCACAAGGCTATTGACAACAACTATATTCAATTTTCCTGCCTTAATCGCATCTTGATACTGACTAATCACCTTTTTCACCTCATCCTCATAAAAGATGCCTGCAGAAGTATCGATGACTAAGGTGAGTGGTTTATCTCTGCGCATTAAAGATTCAGGAGGGATTAGTGCGGGGATAGGAAGTTGCTTAACATCTTTCATGGGTGCGTTATTGGGATAAAAATCAACAAAGACTGCATCCTTGTTGTCTAAATTTGGGATTGGAGCTCCAGCCTTTACTTTCTCATTACTTGCAAAAAAAGTTTTCGCTTGGTTAAGGAATTCTACTGTTTCAAAATAGATGTTATCAAGCGAAACAACATTTAGAGGACGATTTCCATTTGAGTGATATAAAGCTGGCAGAAGTTGAGCAAACGCGTTCATAGAGCTTGTACAAGCATACCCTGTTGCCGGCACGTCAAGTCCTTCCTGCGATCTGTCTATGATCGTTTGTTTTAAATTAGCTGGAGAAACAAAGTTCAGTTGCAAGATGAATTCTTCGAAAATCAGATCAACATCGCTTAAAAGCTTTTCCATTGGAAGTTTGTTGTCTTGCATTTGCGTGAAGAGTTTATGAAGTTTGCGATCAACAATATCCAATGACTGATGCACAAATGCATTCATAAGCTCGTCTTCTTTCTCAACGATTTCACGTCCAATTTGATTAAAAATCTGTTCCAAAATTCCGAAATAAATGAAATCTTTGCGACTACCACCACTTTTACTACTCACTTGTTCGCCCAACTGCATTAAGTCTCTTAACTTTATGGCAATTTCCTCTTTCTTTTGCTCCAAAGGTTTCTTCTCCACGGAAGATGTTTTTGTCGGAACAGAGGTGGATTCAACTGTATCCATACCTTTTGGTGGCAAGATTTGTTTGGTTAGGGCGACAATTTGCGGCAAAGTAAGGCCTCTTTCAATAAAGCTTTGCTCAAGCTTAGGAAGATCAGAGCGATATCCTTTGTTGAGCATCTTTACTAATTCTTCTTTAAAGGCTTCATCGACCGATTTGGCGTTAGTGCCCTGTTGTCCCTGGCTACTACCGGTTTGCTGTGGTGGGATTTTTGATTCGATCTTCTCTTTAAAAAGGAGCAATGCGATTTGTCCATCATTTAATTTGGCCATTCCAAATACTCTTGGGAAAATCTCTTTCTCTCTCTTAAGATCTTGATTACATTCTATTAAAACGGATTTAATAGCATTTACTCTTGCAGATAATTCGTCGGGAGCAAGAGCAGATCCTTTTGGTCCATGTAAAAGAGGGCTAATATCGAACATTGATGCCGTGATGTCAACTTCATTCAAAGTGTTTAATTCTTGATATTTTGCCTTAAAATTCCCCAGGTGTATTAGAAAATCGCTGCTAGCAACTCCTTTTTCTCTTGTTACTTTGGTCTCTTGTGCGGTATCTGTTTTTGAAGGTGCTTCCTGTATAGGAATCTCGACCATCCTTTTGATTGGAAAGTACCCCTTTAACATCCGCTTCCATTTGACGGACTTCGTAGGAATCACATGGCATTTCTCAAAAATCTCCCCATATCCCTGCTTTTGTAATACTTCTTCATAAAGAGTCCCGATGGACGATGGTTCAGAGCGATAATAGATCGGTTTTGTGAATGCACCATAATCTAATAAGGAAAGGTGAAAGGGGCTTCCTAGAAGTGGCTTTTTCGGCTGATGCATTTGAGGTATTTCTTGTTCCTGCAATCGCTGCTTTTCCTTCTCATGGACTTGTGGCACTTCTTGTTCATGCATTCGCGGCTGTTCATGTTCATGCAATAAAGGAAACTTTGCTCCTTTCATCAAGTAATGAATCGCAAAAGCATTGATTTTGTTCAATGTATCTACATTTGCTCCGCTTTGCAGCGCCTGTTGTTCAATACTCAAAAGCCTATCAACTCGCTTAGCATAGTGTTTAAAGATAGTTGGATTGGCGTTATTTTCTTGAAGATTTTGAAAAATCCGCTCCGCAAGCTTATGCCAATCCATCCCCTTTATTTCTTCTCTGTGTATTTGCGACACCCCCTCGCCAGAATAAGTTTGTGGAATATTAGAAGGGCGCCCAATATCTGGTTGTTCCATAAAAGCACCATATTGTTAAATTAATTTCGCATATTTATTATTATAATTAAAATATTTTTAATTAACAAATTTATTAACAATGTAGTTATTTAATTTTATTGTATTTAAATTATTAAATATTATTTTGTGTATACAAATGTTTTTAGTAAAAATTTAAATAAATGATAAATAATTATTATATTCAATTTTTTATTGATTTTGTATAAAACATGAATGAAAGCGACACGAAACCAAATTTTCTAATAAATAGAGCGGAGCGAGAAAGATCAAACGCAAAGACACGAACAAAGGCGCAAAAAAGGGTTAGTGGTTCTCTACAGAAAAACAACAAAAAATGTATGAACCACACTCTCTACTCTGTGTGACTAACGCCTTAGCACTTATAGGAATAAGACGCAAAAAAGAAATTTATCAAACAATGCTTGTTGCTTAAATCGGGTACTAAAAATTGGTACCCACACCGATACCGCTCTTCAATCCGCCAACATCAACGTTTCTCCTAAACCGCGTTGGCTGATAAAGGTAATCCAGGAAGGCCTCCACAAATATGTGACAATTGATATTATAAATTACGCCTGATTTCACAACAAGCCCCCACGTAGATTTGCATTCATGTTTATGCTGCTTAGTGACTCTGTTGTGAATGTCAATATAACCGTTCGAAGGACCGAGGCCTAGATAAACATTGAAGTCATCCTTGAATTGATAGACATAGCTTAAGCCAAAGCTGATATTCGTAATGTTTATTCTAGTAGAATAATGCAGGCGATAGGAATGTCCCTTTTTATTGATCCAGTCAATATTTATCCAGGTTTGATAACATTTGAGCAACGTGGCTGCCCCTTCAATCTGGTAGCTGGCCATTGAACGGCCGTAGATTTTTCTAAACCTCCCTGAAGAAGGCCAAAATGCAGCTACGCGAAATTTCAACGAGGAATCAATATTTTCTAAAATTTCGCTACTTAACCAGCCGCTTGTCTCTTTATTTCTGCAAATAAAAGAATCGTCTGTGTCATTCAAACACTCTGTCTGATAATCGAAATATTTTTCCGGATAAAGCTGAGTCTTTTCACATTTAGTTTGAGCTACTTGAGTATTGTAATCGTTCATTTGTGGGGTGAAACTCGTATTAGGCTCTCCCAACAATAGCCGACTCTTAGCGGCCAGAAGCATGATCACACATACTAACGTCCATTTAGGCATATATTCCCCTATCAGGTGTGGGTTTGATGTTTATTTTCATTTCTTTTTATGGTGTGGAATCACCTTTGTAAATACTGCTGGTGATCTCTTTCCCCCAGCATTGACTGAGACGATATAATATTTGTAGGTTCGATCTTTCTTCCTATTGCCATCTTCAAAGCGATAGGAACACTTCTTGGCCTTGACTTCACCAACCCTTTTGGTCAAAGCAGCGTCACGATAAATCTCATAACGAACGATGGTTTCATCGTCTTGTGGCGGTTGCCAAGTTAAGATATTTACGTATTCATCGAAATTGAGGTATTTATTGACCACCTGACATCCATAGAAATCATGCGGAGGCAGAGGAAAAGGCGAAGGAATGATAACCTCGGTATAGATGGATGACGACGAAGGATAGTATTTCGAATCACCACTGTATACAGCCGTGATGGGATGACTGCCGATCGCTAGTGTTGAAGTCGAAAGCTCTGCTACCCCATTCACCAAGAGTGACGTTCCAATCGCCATATCGCCATCGAAAAAGGTCACTGTCCCCGTCGGGATTCCGCTATGGGTAGGATCTATGACGGTGGCAGTAAACACAACTGTTTGCCCAAACTCTGCAGGATTTAAAGAGGATGTGAGTTCTGTAATCGTTGGTAACATGGCTGGGACTACCATGTGCTGAAACCCGGGAGCACCCAATGCCGAAGAACAAAAATTGGTCGATCCGGAATAGATAGCTGTGATGTTATGTGTGCCTACAGCAAGGTTTGAAATGTTTAAGATAGCCAAACCGTTAGTGACGGGAACTGTTCCAATCGGAGTTGGCCCCACACCGTTAAATGTGTCATAGAAGGTGACGCTGCCTATCGGCGACCCTGACACGTTTCCATTGTATGCAGAAGAATTGATCGACACACTGGCGATGAATGAAGCCTCTTCTCCCAATATCGAAGTGCTTGGCGAAGCACTCAAGATAGACGTGATAGTAGGAATGCATTGCACCACCTGAGTCACTTGACCACTGGAGGTGTCGAAGTTAGTGTCGGGATTGTACACCGCCGTAATCGTGTGAATACCTGTAGAGAGCTCGTTAGTGGAAAGAGTGGCAATTCCGCTGCTATTAAGAGGAGTTGTTCCGAGAAATGTGCCTCCCGGCAGTATGCCATCATAGAAACTGACAGAGCCTGTCGGTACAACAGACGTAGACGGAGGGCAATTAACGGTCGCGCTTACGGCGGCAGTAAATGTCACAACTTCACTAAAAATAGATGGACTACCCGATGTGGTCAATTCTAAGGTTGTGGCGATGGGATTGACGATTTGATCAAGCACGGCAGTTGAAGAAGAGTAATTGCTATCTCCCGAATAGAGGGCAACAATAGATAACATCCCAGCCTGCAACGGCGGAACACCATCGAAGGGTATGGTCACCGAAGCCCGTCCATTCGCGTCGAGTGGTAAAGCAGTTGGAGTTAATGGTTGTGTTCCATAATAAAGCATCACTACACCTGTCGGAACTCCAGGATTCGGATTTGGAGGAACAAGAGGAGTGACTAGTATATTAAACGTCACAGGACACCCATACTCTGATGGGTTAGGATTGGATGTCAACGTCGTTTTAGATGTGTTCGTTTGGGATGTTTGTGTAACAATTTGATGAACGGCAGGTGAAGTCGATGTCAAATAGTTTGTATCACCACCATAAACAGCAATGATATTGAGAGGGATAATCGGAGCTAGAGGGAGTTGATTAGTCTCAAACAAGGCAATCCCGTTAGATGAAGTAGAAGACCCAAGTAGTATCCAAGTGGCGGGGTTACTTGGATCAATCGCATTGTAAAAGCTTACTGTACCTGTTGGATCTTTGACGACAGCCGCTATAGGTGGATTCGGTGTTATCGTTGCAATAAACGTGACCTCTTCACCAAACATCGATGGGCTCGGGCTGTAATAGGAGATCGTAGTCATGGTCGGCGCTTCATCAACCTCTTGATTCAATATAGCTGAAGTTGATGAGCTAAAATTCTCATCCCCTCCATACTCAGCAGTAATCTGATGATAAGGAAATGTCATAGAAACAGATAGATTAGAGAGTATAACAGATGCTTGATAGGGTGAACTTGTAGATAACGTCCCTGTACCAAGGACCATGCCATTTTCTATAAAATAAACAACTCCCGTTGGTATCGCCGAAGTTGGTGATGTCGGAGTAACGGTAGCGGTGAACATAATTGGTTCCCCATAGGTAGGGGGTGTCGTTGCCGATGTAGAGACAAGAGTCGTACTCGTCGTTGCAAGAGCTAGATTAACAGTTTGTTCAACGACAGGAGAAGTTGAGGTCAAATAATTTGTATCGCCGCTATAAACTGCGATGATATTGAGAGGGATTATTTGCGCTAAGGGAAGTTGATTTGTCCCAAAAACCGCTGTTCCATTAGTTGGAACGGTCCCTAGCAAAATCCATGTGGCCGAATTGCTTGGGTCAATGGCATTATAGAAGCTGACAGTTCCCGTTAGTTCTTGAACGATGGCATTTATGGCTGGATTCGGTGCTGTCGTGGCAACAAACGTTACCTCTTCCCCTACACTCGATGCGTTAGGGCCATACCATGTGATAGTTGTCATGGTAGGAGCCTGAGCAACCTCCTGATTTAATATGGGTGAAGTGGATGGGCTAAAATTCCCATCTCCTTCATATTCAGCAACAATCTGATGATAAGGTGACGTTGTGGAAACAGATAGATTGGAGAGTATGATGGATGCGACATAGGGTGAACTGGAAGACAGTGTTCCGGTGCCGATAACCATACCATCTTCGATAAAATTGACAACGCCGGTTGGCGTCCCTGTTGCTGGCGTGGTCACGGTTGCTGTGAAAGTGATAGGTTGCCCATACGTAGGAGGCATGGTTGCGGACGTGGAGACAAGAGTAGTGGCAGTAGATGCAAGATTGACGGTTTGAGTGACAAGGCCTGTTGAAGGATTAAAGTTAGAGTCTCCAGAATAGTTGACGATGATTGTATTGATCCCCGGTTCAAGATTCGGAATGCTAAAGCTCGCTGTTCCGGCTGTGAGGGTGATCGGTCCTGTCGTATAAGATCCATAGAGGGCGGTGATCGTTCCAGTAGGTGTCCCTTGCCCGGAAATCAAAGATGTGACGGTCGCTGTAAACACTGGTAAAGGCGAAGTGTTATATGTCGAGGGATTCAGACTTGAAATCACGGTTGTTTGGGTATCAATTTTTTCAACTTGCTGTGAAAATGTTACTGAGTTATTGGCAAGAAAGTTTGAATCCCCGCTGTATTGAGCTATAATGGTATGCGGAGTCCCTACGGATAAGCTCGATATAGATAAGGTGGCTATGCCGTTTACGAGCGCAACCGTCTGAAATGCACTGCCGTCTACCACAAAAGTAACAGAACCGGTTGGTGGAATTCCTACAGGCGTATTGCCAGAATCGGTCGGGATGTTAAGCAATGACCTGACAGAGGCCGTCAGTTGCACTGTTTTCCCAAAGAATGATGCATTGGGGGCATCAGAAACCAAGGTGACTGTTACTGGGGCCTTGTTGATTGTCTCCAGCACCTCTGGAAAATTAGCCGCTTGGAAATTTGCATCACCGCCATAGGTCGCGTTAATGACGAGGTTGGATCCTGCGGTGATGTTCACATGTGAAAGATAGTTTGAGACAGTCAAGGAAGCTATGCCATTGACAAGTGAGGCTGTTCCGAGCAACGTCGAAGGTCCTACCGGTCCTATGTAAAAACTTACAATGCCTGTCGGGGTGCCAACATTATAAGAAGCAACGTTAGCATTCAAAATAATCGTATCTCCATAGGTGATCGTTTTAGGGGTCGCTGTTAAGATGAGATCAGGAAGAGCTGGAGAGATCGTATAGGCAACAGACAGGGTATCTGATGAACCTTCATAGCATGCACTTTCTACTGAGCAGCAGACAGGGTTATAGGTTGCAGTGAAAAAATGAGACCCTCCGCCAATTAACTGCGTAGGGTAAAGAGCAGTTCCATTAGATCCTATTTGCACAGTAGCCAAAATTCCATTTTCATCAGAAAAAACGACCGATCCGGTCGTTGGAGTACCAGCGCCTGCAACAGATGTAACCGTCGCTCCCAAGATGATCGTCTGTCCGTACACCGAACCTGTTGCCGGAAGTACAATGAGGGTAGTAGTCGTTGGAGCAATCACAATGGACAGCGTCACAGTGTTAGTTGATTCAGAGAATGCAAAAAATGAATCGCTATTGTACGTGGCCGAAATCGAATGCGACCCAATCGAAAGCGAAGAAACTGTGAGTGTAGCCACCCCGTCTTCTAACAGAGCTGTGCCAATCGCAGTCGTCCCGTCAAAAAAGGTGACGGTACCAGTCGGTGTGCAATCAGTGTCACAAGATCCTTTAACTGTGGCAGTGAAAGTCACAGGTTGGCAAAAGTAATAAGGGGCTGATCCACTAACTGCTACGGTTGTCTGTGTGCCAAGGAGGTCAGCGACAACAGTAGCGGATGACATGTCGAAATTGTAGGGTGAGAAACATTCACCACCGTAAATAGCTGTAATTGCACTACAACCAAGGCATGACGGCGTGAAGCTTACGGTGAATGATGTATTCGCAGGAAGTAAACTTGGTGGTACTGATGCCGAACCAATCGGATTCAGATCTGGGCCTTCATAAAAATCGACCGTTACGTTTGTAAAATTTGGAAATGGGCCAGGACCTATTGCAGTCACAGTCGCAGTAAGAGTCGCACTACCAAACTCCGTTTCGTAAGGCGTCAACATCAATGTCATCTCCGTATCATAGGTAGTCACACATTGAGGGAATGCAGCAGAAGTTGATCCGAGAAAAGGAGCTGTACCTGGAACGTATATAGCAATGATATTATGATTTCCCAAAGTTCCACCCGCGGCTACCGTTGGAAACGAAATCGCTGGAGAAACGGCTGTCCCATTAATTAAATTTCCTGTACCTAGCAAGGTAGCAGGCGATGTTGATTCATCATAAAACTGGACTGTTCCTCCTGTTGGTATGAGGTCTGGACATGTGGATATTGCAGACACCGTTGCTGTAAACATGGTGGTATCTGGGTTGACGGCAACAGGGTTCTGGCTCGAACCGGTAATTATCGTCGTTGTATTCAATGTTCCCGCAACTGTCTGAGACAATGGGCTAGAAATCGATGCATTGAAGGTCGCATCACCAGAATAGGTTGCCGTTAAAGAATAAGTATTTGGATAGAGATTACATATGCTGAAGGACGCCATACCATTTGCGAGAGAGACTGTTGCAAGAGGTGTCGAACCATTGTAGAAAATGACAGTACCAGTGGGTTTCTTGGTATTAGCGCTACAAGCGGATTGAACCGTGGCGGTAAAAGTAAGCGACGCTCCAAAAGCAGAGGGATTAGAACCCCCTGTAAGAGCAAGCGTTGTTGTCGTGTCATCTTGGCCAACCGTGACAGTGACAGTGGGTGCTGTCGAACCAGTGAAGTCTTGTGGACTTGAGCTTGGAATATAGATCGATGTAATTTCGTGGCTTCCACTGGACAAAGGAACGGTTATTGTGGCTTGACCGGAAATTACACCTGCCGATTCCAACAATGTAAATCCGTCATAAAAATTCACGGTTCCAACGGGAATTCCACTTCCTGGGGCATTTGCAGTAACAGTGGCAACCAAAGTGACATTACTTCCACTAGTACAATTGTCTGCGACCGTTGTCGTAGTTGAGGTCGCTGTAGGAACAATGACGTGAGAGATGGTCGAGGATGGATTTTGTGAAGAGGGCAAGTAGTTCGTATCGCCATTATATACAGCATAGAGCGTATAAGTTCCAACATCTAAATAGGGAGGAGGAGTATATAAAAAAGTCGTTGAAACGGTATTTGTATTAGGCACTGCTGTTATTGGCAACGATGTGCCAAGGGCAATAGGAGGTCCTCCTGATGTAGCGTAAAATGTCACTGTACCACTTGGTGAAAGTGGAGGATTGCTAGGTGAACCAACGATGATAGCCTCCAATTGAATCGGCTCTCCATAGGCGGTTGGAGATTGAGTAAGAGAGATAATAGTGGCGGTGGTTGCCGCAAGATTAACTGTCTGAGGCAATGCGGTAGACATAGCGGAAGTAAAGTTTACGTCTCCATTATAAGTAGCTGTGATTGTATGTGGCCCACCTCCAAGCGTATTAAGGGAATAAGTTGCTATCGCACTATTGCTCGTATGCGGTGAAAGAGAAACTGTTTGAAGCGGATTTGATCCGTCAGAAAATGTCACCGTGCCTGTTGGTAAGCCAAAAGAATAGGGAGCTGTAACGATGCTGGTGAAGGTGACAAAACCTGCATAAGTCGACGGATTTGAATTTGACTGCAGCGAGACCGTTGGGGTAGCTTGGTTTACCTGCAGTGGTAATGCTGGAGTGGATGTTGAGCCTTCATAAGTAGAATCTCCCCCGTATACAGCCGTTAATGAATGAGACCCTACTGCAAGACTATCTATATTCAAAGTTGCGCTGCCACTAATTAGTGGCATTGTACCAATAGAAGTGCTGCTATCCATAAATGTCACCGTTCCCGTCGCAGCGGACGGGCTGACGGTTGCCGTCAACATGACAGATTCCCCATAGAACGATGAAGCTGTAGAACTCACGAGTGTCGTCGTTGTTGGCAAAAGTGCCAAAAGGTTCATTTCAGAAGAGGGTTTACTTCCTTGTAAGTGATCTTTCGCATTGATTATAAGGCTAGAGATCAGTTGTTGTGTCGACTCGTTGAAATATTGAAAGTTATTGGCAGGAAAGACGGTAACATATCCATTGGTCACCGCAGAAAGCGCATGGGGATCAAAAGATGATGATTCATTAGAAGCAGAATCGGTGAGGTCTTCCAGATCTTGCGTTACCGTCAATGTCGCTATATAACCTCCAGATGCCGTGTAAGTATGTTCAATGAGAGGATTAGTAGAGCATGTCGTTAGACCATCACCAAAATCCCATTGATAGTTGATCGTTCCTTGCTTCTGCGATTTTGTTGTTGATGCATCGAAGATTGCACTCTCGCCTACGGTAGGTTGTTCGACAGTGAAGGAGGCTACGATTTCTGGTTCCGGAAAGTGAGCTAAGCCTGAGATTGGCTTTGAGAATTGCACAATGGATTCAGCTCTTTGATTTTTAAAGTTGATTTCAAAGACTTCGAATCCTCCTTCCTTCGCTATGTAGAGTTCTTCCTTTTGATTTGCGAAGAAGAAATCAGTAGCGTCAGTCGACAAAAAGGGGTGGCTTGCTTCGAAAGACACTTTTTTGCTTTTTTTTGTGTTAATGTCGATGTTATCCAAATGCCGTCCCCCTTCTTGGACAGCGTAGAGAGAACGACCATCACTTGAAATCATTAAGTCATCAGCAATCCTTTCTAGAGAGAAAAAGGGAGTGATAGCCAATGTGTCGATATCGATGGAGCTGATTTGGCTAGATCCTTTGAAGGTCACGAAAAGCTTGTTTATTGTGGAAGCTAGGGCAATACAATGGGGGGGCTTTTCGAAGATACCTAAGGAATAAAATGTTTGTTTTTTGAAGTCCAAGCATAAGATCTCTTCACGACCTTTATAGATCGCATAACCTTGTTCTCCATTGGATCGGACTGTTAACTTGAGAGGGATCCCTTCAGGTGCATTCAATTCTTCAATTTCTCTGGAAGCAAGATCCATCTTAACAAGCCGACCGCTCTTATAGTCAACCAGAAATATCTGTTGACCGCTAGGTGAGAAAGCCAGAACCTTTGCCGGAAAGTTCAGTGAGAGAACATTTTCGATCTTTCGAGAATCCAAGTTTAATGGCAAGATATCATTGGAATCGAAAACGCTCGCATAGACCCGTTGAGGATATTTCTTCAAGGATTCGATTTTTTGTTTGTGAGGTAACACCTGCACATCCGCCCTTTCTACAAAATGATCATCTTTATCTATATTCAAATCAAGCGGAGGAGGGCTTGCAGAGAGCAAAGCACACACGAAAATGAAGTAAAGATAATGGACTATACTTTTCAAAGTTGACTTACGTTGAGAAATCATGAAACTCGCCTCATTCATTTAAAAAAAATACCTTACAACAATCGAAATTATTTTTTATATTAGAATTTAGATGATTTTAGGAGGAGGCGACTTGCGTCTTAATTGGATGTTACAATTAATGATCAGCGACACATCATTTGAACTTAATCTGTAATTCTATGTTGCGTATATTTGCATGTTGCTTATATATAAATATTTTTGTTTTTAGGATTGATTGACCAAGAAAATCTGTCATCGGGTGGAATGTAATAAGTATGAAACCAGCTATTAGCACTACTACTGAGATCTACTTCACTTTCATGTTAATTTTTTTTCCTATTCTTTTAGGATTTATTCATGCCTACTTTAAGGGCGAAAAAAAAACGGATTGGATTTTACTCTATTACATTTTCATTGGTGTTGGCGTTCAAGCTTTTTTGTCAGGAATCTATCAAATTTTGAAACCCTACGTCGTTGTCGATTACGTCCAATGGCCCTATAGCCCTTTTCTTTTGGAAGTGGGAGCGGCAAATATATCTTACGGAATTCTGGGCCTAGCCAGCCCATGGCTAAGTAAAGGATGGCAAAGAGCAACTGCTATTGGATACTCTTTATTTCTTCTTATAACAGGAAGTGAACATCTGATCGACAGGATTATCAATGGCGTCAATGCTGGAAACTCTGGAGGTTTTGTCTATGCTGACTTTGGTGTTTCCATTGCTCTATTTGTTCTATTAGCAATGCAATATTTTTCTTCAAAAGACTCTAAAAAAACAATCTATTCGCCTAGAATGAACTCAGAGGCAGAATAAAAATCGTCAATGCCGCAATTTAATATTATAAAGAACTTCAGATGAACCGCAGCCCTGAGAAGCGCTGCGGTAGACGGCAATTTGAGCATCATTTTGTTTGTAGTATGTCCTTCATAAATCCAAGCATCTCTTTGAAATTATTGGGCTTGCGTTGCAACGCTTCTTCTGCAGCCTTACTTAACACTTTGGCAGTATGATTTTTTGCCAACAAAGAAAAACCTGCCATCTCATCGGGATTGAGGTCGGTGAGCTCCTCGTTGACTTCTACTAAAACGTTTGCATATGCATCAAGTTGTTGGGGGCTTTCCAAGCCTACAGTAAGGCGTAATGCAGAGAGGGTATCTGAAAGATTGCTATGAGCAAAACCAAAACTGGATCTTTTTGATAGAGGCAGCCCATGAAGTCGCGCTTGATAGACGATATAGTCCCTCATCACAGGAGACAGCGCGTTTTTCAAGACTCCCGGATTAGTGGCGCCTTGCACTTTTCTCGCGCTTTTCACCATCTGATCGATAATTTTTCCGAAATGGATAGCGATCAAAGGAGTTTCCTCATTGGGCCTTTCCACGACCGTCAGTCCAATACTTTTCTTTGGATTGAGAACTTTCATCAATTGACTATACATTCGAGTCGTATTTTCATTAATGATGTTTTTGTAGGTCAAAATCAAACGGGGATTCGATAAAAAAAGGTTAAAAAACGCAGCTGCTTGTGGAGAAAGGGGCTCCTTTTCCTCATATTCTGCTAACAACTTATTCAAAGGTGAATGATTGTCGCTATAGACTGTTATGGAGCCACCCTGATATTTATCTACTCCGCACATCGCAAATTTTACAAGGCTATTGACAACAACAATATTCAATTTTCCTGCCTCAATCGCAGTTTGATACTGACGAATTACGTCTTTGACTGCATCTTCATAAAAGATGCCTGCAGAAGTATCGATGACTAAGGTGAGTGGTTTATTTCTGTTCATTAAAGATGCAGGAGGGATTAGTTCGGGGATAGGACGTTGCGTAACATCTTTCATGGGTGCATTATTGGGATAAAAATCAATAAAGACTGCATCTTTGTTGTCTAAATTTGGGATCGGGGTATTACCGTTTACTCTCTCACTATTTACAACAAAATTTTTTGCACTTGTAAGGAATTCTACTGTTTCAAAGTAGACGTTCTCAAGATAAACAATATTTAGAGAACTATCTTTATTTGAGTGGAATAGAGCTGGCAGAAGTTGAGAAAACGCGTTCATCGAGCTTGTACAGGCATACCCTGTTGCCGGCACTCCAAGTCCTTCCTGCGATCTTTCTGTGATCGTTTGTTTTAAATTTGCTGGAGAAACAAAGTTCAGTTGCAAGATGAATTCCTCGAAAATCAGATCAACATCGCTTAAAAGCTTTTCCATCGGAAGCTCTGTTTCCATTTTTTTGATGAGTTTATCAAGTTTGCGATCAACGATATCCAAAGACTGGTACACAAATGCATTGGTGAGATCGTCCTCTTTATCAATAATTTCTTTTCCAATTTGAATAAAAATATCGTTCAAAATTGCAAAATAAATGAAATCTTTGCGACTATTACCCTGACTACTATTAATTTGTTCAGCTGATTGCCTTAAAATTCCTAACTTTTTGGCAATTGCCTCTTTCTTTTCCGCCAAAGATATCGTCTCAAACGAAGACGTTTTTGTCGGAGCAGAGGTGGATTCGACTGTATCTACACCTTTTTGTGGCAAGATTTGTTTGGTTAAGGCGACAATTTGCGGCAAAGTAAGGCCTCTTTCAATAAAGCTCTGCTCTAGCCTCGGCAGGTCTGAGCGATACCCTTTGTTGAGCATCTTTATTAAATCGTCTTTGAAGGCTTCATCGACTGATTTGGCGCCTTGTTTTGCCTGGCTGCCACTTGCCTGCTGTTGTGGGAGTGTTGATTCGACCTTCTCTTTAAAAAGGAGCAGTGCCATTTGTCCATCATCTAATTTGGCCATTCCAAATACTTTTGGAAAAATCTCTTCCCCTCCACTAGCTTTTCGACGTTGTGTATTGCATTCTTTTAAAACCTCGTTAATTATAGCTACTCTTTGAGATAACTCTTCTGGAGCCAGAGACGATCTCTCTGGTCCATTTAAAAGCGGGCTAAGATCAAACATAAATGTCTTTAATTCGTCCTCAGTTAAGCTTTGATAAGTTTCCTTTAATTTCTGTAAATGCAATCCAAAATTATCGTTATCAACCCCTTTTTCTTTTGCTACTTTGGAGAGAGGAATTTGCATTTCTTGCGCGGTATCTATTTTTGGTACCTCTTTTGGAATCTGAACCATCTTCATCCAAGGAAAACATCCCTTTAACAGCCGCTTCCATTTAACCGACTTAGCGGGAATCACCTGACATTGCTGGAAAATTGGCTCATATCCTTGTCTTTTTAATACCTCTTCATAAAGGGTCCCCATGGAAGATGGTTCAGATCGATAATAGCTCGGTTTTGTGAATGCACCATAATCCAATAAGGAAAGGTGAAAGGAACTTCCTAGACTCAGCTTTTCCTGCTCATGCACCTGTATTTCTTGTTCCTGCAATACCATTTTTTCTTTCTTATGCACTTGCGTCTTTTCCTGTTCATGCGCTCGTGGCTTTTCCTGCTCATGCAATAAAGGAAACTTTGCTCCTTTCAGCAAATAATGAATCGCAAAAGCATTGATCTTGTTCAATGTTTCTACATCTCCAATTTTCTCTGCCTGTTGTTGAATAGACAAAAGCCTGTCAATTCTCTTAGCGTAGTGTTTAAAAATAGTAGGATTGGCGTTACTTTCATGAAGATTTTTAATAATCTGCTTGGCAAGCTCATGCCATGCCATCGCCTTTATGTTCTGTTCTTGTACTTCCGGCAACCCTTGGTTGCCAAAAGAAGTTTGTGGAATAGATGGTCCAATTCTGTCATCTTTGTCCATAAAAACACCCTATTATTAAATTAGTTTCACATTTATTATTATAAATAAAATATTTGTTATTAACAAATTTATTTGAGTTATAATTATTTTAATAAATAATTTTGTAACTATTTAATTTATTTAGTAATTAAGATTTTACAATTTTTATAAAGGGTCAAGAAAGAGAAAGGGGTCAAGAAAGGGGTCAAGAAAGGGGTCAAGAAAGGGGTCAGGCCTAGGGTGTTGAAAAGAAGCCAAAAAATGCCATTTTAAAAAATATAATTTACCATTCAATTCGTGCGATTTTGGAAAAATTAAAAAAAACCTTGATTTTGTCTTGCGAAAAACTTTAATAGTATGTCCTTTATTTATTGAGGACAACATGAAAAAAAGCAATCATCACGAAAATCAATCCCAAGATGTCTTTGAAAACGAAAATACTGCACCTGACTTACCGAAAAACAAGCTGATCAAATCACGAAATGCGTGGCGACAACGAGCTCAGGAGCTAGCTAAGACATGTAAAAGTTTGCAGGAACAGGTGAGAAACCTGTCTGAAAGCCGTGACACTTGGAAAGCAAAAGCTCTGGAAAGAAAAGATTTCGGCAGCAAAGAAATAGAATCCTTAAACAAGGAAATTAGAGAGCTACAAGCCAAATTATTACAAGTCAATTCTATCCTTGAAAACCAAAAAAAAAAGCCAAAATGAAATCGTTAATTCAATCAAGCCTCACGGTCATCAATATCAGGTTGGCCTCATTCAACTTGCCATGCACCTGCGCTCAATAGGTGGATTTGCTTACCGTGCGATTACAAAAGGAATAGAAATATTTTTTTCATTTCTTAAGATTTCAATTTCTATTCCGCATTTTACCACAATACGTCTTTGGTCTTTACGTTTAGGACTTTTCCGTTTGTCAAAGACCATAGAAAAAGCCGACGATTGGATCTATCTCATTGATGCGACTATTAAATGTGGGCCAAGAAAATGTTTAGTCATTATTGGAATCCGATTATCATCAATTCTTAAGAGGAAAAACGACAATTTAACATTAACTCATGAAGATGCTGTTGTACTTGATCTCTATCCATGCAAAAAGTTAACAGGAGAGGTTGTTTCGGAGCGGTTGCAAAAGGCAAGTGAATGTACAGGTTTACCATTATCGATAGTTAGCGATAGAGGCGGAGAGATAAAGAAAGGTGAACGTCTCTATAGAGAAAATGGAAAGCTACATGAGAAATATTTTTATATATTTGATGTTCCGCACAAACTAGCCCGTCTATTTGAAGCAACTTTTTCAAATTGTGATCGTTGGAACGAATTTTTAAAAAAGGTAACGTATACCAAACTACAAGTAGCTCAAACAGACATGTCTTGCATAGCACCTCCTGTTCAACGTTCAATTTCTCGCTACATGAACGTAGACATTCAGGTTGGTTGGGCGCTGGCGGTTATTAGAGCAAAAAAACAAGGCAAATTAGACCACTTTCCCAAAGCAAAGGTCGATCAATGTTTTGGTTGGCTTGACGAATTTGAACTTTTGATTATTGAATGGGATCAAATGGTTAACATAGCAGAATCGATAAAGAAAGCAGTACGCGAAAAAGGTGTTTCCATGAAGATGTACGAGGAGCTTGAGGAAGAGATTCGAAAGATACCGCAGGATAGTAGAAATGTGTCTATTTTTGCAAATAAAGCTATAAGTGCTTTAAGAGAAGAGGTTGAAAAATTACCTACAGGGGTTACTGTCATAGGAACAACTGAAGTTTTGGAATCGGCTTTTGGCAAATATAAGGAACTTTCACATCAGTATCGAGGCAATCTAGAAGTCAGTTCGAATACTCTTAGTCTTCCATTGTTTATTGGAGAGAAACCAACAGAATATACAGTCAAAGAAGGCTTAGAAAGCACATTGTGCAGAAACTTTTTTAAATGGTGTAAAGAATTAGTAGGAGAAACTATGGCTAGTGGCAGACGAAAGATCTTAGCACAAGGAAAAATGTTGTGGTAAATTTATTTTTTTATTTTTAACAGTTTCAACACCCTAGGTCAGGCCTGACATTCCGACATTCAGATATGAGTTTTTGAAGCAAGTTAGGTAGGCAAGAAATGCACAGATGAATATTTGAGGTGGACTAAGTAAGTAACGAATGTCGGAATGTCAGGCCTGACCCCAATCCCTAAATATGCTTGGGAGGCCATTCTTGCTCTTTATCTTGAGGTTTGCCACATTCCGCACAAAATTGAATCATAGTCATAAAAACACAAAACTCAGGTTGAAAATCTCGCTAAACAAAAAAAAGCGCATAGGTTCAACTTAAACCTATGCGCCGAGAAATACTTAGGAAGCAACTTCTTCTGCAATATCTTCGAAGTTGAAAACAAGCGGTTCTTCGTGTTCGCTATCCACAAACTTCTTGACGCGCCTGTGACGATCAAAACCTGTTCCACCAGGAATGATGTGTCCCATGATCACGTTCTCTTTAAAGCCCACCAAGTAATCGGTCTTACCTGCACACGCAGCTTCTGTCAAAACACGCGTCGTGTCTTGGAAGGAGGCTGCTGAAATAAAGGACTCGGTACTCAGAGATGCCTTCGTAATACCCAAAAGGACCGGCGTTGCTTGCGCTGCCTTGCCACCCTCGCGGGTCACTTTAATATTCTCTTGCTCGAATTCCTTCTTGTCCACTTCCTCGCCGTAAAGCAAGCTCGTATCACCTGGATCGATCACACGCACTTTCTTCAACATCTGACGAACGATGATTTCAATGTGTTTGTCATTGATATCCACACCTTGCAGACGATATACTTCCTGCACTTGGTTGACCAAGTACTTTTGTAATTCGCGCACGCCGCAGATATCGAGAATTTCGTGTGGAATGACCAATCCATCCGTCAACTGCTGACCCTTGACCACATGGTCGCCGCGTTGTACGATTAAGTGCTTGGTATGAGGAATAAGATGCTCCTCTTCCATGCCTGTCATCTCGTCGCGAACAACGACAATCCGTTTGTTCTTTTGAACGCCGCGGAAGTCAACCACTCCATCAATCTTGGCGATTTCTGCAGAATCTTTCGGCTTGCGAGCTTCAAATAGTTCAGCAACCCTCGGCAGACCACCCGTAATATCCTTGGTTTTAATCGCACTGCGAGGCAGACGTGCCAGCATCTTACCTGCTGTCGCATACTCCCCTTCTTCTACCGAAATAATTGCACCAGCCGGCAACGGATAGGTTCCCACCAACTCTTCAAAAGCTTGATCGGCATAGATGGCAATTTGCGGATGCAACTCACCACGATGCTGCTTCACGATCAGCTCCGTCTGACCCGTTTGCTTGTTGGCGTCGCGCTCGGTTGATAAACCTTCCACGAGGTCTTCGTACCTTACATAACCCGGGCGATCGCAAATGATGGGGATACTATGCTGCTCCCATTCGGCGACACGTATTCCAAGTTTCACTTTAGATCCATCTGGAAGAAGGATTTTCGTGCCCAGTTCAATCGTGAACGATTGCAGCGGCTCGATCGATTTTGTACTGAGCAGCTTCTTGTATTCATCTAAAGAACGGCCTTCATCGCGTACGATGTTTAAACGGCCATTCTTGTTAAGTGCAACCCAATAGCCTTCTTCAGTTTTGACGGTGCGCAAATCGCTATAAACTAAAATCCCTTCGTTGTCCGCGATAATTTCAGGACTGACACCAGCAGAGGCAATACCGCCCAAGTGGAATGTACGCATGGTCAACTGTGTTCCCGGTTCACCGATGGACTGTGCAGCTATAATACCAACCGCTTCACCCATGCTTACGAAACGGCTATTGGCCAAGTTAATGCCGTAGCACTTAGCGCAAACGCCTCGTCGAGTTTCACAGGTCAATACAGAACGAATACGAATGCTCTCGATACCCGAGTCATCGATCGCTTCAGCTTGCAAATTAGTCAAAATATCACCTGACTTGGCAAGCAGTTTTGTACTATCGCCTGGCTGATAGATATCTTCGCATACCGTTCGCCCGAAGATACGATCTTTGAGCGGCAAGAGTTCCTCTTGACCTTGCTTGACAGCCGAAACATCAATCCCATTCAGAGTTCCGCAATCTTCTTCCGTGATAATCACGTCTTGTGCAACGTCAACCAAACGGCGTGTCAAATAACCTGAGTCGGCGGTTTTCAACGCTGTATCGGCTAGACCTTTACGGGCACCGTGAGAAGAGATTGAGAATTCGATAACCGATAGCCCTTCGCGGAAGTTCGAGGTGATGGGCGATTCAATAATATCACCCGATGGCTTCGCCATCAAACCGCGCAAAGCTCCCAACTGACGAATCTGAGACTTGTTACCGCGCGCGCCGGAATCCATCATGAGGTACAATGGATTCATCGAGCTATCTTTGATCTCACTAATCAGTTTAAAGAGTTCTTCAGAAAGAACATCTGAGACTTCGGTCCAAATTCCAATTGTCTTAGACTTGCGCTCCCCTTCTGTGATAATCCCATCTTCGTACTGCTTCTTCACCAAAGCCACCCTTTCATGCGCTTCCTTTAAGATCTTTTGCTTAATAGCAGGAATCTTCACATCGCACACACCCATGGACAAAGCGGACTTCGTCGCTTCTGCAAAGCCTAAGCTCTTAAGGTTATCTAAAAAGCGAACCGTCGCTTCCAGTCCTACCTTCTTATAACATTGCATGACCAGTTCGCCCATTTTCTTTTTAGGCAAACTATAGTTTTGGAAACCGAGTTCTTTGGGAACAATGGTATTGAAAACGACCCTTCCGGGGGTAGTTTCTATAATGCCATTCTCCGTACGAAGCTTGATTTTCTCGTGAATGCGTATTCCACGGGAATAGTCGCGACGATTCGCTCCATTGGGGCTGCCCGGATTTTCTTCGTACCAGTTAAAGCTGCCGCTTGCTTGAAGAGCTAATAAAACCTCTTTGTGATCGCGGAAAACACGTGTCTTCAGACCATGGTCTTCCGGGATGTAAAGAGGATCGAGCATCAAGTAATAAAGTCCAAGGGTCATGTCCTGAGAAGGAACAGCCACAGGCTTCCCGGATGAAGGCAAGAAAATGTTATCAGGAGCCATCATCAGCAATTTAGCTTCAAGCTGAGCTTCAATCGAAAGAGGGACATAAACGGCCATTTGGTCACCGTCGAAGTCAGCGTTAAAAGCTGAGCAAACGAGAGGATGGATACGAATGGCTTTTCCTTCGATCAAAACCGGCTCAAATGCCTGGATCCCCAAACGGTGCAACGTAGGGGCGCGGTTAAGCAAGACAGGGTGCCCTTTAATGATATCTTCCAAGACATCCCAAACCTCTGGAGCATGCCGTTGAATCATCTTCTTAGCAGATCGAATCGTATAGACATATCCTAAATCTTTCAACCGCTTGACTATAAAAGGTTCAAAGAGTTCCAAAGCCATCAATTTAGGAAGACCGCATTGATTGAATTTGAGCTCTGGACCCACGATGATGACCGATCGGCCAGAATAGTCTACCCGTTTACCCAATAGATTTTGACGGAAACGCCCTTGTTTTCCTTTCAACATCTCAGAGAGTGATTTGAGAGGACGATTGCCGGCACCCATGACAGGATGGCCATGGCGGCCGTTGTCAAACAAGGCATCGACAGCCTCTTGCAGCATGCGCTTTTCATTGCGCACAATGACTTCAGGCGTTTTAAGTTTTAAGATAGCCTTTAAGCGATTGTTGCGGTTGATGACGCGGCGATATAAATCATTGAGGTCAGAGGTGGCAAAACGTCCGCCATCCAAAGGAACCAAAGGACGCAAATCGGGTGGAATGACGGGCACAGCCGACATGACCATCCAATCAGGCTTGTTGTCCGAAGAAACGAAGCTTTCAATGATTTTCAGGCGCTTAGCCAGCTTCATGCGTGCTTGCTGCGATTTGGTCTTGCGTAATTTCTCTTTCAAATCAACCAATTGAGATTGAAGATCCTCGCTTGCCAACAGGTCGCGAATGGCTTCTCCACCCATCTTGGCAACGAAAGCATCGCGGCCCCATTTTTCTTGAGCTTCTCGATATTCGGTATCATTCAGCAGTTGCTTTTTTTCCAAATCGGTTTGGCCGGCATTGATCACCACATATTCTTCGTAGTAGATGATCCGTTCTAGATCGGCAGAGGTCATTCCCAACACATTGCCGATGCGCGAAGGCATCGTTTTAAAGAACCAAATGTGTACGATAGGAACAGCCAGTTCAATATGCGCCATGCGTTCGCGGCGCACTTTCGACAGTGTCACTTCGACACCGCAACGATCGCACACAATTCCTTTGTGCTTGATCTTCTTGTATTTTCCGCAAGCACATTCCCAATCGCGCGTGGGTCCAAAAATTTTCTCGCAGAAAAGACCGCCCTTTTCAGGCTTGAAGGTTCGGTAATTGATCGTTTCAGGCTTCTTGATTTCTCCGCGGGACCACTCGTTACGTATGACATCGTCGGAGGCGATTTTGATCGTCAACTTATCAAATTGTGCCTCGTTCTGATTTTTTTCAGACATGTATGTCTCCTAAAAATGAGTTTAAACTATTAGGCCATGCAGGTTATCTTAAATCTTGGGCAAGACCCAAATGATCTTTTGTTTCTCTCTGTGCTCTCTGTGTGCTCTGTGGTTTAATTTTTACCACAGAGTACACAGAGAGCACAAAGAGAAACAAAAGATCATTGGGATCTTGTGCTCCCAAGATTTAAGACAACCCATAAGACGACTATTCTTCTTTCACAAACAGCAAGACACAGATCACCATGAAGGAGTCTGCGTCTTTTATCGATCCCATGAGTCGTCTTTACTTTTGAGTCTCATCAACTGCTTCGGTATAGACGTTAAGGCCTAATCCTTGCATTTCTTTAATCAATACGTTGAAAGATTCAGGAGTGCCTGATCTAAGCAGGTTCTCCCCTTTCACAATCGATTCATAAATGCGCGTACGCCCTGCAACGTCATCCGACTTCACAGTTAAAAGTTCTTGTAAGAGGTGCGCAGCTCCATAAGCCTCAGCTGCCCAAACTTCCATCTCTCCAAATCGCTGGCCGCCCATTTGCGCTTTACCACCCAGCGGTTGCTGAGTCACAAGCGAATAGGGACCCACGGCTCGAGCGTGAATTTTGTCGGCTACGAGGTGGCTGAGCTTCAACATATAAATGTAGCCAACCACAACGCTATTATCAAAACGTTCACCGGTGCAGCCATCATAGAGGTAAAATTTACCATCTTCAGGCAAACCTTCTTGCTTCATCATTTCCCAAATGCGCGCCTCCGGGAAACCTTCGAAAACAGGGCTCTTTACCCATATGCCTGCATGCCGAGCTGCAATGCCCAAGTGCGTTTCAAAGAGCTGGCCCATATTCATTCGAGAAGGTACGCCCAATGGATTTAAAATAATCTCAATGGGTTGCCCGGTACTTAAGAAAGGCATATCCGATTCAGGAACGATCTTAGAAACAACACCTTTATTCCCGTGGCGCCCTGCCATTTTATCTCCAACTTGGAGTTTGCGCTTGGATGCAACATAGACTTTGACTTGTCGGATAACGCCGGGATCAAGATCGGTATCCCCTTTACGCATGTGCTCTAACTGCGTCTTATATTGCGTTTCGATGGTTTGCATCGCAATGTCATAGTCATGCAATGTTTGCTTAAGCGCATTGTAAATTTCGTTGTCCGGCATCAAAAGATCTGCAACATTCTCTCTTTCCAACGCTTCAATCAAATCTTGAGTAATTGGAGATGCTTCTTCAATGATGATTTCAGCAGTACGTCGATGCATCACATTGCCGGGAGCCATTTCACCCAGTAAAAGCGCCCCGACACGCTCATGTTTTTCCGTGCGTAATTCAGCCTGTTGAGATTTATATTCGCGCTGAATATCTTTCAGTTTAGAAGCCTCTTCGACAAGCTCATCATCTGTCTTAGACAAACGATCGCGCCGACTAAACACCTTCACATCCATGACCACTCCTTCAGTCCCGGGAGGAGCCACTAATGACGCATCCTTAACGTCTGAAGCCTTGTCTCCAAAGATTGCGCGTAATAAACGCTCTTCAGGAGCCAACTCGGTTTCCGACTTAGGGGTAATCTTTCCAACCAACGTATCGCCCGGCTTCACTTCCGCTCCGATCCGAATAATCCCATCGTCTCCCAAATTGCGCAGAGTTTCTTCCGACACATTGGGAATGTCACGGGTGATTTCTTCTTTTCCAAGCTTCGTATCGCGCGCCGTCAGCTCAAATTCCTCAATATAAATAGAGGTGTAGTAATCTTCGCGCAACAGTTTTTCAGAGATGATGATGGCATCTTCGTAGTTGTAGCCAAACCATGGCATAAAGGCCACGAGGACATTACGGCCTAAAGCCACTTCCCCTTTATCTGTTGCGGGTCCATCGGCAATGACATCGCCTGCTTTAATCTTATCACCTACATTGCACAAAGGCTGCTGATTAATACAGGTTCCCGCATTGGATCGAATGAACTTCTTCAATGTATAGGTCTTCTTCTCTAACCGGTTATCATTAGGTGAAATGACAATTTTTAAGCCATCGACATACTCTACCACTCCATCTTCGTGCGCTGTCACAACAGCGCCCGAGTCACGTGCTGCCCTTGCTTCGAGACCCGTCCCCACAATAGGAGCTTCAGGTTTCAAAAGAGGTACACCCTGACGCTGCATGTTCGATCCCATCAACGCGCGGTTCGCATCGTCATGCTCGAGAAAAGGAATCAACCCGGTCACAATGGAAACGAGCTGCTTAGGCGAAACGTCCATGTGAGTGACGTTTTTGGTGTCGGTTTCAAATTGCTCTCCACGATAACGGACCCAGCAAATGGGCTCTTGGAACATGTTAAATTCATCCAAGGGAGCAGAAGCCTGAGCTATGACGCAAAGCTCTTCTTGATCAGCTGTCATATATTCGATTTCATCCGTCACAACTCCATCTCGCACCATGCGATAGGGTGTTTCAATAAAGCCAAATTCATTGATCTTGGCAAAGGAAGACAAAGAGGAAATCAAACCGATGTTGGGTCCTTCAGGCGTTTCAATGGGGCAAATACGGCCATAGTGGCTCGTATGCACGTCTCGAACTTCAAAACCTGCGCGATCGCGATTCAAACCACCAGGTCCGAGAGACGATAAACGACGCTTATGCGTTAATTCCGCCACCGGATTGGTTTGATCCATGAATTGCGACAGTTGCGACCGTCCGAAGAAATCTTTAAGAACGCCGGCCAAACCCTTAGCAGAAACAATTTTCCCCGGAGTCAACGTATCGGATGAAAAATCAAATAAATTCATTCTTTCACGAATGATCTTTTCCATACGCGCCAAGCCAATGCGGCATTGGTTCTGAATCAATTCACCCACAGAACGGACGCGGCGATTGCCCAAATGATCAATATCATCGATGGCAGCCTCTTCACTTCCGCTTCTAAGCTTGATCAAATATTTAAGCGCTCCAATAACGTCTTCTTTGTTCAAAGTGACTGTCTGAAGCGATTCATCGGAAATTTCAACTCCAAGCTTGCTATTGAGCTTATAGCGTCCGACTCTACCCAAATTATAACGTTTGGGATCGAAGAATAAACGCATAATGGCTGAGCGTGCATTGGAAAGGGTTGCAGGCTCGCCCGGTCTAATTTTGCGATAGAAATCCTTTAAGGCTGATTCATAAGAATCGGTCGGATCTTTAGCTAGCATCTTGATGATGGGACTCGTTTCATCGGCATCTTCTGCAATGCGGATCACTTCAATGCCGGCATCTATGATGCGTTTGAGCATTGCCGTCGTCAATTTTTCAGAAGCTTTTCCAAAAACCAGACCCGATTCCTCATCGATCACATCTTGAGCCAGAATTTTACCCACTAATTTGGCAAACTCTTTCTCGTTTTTAATCTTATACTTGCGCGTATTAAAGAACTCTTCAATGATATCGCTGTTGGTTGAATATCCCAAAGCACGAATGAACGTCGTGGCAAGAATCTTGCGGCGGCGTTTTTTGCGGTCGATATAGATGTGAATCAAATCATTTGTATCAAATGAACCTTCCAACCAACTTCCACGATAAGGAATAATTCGGAAAGAATAAATGATATTTCCGCGGGAATGACGTTCTTGCTCAAAGCAAATTCCCGGTGAGCGATGCAGCTGTGATACAACAACACGCTCAGCTCCATTGATGATAAATGTCCCTTTATCGGTCATCACGGGAATGGTTCCCATGTAAACCTCTTCTTCTTTAATCCCAGTTTCGTCGGTTAGGCGAAACTTCACTTTTAAGGTGACGTTGTACGTGATCCCTCGACGAATACATTCCTCGGGACTGTACTTGGGCACACCTAAATTGTATGATAAGAATTCAAGGATTGTCTTCTCATCATAGGATTTAATGGGGAAGATTTCTGTAAATACTTCTTGCAAACCGATGTTTTCCCGTTCATCAGGAAACTTATCTGCTTGCAGAAATTGATTATATGACTTAATTTGAATTTCTATCAAATTGGGAAGATCGATAATTTCTTCCTTATCAACAAAACTCTCACGATGTGGCGGCCTTTTCAACATTATGAAGGACTCCTACTATAGCTTTACTTGTGACGAATAACTTTTGAATTTTGAGAGGTGGATCCCTTGAATCCAGCTTTCAAAATCCAAAATCACCGGGTTCACCCAAAAAATTAAAAAATCGATCCAAAAATAAACGGAAAAAAATTGAGCTGCACGACATGAAGGAGAGAAATTAATCTGCTCTATTGAGACCCTATTAGCCATTATTACAAAAAGCCTTTAAAAAATCAAGTAAAATTTTAAGAAACAACCCCAAACGGCAAAAATGGGGAATCAGGAGCCGGAAGCCGGGGGTCAGAAGAGAACAACAATCTACCAAAATCGCTCGGTGATTGTTATTTTTTTGCCATTTCTCCTGATCCCTGGCTCCCGGCTCCTGACTCTTCACCTAGCACACAGTAAAGATTTTATTGACCATTTGTGGCTTTGTAAAAGCTCCCAAGGTTGCGCGCGATCGTAAGTCGTTTCACATTACCAATAATATTGAACGACTTTCGGTGTACAACCTTGGAGTTTTTGCAAATTCACCAATGGTCAATACAAAAACTTTACTGAGTACTAGAATGATCGATTTCAAAGAGTTGCCATTAAAGTCCTTTTAAAGTGACTTTTCCGCCAGCAGCTTCGATTTTCTTCTTGATATCTTCAGCTTCAGCTTTTGGAGCGGTCGCCTTGAGCTCTTTAGGCGCTGCTTCTACAAGTTCTTTCGCTTCTTTTAAGCCAAGGCCCGTAATTTCACGAACAACCTTGATGATACCGATTTTCTTGTCAGCAGGAGAGTCTGTCAAAGTGACTTGGAAATCGCTAGATTCAGCCGCAGCAGGAGCAGCAGCGCCTCCGGCAGCAGGTGCAGCAGCTGCCATTACAGTTGGAGCAGCGGCCTTAACACCCCATTTTTCCTCGAGCAGCTTCTTCAATTCAGCCATCTCTAAAACTGTCAATTCACTCAGTGCATCGACTAAGTCTTCTGTCTTTATTTTACTCACAATATTACCTCTTAATTTCTAAAAACTTGTGTTAATAAATCTTTATATCGACTTGGGAGTGTACCTAAACCTTAATCGGCGCTTTCGGTGTTTTCCCCTTGCTTGCTTTTGTTGTCTAAGCAATAAGGAACGCTCGTTAATAAGGCTTCTATCACTGCCAATGTCTGCGAAAGCGGCGCTTCAAATACGCTGAGCAATTGAGCTCGCATTTCGTCTTTTCCTGGCAAGGTCGATAAATATTCAACGTCAGCACCCGAATACAGTTGACCATCAAAACGTCCTCCAATGATTTGAATGACTTTTTCACGATCTTGGCTAAACTTGATCACCATCTTGGTTGATTCAATCGGATCTGCACCCAGAAATACAATTCCAATGTGTCCTGGTAATGCAGAAAGATCCAGCGCAAGTCCTGCATCTTCGGCAGCTTTCAATAAAACACGCTTGCGAACCACTTCAACATCACCGCCTACTTTGCCCATTTCACGACGAAAGTCGTTAGCCATATTGGCGTTCAGCCCTTTGTATTGCATGATGACGAAGGATCCGAATTGTTCAATTTTATCTTTGATTTCTTGTTTAAGGAGTTCTTTTTCTTCTCGCATAATTCATTTGCTCCTTAAGCTAAATCTTGTTCGCGTAGATCAATTTTTAAACCAGGCCCCATGGTAGAAGAAATAACCAAGGATTTCAAATAATGTCCCTTTGCAGAGGCTGGTTTAGCACGCTGTATTGCGTTGAGGAACGCTTGGATATTTTGCACGAGTTTATCGGCATCAAAAGAAAGCTTTCCTACTCCGTTGTTAATCACACCATGTCGATCGAGTTTAAACTCGATTTTACCACCTTTTAATTCTTGAACGGCTTTGGCAATATCTGTTGTCACCGTTCCAGCTTTAGGTGTTGGCATGAGACCGCGCGGGCCTAGAACTTTACCTAATTTACCTACATCGCGCATCATGTCGGGTGTTGCAATGACAGCATCAAAATCTGTCCAACCCCCGCTAACTTTCTCAAAAAACTCTTCGTGACCCGCATAATCGGCCCCGGCAGCTAAGGCTTCTTTCACCTTATCGCCTTTCGCGAAAACGAGAATTTTCATCGTTTTACCCGTTCCATTCGGTAATGAAACGGTTCCGCGAACACTTTGGTCCGATCGACGAGGGTCTACGCCTAGCTTCAAAGAAACTTCCACTGTTTGATCAAATTTAACAGTTGGACATTTCTTGAGAATATCGATGGCATCTTTAACGCTATATATCTTTTGAACATCTAGCGTTTTGCCTATCTCCCGAATTCTTTTACTTGGACGACCCATATTTTTATTCTCTACTCGTTAATGAGTTCAATGCCCATTGAGCGAGCCGTTCCTAAAACGATGTTAGTTGCCATTTCCAGATCAGCAGCATTCATGTCTTGCATTTTTTCTTCTGCAATTTTGCGTGCTTGCGAACGAGTAATTTTAGCAACTTTGTCGCGGTTGGGAACAGCCGATCCCTTCGCTATACCTGTTGATTTTTTCAACAGTTCAGCAACCGGAGGCTTTTTTGTTATGAAGGAAAAGGATTTATCTTGATAAACAGTAATTACTGTGGGCAATACATCCCCACCCATTCCCTGCGTCTTGGCGTTAAATTCCTTACAGAAAGCCATAATATTGACTCCAGCAGCACCAAGAGCTGGTCCAATAGGCGGCGCTGGATTGGCTTTGCCGGCAGGAATTTGCAATTTAATGATTTTAACAACTTTCTTCGACATGTTAGTCCTCTACATTATCTTCAGACTTACCCGGCGATCGATTAAACACGTCGATAGAGGCACTCTAGTGTAATCTCTTCACAGGTTGTATTCTGTTTAAGGGCAAATTATTAAAGGGAAATCAAGTATACAAGAAAAGACAAGAAAACTCTAGAGTTTTTTTGCCTAAATATCACTTTCTTGCCCTTTCTCCATTTTTCAAATTAACTATTTTCGTTCTCATCAGTGATCTCTTCCACTTGCGCAAATTCAAGATCATCCACGCGAGTATCACGTCCGAATATCGAAACCAATACGCTTAAGCGACCTTTGTCATGGAAAACTTCTTGGACTGTTCCAATAAAGTTAACGAATACCCCATCCGTTATCTTGACACGATCACCCACTTCAAACTTATGTTTTTGCGTGATTTTTTGCTTTTTATCTTCCAAATCTCTCAATATCTCATTGACCTCTTGATCTGTCAATGGAGTTGGCTTGTCTCCGCCCAAAAAATCAATGACCCCATTCGTATTTTTGACATATTGCCAAGAGTCGTCATTTAAGTTCATTTTGACGAGAAGATATCCAGGCCACAACCGCTTTTCAACAACGTGCTGCTGACCCTTTTTGACTTCTGAAACATTCTCGGTTGGCAACAAAATCTGTTCGATTTGATCAGTCATTCCCTTAAGTTCGAGATGTTCTTCCAATGCTTTTTTGACTTTCTTTTCGTGCGTCGATAGCACTTGTACAACATACCACTTATGCATGCATTTACCTTAGAGCATAGAATAAATATTTGAATTGTCTCCTCAAACTTAGGCTCGCTTGCTTTGAGATGAGATTTTCGGCAACTATGTTTTTCTTTCTCTCTCAGTGTTCTCTGTGTGTTCTGTGGTAAATATTAAACCATAGAGCACACAGAGAGCACAGAGAGAGCAAAAACTCAAATCAACCGCTGATCAGTTGCAATAAAAAGTTTAAACCGCCCAGCGTCGCTTGAATCAATAAGTCCAACACATAAATTGCCATCCCAAAAACAAAAGTCGCTCCTACAACCAACTTGGTGTAAAACAAAAGTTCTTCGCGACTAGTCCAGGTGATTCTCTTAATTTCACCTTTAATATCTGCAACAAAGTCTTGCACCCGCTTGGATGAAAAGGCTCGTTCATTGATTGTTTGTTGGGGCTTTTTAATTTCCATGGATTTTACTTCTGCACCCACTTTTATACCTCTCTTGCTCGGCTGCCTACTAAACACAATTAACATCGAGTGCGGAGGGATTTGAACCCCCGACCGACGGCTTTGGAGACCGTTGCTCTACCAACTGAGCTACACACCCTCGGAAGGACTTAGATTCTTTATCTTCAATTTTCACATGAAGATGTCGAGATATATAAATAAGGGTAGGTGCAATACCTACCCTTTAACTTTCATCTCAATTCAATTACTTGATGATTTCAGAAACAGTTCCGGCACCAATCGTACGGTTACCTTCACGAATCGCGAAGCGCAACCCTTTATCCATCGCAACCGGAGAAATCAACTTAACTGTCATTTCGACGTTATCACCAGGCATCACCATCTCAACACCGGCCGGCAACTCAACTGTTCCCGTAACGTCGGTCGTACGGAAATAAAATTGAGGGCGATAGCCGCTGAAGAATGGTTTTTTACGTCCGCCTTCTTCCGCAGTTAAAACGTAGACAGGCCCTTTGAATTCAGTGTGAGGTGTGATTGAACCGGGGGCAACGAGGCACATCCCGCGCTCAACATCTGTTTTGTTCAAACCTCTCAAGAGAACACCCACGTTTTCACCGGCACGAGCTTCATCCAATGTTTTATTGAACATCTCAAGACCAGTAGCAACAGTATCCCTTGTTTCACCCAATCCAACGAGCTGTAATTTATCGTTAACTTTGACAACTCCACTGTCCACGCGGCCAGTAGCAACTGTTCCACGGCCAGAAATAGAGAACACATCCTCAACAGGCATTAAGAAAGGCTTATCAACTTCACGCTTTGGCGTTGGAATTTGAGCGTCAACCGTTTTCATTAATTGCTTGATGGCTTCAACATACTTTGCATCCCCTTCAAGAGCACGCAGAGCTGATCCTCTAACGATTGGAGAATTGTGGTAGCCTTTAGATTCGAGCAATTCGTGGAGTTCCATCTCAACAAGATCGAGAAGTTCCGCATCGCTTTCTCCAAGCATATCCACTTTGTTGAGGAATACGACGATAGCAGGCACCTGCATTTGACGAGCCAACAGAATGTGCTCGCGCGTTTGAGGCATTGCACCGTCTGTTGCAGCGACAACCAGAATCGCACCATCCATCTGCGCAGCACCCGTGATCATGTTTTTGACATAGTCTGCGTGGCCTGGGCAGTCAACGTGCGCATAGTGGCGAGCATCTGTTTCGTATTCTACGTGAGTAGAGTTAATAGTAATCCCGCGTGCTTTTTCTTCAGGGGTATTGTCAATAGAGGCATAATCTCTAAATTTAGCACCGCCTGCTTCGGCGAGAACTTTGGTTATAGCGGCTGTTAACGTCGTCTTACCATGGTCAACGTGACCAATAGTACCGATATTGACGTGTGGCTTCTTCCGCTGAAACATTTCTTTAGCCATTTTACTTCCTCCGTTAAGTCCAGTAAAATATACCGTTTGTTTTGTTAGTTATTTTTAAGAGAGTGTCTTCAATCTAGAAGCACTTGATTGAAACAATTGCTTGAATCAAGTGCTTCTAGATTGAAGACACTCTCTAAAGTCTGCCCAGAATAGGAATTGAACCTACGACCTTTTGCTTACCATGCAAATGCTCTACCACTGAGCTATCTGGGCAAGCCAATTTTTTTTATACAAGTGCTTTTACTTTTTGAAATCAAAAAGTCCATCAGTATAGAGTGTTAATAAAAAAAAATCAACACCCTTGTATCCGTTAGCGCTGTCTAAAAATAATTCTTGCCTTGCTTAAATCATAGGGCGACATTTCTACCGTGACGACATCTCCGACTAAGACGCGAATATTTTTCATGCGCATCTTACCACAGAGGTGGGCGATCACTTTTAATCCATTTTGAAGAGATACACGGAAATGCATATTCGGAAGTAGTTCCTCCACCGTGCCCTCAATCTTAATTGTATCTTCTTTGGCCATGTTTGTTGCTTGTCTAAACCTCGGTTTTTCAAAGCAAGCGCTAAAGAGATACGCTTCTTTGAATTAGTGACTAATAAGTTAACATTTTAGGGATAAATGTCAAGAGAAAAGAAGAATTTTGTACCGTTGAAACAGAAAAGATGGACAAAATCCGGGAATACCAGCAAGAGATGAAAACGACTATCTTTTAACCCTTCTGTATCTCAAAATATTTTTGAGGGCATCAATCGTCCATTTCCGCTTCTCTAAATATTTCCAAATTAATTGCCAGTTGGTCAAAACAAAAAATGTTCCTTCCTTAAGCACAAGAGGAATCTTTTGACGACGTCCCCTACCCAATAAAGGAGCAACGATAGCCAAAGCTTCTAAAATAAATATCATCGCACGCAAAGCTGTTGTAAACATTTTATTTTCTTCTAATTTTTAACACCTTACACAACTATGAATATAGCATATTTAACAATTATGAAACATAATTTAGTTAGTAAATTCAAATAATTGACTTCTTATTTGTCATGATTCACGATAAAAATCTAGATAGAAGGATTTTTATTTCTAAGAAAAAAAATTTCAATTACAATAAGAATGTGGGTATTAAAATCAATTAATAATGAGCGGTTTATGTACGAATCTTGTTTAGTCAAGCAAAGGCAAATCATCGATCTGTTTTTGGCCTGTCCATCTGAGGAAGCGAAATATGAAAAACTCATTGAAATGGGACGGAGACAAACTCCATTGGCTGCTAATTATAAAATTCCGGAGAATTTGGTCAAGGGCTGTCAAAGTCAAATGTACCTACATTCTTTTTGGTCGGGAGACAACATCATTTTTGAAGCCGATTCCGATGCATTGATTTCTGCTGGTCTCGCTTCGTTACTGGTTCAAGTTTACAGCGGTGAAACACCGGAAGTTGTTCTCAAATGTCCTCCCTCTTATCTTGATGAAATTGGAATTAGTGCCAGCTTAACGCCCAATAGGGCCAGTGGTCTTTACAGCATGCATCTGCGCATGAAGCAGGAAGCACTCAAAATGCTCGTCGAACGGGAAAGCAACTTTAACGCACGGCGAGACAACGCCGAATAAAAATAGCTACTCCCATTTGCTTTTTGTCTCTCTCTCTGTTCTCTGTGCGCTCTGTGGTTCAATATCAACCACAGAGCCCACAAAGAGCACAGAGAGAGACCACCAATTTCTTATTTAAGAGTCGGCGCCTTGGTCAACTTGACCACCGGGCATCTAGTAAAACTTGAAACGATAGTTTGAAAAATAACAAATCACACTTCTAGAAAAACAAAAAAATCTTTTTTTGACAAAAACAACCATTTTATAATAAAAATAAATAAATTTTAATATTATTTGTTGAATTTAAACTATATACAAATATTAAAATTTTAATTATCATTATGCTTCATTTATAAAAGTTCGCCTTAACAATGATCTAGTAAGAAAAAGTTACCCTTAATATTTTGATCTGAATGAAAACCATCGCGATTGTTGTCGGAGTATCCGATTATCATGATCCATTGTTCGAGCATATACCCGGTGCACAAGCAGATGCAAGGCGCTTCAGTTGGGCTCTAACCTCATGGGGAATTCCAAAAGAATGGATATACTTTATCACGAATGAAAAAGCGACCAAAGCCAACATTATCAAAACCTTTTACGATTGCCGCTCCGGTTTTGATACTGACGCAAAACTGATCTTTTACTTTGCCGGCCATGGCGTCCGTGAAACGGATTCAAATCAAGGGATGCCGGAATCCTCTTTGATTCTTTATGATACGCGATATGAACATCCTTTGTCGACAGGACTAAGACTCGTCGAGCTGATGCAGCTCATACGAGCTCTTAAACCCACTCAAGTCTTTCTCTTCATCGATGCTTGCAGTTTAAGGCTGAATCAAATCGACAACCCTCTTAATGATGAAGAAATTCTTTCAACAACAGCTTCTAAAGGCCTTTTTTGCATGCTCTCTTCAGGAATAAATAAATCCTACGAAGACGCCATACTCCACTACGGATATTTTACTCATGCTCTACTCAAGGCTATTTCTGAATTAAGAACGCATAAGCAAACCAACTGCCACGATATCGTAAAAAAAGTTTCAGCAGCGTTGAAAAAACAATCCCTCCCTCCTCCTGAAGTTTACCTCATTGGTTCTGAAAACATGTGGATCTTGGAATCGTCTTATCAAAAAGAGCAAGTCCCATTACGGAATTCTGACGAATTGGTGTTGCGTGAGGAAACTTTAGCTAAACTGCAAGATCTCATAGTCACCCATCCTGATCCCATCGTCTGGATGTGGGGAGAAGGGGGCATGGGTAAAACCGTTATTGCAGAACAACTCTCTCAAAAAATCTCAAGTTCACTCTATGTATCGATACCGAAGAGCTCAAACTCATCAATTGTCATCCTAAGGTCCCTGATCGAACAGATGCGTTCGCAAAAAAGCGAACTATTTTTTAATCGTCCACCCGAAAATACCATTAGTCAAACCCTTAATTACATCTACTCTCAAACACCGGACACCATCCTTATCCTTGATCATCTCGACCGCCTCAATTCTCAAGACGTGCTGACGATTGTATCTGAGATCGATCAAGTCCCTCTGCCATGCATTTTAATTAGCCGCCATCCTTGTCCGGAACATTCTTTTAAATTGAGACGCTCAAACGTATTGCATTGGCGTGCAGCTCCTCTGAACCGAGATGAAGCGATACACTTATTAATGAAGAGCGGATTTGATCCCTCCGTCGCCCACATGCTTTTGCATGCAACCAGCGGAAATGCTCTCAAAGTGCGCCAAATGCTTTTAAAACTTTCAGGCCAAGACATTCCTGCACACTCTCATGCGTCCGTTGAATTAATTCATTGCATTACCTCAGTGGTTGCATGTGGAGGCTTTTTAAATGAACTTCTTTTTTGCGAGACCTTTGATCTTCAGCTAGAAACTCTATTAACCCTTGAAAAGCTTGGTTTGATTCGTTTTACAACGCAAGGCTGCTATCCTCATGATGTTCTTTTAGATATAGTAGATGAAAATAAATGGTCTCTGGATTTAACTAAAGCCTGCGAATACTGGAATTTGCAGATACTCCAGACTCCCTACAATCTCTGGGCCTGCCGCTCTCTTGTCCTTTTGGCAATTCATATCAATGACAACACACCTTTTAAACAAGCATTGAGCCTATGCTTAGAAACTTTAACAGAGCGAGAAAATCTGAATTATATGATCGATCTTGCTCATATATTCCAAAAGCAAGCATGGGATGAATTGCTCCTGAAAACAACAGATTACTTAATTGACTACGAAGCTTATCAACTCGCAGGTGAGATGTTAAGTCGCTTACTTGATTCCAAGATACCCCATATAAAAAACCACGCTAAAAAAAATGACGCGAGAAGGTATATGTTGCTTGGGTACTTGAACGAATGCATACAAATATATACTCCATTTCTACGTAAATGCCGTTCATCTGACATTGCCATTTCCATAAGAAATTCTCTTGGCCTTAGCCATTATCTTTTGGGTAATATGGACACTGCTAAGTCATACTTTGAAGAAAATCTCAAAGTAACAAATACGAGGAATGAAATGGAGCAAGGGATTGCAAAATTGCTGATGGGCTTTCTGTTGGTCTATCGAGGAGGAGATATTTCAGAAGCGAAGATTATGTTCGATCGAGGTCTGCAAGTCTTTGAGAGCACGAATTCCTACACTTGGATGATCCTTGCTTTTATTGGCCTTTCGGACCATGCCTTTCGCCAAAAGCGTTGGCAACAAGCAATTCTTTACTTAAATAAAGGCTTGGAGATTGCAGAAGCTTTGGAGCATAAGGCTTTTATACTTTTTACCTATTCAAATCTTTCTAAAAATTATGTCAAGCTTTACCACATTGCTTCTCCGGAGATATCACAAGCAGTTGATCGGATGGAATCTGTCCTGAAACAAATTCAAGAATACGGCAATAATTGGGTGATCCTCTGGATTCAAAATGCTCTAGCACTGATCTATGCACGTCGAGCTGAAATACAAAAACTACAATCCGTCTTAGATCGGATAAGCTCCCAATCTTCGAGTAATAAATGGCCTTACATATATACCTTAGCTAATAAAGGCCATCTGCTGGCGCTAAAAGGAGATTATGAAAAAGCAAAGCAGTTCTATCAAAACTCTCTATCACTCGCACAGCAATTGTATGCACCGTTGATGCATGAAGAAATTATTCTGGATTTATCGTGGTGTGCGTTGCCATCGCCAATGGTTGAGAAAATTATCGCCGAACATCAGTTTAAAAGCGTTAAATAACGCAAACAAAATGCACACGATGTCAATCATTTGCAGGGTATTTTTAATCAGTCTAAGATCATGATCTTCACAAGGCCTATCGAATAATCAATAAATGCATCCATTGCAACGATGTCATTCTTTTCCCGGAAGAGCATTAAAGTTTGCGTGTAGATTTTTGAGGTCAGCATAGCTTTTGTACAAGGTTGAATGGAAGTATTTGCCTCATGAAATACAACGTCTATTTTTTCTAAAATACTAGCCAAAGCCTCTTGAAGAAATGCGGCGGCGTTTTGTTGATTTTGAATGGGCTCTCTTTTGATTTCATCCGGCACTACTTTCACAATATCCGTAATAGGGGTATCTAAAGCATCGGCCATCTTCAACAAAACATCAACCGTCAACCTGGATTTCCCTCTTTCGATACGGCTGATTTGTTGATAGTCTGTCCCGATTTTTTCAGCCAAATTGTTAAGAGTTAACCCTCTTTCTTTACGAAGCTTTTTGAGCTTTTTGTAAACTTCAACTTCTTTCATTGAATCGTCATGTAAGTTCCATGCCCGTAGGCTTATATTCAAACGAGATTTACGTGTCAAAAGCTTTTTAGCACGTCATTTAAAAATTCTATTTCACAGGGTATAACGTCAAAAAGTATCATGGTCTTGCTAGCGCCATCATTTTTTGACGATCTTTGAAATTTATCTAGAGAGTTAAGAAATATATTGAATTATCAGTCTGTTGCTGCCCTTTCAGAACGGCTAATATTAAATTCACCGAATAAAGAGAGAAAACAACAAAAGACATCGAAGGATTTGAAGTGGTAACATTATGATACAATGCACTGGTTAATACTGTTATAATCATCGACTTTGAAAATTCAGCACAAATATACCCATTCCAACTTCCAAAAACTTCTCTAAAAAAAGGTTCGGCCAAAGCATGCATAGTAGAAGCAGTACTTGCCACTGCAGCTGCTATAAGAGGACGATTCAAATTGATAGTCTCTCCCGGACTCTTCAAATACATGGCGGTGAACGTAAAAGATATTACAGCACTCAGGGCAATTGACCTCGCCATATTATCTGGTAGCGAATTATAATAATCGAGACCCGCTTGTCTAATTGTGTCAAACATAAACTCTCCTTATAAATTTATTAGTGACATAATAAATTAACTCAAGATCGTAATTTTGTAAATACCTTTTATGGCAAAGGAATTCCAGCCATCTCTTTCCAAATAAATTCAAATCATACCTGTCACTTCAAAGTCAATTTTTGTGGAACTTTATTCATCAATTTCTATAATAAACACAAATCTGTAGAATATAAACCAAAGGACATTGAATGCAACAACTTCTACCAATTAGAGATATCAATGGCTTTATTTCTAGATATTCAAGTGAAATAAATTCAGAAGATTTAGATGCTGGTACTATCAAATTTTTAGATAAAATTGCAAAAACATGCGACGAAATAAAAGATCATCTAAAACGAAGAATATGGACACACATATTAGGCAAACGGAAGGAAAGTAATAAAGAGTTTCTGAGATGTTTGCTTTACGCCTTTTGTACGTATTCACCTTCTGAAAATTTAGAGCACTGTATACGAGGTAATGGTCTTGATTCTCAATTAAAATTAAATCCTGTACATGTTGCACTCATAACGAAAAATAAAAGTTATCTTAAATTATTTTTTAAGTATTTTCCAAACAAAAGCGATGATTATGGTTATACTTTTGCTCACTTTGCTGGAATAGAACCTCATGAACCTGTTCTAAAAGTTCTTCTGAAAAAGGGAGTAGATTTTTTCCAACCAAATGCAGCAGGAGCAACCGGCTATGACTTTTTACAATATCGCATAGCCCATTTGACTAGTTGTAGAGATTTTTTAACTTACCCTTTTTATGAATGTCCCGGGTTCAATCGACAATCATATTTGATGACCTTTAAGACCGAATATTTAGCTCGTAGTGTTCTCACTGCTAGTGGCTTAATTGGAATGAGGCTTTCAGGTCCTAAAACTTTTGCTAAAGAGGAATCAGATGTGTTGCATGACCACCTCCATCGACAATTGTTAGATCACTGGGGTTCAGAAGAAACTGTCCCTTCTGTTTACTTGGATCGTTTAGAAGTTAAAGATGATGGCACTCCAATTCCTGAAAAATATCATCAATTAGAAGTTCGAGCACGTCGAGATTTTTCTCCTGGAGAGTTTATAATAGAATATACAGGTTTGATAGAAAATCGTCATTGGGTTCATATACCACGATCACAATCTGATAAAGTGTTCCAATTGGATATCGAACAACAACTCGTTAACGGAAATAAAGGATCAAATCTTGCTCAATTTATCAATTGTAGTGCTCCCAATTGTGGAATTATATGTATCATTCATCAGGGCATTCCACACTTGGTAATTTTAGCATTAAGACATATCAAAATGCATGAATCTCTCTCTTATGATTATAGAAGAGATCATTTTGAACAACTGAATATACAACCTATTGAATTTGCTCCCAAAGCTCTTTCTAGCTTTTTAAAAATCCTAGACAAATTTAGTCAAATGAATGAAGCAGAAGTGGTAAAAGAAATAGATATCACAGGGCTTTCGCCGGAAGAGACAATTAAAAAGCTCGTTTTTAATCGATATTTCATTGCAATGTCTCAATACATACAGAATTTCACAGTTTCGCAAAATGGAGGCATAGGAATACGAAAATATCCATAAATGAAAGAGGAAGTTGTGTGGATTAATATGATGCGGCCTTGTCTTGACGAATATCAAATTCAAGCTTCCATTTCCTTCCATCAGGAGCCACACACCAAAGCTCTAAGACTCCCAATTCTGTCACTTTCGACTTGAGTTTGACTCGTACGGTTTTCCCATCCCCTTCCGCTTTGTCCAAAAGTGTTTCGATAGGGTGCAATTCGCTAAGCTCCTGTTTCCAATTGCGGACAATCGTCCCCATCGCCGCCTCGTGACCATTTGACAACTTTGGGGTTGCGTGGCTGAAAAACCGGAATGTTGCTTGTTCCCCTAAAACTAGAGCAAACTCTTGATTTTCTAAATCGCGCTCTTCCCCTTCTTCTAATCCAAAAGGAACAATGCAAACTGCACGCAATGGAGGCGAGATACCCGGAACTGCAGGAACAGCTTCTTCAACACCCACGAAATAACTACGGCTTGTTCCACTTCGAATGCGAAGGGCATGCCCTTGTCGGGCAAGGCCATAGTAAGCAGCGCCCCGGCTTACCGCATGATCATAGTCGGCCCCCATTAATTCTCTCACCGGCGCTTTCTTTAATTTCAATGCCCACTCATTAAGAAGGATCATTAGTTGTTTACGAATGGCCGCCGACTTGAGTGTTCCTCCATTAAAAAGAACTGCTGAAGGGAGAACAAATTGATCCATCTGTCCCGCATCAGATTCTCCGGTCATCGATAGAAACTTACCCAACTGACATGAAATGCGCGGATCTTGAACATAGGGTAAACCGATCTGCTGAATCCCCGCGCGCCTCTCAACAGGAGAGCGTTCCTCCGGCTCAACGAGAGGGATAAAACCCTCGACAACAAAACGTTGCACCTCTTCTAGCGTAAGTTCTGACTTCAATGTGTTGCCTATCAAACGGCTACCGCGCCCCAAGACAGTTACATTCACACTGTTTGGAGGCTCTTCCCCCATCAGCCTTTCTTTGGCTTGCCGGCATTGATGCACAAGCGATTGAATCTGCCAATTGTCAAGAGTATGTCCCTGATCTTCCAGCTTTTGTTTGGCCAAGTAAGCCAATCCCAAATCAATATTATCTCCTCCTAAGAGGAGATGCGATCCCACCGCCTGTCGCTTAAGCTGCAAGTTCCCCTCTTTTTCTTCCACACCAATCAGGCTGAAGTCGGTTGTTCCCCCTCCTATGTCGATCACAAGCACTGAATCACCCACTTTCAACAAGTCGCGCCATTCTTCAGCATGCGTGTGAAGCCAAGCATAAAAAGCTGCTTGTGGTTCTTCTAAAAGAACCACTTCCGGATACCCAGCTTGCTCAGCAGCTTCTTGCACTAATTGTCGTGCACTGGGATCAAAAGAGGCCGGAACTGTGACAAGTACGATTTGATTGCCAAATGGAGCCTCGGGCATGGCCCCATTCCATGCTGCACACATGTGTCGCAAAATCTCCGCAGTAGCTTCCAAGGGGCTCATCCGATTGTTCTTCTCTTCAGCCTCTAGAGGCAAAAGCTTTTCTCTGCGGTTGATCCCCGGATGGCAAAGCCAAGATTTAGCAGAGGCAATCAGGCGCGTGGGAAGCTCTGCGCCTCGGTCACGAGCATAAGTTCCAATTGCAAAGGGGCTCTCTTTATTCCAAGGCAGTTCTGCCACCTTGGCTTTGAGCTCTTCCGGTAAAGGATAATAAATAAAGGAGGGCAAAGTGAAGGCATTGCCAGATGTTTGGGCGGCCATCATTTGAATAATAGAAACTTGCTCCAATTGAGGATGCTGTTTATCTTCCGGTCGAATCGATGTATAAGCCATGGTGCAATTGGTGGTTCCTAAGTCTATACCGATGATATAAGCAGCTTCGCTCATAAGGCCCTCTACGATTTAATTTCCACTTCAGCTGGACAGATCACGTCCAGCGTTTGTTCACCTGTTTTTTTGGGCAGAGAACGTTTTTGTGCTTTCCATCCACGGTGGACTAATACTCCCGTAAAAGGAGCCTCTCCCTTCACTTTTCCTACCACTTTCACTTCGGAAGGATTATAGCCCTTGGGGACTTGAATGGTCGACCCTTCCTGCTCATCTTTCAAAGGACGAATCGTCACTAGTTCTTCGACAGCCTGGGCACAATCTTGATGAATTTTACGCACGGCTGCCCCCACTTGAGCATCTGAAAAAGGAGTAATATCTTCTTTTAAAAAGTCAATGAGGCGACTGGATTGCTGAAGATAACAGAGCAAGCGGAGATGCGATGAATCAGTGTGCTCCATCTGCTTAGGAGTATCAGAATCCTCGATAAACTGCTGCGCTTTCTCAGGCTCCTTGAAAGCTTTCATAAAGGCCTTAAATGCTAATCCCAATCCCATGTTGCCATCCTTTATTTTTTAGAACATTCCCTCGCCTTGTTCTTTTACAAACATTTGACAAGCCTCAAAAATTGAACATGTCTGCCCTGTATGAATCAATGTTTCTAATATCAAAGCAAAGGCAAAAAAAATCAAAACAGCGATGAGCAGAGGTTTCCCGCCGGGCGTTCGATTTTCATCTGGAAATTTCAGAATATAACGACCCACCCAAACCATTAAAACAGGCATGATACCGTTGAGAATAGAATCTCCAAATCCTCCTGAAGTATCAAGAGCCAATAGGAAAATGCGTTCGAAATAAGCCGCGAATATAAAAGTTGGGACAATGATGAGCAAACTTAAAAACACCTTTCCTTTGCCTTCATTGGGAATCTTCAAACCATCAGATAGAAAATCAAAAAGACCTAAGGCCATTCCCAAAAATGAGGTTGCCAATGCAAAAAAAGCAAAATATTCAGCAAATACGGAGACCCATTGACTTTGCACATGTTCACGCAAAAATTGAGTCACTGGCTCCCCTACTTCCAAAGCCTTAATCAAGCTGTTGGGACCAGAAACGGGGACAATGCCTAAGACCATCCATTGCCAAAGCAAATAAACGATAAACGTGATAGTCGTCCCTCCAATAATCGCCCAACGAAGCGCCCACGCATTGCGATTCAAATAAGGTGTGATGCTTGGAAGCATTGTTTGAAAACTAAATGTGGTCAATAGTAAAGGAATAGCCAAAAATGAGGTAGGCCAATGTGTATGCAACAAAAGAGTAGGTTTGACCTCGGAAATTCCCGTTCCTATTAAAGCAAAATAGGCGAAAATCATCGCAACAAAGAGAATGGTATTGACACGTCCTACGATGCGATTTCCCAAGTAAATGATGCCGCCAAAAAAGACTATAAAGAAAAGACATCCCAATTCTTTAGAGAGATTTAAAGCCAAGAGGTTAACTGCACCGTTAATAACCAACGATCCTCCTGCGGCAGTATAAGCCACGATGGAGGCGTAGGAAATAAAGAGATAGACGATCCAACTCACCACTTTGCCTACAGGTCCTAAAATAGTAGAAGCCATCGTAATGACGTGAGCGCCTTCTTTCATCCAAAGATTCACCTCTAATAACAAAAGAGCCGATACGGTCATGGCTAACCAACATAGAGTCATCATAAGAGTGGAAGGAATAAAACCACTGATTCCTGTCGCAACCGGTAAGGCTAACATACCTCCACCAGTACATGTGCCGGCAACTAAAAAGACGGAAGAAATGAGCTTTCCCCGTTGGACAGTATGTGAACTCTCCCCCACTATTACTCCTTAGAGAGTGCTTCTGAATCAATAAGTCAATATGATAATAAAGAACTTATTCACTCGGAGACACTCTCTGACATCAGATAAATTAAAAACTTTTGTATGTAGACGATCTAAATAACGCACAATTATAAGCATTCCAAAGTTTCTGAGAAACGATTAATTTTTGAAGCATTCCGGCTGCGCCTTTGAGAGTCCGAGAAAAAATCATCAAGGCGTCAGCTTTGGCCTATTTTTGCCGTATTAAAAAAAATGCAAATCATTGATCAATATTTGATTAATGATTTGCAATTTTTTGAACCTATGAAAAATTTAATCAAATCCTTGCAATTGGCGAATTTTTTCCTCGATCTTTTCAAGGATGTTTAGTATATGCTCGATTAAGGATTTATAGGGGGATTGACAAAAGGGGTATTTTGATAAGACACCTGACGCATTTGATTATAAAGAGAAGGAGCGAAAAAGTATATACCCAGGAAAATGGCAAGGACAACTAACCAAAAAATAATGACAGTTGATCGTCGAATACGGAATAAAAACCAATCATTTCGCATAGTAATCCCCTTCGTTGATTAACTAATTTGGAATATGAGACATTCAGAGGTTTGTTCTCAAGGGAAATAAAACGTGAGTACATCACATCTCCTTTAAAATAGTTTAATTAAAACTTAAACATCGATGATTAAAATCATGAAATCTATAAGAATGAGGACATGCAAAGATTTAACCTTTAGGAGCCAATCATGTCGACAAAATTGACTCGCCTTTTCTTTTTGCTTTGTTTTACTGTGATTTTTTGCAGCCTATTACAGGCTGAACAAACAAAACAAAACAAAGTCATTGTTTTTGACTTTGGTGGAGTGATTGCTGAAACAGATAAAGAAGAAGTTGATCATTTTATCGCTCAATCCTTGCATATAACGGAGAGCGAAGTACAAAAAGCTATCGCTCAGCTCAAGCTGTATACCGATACCGATCAAGATAAAGATGAAAAAGATTTTTGGATTAAGTACGCGAAAGAACAAAGAATCAACCTGCCCCAACATTGGATGCAGCTATTGAATCAAGAGAGATTTCGCGCTTTGAAGACTATTCCCGGCATGATCGCTCTTGTTAAAGATCTTCAAAAACAGGGATATCAAACCGCATTATTGTCCAACGTCCGAAAAAATCAAGCAGCGATCAAGCGCAAGTTAGGATACTATGAATTATTCAACCCTATTCTTTTATCCTATGAAATCGGAGCAAGAAAACCTCATCGTAAAGCGTATGATATTTTGTTAAGGAGATTAAATGCTAGCCCGCAACAGGTCATATTTATTGATAACAAGCGAAGCAATGTTGAAGCAGCCAAGTCTATGGGCATGGATGCGATAAACTTTGTTGATGCGAATCAATTAATTCAAGAACTCAGGAAGAGAGGGATAGAGGTTTCTCTTCCCAAAAGCGCTTCCAATTCTTAGATCTGGGCCTTACCATTACCCATTTTTTTTCGTGCCAGGGTTGGGGGCCGGGTTGGGGGCCGGGCCTGCATAACTGCGTAACTTTGCTAAAAATTCTTTAATCGTTTATCTTAATTTCTAAAAAATTATGATTAAAGATGATGGCCAGAAAAAAAGATTCATTTGTCCGGGTCGTTGTTACCATTTTATGGTCCGTGGGGATTCGACTACAATAAATCGACTTGAACAACGGACGCAAATGTCGTCAAGACTTCGCCAATTTGCTGATGAAATTTCATCAGCGTTGCTTCCAAACGGCAGAGGCCTGGAAACTTCTTCTACTGATATAGCTGTATCAATAAACTAATAATATCCCAAAGTTATGCAGTTATGCAGGCCCGGCCCCTTTCATTAAACTTGCAGACAAACCAACTGTTCTTGAATCCCTCCGGTAATGCGCATTTGCCCAACCGGATCTAAGTAAATGTCATATTCAAGTCGCACACCAAATTCGTCAGGAAGATAAATGCCGGGTTCAACCGAAAAACAGGTTCCGGCTAACAATTCGCGATAATCATGTGTTTCCAAATTATCTAAATTTGCGCCGGGGCCGTGAACATCCTCACCTATATTATGACCTGTACGATGGATAAAATAATTCCCAAACCCTGCTTTTTGAATAAAATCTCGGCAAACCTGATCGACTTGCCATCCTTGCAATGGCCTGTGATTTTCATAATGATCTTTAATCATCGCAGTTCCCAAATCGCGTGCACCTTTCACAATGTTGAAAACATTTTGCTGCTTTTCAGTAGGCTGCGGCGCAGCCACTCCTACCCTTGTAATATCTGCATAAACAGCATGAGGACCCTTTTGTTTACACCATAAATCCAGTAAAATAAAGTCTCCTATAAAAATCGGAAGTGCAGCGCCCGCTGTAGGATGATAGTGAGGATCTGCCGAGTGAACATTCACAGCACATGTTGGCCAATCAGCGGCATAACACCCCTTTTGATCCATAGCCTGCAGCATAAATTGCTGCACTTTATACTCATCAAGAGACTCTTTCATTTGCAAAGAGCGTTCAATATAAGTCCAAGTCTGATCGACAATCTCTTCAAGAACATGGGCCGCAGTTAAATGACTTTGCAATTGTGCTGGAGTCCATACGCTCGTGTATCGCTGCAGAATATTAGCCGAGCTGACAACCTCTGCACCTGTCTTTCGAATCAATTCTATGGTGCCTGCATCAACTTTCGATACATTAGGCAGGGAATTATATGGAGAATATTCCATCGCAATCTTCTTGGCTTCTACTGCAATTGAAAAAAGAAAGCGCTCTAATTCTTGCCATCCTTTATAAAACCATGTGTGGCCCGGTAAATGGTCAAGAGTATAAGGCTCTATGAGGGGAACGATTTTGATAGGATTTCCTTTTTGTGGTATCCAATAAAAAAATCGACGTGTCACCATTTGAGAAGGGGAAATTTCCAGAATGGTAAATGCAAGAGGATTTGAGCGGCGATAATCAAAAATAAGCCACCCATCTATTTGCTGCTCAATAAGACTCTGTTGCACCTCTTTAAGCTTATTTTCAAATTCCATAAGATGTTCCTCGATTTTAAATGCAAATGCCTTCAAAAATTGACATTTGGGCTTTGGCGAAGTTCTAAATCATTCATTTTCATTTTTCTACTCAAATGCAAGCTCGGATATTCCACCATATAATAAAAGCAATGTGCAGCCAAATATGTGACGAATAAGCTCAGAATGATCAAAATCAAAATGGACCCCATGTGATGAAGATAATCGCCTAAAAAACGGAAACTAAGATCAATGAATTTCATTCCAATGGGCCAATGAATCAAATATAAACTATATGAAATTTTTCCTGAGTATTGAAAAAACTGAGACGTTAATAGGCGATGCATCCCTCCAAAAGCAGCAACCAGATAGATGGTTAGAGCTACCACCAAAGTGGCGATGGCATCAGAGCTTCCATGAAAAAAAATATAACCGCAAATCAACGCAAAACATGTCCAAAGTATAGAAGAGTGAACAAATTTTAAAATTGTCCAACATGTCAAGCATCCAATAAAAAAACTGTACCAATAAGGAATAAAGAGACCTGAGATAGGCGGAAGAAGAGCCCAAGAGGTATTTTGCAAAATAGAAATCATCATTAAAGGCCCAAAAAGGGCAAATGTAAAATACGATTGATAAAAAGAAAATCCTTTGCCCGGATAGAATTTGAACGTGAGAAATTGAGCGATTTGAAGAAACAGAACAAAGATCATATAAAATTGGATTTCAATGCACAAAGTCCACGCCACTGGCAAAATCCTAGGCTTCTCCAAAATATCGGGTAAATAAAGCAAGTTTGTAAAAATTTGAGGAATATCCATGATAAGCCCGTCTCGCTTACTAAAAAAGTAATTTCCCAAAAAATTCAACATCACCAAGAAACCCACAATCATCCAATAAGGGGGATCCAATCGAATAGAACGTTTGATAAAAAAACGAAGGCAAAAGAAAGAGGAAAACTTTTCATCGCGAAGACTATAAGCGATGACAAAGCCGCTTAACACAAAGAAAATTTGTACTCCGAAATGACCCAGTTCACAAAAAGCGTCGATAAAATTTGGTAAATTCAATACACCATGATCTTTCAAAGTGCCGTTAAAGTGAAAAAAAACAACGCCAAGAGCTGCTAAGCCTCGCAAACCATCAAGAAATTCAAAACGTTGAGAAACTTTTTCTTGGGGCCTCATGAGCTCGATTTTCCTTCAGACAATTTTTTACCAGAGGCTTTCGTTATTCACTCAGGCTATTATTTTAGAGGGGGACAACAATCATCATAACATTATCCTGCGATCCGCTCATGACTGCACTGTAAACGAGGCGTTTGGCTATATCGACAGAAGTTTCTGCATCATTTGCAAGCTGATCGATGATTTCAACAGTTAGATTCGTAGAAGCAGTGTCAAAATATCCATCACTAGCTAACACAAGATGGCCTTTAATCTCTGTTAGAGAATAGCTCGTCATTTGAGGCTTAGGCGACAGGCAGCATTTGCCTAAAATTCCTTTAATATATCTATCGCCAATCGAACCACCCAAATTGAGAATCCCTTGCACTCTAAGTGCACCATCAATAACAAGGATCGAACCACCTAGCTTTTCCACTTTTCTTCGAAATCGCTCTTCGTTCAATTTTGCGTCTTGGCTCATTTGAATTGCTCTTCCATTATCATTTAAGATTGTTCTAGAATCACCCGTATTGGCAACCATGAGTAGATCATTGACGATTAATGCGACTGTCGCAGTTGTTCCATTTTTAAAATCATCACATTTCTCATCAAGATTTATAAAACACTCTCTGAGAGCCAAATAAATTCCCTCATCAGTAAGTTCAGAAATATTATGTTTTATCAAGGCAGCTGTAAGAAATTCTACTAGGTTATTACAGACAAATTCCGCTGATTGAATTCCACCGTGTCCATCAAATACCCCAAAAACGCTGAAGTGATATTTTTTTTCATCGATTTCTACAACGAATTCGGTGATGATTTGCCTATCTTCCATTGTTTTCCTACGCCCCTTGCAACCGGCCATTCCTACAGCCCGGTTGTTGACGATAAGAGTTGCAGCTTCGATAGGATAACTTTTCGTTTCGTGCTCAGGTATGGCTGCAGGAATTTCACCCACATGGAGCTTTAAAAAATGTTTCGTATCTCTTTCTTGTTGTTCTTGTGCCAAACGCAGATTATCGATGAGTTTTTCTGGGATAGTTTTTTTGACTTTATTGGCATGTTGTGGAACCGTCTCTTCTACCTCTTGGGTTGATTGAGTGGATTCACTTTCATCTGAGCTTTGGAGTTCTTCTTCTTCTTCGTTATGGATTTTTTCCTTTTCTTCTTTTTCAATATCGGTGACCCTTCTTTTTTTTAGTGAACTCTGCGCTTCAACTTGTTCGCCTGCATCAAAGCTACTAAGGCCTCCTGAACGCTGTTGGAAGGAACCCTGGCGTTGAAGCTTATAATTATGTTTGCCGTTTGATTTTTTATCATCCTGTAGTTCGGATTCAAGTGGGTTAATAACCAATCCGGATGTAAAAGCTGTTAAACGCTCTAAATGCTGCATTACCATACCTATTCGTAAAATTTTCTTTTTCAGCGAACGACAGAATAAATCTATAACATTTATAAAGCAAAAAAAACCGGAGATTTAAAGAACTTTCTAAGGAGATATCATGTAATAGCGCGAGTGTTGGGCAAGCGAGCAAACTGTCACTGCTACTGCACATATGCATTAAGCTAAGTGTCAAGGCTTAACGCGGAGACGGTGAGTCGGAGAGACGCTGAGAGAAGCTTTATAACACACCTCTCGCGTCTCTCCGACCCACAGTCTCCTAAATAACAAATTGCAAGTTGTCTCTCTCTGTGCTCTCTGTGTGCTCTGTGGTAAAAATAAACCACAGAGCACACAGAGAGCACAGAGAGAGACAAAAAGCAAATGGGAGTAGCTATTTTTATGCAAGTTTGAAGCCCCATGTTGCGTTCTTTGTTCTATCGCTTGACGCGTGGCTATTCGCTCGTCACGCGTTATGTGTAGATAAACACAACAAAACAGTTAAGGCACGCGAGACAATCCCTTTCTTACACTCTATTAGTGATTCAAGCATTGAATGAGAGCCATGGCTGCAATGAGCCTCAATGTTTGAGAATTTTCTCTCAGCACATTGATCAAAAAAGGAATGGAACGAGTCGATCCAATTCTTCCAATTCCTTCCAATATTCGCGCCTTCAATTCCCATTCACTATTCGGATAACCCTCTTCTAATACTTGAATTGCATTTTCATCACGACTCCAAAGCGATAAGATCAAAGCCGCTTGTAAACGAACACGCGGCTGGCTATCTTGTAGAAGCTGCTCCACAAGCTCGATGGCAGATTCATCCCCTTCCATCAAAAGTAAAATCGCAGCAGTTGCGGAAATTTCCCATGATCGTTCAATCAAATATTGACGAATCGCTTGCTGAGTGTCCGGGGTCTTGAGAATGGCCAATAAATTCAGCAATTCAAGGCGCAAGAGTTGATTGTCCATTTCAGGGGTTGTGATAGGATCTCTTGTTTTCTTTGGAGCTAGATTCACAACGGCACGAAATAAACCGGCATTCAAAGTCCCCCATTTCTCCTTTTCAACCATGATCATCTGCTTTAAATATTCAGCAGCTTCCTGAACAGCTTGACGCTGCCCTATTAGTCCGAGAGCCAAGTTCAATCGGACATAGGGATCGAAGTTACCTCGAAATTGATCTAACATTAACGTGATTCCATAGCGACCTGTTGCTCCTAATGCTGCCGCCGCAATCGCACGGACTTCACGCCGGTTGTCATTGAGAAGGCGTTCAAAAACCTTATGACCCTCATCATGCGAATAAAGAGTTAAAAGCCATGCTGCTGAGATGGCCACTTTGTCATTGGGTTCTTGAGCACTTTGAAGGGCAAGATTCATGATCGTTTCTTGCTGTTTACACGGACGCAGTTGTCCGATTGCCTGAAAAGCTTCCATGCGAACATCAGGATGAGAATCTGCCGCTAAACGCAATAATAAATCTAAATCGCGCAACGATTGAAAGTGAGCAATTGCTTTGCAAGCAAGCTGACGCAATCCCGCTCGATTACTGGACGCCAGCCGTTCAATTTCAGGACGATTAATCGCATCAAGCAATTCCAAGAGTGAAGCAATGGCTAAAGCTTTTTCTGTCGCATAGCTTTCATCAGAAGCAACTACCGCCTCTAAATCAGTTTTCAAACTGATAATTTCCATTTTGCCAATTGCTTCTATTACTTCTTGCCTGACGGACCAGACCTTTTCCTCCTTGAATAAACGTTTTACCTCTTCCTTTAATTTGTGATCCCGAAAATGACCAGCTAATTTGACCGCAATTGTCCGAACGGCATAATTTGAATCACGCATGCCTTGACTCAAAATTGTTACCCCTTTAGTTTCTTGACTTAAAAATGCTGCTAAAAGAGCCATTTCCCGCATGATGATCGAAGAAGAATGGGAAGCTTTTTGAAGGATTCCCCACGCCATTTCTTCAATTAATTCACGATTCAATGCTTTGTCGGGAAAAAGCAGTAGGTAATTGTCCCATTCGCGCAAAAGTTTTTTTTCATCCCCCCATTTTGCCAATGCTCGAATATAGCCCTCATGAAGAACAGCAGATTGAGGATAAAGCGTCAAAGCTTGTTCGGCCTCCTCAACCGCAACAAAATGATCGTGTAGTGTCAGATGTGCCTGAATGCGCCTAGACAATCGTTCCTCTTGGAAATTTGCTTGCAAGTTTGCAGAAACTCCAAGAACGATGATCGCAAGTGCAAGCGAAGGAAGTTGCCTATAAACAAATGAGATGAAAATTCGAATTTGGAACATGCAATAGCTTCCACAGTTAAGCGATCGTCGCGAAATCCATTGACTCACTCGAGCAATCTACGATTTTTTAAAGTTTTTGAGGCTGAATACTTTAACAGCCGCAGCGAGTTTTAATAAGCTCGCTGATGGGCTTAAACTGTGGATGTTTTGAATCTTTAAGCAATTCAAACAATACCGTTTCGGCACAGCTAATGCGTGCGCCCGCATCGCGCATTTCAGCTATGGCAGTTGAAAAATCATAAATGGAGCGTGATGTGATGGCGTCATTGAGAACAACAACTTGCTTTCCTGCTTTTAAAAGCCCCTTCACAGTTTGGAGCACACAAATGTGGGCTTCAATTCCAACAACTACCCATTGCTGATAGGGAAAGGAAATCACATAATTAAAGAAATCAGGGTCATCTAAACAAGAAAATGTTGATTTTATCCAAGGACGGTATGATTGGCCTAATTGAGTTTGTAAAGACCCTACAGTTTGTCCTAAACCTTGTGGATACTGTTCTGAAAGAAGAATTGGCAAGTTAAGTAGTTGAAAACCTTTTACGAGCTTGCTTAAGGTTTGTAAAATATCTTCCCCACGATCTACTGAAGCAAATATCTTATCTTGCATATCGACGATAAGCAGAACAGTTTGGGAAGCTAGTAAATTAAATGATGACATGCAAAGAACTCCTCCTCATCCAATCCGCCCTAAACGCTTTCCACCAATCAAATGGAAATGCAAATGAAAAATCACTTGCCCTGCATCCGATCCATTGTTTGTTAATAAGCGATAACCATTTTCTATTCCCAGTTCCTTAGCCAATTTTTGAGCAACTTCGAATATTTCACTCAACAAAGGAAGATCATCTGCCGTCACAGACTGGAAATCAGGAATTTCTTTCTTAGGCATAATCAAAATATGAACAGGCGCAACAGGATATAGATCTTTAATCGCAAGAATGCGTTCATTCTCAAAAACTATTTCTGCAGGAAGTTCACCTTTGATTATTTTTCCAAAAACTGTTGTCATCTTCCATCTCCTCTAAGGGGGGTCTTGCTATTGATTATTCGTCTATGAGTCAGCCACAGCCTTCAAGAAACCCTCTCAACATTTTTAAGAGTATATTCTAAGGCCTTAAGAGCATCTTCACGCGTTTCCCAAACTGAAATAAAGCGTCCCTTATGGCAAAAAACAGCGCCGGGAATTCCAGAAACGCGCTTTAAATCCTCATCAAGCAGTCCAGCCCAATGTTTGGGCTGTGGCAAGCGAACTTTCATACGATCTTGATAAGAGGGAGGAATTCCGCGAAGTTTCCAATGATTCCCCGAAGGCATAATCACAAAAAGTGCAGGATGAAGCGCTCCATCTAGCTCAAAGAAAATTTCAAGCCAAGGAAGATTCTGATCAAAAATTAAACATTCTTTATACTTGGCCATGCAATCCGCCACAATTTCTCGACATGATTGAGTATACTTAAAGCGTTCCCATAAACGTCGAAGATGCTCAAAAGTGAATCTAAGAGCCTCGTGAAATGCCTGATTTTGCTCTTCTATCGAACAATCATAACGAACGGGAGTAAAATTGGAAATGACATGAGAAAAAGAACAATAACCTGGAATCAGCGGATCTCTCCCATTATCATGAGCATCCACCCCCATGACTAAAGAAGTATTAAAAAAGTCATATTCGTTAGGCTTCAAAACATGAGTGGTTTTGAGGTACTGAAGAATCATTCCCGCACTGCTCAACGGCCCTTGATAATCGACCTGATGATGATCAAATAATTTTTGCGCAGGATCATAGACTCCTCCAACATCGCAAACATATTCACAATTAGCCAAAGCATGTAAATCGCGCGTTCGAATGATTCTATCCTCATCTACGAAATTAAAAAGCATGAGAAGCGCACATGCCGTAATTTCATCAGCATGGAAAGTCCCATCGTGCGTGCCACAACTGCGTGGTATCTTTTGCATATTCATGTCTATAAAGCCCTATCCCTTGCAAAGAGGGTTCTTTAAATCAAGTTCACCTGATTGTGCAATACCCTCTTAAAGGGCTTTCACGATAGCCCAAATGCCGAAAAAACCCAAAACTCAGGTTATTAGTTTCAGAGCGAACTTTAAAAACTATAACGACTGCAAAAAAAGCAAAATTAAAAGAGAATTATCGCAGAAAATTAATTTAAGAAAAAGATAAAACCTTTCCTAGCAACATTTTTATTCTTTCATATGTTCTATCACTTATCAACAATCTTTGCCCTTGTTGAGTTACTCCCCTTCCGATAAATAACAGCTTCAACGGCCAACTAGATAATTTTCATCTATCCCATTCATTTTCAATAACTTATTAAATGTTTTTTATCTCTTCCTCACTTCGAAGCTATTGCCTAAAGTAACTTTATCTCTTATGTTGGCACCTTTACATGCAACTTATTTTCAAGAAATCCACAATTTACAAGGATCCCTTTTAAAGAAAGTGATATTTTTGGCGTAAATTTAGCATACTTATTGAGACTGCAAGGGAAAATGGGGATGTGAATGCTCTGTTCGTTTTAAAATTTCTATTGCAATATACGCGGAGAGCCCTCATTTTAAGCTCTTGGATGTCGAGAGTATACTATTTCTAAGAGACTGCGAATGGAAGATTTTTTAGATCCTCATCAATACGATTTAGCAACTCCGGATGGCTCCATTACAGAGTTGATTCATCACAGCGATAGAATGGCTCAAGCCACAGTTTTCATTCAAAATATTTCTCCTAAGTTTGTTGGATTTCAGATTGATGTCCAGTCCATCCTTTTTAATATCAAGAGTACCCTTGCGCAATTAGGAGTCGACGGAAGAGGACTGGCTTATGAACTTGACTTGAAAAATCAATGCGCTCAAGTGCAAGTTCAGCTAGAAGCATTGGGACCTCTAGCCATTGAAATGTTGAAGCTTTTGCAGGTAGGGTCTTCAATCGGAAAATTGTTCGCCGCAGATGAACGGAGGAGGGTGCGGAATCCAGATTATATTGCTCGTATGTTCGGCCGCTCCGACCGATGGGGGCGCCCTCTTCTTTCATTGGGAGGCCTACATGGAAGCAATGATCTCATTTTAGACAGCGTAGATGGTCGAGCGGTTGCTTTTTTGACACTGCAAAATGGACGAGTGGACTACGATCCTTCCATTTACGGTTTTCTTCCTACGCTTGCTAAAGCTCTTGTGACGAATACTAAAATGCGCGATATTTTACGTTTACATCAAGAATGGAAACCTCTTGTTCCACGCAATGTGAGCGAGGAAGAAATTCTGCTTGTTCGCACGCTTCCTTTGCACATTCGCACAGTTTTTGCAAGAGTTGTGAATGAGCTGCTTTCACCTGGTTATCATCACACCTCAGCTTCCATTTTACAACCTGATACTTTTGCTTCCGGAGATGTCTATGAGCTTTTTGGCAAGAGTAAAAGGGAAATTACCGATATTCCTTTAGAATTCTATACGTTAGAACCCTATCGCGAATATGTCTTTTTTTCAGACCGCGATCAGTTGCAAACATGCCTTGAAGATAGCAAAGTTCTTTTTGAAGCTTTTGAAACAACTCCGAAGCCTATGGAAAATCGGGCTGCCGTTTATATCGTAAAAGCACATCAACTCAAAGAGCTCAAACCTGAGGATTGGATTGTCCGCGAACCGAGGCTGCATGAATTTCCCGGCCTTTTTCACAGTACACGCCAAGCTTTGATGGTAGAACGCTATATTGAACAGCAGCCCTCCTATCCTTTTTTAAAAGGTATTGATAACGGAACGATCACTAGCCAGGGAATTTTATTAACACGCTACTTTCCCTCCCCATTAATGAAGCGCATGTTATTGAGTGATCAAGTGCAAAGATGTTTGAAAGGGATTTACTTCCTTTATCCTTCATTTTCCAATCTTAATTTTTTCTCTGCAGAAGATCGAGCCCTCCTGCACGACCTCGACAAATTTGGCATTCCTACTTATTGGGTCGATAGTACAAGCGGGCAAATATTGCAATACGCACAAAAGCCTGAACGGGATTCAGGGCTCTTTGTACCTCTTCACAGCGTAGATACCTTTCTCAAATCTACTGTATTTGGAATTTATGGTTCTAATCTGATGGCAGGGCAATTTGAACAGCAGCTTCGCGCTCTTTTCCAAGGAGTGTTGGCAATGCGATCTGAAGTCAATCATCCGTTGCTCAATAAGAATACTCCCCTGTCTCTAGTTACGGGAGGAGGTCCAGGTGCAATGGAAATAGGCAATCAAGTTGCGAAAGAGTTGCATATTCTTTCCTGCGCAAACATTGTCGATTTCCGAGCAAAGGAAGACGACCCTGTTATCAACGAACAATTGCAAAATCCCTATATTGAAGCCAAAATGACGTATCGTCTAGATAAACTCGTAGAACGTCAAGCAGAGTTTAATTTAGATTTTCCCCTTTTTCTAACGGGAGGGATAGGAACCGACTTTGAATATACTCTGGAAGAAGTGAGACGCAAGGTGGGATCTGTAACAATCACTCCCATTTTACTTTTTGGAGAAGTCGATTATTGGAGAGAAAAAGTCACGAGTCGCTTCAAATGCAATTTAAAAACGGGCACGATCAAAGGGTCAGAATGGGTCAGCAATTGTTTTTTTTGCATTCAGAACGCTGAACAGGGTCTTAAAGTTTACCGAGAGTACTTCCAAGGTCTTTTGCCCATTGGGAAAAATGGTCCGATTTATGAAGAGGGTTTTGTTCAAGTTATTTAAGGCGAGCTAAACACAAATGCTTTTGCCTTTCTCTGTGCTCTCCGTGTGCTCTGTGGTTCAATATCAACCACAGAGCACACGGAGAACACAGAGAGAGACAAAAATCATTGGATTCCAGTTCCTGATTTCTGTTGATTCGCTTTCTCTGCATTGTAAATGGCAACTTTTAAAAAAGGAGCCAATTGTTCTTTAGGAAGCGTAGCATCCGGAATAAATGTCGAGGTTAAAAAATCATATAAATAATCTGAACCTGCAACTTTTTGTCCATTCACTTCTTGAATATTGCGCCAATAATTCCGCGCATAATGAGGATGAGTCTCTAAAAATGTTTTGACTTGAGCAAAGGTGGGTTGTAACTCATTAATTTGCGAACCTTCCATAAAATAATTTTTCCATCCTTGAAAAGCCTGCCTTACAATTAAGGGCAAAGTCGACTCCGGCAATGCCTGCAAATCCTCGGTTTTCGCATAACTTTTAGATTCTATCATTTGCGCATATTCTAGAGGCGCTTTGGGCCAATTTTCAGGTTTCCATTCAGGCAATTGTTCAAGAAAATTTTCGAACTCTTTGGGATTTATTGAACGTGCAATAAATTCAGGGTAGAGCAGTCTATGCCAAGTATGATATAGAAAAATGAGGTCAGGGGGAGCCGAAACAAAATCTTCAGTAGTTCCAAGAGTAACATTCTCACCTGTGGGGAGAAAACCTGGTAAATATCCCGTTTTCTTAGACACATTAACACGCATAAAAGAGGGAAACTGCCATAAAAAAACAGAAAATTCCCGATTTGTCACTTCTAAAAAAGGTTCATGCTTTTTCTCACTTTGCAGCAATCCCTCATACCACCCCCTAGATCCCAAGATGAGAGAAGTCACAACAGCAAAGAGGAAAATCCAAAGCCAAAAGGGTAATGAAGTCCAAGACCATCCATTTTGAATAAAGTCTTTCTCAGATAAAGGAGGTCGTCCGGAGGGATTAGTTTGCGGATTCTCATCAGGGGTTGGTTGATCGGGATTCATGCGATTAAAATCCGTAAGTTCCTCGAAGCGTTAAATAATGTGTTGGAAATCTACAAAATTGTCCTTCGATTTCATATCCATCATGATATTCAAGGAATAACCGAAATTTACGACGAATACCGGAAACTTTTCCCCACTCATATCCTACGGCATATGTAGAATTAACATGATGTTTAAAGTGAGATTGATAGTAGAAACTCATGGCGAAAAAAGGCTCTCCATATAGGCGATCGCAATAATCACGATATCCAAATTGAGAAAAGCGTAGTTCAGCTCCCGCTTCACAATAAAAACGGCCGACTCTAAAGGAATCGTCCTGACAGGCAACATATCCAATTCCTCCATAAAGGCGAATGTCCTTCGAAAATTGGTTGGATACATAAAAGTCAAAGGCCTCAATGCTGGGATTTCGACGATCGAAATGAGGATGGTCGAGAAGAAATTCGTCACCAATATGAGTAGACACATGGTAGCCCCTTAAGCGAAAAGCCCAATCGCCGAATAGATAAGTCAGAGGAAAACCGGCATAGTAATCGGCATCGATCAGAGGCGAAGACTCGTGGAGAGGGTCAAAAATTGCCCAAACAGCTCCCTCTATCTCAAATTGCAAATCTCCCCGAAAATACCAAATATCAATCCAACGAAAGATAGGAAAGGTATCCCCAAACGAAACAGGAATGAGATTTTTTCCCAGTACAGGATCGCTGAATCGCCAACCCACACCAAATGTCACTTGGCGTGGATCCGCTACATCGGTTATAAAGGGGCGAAATGCGGGAGGCCCTTCAGGAAACCAAATACCCCATAAATTATGCTCCCTCGCAAATTCATAATCAGTATCAGGGGCAGTCACATACCATGCATAATCTTCGTATACAGCTTCATTCTGGCAGCAATCAGATTTGCATTCTTTATCGCAGATAGCTGGTTCGGGACATTCCGGACTAGGATTTACACAATCGGTGTCTTTTCCGAAAATCTCACAGGAAGCTCTTGTAGGACATTCCGAACAAGAGTTTGCCTGCTCGTTGTCATATCCGTAGAGACAAGTCGTGCACAAACTAAAAAAGAAGATATATAGGTAGCTAGAATAGCACATAATCCTTTCTCTCATAGGTAAATACATGTTAGAGAACCTTTTATACAAAAGAATCAAGGGATATCAAATTGAAAAGATTACTGCAAGAAAGATCTTATAATTTTAATTATGAAGCTTATCTAGACGACAATCAACCGCTTTCTTGCCCTTTTTAAGATATACACAATCAAATTGTAGAATTGCCTTTACTTTTCCTCATTTGGAGGGGGAATGTCATTTGATCCATTTCCTCCGCCACCACCACAACCACAGCTACTCAAGAAGGCATCTTGCACAACATGAGTATGGTGTTTGTGCCTTTTCTTACCGCCACACCCTCGACATTTTGTAGTTAGAGGTTCAGCTTGCAATAATGCGATGCTCAAAAGACAACTTAGTAAGATAAAAGAACTTTTCATGTGTTTTCTCCTTAATGTTAAATATGGAATTTCCGAAAAAATTTCTTTCATATCAAATATTTTATTAATTTGTAAATGACTTTATCAAATTGCTCATGTATATATCGAAAATAGGTTTATAAATAAAGGAGAAGGGTTATGGGTTTATTTGACAAACAAGACGGTCAAGGCGAGGGAAGAAGAGGATCTCCTATTTGGGTAGCCCTAATCATGGTTGCAGTTGGCCTTTTTATGTATTTAAACCAAACAGAAGAAAACCCTGTAACGGGAATCAAGCAGCATATTTCTATCACGCCTGAACAAGAAATTCGTTTGGGCTTGCAAGCAGCTCCTGAAATGGCGGAGCAAATGGGTGGTGAAATCCCCTCCTCAGATCCACGTACACAAGAGGTACAAAAAGTTGGAAAGCAAATCGTATTACACAGTGAAGCTCAAAGGGGACCTTGGCACTTTCAATTTCATTTACTTAAAGATCCCAAAACTATTAATGCTTTCGCTTTACCCGGCGGTCAAATTTTTATTACTGTTGGCCTTCTCGATCAGTTAAAAACCGAAGCTCAATTAGCCGGCGTTTTGGCTCATGAGGCCGGACACGTTATCCAACGACATTCAGCTCAACAGATGGCAAAGGGGCAGTTGGGTCAAATACTTGTTATGGCTACAGGCATCGGTTTAAGTGATCCCAATAATCCAAGCCGAGCTCAGCAAGCAGCAGCCGTTGCCAGCATGGTCAACCAAATCACTCAATTACGCTATAGCAGGAAGGATGAATTAGAGGCTGATCAGTGGGGATTGCGTTTGATGTCAGAGGCAGGCTATGATCCTAGAGCAATGTTAGAGGTCATGCAGATTCTAGAAAAATCAGTTCCCAGCGGCCACACACCAGAAATGCTTCTTACACATCCCTACCCGGAACGTAGAACCGAGGAAATTAAAGCTTATTTAGAGAAAAATCCCCCTAGTTCCAACTTGACGGAAGGAGGCAATTTAAAAGATATTTTGGGGCAACTATCTTCTCAATAATGATTCTGAAACCCGCTTGTATTAAAGCCTAAAAATTCAATTATAAATTAAGAGTTTGCGATTTTACATTAATTTGCATTTTATGACTCTGGTCTTTCAAATTTGTTAATCTAACAATTAAATACGAATTGAAAAAAAACAAATTTTAATATACAGTAGTTGTTTTTATGAATATCAATCAACTTCCTAATAACCTGAATTTTGAGTTTTTTCGACATTTCGGCTTACGTGAAAGCTCTCGTAGTTGAGAGATCGGCAATGGGGTCCATTTCAATATTGATCTATTGCCAATCTCTCAACCACGAGACTTTAACACAGCCTAAATGCCGAAAAAACCCAAAACTCAGGTTAATAACAATCTATTGAGAGTATTCCTTAAGTGTACCTTGAATCCTTGTTTTCTCTAACTGCACCATTCAACTACGAGCATCCAGGCTATTTTGCGTATGATAACTTTGAATTTAGTCCGAAAAATCTAGAAGAATTTAAATATCTTCTTACTCCCTTTGTAAATCCTCTTCCTTCTTTTGAAGAAGTCGCTCGAATTTGGCGAGTCGTGACAATCTTGACGACTTGGTGCAGACAATTACTTAACAAAGTTCTAGAGTGTTTTTTGTCCGTAATAGAGTGTTTTTTGTCCATAAATGATATGCAAAAGCCTGATTCCCCGATTCTATTTGATGACGATGATGTAGACTTAGAAGAAATAGGACAAAATGGACTAGAACAACTATTCAGCCATCCCATAGATTATTTAAAATTTCGCACTCAAGTTTTAACCGTCATGGGTCGCGGAATGGCTCTAAAGAACTCAAGTAAAATAGATCCCGAAAAACACGGTCTTGTTTTAATTTATAATAACTACAACTTCAAAAGCTTTTTTCAAATTAAAATTCGTAAATTTATCCAAAGGAAAAAAAAATTACTACAAGGACATTCACATCAAAAGTTGTTTTCTGCTGTTAAAAAGTTCTTGAAGTTGCGAGATGATTCTAAAACCCTGATTCAATTTGTATCTGCTGACTTGGAAGAACAAGGAATAAAATTGACACCCGATCTCGTAGGTCTCATTTCAGAAATAGATACGTTTTGGGGCGCGGTGCACTATGCGGACGATGCAAAAAGTGACCAAGCACGCCGTATCTTTGAGTCGTTCCACGATGAATTTGATCTAAATCTAAGAGCTGGCATGGCTGTATTTGATGCTATCGTAGACCTTTATGTCAAACGTTTTCTTGAAGAGAATCCTCATATGGACGACGAGGAATATTTACCCGCTTTACGTACTATTGCTCTGGGAATCGCTATTAAATTAACTTGGGATGAAGCTGTATGGAATTCCGATTTCATTCCATTTATTCATCCATATATGGGTGGCTGCAATCATAAAAACATGGAAATAGCATTTCTACAAAATATTGATTGGAATGTTTCAACATCTGAACTCTTTGAAGAAATAGATGAAGAAAAGGAAGATTGGAGAGCGGAAGTTGCAAAATTCGGACTCTTCTGAACCCAAATAATCCTTTGTTTCTCTCTGTGCTCTCTGTGTGCTCTGTGGTTTAATATTTACCACAGAGTCTGGGGGCGTGGTTGAACATCAATTTTCTTATTCGGTGCACGCCCCTAAAATTCGGTAACTAGATCTAAAAAGAAATACCGCTTTGTCTTTCAATTATATATTATCTTTTGCACTTACGAAAATGACCGATCGTTTATCGGTGCTTCGTGCCCGGCACAGAGTCTGGTCTGTTTGAGCTTGACGTCCATAAAATTGGTGCGACTCAATATGAGTCTGCCCGCTGGGGAGACAGTCGTTAAATGTTAGAGCATTTAACACCTTTAGCTCAACACCGTAAGTACTTTTAACAAAACAAAGGATTAAAATATGTCCTCGAAAGAAAAGCGGTGTGCAAACAAGAATAACGCTAAAAGCAAAAAAAGACTAATCAAAATTGGTGATTTTCAAAATTTAGTCAAAATACGCGAAAGTGTAGCGGGTATTGATATTGGATCTGAAAGCCATTTTGTAGCAGCACCTGACCCAAAATATCAAGGGAAAATAACTGTTCAACAATTCAGTTCATTGACCTCGGGTCTAAGAGAATGCGTAGAATGGCTAGTCAGCTGCAATATTAAGACAGTTGCAATGGAGGCAACGGGCGTCTACTGGATGGTTTTGTTCAATATGCTTGAAGAAGCTGAAATTGAGGTTATATTGGTCAATGCACGCGATGTAAAAAAACTAAAAGACAAAAAGACTGATGTATGTGATGCAGAACATCTGCAGCGTCTTCTTAGCTATGGAATGCTTGAAGGGGCATTTATACCTGAAAAGGATATCGGTGAATTAAGAACAATTTTAAGACTGCGTTACCAACACATTATCGATTCTGGGAGAGCAATTCAAAGGATGCAGAAAGCGCTTATAAGAATGAACCTTCGATTGGATAATGTTATTAGTGACATATCCGGAGTTACTGGAATGGCGATCATTCATGCTATATTAAGAGGAGAACGAGATCCGAAGCAACTTGCAGAATACCGAGATTCAAGATGTAGTAAAAGCGAAAAAGAAATAGAAGAGGCACTTAACGGATTTTATCAACAAGATCAACTTTTTTCTTTAAAGCAGGCTCTTGATCAACACCAGTTTTTTCTTTCTCAGATCGCAGAATGTGATAGACAAATTCAAGAAAAGCTTTCTTTATTTACTACAATCAAAATTCCCGAAATAGTGACGGCGCCAAGAAGAAGAAAGTCTAAAAAAATGAAACCCTATGAATTTACCTTTGACTTAAAGCAGGAACTAATAAGGATCACTGGTGTAGATTTAACGAGCCTACCAGGGGTAGGACCAAGTACAGCTTTGACAATGATAACAGAAACGGGCTTGGATATGACGCGTTGGAAATCACCAAAGCATTTCGCCTCATGGCTTAATTTATCTCCAAACAATAGAGTATCGGGTGGTAAGATACTAAACAAACGCACGCGGCAAGGAAAAAATAGAGCAGCGCTCACGTTAAGGATGGCGGTTAGTGGATTATACAGAGAATCAAACGAAACTGCTTTAGGAGCTTTTTTTCGGAAAAAAAGAGGACAACTTGGAGCTCCAAAGGCGATCACAGCAGCTGCAAATAAGCTTGCAAAGATGTACTACAACATACTGTTGCATAAAAAAGAATTTATAGAACCTGGAGCTGATGTATATCTTGAGATGCAAAAAGAAAAATATCTTCGTAATGTAAACCGTAGAATATCTGCATGGGGATACCAAATAATGAGAAAACCGATCGTAAATAAAGCAGCTTAGGTTAACAAAAGTAAAGCTATGAAGTGCCGTTTGACTAGAAAAACGATTGATGCTGCCTTTAAATAGCCAAAAAAAATGAAAATCGCATTATTAGTTATTCTTAAAAGCAGATTTTCGTTATCAGAACCAATCAAACTACTCAAAAAAATTTGAAAGTAGGAGGGAGTTATCACAAGCGAGCAACTATCCCCAAAAACAGCCTTAGCATAACATGCTTATAATAAGCCTCTAAAAAAGAGTTACTGGGGAGCACACAGAGCGCACAGAGAGAAACTGCAACTCTTTCTGCATGCTAGATTCATACATTCTTGTCAATTTTTGATAGCCGTATGCATGTCCCAATTTTCACGTTGTTTATGCATATTTCTCGTGATTCTAGGCATTTATTTGCTGGAATTTGTCCAAATATTTGGACATGATATCGAAATATCGCTTGGTAATGATTTTTTGAATTCTTTCTTCCGGTGTAAGCTTTTCGAGATCTACCTGTAAATCCTTTTCAATCATTTCAGCTAATTCTTTAGAGATTTTTAAAAAGCTAGAACGAGCCTTAGGAGCAAACTCGCTGGGTTCTATATTTAGCACTTCAAAATGTACTCTTCCATAATCATAATAGAGACATTCATGCATTTTGATTCCTTTTAATGCATAAATAACTACATGGGGAAGGCCCTGATGAACGACACATTGAATGCCACAATTGGGCGCGCTACAATTGATAAATTGAGCTAAATTTGATCCTTTATTTCCATTCAGGCATTGCTGCGTATTTTCAAAATCTAAGTTTAAGGATTTGCTAGATTCCGTTGTTTCAACGATTTCATCCAGATCAAAATTTTCTATCAAACCCGTGTATTCTGTGACAAACTCTCCGGCAGAAAAATCTCGACGTGCTCGAACTTCTAATTGCTGAAGACATTCTTTAGGAATAGGCGTGCCATCATCTTTAACTTCTAAATAATGCACGTAGACGGAAGAGTCCTTTTCCCCTGAACTCCAGTGATGTAACAATTGTTCGTGGAGATGAGCATGTAAATCATCTGATTCTTCTTTAGCAAAAGTTCTAGGGCCTAAAACCCTCATTCCAATTAGGCCACTAGCGGTAAGGATACTTCGAGATAAATATTCAGTTTTAAATCTCATCAAATAAAATTTTCTGTTAAACCCCGGACCGCTAAAAAAAGGATAAATGAAAAAATCTTGCCAATTGGGCAAATGCGCTATTCGATATTGTAAAAAATTGTAGGCCGTTGCGCCTGCTTCATTTGGTTCGAAGAAATCTACTCCCTTTTTCTGAAGCACCTTAAGGATCGGCTCATAAGGTTCGAATGCAGCAAAGTGAGCAAAAGTATATCCATAAAAATCTCTTTTATTAGGAAAATACTTAAGGAATAATTTAAGATAACTTTTATTTTTGGCTATGAGTGCATAATGCGCAGGATTTAATATAAATCCAGAATTAACATCATTAATACAGAAGTATATCTCTAAATCTTCAAGCTCTGCACGGTCACGATAGCCATCAAGTAAACAGCTAAGCTCAGGTTTATTATTTTCCTTGTTTTCTCCTACTATAAGCGACCATACCTTTTTTTTTAACGGATCCGTCTCTTTTAGGACCTCTTCCTCAAAGAATTTTAAAAAATTCAAAGTGCCGACTTCAAGATCTTTTGAATTTATTTTACTAGAGTACCTAGAAATAAAGCTGTTGATATCTGTGTCTGCTATTGATTGCATGCTAAATTCTTTACTTTTACATAGCATAATGTATTGGTGGTTAATAAAAAGCAAAAGGCGCTTCACTCAACAGATTTTCAACACAATAACAATACGAAAAATATAAGCTTACTTCATCCCTTTACGCCTTCGCATTTACTATTGCTGTGTCACATCTGGTTTCGGTTTCCACATATCGTCTAAACTGGACTCATCTGCCTTTCCCCACCATTTCGAAGAGAGATTGGGATTGCCAATAATCTTAATCACCTCTTTTTGCATATAATGAACTTGGCCAATGGAAGTCACATAAACATCGTCAAGTTTAATCGCCTGCAAGTTTCGAACAATTGTTGTTTTATGCGATTTAGAAGCTCCCTTGCAAACACCCACTAATACAACGTTAGGAACTTTGGAAGCGGCCAAACCAGCCAAAGGAATATCCTTTTGAAGTCCTCTCCATAGCACTTTTCCTTGTTCAAATCCAATAAATACATCTGGATCAACACTCATGATACGAGAACTGAATACGAAAACGGAATTGCCCATGTCAGGTTCAATTTGAGTAGAAACCCATGCCCCTTCAAAGATTTGTTTATGCAACACCTTAATCCGCGCCGGCTTGGAATTTATAATTAGGTTGATATTGTCATAAGCGGTTGTATGATACCAGCGAAGTATCTGAATCTGATCTTCAGATAATCCGTTTTGACGATCAAAAAACCATCTTGCCTTGCTTGCTCGACTAAGATTTAAGACATCCACATCATGATCATCAGAATAGTTCCATATCTTATATGGCAAATGTTTCGAAAGAGAAGCCTTTACGACGGAAACATCGTCCCATTTTGCGGGCGCAGACTTTCCCATATGAGATGATATAGCTTCTTGCAGGGCAGCTCGATTGGAAGATGTTAAATGACTCTTTGTTTCAACAATCATTTTTGCCAATTTATTAATATCTCGTTTTGCAAATTTTTTGCGACGGATCTTATTAATAATAGCTTTTAAACATCTATCTTCTTCCCTTTGAAAATGTGATATTAAAATCGTCAACTGATCTTGCTCTGATAAATGAACATTAGGAAATTTCTCCTCGCGAACTATCTCATCTCTAAGAGGGAGGTTCGCAAGCTTTACTTTGAGGTCTATGGCTAATCGGTGATCTCTCATTAGGAGGATGTGAAAATGTTTTTCTACAATCGCAAAAAACTCATGAAAAACGATTAAATCGATTTTCTGTTGTTCTTGCAAACAAAGCTCGGTCTTAGAATTAAAAAATACTTTTGTTAAAAATAAATCAACCTGTCTTAAGCAATTATAAATAAATTCTTCATTTTCAGCATGCTGAGTCATAAAGCCGGATAAAAGAGCCAAATGCTCGTAAATATCTAGCTTATTAATACTCGTATTACCAGAGAATTGCTCTTGTGCATACTGTCGCAATATCGCAGGATATGTTAGCAATGCTAGCTCTAATTTCTCTTGCAAATCTAACATTCTTAAGTCCCGTTGACTCAATCCCCCTGCTTCTTCCAGATCGGTATCAATAAAATCCAAATAGTTCAAATCCTCATCACCCAAGTAAACATCACCACTTAAAGGGTCTTTTTCAGTAGCCTTATCCGTTTTTGAATCATCTTTTGTTGAAGAATCATCCTTGCCAAGATCGCCCTTCACCGCAAAATCATCTTTCGCAGTATCTTCTTTCGCAAGATCATCCTTTATTGCAGGATTATCTGCTTTACGATTTTCCTGCGTTATAGTTTCATCCATTTTAAGTTCATCTGGGGTTGAAACAACATCCTCTTTAAGATCCCGCAGTAATTGATCTTCTTTTTTAAGTTCCAACACTTTAGCTTTTATGCTTGAAGGGTCATTTGGATTAACGAGCATTGTAAGAAGGCTGCTTTCAAATTTGAGCTCTTCGGATAACCTTTGGATTTCAGCTTCCGATTCTAACAAATCAGTGAATGAATATGGATAATCTTCTTCAACAACAGGGTGAGAAGGGGATTGTACAAGAGGTAAATCGTCCGGGTCATCCGGGTCATCCATTTGGCCAAACGAAGAGAGTGAGCTTCCAGAATCCCAACATTCATAAGCAATCATACAAGCAATGAAAATGCCAATTGCTACGTAACTTATCACTAAGATTAGCTTCTGCTTCTCTGTTAATTCAGGCAATAAACGCACAGTAATTGAAGATGATAAATCCTCGTGAAGAGAAGCTGCATAGCTATATACTCGGTTCATAGTAACCCTTAAATTAGATTTTTATTTGCAGTAAAAACGTCATACTATCGAAATGACTTGAATTTTATATTAAGTTTTCATAAGCGCGAATTAATAAATCAGATTTCTACAATAGATTGGTAGTCTAAAAGAATTTTTGTTTTATTCCAACAAATATGTTAATCTAATGAACCTGGGGCTAGGCTAAGCTCATAAATCCAAAAACTTCTGAATGGCCGCGTCAACAACCGCCAAATAGAGATCTTAAATACACCACTTGATCCCCTAGCATTGTTATGGGATTCATTTCAACTTGAAGATTCGTTTGAGAATTGATTATTAATCATTTTATTTTCTATACATAGATTCTTTCTTAACTTTTACGCTCATGATTTGAGATAGGGGCCGAGATAGGGGCCGGGCCTGCGTAACTGCATAACTAATTCAAGTTATGCAGTTACGCAGGCCCGGCCCCTATCTCTTATTGCTATCATAGACAGCATACAACGATCAATAATTGGATGGCATAAAATGTCAAAACTTTGCTAGTATGTTTTCGTCACCAGGGGTGCCGCAGTGAAGCTGAGAAAAAATTGAGTGCGTGGATTTGATCGTATTTTGTATCAGGTTCGAAAAGTCGCAAATCATCTAACAACTTGTTGCTTAATGATTTGAAATTCATGAACCTGCCGAAAGAGAGGTCATAGTTGAGGCGTTGACATTTTTTTCTCTGCTTAATACGACGGCTGAAAGAACGCATTGTTTAACCCTCAATACCTGATCTGGATTATACCAGCGTAGGAAGCGTGAAAAGGCCGAGAGAAAATAGGTATCCGGTCGGATTTGAGGGCATTTTTCATAGTTCGAAAATTTGCAAATTTCCTAACCATGGGATGGTAATCATTTGCAATTTTTCGAACATGACGGAAAAAAAGCACCAAAACAGATGTGTTGATAATTTTTGATCGGCCTCAGCGTGAATGCTGATTAAATTCCGGCAACTCCTGGTAAACTTGTCTTATTTACTAGGAACTTACATGTCCACTCACATTTCGACAGTTACTAAATGGAGTTTATTGCTTGGAAACTTATTTGAACATTATGATGCGGCCTTATTCAGCCTACTTACTCCTTTTTTAGCTCCTTTGTTTTTCCCTAGCCAAGATCCCCTGACAGCTCTGATTCTCACTTATTGCATCATCCCATTAGGTATGATTGCCCGGCCCCTGGGTTCTCTGGTCTTTGGTTATATTGGAGACACGCATGGACGCAAAGAAGCACTAGTCTTATCTCTTACCGGTATGGCCATTGTTACAGGCTGCATGGGCTTTTTACCTACTTATCATCAAGCTGGAATTCTAGCTCCAATTTTATTGTCAATTGGACGCCTTTTTCAGAATTTTTTCGAAGCAGGACAGACGATTGGAGGAGCCATTTACTTAATTGAAAACTCAGCTGAATCTCAAAAAGATATCATCAGCAGCCTTTATAGTGCTTCAACAGTTGCGGGCATCTTATTTGCTTCGGGAGGTGTATCGGCTCTGTGCGCCCTCAATGTTGTTCACGAATATTGGAGATTACTTTATTTTTCCGGCTTTTTCACAGCTGTTTTCGTCGCCTTACTTAGATTTAAAATCCCTTTACAATCATTTTTTATCAATAAATCCCCTAAAGCTTCTTTTTATTTTGTTCTGAAAGCCTGTTGGATCAGAAGGCAAGCAGTGATTGCGATTGCTGTGGCCGCAGGCTTTTCTTACGCTTCCTTTACACTATCTTTGGTGATGATGAATGGATTGGTTCCTCTCGTTTCCCTAGTTTCAAAATCTGAAATGGCCCATCTCAACACTGTTTTACTGGGAATAGATTTTTTGCTTCTTCCCTTTTTTGGAATGGTAGCCAATCGATTTTCAAGAGAAAAGATGATGATGCTATCTGGGGCATTTGCAATGATAACTGGCTATCCGCTTTTTATGATGTTGGAAGGAGCATCTCTGATGACTGTCATTTTCATTCGCCTTTGTTTAGTCATTATTGGCGTTTGGTTTTCCGCCCCCTTTCATGCATGGTCTCAAACCTTAGTACCTACTTCAAATCGTTACACGGTCATATCTTTTGCCTACGCCATCGGATCGCAGCTATTTGGCGGACCCACAGCCGCCATCTCTCTTTTGTTATTTCAGAAAACCAATTGGATTGTCTCTGCCGGATTGTATTGGATGGTTTTAGGATTGCTCGCCAGCTATTTCGTTGCTAAACAAGAGGCACTCGCAGAAGATATAAGCGAATTAAATGTTTTTGAACATCAACCCACTATTTGATAGAATAAGTAATCATAAATATGAGTCATAGCATGCATCTAATATTTTTTTTTCTCTTAGTGTTTAATTTATCACATTTACAAAGTACCCCTATGGATTCAAAGTACATATTAGTTGTGGGTGGAGCAGGATACATTGGTTCGCATATCAATGAAATGTTGCATCGCCAAGGATACCAAACCATTGTTTTGGATAATTTGAGCCAAGGATATCGAGAAGCGGTTCAGCATGGAGTTTTTATTGAAGGAGATATATCAGACACACCCCTGCTGGATCATATTTTTAGTCAATATCAGATCGCTGCCGTCATGCATTTTGCAGCTTTTAAAAATGTGGGTGAATCAGTGAGAGAACCCTTGAAATATTATATAAACAATGTCGGCAACACTCTTAATTTATTATCTGCAATGTTGAGGCATGATGTGAAATTGTTTATTTTCTCTTCTTCCGCTTCTATCTATGGCATGCCTCAAGAAGATTTGATCACGGAAGAGCATCCTTGCGAACCTATTAATCCTTATGGCTGGTCAAAATTAATGGTAGAACGTGTTCTCCATGATTTGGATCAAACCCACCAACTTCGCTTCTGCAGTTTACGCTATTTCAACGCTGCTGGAGGAGATCCTGAGGGAAAAATAAAAACTTTCAACAGACAAGATTCGAATCTAATCCCCATTGTCCTTAACAGTCTGGTAAAATCGAACAGGGTTGTCACCATCTTTGGAACAGACTATCCAACACCGGATGGAACTTGCATCCGCGATTATATACACATTGACGATCTTGGTACTGCTCATATTGCCGCCATGGAAAAACTTTTAACAGGATCCTCTTCTAACTGTTTTAATTTGGGTAATGGTCATGGATTCAGTGTCAGGCAGGTTATTGCCGCTGTAGAAAAGGTCACAGGACAATGTGTGAAATTGCGCGAAGGCGAACGCCGAATAGGAGATCCTGCCGTTCTAGTCGCAAATTCTTGCAAAGCTGAAAAGGAACTCCATTGGCAACCTCGCTATTCTTCGATAGAAGTCATGATTGAACATGCATGGAACGCTATGCGATAAGAAGCCGTTCAAAATTGCCTTAAAAAAACGTAGATGCCCAGAACAAACACACTTAAACCAAAAGCTTTTCTTAAATAAATTTGTGAGATTTTTTGACCCGCAAAACCACCAAAAAAGCTCCCGAAAATTCCGGCAATCGAAAACATGAAAATGATTGTCCAATCCACATTTAAGTGTAACGAATGTAAAGAAAAAATTTGTTGGATAAATCCGGTAAAAGAATTGATAGCAATGATCACCAAGCTTGTACCAACGGCAATCGACATTGATAAATGACTAATTATCAGTAGAGCGGGAACAATGATAAATCCCCCTCCCACTCCTATTATTCCTGTCAAAAAACCCATGAAAAATCCCTCTAAAAGAATGATCCCTATCGATTGCCCATAAGGAATCAATTTTTCAAAAGTTGAATTGCCAAAGAGCATTATCCCTGCCGCCATCAGCATTACCAAAGAAAAGATAATCATCTGGATAGCGCCGCTGACAAAATAAGAACTCCAAGCACCGGCACAAGCTCCTAGTATTCCAGGCATGCCCAACAACAACACACTCTTCCAGTGAATTTGGGTTCGTATTGCATAAGGAATTGATCCCAGCATGGCGATAGATCCCACAATGGCCAGAGACTCTGCAACCGCTAATTTTTCCGGCCTCTGCAAGATAAAAATCAAAACGGGAATGGTGAGAATAGATCCTCCTGATCCCAACAGGCCTAAGATGACTCCAATTAATAATGCGCTTAATAATGCCAATGCCATCGTTCTTCTTAATAGGGATTTTTTTTATCTATTATCCAATATCCTCAACAACTCAATGATTATCAATCAAAACTGGTTCACCACTGTGATCTCATTGTCACTGTGCTTATTTATGCAGCAACGCCGCACCTTTTTACAATATTATGATTAACAAAAATCTAAATTTTCCCTATGATTTTAACAAGTGTAAAAGTACATACACTGTACAAAATACTGTACAAAATAATTTTAGATATTAACATAAGGAAATACCTATGAATACTGCTAGCCTTCCTGCGGCATGTAATCGGCCCGGTGTCTCAGATAACAGCGAGACAGCGAGGAAATTTATTAATGAACTACCCGAAAATCAGAAAATAGAAGAAGCCGTTAGACGTCTTGTGGCTGGATATACCCTCTATTTTACTTGTGGACATAATATGAGTGAATCGCCATTTCCTCTTGAAATCCGAAACCGCGTCGTAACTGAATTGAAAGAAAACGGTCATGATGTCGAAGAAGTAGAAGTTTATGATGATGGATCATCACTCTACTCGCCGTCTATGAAGGGCACTCTGGATGGAGTTCGAGTAAAGATAAATAACATTTTCTTAGCAGCCTAGTCATTGAAATCATGCAATTTTCCTTCCAACGAGCTTGTTATGGCTCTTGGAAGGTCGCAGGTAGTTAACATGTCCCCTATTCCCATCTTTCCTAATATCAATTCTATTCCCTCTTGCTTCAAAGGTATTCTTTTAGATGCCTATGGGGTTTTTTGGGGCGGGAATCTGATAGGCCTTTTGCCAGGTGCAAAGGAAGCCATGGAAAGTTTAGTTTTACAAGGAAAGATAGTGGGGATTCTTTCGAATACAACCCAATTAGCCGAAAAAGAAATCTTGAAGTTACAAAGGCATGGTTTGCGCCAAGGAATACACTTCCATTTTCTCATCACTTCAGGTGAAATTGCAAGATCGCTTTTCCTTGAAGAAAAATTGCCTTTTGCAACCCCCAAGAAGAAGTATTGCTTGTTTGGAGAAATCCATCCCCGTTTTGCTTCTCATTACCCCATTTTTCAAGAGACCTCCTATCAAGAAACGCTTCACCTACACGAAGCCGATTTTATTTATATTTCCATCCCCCACCTAAATGGAGAAGATCAGATCAATCCTTTCGTTTTCCACGAAAATTTGCTGCAACTCAAAGGAACGGGACTTCCCATGGTCTGTCCCAATCCCGACCGCTTTGCCCATGAAGGCAATCCAGCGCGAGCTGTTGTCCGGCAAGGAAGCATTGCAACCATTTATGAAGCATTGGGAGGAAGTGTTTTTTATATTGGAAAGCCTCAGCCTATGGCTTATGCTGCTGCTATGAAAGGCTTTGTTCTTTACCAGATTACACAAGCAAGCGATGTACTCATGATCGGTGATAATCCCGAGACAGACATTCGCGGAGCGCGGCAATTTGGTATGCCAGCTGCCATTATCACTCAAACGGGTCTGATGGCTGACCGCATATCTCAACAAGGATGGGAAAAAGCTTTTGGGGAGTTATGCCCTCAGGAGATTCCTAATTTTTGCCTTGAAAGGTTAGCAAACAAATGAGATTTGAATTACACCCTAATCTCGCCCAAAAGATTTTTATTAAAGATCTTCCTCTCTCCAGACTTTTATTGGAAGATGAGATGCATTATCCATGGCTTTTGCTTGTCCCACGTCAGCCAAATATCAGCCGCATCATCGATCTGTCGCTTGAGAACCAATTCCAGTTGACGAGAGAATTACAGTTTGCGCAGGAAATTTTATGGGAAGAGTTTCGTCCCACTCAATTAAATGTGGCAGCCATCGGCAACAAAACGCCGCAGCTTCACATACATGTCATTGCACGCTATTGCGATGATCCTGCATGGCCCGGCACGGTTTGGGATCATCCCCTCCGCACTCCATATTCTTTAGAACAAAAGATGAATATTTGCCAAAAACTAAAAGAAAAATGCGATTCCAAAATTATCAATAAAGAACCGTTTGGTTAATAACATGAGATGAAAAATCTAAATTGTCAACTTTGTTCTTTTTTATTTCTATGATGTGTTATGAGGAACGAGGAACAATTTATGACAGCTGCCATTCGAGTTAAACAACTTTCCAAAATGTTCGTGATACGAGAACATTACACACAGAGAGCACAGAGAGAGACAAAACGTCTGAGGGGATGGCTTAGCAAGCTTCTTGTTAAAAAAAATAGAACCGCGCAATTAAGGATACGCTGAAAAAAAATAGTTGCTCCTATTTGTTTTTTTTCTCTCTCTGTGCTCTCTGTGTGCTCTGTGGTTCAATATCAACCACAGAGCACACAGAGAACACAGAGAGAGACAAAATGTCAAATTCATTCACGATGATAACGTTCAAGTATTCTCTCTACTAAATCCCTTGTTTGAGGCGGCACTCCATCCACTCGCAGACGTTCCATTTCCTTCGCCATAAGCACTTGCAGCTCCGCTGAGAGATTTTCAAAATCTAAAAAGGCTGGTACCGTGATATAGTTGTGCGCTAACAAAGGATTGAACTTCCCAATCTCAAGAATTCTGTCCACTATATAACGATAACCATCTCCGCTTGAATGATGGTAGCATTTAAGATTTGCAATAAATGCCTTCAAGACAGAACGGATGTGGTTGGGATTTTTTGCATCATAGCCTTCGACAGATTCAAGCCTGCGAAGATCATCGACAGTGCAATCAAAAGAGCAAGCTTGGCTTGATAGCCAAAAATTGAAAATAGCCTTGTCTTCATTCCACTTGTTGTAAAAATCTGAAACGACAAATTCTCTACAAGATTCTCCCATTTTAAGGCACAAATTAAAGGCACTAACATAATCATCAAAATTTGTGGCCGTTTGATATTGATCCAAAATTTGCTCATGATAATCTTTATCAACTAAAACCAGAAGATTGAGAATGGCATAGCGCAACTCTCTAATTTGCATCTGATAGGAATGCGGTTCGTATACTAAAGGTGAAGGATATTCTCTTAGTAAATTTTCTAATGAATGTTTGCAAAGCAACGCCAGCTGCTTGATGAATAATATTCTTATTTGATGCAGCCTTTCAAAGTTATAGTCGTTTAAGGCTTGGGAAAGCACACGTATGGAAGGAATTTCTAAGATTTGAGCTTTAGCCAAGGGAGAAAGTTGTGAACTTTGCAATGCTTGAATGTACATCTGATGAAGATCCGTGAACATCGATTTCCCTCTATGGGCCTTTAATTCTAGATCAGGATTTGCATCTATTCTTGCCTTCATCTCTTTTACAGCCAAAATAGAATAACTTTGAGCAGCTTCCCAACGGCAAAATGCATCGTCGGTATACTTGACGATACATGCGAGATCTTCTAATGTATAATCGTAATGTAAAATAACCGGTGCACTGTACCCGTGCATGAACACCGGAGTAGGCTTTTCAGCTGACGACAGCTTTAAAATTGTCGTTTCACTTTCCAAAAGGCAATCCATTTTGGAATGAAGAATGTTTCCGTTTCTTCCAAAGAGTTCTACACTGAATGGTATTTGAAAAGGCTGTTGCTCTTGGCCGGTTCTAGGGTGAGGACATGACTGCTTCACAATAAACGTTGCTAATTTCTCATTCTCATCGTATTCGATAGTTGAATAAATCCTTGGAGTCCCTGGCTGGTGAAACCATCTTTCAAATAATGCCAGATCGCGTCCGCTCCTTTTTAGAACATCATTTGCTGAACTCAAAAGTTCACGGAAAGTAACTGCCTGCCCGTCATACCTGCTAAAATATAAGTTTTGTACTTCTCTAAATCCTCCGGGAATAAACATGTCGATGTAATTTTTTAACGTGCGAAAAACTTCTCGACCCTTCGTATAAGTCGTTCCATCATAAATGGAATGAGCATCCACATAGGATTCTACAATAATCGGATGACCTTTTTCGGAGGTCTCCTCTGGAAATTGATTTTCTCTCAGCGCAAGAATGGCTTTAGGACGAATAAACTCGGCTCCGAAAAGCCACTCGCTAAACAGCATCGCTCTCAAATCGGTAAATGCCTCTTTTAAGGCGATTTCAAACCAATTGCGGACCGTTACCCGATTGCCCGACCAGTTATGAAAATACTCATGCCCCACCACATGCGCTACATCTCGATGAGATTTGTCTGTTCCCGAATGAGAATCCACTAGCAATCGGATATCGTTAAAAATCATGAGTCCTTTGTTTTCCATCGCTCCTGAATTAAAATTGGGTATGCCAACCATTTTCAAACAAGATAAATCATATTCCCGATCAAACAACACTTCATCAAATTCCATCGCTTTTTTCAATGCAAAAAGAGCGTATTCTGCTCTCGCTTCCTTTCCCGGTTCTACATAAATTTGAAGTTCTACCTCTTTGCCGCTTTTCGTTGTAAACTGACTTGTCAATTGGCTAAACTGACCCAATACGCAAGCAAAAAGATAGGAAGCCTTGGGAAATGGATCATGCCAAGTAATGGCAGTACGCCCATCTTCTAATATTTCCTCATTCACTAAATTCCCATTTGAAAGGCGGTAGGGATACTGTTCCTTATCTGCTATAATTGTTGTAGTCATGCAGCTAAGTACGTCAGGACGATCTAAAGTAAAAAAAATTCGGCGCGCTCCTTCCGATTCACATTGAGTCGTCAACCATTGACCGCAACGGTACATTCCCTCTAATGTATCATTTCCGAAGGGATCAATTTCGCTGTTGATGATCACTTCAAGCATTTTATCCATAGGAATATTCAACAGAATCAATTCATGAGAAGTCACCTTATATTGTTCTTTTGGAATTAATTTCCCATTCACAAACACGGAGTGAACCTGATGTTCTTTGCCATCCAATATCAGGGAAACCTCTTGGCTGTTTCTTTGAACAGTAAGATGCGTCGTGACAAAAAGGTGATTTTTCTTAACATCAAATGTAAGATGAATGTCCGGAATCAAAAAGGCAGGAGGCTCATAGTGTTTATAATAAGATGCGACTGGTTCTGCTTTTTCAGAAGACAAGGTATCATGATTGCGAACTGCCCGATTAAAAAGCCTAATCAAACTGAGGTCGTGACCTTCCAAAATCTTAGCCTTTATGCGATTTAAAGTATTTTTCACTGAAGACTCTTCCACAAAGTGCGGAAACTTATCATTCAAATTTCTCATCACCAGGGACCATTCTTGAGCTTCTGCTGCAGCTACAATGTTTAGAAAGGACTCTAGCTCTGTTCTATTGGCTCCTACTATCGCAGCCGATGCGTCGAAAGTTTGACTGAAAAGACTCTTCTTCAATAATAAAAAACAAAAGATAACCCATTTGCTTTTCTTGATAAATCTATGATACACTTCCACTTTTGTCGATCGCCTTTGATAAAAGAGCTCCCAAATGACGTTCATTTTTTCCTCCCCTTAAAATTAACAAAAGTCTACTATGGGCAATGATATTATTGTTTCAAAAACCTTAAATTAATGTTTATTATGGATATTTTTTCAATTGGAAATTTCGATAGCCATCACATTTTTTCACTTAGTGAAAATCTTCTTCGTCCCTTAAGCGATCGAGAAAAAAGGATTGCCGCTGTTGTGTTCACTGTTTTGAGTGCATTTGTGGTGGGTTATCTCATTTATCGTTGCTGCTTCTTTGAAGAAGACATTGTCATTACTAGAATTGATGATGATCACAAACTTAATCCTTTTTTTGAAGATGATCAAGAAGAACCTATCTTGGACGACAAACTGCAGCAAGCTCTAGACTGCTATAAGGCAAACAAATTTTCTGACGCTGCACTTCACTTCGAAGAAGCTTTGGAAAATGATCCCAAAAATATTAGGATCATCAATCACTACGCAGATTCTCTGTTCCACCAAGACTTATTTCATCAAGCTGCGGCTCAATATGAGGAAGCGCTGAAAATTGGACCTAAAAATTTTACTGCTTTGAAAGGTTACGCAAATACTTTATTTAAGCTAGGTAGATTCTATGAAGCAAAAATTAAATACGATGAAGCTATAAATCTCGAAACCGATGAAGCAATCGGCAGCGACTTTTTATTTGGCTACGCAGAAAATCTATTGGCATGTAAAGAAAAACGGCGGGCGAAGAGAGTCCTTATTGAGGCTCTTGAAGATGATAGAGATAAGAAATCCTTCGAATGCCTAAAGGCATTATTTTCTGAAAAGCGATTTGTTTTGGCTTTAGATCTTTGTCGCAAATATGTGAAACGTAATCGACACAGTAGTGAGCATTTTGTTGAAAAATTGATACCAATTGTGAGAGAACTCCGCTTAAACGGGAATGTTGATGAAGCAGAACAGCTGATGAAAATCATACTCAAAGAGCATAAATCCCCTTATGCTTTAAAAGAATATGGTGATGTCTTAAATTTAAGAGGAAATTTCAAAAAAGCCTACAGAACGCTGGAAAAGGCTTTGGATAACGCTCCTGATGATTTTTTGGTAAGCATTATGTTAAGCATGGGAAAGGCTTTGCTACTTGGAGAAAAAATAGGCCAAGCAGAAAAGGAATATAGAAGCATATTGAAGAAAGACTCTCAAAATGTTGAAGCCCTCGCTTATTTAGGTTTTATATTGAGTCTACAAGGCAAATTAATTGAGGCTAGAGGTAAACTTGAAACAGCTTTAAAGTTAGAGCCTCAAAATATCACAGCTTTGGGCTATTATGCCCATGTATTAAGTAAGCAAGATAATTTGGATGAGGCTATAGAAGTATACCGCAAAATATTAGAACTTGATCCTTTAAATTCCACTGCTCAAGATTGTATTGATAAATTAGAGGCTAAAATAGCCACCTAGAATGTGGAACGAATAGATTTCTTTCGAAAGAAATCTATTCTTGTAGAATCCTAAATTTGGACCACAAAACAGGAGATGCATTTCAAATTTGTCGCATTGCACATCAAGATAAAATTCAAAATCGCCTTGTTTTTCCTATCCTTTAGAGGTTAATCCTCTTTTTTATAGTCAGCTTTGAAATAATCACAATAAGTTCACGTTAATGTTATTCGCATCTTTTTTTTGCAGGTGCTGGCGTTACCACTTCTTCTAAGCTGACTAGTGTAGATGTACCTACAGGTGCGGTGCGAATCACTCCGGCTTGTGCTGATCCACTTATTGTTACACTCACTTCATCACCCTCTTTCAAATAGGTTGTGCAGTGAGTGCTTATATGAGCTATGTGTCGATTATCTCCGCTTGGCTTAACAGACCAGACCGTTTGGGCAGTGCTATTTGGAACAAGACGCCCATTAATTGTGAGCTGATGCTTAAGTTCGGCTGTATCACCAACAAAATCGGCGGCTATAGGAGAAGCATGGTGGGCAACGATAATCACATGAAAGGTTCCTGTACGCTTCACCTTAATCGTTCCATTTTTAAGTTTGGCAACCTTGCTTTTAAAGGTTTGATTGGTTAAAGAAACCGTTTGAAGTTTGTTGTTATCTGTGTTGTTATCTGTAGAAGTAACGGAGGGACCAAAGGGAACAAACTGATCAGCATCGGTCCAAAATTCTGCAGTCATGTGACCACTAGCTGCTGATGGTCTACTTGAAATTATATCGAATTCCTGTCCAGTGGTTGTTGTAGTTGTTGTTTGTGTTGCAATAACATAGCTCATCTTTAGACAAAAAAACAATGTAACCAACATGATAAACTTATCAAAATGTCGCATTTTAACCTCCTTTTGTGGTAAAAATCTTTTCATGACTAATCATTACCAATTATCATCACTCTCATAACGCAGCTTGAACAAAAGATCTCCGAATTTATCTTTAAAGATATCCTTGTGATCATCATTGAAATATTCTTTCCATGTTCCAGCTTTGCCCTTCACTAAATTGATTTTTTCTGCAGATGCTTCATCAAAGATTTCCAACAGCTTTTCATCGGAAATATCAAGTTGTAAAGCATGAGTAATTTTCCTCAATTCAGTAAGATGTTCTTTTTCTGAACAAGCTCCTCCTCTAGGTCCGATCAAAGCTTCAAAGCGAAGTGGACAACAAACGGGAGACTCCAACCAAGGCAAAAATCTTTGGAAAACTTCGGAGGCTGAATAATAGCTTTTTGTCCCTCGTATAATGTAATCAATTTTATCATCCATATCCAAAGACTGAAAATCCGGATTATCATTAACACTCCCGAAAATATCTACCCCTGATTTGTTGGGATGGTGAATGACCGAAATCACCCAATCTCGTGGATCCCTAAGAATGAAAAAGACCACGCAATTGCGCTCTTGCATAATCTTTTCCATCTCTGAAGAGAAGGCAACATGCGAGACAAGAAAGTCGTCGGCTTCCTTAACAGTGTTCATTATAGAAGTAAAAGAGTAATTGGGCATAGGCGTTTGAAGCCAATAGCCTTGCACAGAATTAGGAATCAAAAGTAATAAATTGACCATATTTTTATCATAAAGATAGGATTTAGAGTGATCCACTTTGTCCGTCCACCAAGCCACTGAAATTTTATTTGTGAGATTTTCTAAGAAAGGCCTTAAGAGATGAGTACCAGTTTTGGGCATTGTAAAGATCACGAATTCTCTGGGTTGATGACATGGGATTTCTTCTTTTAGTTCTGAAGAACCCCCTTGCTGGAATAAGGAAAGATCTGGCTGGGAGGTAGATCGTGACGTAGATAAAAGTTTCTGCACAAATATTGCTGAACAAGCAATAGAACCTAAAATGAATATCAACATTAGCTTTTTCATTGTAAATATACTCGCTGTTAAACGCCATTTAGATTGAAGCAAATCAATATTTTTTTCACTATTTTTTTGAAAAAAAGAGCAGATTTATCACAATTAATTAGGGGGTCATTAGGGGGTCATCATTAGGGGGTTAGGCCTGACATTCCGACATTCGTTGGTGCTTATTCAAAGTGATAGATCCTATTTCTGATTTCTTCTATATCCCTTGCAATAACATCAGATATTAAAGATTATTCCTCCAAACGGATAGCAAGCTTGCTTAGGCCACTTGCTCTCTTTTAAGAACCTGCCCAAGTTTTTCTATTGAGAGACCTTCAATCTCTCGCACTATGGCACGAGCTTGTGATTGTTTAGGAAATTTTACAGGTTTGATCATATGCGCGATCTATCTTCTTCACTGAGGAAGATGGTCTGACCATTGTTGCCTCAAAGCATGACATGGTAAGTAGCTTCTGGTAAATGAAAATGTTGTTTTCTAGCCATATAAGCGTAGATTGAAGACTAATTGAATATTTAAAGCAATAGAGAATGTCGGAATGTCAGGCCTGACCCTAATTTTGACCCTAATTTCTAATTTTTTGACGATTCATATGAAAAAAAAGCCTCAAAGATGAATCTTCGAGGCTTAAAGCTATGCGAATTCTAATGTTTAGTGTTTTTTAATTCGTCTTCTGATTCTGAGGTTTATCAAGATGCTTTCTTGCCATCGATTGGTGGCTGCGATCAATGTGTTTGACGCTTTTCCCAGCTTCTAAAATGGTGTCAAAAGAGTAACGTTTATCTTTCATAATTGACTCCCAACCAGCACGATAAGATTTCTTGACTGGCCATCCACAGGGATAACTTGTACACGGCTTTCCTTGTTGTCTCGCGATTGCGTATGCTCCATCCCAAAGTTGATTAGCTAAAATGATCGTATATTGTCTTACTTTTTCTACAACTTCATTTTCCACTTTTGAGAACCGTTTCTCTATTGTGGTAGCTCCCAAAGCAAATTTATTACTTTCCTCAACAGGTTTATTTTCCCCATCCCAATAAATTAAAAAGTTATTTAGTGGAATATTTGGTAATCGATCTCCTTGCGATTTAACAAGAGTTCCTTGGTCATTAAAACTATAGATGCCTGCATTCTTAACAAGAACATCTCCTTGTCTAGCATAGATTCCTATATTATCTCCAGTATAGGCTTCTAGATTTCCTTTGGCATCTAAATGTGTGACAGAAGAATACTTATTGCTCATTGTTTCTTGCCCGTTTAGCGTTAGGATCATTGGGCGTATGATCTGCAAATTTTGACAGGCGATTAAGTACTCAGGCTGATCATTCCAGTCTGATAACAACTTATTGACTGCGCTAGAAATTGTTTTCAATTTGCAAAGTTGAAAAGGAGGTAGGGTAAAGAATATCATTTTGGTTATTTCGATCGGTAATTCTCCAAATGCTCCCAAAGAGCTCGCTTCCGTTGTTTTTTTTTCTGTCTCAACATTCTGTTTAATAAAATAATTTTTTAATTTTTCAACAAATAAACCTAAACCTTCTCTTTTTAACTCTTTAAAGGTTCTTTTATCTAATGTTACTTCATTTCCATCTTCTGTATATAAAATAAATGTACGTAATATTGCAGTCTCATACTGACGATTTTCTTTTTTTTCTTGATATTCACCTTCTGAGACTTGATTAAAGCCAAAATCTATGAATTCCTTGATTGTATTAAAGTTTGTATTCATTTTATTTTATTCATTTTATTTTTAAATCAGCAACAAATAAATATACTAACAAAATTTTTATTTTTAATCAAATAAATATTTTAATATATAATTCATTAGGGGGTCAATTAGGGGGTCAAGCCTGACATTCCGACATTCGTTGGTGCTTATTCAAAGTGATAGATCCAATTTCTCATTTCTTCTATATCCCTTGCGATAACCTCAGATATTAAAGATTATTCCTCCAAACGGATAGCAAGCTAGCTTAGGCCAATTGCTTCTCTTTTAAGAACCTGGCCAAGTTTTTCTATTGAGAGACCTTCAATCTCTCGAACTAAAAGAGCTAATATGGCACGAGCTTGTGATTGTTTAGGAAATTTTCCAGGTTTGATCTATGCGCGATCTATCTTCTTCACTGAGGAAGATGGTCTGACCATTGTTGCCTCGAAACATGACATGGTAAGTAGCTTCTGGTAAATGAAAACGTTGTTTTCTAGCCATATAAGCTTAGCTAATTGAATATTTAAAGCAATAGAGAATGTCGGAATGTCAGGCCTGACCCTAATTCTTAAAAACAAAAAAAACAACTACAGTCGCATTAATAGCTAAGCCGTATTGCGTGGACCGGAAGCTTTAACTATGATGCGGGCAAGAGAGTTAGGCATATAATGATAGGGAATGATCTGCACGTCGACAATTTCTGTTTTACTTGACATTGCTCCTTGCTTCACGGCTAAGGCGTGCGCTTCCTCTTTTAGCTTATCTAATGTTGATTCGCGGTTCGCTAGACTTGCTACATTATCGATTGTGCCCGAGATTTCTGCTAAAGCCGCTCCAAAAGCATTGGCCACATCGGCATCTGCGGGGCTTATCCATTGTATCTCTTTCGGGGAACAGGAAAGGGCGATTGGAGCTCCTCCTCCTACAAGGACAATGGGAAGATCCGTCCTATTTCCTTGCATCCGTTCCACTCCATAGCAAATTTTTTCCAAGACGTGTTGCAACACCTGATGGGCGGTTTGTGAATTAAGCGAGATATTCGATAAATCAGTATTTGGGATATTTAAGCAGCCGATTTTGCAGGCAGCGTCTGTCAGGGTCAGAGACTTTCCCCCAAAAACTTGAGCCTCATGGGTCAGTTCTTTGCCGCAGCTTTTGGGTCCGACTGAAATCAATTCAGATCCATTGACTTGCACATAGCTCCCACCACCGATGGCGAGCGCTAGAACATCGGGCATGCGGAAATTAAGGGTGATTCCCCCAATTTTAATATTATGCATAGAACGCTTGGGATAGCCGTTTAGGATCATTCCGATATCTGAGGATGTGCCTCCAATATCGATGATGATGGCATTTTTGACATTTGCAAGCTTGCTTGCGCCGATAAAAGAATTTGTTGGGCCTGAAGAAATGGTCAGCAGTGGATGATCGATTGCTTGATCTAGATCGATAAGGCTCCCATCATTTTGGGTGATCATCAATGGACAACTTAGATTCAATTGCTCTTTTACCCTTTCTAGATTTTGGAAACCTTTGACAATCGGCCTTTTTAAGGCACAGTTAAGAATGGCAGCATTTTCCCTTTCTATGAAACCGATGCCACCGATCATGCTTGATTGAGAGATTGGAAATGATGAGCCCAAGGTTTCACGGACAGCATCGGCGCACTCTTGTTCCTGTTGGCCCATGATGGGGGAAAATACCCCGACAATAGCAATGCTTTCGGCGCCCCGTCCAGCAAGTTTTTCGGCGGCGATTTTGCATTGGTTTCGGTTAAAGGGTGTAATTTGCCTTCCATCGCATTCAAATCCACCGTCAACAGTTTCATATCCTGTAAAAACGCTATCTTTGATCTCATTCGGCCATCCGTAGCATGGCTTGAGGGAATCGGGTCGATGCCCAGCTATCCGAATGACACCCACCTTATATAGGTTTTGATTTTCTAGAATGGCATTAGTGCTATGTGTTGTGCCTATGAAGATACCTTGAATAGCATGGTTGCTGACATTTGACTCAATCAGTATTTGATGCAGGGCCGCATAGACCCCATCTTCCAACTGAACTGTTGTCTTTGTCTTATATTTACATACAATTTTTTGCTGGGAGTTGATTAAGACAGCATCTGTATGTGTGCCGCCAATATCAATTCCGATGACATAATTTTTATCCATGACCGTTTTTATTGTTAATGATTAATAACGCGAACAAATAGGTTGATATTCAAAATCAAATCCAAAACTTTTCGGACTTGTTAGTTTCAGTCCTTCAGCTGTTGTCCAAATATCAGGAGCAGGAATAGCCACTGCAATCACCCTCAATCCATAAGCCAGGGACTCGCTTGCAATTGGGATTCCGCTCTCTTCTTCGAAAAGTGTGATGATATCAGGTGTGGAAACAAGGGGTTTATCATTTTGAAATGCAGCCAGATATTCGTTCTGATAGACTATTTTCAAAGCGCCTTTAGTTCCCTTTATGGCAACTGACCCCTTTAAAAATCCGTCAGTAATGATTTGGTCAATATCAGTAATCGTTCCGCTGTCTAAAACGACGCCTTTAGTATAATTCATTAAATCCTTAATGGCAACTGCTCCCCTCTCTTTTGTTTCGCGTAGGATTTTGCCTATTGCGATGGCGTAGGAATAGGAGTTGCGTATGATTGAACCTTTGGCTTGTTGACCGGTCATAATGTATAGGCAAAGAGCAGCGATCGATCCGGTGGACATCGTGATATTTCGGCAATATTCTTCAACTGTAAAAGCATTTTTTGCATTAATAACAACTGTGTTCCCGAATGAGTCCGCCAATATGGCAGGCGAAGGAGAAATGCCTTTCAGATTGCTGCTGGTTATCTGAAGCTCAGGGAAGGCGCGTCCTATGAGGTCGCCATCAATGACGGGCATCCCCAAAGATGCGGCCACTATCAAAGGGGTAAACGCATTCGATCCTCCAATTTCTGCAGGTATAAGATACTTGATAGAATTTCCTATCATTTTCTCTGCAAGGGGAAGGATAGCATCAAATTCGATGCCGCTTGGCAGTTTTTCGATTGAAACGAGCGGCGCTCCCATATAGGCTAATGGGGCTATGTATTCATCCGGACCGACCTCATTGATATCCATCAGTCTCACCGGACCGAATTTCTCAAAGCTCTGCTTAGCTATTAAGATATCATAAGTTGGATCGCCTCCGCCGCCGGAGCCAAGAACTGTTGCCCCAATGGCCAAATTTTCTAAATCATCATGTGAGATCAATTTCATGGAATATTTCCTGTTTTAATTTAATTTTTTTAATTATTACAATTGTTGCTCCGGAAGCAAAAGCCATCAAAAAAGTATCTATGACTGGAATTTTTGTCAGAGAAAAAATTTCTGTCAAACTGATGAATCCAAAGACAATGCCCCATCCGCAGGAAAAATACTGAAGATAGGGGGAAGTAGGATTTCTACATAGCAAATGAATCACCATCAATGCTCCCATACTGCTCAAAAATATTCCAAGCAAATTCAAAAAGAATTCTAGATGCTCTAAAATGTTAAAGCAAGACAATGCCGTTCCTATCGTACAGGCAATTGCCATGCGGCCTTTTTGGCTGATATGGGGAAAAATCTGTTCCATGCTAATGCCGGAGGAGTACATGTTGCAGTTATTCATCGCCCAGCCTGCAAATAAGATAAACCCTGTTATCCATACCTGCCAAAGAGGATTAGCAGAAACATTGCGGAAGACATCCAGGATATTATTCCCTCCTTCTTTAATGTAGAGCCATATTCCTGCAAATTCAACAATCGGCAAGGCTAAGCAAAAAAGGATCACAACTGCAAATGCTGCGTCCTTCGAGGATCTTGCTTCACGAAAAAATGTTGGCAAATCTATCACAATCGCAATGGCGCTGGCTAAGACAATGGAAATACCTTCAAAAGTAATTGGACGCACCTCATCTGCTAATGGTGCATGGCCTCCTGACTTCAACAGAGCAAAAACGATCGTTCCGCATAAAAGGGGTAAAAGCGCATTCGCCATCTTTGTTATGGCAGAAATCCCTCTGGACCCAACCAACATGATGATTGACCCCAAACTAGCCTGGATGATAATCGATTGGATGAGTTTAGGTGCAAAACTGTCAAACAGTTGCGTGGAGTGATCCTGGAGGGCCATTCCCATCAATTTAAGTTGAATTGCGAACCAACCTATCAGTGCTATCGCCATCGCACCCGCAAAGAGGACTTTTCCATATTCTCCAAAAATTTCAACAGCAAATTCAGCTGTTGATTTTCTTTGTTTGGCACTTGAAATCGCAGCAATTAATCCTATAAAAAAAAGGATTAAATTTCCTACTAAAATGGCGAGCAAAGCTGAGACTAGCCCATGCGATTGAGCCAGACTCTGTCCGATCATAAGAACGGGGAGGCAAAATGCCCCCCCAGCTTGTACGACGGCTAATTGCGACCAACTTTGATTATATTGGTAACATTCTTTCATAATCGGGGCTCCCTACATCTATCGGATCTCCCATCATCTAGTTGATTGCCTACCAAATCAGTGTAGATATGTTCGAAGCCGCAAATGGTTCTATTTTGTTTTGCAAAGCCCTTTATTTCTGCTTGCCTCTTCATCATGACCAATTTTTCTATTTCCGACTTTTCAATATCCGGAATAGCTGCATACATATCTTCTGAGGTTTCCTCTTGATCAGTGTATTGCCCATGGGATGCAAAAAACCAATCGCTGTACGTCATGAAACTCCCTCCTTCTTTCATCATCAGCTCAGGATATGCCGAACTTTTCAGCATGCTATTTTCCTGGTTGCTTACCGCTTCAATGACTATGGCAGGCTTTGTTATGTCTTCAGGATCTATACCTGAAATGTAAAAATCCCTTTTTTCTAAATCCGGTTTAAGCATCAGCTTGCAGATGAATGAAGAGGAAACCGTAGGATCGTCCATCCTGTTTCTCACCTTAAGAATGATCGGCACCTGCTCTTCCATAGCTCTCAAAAAAACGATACGATAGGCATAAAAACAAGGCAGTTCATGCTGTTTCTTTTTCTCGATAAACAGGGGTTTAGCTGCAATTGAATATAAAATATCCCTTTCCTGGGACAGCAATGATGCTTGTGATTGCATAAACTGATACGTTTGTTTAATTAGCATTCTTTTAACTACAGGGACGATCCTTTCAAAAAGATTTCCCGGAAAAGCAATCCCCTCAATTTTTAAATTTGGGGGATATGTCGAGTCCTTATAGTGGATAGACCCATCCTGCAAAGAGGATTTTTCTTCCTTCTTGCACTTCGTAATCAGATAGGCCCTGACAATCGCAATAACACTCTCACTTATCCTACAATCAAGATCGGGGTTGGAAACAATACTATAGCAATCCAACAAGTTTTGTTCCTCGTGGTTCCTTTTGATTGATTCCATTTTCTTTTTGACTTCTTTAAATTGTAAGGCATATGATTCCACAATAGCAGCCCTTTTTTTACCAAAATCGGCGCCTTTTTGTACCCTTCGTATTTCCTCGTCCATTTTCGCTTTAATTTTTCCGTTCGTCTCTGCGGATGGGTCTTTTTCGTATTCGCTTATCGCTGTTGATATTTTTTCTTTCGTTTTTTTTTCATTTTCTGCTAATTGGGCTCTCGCCTGCTCTATCCGAGCTAATCGCTCTTGAAAAATCAGACTGCACTCCGAAACTTCACTTAAACCTTTACAACTTTTGTAAAGCCACGCAAACCATAACGCTCGATTTTGGCAAGCCTGGTCGCCCGGTGATGGATCAAAAGCTTTTAATTTTCCAGTTATGAACTCGTTACAGCCCATAAAGGCTTGTCTGTAAACAATTTCTATTGCGTTTAACCTATCCGTTGGGGTAGGATTTTTTTCAAATTTAATATCATCCAAAGGAATTATCTCTTTCAAAAAGAAATACGCTTCTGAATTAAATTGCATGTATGTTGATAACATAATTCACCTCAAAATGTTAATAATTATTAATTATAACCATCATGAGTACAGAATTGACATTGAACAGGAACAACAAGAAGACTTCCGTGGTTTGCCAATTCTTCACTTATGAAAAGTTATTACAATCAATATGAGCAGAATTAGAGCGCGGAAGCAGTTTAATTCCTCAGCGTCAGAGCATGTGAATCCAAACTACAAAAATAGGAAATCTATTATAATGCGTATAATAGAAAACTTAGCATTGAGCTAATTCAGCTTATATTTCACAAAAAAATGTAAAGAAAATAAAAAGATTGAACTATTGCTTGCAAAGAAGCAGAGCAAAAGTACGTTTAAAAGAACGTTTAAGAAGGGAGAGAGAAAGGATTGATTTGAAATTATTACTTAATGAATAATTGTGGATATCTATTTCATCCATTTGCATAATGCACGGCTCTTCATTCCGCACACCGGTACACCTTGTATTCATGGTTTTTACCTATATTTAAAAAGTTTTTTTGTTGAAGGAGCTTTGCAACCCCCTCTTGTTATTCAACAGATACAAATCTGCTGTTATGAAACTCTAGCATAAAACAAAATTACAGTCAATTCAATAAGAAGCAGCAACTCTAATGTTCCGGGGTCCCCTTGCTGTTATGCTAACAGTATACGGGGAACCAGATGAAGCTTCGGAAGGGACGTTGCCAAGAATCAAGTTTGTCATGGCATCGAAGGATAAAAAGTAAGGAAGAGTTCCGCCAAACGATATCGTTATGGGCGGAAATCCTTCGAATGCCTAAAGGCATTATTTTCTGAAAAGCGTCTCCACTAATACCAATTCTCAAATTCTAAATTTCTTGCCTTGAAAAAGCGAAGCTGTTATGTTATATTAGTTGTATTATACAACTATTTAGGTGTGCAATGAAATATCTTACAAATGAGGAAGTCAATCTCTTGAGACACAATGCAAGAAGTGTCGTTCGAGAACTTGGGCTTCTAAACGATGCGTACTTCGACATTGGTGTGACGTTGGCAGAACGACACCTTCTAATTGAATTGAACTCTAATCTATATCCTACAGTTGGCGGGATTGCTGAACGTCTATTATTAGACAAATCAACGGCCAGCAGACTGATCACCAAAGCTTTCAAAAAAGGGTATGTCAAATATTCGTCCAATGAAAGCGACAAAAGAAAACGATTTCTTCAATTAACGGAAAAGGGAAGAAAGATACTCAATGCTTTTGAACCTATTGCGTTTAATCAAACGAAAGACGCTTTACTCACTTTAACCGCAGAAGAAATCGCAACAGTCCATCAGGGCATCGCCCTCTATGCAAAAGGGCTCAAACACTCAAGATTGCGGAACAGAATTACCATCGCGCAAATAACACCTCAAGATAATGCCATTCTTGCGCATTTGTTGACAGATATTCATAAGGGGTTATGCGCCGACAAAGCTGTTAAACCCAATAATATCAACGAATGGATCAATCTATCTGAAACTCATCAGCAAAAGGGATTTTCTTATCTCGTCATGAAGATAGATTCCAAAATTATCGGCGGAGTTGGGCTCTCCCCTTATCCATCCGGCGAGAATCATGATTGTCAATTAGGAAAAATATGCATCCAGACCGATATGCGCGATTTGGAATTTGAAAAGATCCTTATCGATAGCAGTATCAAAGAAGCAAAAAGACTGGATTATAACTGTTGCTGCATTGATAGTTCAAAAGAAATCCTATTTTCCAGTGATTTTTATCAAAAACTAGGGTTTCAATTCAAAAAAATGAATAAGCAAAAAGCGTCATTGCTATGGAAAGCTTGCTAGATATCTATACAAAATTAAGTGCTCTAGGATATACCCTAGAAGAATTCAAACAGGAAGACGAAAGTTACCTCTATGACATCTTCCGGGATGTCGTTGATTCAGCCTGCCAATTCCCTTATGATTGCAATTCCGTGCAGGAATTTCACCGCCAATTTCTCGGGCCACAATCACACGTTTATGTCTGCCATTGCCATTCTAGGGAAGTGGTTGGAGGCTTTTATATCAAATCAAATTTTCCCGGAAGGTCAAGTCATATCGCTAATGCGGCCTATATGGTCAGAAATACGGATCGCAATAAAGGCATTGGCAACCTCCTCATCAAGGCCTCTCTACATCTATCAAAAGCCCTAAATTTTCAAGCGATGCAGTTCAATATGGTTCTGAGTCAAAATTTCATAGCTCTCCAACTCTATGAGAAGCTTGGTTTTAATATCATTGGAACCATACCGGAAGCGATTCGGAATAATGACGGCAGCTATCAAGACGGATATATTATGTACCGTAAATTAGACGATTTTAGAAATTAGTCATCAAGGAATATTCTATGAGTGAAGAAAAACCTATCGTTTCGAAAGAGGAAACGTTCGACAAACTGGAAATTCGTTTAGGACGAGTAATCAGTGTTGAGTTAGAACCTACAGCATCGAAAAAGGCCTATCGTTTAAAAGTGGATTTTGGAAAGTTTGGAATCAAAACAAGTGTGGGCAGGTTCGCACATCATTCTCCTGAAGAAATTCTCAATCAATTGGTATTAGGAATTTTGAATTTTGAGCCTCGACAAATTGGCGATGTGATTTCTGAAGCCTTGATTTTAGGGGTGCAGTATCCCAAAGCAGACAGCGGCGAAGCCACATTTATTACACCAGCTGCAGATGCAAAAATCGGTGGAAAACTATTTTAAAATGTCTAATGAGTGATTGTGATGTTCAAAGGAATCGCGTATGCTTCGGGTGCCTGTTTCATTTGGGGTTTGATTTTCATCATCCCACAATTCATGAACAACTTTAACCCGATTGAAATTGCTCTCTGTCGTTATTGGTTTTATGGTTGCATTTCTCTTATCTTTCTCTTAAAAGCACGTTTAAAAGGTTTTTGTTATTATCCATTATCCGTTTGGACGAAAGCTCTCTACTTGAGTTTTCTTTCTTGTTACTACGTTTGGGTGATTCTCGCAATGCGCTATACCTCTCCTGCAATCTGCGCTTTGATTTTAGGAACGAGTCCCATCACCATAGCATTTTATGGAAATTGGAAGCAGAAGGAGGGTAACTACAAGCTTCTCATCTTGCCTTCTGTGCTGATTTTGGTAGGTCTTATACTGATCAACGCGCCTCATGTCACAATGACAAACTCTTTTTGGGAATATACCATAGGATTAATGTGTAGCTTGGTATCTTTAATTTCATGGAGCATATATGTTGTTTTAAATTCACGCTTTCTAAAGAACAATTCGCAAATCATTTCTAATGATTGGGCGACAATTCTAGGTGTTGCCACTTTCTTTTGGGTCATTATCTGCGGCTTAACGTGTAGTCTTCTTTTTTGGGATAATCTAGATTTGCAGAAATATTTCACCTGGAATCATGACACGATCAGTTTTTTTATCGGTTGTGCCACACTAGGATTGCTTTGCTCTTGGGTGGGGGCATTTTTATGGAATAAAGCAAGCATCTATTTGCCCGTTTCATTGGCAGGTCAATTGACGATCTTAGAAACGATTTTCGGCATATCATTTGTCTATGTGCTCGATCAACAGCTACCTCCTCTTATGGAATGTGCCGGAATCTTACTTCTATTAGGGGCTGTCATGCATGGCATCCATACATTAAGTCCCCAAACTTCAATCTTTATGTTTTGGATAAGGAAATGGGCTAATTTTTAATTCGGAACTGATAAAGCCGTAGACTCGTTTTGGATTTGGGCTTCAACTTTTTTCATCTCTTCGGCTTTTTCCCAAAGCTTTTGTTCATCGATGCTTCTGCGCCAATTTAAGACATTTTCTTTGGTACAAAGATCTAAGTAACGCTTTTTAGATAGAGTAAACAATTCTGGCCGCTTGAGACGACTGAACTGACTATCGGTAAGCGCGCGCTTCTTGAAGTAGGTCGTTTTTACGCGCTCATTGTTTGATTGGTTTGATTGAGTGGCAATTGTCAGTAAATGATCGAGACTTTCGGCTCGTGGCGAACCGTCGAGCGTATTACGCCTCAGTTCTAGCAACAATAATTGATACCGTGGCATTCTTTGGATAGGTGCAATCATCATGTCATCAAAATCATACATGGCGTCGATATGCTGAACAAAAACGTTGTTGACTTCATTTTGGAGCATCTTTTTGGGATCGGTGGCATGATAGATATTGAAAATGCGCGTCATTTCGTCATGCAGCTCTGCAAACTGACCAAAAAGAGCAAAATTGCCCTCTTGAAATTTGTTGTGAAACTTTTCAAATTGCACAGTCCATTCCTGTTCGGAACAATCCACTTTTAGCTCATCTAGCTCTTTAAAAATCTTATTCGATAACTTTCTTAAGCGATGGATAAGCTTAAATAACTGTCCAAAACATTTTTTCAAATTGCGTTGTTCTCGCGGTTTGACAAATTCTATCCACTCTTGTTTTCTTTCTCGATAAATGTCTTCAAATTGTGCTAATTCTTCCAGGTTTGATTTATATGTCTTTTCCGTCTGCAGAATTTCATTGAAAATAAAAATCAGCGTTTTTGTCTCGCCCTTTTTTGTCTCATCGATCTCTTGAAACGCAATGTCCTCGTTTTCGATCTTTGCTTCGCAAGTTTCTGGAAGAGGTGTTTTAAGAAGTGCATCGTCTTCTTCGGTTTCTGTTTCTACTTCGGCGTCAACCTTATCGACAGTAGTGCTTAAAGGTTTTAAGTAACGCATCAGTAAGTACAAACCAGCCAAACATCCAAAAGCCAAGGCAGCAACTGCGAAAATTGTCTTATGACGGGCGATCCAAGAAGGCACACTGTTTATGCCAAGTGACGGAATGAAAAAATGAGAAAAAGAATCGTAATGAATATGCATGATAGTTCTTTTTATTGCATAATAATATCATTTTCATTTGATGACGTCAAGGCTATGCTTGCGAATCTCTTAACTGCCTGTAGAATGGTAATGGCGGACGCCGAGGTTCCAGAGCTGGCAGGAAAAGTAGAGAAAGGCGAGGCCGGCGAGGGGGAAAAGGCTACCTGCCCAGAGAGGAAGAGCCATTTACATTGATAAGCTAGTGCCCAAAGGATATCGCGTGCCCATTGCAGAACAGGTCGAAGATCCTAAAAAAGCCTTAAAAGCCCCATTTTGGGCACAAAATCCTAAATTTGGACCACAAAAACGGGAGATGTGTTTCAAATTTGTCGCATTGCTCACCAAGATAAAATTCAAAATCGGCTTGTTTTTCCTATCTTTAAAGTAAGTTCCGTTTAATGGACGATCGCATTTTTGCGGGCAATTAAGAGGTTGAGTATGGCTTTAATCTCCTCTCCATTTTTACAACCATGAAAGGTATAAAAATCAATTTTACCAATCCATTTACCATAGCCATGCTTATAATGTTGCCGAGTTCCGCCTCCTAAGTAATCATATGCTAACGCATAGTAAGGATCACATAAGTTGATATATCTATCAGCTTTATATTTCCATAAAAGCACATTTAAGATTGTCTCGTCATGACATGCGGCAATATATCCTAATTTGATATTTTCTATTCGCCATTCTTGGATAAAAGGGATACAAGAGTCCGAGAAAATAATTAAAGGGGCATGAACATATGGAATACTCTTTTGGGTAACAACTAATGCATCCATAATCGGTTGTTGGTTATTGACTTCCCAAGGAAAAATGGGACAAAGAGGAAATTCCGGCACAGTTTTACAATGCTCAAAGAGAATATCGAATCCATCATTTAATATAATATCTGCATCCACATATACCCCTCTGCGAATATTTGACTCCAAGATGACTCTGGGTTTAGTAAAAAAGACACTTTCTTTAGAGAGTGAATCAATATCTATACGTTTTTTGATCATGAATGGATATTTTTCATATGAAAAAGGGATATCGGCATTTATACCAAATACGACGATTGGTCGAGTTGAAAAAGCCTTAATACTATCGAGAAGAGCTTCTATGAGAGGAAAATAATTTTCTGTCCCATAAGTGACAAAACCTTCCTCGATGATTTTATCCTGCGGATAAAGAGGGTTTTCTTCACAAGATAAATTCACGGGGCATAAAACTTTTACCAACAAACAGAACAACCAAAGACTTTTCAATTTCATGCTTAAACCTCTTAGATAGCATTATTGGAAATCTTCTTTAACCTCGAAGATGACAAGAAACAGTCGTTAAAGATGACTTGGTCACTTGAAATCATTTAACTCTTCGACTGACGTTAATAAATTTAACTCGCAGGTGTAAATTTCTATTGCTTATTTTCTATATATGTCTGCAATTTTTGTAAATTCAATTTTTGAGAGTTGAAAAAAAGGCTTGTTAATAATTTTAAAAAAAAGGAATCTTCAACTCAAACATTTTACATACCATTTTTTTCTGTTTTATGTTTTTGAGTATGAATCAATCACAACCGGAGAACTCTGTATGCGATATGCTATCTTTTTCATATTCATTCTAGCCTTATCTTTTGGATATAAAATCCATGCTTTAGAGGAAAAAGATTTGGATTACAACCTTTCCGGCCAAGTCTTTGATTATAACCCGAAACTTGCAGATAGCTACTTTTGTTGGAAAATACCCGAGGAATCTTTTTTAGAATTTTTGGAAATATATAAGGATAGACCAATAAAATATAACCCCTTTGGGATGCGCTGTCATGGAAATTTTTTCCTCTGGTACATTCTTAAAAAGATTAATCCCTCGTTAGTCATTGAAAGTGGTGTTTATCAAGGTCTGAGCACATGGACAATTGAACGAGCTGCTCCCAATGCAAAAATTATTGCTATAGATCCGGATTTCTCCCCAAGAATTTATCATTCTACAAGAGCTTCTTATATAACAGAGGATTTTGCAAATCTGAAGATAGATATCGTCCAAGCAGGCCCTATTGTATGTTTTTTTGATGATCATCAAAACGCCTTTGATCGCGTTATGCAATCTCATGCCAAAGGGATTAAGTATCTTATATTTGATGATAATTATTCTGCCTGTGAACCTCATGAAGAATATAGCTTAACCCTTAGTATGTGCTTTGAAATGGAAAAGTATAAGGACTTGGGCGAGATCTTAAAAAAATATATTAAACGATATTACATCATGCCTCAGATTATTGGTAAAACATCAAACCATCCCGTTTGTGATAAAATAAGAAAGAATTTACCAGCAATATGGAATGAGTTAGACGATGTCGATCCTTCTATGAGAGAAAAAATGAAAATATTTTCTGATGAAACGCAAGAATATAGATGGATTACCTATGTGGAATTATACTAAAACCATAAACAAGCCGTGATATTTGATCTATATACACAAACCACCTAAAGAATTGGTTTCAAGAAGACTAAGAATGGTGTTCTCTGCTACAGGCTCATAATCCCAAACTTCAACGCAACGGTTGAATTGATTCGATATAATTCTTTAACGATGTCTATATCTTGTCCAAGTTGATTCACGATCTGCATTAAACGTTCAACGGAAAATCCTGAAAGTTTTCGATGTTATAATCCAGAAATCTTTTTTCATGACTTTAAATTCTGTAGTTGATAATCTAAATGTTGCATTAATTTATTATTCATTTTAAATATAAATATTTTGTTAATTTTATATTAAAAATTTATTAAAATATAGTTAAATTAAGTGAGATTGGATTGATATGTTTAATATACCTCCGCTGAAAAATTTGACGGACATTCACCTTGCTCCCATCACCGAAAGAAACCCAAATCCTCGTATTTATACAAAATGGATATGGCCAAATCATCTCTCGTCATTAGGAATTGATAGTGAAGAACAAGAAATTTGCTCTGCAGTGATTCTTTCTATTTATTCTGATATGATGAAAAAGGTGTTAGAAGTAAAAGAAGGCGTTTTAAATCCTCCTATGAATTTTAAAGCAAAGAAAAATGAAGAATTTCTTTTAGACAATGATCGTAAGATTCTTCCTCTTTCCATTAGATTCCTCCAGGATGGACAAATCATTCTTTCCCCGAAACGAGTTTCGTTAGTAGGCAAGGGTGCACAAACAAAAGTAAAAAAAATTTGGAACTTGTGCACCGGCAAATGGGAGGCAAAAAAACATTTAATCCACCCTTATCAGATGGGAATTTATCAGAGAATTCGGCATCAAAAGGGATGTGCGCAATATCATGATTTCATCATAGGCGCTAAAACAATCAAAGTCCTGCAACCGCTTTATCATTGCAATTTAGAAAGTTTGTTACTAAAAAAACAACTTTCTCATACGCAGAAACTCGTGATTTTTCGATCACTCCTTGCAGGATTAGCGCATTTGCACTCCATCCCTTACCATTATTCAGATGGCAATTCTCTTCATTGCGGAGTTTTTAATCACGGGGATATTAAGTTGAAAAACATCCTCATCCGTTTATCCCCCCATGGAACATTGGAGGTCGGAATCGATGATTTTGGCTTGTCTGGAAGATGGAATAGTTTGACCTACAGCCAAGGCTGTGAATCTCCAGAACTGTGCCTTGTCTGGCTGAAACTCAGAAAACACTTAACCAAAGAAAACCGAAGGGAGCTAGAACTTCAAATCATCAATCATAATCAATTATTATCTCATATGCAGGATGTATGGGCGATGGGATTGGTTTTAGCTTCTGTTTTGATGGGAGAACTCGTCACGAGTCCTCATTACAAGTCAAGATCTTATTTTCCAAACTTAAATTTTCTAACCTCTAAGCTAAATGCCGAACCCGTAAAGCAAAAATATGGAATCTACAACATAGATCAAATGGAGATTGATGAGGAGATTCGCCAAAAGATGAGTGATTTGCCCAGAACAAAAGAAGGAAGCGAGACGCTTATGATGTGGCAGATTATTCTTGGCATGCTGCAGAAAGATCCGAGGTGTAGGCTAAAATCTCATCGAGCCTCACAGCTTGCCGAACTGACAGGGGGAAAAATTCCAAACCGGCCCAGTCAGCTGCAATGTTCTGTGAATGCCAAGCGAATTGAAAAGCCCATTCCTTTTCAACGAGATGAAGCTAAAAGGAGCAGGCTGGTGAAGTCAGCTTAGGCTAAATGAAAAAGGAGTGCAATACATTGTTGAGATGCAAGTTGCCCCCTGGGAGTTTCGCCAAAAAAAAAACAACAGGATATTAGGATGGTCAGGATAGATAATCAGATAGTTGCAAAATAGTAAGACCATCTATTTGGGGAAGACGGCGATCATTCGTAATAAAAATGGAACATCCACCTTTCCTTGCTGCAGCAATTTGTAAAGCATCTGGTGTTTTTATACCAAAAATTGCTCTTAAATAGGCGCCTTGGCGCAAAAGTTCTCGGTCTAGCTCATACATTTTCATTCCCCGGCTTTCTGTAAGAATTCGTTCATACTGATCAGCAAGTTTGTGATCTGCTTCACGAATAGAAACCACAAGTGTCTCGATAAGAGTAATTCCTGATGTCACAGCCATTAATAAACCTTGATCAATTGCCTTAAATATGGGTAAGACAATGTCTAGAAATTTAGAATCTTCTTCCATAAAGTAAATAAATACACAAGTATCTAAGCAAACAGGTCCATTTCCAAGATCATCCATTATGCCCATGAACCACGCTCTAAATTGATATGTTCAGTGGCATTGACACCTTTCCATCTTTTTTTTCCCAATCCACGTAATTCAAGAATGGATGGTTTTTCTGATTCAACAATGGCAACTTGTAAGAGGCAAATAACTTCTTGTGCAAGTGAACGTCGATCTGATTCAGCGCGCTGTTTTAAAATTTTGTACAAGTCGTCAGGGAATTTTTTGATATTTAAAGTCGCCATTTTTCCTCCTTTTTTCCTCCATTATACCATTAAAAGGCAATTTTGAAAACGTCATCCATCATTAAATTTGAGATTACATAGCAGCGATCCTTCGTCTGTTGATTTAGCAAAGATTAACTCGCCTATATGAAGCTGAGCCATTGCTAAACCTGATAGTGCTAACTTATTCTCAGGTGAGTGCACTAGAGCCTTATTAAAGATTTCTAGTGCTTTTGGCCATTGGCAATTTTTAAGAAGAAAGTTTCCATAACCTATTAGGGCGGAAAGATTGCTAGGTTCTATTGCAAGAGCTTCAAGATATTTTTTTCTGCTAATGTGAGTAAACCAAGCGAGCCCAATGTGTCTGCATATTGGGTTAAAGTCTCGAAAATATCGGGATTACTTGGGTCTATTTCGAGGGCCTTTTCATATTGGCATCTTGCTAAATCGACTTCATGAATGGAAAAAAGGAGTTCACCATATTCCCAAGATTGGGGTCAAGCCTGACATTCCGACATTCGCACCTTATATTATCATTAGATTCATCATATTTAAGGTCACAACAGCAATTAGGATCATCATTAATCACATTATTTCGACATTCGCCACCTATCTACAAGTTCTTTAGGATACCTGACATCTACAAAAAGAACATCCTTAAAACATCCATAAAATAAGTAACTACTACCAGTATCTTTATAAAAAATGTCGGAATGTCAAGCCTACCCCTTTTTCAACCAGAATGTCAGAATGTCAGGCCTGACGCTTTTTCAAAAGAAGGAAGCGAGACGCTTATGATGTGGCAGATTATTCTCGGCATGCTGCAGAAAGATCCTAGGTGTAGGCTAAAATCTCATCGAGCCTCGCAGCTTGCCGCACTGACAGGGGGAAAAATTCCAAACCGGCCCAGTCAGCTGCAATGTGCTGTGAATGCTAAGCGAATTGAAAAGCCCATTCCTTTTCAACGAGATGAAGCTAAGAGGAGCAGGCTGGTGAAGTCAGCTTAGGCTGGATGAAAGAGGAATTTGACGAAACTGAAGAAGATGAAGAAGAATTCGACCGTGAAGACTTTAACGAGCGTTAGTCAATCGTTCTACTCCATTAAGTTAGCTTCTAGGATGTGTTAAAGGATTTCCCGCTCACAGTATTTAGCGTCTCGGCAAGGGAAAAAAATTTCCTTCGCCGCGTACTGCTGTATCTGTGGCACGGCAATTCGTCTCATGCGAGGTTTAGGGTTGCAATCAGGATCTAAGAGTATTTTTGTTATCTCAATTTTTAGAGATTTCTTTGTTATTGGCACAATCTGTTAAAGCTCTTATTAAATTTTTATTTATATCAATGGCTGCTTTAGCCAATTCTAAATCCTTATTTAAAAATTGCAGCGTGAATGCTAAAACTACAGCAACATTCTCTGGCTCTTCTTTTTCATTAGCAAAAATTTTAGCTACTGTTTGGATAATGTTCTTCTCCAGTAGATATGAATCATCTGTTGAAGGATGTCTTTTGAGATAGTCAATAATTTCATTTTCTGAGGGAAACTGAAGGGGTGTTACCATGAATATTTCTCCTTGTAAAATAATTGATAAAGTTAAAATATGCTTTTAATTATATTATAAACACACGATCATGTCCATAAAAATATACAAAAATAAGTTCAATGTTAGTTTCTTATTCTTGATATTAATTTAAGCTACTTCTTGATCGCTAATTAAACTATATTTTTTGATTCTTCTTGAAATCTATCTAATTCATCTTAATTCATGTTCGAATGAGCGAACAGCTTTTTCTAAAGCTTGCTTGCCATGACAAAAGAGGTGGACCTGGTAATCGAAAGACCAGGAAAGGCTCTGTTATGCATAGAAATAAGAAGCTCTGACATCATTTAACTCATGGCTGATCTTTTGGAGTATTAAGGTTAGCAAATTCATTAATCAGTTTGTGCATGTTGTTTTTAAGATCTTCATCTTGAATCAACTCATGGGCGCGTCGATGAGCGTGTTCATACTTCTCGAAGAAGGTCAAATGTAGAGCCATCAGCCAACACAAAGCTGCCTTTTGAACACTCTTACTTTCCATTGATTTTGCACTATCAAATCCCTTCTCTAAGAATTTCCAAAGCTCTATCTGATCCCCTGCTGAAAACTTTAATTGATCGGGAAAGAAACGTTTGGCAAGTTTTTCATTTTTAGGGAAGGTGAGAAGAAAACCAATCTCGGAGTGATAGTAGAGCCTTTTTGTCATCTCAAATATAGCGTTCAGGGCATCTTGATGAAACTCTTCATCAAAGAGAGTGATAATTTTGTTAATTAATCTCAGTTTCATTCTTTCCTTCTCCCCTACTCTTCTAAGGGTAGGTTCTTCAATAGACTTTTTATACTCATTTGATATGGCATTTGCTACGACTCTACACTCTTTCAAAGGAGAGTTCTGAAGTACCTTTAGGGTAAGGATCCAGTGGAGGAGAATATCTTTTGCATCTCCCTCGTTGTAGGATAAGAGGGCTTCCCCTAGCGAAGTCAAAGCCACAATAAACTTACTTCTATCCAAATGTTGAGACTCACTAAGAAAAGCAGAGCACTGTGCATCGACCAGTTTCGGGAAGTCAGGCAGCATAAAATTTAAGAAATGCTTTATCCATGAATCATCTATCCAAGGACTCTTCAACCTATTTTTGCTTTGTTGTTTGAATTGATGAATCTCATCGAAAGTTAACTGAACGAGTGGTCTAATACTTCTATCAAAACACTCGATGTAAAGATTAGCCTGACGAAACTTGAGTTCGTCATTTTTTTCTTTCTCCTTCTCTCTCGTGACTTCTTGTTGCACAATAGCATGTCCGTGACTTCGATCGGCTGTTACTTCACCAATAAAGCGAAGAATATCTCTTTTAAGTTCCTCATCTTGAATATGCTCATTGGCATAATGGAAAGCTCCCCTACCACCCCCTAATTGGCTCAGCTTTAGTGCAATCACCCAGCAAGTAGCCGCTTTTTTTGTGGTCGTGTTTTGAATAGAGTTGATTCGTTTGAGCGCCTTAGTTATAAAGTTCTCAAGGTGAAAACTTTTTTTCACTGAGAAATCTAACTTACCTTCAAAGAATTTCTCGGCTAGAGCTTGATTCTTTGGGAATAATAAAAAATGGCGAGCTAAGCCATGAAAAGCAAGTTTTTTAATCTCTCTTATACCCCCTTGAACTTGATCTAACAAACCTTGATCTTCAATGAAAAAATGGGTCATTGTTTCAATGACCTTTGATGCAAGGGCCCTTGATGCACTCACTTCATTTTCTGGAATGGAAACTGTCTCTTTATACTCTAAACTGATGGCGTTGACAGTCTCTCGCTGTTCTTCAACGGAGCAGTTGCAGAGAATCTTTAGAGCGAGTACCCAATGGAGAAGAATATCTCTAGTTTTATTATCAGATTGAGCTGCCAAGACTTCCCCAATCATCATTAAAAATTGAATGAATTGGAACTTGTCAAGCTCAGGGTATGTGTGAGAATTATCGCATGCATTGAGTAGTTCTATTTTCATCGAGTATTCAAATTCATCAAGGTATAGAACTTTTAGAAATTGTAGATAGGCATACATGTCATTCTGAATGAGATGTTCTCCACAAATCCGTTTTTCTCCATTGAAAACAAGGCTATGTATGCTTTTATGAATCTTCTCTCTGATTTTACCTTTAAAGCAATCGATATAAGCAGATGCTTTTTTCAAGTTATATCTGAAAACTCGATGCGGCTGATTTGAAAGGTCAACAGGGGGCGTTGCAGTTAAGGAGTCAACACTCATAGACTCCTCTTCCTTAGGCATCAATTTGGCGCATTTTTCCTTTATCGTTTGAGTTTGTATTTCGTGAAGGAGGCTCCACATCTCTGCTTCCACCTCTTGAAACTCGGTCATTTCTTTCTGCTTTGGCTTGTTCAAAACAATGAGGACCTTGTGCATCATTTTATCTCTTTTCTTAGAAGGGGGCATCAATCGAACAAATCGACACCCAAGCCTTGTCTCTTTAGTTACAAGGCTTCTGACTGTCCCACCTAAATCGAAGCCCGATAGGTCCGCAAAGTCCCTCTCCTTAAAACCGTCAATATGCTCCTCTATTTTTGCGATCCTTTCGTTGTCAATGGCATACTGTAGATTTGATAGCTTATCTGCCAATGGATTCATAGGATTTTCCTTATTCTTTTATATTTTGGGAAACTGACTTAACTCAATGAAAGTTCATGCCCGTGTGCACACGCGGGCACGAGATCAAGCGCCTTTGTAACTCACCTATTTTTAAAGGCTATCATTTTCCCTTGCTTTTTCTTTTTCGTTATTAGGACCCTCTTTAGTACCCTTAGAAAGTTCATTGAGTTGAGTAATCAAGACGAAAAAATGTCCTTTAAGAACGTCATCCTGAATGTGAACTTTAGCAAGTGTATGAGCTTTTTGATATTCCTCAAAACAGGCCAAATGTAGAGCCATCAACCAGCAGATAGCTGCTTTTTGCGTATTTTTATTTTCAATTGAATCCACTTGTTCGAATGCGCTCTGTAGGAAATCCCAAAGCCCTTGTCGATCTCCAATTGAAAACTTTAATCGATCTGGGAAGAAACGTTGAGCTAGAGCTTTATTTTTGGGAAGACTGAGAAGATAACCGATCTCAACGAGAGGAGAGAGCCTTTGCAAGATCTCATCCATAGCCTCTCCTACTTCTGTGTTAAACTCTTCATCAAAAAGAGAGATCTTTTCTTCAATGAGCTTTGCTTTTGAAATTTCTTTGTCTACTTGACGCACTGTACTTGCGATAATCATCTTGTAGTCATTAGAAATGGCATCGCCAGTGGCTTCACACTCCTCCCCAGAAGAATTTTGAAGTACTTTAAGGGTAAGAAGGCAATGTAGAAGAATATCCTTTGCTTCCTGTGCTTCACTATCTATTAATTGCGTCAAGAATTCTCCAAGTGAGATCGAGAGGGAAATAAAGTTTTTCCTATCCAGAAATGGTGACTGTTGAAAAAGGCCATAACTCTGTTCTCCAATCACGTCTGTGACTGTATCCTCTAATCCTATTGCGACTGATTTAAAAAATTGCACGATCTTAGAACGATAGATGTCTTGTTTGCTAAACTCAGTTTTTGTTCGAATCTCTTCAAGGGCCATCCAAATGTTTTTGCTTTCATTTTCACCAAAAAAGGAAGCGTAATGTCTAGCTTGAGTAAAGTTGAGTGTTTGAGCCTCATGGGGAGTACGCGAAGATCCAGTCCTTATCGTATCACATGAAGCAGCAGTATTTGGAGACTTCCATATTTCCATCTTCTGTTCTTCCTCAACCTCCATAATTTCATCTACCCCTTCAATTCTTTTTACTTCGTCAATAAGTTCAAGAAGCATTCTTTTTAGATCCTCATCTTGGATTTTCTCAACAAAATGAGAAACTTTATCGTGGCTAACTTGACAAGTTAAATCGAGAGCAACCAGCCAGCAGATTCCAGCTCTTTGAAAAGTTTTATCTTCTATAGAATTTGTTTGATGTAATGCCCTGTTTATAAATTTTCCAAGATCTGCAGGAGCTTCTACTAAAAAGGGTAATTGACCTTTAAAGAATCTTTCAGCCAGTGCTTGGTTTTTTGGGAAGAGGAAAAAGAAGCGAACATCACCATGATAAATAATTTTTTTACTTTCATTTAAACCCTCTTGAATCTCATGGAATAGACTTAGATCTTCAGGGAAAAGATGAGCCATTTTTTGAATGGCCTCTGACTTCTCCTTATCTTCTACATCTTCGTACTTTGGTATCGTCACTGTGGCTTTGTATTCTAAGCTCATGGCATCGAGAGTGTGTTTCAGATCTTCTAATGAGGAGTCGCGAAGGATCTTAAGAACAAGAATCCAATGGAGAAGTATATCCCTTCTTATAGTGTTATCCTCTTCAGCTAATGTTTCTCCTAGCTTGATCAAAGATGCGATGAACGCGTATTGGCCAATGGCTTGAGTTGCTGATGAAGGAAAATCAGGATAGATAATCGACACGATTTTCTCTGGCAGTTGTTTTTCTATAAATTCAGGCAGATATAAATGATTTAAAAATTGTAGGTGGGAAACGAAGGCGTTCTTTGATAGATATTCTCGCCTTTCAAAAATCACCTTAAGGCTATCCCTAATCATGTCCCTCACACCAACTTCAAAAGATTCTACATAAAACGCTGCCTCTTTCGCTTTCATCCAGCTAATTGGATTTGGCTCTTGAAAGTCAAAGGATCTAGTCGCTCGCATAAGATCTTTTTCTTCTGGAGACTCCAACTTTTCTTTTCCCTTTTCTCTTTTCTTATCAATCTTTTCATCACTCTCTTTAAAGATGACATTCTCTCTGTACTTAAAACTAATCGCCTGGAGAGTCATTTTATGCTCCACAAGGCTGCAGTTGCAAAGGATCTTTAAAACAAGAACCCAATGAAGAATTTTATCCTTTATTTCTTCATCGGCAACAGCTGCCAAGTTTTCTCCCAATGTAATCAAGTGACGAATGAATGCTCGTTTCTCAATATATCCTGAGGAGTGAATATGGATGTCATCAACCATGAAGCTTAAATATATCGCAAAATTAGGATCGCATGATAAAATTTCTAAAAATTTTAGGTAGAAGGGAAAGTCATCCTTCGTTAGAGGCTCTTTTTTTTTAGAAATAACGTCAATGCTCTCATTAATTATGCTCCTTATAGGTTCCTCAAAGGCATTTATATAAAATAATGCCTGCTTTGTTGAATTCATGAGAGTTGAAGGAATATTACCGAGGGTGTCAAAGGATTCAGTTCGCGGAATACCATAGAATGGAGGTGGTTTTGGAAGCTCCATTTCTTCTACGCCCTCATCCTCATCGTCGTCGTCTTCACAATCCATAGGCTTATACAAATCTTCGATGCTTCTTACTTCATCAATTAACCCAAGGAGCATTCTTTTCAGATCCTCGTCTTCAATGCAATTCACATAATCAGCGATTTCATTATGACTCCAAAAAACGGTAAGATCGAGAGCAACTATCCAGCAAATAGCAGCCTTTCGAGAAGGTTGGTCTTCTATTGCATTGATTTGTTCGTAGGCTCTTTTTATAAAGTTTTGAAGACCCAGCGTATGTTGCACAGAAAAAGCTAATTGACCCTTAAAGAATTTCTGGGCAAGCGCTTGATTGACTGGGAACAAGAGAAAGTATGTGACATTGGGATAACAATTGAGTTTTTTAATCTCATCTACACCTTCTTGAACATCAGGGGACAAATCTATCTTTTGAATAATCGCTGATTTCTTCTGGTCTTCCTCCTTTACATCTTCATTTTTAGGATTTGTGACCATGTTTATGTATTCTGGACTTATGCTCTTGACAGTGGATAGCACATCTTCAATCGCGGAGTAGCGAAGAACCTTAAGTGTAAGAGCCCAATGGAGAAGTAGATTTTTCTTTTTTTCATCGGCTTCCTTTGCCGCCAATTCTTTCCCTATTCCAATCAATGCTCCGATGAGCTGAGGAGCAGTTTCATATCCTGAGCGGCCAGCCGGAAGTAGTCCTTCTAATTTCTTTTCAATTTCAGATTCAGGATAGATTTCATTTAAAAATGCGAGATGGGGAAGAATGTTGTATTCTTTCTTGTGAAAGATGTCTTCAAGGCTATACATAATCTTATCTAGAATTGGCTCCTCAAATAAATTTGCATATGCCATTGCACCAGTCTGGTTAAGAGGAATAGAAAGAATCTCCTGTCGAGTAGGTATAAAAGGTTGGGTATGAAAGGAGTGTTCTTTAGCCTGTGTCGGAATGATCGCACCTTCCTCTTCCTCATATGACCGAGTCGTAAACTTAGGTGGCTGAGTATAATGATAAACCGGGAGTTTAATGGACGGTGGAAGAAAGATGGGGCGTGCCGTTTCCTCTGTTTTTTGGGAAACTAAGTCAGCGCACTTTTTCTGTATCTTCTTGTCTTTTATATCTGAATAGAGCATCAGTTTCATCTGTTGCTGACCTTGGATTTCGCTTAGCGCCATGAGAAGCTTTCGCGCCATCTTGTCTTTTTTCTTTGAAGCGGGCATCCGACTGATAAATCTATTTCCAAGGTCTATTACCCAAGCTTGCGATTGACTTGTTAGTTTTATGAATGTATCAATTAATAGAGGGTTTATTAGTTCTTTTGAATTGGGTCGTTCAGCAAAGTCGCTAGGTTGTAAATCATCGATATATCTCTCTATTTCACCTCTTTTACCGTTGCCAATTGAACTATTCAAATCTAACAATTTAGTGTACAATGGATTAGTGTATAGTGAACTCGTTTCCATATTATTATCCTTTTTAATTTATATTCTTTTGAAAAAAAAGCTTAGTTAGCAAAGGGATAGACTCCCTTTGCTGTACATGTTTAAGGCAGATACTCTTCTCTTACCTTTTCATTTTTTTCTTTAGGGGATTCTTGAGATGCGTCTAGAGTGCTGATGAGGCCAATCTGTCCAATGATTTCATTTTTAAGATCTCCAATAGTGATCTGATCAGCATAGAGGCGAGCTTTTTCATAGTTTTTAAGAGTCAGATGGAGGGCAACCAACCAGCAAATACTTGCGTTTAGATTTTTGTTTTCCAAAGATTTTGCTAAATCGAACGCCTCTTCTATTTTAGGCAAGAGTTCATCTTCACTCTTCACTGAAAAATGGAAATGATCTGGGAAAAAACTTAGTCCTAGAACATAGTTACTAGAGAAATTATGAAAGAAAAAGAGCTCAGGTTTATTATGAAAATTTGCCATCTCTATGATACTTGCTAATAAGAGTTCTCGATGCTCTTCATCAACAAGATCGACAAGACTAAGAATAGATTTTATTTTCTCACGCTCTACTCCATTTTTGGCCTTATATATACCTAAAACTTTTTCTTTATATGCATCTGTGATTTCGTTGGCAGTCTCTAGGCATTCCTGCTGGGAAGAGTTGTGAAGCACCATAAGTGTAAGAACCCAATGGAGAAGTGGATCCCTAGTGTGTTTAGGGAGTTCTTTTCGGTAGAAGATTTCTGCTTCGTGTCTAACACCTTGTGCTAAACCAATTGAAAGCCCGATAGCTTGTCCACTATCAATTTTCCCGGTCTTCTTGTCAATATAAGGAGAGACTAGGTCATCGACTATGCATGGGAATCCCGGTGAGTTAACAAAATCAGGAAATAAAGAGGAAAAAAGAGGGAGACCTGAACTAATGATATCTTGTTCTGTTTTTGCGGCATGGTTGGAGAGAATTTCAAGCCCTTCCCTAATTATACCTTTCAGACTATCTTCGAAGCACGCAGCAAAAGACTGAGCTTTTTTAAAAGGATCACATGCATAAGAATTTATGTTGACTAATGGGACTAAAGGAGCTCCAAAAACTTGATCAAGGGCATAGTCATATTCGACTTGACGTTCTGCATCGATTCTTTTTTCTACTAATTCTTCAGTCTCCATCTGAGCAGATTTCATTGCTTCTATTTCCTCAATCATTTTAAGGACCTTCTCTTTAAGATCCTCTGAGCTAATTTTATGCGCAATGGACTCAAGGTCTTTAGGACAGGAGGAGCCCTGAAAGATCATCAGGGTGAGAACCCACTGGAGAAGTATATCCTTAGTTTTTTGTTCATTAGCGTTTATAGCCCAACTTTCCCCCGTTATGATCAAAAAACCAATGAATTCGGAAATATTAATCGTCCCAGATGAGGAGAGATAAGGATCAATTTCAGCTTCTATAGCTCCTTTAAAAGCTAAACCAGGAAATAGAATTTCAAAAATGTCTAAATGATTAGAAATAGCTCCTCTGGTCAGATCTCCTTGCATCGTATTAAGCTTTTCAAGGCTTTGCACAGTCATCTCCTCAATCTCTTTATCAAAGCACCTAGCAAAAAGCTTTGCCCAATCCAATTTGAAGTTGTTTGATTTAGATGTTGGGATGTTGGGCTCAGCGGTTAAATAAGAAACAGGTTGTGCAAGAAGAATAGCCATTATTTTGGCATCCCTGTCATTGGAATTAGTAAAGGTAGAGGTTTTAATGCACTCAGATTCTTTATCGCTTGTGTTTAGAGCATGACACTTCCCCTCAACTTTAGGATTACCTATAGCGTTAAAGAGATCTCTTCTTAGCGTATCTACCTCAGGAAGCTTGTTCAATGCGCTCAGCACCTTCATGGTCAATTTGTCTCTTATCTTTGATGGGGGCATGACCTGCACAAAGCTTGCGGCAAGTTTAGAATCTCTAGACTGCAGACTCTGAAAAGTGCTTTTTAAGTTTTCTTTTGTTATTTGACTAAAGTCTCTATGTTTAAAATTATCATAGATGTATCTTTTTATTTCATCATCTTCACCAAACTGAATGTACATATTTAAACCATCAATTATAGAGCTTGATTGTTCCATAGTCATTATCCTTATTAAATTATTTTTTTTGAAAAATTGGCGATAACCTCTTTATAACTTCCATTTAAGCCAGATACTCCTTTATCTTTTCATTTTCAACTTTAGTGCCTTCTCTGGATATATCTCTAATACGATTTTTTATTTCATTTTTAAGATCTCTATCAGGGATCTGATCAGCATAAAGGTGAGCTTTTTCATAGCTGTTAAGGGTCAAAAGAAGTGCAACGAGCCAACAAATAGCTGCTTTGCGATCGTTGCTTTCCAACTCTTTTGCTTTGTTGAATGCTTCTTCTATGAGAGGCAAGAGTTCATCCCCACTCTTAACTGAAAATTGGAAACTATCTGGGAAAAGTCTTCCTGCTAGAACACTGTTACTTGAGAAAGTGTGAAAGTAAAAGAGATAGGGATTGTAGTGAAAATTAACCATCTCTTTGATGCTTGCTAAGACGAGTTCTCGAAGCTCTTCATCGACGAGAATGACAAAGCTGTAAAGAGACTCTATTTTCTCACGTTCTACTCCATCTTTCGCCTTATATTCACCTAAAACTGTTTCTTTATATTCGTCTGAGATCTCATTGACAGTCTCTATGCAGTCCTCCCCAGATGAGTTCTGAAGGACCTTAAGGGTTAGAACCCAATGGAGAAGCCTATCTCTAACCTCTTTAGATATTTCTACACCCGTGCAATCTTTTAAGGTTCCTGCCATATCTCCTGCAAGTTTAATTGAAACCCCAATAGCTTCTACGTGACTGATCTTATCTAAATCAAACAAAGGGGAGATGAGTTCATCAATAATAGAATCTAATAATCCGATTGCATTTAATTGGGGGAATAAAGAAGCAAGGATCGGGCCATTTGAATTAAAGATATCCTCTTTCGTTTTAGTTCTTTCTTTTGAGAGAATTTCTATTCCCTGACAAATGCGCTCTCTTAAAAAAGACTTCTCAAAGCCCTCTGCATATAGGAGAGCTCGTTTCGCGTTTGCATTTGCAGGATTGAATCCATCAAAGATAGGATATGTGACTTGTGATTCAACAGGATCAAATTGTTTCTGGTCGAAAGATTCCTGGCCTATAAATTGCAGGTCGAAAGACTCAGCTTTTTCCTTTCCTTTTCCTTTGTCCGCTTGTGGAGGAGCAAGAAAAGCTTGGGCAAACTGAGAACCTCCTAGTTGTACCAATGTTTGATACTCTTTAGTTTTTGTGACATCATCTATTCTTACTTCTATTTCTTCTTCTTCGACAGTCTCGATATAATATTGTACTATCTCTTCGACTTCGTCAATGGCTCTAAGGATCCTGTTTTTAAGGTCTGTATCCAAGATGAACTTATGAGCATCCTGGCGCATGTTTGCATAGTCGCGGTAACAGATTAAAGTAAGACCAAATAGCCAACAGATAGCTGCTTCTTGACTTTCTTTATCTTCCATGGATTGAGTTAAATTTAAAGCCTGATCGATAAAATCCTCAAGATCCTTCGTGTTTTTAATGGAAAAAGGCAAAACCTCACCAAAAAATGTATGGGCTAGATCTTTATTTTTTGGGAAGGTGAGAAAATAGAGGGCCCTATTATGGTAATAGAATTGTTTAATTTCTTCTATACCACCCGCGACTTGGAACTCGCAGAAATTCGCCATTTTTTGCAAAATTCTTGTTCTCTCCTTATCAATTTCTGAGTCCTCGGGTAATGTCACCATCTCTTTATATTCTGAACTAATGGCATTAGCCATAGATTCTAGTTCTTCAGGAGAAGAAGACCCCTGAAGTACTTTTAGGGTTAGCATCCAATGACAAATGACGTCTCTCCTCTCTCCATCTGCATATTCAATCCACTTTTGTCCAATAATAATCAATTTTCCAATTAATTCAGATGCTTCAATAGATCCACTCGGAGGGATGTAAGACTCGACATCAGCTTCCATCATCACCTGCACATGTTCACCTAATTCACTGAATAAATGTGTAATAAATTGTAAGTGTTCAAGAATATCAACTTTCGTGAGCTGTCCTGATAGGCTAGCAACCTTTTTCAGACTTTTTTCAATCATCTCTCTTATAGATTCATCAAAACAAGCCGAATAAGCCAAAGCTTCAGTCAAGGGAGTATCGTCAGCATCTGTCATCTTAACATCCCCACTATCTTCTTCCACCTCAAGGTTGGGAAAAGTGACTTTTTCTTTATATTCGGAACTAATGGAATTTACAATAGACTGAAGATCTTCCTGAGTAAAGGAGCCCTGAAGGATCATCAGGGTAAGAGTCCAATGGATAAGAGTATCCTTAACCTCCGCTGCAGTTTCTTTAGCCCATCTTTCTCCAATCGTGACCATAAGCCCAATCAATTCCGATTTATCAATACAGCCATAGGGGGGGAGAAAAGGAGCTGTTTCATCTTCTATAATTGTTTTTAAATCAGGATGTAAAACGTCGAGAAATTTTAGATGAAAGAAAATATCTTCTTTAGTTTTTAAGACTTGTGTCCCACTAATGATTTTATTAAGACTATCCTTAATCATCTCTCTTATCTTAACATCAAAACAATCTGCGTAACGCATAGCCTCTTTCACTTGCTCTTTGTGGTAGAACATAATTCCTGAAAGATCAGATTGTTCAGGTAGGGGAACGATAGGCTGAGAAAGAAGGGCCCTAAGATCTAATTGAGGATAAGATTTTCTATCATTACCTAGTAGCCATGCCTCAAGATCTCGGTGGGATCTATCAGGGGTTTTGGGATGCTCAGCCTCTTTTTCACGACTATGGAATTGGCTCGATGCTTTCTGCACCTTGCGCATCAATTTTTTTTTTTATCAGAGTCAGGCATCAATTGCACAAATTTCTCGGCAAGTTTGGTATCTTTATTGCAAACGTTGAGAAAAGTACGCTTTATCTGTTTATTCGAAAACTCCTTAAAATCGTCTGTTGTAAAGCGCTGGAGGTACTCTCCTATTTCATTTCTTCCATCCCTATTAATTATAGCATTAAATTCATCGAGTTTGTTTTGCACTGAGTTTAAGCCTGCTTCCATAGTTATTATCCTTATTAATTATGGTTTTTTTGAAAAAGTAGAATGAAAATTATAGCTATTCGATCATATTCTTACCAATACAATCTTCTTTAGAGGAGTAGTAGAAAGTTTGTGGAACAGTCTTCTCCCTACAGTATGAATAACTTATGGGTAATAGGCTGAAGGCAAGGGCACTGGCACGGGCAAGGAAATAAATTATGCAAGATGTCAATTAAAAAAATGATTGAATATTTTCATCCTTTTTACATAGAATAAAACCTTATTATCTTATGTGTTTGCCAAAGAAAATCCGTTTATAGAGAGTCTGTGAAAAAATTGGCAATCTAGCGGATTTTTCGAACCTGGCGAAAAAGACGCCAAAGCAGCTTCGTTGTTAATTTTTCACAGCCTCAGAGGACAAATCATGCATCATTTGATTTTGCAGCGTTTACGAAGCTTATTTTTCTTTCTCTTTTTTTTTCAAGTGATTCATGTATACGCAGAATTTGATGGTTTTCAACCTCCGCTTATTTTTGATACTGGAACATCACCTATTGGCATCGCTGTTGGAGATTTCAGTGGAGAGCTTGATTTAGCTGTTGCAAATTTCCTTGGAGACAATGTGAGCATTCTTCTTGGGAATGGAGATGGAACTTTCCAGTCTCAAAACACTTATAGTGCTGGTGTGGGCACTTTTGGCATTGCACTTGGAGATTTCACGGGAAATGGAATTCTAGATTTAGCAGTCACAAATGAAGGTGATAACACTGTTAGCGTTCTGCTTGGGAATGGGGACGGGACATTTCAACCTCAACAGACTTATGCTACTGGCTTGAACCCCGTGGGCATTGCGGTTGGAAATTTTGCAGGAGGTCCAATTCTCGACTTAGCCGTCACAAATTCAAGTGATACTGATAACACTGTTAGTATTTTTCTTGGGAATGGGGATGGGACTTTTCAGCCTCAAGTCACATATGCTACTGGGGAAGAACCTATGGGTATTGCGGTTGGGGATTTCAATGGAGATGGATTTCTCGATTTGGCAATAGTCAATTTTGGGGGTAGCAATGTTGGCATTCATCTTGGAAATGGTGATGGCACCTTCCAACCGCAACTCAAGTTTCCTACAGGCGGCTCTGAGCCTGTGGGGATTGTTGTAGGAGATTTCAATGGGAATAACATTCTCGACTTAGCTATTACAAATTCGGGTGAGAATACTATTGGCATACTTCTAGGGAAAGGAGATGGCACTTTTCATCCAGCAGTCACTTATCCAACTGGAAACGATCCTTTTGGCATTGCTGTTGGGGATTTCACTAACAATGGCATTCTAGATTTAGCAATAACAAATACGAGTGATAACACGATGGGCATTTTTCTTGGGAACGGGGATGGCACTTTTCAATCCCAATTAACGTTCTCTGCCGGATCTGAACCTCGTGGCATTGCCTTAGGAGATTTTAATGGTGACGGCAAACTTGACGTAGCGGTAACAAATTCGAATGACAACAACGTTAGCATTTTTCTACAGAAGTTATCAACGACGACAACACTATCCGTTTCCCCTAATCCTTCGGACGTGGGCCAAACTGTTACCTTAACAGCAACAGTCGCTCCTGCTATTGCGACCGGTACTGTGACCTTCTTTGATGGAGCTAATTCCCTAGGTACAGCATGCTTATTGAATGGTGTTGCAACTTTTTCGACGAATTCTTTAGCTATTGGAACCCATTCTATTACAGCGACTTATTCAGGAGATGTTCATTTTGCCGGTTCAACAAGTTCTATAGTGACATTGATTGTCCAAAAAATTTCAACGACTACAACACTTTTCGTTTGCCCTAACCCTTCTTTCTTCGGGCAAACTGTCTCGTTGATAGTAACAGTGGCTCCCACTACCGCTACGGGAACAGTAACCTTCTTTGATGGAGTCAATGTTCTAGGAACAGCATCGTTATCGAGTGGCACGGCAACATTCTCCACGAATTCTTTGGTTGTTGGAACACATTTCCTAAAAGCCAGCTATTCAGGGGATGCTAATTTCGTTGGTTCAACGAGTAGCGTGATTTCTCTTGTTATCCAACAAATTGCAACGACAACAACACTTTGCGTGTTTCCAAATCCTTCATCCTTGGGTCAAACTGTCGCGTTGACAGCATCAGTCTTCCCGGTAGCCGCAACAGGAACAGTGACCTTCTTTGATGGAGTCAATGTCCTAGGAACAGCATCTCTATCGGGTGGCACGGCAACATTCTCAACGAATTCTTTGGTTATTGGAACACATTCTATAACTGCTATTTACTCGGGGAACGTTAATTTTACTGGTTCAACAAGCGCTGAAGTTTCTCTAGTTGTCAATGCAGTCATTTTTCCTCCTACGCATCTTCGAGGAGTTCAGAAAAGGAAAAAAAATGAAAAATGTGTCGAATATGTGAATATCATCTCCTGGAGGGCTCCGGAAGAGGGGAATTGCCCCGTTGCTTATAAAATTTATCGAGATGCCTCACTTAGCAAACCGATTGCTTTCGTCTCTGCTCGTAAACCTTTGGAATTTAAGGATCACAATCGAAAAAAAAATAAAGTCTATAGCTATTTTATTGTTTCGATTGATCAAAATGGAACAGCTTCTGATCCCGCCACAATCGTCATTAAACCTAACCATTGCCATTAGGGGGTCATCATTAGGGGGTCAGGCCTGGGCTGTCAAGTATTGCTCTCTTTCACATCGACGAGCTGATTCCATATATCTTCCCGCAAACACGGTCACGATTCTAAATCATACACTTCATTCAACCAATTTTTTACACCCATATACGTCAATTCACGTCTTAAATAGCGCTTTTCTTCTACAAGTTGCAATCGTTGACATACATCCAGAATCCTGGATGACTAAAGGTGATAGACTATATTTCTAACCAGAAGGAGCATCATAAGACGATTTCGTTCCAAGAAGAGCTTATGATAGGATGTGGGCACGCACATATGCATTAAGCTAAGCGTAAGAGATTAACGTGGAGACGGTGAATCGGAGAGAGCTTAACCCAATCACCTTTTTTTTTCTCTCTCTGTGCTCTCTGTGTGCTCTGTGGTTCAATATCAACCACAGAGCACACAGAGAGCACAGAGAGAGAAAAAAAAGGTGATTGGGTTAAGCTCTCTCCATGTCTCCTCGGCTAACAGTTTTCACGTTAATCCCTTACGCTTAGCTTAATGCATATGTGAGCACGCAGCACACGGGCATGAAAAATGAGGTCATCTAAGAGGTCTATTATATTAGACCGATGTTGGAATGGAAAACAAATGGAATCGCTATTTTGATGAAAAATTCATGAAAAAGGGCCAATACTTGACAGCCCAGGCCTGACCCTAATCCCAAAAAGATCTTTTTTTACAATTCAATTTCTTAGTATAAAGCTTCACTTTAATCGGGCAAGAGCACGGGAAAGCAAATGAATTATGCAAGAGGTATTAATTTAGTCTCAACTAAACATAAAAAATGGAGAATAATAAACAATGCAAGAATTACGATTTCAATTTACAGACGCCTTTATGTCCATTGGTTTTTTCGAGGTTTCAATTGACCCTGGTTTCGTTCGCTTTCAACATGGTCATAAGAGTTTCAAAAAAATGGGTAAGTTACTCCTTCAAGCAATCATAAATAGAAAACAGAATCAGCTGAAACCTCTTTCGGAAAAGTTATATCAGTTGGATTTTTTCTTGGAAATGATGAAAACAGAATGTGACCATTTAAGACAAAATGTCGATGAGAGCACTGGAGAAGACAGAAAAACTTGGATTAGGTTGTATGTAAGGGAAAAACGCTATTTAAATCTTTATTGCAAGGCGATGGAAACACAATTCGGTAGCGACTGCTCTCAGTTTAAAGAGGAAACTGATGGTCACATTGTTACAAATACTCCGAGTCATAGGACACCCCCGCAATCTACTGGTAGTAAACGTACGGCTGTCCAGGCTGAATTAGCCACTCAGAGTTGGCCCCCCCCAAGAGCAAAGCAGCGGGCCATTCTCAATTATCAATTGTCGAACAGATGTTGGATTGCACCCTAACAAACGTGTTAAAGTGGCACCAGATTCGACCGATTCTACACGAAAAATTCACAATGGCAAAAAAAATTCTTGAGTGATTTTTTTCGAGAAATATCAATATAATAACATTAGGCCTATGCGTCCTTATAATAATTGTTTTTTTTTAACAAGCGCCGCTGAATGAATGAATTCAGCGTCGGCAAACATAAAGAAAGGAGAATAATAAACACTATGCAAGCAGCTCAACATCCATTTAAATGCCCATTTGAAGAAACATTTACGCCTCTTGGTTTATACGAGGTTTCAATTTACTCTGATTTAGTTTATGTTCAACATGCCCATAAAGATTTCAATGGAATCGTCGACTTACTCAAGCAAGCTACAAACAATAGAGAAGAGTTGGATCGTAATTTGGAGAGGATTGCTAAAGAATGTGAGTATTTCAACCAAATGGCCAATGAAAGCACTGAAAAGAAAGAAAAGCGCATTTGGTCGTGGTTGTATGAGAGGGAAAAAGGTTATTTAGATCAGTTTAGCCAGGCGATGGAAAAACAATTCGGCAGCAACTGGCGTGAGAAAACTGAACCTCCAGCACTTGGACCAAAGGCAGAGCCTGAGATCATGATGGGCCCTCCATCTTATTCCATGATTGCTCCTACATTATCCCAAAGCTCTATGCCCAAGCCTAATGAAGAATTGCAGATCCTGGTAAACTCCTCATTAAAACCAGCTTTTATCCCCAGAGCTTTGCCTTTTCCCCTGGGTAACTTCATAGAAGTAGTTCGCAAATTTTTATACTTTGATGTGCAATTGGGGGGGACTTCAGAAATCGTCCCTTATGAAAAATATAAAATTGATCCGAGCAAGATGTTGCAGCAAGGAATCGAAGACCATATAGACTTTCAAAACAACCATCAGAAAACCTTTCTTCAGAGTATTGACAGAGCCTGTCATGAGGCAAAGAGTAAAAACCTTTATCTTCTACTGCAAATGAGTCTTCCTCACGATCCACTTTTTTATGTTCAGGTGAAAGACATGATTCAAAGATCTATAACTCATGAGCAAATTTACTATCCAATCCTTCATCCAGACCTATTTTCGAAAGGTCTTGAACAGATGAAAGAGGATTATCCCCCATTTTCTGAAGAATATAACTGCCTTGAAGACATACAACAAACGTTCAAAGCCGCTAGGGAATGCGTTAAAGATGGCGTCGATCTTCGCTTTCATCACAAGCCTTTTTTTCGTCATGTGTTCCTTAAACGTTTTGCCGAGTTTCTTCAGGTGCAACGAGGATTGACAGCTAAAAATTATTATACATATATTCCTGTTTAGTAGTAATTGCACGAGTGGCTAGGCTCAATTAGCCACTCAGAGTGTGCCTCCCCAAGGGTAAAACTCAAATGTCACTTCTCAGACAAAGGATGGATCACGCGCTAACAAACGCCTTAATAGGACGACCTCAGTTATGTTAATTGATAGTTAAGCATTGATCATTAAACGAAATTAAGCTTCTGTATCCTCTGTGAACAAAAAACGCAGAGCCGGGGAGGCGGGGAGATGTAGAAAAATTTGTTGATTGACAACTAAAATTTTTAAAGATAAAGAAGAACAATATGAGGCAAAAATGAAAAAATAAAATTTATTGAAGGAGAAAAAGCGATGAATCAAAAGATAGGAAAGATGCTCACCACTTTTATCTTATTTTTCTCTGTCTTTAGCAAGCTCTACGCAGCTCCTTGTACCGATTGGGCCTTATTATTACCTCCTGCCCGCGAGGGTGCTGCGATGGCTTTTGATTCAATGAACAATCAGACGATTCTCTTTGGGGGTTACAGTAATGGTCAATTTATTAACGATACCTGGAGCTGGGATGGAACGAAATGGACGCAGCTTTTTCCTTCAAATTCCCCCAGTAGCCGCCAATTTCCTGCCATGTCTTTTGATCCATCGACTAATCAGATAATTCTCTTTGGAGGTGTCGGCAGTAGCGGAGGTTTAGGGGACACTTGGAGCTGGGATGGAACTAATTGGACACAACAATCTCCCGGAAATTCCCCATCTGTCCGCACAGGTGCTTCCATGGCCTTTGACTCAATAAACAATCTGCTAATTCTCTTTGGAGGTTTTAGCGGTAGTGCACCCCTGAACGATACTTGGAGCTGGAATGGAAATAATTGGGTTCAATTGCTTGACGGCTCTACCAATTCCCCCCCTGCCCGCTCGTTCGCTACCATGGCTTTTGGTCCAACTGTCAATCAGATGATTCTCTTCGGAGGTTTCGGTACTGTTACACGCATAAACGACACTTGGAGCTGGGATGGAGCAACTACTACTTGGACGGAATTGAATGACGGCTCTTCCGGTTCCCCTCCCGCTCGCAGCAATGCCGTCATGGGCTATGATCCAGTCAATAATCAAAATATACTCTTTGGAGGTCAAAGCAATAGTGGGGAGTGGGGTGATACATGGAGCTGGGATGGGACAACGTGGTCAGTACCCCTCTCTATTACTACTTCCCCCTCTGCCCGCGATTCCGCTTCCTTTGCCCTGGATGCAAACAATAATCTGATTCTCTTTGGAGGCATAGATGGTCAAATCTACGACGATACCTGGAGCTGGACTGGGACTGATTGGACTTTACTTATTAATCCTCCCTCTTCTCTCTCATACGCTTCCATGGCCTTTGATTCATCGACAAATCAACTGATTCTCTTTGGAGGCTTTGACATTTTTGGAAATGTGTCGAATAATACCTGGAACTGGGATGGGATCGCTTGGATAGAGCTTTCTCCTGCCACTCCCCCTTCTCAACGCGCACTCGCTTCCATGGCCTTTGATTCTACGACCAATCAGTTGATTCTCTTTGGAGGCTATGACTCTTTAGGAAATGTGTTGAATGATACCTGGAACTGGGATGGAACTGACTGGAATCTATTGCTTGACGGCACTACTGATTCTCCTCCTGCACGTTCAGATGCTGCTATGGCCTTTGATTCTGCGACCAATCAGCTGATTCTCTTTGGAGGCTTTGCATCTCCTGGAAATCTGTTGAATGATACCTGGAACTGGGATGGAACAATCTGGACACAGCTATTTCCTTCAAATTCTCCTTCTGAACGTTCAGATTTTTCTATAGCCTTTGATCCTGCGACCAATCAGCTGATCCTTTTTGGAGGCACTGACATTAGTGGAAATTTCTTAAATGATACCTGGAACTGGAATGGAACGACCTGGACGCAACTTTTTCCTCCTACGTCCCCTCCAGCTCGCGAAAATGCTGCTATGGCCTTTGATCCAGGGACCAATCAGTTGATTCTCTTTGGAGGTGAAAGCAGTAATTTCGATGCCTTAACTGACACCTGGAGCTGGGATGGGAATACGTGGACGCAGCTTTCCACTACTACTTCTCCGATTTTTTCTATAGGCACTTCCATGGCTTTTGATTCATCTACCGATCAGATGGTTCTCTTTGACACTGCAGGCAACACCTGGAACTTTGACAGCTTCCCTGCCTTCTTTGCTGTGGCAACGCCATTCAGCCAGTCAATTTGCAGCGGAGGAGTGACATCTATTGTCATTAGTGCAAATGTTCCAAGCGCAACGTTTAGTTGGACTGCTGATGCCAGTGGCGTCTCCGGCGCCTCACTTGGAACTGGACCATTGATCGCTCAAACTTTATCGCTTACCTCGAGTTGTACTGGCACTGTCATTTACACCATTACACCTACAAGCTCCTCTGGATGCCAAGGGTCGCCCATAACAGTTGTTGTGACAGTCAATCCACTTGCTTTTATAGCAGCCACACCCCCTATTCAGACAATATCTAGTGGAGAAACGGTAAATATTGTCCTTAGTTCAAATATTCCTGGTACAAGCATTAGTTGGACTGCTAATGCCAGTGGCGTCTCCGGTGCCTCAGATGGAACTGGATCATTGATCGCTCAAACTTTATCGCTTACCTCGAGTTGTACTGGCACTGTCATTTACACCATTACACCTACAAGCCCCTCTGGATGCCAAGGGTCGCCCATAACTGTTGTTGTGACAGTCAGTGCACTTCCTTTTACAGCAGCCATACCCCCTAATCAGACAATATCTAGTGGAGAAACAGCTACTATTGTCCTTAGTTCAAATATTCCTTGTACAACCTTTAGTTGGACTGTTGTTGCCAATGGCGTTTCCGGGGCATCAAGTGGAAGCGGTCAATTGATCTCTCAAACTTTATCGACTACCACATCCGCTGCTGGCACGGTCACCTATACGATAATACCGACAAGCCCTACAGAAAGCACAGAGTCGCCTCTTATTGCAGTTGTGACAGTCGAGCCTATTTCTTCTAACATTCTCCCACCTACTGATGTCAGAGGATGTAAAAAAATTACCCATTCATGCAAGTTCAATGTCATCAAATGGCAGCCTCCCACGAGTGGAGAACCTCCAGTTTCCTACCGCATTTATCGCAATGCTGGATTAACCAAACTTGCAGCTATAATTCCTGCGAATCAAAAACTCGTATTTAAGGATGGCTACAGACAATCTCGCCACTCACAAACCTATTATATTGTCTCTGTCGATAGCAGTGGTAATCAATCAGATCCAGTGAGTGTCTCAACCAAAAAGAAATGTCATCGCAAAAAGCAATGTCATCGATCCCATAGTCACTAATGGATAAACAGCTTTTTACTAGCTCCCAGGCCTGCTAGAATGAGTCGAATTGACCAATACATTGCTAACAAGTGGAAAGATAACGTAGCAATTAAAATGAGGAATGGGTTCGTGCCTCAAAAGAAATTGACCACAAAAGGAAATTAAAATGCAACATTTTGATAAGTTTATCATGTTAGTTACATTGTTTTTTTGTCTAAAGATGAGCAATGTTATTGCGACAACAAACCAATGTAAGTACACCAACTATAATTGCACTAAGTGTCAGTGCACCTACACTGGGGCAGAGTTTAGATGCCAATGTATTTCAAGCAGACCATCAGCGGCTAGTGGTCAAAGCATTGCAGAATTTACGACCAATACCGATCAGTTTATTGCCGCCGTTACTTCTACGGCTACCAACACATTTCAAACGGTTTCTTTAACCGATCAAACGTTTAAAAGCAAAGTTGCCAAACTTAAAAATGGAACGATTAAGGTGAAGCGTACAGGAACCTTTCATGTGATTATCGTTGCCCACCACGCTTCTCCTAACGCCACCGATTTTGTTGGCGATACAGCAGAACTTAAGCATCAGCTCACCATTAATGGGCTTGTTGTTCCAAATAGCACTGCCCAAACCGTTTGGTCTGTTAAGCCAAGCGGAGATAGTCGACACATAGCTCATATAAGCACTCACTGCACAACTTATTTGAAAGAGGGTGATGAAGTGAATGTAAAAATAAGTGGATCAGCACAAGCTGGAGTGATTCACACACCTTTTGGTTCATCTACACTAATCAGCTTAGAAGAGGTGCCAACGGCAACATCAGCAAAAAAAAGATGCGAATAAATCACATTCACTTTAGGGAAAAAGCGGGCAATTATATCATCTATGAAATGAAACTTTAGTGATTTTCTGGACCGCTTATTTTAAACAAAATCACTGATATCACTGCAACTTTTTCTTTAGCCATAAGTGAACCCAGGCTTGCTTTGCCCAACTTCTATGATGTAACCGTCGGGATCGCGGATGTAGCATCGCGTCTCACCGTACTTGTCTTTGGGTTCGGATAGAAACGTCGCTCCCCGACTTCGCCAGAGCTCGTAGCACGCTTGAATGTCTGCTACGCGGATATTCATGAAGCTGCTGATCTCATCGGGGTTCGGAGGGGGTTGAAGCGTTACGGTCGGTTTGTCGGGTGTTGGCCCCCCACCAATGTTGACGATGAGCCAAGTGTTTGCGATTTTGATGTACGCCGGTGCGCCTTTCTGGTCGCCTCTGCTCACAATTGTTCCTCCGAAAACCTTTTCATAGAATTCAGCGGATCGCTCGATGTCAGCTACCGTGAGAAAGTGCGCGATGGTAAACCCCTCCAGCGGCGGCATCTGATAGCTCGACTGCTCAACTTGTACATCGTCCATTGATTCCTCCAATTAAAGTTAGTAAGAACCGTTCACGCAATCGTGGATGCGTTATGATTAACGATCATTGCAGTCTCTGAGGTTCGGTTCGCTAGAGATAGGCTCGACTGGCGCCGCTCCGCGAACATGATGAACGGTTAGCTTATAAGTAAAACGAAAGCTCTTTTTTTAAAAGATCAATGTATGCCAAGCACCTATATTTTAAGCAAAAAAATCAAAAGCTAACATACATATCCCTTTGAGGCCGAGAGAAAATTGACAAACCGGCCGATTTCGTTTTTGTGTCCCATTCATAATCACGATATTCTTTGGTTCTATATCTTATTGCGTTTTAATGGAGGCTCGTTATCGTCTAAGACGATATAACAATCAGGATCAGGCAAAGGTTTCATGCAATCAACAGTTTTTTGTACATGATTAGAAGGATGACGTGGAGGACGTTTGCCAACCGATGAACTCATCGTAAGCTGACGATATCTTGATACGTCTTGATTAGTTTTGTTACTATGCTCCAAGACAAACTTTCTAAAATGCTCGAGGAATGCCGTACTCAAATATGGTGAAAATGAACCGTATACAAAGCAAAGATTTTTTCTTTTCTCGTTTATCTGCCACGCAAGCATGTTTTCTAAACCTATAAGACAGCGTTGTTCTACAGAATTAGTGTCATAGTGCTCTTGCATCTTCCTCAAACCTTGTAAAAATACATTAGGATAATGGATCGTAAAAGAAGTCTGCATATGATAAATGCCGCAACTTGATGCGATTTGCGCCATGAGGTCAAAAAAATTTCCCTTAGGGATATCCATATCTAGTACAAGACTTTGACCTTTGCTGATTGCATCCTTACAGACAAATACTATTTGTTGTAGAAAAGTTCTCTCTTCGCTTGCATGGAACGGTTCCATCTTGCTGATTATAGGCAACATCTGCGCAGGGTTAACCTAGATTTTATAAACCCATAATGATTGTGGACTCTCAAACTTTATTTGAGAGACTAAGGGAATGCAAATGACTGTTTTGAAGAAGCCCACAAGAGGGAAAGATTCACCCATAAGCCACGGCATCATTGAGGAAGGTGAAGCACTCATCGGTTGTTCTACTTCAGTATCACTTATTTTTTCTTTCTCATTGCCCGAGATGATGATGCAATCGCTCAGTCCACTCCCTTTACCGTCTGTTCCTCCAATTTTTTCTTCGGCAATTTGAATAAGACGAACAATCTCTAGCGTTTCCTTCTCGTTTAATGGTTGTACATCTCTTCCTTGCAGGCCGACATCTGATTCAACATTCGGAACTTCCCAATTTATGCTATCCAACAAAAAATCATGTTGAAAATCAGTCTCCGAATAAAAATTATATAAATCATCATATCCGTCGACTGATTGGCCGGCTTGATTGTTTGGAAAGTTAAAATGGGCATCCATAAGCGTACATTATGCTCCAATTCTTTAGTTTATTAAAAAAGTCAACTTTGTTTAATTAAATTATTGTTTCTTTACAAGATACAAAATGCTCAACGATAAAACGATATAACGATAAGAACGATAAAGGAAGAAAAGCAATAGTATGGATTTTTTATTCGTTTATCGTTCTCATCGTTATATCGTTCCTATCGTTTTTTAAATAAGAAAATCCTGTTTCAATCATGGTGTTGGCCAAATCTTGATGTATCTTATGATTAAAAATGTTGCTTAACCAATTCAATATCGTTCTGGATCTGTTGCCGAAGTTCTTCTATCGTTTGATATTTTTGTTCAGGACGAATAAATCCTTAATAGGTCCATATTTTTTCAATAAACCTCTTGCATAACCTGAACTTCGTGCCCGTGTGAGTGCCTGCAACTATTACCCATAAAATTTAATAATGGGAAATTAACAAGCCACAAAGCATAAATGGTAAACACAAAGGAATAACAAAGAGGCGCAAAGGCGCAAAGAAAAAACAACAGTTTCATCTTTTCTTAGATTTTTTAAGACCATTTCGTGGCAGGATACGAGGAAAGGAATGATTTAAACTTGGATTCAAATTTAAAAAAAACTGGCTATAGATTGTTGCTTGTCTCTTCGCGCCTTTGCGCTTTGTTGTTAATCCTCTGCGGTGGTCAGCGGAAAATTCACCACTTCATCACAATCACATTTTTACATGGAAACCATGTGCGCTTTAGCCTTACCTGAAGCCTATGATCAAATGACCGTTTATTGCTCTACACAAAATCCCAATGGCACACAAAGCACTATCGCTAAAGCTTTAGGAGTCAATCTCAACCAAATAACCCTTGTCATTGAGCAAATTGGCGGCGGATTTGGAGGGAAGCAGCATCGATCTAACATTGTTGGTGCTCAAGCCGCTGTAGCAGCGTACAAACTTCGGCTGCCTGTTCGCTTGGTTTACGATCGATCTACCGATATGCAGGCAGTAGGAAAACGGCATCCATATTTTGGCGAGTATCACGTAGCTTATACTGACGATGGGACCATCAAGGGCATGCGCATCGACCTTATTTCTGATGCCGGCGATACATATGACTGCACATTCGCCGTCATGGACTCCAGCTTGTTGAATATTGACCAATCTTATTACATAGAGACTTTGCAAGCCAACGGCAAGGCATACCGTACTAACAAAGCAAGCAATACTGCTTTCCGCACTTTTGGAGTCGTACAAGCCTGGGCAATAGTCGAGAATGCCATCGAGCATGTGGCTTTTCAATTAAGCAAAAAACTTGGACGCAAAGTACTTCCGGAAGAGATCCGTTACAAAAATATGTACAGAAACGGCACCGAGGATTCCTACGATGTAACCCATTTTGGACAGAAACTAGACTTTTGCAATATCCGCACAATTTGGGATGACCTTTACAAGTCTTCAGATTTCGAAAGGCGCCAAAAGGAAGTAGTGAAATTCAATAAAGAAAACCGCTGGCGGAAACGGGGCATCACCATGGTTCCTCAAAAGCATGGTATTGGATTTACAGAGCCTCGAGGGTCTTTAAACGCTTCCAGTGCCCTTGTAGCGGTCAATATGGCGGATGCATCGGTGTTCATCTACCACGGTGGTGTTGAAATGGGGCAGGGCCTATACACAAAATTGGCACAACTTGCTGCCAATACTTTAGGAATTCCTATTGATTATATCCGCATTGGAGGCAACAACACCAATGCAATCGCCAACTGCCCCCCCACTGCTGCATCCACAGGTTTTGATCTATGCGGAGGGGCTGTGGAAAAAGCCTGCCGGGTCCTTCGAAATCGTCTGGAAGATCTCTGCCTAAACTTGGAGCAATTCACCCCTCATTCACGCATCGAAGACTGGCGTACCAAATGGCAGGAAAAATGGAAAGAAATTGTTTTTCAGGCATGGTTTCAACGTGTTAATCTTAGCGCAGCTGAACTTTACAAAGTCCCTCACTACAAAGGCCCATCTGAAAAAAATCCTAGAGGAAAACCATTTCTCTATTACGCCTACGGAGCTGCGGTCACAGAAGTTGAAATTGATGTGTTGACAGGCGAGTTCAAAATATTGCGTGTGGATGCTGTCAGCGATGTTAACAAATCACCAAATCCTGCTCTTGACATAGGTCAGCTCGAGGGAGGCTTCGTTCAAGGCATTGGATTTGCAACCACAGAAGAACTGATCTATGATGAAAATGGCCGCCTGGTGACGGATAATATTTGGAGCTACAAGCCGCCTTGTTCGAAAACAATTCCCATCGATTTCCGTGTAAAGCTTCAACCTGTCGATGAAAAGAAAAACGCCAGAGAACAACTAGCTGAACAACAAGCAGTAAAATCTTCTAAGTCATTTACGGAGTCGTCACTGACTCTTGGAGCATCCACTTATATTGCCATCAAGCAAGCCATTAAGGATGCCAGGATGGATTTGACAGGCAAAGATGAATGGATCGATATGGAATTGCCGATGACTTGTCAACGTATCCAGACGCTTTGCGAAGTGACAACAGATTCTCTAACACTTTAACATATAAACAGGGTGCATAGGTGTTATGCTTTCCATCCATGAACAATTAAACGAGCTCCTTTTTTCAAATATTCCTTTTGTGATTGCAACCCTAGTTGATGTCGTTGGCAGTTCTCCTCAAGATGTCGGCAGCAAGATGTTAGTCACTAAATATGGCTTGCATGGGGGCACTGTTGGTGGTGGAAAACTAGAATTTAAAGCCATAAATGAGGCAAGAGCACTTTTAGAAAATAGATCTCTGACAAAATCCTTTGTGGAATGGAATTTGAAAAAAGATGTCGGCATGTCATGTGGAGGCATTGTCAGATTATATTTTGAAGCGTTCCATACCAAAACATGGAAAATTGCTGTCTTTGGCGCCGGCCATGTCGCCAATGCGCTCATCCCTCTTCTCCTTTTGCTTGAGTGTCAAATTCGCTGCCTAGACACTCGACAAATTTGGCTTGATAAGCTACCAAAATCGCCTAAATTATCATTAACGCTTACGCAAGATTTGGCCTCTGAAGTGAAGCATATAGACCAGGATACATTTGTATTGCTAATGACAATGGGGCATAGCACTGATTTGCCTATTTTGTTGGAAATTCTTAGAACCAAACAATTTCCATATTTAGGTGTTATCGGAAGCAAGGCTAAAGCTGCTCGAATCAAAAAAGACATAGAAGAAGTAGACCTCCCCTCTTCATGTAAAGATGCATTTTATTGTCCCATAGGTTTAGATATAGGCAATAACCATCCGCAAGAAATTGCCATCAGCGTTGCAGCTCAGTTGATACAAGTAAGAGATCATTTGCATAGTGGGTGCTGTAAAAAGGAGGATTCAATTCATGAATAGAAAACTATTTCTAGTTATATTTTGTATAGGTATTTTGATGATTACCGGGAAAGCCCTAGCTCAATCCTTCTGGGAAATGGGCCCAGATAAAGTCAGAAAAATGTTAAATGAAAAGTTTTTAGCTATTGAAGCCGAAAAACCGGAAGTTTTGAAAGTAGAAAATATCACGATAAAAAATGATGATCGGACAACACCTCTTCGCATTTACACACCAAATGAGCAAAAAAATTTACCGATTATTCTCTTTATTCATGGTGGTGCATGGGTTGCCGGCAATTTAGATACACATGACAATTTAGCCCGATATCTATGCAGAGAAGTTCAAGCATTGGTTGTTTCTGTAGGATATCTAAATGCACCGGAAGGGAAGTTCCCTTTTTCCTTGGAGCAATGCTACGATGCTTTGCTTTGGATTGTAGATCATGCACAAAAATTTAATTCAAATCCTTCCCGTTTGGCTGTCGTTGGAGATAGTGCGGGTGGTGGTATGGCGGCTGCATTATGCCTTGTAGCACGTGATCGAAAAGGACCTGCAATCGATTTGCAGGTTTTGATTAATCCTGTCGTAGATAATACATGGGGTGGAACGCTTCAACTTCAAGGGAATGAGTTTGATAAAGAACGCTGGATTGCTGCACAATATGTCAAAAATCCTAAAGACACAAGCAACCCCTATGTCTCTCCAATTTTTGCTAAAGATTTGTCTAATCTTCCACCGGCTCTCATTATATTAGCTGAGAAAGATATGTTCCGTAAGGATGCCCAGAAGTATGCAGACCGCTTGCTTGCATCAGGAGTGCATACTAACGTATATACTCAATTTGGTGTTGGCCACCTTGCAGGTAACGGGGCTCGAGCATCTAAGCTGGCCCAAGAATCCCTTGATGTAGCAGTAGCAGCTCTTCGTGGAGCATTTAGATGAGGGGTAGATGAGGGGTCAGGCCTGACATTCCGACATTCGTTGGTGCTTATTCAAAGTGATAGATCCAATTTTCATTTCTTCTATATCCCTTGCAATAACATCAGATATTAAAGATTTACGCTATGCCCAAATCGCTCAATCCCCTGCTGCATGAGTATGCATATGCGCGATCTATCTTCTTCAATGAGGAAGATGGTCTGACCATTGTTGCCTCGAAGCATGACATGATAACTAGCTTCTGGTAAATGAAAACGTTGTCTTCTAGCCATAAGCTTAGATTGAAGACTAATTGAATATTTAAAGCAGTAGAGAATGTCGGAATGTCAGGCCTGACCCTACTACCCTACTCTTCTTTGATTACCGGAATGCATTCTATTATGCAGCCACGCTCCATTTCTTGAAAAATAAAAATGCGCTGGCCATCTTCCCTATCATAACAGCGCATAAACTTCATAGGGGTGTTTTCATAGAGACTTTCCTGAACAATCAACTGCTTTATCCGACCTTTATTATTTTTAAAAATAAGCTCAATATGACTGTCATTAATTTCGCCTTTCTCGATGCGGTACGATTTTCCGTAATAATCCTGATACGTTGAATAAAGAAACTCGAATGAAATCGGTTTGAATGATGTATTGAAAACATAGTCGCTTAATTCAAAAATCCAACCGGAAAATCTGGTCATAAAGATCGGATTTGGATCTTGAGTAACTCCTCTTCGCGATGCAAGACCTTTTCCCCAAATGTCATACTTTTGCAAGCTGGGCGAAGAGAAAGAAAGGGTCGCATCAAAGGTTTTAACATCAGTAGGATACCCAGAGTAATTTTCCTCTACCACTCGCACTTTATCACTTGCTTTGATCTCAAACTCATGCAAAACTTTTTTTGCATCTTCTTTATTACAAAAAGAATCGTTGGAAAATCCGCTCACATCATAGCAGCTCCCATTGGCTAATTCTAAACTGCAGGTAAAATTGACGCACCACTTGGGATACGAACCCCCAAACATCTTGCCATGGTATACAAGCATTAATTCTTTATGCATCGCGTGGACTTTTTCTACAGTTAACCAATGGTCATCATTGATGGTAGTGGATAAAAAAGACTGCTGTTTACTGCTATTTGGTTCTGTCAAAGTGGCTATCACGCGATAGGTCTGGTCGGGTAAACTCTCATACTCATACGTCACTAAAAAGAAATCGCCAGGGATTAATGAGAATTCCAAATCTGATTTGTCGTATAAGAAATCAAAACCGTCGATGGTAAAAACGTTATCATACACTCCGAAAAGTTGACATTTCTTTTCTTCAGATGCATGACAACAATTTGCAAAACAAATTAAAAAAAACAGAATAAATTTTTTTAACATTTTAAGTACCTATAAAAAAAATGAAAACGTTAGCTTAACCTATGTTCTGCTATTTTTCAATGATGAAACAAAAGAGAAAGATCAGAGGTTCAGAAAGTTCTGTTCTATGTATTATTTCTTCTGTTCTAAAACAAAATGTCTAATATTGACAAAATATCTATATTTTTGATATGATTTCATTTTACAGAAGAAAGGAGACGTCATGAGAAAATATAAATTTCACCATATTGATTCTTTTACTCCAGTTGTATTTGGGGGAAATCCGACAGTAGCAGTTTTGAATGCTGATACATTGACTGATGAGCAAATGTAACAAATCGCCCGGGAAATGAATTTGTCGGAAACAAGTTTTGTTCTTAAGAGTAAAAAAGCAGATTTGCGTCTCCGTTTTTTTACTCCCACTAGCGAAATTAAATTTTGCAGTCATGCAACCGTTGGAGCTCTTTGCGCACTTGCAAAGGAGGGTCTTTCAGATCTACACAAAGTGCTTACTGTAGAAACGGGAGTGGGCATTTTGAAAATGGAAATTGATTCAAGAGACTCTAATGCCCAGCGCTATATTTTCGATGCTCCCCCTATTCAGTTTGTTCCGGCCCCTTTTACTATTCAAGAAATGGCTGAGGCAATTCAGATTCCTCTAGAACTTCTTGACTTGTCAAGACCATTACTGCTGGAAAAGACGCACGACTATCTTTATTTTGCAGTCCGCGACCTGGAAAGGCTTAAACAGGCTGTGCCTGATACAGGTCTGACAACTGAATTTGCCAAGAAAAATGGGATTATTGTATTTTGCGCCTTGACCAACCAAACCTTTGATCCGCGTAATCACTTGCACGCCAGAGGTTTTGCCCACCTTGTGGGCATCCCGGAGGATCCTTTTACAGGCTCCATGCAAGGGGGCCTTGTTGCCTATGCTATGCAGAATGGGATGGTGGATTCCTCCTTAAAGTGGGTGGGAACAGAGCAGGGACATTTTATTGGCAGACCGGGAGAGGTGAATCTTGAAATTGTCACTAGATCCCCTCTTCATGTAAGGCTCCACGCCGAAGCTGTGCATGTGTATGAATCCGAGCTTCATCTTTAATATGGGCATGTTCTATAGCAGCGGCTAATAATGGAGCTATCGACACCACCCTAATTTTCGGATGATGTCGAACCTTCTCGGCAATTGGAATGCTGTTGGTTGTGATGAGCATTTCAATGGGACTTTTTTCTATTTTTTCAAGGGCATCTTCAATAAATAATCCATGCCCCACAGTGGCAATAATTCGTGTCGCACCCAGCTTCGCACAAACGTTAGCAGCGCTCACCAAAGTGCCGGCCGTTGAACACATATCATCTGGCAACAAAACGGTTCTTCCCTTGACGTCGCCCACAAATAAGCGCATTTCCACATGAAAGGAATCGATACGCTCTTTATCAATCAAAGCAATAGGAACATTTAATTCTCTCGCATAAGCACTGGCAATCTTAATTCCTCCCTTGTCCGGAGCCACTACAACAACATTCTGTAATTCCAATGCCGCACAGTAAGGAATCAAAAGAGTGCGGCTTAATAAGTGGTGAACCGGAATGTCAAAAAAACCTTCAATTTGCTCCGAATGGAGATCCATGGTGATTAAATGATCAGTTCCCGCTTTTGTTAAAAGATTCGCGACTAACTTTGCAGTAATTGCAACCCCCGAGTGATCTAATCGATCTTGTCGAGCATAGGCAAAATAAGGAAGCACAACAGTAATAGATGCTGCAGCCGCTCTCTTCAAGGCATCCAGAATGATAAATAACTCCATCAGATGGACATTGGGATTTTCACCAAGAGATTGGAGAACATAAGTATCGCGTCCTTCAATAGATTCCAAAATTCGCACAAATATCTCATGATCAGGATACAAATGCAAATCTCGCTTACCCAATGATGTGCCTAAAAACGCAATCACTTCGTTTGATAAAGCGGGATGAGAGGATCCGCTAAAAATGATGGGGGTCGTTATCATAAAATTGTTTTCTCTTGCTCTCTCACTAATTTTACGTTAGGTATTTTAAGAACCATTTGCCAGCTAAATCAGCCACTTGCTCTAAAGCTCCGGTTTCTTCAAATAAATGAGTCGCACCCGGAACGATATCCAGCTTCTTCACCCCCGGCAGCATGTCATACGCTTCTTGGTTTAATTCAATCACGACACTATCCGCCCCTCCAACAATCAATAATGTGGGTGCCTGTACTTGAGAAAGAAAATGAGTGGCTAAATCCGGACGCCCGCCTCGCGAAACAACTGCCGAAACTGCCTTTCCCATTTTTGCAGCAGCAATCAATGCAGCCGCAGCTCCAGTGCTAGATCCAAAATAGCCGATGCGAAGAGTTTTTGTACTGGCTTCTTTCAAAAGCCAATGTGTGATGCCTAATAATCGTGCAGCTAATAATTCAATATCAAATCGAATTTCTCGTGTGATTTGGTCGATACTCTCTTCTTCTGCTGTCAAGAGATCAATTAACAACGTTCCTAGCAATTTTTCTCGCAAAAATCTGGCAACAAATTGATTGCGCGGACTGAAGCGACTGCTTCCACTTCCGTGAGCAAATAAAACAATCCCTTTCGCTTCCTCTGGAATGATCAATTCACCTTCCAATTCGATTTTTCCAATGGGAATTCGGACGGCCTGTTCCACTGGTTGATTCTTCATGATTTGTTTGCCTCCTTCAGCAATTGAATGACTTCCTTATCATCTGTCTGGGCAAATTCGCGAAAATACATCCCTACCCCTACAAAATCTTCTCTAACAAAAAGACAAACAACTTCATCCGCAGCCTCTTTCATCAGATGATAAGCATCTGTTGAAGCAACCGGCGCTGCCACCACAATAGACTTCGCCTCCGCTTGGCGCATCGCTTGAACGGAAGCGAGCATCGTAGATCCTGTTGCTATTCCATCATCTACTAAAATTACAGTATGATTTTTCACATCGGGTAAAGGTGCATATTGACGATACAATGTCAGCCGCTGTTGAGCACGAGCTTTTTCTTTTTCAATTTCACGTGCAATATAACTTTGAGAGACTCCTAAAAGGCGAATGATGGAATGATTGAAAACTCCTTCACCATTCTCCATAATAGATCCCAAAGCTAGCTCAGGGTTACCCGGAGCTCCAATCTTACGTGGTGTGACAACGTTGAGTGGAAGAGATAATTCCTTGGCGACTTCAAAAGCCACGACGACACCGCCTCGAGCTAAACCCAAAACAAGTGTCTCTTTTTTTCCCTTGTATTGACCAAGTTTCGCAGACAGCATGCGGCCTGCTTCTTTTCGATCATGAAACAACATGAACACCCCCCTGTGCTCAATCCTTAAAAACTTCAGTCTGGAGTTTTGTTCAAAATATTACAATATCTTCCTGCTTGTTTAAGAAACCTCTCAATTTCTTAATGACTCTTTAATTATCAATACGATAACTCAACTAATACAAGTAATTTGAAAACAAACAAAATTTGATTTGAAATAAATCATCATTGCTTTATACAATTCTTCTGCATTCGAAAATAAAACAAATTAAAAAACATTATTAAAGGAAAGATTATGCAATCAGTAGTTTTAGATGGTAATCGTGTGGCATCAATCATGCCACCACACAGCCAAGGAGCTCCTACGAGTGATCCTACAGCGATGAATAAAGCCTTGACACAAAGTAGATCATGCAAACAGGTCCTACTCTTCCTACACGGATCACAAAAAAAGTGAATTGTAATTTCCAAGACTGCGATAAAAAAATCTCTGAACTCAAAATTGCGGTTTCAACTTGCGCCTGCAAACAAATTTTTTGCCCTGAGCATCGCCCAGAAAAAAAACACATTTGCCCTGTTGATCATAAACAAAAAGAACGAGAGCGGCTAACGAGTGAATTAATGGGGCAATCCCCCTCCATAAGAAAATCGGGAAACGGCCAATTTCATAGACCTGACTCAAATAATGCTTTTTGATAAAATTAAGTGATTCATTTCTCTATAATGAGTTGAAAAATTTGCCGAAGCCCAAAACCAATTTTTCAACTCATTATTTTATTAATTATCTAATATCTCTAAAAAAAACACGCATCGCAGATAAAATAATATAACAATAAATGTTTTGATATATTATTATTTCATAATAATATTGTAAACAATTAATATATACAATAAAATTAAATATATTTTTTAAATTTTGGTGTTTTTTATGCTAAACAGTGGGTCTATTCACGCAAATGAGAGCAAAGTTGCGACCGATACACAAGCTATGTATGCTGAAACAGTTGGTTTCCAGGGTCGAAAACAAACGAACCAACCATTAGAAATCAAAACAATTTCAATAGTAGACGAAATATTTCGAGTAAAAAATCCGAGAGTCATAGGAATCGGTACATTTAAAATCACCTACGCTTGTCATTTGCGGGGAGTGCGACTACCCATTCCATTGAAGCAAGGAGGACCGGACGAAGGGAGGAAATATGAAATTGTTGAAACATATAAAAGGAATAAAAAGAGAGAATATGCCATAGCCTTTCCTCATACACCGGCTGCTTGGAATAGTGAAGATCCCATCAAGAATCAAGAGCAGGCTAGTTTTGATTCCGAATTAAACAAACACGAATATCTTTCTTCAACCGAAAACAAAATTAAAAAATCCCGTTTGTGCATTGGTCATAAAGTAACGGTCACTTTTAATGATAACAGCACTCAAGATGGAATAATTACAAGAAAAATGGATGGTGTTTTAGTCGATTATCTGCAGCATACAAAAGGATTATCTGACAAGAAATTAAGAAAAATAGCTATTGATGTAGCAAAAGGGGCTCTTGCACTTCACGAAGCTGGAATACTTCATCTCGATATTAGCATTTACAATGTTTTTATCAAGCAAAGCAAAAGTGGCCATTTAATCAGAGCCTATTTGGGCGATTTAGGCTCCTCAAGCAAAATCAACACACCGGTCAATCAATTTACAAGACTTCCAATCCATTTATTTCCGGATGATTTTATTAAAAATCCACGCACTCCTTTCAGTGAAAAGACCGATGCTTATCAATTTGGAATCTTTTTATATGCATTATGTTCACCGTCAGGACCCCATCAAGCCATGGAACTCTTTAACCCACAGAATTATAATGACTTTGACCAATTTTTGGAAAGAAGAAGGGATGGCGATCGTTGGCCTTGGTTTCGTTCACTTCCAGATGAATTTCAAAGTTTGATCTTAGATCTAACTAAACCCCACCCCAAAGATCGGATATCAATTCAAGATGCTCTTCTCGTTTTGTCAAGTGTTGATCAATAACGTTAAACTACAAAATAATAGTTGTAACCTATTTTTGACAGATGTTAGATTGCAATTGAATGTACTCCTTCCAGTTAAAACCTGGAGGAGTTATAGCAGGAGGAGGCGACTAAAATGAGACATTTTATTCAAACCATATGCATTCCTTACATTTTACCATTTATTGCTGCAGCTGCTATACTAGTCGTTGCTTCTAGTTATCACAAGATGGAAAACTCAACTTTAGGAAGCAATGCTGGTTTCCAGTTATGTCATCACCAGTATGCGCTATGTACATCTGCTAAGTGTGTACCGCAACCTGGCAATCCTACTCAGGCTATTTGCACTTGTTCAGTTGAAAAAGGGCCAAACGTAGCAACAGTTCCTTGCGATACGCTTAAGCCTACTACTGACAGCTTTGGTATTCGCACTATTTTTTCTACATTTTCGTTTGAAGAGTTTGAGAATGGTAAAAAAGTCATGCATTGTCCAGATGGAACACCATGGACAAACTGCCTGAATATGCAGTGCACAGTAGATCCAAGCAATCCTCACAAGGCTCTCTGCATCTGCCAAATTATGCGCACTGGTAGATGGTTCACAGCCGGCGGTCATTGCGATAGATCAACTTGCGCTACACATTATTGGTCAGGCGCTTTAGATCAAGATTTAAAACCAAGCAGTGCCTTTCTGGTTAAAGCATTAGGTCTAAAGAAATCCCCTATAAAGACATGTCCACATCATCATAAGTGCGATTAGTGAAACAACTTCGACATTGGATTCCCATTTTTGGAATCCTAAGCCTAATCCTATTGTTTTTCCAGATGCCAGAAGCGCCTAATCTTTTTGGTCTTCTTGGCTGTAAAACTTGCTCTTCGAGCGATCCTTTCCTAGTATTAATAGGAGCAGGCTACTTTGCAAGTCTTATTGCAATTTCATTACTTTTTCCAAATTTTCCAAATCGTCAAATCGCGTCGGGTGGATTGATTTGGGCATTATTGCTTGCTTCAGGATTGAACTATATTCATTTACCAAACTGGTGTATACCGTGCTTGATTGGCCACTTATTCAATATCTTGATTTGGACCATTTGGGTCATTGTACCATCAACGAAAAGTCAATCAACTTCTTCTTTTTTTAAAGAGAGAATATACTTTTTACTAATGACTCCTATTGTTGTTGTTATTCTTTTTAGTTGTCTAAATATCACGTTTTTAATTTATCAATTTAAAAATGAGCAAGATTTATCGCCTTTTACTTCTTTTAAATCTGGAGATATGGCTCCTTCTTTCATCATGCAAACGATAAAGGGTAATAAAATTAGCCAAGAAAATTCAACTCAAGCTTTAGGAACAGTGATTAACTTTGTCCAAGCCAATTGTCCTTACTGCAATCAGCAATTACCTATTTTGAATGCTGTTGCAATGCAATTAGCTCACACTTCTTATCAGTTTATTAATGTTAGTTCTACATTAACGGATGATTTGACACAAAGAGCCTCTTTTACTGAATGGGTGGAAGATAAAGAAGGCGATTTACATGATCTTTTTAAGGTAAAAGCATATCCCACCACCTTTATCATAGGAAATGATGGTAAAATCAGACAAATTATTCTTGGAGTGCCAGAAAACTTGGAGACTACTTTAATACCGGCTTTTCATCAATAAAATGATAAATGAATTTATGTACCAAAAACGGACTTCTGCAATTGTCTCGCGAGCGTCTAATAAAAAATATGCCGAATTCTAATTCTTTGGTTTCTAAGGCTTCTTTAGGCAACCTTCTGTTGGCTAATTTTCGCATGAACAAGGTCAATGAGCATTCAAATGGTGATAAAAAAAACAAAAAAAATAAGTAGAAAAATAATTTGTAATTCTTTATAATTTTATTATGATTGTTACGCCTGTCACATTATGCAGGCCAATGGACCCTTGTTCAATAAAATTTTTGCAGTGTAATAGGAATTAATTAAGGAGGCTATTATGTGTCTGTTATCCCTAAGGTCCCGCACCTCGCTCCGAAAGAAAAAGATTGTCCTTTCTACGCATCAACAACGACCCTCCTTCCAGCAACGCAATTCTAATTGCGATTCCCAGAATAATTAATTCCCTTTTATAGCTTTTATTTTATTGACGCCTTTTTTAGAATTTAGCAGTTTTCAAAAGAATGTGAGTAGAGTAGTAGACGACTTCTCGAATCACTTAGATGATCATTCAAATTTGACGTCAAGGCGAACCTATTTTAAACTTGTTCTTGCTCAACCGGAAAAGAGAAGTTTAAAAACATATTTTTTTTAATAACAGTTCGTAAGAATGATGAGGACAGTATGTCGTTCGAAAGTGCTATTACTTCAATAGCTGATTATATTTTATTTGGTGTCTGTATCTTTATTTTAATGGGAAGTATTTTTATTTCCTTTAGAACACGATTTGTACAACTGCGCTTTATTCCCTCTCTCTTTAAAATGCTTGGAATTTCACTCTTCCATCGGAATCATAAAGAAAGCCATCACACCATCCCCCCTCACAAAGCTCTTTTTACTGCAATGTCGACAACAATAGGGATTTCAACAATTGTTGCCCCTGTCATTGCGATTTATTTGGGAGGTCCGGGCGCATTGCTTGGATTTCTTTTGACCTCTTTTTTCGGCAGCGCAGCCACTTATACAGAAGTTAATCTTTGCATTCAACATCGCAAAAAGTTAGAGAATGGCATCATCATGGGGGGACCCATGCAATATCTTAAACATATCCTTTCTCCTGCTGTTGCTAAGTGGTATGCCATCGGAACTTTTATCCTCATGGCCGCGTGGTCCAGCGCTCAAGCCAATCAACTAGCCGCAATTTTAAATTCTCCTTTGCTAGAAACTTATCGAATTCCAACTTTTGTTTCAGGGGTGATCATCGCTTGCTTAGTCATTTTGACTTTGATTGGAGGGATTAAACGCATCAGTGCTCTTTCCTCTAAACTTGTACCTCTCATGTTTTCCCTTTATTTAGGGTCTTGCCTTTGGATCATTTTGTATAATGTCGACAAACTTTGGGATATCGGCGCCATGATTTTGCAATCTGCGTTTTCTCCCTATGCACTGGCAAGCGGCACTTTAGTGGGAGGGGTAGTTGCTAGCTTACGTTGGGGCATCTTTAAAGGAATTCAAACATGCGAAGCAGGCATTGGGACGCAAACCATTCCCCATTCGATGGCTGAGACAGAAGATCCCATCGCTCAAGGGACGCTTGCCATGCTTTCCACATATACTGCAGGCTTTATTGCCTTCTTGTCGGGAATTGTGGCTTTAATTACAGAGACATGGTTGGATCCCCAGCTTCCGTTAGGTATTAGTATGGTTGCAGCATCTTTCCATTCTTATTTTTCTTCTGTAGGCGTTGCCATTGTCGTCGTTAGCACATTCCTCTTTTGCTTTGGTACAATACTTGGAAATAGCTTTAACGGCAGTCAGTGTTTTCATTATTTGACAAATAACAAAAAAACTATCTATTACCTGGCCGGAACAGCAGGCATGATTTTTCTGGGATCCATTGCAGAGGTGAAAACTGTATGGTCTCTGATTGATATTGTTCTTGCATCCATTGCAATCCCTCACATGACGGCTTTAGTTCTTCATGCCTACAAAAATCCCAATGCCATTCCGTTGGACCTTAAGGAAGCAAAAGCAGATGACACAACCGGTGAAATCCCTATCATTTCTTTAGGAAAAGTAGAAGGATAAACTCGCCAGATTCTTCATCTATTAATTCTTTTTAACTTATCCTGCATATCCTGTTTATCCTGTTACTACTTTAAACAGGATAGACAGGATATGCCATTTTAATGCTGTTAATTTTTAACTATTTTTAAAAAGCGAAGTAACTTGAAGAACAATTGAAAATATACTTTACCAAAAAATATTGAAGCGATTTGGGATAAAATGGTAATATTTAACAATTAAGCTCAAAAAATGTAAATTTAATTATTTAATTTAAGAGAGATAAAACAATGAATATAATAAACACTGCGGATGATTCAATCGATTTCATTACAGGTGCAATAGAAAATATATCAATTGGCGAAAGCGAAGATTTGAGAATTCGAAAATTTCCGAGTTATTTTGCCATGCAGGTTCATCCTGAAAACCCTATCCTTGAAGTGATGCGTAAAGTCATCACGATATATATGGATGCCAAAGAGAAAGTGGATCAAAGGTTGGCTTTACACTCTGACTTCGTAGAGTCGCTCATAGATGAACCTGAGTTTATCTTAGACAATAAAAATTGTGACGAAGATACTTTCGACGATAATTATAGTATTAATTTTTCAACCTTAATGGTTGATAAGATTCAAGCGTTGACTGCAAGTCACTTGCCGCCTGAGACTATAGGCTATGTTAAAGCTATCCGTTATATTGAATCCTTCCTTCTTCAAATGGATTTAAATCGATTGACTGAAGTTACAATCATAGATTTCTTGAAGAAAATGAATAGCGAGATCAATGGCGTTTCCCAATCAAAGAGTAGTTATCGTGATCGAGAACTTTGTATTTTCGACATACTCGTTATGCCTTATGAACGCAATAAAGATACCTTTCGGCAGCTAGACAATTACATAAGAATAAAAGCCTCTCCTCCTCAATTTGAAGTATGGAAAAATTCCCTAAGAAAAAAAATTTGGGATAGTGAATTTAGTAAAGCTAAAAAACAAGATAGTCTAGCAAAATTAACTTTAGGAGAATTCGATGTCCTAAAGCTCATTGCTGTGATTCCTCCGCCTCCTGAAGATGTTAAGAAACTCATGGAAGAGTTTGTTTCGGAACTGTGCAAAAAACTCCAAGAAGAAACGGATCTCTGCGAATTCGCTGGATGGGTGCATCATCAATTCACTTCTATCCACCCTTTTATGGATGGAAACGGACGAACAGCGCGTCTTCTGATGGGCTTCATTTTTATGCAAGCGGGAAAAGAGCCTTTGTTAATTGATAACGATATCAACTATACTCGCGCATGCAAAAAAAATGATCCGGCTGCTTTTGCAGCATATCTTAGAGAATTAGAGCTTAAACAAGTTAAGCTGAACACGTTTTTGGAGAAATGTTTCCGCTCACTGGTTGACAATACGGCTCTCAGTTAAATCTGGAAATAAAGTAAATGACTAAACCACCCCAGGCATTTTCTCTCTCTGTGCCCTCTGTGTGCTCTGTGGTTGATATTAAACCACAGAGCACACAGAGAGCACAGAGAGAGACAACAAGCAAATGGGGTTAGCTATTTCATTCACTCATCAAAAACTCGCATACGCTCTATCGTTCACTCGATTTGGAAATATTGAAGAATGCGACGCATCCCTTCGCGCACCACTGACTCTTGTCGGGAAAAACACAGCCTTATATGAGACTTTGCATCGAAACAACTTCCAAAATCCTTCCCAGGTACTAAGGCGACTTTCTTTTTTTGTAAAATATCCATTACAAGATTTTCACTATCGTCAAATGACGTCTTAATAAAAAGAAAAATGCCTGCTTGCGGCTTGACATAAGATAAAATCTCTTTTTCCACTAAAGGTTGGAGCAAATAACAGATCAGATCTAAATTGCTTTTGACTGCTTTCACTTGATTTTCAATCAATTTTTTGTGTTTTAAAGCAAATAGAGCTGCATGCTGTCCGACGACACTTGGACAACATAATGTTCCATCTTGAATAGCCGTAAAGCTGGAAATGAGAGGTTGCGAAGCAACAAGATAGCCAATTCTCCAGCCACTCATGGCAAAATCCTTTGAAAAAGATCCTGTTCGGATCACAAACTCTGATTCAAGCACGAAAGACGTCCCCGAGCAAAAGCAACCTTCATAAATATAGTTATCATAGACTTCATCGAAAACAAGATAGATGCCTCTTTGCTCACAGAAATTTCTGAGATAAAGAATATCTTTTTCCCCTAAACAAATTCCGCATGGATTAGCAGGATTAGAAAGAATGATCATCCTTGTTTGCAAAGTGACGGCTTCTGTTAATTTCTCAACATCGAAAACCCATTGATCCTCTTTCATAACAAAACACTGAACAAGCAAAGGTTCAGCTTTGGCGAATTTAATGATATTATGGTAACTTGGATAGCCCGGCTCAGGAAGGATCACTTGATCACCACTTTTTAAAAGCGCCAAACAAGCGTTCGTAATACCGCCAATTGAACCATGAGTTATCAAAATGTGTTCAGGTGTGAAGAGGCACTTAAATTTGACTGAAAGATCTTCAGCAATTTGCTGCCGAAGAGGATAGATTCCACTGACAGGCTGATAATAGTCTACGACATCTGTTTGCAACAAATCTCGAATATAATCCTTGATCACTTGAGGGGTGCCATCTATCTTGACAGCTCCTTGAGAAAACGAAATGTAATCAGGACCGCTTTTTGCAATTGTTTCAATGTTTTTGTATCGCGGCATCGTTAAATGCAACATAAATTAATTTCCTTTTTAACCCAAAACTCAGGTTATTAAAAGACAAGTGAACACAATCACTAAATGGATTCCTCCATTCATTGGCAACAACGTTTCAAACGTTTTATGTACATGCCAAACCCTATGTTGGATATGAGACATCAACGCTGTTGCGAATTACAAACCCAAAACTCAGGTTGAAAATCTATTCTAAAAAGTTGGCATTCTTACGAAACCTTCTATTTAGATAGGAAATCAAGAAAATAAAAATGAAAAAAAATTAAATGATAGCCCCAAGGGCTGCTGCAGATAGTGCAAAGAAAAAAAAGAATGTATCTGACAAAATGTGTTTAAACATGTTTCTTGCGCTCATAAACATCTTTCTTATTAAAGATTTAAAGTATCAGGACATACCTCTATCATAACGAAAAGCCCCTTTTAGCTGCAAGTCATTTCGTGGGTTGTAAACAAAGTTGATTAAATTTATGTGTAAAATAATCCTGTTTTTGAACAATTTCATGCATGCCCTTATCATGACATAGTTGAGTCGCTAAATAGTATTGAATTGCTTCTTGTGCCATTTCAGCACCTTTCACATTTACTTTTCCTTTCAACAGGTCATTCTGAATCCAATGTGCTGCTTGTTCCAAACTCGTAGCTAAAAAGTCTGAGAGATTATAAACAAAGGGATGAATCCAAGATTCAATGCTTTGTCCAAGAAACTCAATCTTCTGTCGACGATAATGGGTTTCTTCTGGCAGCCAAGCAACGACAGGAATGCGATTCATTTTGGCAAACATCATTTCAGCACCAACTCCTAAACCTCTTCTTTCACGTGCATCTACCAAAACAAGATGGCTTGAGTAAACTTGAAATAAATCTCTTCCAAAGACAGATTTTTGGTCGGATAGTTCATCCGTCCGAATCGCTGGATTTAACAATGTCACCGACAGCGGAGCCAGCGATCGTTTTAAGAGAGACATCTCTGCGTCCGCCCATTCTAATTCCTTTTCTTCTTCTTTCCCCTTTTTAATCGTCCCTGCTAAGTAGATGTACAAGTCCTTTTCCATCACACCCCTCCCCCTTAAGATTCAATGAACCTCTTATGTAATTAAAATTTTTCTATCCCTCAGACATTTTGTCTCTCTCTCTGTGCTGTTGGGGCCGGGCCTGCATAACCGAGATGGGGGCCGGGCCTGCGTAACTGCATAACTTGAATTAGTTATGCAGTTACGCAGGCCCGGCCCCCATCTCTTTTTTAAGTCGGATTGAGATCTGGCAACTTTTCCTTTTTATTGCGCGTAGGTTGTTTCCCCTCCGGAACTGAATCAGCATGCTGTGGATATTTTTCAAGTTTATCTAAGTTCTTTACATCCACCGCTTTCTTCTCTGTAATCCGCACGATTTTTTTCTGAAGTATAATCCCCCAAATAATAGCGACAGCGAGCAAAAGAGTCAATCCTCCGATTAACACATAGAGTAGAGGGTCCCTTTGAATCGCCGCGCCTTGAGATTCAGTATCCACTTGTGTCGCCGGTTCGTCAGCCAAAGCAACTTGACTTTTCAGACCATCTTGAAGCGCCGGCAAAACTTGCACCGTTCGAGAAGGGATGCGTGTGATGACTTTCTCCTTTTTTGTGACGTCCCACCAAGCGACAGAGATTTCCGGCAGTAGCAGATCCCCTGATTGTTGAGGAATTAGGGTAAAGTGCTCTTTTCGATAACTTTTCACGATGCCATCTTTAACTTCGTCTCCCAATTCAGGTTTATCGGCATAGATTTTAAAATGAGGATGACTGGTTTGCAATTCGTTTAAACTTGGCAATTGGTTTGATTTTATCCCTTCTGCAACAATTTTAAAACCTCGAGTGAAAGGCTCTCCTGTTTGCAGAGGCTGGGATTCATCCCAGATTTCTTCGATCTTTAAGGATCTGGCCGGCAACCAAGGATTCAAACCAGCCTGAGGAGGCTGCACTTCTAGAATCGCCTCCTCAGTCATCAAAGCAAAAGGTTTAAGCTCACCAAAACCATGCATCATAGAAAAGGGATCAAAAGAGTCATCAAAGAATGACCTCATCTGATTTTGTCTTCTTATCGGAATCACCCCCTGAACGATCGCAGATGGAATCTTCAGAGGCCCTGCTTTTAAAGGTGTGATAAGATAGCTAAATTCGACAACACCCGCCCGCATCCCATCAATAACCTCCTCATAACTTTTCGGTTCGCCATTCGATTCGACGATGGCATCTTCGATATCGATCTTCTCCATCTTAATATTGGCCAATTCCCTCTTTGAGGCAAGTCTGAGCGTATAGACAAAAGGTTCATTTTTATAAGGTTTAGCATTGGTCAGACTCGTTGTCAGAGTCACCCCTTTGATATCGGATGAATCGGAGGATCCTGCAGCAGCATTTCCCTTCAAGATCGTGATCTTAATGGGTTCGGTTGAAAGCATCCCATCAGATGTATCAAGAGTCAGCGAAGGGATCACCGCTTCACCCTCTTTTTGAGGAATTAGCGTAAACAACCAAGTTTTGCTCACAGTGATCTGTCCATTCATAATAACAGTGTTGGAAGATTGTTGCTGCGAATGAATAATAAACATTTTTTTTAATGAATCTATGGCAGGAGTGCTTTTGGACGATCCACCCTTGAGCGTTAGATACAATGTAAAACTCTCCCCTAAGTTGATTTCATTTTTGCTGACGCTGGCCGTAAACTCCCCTGAAACAAGGAAAAGAGGCAACAGCAAAAATAAAAACATCAGACGTGTCACCATGGGTCAATCCCCTTTGTTGTTCCGTTTTTCTTTGATTCAATATAAAATTTGTTCTTCATAAAGGTCTTTGGATCGTTTGAAATCTGGTTTAACCAGAGATCAGCATCTTGATCTTCTTGAGATTTTGGTGCTTTACCTTCCGTATCTTCTTTTTGAGATTCTCCTACTTCTTCCATCCCTTTGGTCTCTTTTTGCTGTTCTTGCTGCCCATCAGATTTTTCATCATTTCCTGCGTGTTCTTCTCGTTTTTCAGCAGTCTCGTTTTGCTGTTCGTCAGAATTTTTTTTGTCTTGTTGTTGTCCTTGTTCCCTATTTTGCTCAACATCGTTTGCGCTTTTCTGCTGTTGCTGATCGCTCATTTTATCATTCTCTGATTCACTTTTAGAATCGTCCTGCTGATCAGAATTTTTAGAAGACTCTTGCTGTTGTTGTTCCTGCTGTTGATTTTGCGAGGTGTCGTTTGAACCTTTCGATTTGCCCTTATTGTTCTTATTCTCATTTTCAGACTTGCTTTTGTCAGATTCATTTTCATGATCAGAATCATCCGACTGAGAGTTCTCTTGTTCGTGTTGATCCAGCATTTTTTTAATAAGCTCAAGATTGTCTCTAGCTTTCGTGTGATCAGGATATTCCTTTAAAACATCTTCGTAAGCGGTGATCGCCTCCTTGATTTTTTGTTGCTGGACGAGAGAGTTTCCCAAGTTGTAGGCAGCCTGAGAAGCAACATCTTCGCGAGAGGATTGACGGAACAGCTTTTCTGCTTCTTCGAAATTGCCAGCTCTGTAGCAAGCGACACCTTTCCTATAGGAATCCTGAAAGGAACGGATTGCAGTTTCATAATCTCCATCATCCAACGCTTGTTTTCCAAGCTCTTCTGAATTCTTAAAATAATCGTGAACAGCACTAGCTGCCTCTACTCTAAAAACAGGGGTAAAAAGGATAAGAATCAACGGAAAAATGTACCCCCTTCTAAACCACCAGAGGATGATAGGCAAAATCAGAAAAATCAATAAGTAAAAACGCTCATCCCAAAATCGGCTTTTACCTTTATCGATCTGCGTTTGAGCCCGCTGTTCGAGTTCCCTCAGAATTAAACCTTCCTCTTGATCGGAATAGTGCGCCTCTAGATAGCGTCCATTTCCGGCATGGCTGATTTCGCTCAGCCTCTCTTTTTCGAGATGTGAAAGAATAGGAACTCCATTTTTTTTGATGACATTCCCTTCATGATCTAGTAAAGGTGCTCCTTGGGCTGTCCCGATGCCCATGACATGAATGACAACTCCTTTGGCTGCAATTTTTCTTGCCGTTGCGATCGCACTTCCGTCTTCAAATCCCCCATCGCTGATCACCAAAATAGCTTTATTATTTCCCGGTTCCGACTCCAACATGTTCATGGCCATATCGAGAGCCGTGGATAATCTGCTTCCTTGAACATAGACCAAATCGGTGTCAAGAGAGGGCAAAAGATGACGGATCGTCTCTTTATCGTCTGTTAGAGGAGTGATCATATGAGGATCAGCCGCAAATGCGATGAATCCTATTTTAACTCCTTTGGAAAGGTGGATGAGATCCTCGATTTTTTGCTTTGCACGAATAAGCCTAGAAGGTTTGATATCTGTTGCATTCATTGACTCTGATAGATCCAGCAATATCACCAAGCTCTGATCCCTTGAAAAGGTCTCCATTTCTCGAAAATTCCACCTCGGTCCTGCTAGCGCTAAAGTGAGACAAGCCCAGACCATTGACCACAAAAGCAAATTTTTCCAAAGAGAGCTTTCTTTTTCTGAGTTCATCACCAACAGATAGGGAAGAAGATGACTATCGATAAACTTCTCTAGATGACGACGAGAGTTATCGAACCGATAAAAAAGAAAAAAGAGGAGCCAAACCAAAGGGATGGCAATCGCTCCCCATAGCCACACGGGATGTGCAAAATGCAATTGACTAAGATCCACCGGCAATTCTCCTATACAGAACCTGGTACAAAGAAAGTAACAGCAAAAGCCCCATGGCTAAAACCAATGGGTACCAATAAAGAGGCTCTCGAATCAAAAATATCGTTTCGTTAGATTCACTTTTCTCCAGTTCGTTGATCTTGCTGTAGATGGTCTCCAACATCCTTTGATCTGTCGCCATGAAAAATTGACCGCCTGTTAACGCTGCAATTTCTTTCAATAATTCCTCATCTATCGACACCTCAACCATTCCATATCCACCATACTGACGAGGAAAAGGTACAGGGCCTTTTTTACCGACAGCGATTGTGTAAATCCGGATGCCATATTGTTTGGCAAGCTTTGCCGCTTCCAAAGGAGGAATGCTGCTGGAATTGTCCTCGCCATCTGTTAACAACACAAGAATACGAGAACCTTCAGGCCTCTCACGCAGAGTCCGGACGCTCAATCCGATCGCATCACCAATAGCCGTCGCATTCCCTGCCATGCCCGAGATGGTATCATTTAACATCCGGCTGACTGAGACTGTATCAAGTGTAAGAGGAACATGCAGGTAGGCATTTTCGCCAAATGTCACGAGTCCTACACGATCCCCTTGCCTCCCTAAGACAAATTGTCCAACCACTTGCTTGGTGACATCCAGACGACTGATGATTTGACTTTGTGTCGAAAAATCAAGCGCTTGCATGGAAGCTGAAATATCCACGGCCAGAACCAGATCATATCCTTGATTTTTCACTTGTCTGTATTGATCCACTTTTTCCGGCTGCATCAAAGCAATCACCAAAAAAATCCATGACAGAGAAAGGAGAATAAAAAAGGAGGCATGCGATTGCGTCTTGCCCGCATGATATATAGGAAAAGCTTTCTTTAGTCGATCAGTTGCAGGAAAACGCAGTTCGGGAGAGCCCTTTTGACGATCGATTTTTTTGGAAGGAAAGAGCATCCTAACCAAAAATGGTAAAGGAAGAAGTAATGCAAACCAAGGCCAATAAAAATGAAACATCTAACGCACCCAATTTCTGACTGCTTGTATTAAATCTTTTATCTGCTGGATGGATATGCTGTGATTCAAAGGAGCATAAGGCGCGTTAATCAAGAGGGCTCCCCTTTTTTCCCAGTCAAATTTTTTGGGGTCATGCTTTGTCAACCATTGTAGCCAAGCTTCCCCCACCAATCCTGCGCACTCTTTTCTAGAAAAGCGTCGGAGTGCAATGCGGCGTAAATATTCAGAAAGGGCGATGACGGCTACCCTCGCTGTTTCCTCTGACAGATTCTTTTCCAACTGTGCTAATCTTTGAAAAGTGTCATTTTTCCAACTACGCCTAAACGCGAGCCTATACGACACATAGAAAGCAATCAAACATACGATTACAATGCCGATAACGATGACAACCCACCAACCAATAGCCAGAGGCCACCAGCTAACCGGATCTAAGCCTTCAATGTCATGCAATTGTTCCAAAAGAGAGTTCATCGCTTTTTCCTCTTGGCAATATTTTTCAATCCCATTGTGAGATCCCTGTGAATTTCCGATTCAGTTGTTAATTCAATCAGCGGAATTTTAAACCTCGAGGTGATCGCATTCAAAAGTTGCCGATTTTCATTCCACTGAGCAGCGTACGCCTCTCTTCCGGCACTACTGTCGGTATTAACACAGATTTTCTCCGTGTCATAAGAACAAAATGCCATGCGCCCGATCGGATAGATTGTTTTGTCTGCCTGATCATTGATTGCAATAAAGACAACATCACATCTCTTGTTCAACAGACTGATGCCGGCTTCATGCTGTAAATTTTTGTTAATATCAATAAAATCGCTTATGAGATAAATAAGGGCGCCTGTGTGCGCTGCCTGGCCTATATGCTTCAAAGCTTGTTCTAATGAAACGTGATGCTGTTCAGTCGTTGCTTCCGAAAGCATTTTCAACATCGCACATATCGATTTCCGAGTACGTTTCGGTGCAAAGTATTGAATCCCATCCGGGACATCGCCGAAGAGGCAGGCGCTCACGCGATCTTGATGGGCGATCCCTAGCCAACCTAGCAGTGCAGCTGCACGAGCTGCTTGAATCGATTTAAACGTATTCCTGGTTCCGAATCGCATGCCCGCATTCATATCGACACAGATGACAATATGCCTTTCACGCTCCTCTCTAAAGAGCTTCAAGTGAGGCGATCCTGTCCTGGCTGTCACCCGCCAGTCGATATTCCGAATGTCGTCGCCCAGAACATATTCTCTAACAGAATCAAATTCCAAACCTTGGCCTCGAAAAGGAGAATGGTGATTCCCCGAAACAGAGGATTTAACTAATCGATAGGTGGGGTGCTTTAGATCGAATTTTCGATCTTTAAACGAAATCAAATCATTAAAGTCAGGATAAAGCATGCAAACCTCAAGGAATCGCAACGACTTTCAATAATTTTTTCACAATTTCGTTTCGTGAAATTCCATCTGCTTCAGACTCAAACGAAGGGATGATCCGATGTCTCAAAATCGGCGGAGCCACACTATGGATGTGGATGGGCGTGACATATTCATCTCCCCGAAGCCAAGCAAGCGCCTTCGCACAACGAATCATCGCAATTGTCGCACGAGGCGATGCTCCATGGTCAATCCACTTGCCAAGCTCATGATCATACTTTTCGGGTGTCCGAGTCGCGGAGGTCAGCGAAACTGCATATTTTTTCAAACTTTCAGAAATAAACATGCCCGAAGCAGCTCTTCTAGCCTGGAGCACCTCCTCTTTTGTGGTGATGGGGAGTGCGTAGGAATCTATACTGCTTTGTCTTTTCTCATCGAGTTCGACAATTAAAAGTTCTTCGTGATGATTTGGGTAAGCCACTTCAAAATGCATCATAAATCTGTCAAGCTGCGCCTCAGGAAGATTATATGTTCCCTCTTGCTCAATGGGATTTTGTGTGGCAATCACCATGTATAATTCAGGAAGCAAATAACTCTTGTGCCCGACAGTCACTTGTTTTTCTTCCATCGCCTCGAGCAGCGCGGATTGCACCTTTGCCGGAGCACGATTGATCTCATCTGCAAGCAAGATATTGTTAAAGAGGGGTCCCTTCCTGAAGATAAAATCGCTTTTCTCATGAATATAAATTTCAGTTCCAATGAGATCTGAAGGCAAAAGATCAGGCGTAAATTGGATACGGTGGAAGTTGCCTTCGATTCCATCGGCAATCGCTTTTGCTGATCGAGTTTTAGCTAGACCGGGCATTCCCTCGATCAGAATATGGCCGTCTGCAAGAAGACAAACAAGAATATGTTCAATCAGAAGATGCTGACCAATGATCTTACTTTGGACCGATTTTAGAAGATTAGATAATTGATGGACTTGAGCTTTGATATTTTCTTGTTTATTTTCCTGTTCTTGTGTCCGAAAGGAACTCATACTTTACCTCTTATATAAAATTTCTTATGAGTTTTTTTAGCGGGATTTGCTGGGAATATTCTACACAATGTGGCTTTAGAAATTCAAGTGTAGAATGAAATCGGAGAATGTCATCAATGCAAACAAACCGTCAATTTATTGAAAGCAAGCTCCAACTGACTCTTGAGCTTTGAGTTATTTAACTTGATAAGTAAGGCTTGTTTGCGAGTTTTTGGATGGGGCATTGATACCGGGTTGAATGTTAAGCTCTCTTCCAATTTTTTCACCTAGAGTGCCGGACAATGGACAATAACGCCCACCGCTCTTAGTGGATTTGAGCCGCTGATAGACCATTTTTTTTGCTTCGACAAGTTTTTTTTCAATGACTAGCAAGGCATTTGAAACGTCGGTATCATATACGCGTTTGAGGGAATTGATTTTATTGCAGTAACCTTTTGCGATGCCCATGAAAAAAGAGTTTTTTGCGACCATCCCTTTTAAACCGGCAAACTGTTTTTTTGCTTGCTCCCAAATTTTATCCAGCTCCTTATCCAGAAAACAGGCAACATATTCGGCAATTTCAATATTGACGACGCTGCCAACAATTTCCAGATAAATAAAACCGCCTCCCCTACAATAAACGGTGCTCACAAAAAAAGTTTCCAAGATGATCGCGATTGAACGCATTTTCGCATCTTCTTTCTTCTGCTTCAAGATCCTCTTAAGATAAACTTTTTCTTCATCTTCCGCGCCGATATATTTTGCATCGATATGATGCTTCAATAATAGCTGATGAGACTTAATCATCGCCAGTTCCGCTTCGTGTTCGTTTCTGCTTGTCGCTAAAGCCATTAATTTTTGAACCTTCCTTAGAACGGCGCTTTCTTCATTGCATGGACCTGTTGCCCCATCATCTAAGCATGTGGTCGCGCTAAACACCTCTTCACCCCAGCTTAAATGCCGACAAAATTGTTTGAACTCTATGCCGTGGGGTTGAACTGCAGACCCGTAATCGATGAATATCATAAAATGGGCGATTTCATGCTTGATGATATTGTGCAGTTGGTCTCGACTTGAACGCATTAAGCATTCGTGGAAACCAAGTTCATAAAAATCTGAATTAAAATATCCCAGCATGCTTTTATTGTTGTAAATCACGACTCGAATGGGATATGAGAACTGACCTGATCGATCAATGAAGCGATCTCCAAAAACCTTTAACCCTAATTCTTGACTTAGAATATGCTTGGTCACGCTTTTGATTTCATTTAAGAATCCAATGATTTTCTTTGAGTAGATAAGCATCGTTAATCCAATTTATTTCCTATCCAAAAAACCAATTGCAAGTTGTCTCTCTCTGTGCTCTCTGTGTGCTCTGTGGTTCAATATCAACCACAGAGCACACAGAGAGCACAGAGAGAGAAAAAAAGCAAATGGGGCTAGCTATTTTTTTCCCCTGCGAAATAATGAATTGCAAGTTTCTAGAGTTGAAGCGAAACTATAACACACTTTTTATAACTACAGAGCAAAAATTTCATCTCATGACGGCTTTTCTCTCGAGTCCATCGGTCAGATAACAGCATTTATTATACTTTAGGACGCGAAAAAAAGGCTTTATTTTTTTCTAGTATTGAATTATTATTCATATTTTCAAGAATAAATATTCAATTCACGGTTTAAAGATGGCAGATAAATCCTCTTCAATAGCAAGACAGAAAGCCATTCAAGAGCTAATAAAAAAGACTGCAATTTCTGATCAAAAGCAGCTGATTGAGCTTCTCATCAAACATTATAACATTAAAACAAATCAAGCTGTGGTTTCACGTGATCTGCGAAAGCTGAAAGTTGTGAAAAAGATGGTGAACGGCTTAATGATATATGAAATGCCTGACGTCGACGTTACGACTGAAATTTTAAGATTGGCTCTTGTGGATATCGATCATAATGAATCGATAATTGTCATTAAAACTCATCCCGGTTTGGCCGATTTTGTTGGTGATTGTGTTGACCGGCATTCTGATTTAGAAGTTCTGGGTTGCTTAGCAGGCGAAAATGTCGTTTTTGTCATACCTAAATCTATTAAAAATATTCGCAAGACGTATGAAACAATATGTGAAAAGTTTCTATTCAAGCAAACAAAGAAGGCTTAAAAAATGTCTAAACAAGTGAGCCGATATCAAGGCTATATTTATGCATTGCTAGCTGCCATTTTTAATGGAATGATCGGCATTTTTAGCGTGAAACTTATTTCAACCGGCCTTAGTCCCTATGCGATTGCTTTCTATAAATGTTTTGTTGCTTTCTTGATGCTCACGACTGGATTGATTGTCTCCCGACAATTTGGTCAATGGGTCAATTACCTTAAACAGTTTTGGTGGCAATTGCTAGTGTCAGCCTTTTTTGGTTTTTTTGTTTTATATTTCTTTGAAACGGCTGCTTACAAACATGAAAAAGTGACTATCGTTGTATTTATGATGTTAGGGTCGGCTGTTATCACAACTTTTCTCTTATCATCTATTCTCGATAAAAAATGGTTACGATTACACGATATCGTAAGCTGCACTGTTGCGATAGCGGGACTTGCCTTGATTTTTGGAGCGAATGTTGCATTAAGTGAAAATTATATTGGCATTTTTTTAGCCCTTATCTCAGGAATTGGATATGGCACATTTTTGACGATCAGTCCCAGATTTAATATCGGCTCGGGATTATTGGTCGTTAACAGTTTAATGTTATTTGGAATGCTCTATTTATTTATTCCTTTCGCTTATGATGGCTTAGTATTTATTGCTGATCTTAACACTGCAATTTTGCTTATTTTCTTAGCATTATTGCCAACGATTGGGGGGTTTCTGTGCACAACCAAAGCACTAACATTAATCAAAAGCGAAACTGTGCAGTTAATTGAATTAAGCGAACCCATCTTTGCTTTGGTTCTTTCATTTGTGTTCCTCGATCAATACATTACTTTCTGGCAAATTGCCGGCGGGTTTTTACTTATCACTTCTATCTATATCAATGCAGGTTCAACGTCAACCCCCTCTGCTGAGCACCCGCAAGATATGCAAATTTCCTAGAGAAATCAGCCAGTATCAAGCAATATTCCTCTTTGGAGTTCCAGAAACTTTTCGTTCCACTTAAAAAATCTTGCCTCTAAACTTGCATCAATTTTCTTGATTTGTCTCTTCTGGAATTGGATATTTTAAGACTTCCTGGATGGAGGTACAGGCGTGCTAAGAAACACCCCCGGATGGGGGTGTGGGCCTGTAGCCCAGGGCAAGTAGCCCTGGGTAATTCAAATTAAAATTCGCACCCCTGAAAGGGGTGCGGGCGAAGGTTAAGCTAATTAGGAGAAAATTATATGGCCCACACATTTCATCAGCATTATTATCATTTGGTTTGGTCTACAAAAGAACGTCAACCTTTAATTTTGAATGAATATAAAGATCGAATTTTTGAATTTCTTGGCGGATCATTAAGAACTTTGGGTTGCGTATCTTTACAAGCAGGTGGAATGAATGACCATATTCACATATTGGCTGGAATTCCCCCCAAATATGCTGTCTCAGAAATAGTAAGAGACATCAAGGTTGCGTCAAGCAAATGGATAAATGTATCGTTGCCAAAAGCTATGGGATTTTCTTGGCAAGAAGGTTATGGATCTTTTTCAGTAAGCACATCTCAAAAGAGAGCTGTATTAAACTATATCCTACATCAAGAAAAGCACCATAAGATCAAATCTTTTAGGGATGAATTCATTGAACTTTTAGACCTTCACGAAGTTGAATATGATAAAAATTATCTATGGCAATAAGTTAGCCCGCACCCCTTTCAGGGGTGCAATTTTGATATTAATTTGCCCAGGGCTACGCTTCGCTTGCCCTGGGCTATAAGCCCACACCCCCATCCGGGGGCGTTTTCTTAGATGCATGATCACATTCCCACTCGAGTAGGCCTATAAAATGCCCACCCGAGTAGGCTTATAAAACAACTTGTTCTGACTCCCTGTGCCATATATTGGACTAACTGGTCACAAAATTAGAGGGTAAAAATTGAATCTAATTTTCACGAAAATAGGCCGTTCGTTTCAGCCGAGGTCGGACCCACAGGACATGAAACTGCGGTAGCAGTGAGAGCGCGCTCGCTTATCTAAAACTCACGTTAATTATTCTTTCTTTGTTGCCCGCGAATCAAAATTTTATTATAAACTAAAAGACACAATTTCTTACTTACAACCTGAGGAGGACTTATGGATGATCAACCAAAAGCAGGCGAATTCTGTTGGAACGAATTAGCAACAGCTAATGTTCAAGGAGCTAAAGATTTTTATGGAAAAGTCTTTGGTTGGCAATTCACTGATCATGACATGGGAGATATGACCTATACCATGATTAAGCATAACAATAAGGAATGCGCGGGTATATGGTCTATTCCAAAGGACAAAGAAAAACAAATTCCACCGCATTGGTTAGCTTATATTTTAGTTGATAACCTGGATAAATCTTTAGAAAAAGCCCTTCAGCATGGAGCTTCAGTCGTAAAACCTGCTACAAATGCAGGTGATTTTGGCCGTTTTGCCGTCATCACAGATCCAACTGGTGCTCATGTTGCCCTGTGGCAACCCGTGCGCAAGTAACACGCGCTGGATGGGATCAACTTGCAGATTTGCTCGTTGATCTCAAATAATTAGATTTAACAAGAAAAAGGATTGTTCAGAGTTCTTTTAACCTGAGTTTTGGGTTTTTAATTATGCTCTTTCATTGATACGCTCATCTATGATAATAGTAATAGACGAAGGTAAACATAGGAAAGAGGGGGTTTATTATGGTACATAGAAAAAAGAAAAAAGACGCTGACGATCCTAAGCCTCTTAACTTTGATCATGATGTAGAAAGAGGACCCAGTGATCATTTAAAGAAACCATTTATGACTCCTGCCGACGAAAGGGGCGACAACGAAGACGACCAATACTACGACGAAGAAGAAGCTCTCAGTCCGGAAGAAACAAAAGATCGAAAAGAAGAGGATGATCTGCAATAACCCGATCATATCTTCACTTATTCTAATAAGAAATTGAACCGATTCTCTTCTTAATACATATGAATTAGGAATTATAGATAAAAAATATTATGTATTTTTTTGTCATTATATTGACTATTTTCTTTACATAAATATTTTAATTTTATTAAGATATTGTTTAAATTATAAAAACAATTCAAATAAACAACAAGGATAAATATAATGGAAGCCTCTATTTCTAGCATTATTGATTTACCTCATGAACAACAAATGCAAATTTTCTCATTTCTACCTGTTAAGAATGTTGTGATGGGAAGATTGGTATGCCGTCTATGGAATGGTTTATTGCGAGAGCCAAGCATCTGGAAAAGATTTTACATACAATTAATTCCTTCGAGACAACAAGATTCTAAAATACAGCCAACGAAAATTATGCACGAAGTTGTCAAAAAATTAAAAAGTTTGAAATTATATTTATTCGACAAGACGCGCAGGGAAGAGTATCACCTTGCATTAATTGACGCAAGAGTTAAGCTAAATCGAGTCGGCACGATGTTTGACGTGTCAGAAGCTTACAAAGATGCACAAAAAAGATTAGAACAATCAGAATCAAGTCATGAAAATAATATATATGCTCGCGCACTCATCAAGCGATTGTCTTATGATTTTGAAAAGGTGAGGGGCTTGATTCCTTTCTTAACAAATGAAGATCAACGTACTAATTGTACCTTAAGTCGAGTGGTGTGGAAAGCTCTAAATCAAAATCAAATCGACGAGGTGATGAATCTATTAGACGTGTGCGAGAATTTTCCTTTTCGGGGCCCTTGTATAGTCGATCTTGCTCGCTTATTGAAAGAAAAAGGTCAACATGAAAAGCTTGCACAACTCACATCGCGTTTTTCTGAAGTACTCTTTGCAATCCAAAGCAAGAAACAACAAGCCTTTTATTATACTTTTACGGACCGATTAGACCGAGCAGAAGCGATTGCTCTGGAATTAAAAGCTTCGAAAGATTCTTCAGCTAAAGATGTTTTCACGATGTTGGAGAGAGAATATAGACGCAACAACAATTCAAAAGAAGCAGATAGAATCATATCTATTAGGCCTAAGATTTTAGATCTCAGAGATGATTGATTTTGGGTTTGAAGGGAAGCCATTAAAGAGACAATTGCAGAAGTCCGGTTTTGGTGATTTTTGGATGATTTTGTCAAGATTCGGTGTCTGACACAAATCCACATACTCTTGAGAGTAGGGGATTTACGTTAGACACCGAAAATTGACAAAAGCGCCGAAAAGCAACAAACCGGACTTCTGCAATTGTCTCTAAATTGGCTGCTATCAATAAATAAAGCAACAATTTAATAAACAATTAAGGATAAATATAAAATGGAAGTCCCTACTATATGCTTTGTTCATTTACCTCAAGAAAAACAAATAGAAATTTTCTCATTGCTACCTATTAAGGATGTTGGAATGGGAAGATTGGTATGCCGTCAATGGAATGGTTTATTGCGTGATTCAAGCATCTGGAAAAGATTTTACATACAATTATTTCCTAAGAGAAAACGGAAAGAAGATCCTGTCCTAAAGACGACACAGTTTATGAACGAAGTTGTCGCCAAAATTAGAAGTTTAACAGGACCTTTGTTAGACAACAGATTCGGTGGCATGTATAACGTTGCAAGAATTGACGCAATCGTCAAGTTAAATCGAGTCGGCATGATGTTGGATGTGACGGAAGCATACACAGAAGCACAAAAGCAATTTGCAGAAGCAAAAGCAGAACCAACATATCGTCATTCAAGAAATCAATTAGCTGCTCTACTCATCAAGCGAATGTCTTATGATTTTGAAAAAATGATGAAGATGATTCCTTACTTAGATGAAACAGATGGGCGTACTAATCGTGTGTTAAGTCACGTGGCATGGAAAGCTATAAATCAAAATCGAATGGACGAGGTAATGAATCTATTTGACAAGTGCAAGAATTTTCGTTTTTGGGCCCCCTGTATAGTCGATCTCGCTCGATTATTAAGAGAAAAAGAAAGTGAACATCAGAAGCTTGAACAATTCACATCCCGTTTTCCTAATGTTACAATCCAAAGCAAGAAAGAAGAAGGCTATTATTATGCTTATACGGGCCAATTAAAGAGAGCAAAAGCGATTGCTCTGGAATTAAAAGATGCGAAGCATATATCAGCAATAGATGTATTCAAGATCTTGGAGAGAGCATATAAAAACAAAAACAAACCAAAGAAAGCGAAAAGACTCTCATCTATTTGGCCTAGTATGTTAGAGCTGACGATTGGTTGGTAGGGTTGAATGAAAGATTCTCTGAGGCCGAGAAAAAATTGGGATCCAAAGAGATTTGAGCGTATTTTTTGTCAGATTTGAAAAGTCCAAATCATCTAACTTCGTGTAGATCTTTAAGAAAAAATTGTCAGTTCAAAAGATTAAGGATAAATATAATGGAAGCTCCTTGTACTACAAGTTTTGTTGATTTACCTCAGGAAACTCAAGTAGGAATTTTCTCATTGTTACCTATTAAGGATGTTGTAATGGGTAGATTAGTATGCAGTCACTGGAATGGTTTATTGCGCGAGCCGAGCATCTGGAAAAGATTTTACATACAATTATTACCTGAGAGAAAACAAGAAAATGATCCTAAGCTACGGTCAATGAATGTTGTTATCGCAAAAATAAGAGATTTAAAACGTTTTTGCGGAGTGGGTGCCAAGTGGAGCGTTGCTAGAATTGACGCAATCGTTAAGTTAAATCGAGTAGGAATGATGTTGGACGTGACGGAAGCTTACGCAGAAGCACAAAAGCAATTAGCATCACATGTTGTCGATTTTTCTGATTCTCCACGCCTCATGCGAACACTAGGAGCGAAACATGATGCTGCAAATTTTTATGCTTGTCAACTCATCAAGCGTTTGTCTTATGATTTTGAAAAAATCATAGGGTTGATTCCTTTTGCAAATAAAAACGACAAACGTGCGAATCGTATCTTAACTCGAACAGTGTGGAAAGCTATAAATCAAAATCAACTGGACGAAGTGATGAATCTCTTAGACAAGTGCAGGAAGTTTCCCTTTTGGGCCCCTTGTATAGTCGATCTCACTAGATTATTGAGTGAAAAAGAAGGTGAGCAGGAGAAGCTTGAACAATTCACATCGCGTTTTTCTAATGTTGCAAACGGAAGCAAGAAAGATGAAGCCTATTATTATGCATATACAGGCCGATTACAGAGAACAAAAGCGATTGCACAGGAACTAATAGATGTGAAGGATAGATCAGCAAGAGATGTAATGGGATTGATTGACAATCTTGAAGTGAGCATACAAACGCAAAAACAAGCCAAAGAACTAGAACTTCGCTATCTTAGAGCTCGCAGTGGCTTAAATTTAGGTTGAATAGAAGATTCTCTAAGCCAAGAAAAAATTGGCATCGCCAATGAATTTAGATAATAGACCTCTTGCATAACCTCTTTTTCGTGCCCGTGTGCCTACTCACACGGACACGAAAACGAGGTCTATTGTATGAACACAATATTAGGATGGTCATGATAGAGACTGATACATTCAACCCTTTTTGTTTCCCATCCTGAACATCCTAATATCCTGTCATACAAGTAGGCAAACTTGTCTTGAATTACCACCCTTAAAGAGATTGAAATTCCTAAAAAAGCACATTTTCAAAAATTCAGCTTGACTTTTGCGCAATAAAATTTATTTTAGAGTTTATTTCAAAACTCAACGATAAAAATTTAGAGGATTTTTGGAACAATGCAGAAACCGATAAAGCCTGTATTCTACATGCTTCTCTTTACAGGTTTAATCCTGCTCGTCATTTTTCTCATGCAGCCTTTTGCGATCTTTAAGTTCTACGGCGATATTGATGTCCTCTTTCCTAAAGGGATCATTGGCCTGGAAGAGCGTAATCTCTTTCTCATCGTTCAAGCCCTGATGTTGCTCGTCATCATCCCCGTCTACATCTTGACATTTGTCTTTTCATGGAAATACAATGCGAATAACCCTAAGGGCAAGTATGATCCCGATCTGGTAGACAACAGTGTCGCCGAGTATCTTTGGTGGGGAATTCCCCTTGTCATGACCCTTATCATCGCTGCACTCACATGGTTCAAAACCTATCAATTGGACCCCTACAAGCCTATCGATACTAACAAAAAAGAAATGAAGATTCAAGTGGTTGCCCTTCAGTGGAAATGGCTATTCATTTACCCCGAAGAACAAATCGCCAGCCTGAATTTTATGCAGTTTCCAAAACAAACCCCTCTCCACTTTGAAATCACAGCCGATGCCCCCATGAATTCATTGTGGATTCCTGAGATGGGCGGACAAATTTATGCAATGCCTAGAATGAGAACGGAATTACACCTGATCGCAGATGAAGTAGGAGACTTCAGAGGCGTTTCAGCAAACATTAGCGGAGAAGGTTTCGCCGGGATGCACTTCATTGCCCGAGCCTCGACAGATGAAGATTATCATCAATGGTTGTCATCAGCGAAGCAATCTTCAAAGTTACTTAATTTTGAAGAATATGAAAAGCTGGCCGCACCAAGCAAAAATAACCCTGTGGAGATTTTCCAATTGAAAGATGAAAACCTTTTCAATCAAATCATCAAAAAATATATGCACCCTAAAGAGTAAGAGATGTTTGGTAGATTAACCCTAGATGCATTCAAGCACGAACCGAGTCAAAACTCTGCCGTTTTTATGATGGTCTTAACGGGCATTGCGCTCATTGGCCTCATCTCCTATCTCAAACGTTGGAAGTGGCTTTGGCGTGAGTGGTTAACCACTGTTGACCCAAAAAGAATCGGCCTCATGTACATCTTCGTTGCCCTTCTCAATTTCATGAAAGGATTTTCCGATGCCCTCATGATGCGTCTCCAACAAGCACTCTCGGTAGGAGATTCTCAAGGCTTCATTTCCGCACACCACTTTCAAGAAGTTTTTTCTGCACACGGCACAACCATGATTTTCTTCGTCGGTATGGGCGTCGTCTTCGGCCTTATGAATCTCATTATCCCCTTGCAAATCGGAGCCAGAGATGTTGCCTATCCCTTTTTAAATGCTGTCGGATTCTGGTTGTTTGCCTCAGGAGCAATGTTGACGTTTATCTCGCTCGCCATAGGTAAATTCTCCGCGGCCGGATGGCTCTCCTATCCTCCTCTATCAGGCTTAGAGTACAGCCCCAGTGAGGGAGTCGATTATTGGATATGGATGCTGCAGATAGCAGGGGTCGGTAGCACCCTCTCAGGAATTAACTTCTTAGTCACGATCTTGAAGATGCGCTGTCCCGGGATGACACTGATGAAAATGCCAATCTTTGTTTGGAGCGGACTATGCGCTATGGTCCTCGTGATATTTGCCTTCCCGATTTTGACAGCAACACTTTACATGCTCACCTTGGATCGCTACCTTGATATGCATTTTTTCACAGCAAGCGGCGGGGGCAATCCAATGATGTATGTGAACCTCATCTGGGCTTGGGGACATCCTGAAGTCTACATTCTCATCCTGCCCATTTTTGGAGTCTTTTCAGAAGTCGTTCCCACTTTCTCCGAAAAAAGATTATTCGGATATGTCTCTATGATTTGGGCCCTAGTCGCCATTACAGTTCTCTCCTTCCTAGTCTGGCTGCACCATTTTTTTACCATGGGTGCGAGTCCTCATGTCAATGTGGTTTTCGCATTTATGACGATGTTAATTGCGATCCCCACAGGCGTCAAAATATTTAATTGGTTGTTTACAAAATTTCAAGGGCGCGTCCACTTTACCTCGCCTATGTTGTGGTTTTTTGCTTTTGTACTCAACTTTACTGTCGGAGGAATGACGGGAATCTTGCTTTCTTCGCCCCCCGCCGATTTCCAATTTCATAACAGTTTGTTCTTGATAGCTCATTTCCATGGAATGGTGATTGGCGGAATGCTCTTCGGATTTTTTGCAGGATTTACTTATTGGTTCCCCAAATTTACAGGATTTTTCTTGGATGAAAAGTTAAACAGATATGCCTTTTGGTGTTGGATGAGCGGATTCTTGCTTGCATTTATGCCGCTCTACATGCTTGGATTCATGGGTGCGACAAGACGACTGGACCATTACGAGGCTTCTACAGGATGGCATCCTCTCTTCGTTCTCGCTGGCATAGGAGCTCTCATTATTCTGTGCGGTGCAAGTATTCAATTTTTTGGCTTATTTTGGAGCATTTTCCACCGCAAGAAGCTTTGGGATCATAGCGGAGGAGATCCTTGGAATGGCAGAACATTGGAATGGTCCATTCCATCCCCGCCTCCGATCTATAACTTTGCAATTGTTCCTACAGTTAATCAGATCGATCCCTTTTGGGCCATTAAAAGGGGAGAAGCTCCTCCTGTTGAAAAAAAATATGAAGATATTCATCTGCCAAAGAATACCCCTTTTGGGCTATATATTGGTGTCCTCACCATGTTCTTTGGATTTGCAATGACCTGGTATATCTGGTGGCTAGCTATTATTAGTTTTGTTTCCATTATTGTATGCTTAATCATCCGCCTTTCCGAAAAAAATGAACATGATATCATCCCGGCAGAGAAGGTAAAAGAGATGGAAGCAGAGCATGTAAGGGGGCCCGAAGCAGTATGAATAAATTTTGGGCAATTCACCACCACGAAACTCTCGAAATTCATCCGGATACAAGCCTTCCCGATCCGCATCAAGATACATTCTCTAAAACCGTTTTAGGGTTTTGGATGTATCTTATGACCGATACATTGTTGTTTACCTCTCTTTTTACAACCTACGCGGTTCTTCACAATAGTACTTTTGGAGGCCCCTCCTCACGCGATCTTTTCAGCCTCAGTACCTCTTTTGCCGAAACAATGATCTTGTTATTTAGCAGCGTCACTTGCGGCTTTGCAATGCTCTCTGCCCTTCGAAGTGATAAAAATAAAGTTATTGGTTGGCTGGCAGTCTCTTTTTTATTAGGAGCTTCCTTTATCGCAATGGAGTTGCACGAGTTTGCGCATCTGGCTCAAGAAGGCAATAGTTGGAGAAGGAGCGCTTTTTTGTCTTCTTTTTTTACACTTGTAGGTACCCACGGACTTCACGTCTCTTTCGGATTGTTATGGATGGTTGTCATGATGGCACAAGTTTTTTCTGTTGGAGTGACTATCGACACCTTTCGCAGACTTGTTTGTTTTAGCCTTTTTTGGCATTTCTTAGATTTAATATGGATTTTCATTTTTACTTTTGTCTACTTGATGGGAGTGATTTAAAATGAGCAGTGAGCTTAGTTTGAATGAGATCAAAAAGGAATGGCACGGAACTTTCAAAGCTTATATGATTGGGTTTTTCAGTTCCCTCTTTTTAACAGGACTCTCTTTTTTCCTAGTCATTGAAAGGCTCTTTTCCGAACAAAACTTAATGTATGTGATTCTTGCACTCGCGATTGTACAAGCAATCGTTCAGCTTCTATTTTTCTTACACGTGGGACAGGAAGCTAAGCCTCGCTGGGAATCGGTTGTTTTTGGCTTTACGGTGCTGATATTGCTCATTGTTGCTATAGGATCTATATGGGTTATGCATGATTTAAAGGAACGGGTGATGCCTGAAATGACTCATACTCCATCCACAAATCCGTGAAACACATTCTCATGAATTCAGGAAATCTCTTAAAAGGAAACGTCATATGATTAATTACTACTTATTAACAAAACCTGGAATCATTCTAGGCAATCTCGTTACGGTGGCTGCAGGTTTTTTACTAGCTTCAAAAGGGCGGATCGATTTCTGGTTATTTTTCGCAACCCTAATGGGTCTTGCCTTTATCATGGCTTCGGCCTGTGTTTTTAACAATTACATCGATCGCCAAATCGATAAAAAAATGGAACGAACTAAAAATCGGGCGCTTGTAATTGGATTGATTTCCGGAAACCAAGCAATTCTCTTTGCAATTTTTCTTGGGATCATCGGTAATTTGATTTTATTTGTATACACCAATTTTTTGACTGTGATGATAGCTGGAATAGGTTTCTTTGTTTATGTCGTTCTTTACAGCATCTGGAAAGGCCGTACAATTTATGGCACTGCGATAGGCAGCATTGCTGGCGCCGTCCCTCCGGTTGTTGGATATTGTGCCGTCAGCAATCATTTGGATATGGGAGCTCTTATTTTATTTGCCATGATGGTGTTGTGGCAAATGCCCCACTTTTTTTCCATCGCCACGTATCACTTTGACGATTATTCGGCCGCAAAAATCCCGGTTTTACCTGTAATAAAAGGTATGATGAGAACAAAAATTCATATGGTCCTGTACATCGCCGCCTTTATCCTCACAGCCATCATGCTTACTCTTTTTGATTACACGGGATACATGTATCTGATCGTAACAACGAGTATAGGTTTGATCTGGTTGGGGTTATGTATGAAGGGTTTCAAAAGCAGCAATGACCAACTTTGGGGCCGCCACATGTTTCACCTTTCTCTTTTTATGATTACCGCGACTTGTTTTGTCATCCCTTTTGATATTTTGATACATCCATGACGTAATAATTAGAAAAATCGCCGATAGGCATTTATTTTTTCTCTCTCTGTGCTCTCAGTGTGCTCTGTGGTTTATTTTGTTTCAACAGAATGAAACACTCCGAAACTGACGCTAAAGTAATAAACCACAGAGCACACAGAGAGTACAGAGAGAGAAAGTCAAAAATCAAATCAATACTGAATAGACAAGATTGAATTTTATCATCATTCATTTTCACAAATGAGATTCAATTTCTGCTGCCGACTCATTTGCTTGATCTGAATTTCTCTACGAGTCGCCGTAGATCTGTCAGAATGCGATTCTCGAAAGACGATATGCTCCGGATCGGAAAAACGAAAAAAACGAGCCCCTTTCTTCCCCTGGATATGATCGTTCAAACGTCGCTCGAGATTATTTGTGATACCGGTGTATAGTTTGCCAGATTTGGCACGGATGATATAGACTTCCCAATTGATATTTTCAACCATGGATTCAAAGATAATCTTAAATTTAGATTTTGTCATTTCTCTTTTTAACTAAATAGATAAGAAAAATAAAAATAGCCAACAACAGAACCGTCATGATGTCATCCACGCTAACTTCTATGTTTTCAAATACAGAATATCCATAATTTCCAAAAAAATAGCCAAACGAAAGAAAGGTAGCAACCCATATCAAAGCTCCACTGTACGCAAATAGAGCAAAATCGCGAAAATGCAGAGAAGTCATACCTGCCGAGAATCCCGTAAAATGTCGAATGCCCGGGATGAAATAACCAAAAAATAACGTCCATTTACCAAAACGTTCAAACCATGCATGAGCCTTGTCCAGTTGTTCTTGGCGGATCCCCACCCATCTCCCGTAACGATGAATCAAAAACTGACCAGCTGTCCTCCCTAAAATGTAACTCGCCGTGATGCCACAAAGACTTCCCATGATTGCTGCAATAATCGTTTGGAGCATAGGAAGCTTGCCAAGATTCATCAAAGCTCCTGCAATCACCATCAGTGTTTCTTCCGGAACGGGCAAAGCCAAAATTCCAATTGCCAATAAGAAAAATAAGGCAATGCTCCCATACTGGATCAACCACATCTGTAATGTACTATTTTCTGCTAAAGCATCCATCCAAGATCTCTATTAAAGATTATTTTAATGATACACAAAGTAACCGAACTTAATCAATTAAATTGTTAATATAATATTCAATATTAAATTTACAACATCTTTATTAACAACAAAATAATCAAAATTAACAACAAATTATTGTATTTATTGTATAATTATAATTGGTGATATTTGAATTATTAATAATATCTACCACGTGATTTTATGAATACAAAGATAAACGAAATTAATTTTAATGATTTTTATAAAAGCGAAGACCCCACTAAATCAAAAGAAGAATATGGTACGAAATGGGTAAGGAAAGTTGAACGTTTGGAATCGGAAATCAACGCTTTGACGAGTGAGGTGAATGAGTTATCTAAGAAGCAAGATTTTAGTTCACTTGATCGTTTGGGTGATGAACAATTAAGAAAAATTACAAAGCTATTAAAAAAAAGCGAGAAAATTCTTAAAGAGCCTGCCAACGCCGTTTTACGACAGTTGGTCAAGTCCAAATTCGCAGAAATTGAGTCTGCTTTCACACAACACTCACTCACACCTCAAGACAAAAACCTTATAAACTCTTTTGTTCAGCGATTTCCTAAATTCGATAAAAAGGAAGCGACCCCATTAAATTTTTCACAACTTGATCCTTCGATTGTCAAGAGTGAAGAGGTCATCAAGGATCTTAGACAAATCCAAGTCTTGAACCAGATGGAAGATAAAACAGGATCCGGTTTCGAAAATTGCGGCTTGCATGCGTTGAAGAATGCTTGCGTGGCAATTGCATGCTGCGGGTCAGAAAACGCGACTGAAGTTCAAAAATTGTTTGCTTCGGATGATTTTTTCTTAAAATTTTACCACACTTTTTGCAAACCTGCTTTAGGAGAATTAACAAAAGGTAAGGCTGACGTTTCTTTACCAACGCTAAGAGAAGTCATGAAATCTATTAACCGCACAGAGGTTTCAGATCCTGATTTAAAATTGGTACAAGATCTTTTTATTAAAAACCAATCACATATTTCCTTTTTAAGCATAGTCAATGAAGGAGATTTACCCACGAGTCCGCCCCTGTTGTCATTTTTTGATAAAGATCATGCTCGAGGCATTGCTGAAATTGTTTCTCAGTTTAAATCAGAAAAGCCTTTCACCCATTTGCTTTTAGTTGGCAATCAAGAGTTTGGCCATTGGTATACTTTCGTCCTTCATCAAGATGAAGAAAAGAAACACCACTATTATGCTTGCGATTCTTTCAATAACCACCATTCAGATATTAGAGGCGCTTCTGAACTTGCTCAAATGACTCATCTTTTTGAGACGGCGTTCACCCATCCTGATCAATTACTGGAGCGCTCTCTCCTTGATGATACGAACCAACTAGAAAAAATAGCCAATTGGATTGGCTTTGATGGACAGATCCAAGATCATGAAAATGGTGAAAAGGCAAAGGCTTTACTTGATGATACCCCCAATCCCTATCTGTCCGAGGAAGGTGTCCATAATGGTAGCAATCTTGGTCAAAATGTTGCGCTTCTTTTGCACATTTATCAAGTATTCAAAAAAGCCGATTTGTTGACTTCTCCCAAGCTTCAACATCGATTGCAAATCGCTCAATTGAAAAAGACGATGACTTTTTTGATTCAAAAGATGGGGGATGATGATCCATCCAAGAAATCTCTGGCCGCAGTTCTAAAAAAAATCGAAAATGTGCAACTTAAATCGAATGATTATATTTTACCCATCTTTACAGAGGCTTTTACAGATCTCGAAAACCACAAAGCTCAATTGACAAGCCATCAATTTAATAACGCTGAGTGGACATTAAAAAACATTAAAACCCTTTATGAGGAAATTCCAAGCATCGTTCAAGAGCAAGACGAAACTAAACGGATTAATTTAATTAATTCAAAATTAGGCACAGGAAGTGCTGAAGCTGGTTTTACAACCGGAAATATCCCGGAACAAATCACCGAAGCGTTAATGGGAAAAGTACATCTGCTTCTCCTCACCTATCAAAATGCTAAAGATAAAAAGGATATAAACAATTTCTTTAAATGTTTTGCAAAAGGAGACAATTGCTTGAATAATAGAATAGAAAATTTAATAAAATATTCAGCGCAATTATCCGGCATCGGGGATATCGACTCTATGGTAGATTGGGATAAGGTTTATGATCTTCCTGCTGCAGCAATCGCTAAATTGATTGAAAATAAATTAGATGATGAAGCGTCGGGCATTACAGAGGAAAATTACCTGACCTTAACGCCCAACATTTTTGATGATCAAAAAATTTTTGATGAATTGATAATAGAGATGAAGCGTTATCAATCAACCCCGAATGCGATCAGTTTTATTAATTTCCTTATAAGCGAAGGTATATACCAAGAAGGAGAAGAAAAAAATTGGGAAGAAATCATGCAAAAAGTCATCAAACACCCCAGATTCACAGCTATATTTAATAAAGCGATCCGCATGATTGTTTAGATGCCTGAAGTTCAAGCGAGAGGTCTCCCTTTCGATTGATGTTCGCGAATTAATTCCTGAATATCTTTTTCAGATTTTAAAAGAGTGATTAAAAATTTCTAGTTGTACATCTAAAATACCAAAAGACACGGTCCCTCCTGGATTATTCAACAAACAACTCACAAGCTCTTTTATAAACCAACTTAAAATGATCCGATTCGACTAAATTTGCATGCTCAGAAGAATAGGTGGATAGACTCTTCAAATAATCGACAAACTCTTCATAGCTAGGTTTTGAATTGTCACTGCAGTAATACATTAATTCACTATAATGATATGCAGTTGGATCATAATCTGTAACATCCGTAAGTAATTGAGGATTTATAAGATTCTGTTTCCCTGCTATATACTCTTCTAGCGTGATGATTCTTCCATTAAAGCATGGGGGCCCTTTAAATCCACAGGAATAGAGAGAGACGGTATCCTCATGCTCTTTGTCAAACTTATAAGCTTGAAATAATTTCACTGCCAATTGATGCAAGCTTTCTAAAATCTGAACATCATCATCTCCCGAAGCCAGTCCCGGCTCAGCAATAAGGTTTGTCAGATCGGTAATTTTCTGATTACGTTTATTTTCATCGGTAATTTTTGCAAGCTCACATGCATTTTTCTCGATAATTGCAATAGCCAGTATTGTTTCTAAAGCATAGCGTGTCGAGGTGGCTGTAATTTTGCTTTGCTGAATATTGAGGTCTTGTAAGATCTCTGTAAATGCAGGCGACTCTTCTTGAATGTTGTCTAATTGCTGTTGCAAATTTGAATGAAGCATCGAAATCGTCGGAAAAAACATAAAACATTCTCTAAATTACAAATGATTTAATTATAGAATATCTATAAAATAAATATTTTTATAGATCAAGATGATTATATAAAATATTTAATAATTTGTAAACTAAATAATTAAATTAGGCGTTGTTGTAAAAATACCCCACCCATTTGCTTTTTGTCTCTCTCTGTGCTCTCTGTGTGCTCTGTGGTTTATTTTTACCACAGAGCACACAGAACGGGACAATCACTCTTGCTCCCTACCGGGAAATAACAAATTGCTTGCTTTTATTATTTAGAGAGGCCGATAAAAATAGCTACTCCCATTTGCTTTTTGTCTCTCTTTGTGCTCTCTGTGTGCTCTGTGGTTTATTTTTACCACAGAGCACACAGAGAGCACAGAGAGAGACAATGAAATCTGTGATCTCAGTGCCTCTGTCATGAATCAGATTTTTTGTATCAATAAAATACTTTACACGATTATAGATAGGTAAAATTGACTCTTCAGCAAGGAGATATGCGATGAATGCTCATTCCGGTTTCATCTATTTTTATTTTTTGGCATTGTCATGGTGCATTGCTTTGTTCGGAAGCCCCGAAGTGACTCAAATTGACATTGCGGCAGGCCCATCCAGCGGCAAGACCGTTCTTCAAATTAAAGGAAGCGGATTCACAGGAGTCAGTGCTGTCAATTTTGGGACCACTCCTGCGGCAAGCTTTAACTTTATTTCTGATTCGTCTATCACTGCCACATCTCCTCCTCATTTTCCTCAAGCAGTACCTATCACCGTCACTACATCCGAAGGAATATCACCCATCGCACCGGAATCATTTTACGTTTATCAAGGCGATTGGAATCTCTATGTCGCCAACACAGGAGACAATACGGTGTCAATTATCGATACCTCGTCTTATGCAGTGATTAAAACTCCACATGTTGGCTCCTATCCAGGATCTATCGCTTTTACTCCGGATGGAAGTTCTGTTTATGTAGCGAACAATGACTCAGATACTGTTTCAGTGATCGATAACATGACTTTTTCAACATCGACGATTAAAGTTGGAAATTGCCCTTCCGGCATCGCAATCACACCAGATGGAACAAAAGCTTTCGTATCTAATTACCTGGATGGATCCGTTTCAATCATCGATACAGCACAGAAATCTGTCATTGCTGAAGTAGTCGTTGGCTCTAATCCCGCTAGCATCGCGATTACGCCGGATGGAAAGCATGCTTATATCGCCAATATTCTCGACAATAGCATCTCAGTCATCGATACAGCAAGCCACGAGATAAAAACAATCGAGATTAACACCAACCCCTTTAGTTTGGCCATCACCCCGAATGGAAAGTTTGCCTATGCGTCTACTTACAATGGAATCATTTCAGTATTGGATATAGCAAACGCTGCAATTGCGACAAAGATCCCTACAGAGAGCAAGCTTAATGGAATCACCATTACTCCCAATGGGAAAAAAGCCTATTTGGCATCTCTTTTTTCTAATAAAGTCTTCGCTATCGATACAAAATCCAATCGTTTTATGCCCATCATAGTAGGAAAGGATCCTTTATCTCTCTCTGTCTCTTCAAATGGCAACTGGGTCTATGTCATCAATTCTGCCAGTTCAAGCGTTTCTGTCATTGATACATCCAACGATTTGGTAATAGGCACAATTAAATTGGAAGGGACAAATCCACCGGAACCTCTTGGCATAGCGATAACTCCAGATAGTCGAACAGCTTTTGTGAACGACATTGCGAACCATTTAATATCTGCCATTCGAGTAGAAAACGACCAAATCTTTAAAATAATTGCAGTAGGAGATACGCCATGGAACATCGCCATGTCTCCAGATCAAGCTCCTTTGGCAAGATTCTCTTTTAAAGCAGCACCTGTTGGCCATGTCTGTAAGTTTGATGCTTCATCATCTGCTTCACCCAGCGGAAAGATCGACCAATATTTTTGGGATTTCGGTGATGGAAAGACAGCGCAAAGCTCTGAGGCGATCATCGAGCACACCTATGCAAAGGAGGGTGATTATTCAGTCAGTTTGACCGTAACAAATTCGGCAGGGACCTCAACCAAACAACGATTAACCCCTGCTTCTGTGCTTATCCAATCTCCTTTAAAGGCCAATATGTACAGCGCTAGCAATGCAGCCATCACTCATAATGGAGGCCCTACAGCCGAATCAAAGCAAAAAATTACAATTTCAGCAATGTAAGGGAGCTGCGATGAACGTTTATTTTCGTTCTTTCTATTTTTTGATATTAGCTTTTTCATGGTGCGCCGCTTTATTGGGGAGCCCTTCAGTCACTCAACTTGATATTGCGTCAGGTCCATCCTCAGGCGGTACTTTTGTTACTATCACTGGAAGTGATTTCGGAGGAGTAACTGCGGTTCATTTTGGAACAACGCCCGCAGAATGTTTTAAATATCATTCTGATTCTTTAATCACTGCAAAAGCACCTCGCCACGCTCCTCAAGTCGTACCGATTATTGTTACTACATCAGAGGGAGGGAAATCGCGAAATACTCCGGAATCATTTTTTGTCTACCAGGGCAATTGGAATGTATATATTGCAAATATAGAAAGCAACACGGTGTCTATCACTGATGCATCTTTTTCAAATGTCGAAACCTCAAACGTAGGAACCTATCCTGGAGCTATAGCGTTAACTCCAGATGGAAGTGAAGCTTATATAGCTAATTATCTTAGTAATACCGTTTCTGTTATCGATAATGTCACTTTCGAAAATATATCAACGATCAATGTAGGAATTAATCCCTCCGGCATTGCAATCACACCCGACGGAACAAAAGCATTTGTATCTAATTATGGAGGAGCCAGTGTTTCAATCATCGATATCGCCTCAAAAGAAGTCGTTGCTGTGGTGCCTGTCGGTCAAAATCCATCTGCCATCGCAATTACGCCGGATAGTACCAAGGCTTATGTTGCGAACAGGAATGACGGTAACATTTCCGTCATCAATATTCTAGACTTTTCAGTTACAAATACGATACCAGTAGGACAACGTCCTGATGGTTTAATTATAACATCAGATGGAAAGTTGGCTTATGTTTCCAATGTGCTTTCAGCAAATGTCACAGTGATAAATACAGTAGAAGATACTGTCGCAACAACTATCTCTGTAGGAAACCTTCCGGATGGAATTGGCCTCACTCCGGACGGAGCAAAGGTCTATGTTGCTAATTATGACTCATCGGATGTTAGTGATATAAATACGGCATCCTATGATGCCACTTCTATCCAAACAGATGGCAATCCCTTATTTCTAGCTATTTCACCGAATGGATCACGAGTATATGTCGCCAATGTAGCCGCGGCAACTATCTCGGTGATTAATCCTGTAGACGATTCGATCGACACAATTGAACTCATTCCTTCACCACGGTTTGCGGTTACGAGCGGAATGGTGGTTAGTCCGGATAGCACACTAGTTTTTGCGAACGATAGTAGTAATGATATAGCCATAGCCATAAATGCCAATAATAACAATATCGTAAATTCAATTGAAACGGGTTCTAAACCATCGGGAATGGCCATATCTCCTGACCAAGCCCCTTTAGCGATATTTTCATTCAATGCGGCACCTGTCGGCCAGGCATCTACATTTGATGCTTCTTCTTCAGCTTCTCCTGTAGGCACAATTGTCAATTATAATTGGGATTTTGGAGATGGTTTCACATTGAATACTCCTGATCCTACCTGTGACCATGTATACGAGGAGGCTAACGTTTATAACGTCAGTTTAACCGTTACAAATTCTGCAGGAACTTCAACCCAACAAATATTCACGCCTTATTCTGTATTTGTGCACTTTCCTTTCACTTCTAATATATATTACACGAATAGCGTTTCTCTGACTCATAATGGAGGCCCTACCGCACAGTTTACGCAAGAAATCCCCATTTTTTACTTGCCTGTTGTCAACGGAGTAAGCCCTAATTCAGGTCCGATTTGCGGTGGAAACTCCGTCATAATAAGCGGAGAGTATTTTAATGATGTAATAGCAGTTTTCTTTGGATCTCAAGAGGCTTTGGATTTTACCATAACATCCGATACTACGATTACTGCCACTGTTCCACCGGGAAATCCAGGAATGGTTAATATAACCGTAGCAACGCCAGGAAGGACTTCTTCCATAAGTACTGACGCTCAATATACCTATCTGCAAACGACAATTGAAATGGTGTCTCCCAATTCAGGATTAGTTTGCGGAGGAAACGAAGTGCAAATTTCCGGAGAGAATTTTACAGGAGCCACTGAAGTACTCTTTGGCTCACAAGCTGCCCTCAGTTTTACGGTTGTGTCCAACCAACTCATCACTGCCGTTGCTCCCCCCGCAACAGCAGGAACTGTGGATGTAATAGTGCAAATCGAAGGATGCAACTCCGCAAGCACTCCTGCTGATCAATACACCTATCTACAACCTGTTATCGCAGGAGTATCTCCCAATTCGGGGACAGTGTGCGGAGGAAATAAAGTGCAAATCACAGGGTCAAATTTTACGGGCGCCACAGGAGTGCTTTTTGGCTCACAAGCTGCCCTCAGTTTTACGGTTGTGTCCAACCAACTCATCACTGCCGTTGCTCCCCCAGCAACTGCAGGAACTGTGGATGTAATAGTACAAATCGGAGGATGCAGCTCCGCAATCACTTCTGATGATCAATACACCTATCTACAACATGTGATCGCAGGAGTGTCTCCAAATTCAGGATTGGTGTGCGGAGGCAACGAAGTGCAAATCACAGGAGCAAATTTTACAGGCGCCACAGAAGTGCTCTTTGGTTTGCAAGCAGCCCTCAGTTTTAAGGTTGTGTCCGACCAACTCATCACTGCTGTGGCTCCGCCCGGAATTGCTGGAACTGTGGATGTCATCGTGCAAATCGAAGGATGCAACTCCGCAACTACTTCTGCTGATCAATACACCTATCTACAACATGTGATCGCAGGAGTGTCTCCAAATTCAGGATTAGTTTGCGGAGGCAACGAAGTGCAAATCACAGGAGCAAATTTTACAGGCGCCACAACAGTGCTCTTTGGCTCGCAAACTGCCCTCAGTTTTACTGTTGTGTCCGACCAACTCATCACTGCTGTGGCTCCTCCTTCAACTGTAGGAACTGTGGATGTCATCGTGCAAATCGAAGGATGCAACTCCGCAACTACTTCTGCTGATCAATACACCTATCTACAACATGTGATCGCAGGAGTGTCTCCAAATTCAGGATTAGTTTGCGGAGGAAACAAAGTGCAAATCACAGGGGCAAATTTTACGGGTGCCACAGGAGTGCTTTTTGGCTCGCAAGCCGCCCTCAGTTTTACAGTTGTGTCCGACCAACTCATCACTGCCGTAGCTCCGCCCGGAACTGCAGGAACTGTGGATATCATCGTGCAAATCGAAGGATGCAACTCCGCAACTACTTCTGCTGATCAATACACTTATCTACAACCTGTCATCTTAGGAGTATCTCCAAATTCAGGATTGGTATGCGGAGGCAACGAAGTGCAAATCACAGGGGCAAAATTTACGGGTGTCACAGGAGTGCTCTTTGGCTCGCAAGCTGCCCTCAGTTTTACGGTTGTGTCCGACCGACTCATCACTGCCGTGGCTCCGCCCGCAACTGCTGGAACTGTAGATGTAATCGTGCAAATTGGAGGATGCAGCTCCGCAAGCATTTCTGCCGATCAATATATCTATCTACAACCCACAGTTGCAGGTACCTCTCCGAATGCAGGAACAGTGTGCGGAGGCAACGAAGTACAAATCACAGGAGAGAATTTAACAGGCGTCACAGGAGTATTCTTTGGTTCACAGGCTGCCCTTAGTTTTACCGTTGTGTCAGATTCACTCATTAATGCAATTGCGCCACCGGGGGCTGCTGGAACAGTGGATGTGACAGTGCAAATCGGAGGATGCAACTCTACAATCACTTCTTCTGATCAATATACCTATTCACAAGTGATCATCACGACAGTGACTCCAGATTCTGGGGGAACTAACGGCGGTAACTCGGTACAAATCATTGGAGAGAATTTTACTGGCGCTAAAGGAGTCTTTTTTGGTTCACAGGCGGCAATCAGTTTTACGGTCGTATCGGATCAAATCATCACAGCCGTTGTCCCTCCTGGAGAGCCTGGGACAGTGGATGTGACTGTGGAAGTTGGAGACTGCTCCTCCTCTATCGTTTCCGTTAACCAATATTTCCCTAATGCGTCGGCTCGTGCTTCCGCTGACGCACCCACGACTACTACATCTATAGGCCAATACACATATCTTCAACTCGTACCCAAGGTGATCAGTTTAAGTCCAAAATCAGGGACAACTAGCGGAGGTAAAAAGGTGCGAATAGAAGGACAAAATTTCACAGGTGCAACAGCTGTTTTCTTTGGCTCGCAGGCTGCCCTCAGTTTTGTCGTTGCATCTGATCAACTTATAGTTGCCGTAGCACCGCCGGGGAATCCTGGTAAAGTTGATGTGACGGTAGAAGTGGCAGGATATACAAATTCAATGACATCTGCCAGTCGATATACCTATCTACCTCCTTTTCCCGTTCAAAAATTACATGGACATCAGGTTAAAAATGAATTTGCCGCTCAAACAGATAGAGTCAATATCTTAACCTGGAAATCTCCTTCAGGCGGCTCCCCTCCTATCGCTTACAGAATTTATCGCGATACTTCATTAACCAAGAAACTTGCAGTCATTCCGGCCGACGGGAAATTAAAATTTACCGAGCACAACTGCAAGAAAAGACATTCTTATCATTATTTTGTCGTCACAGTCGATCACGAAGGGAACTTATCAGAACCTGCAGAGATTGTAGTACACCCAAAATGAACCCATTGAATCGACGATGATGATCAAGTTGTGTTATTTCTAAAAAGATGCCTTTAGATGGAGGTATTTTTTACGCTTTCTTCACTTACTTTCTGGCTCTTCAGGCGCACTTATAGTGTCTACACCTTTCTTTTCTTCCGATTTTCTTATTCTTTTTGTCGGAGGAGCTGCTTCATTCGCCTCGGACTCCGTTTTTCTTAGCTCAGCACGCTTTGTCTTTTGCCCTCTTGATTCAGTCTCGTCTGACTGCTCTGAGTCCTTGCCTTCACCCTCAACTTGCATGCATTGTTCTTCCAACTCTGTAGCATCAGAGTTGCTTGGTAAAATATTCACAAGCCGACCATCGAAATATTCTCTTTCCTCTGTCGAGCTGTCAGGACGAGTACATTTGCCAAAACCATGCTTCATTCCATTTCGCCAATTGCCTTCATAAGTGACTCCATTTGCCAAAGTAATTTTGCCTTTTCCGTCTGCCTGCCCGCTTTTCACGTAACCTCTAAAAAAACCCCCGTTTATTATGACATAGGACCAAAATCCAAATTTCGGCTTATGTTCTGGATTCCTACTGTTCGCTTTTTCGTTTTGGAAGATCAACGGATCTTTAACTTGACCCCACAAACCTATTCTCCAAAATTCTATGGCTATATCTTCTGAGAAACAGTCGCAGGCATTTTTGATATTAAGTGATTCGTTCACAAAAAAGGCTACACGGCGCAGGTGAGGAAGCCTGTGGCTCATTAGAGCAACATGTTCATTTGATAAATCGGGTGTACCAAACATAGCGACTTTTAGATTGGGTGTCCATTGGACAAGGTTAGCAAGTTCTTCTCCCCAAATTTCGTTACAATCAGCCAAACAAAGCTTTTTTAAACCTATCCCTAATTGTTCTATGATGCGAAGGGACATACTATCGATAGGGCAATCGAAAATTCTAAGGTGAACGAGAGATTTCCCCGACTTTTCTAAAAGGCTTTGGATGACTTGATCATTGCAGTTTTCCATATTGTGTAGCCCAACCTTTTTAAGCTCAGTAGCCTCAAAAAGTCTTATCAGTGCTGCACTTGTCAACGTAGGCCCTGAGCAGGTAAAACTATCTAATTTTTTGCAATGCGAGAGAATAAGATCAACATCTTTATCAACAGCTCGTTTCCGATGATTATGATGCTTGCCTAACGTCAGAGATGTTAGAGAATCTCGAGAAAGCTCTAAATATTGTTGAAAATCGTCTCTATAATCGGAATTATATTCTAAATAGGTAATGGATTTAATATTTTGATGCGTTTCAAAGAATGTTTTAGTTTTGATAGAGTTTGTTTCAGTATCAGTCAAAGTCAGCCATATCTCTGCATTGGGGAAAGTCACAGAGAAGCATTTCTGTATTGATGCAATGTTTCCTGTAACCTTTGTAATTTTATCAAAAGACTTAAAATGGGTAGTAACGTGTTTTTCGTTCGAGTCCTCTGTTACTGTGTCGCCTATTACTTCAGGTAGAAACAACTCAGTGAGGTTGGAACATTGCTGAAGAGTGGTTATTAATGGATCATCTGCGTCTATTTCCGTTATTTCTAGAGAGGTGAGATTGGGACAGCGAGCGGCAAAAGCAAATGCATCTTTAAACTTGTTAGATATTCTTAACGTCATTAAAGCGGAAGATGAGATACCATAGAAAAAGGGGGCGGCTGTATCATCAGCCATTGCTAGCGGAAGGACGCAATCCAAATCTGTGAGTCCTTTACATTCTTCCAACAGCTTTCTTAATGTCGCTTTATCGATGCCGCTCAAAGCTGTTGGACCGATCCTTTCAATTTTGGGGTAGTGGGCTATCAGTTGATGTAATTCATTGGACGTCAGAGGCTCGTTCGCCTCGATATCCTTTAAATGGGGAGCAAGTTCAGCTAACTTTTTAATCGACACAGGCAGAGAGGGTCGATAAAAGTAGAGGCGTACCAAATCCTTGCCGATTTTTTGCAAAAGTTTCAGACACTCTTTAGGATTGAGAAAGTCGGAAAGCTGGAGTTCGTTCATCGAAAGGTTCTCAGGCACTCGCTCTAATAGTGGAATTAGGAGTTGTTGCGAGGCCAGATATCTGATCACCGGAACTCTAGAAAAACATCTTTCAAAAGGCTCAGCAGTAGCCTCGAAAGGTTTTTCATCTTGGTGTAGCAAATAGGCGATAACATGTGACAGGGTGAGATTGAGAAGCGTCGGAACTTCACAAGGATACCAATAGTCTAGGCGTTTTAAAATCTCCAAAGAAACAGAGGATGCCTTTTGTGGTTGTTTCATCCCATCTGTGCTTTGAGGGACATCCGCTCGATCGGTAATAAACCTATCCGATATTTCCATCGCATGTACTCCTATTTCATTTGATGCCATCAAACTTCAGCACATCTATCGTTAAAAGGAGCGATGGAAGCTAGTAGCAAATTAATTTTTTAATTTAGAAGGATTATTAATTACCTTTTTGATCTTTTCTGAATAATTATTATGAAGATCATATTTTAATTTATAGTTTAATTCAAGAACGGATTCATAAAAATTGCTAGGAGGACTTTGTATATATTAATTAATTATTGATTTCTGCTTCTTTTCTGTAAGAGCGATGTTTCTTCATCCTCATCCACAAAATCGCGAGGCATTTTTTGGCCTTTTTGAGTTTCTTGCTCTGCTCGGCTTCTTTTCTTTAAAGGATGACCAGCAGGTTTTTCTTCTTCCTCACACGTTTCAGAGCGACTTGTTTTTTGCCCTTTTGATTCAGCCTCCTCTGACTTCTTGCCTTCGCCCTTAACGTCTAATTGTTTTTTCAAATCACTGCCATCAGGTTTGCATGGCAAGCTTTTCACAAGCTTATCGTTGATATGTTCGACTTGATATGCTCTGCCGCCAGGAAAAGTGAGTATGCCAAAACCATGTAGCATTCCATTTCGCCACTCTCCTTCATAAGTCTTCCCATTTACCCAACTGTATTTGCCTTTTCCGTGAAACTTCCTATTTTGAAAATCTCCTTCATAACTATCACCATTTACCCAAGTATATTTGCCTTTTCCATGCTTCACTCCATTTTGCCACTGTCCTTCATAAACTTCTCCATTTGGCTTAATTAATTTGCCTTTCCCGTGAAATTTCCCATCTTGAAAATCTCCTTCATAAGCATCTCCGTTTGACTTGATTAATTTGCCTTTTCCATGCTTCTTCTCATTTTGCCAATCCCCTTCATAAGTGTCTCCGTTTCGCATGATTAATTTGCCTTTTCCGTGTGATTTCCCATCTTGAAAATCTCCTTCATAAGTCTCACCATCTGCTATCAATTTGCCTTTACCATGCTGCTTACCTTCTTGCCAATCTCCTTCATAAAAAGTGTCTCCGTTTGCCGTGATTAATTTGCCTTTTCCTTGCGGTTTCCCATTTTGCCAATCTCCTTCATAAGCTCTTCCGTCTGCCCTGATAAAGTTGCCTTTTCCATGCATTTTTCCATCATGATAAGCGCCTTCATAAAAAGTCCCGTCTAACCAAGTGTATTTGCCTTTTCCGTGAAATTCCCCTTCTTGATAATCACCTTCATGACAATCACCATTTGCAAAGATCGTTTTGCCTTTTCCGTGTGATTTCCCATCCTGAAAATATCCTTCATGAGTACTATGTCCTGGTACGGTCAGTTTGCCTTTTCCATGCAGCTTCCCATCTTGAATATCTCCTTCCTGAGTGATACCTGCTGCATTGATTAATTTGCCTTTGCCGTGATGCGATGTATAGTTTTTCACGTAACCTCTAAAAAAGGTTCCATGTCTTAAGTCGTAAAAGGAGACAAATCCATTTTTCAGCTTTAGATTTCGTGGGTTTTTGGTGTTCGCTTTTTCGTTTTGAAATATTAAGGAATTGATTTTATCGCGAAATTCTATCGCTATATCATCAGAAAAACATTTCCAGCCTTTTTCAATATCAAATGAATCGTTCACCGTTAATGCTATATGGCGAAGGTTAGGAAGCTTTTGGCTCATTAGAGCAACGTCGTTATTCGATAGATTTGCTGCAGCAAAATGAGCAACTTTTAGATTGGGTATCCAAGAGACAAGTTGAACAAGATCTGCTCCAGAAATCTGGCTACAATTAAACAAACGAAGCTGTTTCAAACCTCGTCCTAATTGTGCTATGATGTGAAGGGATGTATTAGTGATAGATCTAAGTGAAAGGTGAACAAGAGATTTCCTCGACTTTTCTAAAAGGCTTTGGAGCACCTTATCATTGCAGTTTCCATCACTAACTATATGAACCTTTTTGAGCATAACAGCCTCAAAAAGTCTTATCAAAGCGGCACTTTCAAACGTAGGCGTTGAGCATGCAAGCATTACTAATTTGTTGCAATGCGTAACAATCCTATCAAGGTCTGTATCGTTAGCTAATCCGCCACCCAACTTTATGGATTCTAGAGAAGCTCCGGAAAGCTCTAAACATCTGTGAAAACTTGCCCTATTGCGTGCGTCATAAGTAATAGATCTTATGTTTTGTTTTGTTTCAAAGAATGTTTTGGTAGATTGTTGCTCAAGACCAGTCAATGTCATCCATATGTCCGCATTGGGAAAAGTAACAGAGAAACATTTCTGTATTAAAGCTACGTTTCCGATAGCCTTTGTAATTTTTTCAAAAATTGTAAAATTAGGAGTAGTTGGTCCTTCATTCGGATCTTCTGTTTTCATCTTGTCTGTTTTTATAAATACAGGTAGTGACAATACCGTGAGTTTGGAACATTGTTGAAGAGTGGTCCTTAATGGGTCATTGGCATCCATTGTAGTTATTGCCAGAGATGTGAGATTGGGACAGCGTGTGACAAAGCCAAATGCATCCTCAACCACATTTGAAATCCTTAATTTTCTTAAAGACGAAGAAAAGATGTCTTTGAGAGATACATGTGCCGTTGGCATGTCGTGCGGAGGAACGTAATTCAAATCTGTGAGTTCCGTACATGTTTGCAACAGTTCTCTTAATGTCGCTGAATCGATGGCTCTCAAGGCTGTTGGACCGATCCTTTGGATATTGGGATAATGCTTCATCAATTGACGTAATTCATCGGCAGTCAGAGGCTGGTTCACCTCAATATCCGTTAAATTTGGAGCCAGCTTTGCTAAATTTTCTATAGACAAAGAGGGCCGATAAAAGTAGAGGAGGGACAAATTCTTGCCAAATTTTTGCAAAAGATACAGGCACTCTTCAGGATTGAGAAATTCGGAAAGTTGGAGTTTGCTCATCGAAAGGGTCTCAGGCACTCGCTTTAATAGTGGAATTAGGAGTTGTTGCGAGGCCAGATATCTGATCACCGGAATTCTAGAAAAACATCTTTGAAAAGGCTCAGCAGGAGCCTCGAGGGGTTTTTCTTCTTGGCGTGGCAAACAGGCGATGACATGTGACAGGGCGAGATTGAGAAGCGTGGGAACTTCACAGGGATGCCAATAGTCTAGGCGCTTTAAAATCTCCAAAGAAACAGATGATTCCTTTTGTGGCTGTTGCATCCCATCGGCGCCTTGAGGAACATCCGCCCCAACGGTTATAAATCTGTCCGATACTTCCATCGCATTTACTCCTAACCGAGAGTTCTTCGGGAATTTATGTTTGTGGAGATACCTCGAATGAGGTTAAGTAAAAGGCTAACAGGTTATGCATCGTGGAAGCAAGAAATTAATTATTCATTTCTACTTCTTTTCTGTAAGAGTATTGTTTCTTCATCCTCATTCACAAAATCGCGAGGCGTTTTTTGGCCTTTTCGAGTTTCTTGCTCTGCTCGGCTTCTTTTCTTTAAAGGATGACCATCAGGTTTTTCTTCTTCCTCACGCGTTTCAGAGCAACTTGTTTTTTGCCCTTTTGATTCAGCCTCCTCTGACTTCTCTGACTTCTTACCTTCGCCCTTACCTTCAATTAATTGTTTTTTCAAATCACTGCCATCAGGGTTGCACGGTAAGCTTTTCACAAGCTTATCGTTGATATGTTCGACTTCATATGCTCTGCCGTCAGGAAAAGTGAGTATGCCAAAACCATGTAACATTCCATTTTGCCACTCTCCTTCATAAGTTTTCACATTTGACCAAGTGTATTTGCCTTTTCCGTGAAACTTCCCATCTTGAAAATCTCCTTCATAACTATCACCATCTGCCCAAGTGTATTTGCCTTTTCCATGCTTGATTCCATTTTGCCACTCTCCTTCATAAGCTTCTCCGTTTGGCTTGATTAATTTTCCTTTTCCGTGAAATTTCCCATCTTGAAAATCTCCTTCATAAGTCTTCCCATTTGCCCAATTGTATTTGCCTTTTCCATGCTTCCTCCCATAAGGATTACCAGCAGGTTTTTCTGTTTCCTCACGCATTTCAGAGCGACTTGTTTTTTGCCCTTTTGATTCAGCCTCCTCTGACTTCTTGCCTTCGCGCTTAACATCAAAAAATTGTTTTTCCCACGCAATAGCTTCAGTGTTGCGTGACAAGATTTTCACAAACATATTGTTGACGAATTCGACTTCATATGCACTGCCATCAGGCAAAGTTTGTGTGCCAAAACCATGCTTCATTCCATTTTGCCAATCTCCTTCATAAGTGGCTCCGTTTGGCATAATTAATTTGCCTTTTCCATGCGGCATCCCATTTTGCCAATCTCCTTCATAAGTCTCACCATTCACCGCGATCAATTTGCCTTTTCCATGCGATTTCCCATCTTGATAATCTCCTTCATAAGTCTCACCATTTATCATGAATTTGCCTTTTCCGTGGAACTTCCCATCTTGATGATCTCCTTCATAAGTGGCTCCGTTTGGCATAATTGATTTACCTTTTCCTTGCGGTTTCCTATCTTGAAAATCTCCTTCATAAGTGCTTCCGTCTGCCATGATTAATTTGCCTTTTCCATGCTCCTTACCATTTTGCCAATCTCCTTCATAAGTGGCTCTGTTTGGCATAATGTTTTTGCCTTTTCCATGCGGCAGCCCATCTTGAAAATCTCCTTCATAAGTCTCACCACTCACCACGATTAATTTGCCTTTTCCGTGGAACTTCCCATCTTGAAAATCTCCTTCATAAGTGCTTCCGTCTGCCATGATTAATTTGCCTTTTCCTTGCGGCCGCCCATCTTGAAAATCTCCTTCATAAGTGCTTCCGTCTGTCATGATTAATTTGCCTTTACCGTGATGAAAAAACCCGTTTTTCATGTAACCTCTAAAAAAGATTCTGTTTCTTGAATCATTAAAGGAGACAAATCCATTTTTCAGCTTTTGATTTCGTGGGTTTTTGGTGTTTGCTTTTTCGTTTTGAAATATCAAGGTCCTATTATTAAATAATTCTATTACTATATCATCAGAAAAACATTTCCAGCCTTTTTCGATATCAAATAAATCGTTCACAAAGAAGGCTACACGGCGCAGGTTAGGAAGCCCTTGGCTAATTTGAGCAACGTCGTCATTTGATAGATTGCCGAATCCAGCAACTTTTAAATTGGGTGTCCAGAGGACAAGTTGAACAAGATCAGCTCCTAAAATCTGGTCGCAACCAAGTAAAATCAGCTTTTTCAAACCGCTCCCTAATTGTGCTATGATGCGGAGCGACTCATTAGTGATAGGGCAATGCTGTATTTTGAGGTGAACAAGAGATTTTCCCGACTTTCCTAAAAGACTTTGGACTACCCGATCATTGCAGTTTTCTGTATCTAATATCTCAACCTTTTTAAGCACAATAGCCTTAAAAAGGCTTATCAGAGCGGCATTTTCAAACGCAGGCCTTACGCATGCAAACCTTTCTAACTTTTTGCAATGCGTAATAATCCCATCAATTTCTATATCGCTAGCTGCTCCGGCTGACCAGCCTAAATCTATAGATTCTAGAGCAGATCCGGAAAACTCTAAACATCTTTGAAAATTTGCCTTATTGTGTGAGAAAAATTTGACATAACTAATCCATCTTACATTTTGTTTTGTTTCAAAGAATGTTTTGGTAAATTGCGGTTCAATTCCAAGCAATTTCATCCATATTTCCGCATTGGGGAAAGTAACAGAGAAACATTTCTGTATTAAAGCTACGTTCCCGGTAACTTTTGAAATGTTATCAAAAGTTGTAAAATTAGGAGTAGCTGGTCCTTCGTTCGGGTCATCTGTTTTCATCTTGTCTGTTTTTATATTTACAGGTAACGATAATTCAGTGAGTTTGGAACATTGTTGAAGAGTGGATCTTAATGGGTCATTGACATCTATATTAGTTATTGCCAGAGATGTGAGATTGGGACAGCGTGTGATAAAGCCAAATGCATCCTCAACCACATTTGAAATCCTTAATTTTCTTAAAGACGAAGAAGAGATGTCTTTGAGGGATATATGTTCTGTCGGCATGTCGTGCGGAGGAACGTAATTCAAATCTGTGAGTGCCGTGCATGTTTGCAACAGTTCTCTTAATGTGGCTGAATCGATGCCTCTCAAGGCTGTTGAACCGATCCTTCGGATGTTGGGATAATGGTTCATCAATTGACGTAATTCATCGGCAGTCAGAGGCCCGTTCACCTCGATATCCGTTAAATTGGGCGCCAGCTTTGCTAAATTTTCTATAGACAAAGCGGACCGATAAAAGTAGAGGCGGGACAAATTCTTGCCAAAAGTTTGCAAAAGTTTCAGACACTCTTCAGGATTGAGAAATTCAGAAAGTTTTAGTTTGCTCATCGAAAGGGTTTCAGGCACTCGCTTTAATAGTGGAATTAGAAGTTGTTGCGAGGCCAGATATCTGATCACCGGAACTCTAGAAAAACATCTTTGAAAAGGCTCGGCAGGAGCCTCGAAGGGTTTTTCATCTTGGTGTAGCAAATAGGCGATGACATGCGAAAGCGCGAGATTGAGAAGCGTGGGAACTTCACAGGGATGCCAATAGTCTAGGCGTTTTAAAATCTCCAAAGAAACAGATGATGCCTTTTGTGGCTGTTGCCTCCCATCCGTGCCTTGAGGGATATCCGCTCGATCGGCAATAAATCTTTCCGATACTTGCATCGCATTTACTCCTATTTCATTTGATACCATCAAACTTCAGCACGTCAATCGTTAAAATGGGAGATGGAAGCTTAATAGCAAATTAATTTTTAAATTAGAAGGATCGTTAATTAACCTTTGATCCTTTCTGAATAATTGTTGTTATGATGATATTTTCATTCATGGATTAACTCAAGAAGAGAGTCATAAAAAAATCAATAGGAAGTACTTTGTGTATATAAATTAATTATTCATTTCTACTTCTTTTCTGTAAGAGTAATGATTCTTCCTCCTCTTCCACAAAAACGCGAGGCATTTTTTGGCCTTTTCGTGTTTCTTGCTCTGCTTCTTTTCTTTAGAGGATTACCGTCAGCTTTTTCTTCTTCCTCACGCATTTCAGAGCGACTTGTTTTTTGCCCTTTTGATTCAGCCTCCTCTGACTTCCTTGGCTCCTTGCCTTCGCCCTCAACCTCAATTAATTGTTTTTTCAAATCACTACCATCAGGGTTGCACGGCAAGCTTTTCACAAGCTTATCATTGATATGTTCGACTTCATATACGCTGCCATCAAGAAAAGTTAATATGCCAAAACCATGTAACATTCCATTTTGCCACTCTCCTTCATAAGTCATACCATTTGCACAAGTGTATTTGCCTTTTCCGTGAAACTTCCCATCTTGATAATTTCCTTCATAACTATCACCATGTGCCCAAGTGCATTTGCCATTTCCATGCTTCATTCCATTTTGCCAATCTCCTTCATAAGTATCTCCTGCTGCATTGATTAATTTGCCTTTGCCGCGATACGGCATATCGTTTTTCACGTAACCTCTAAAAAAGATTCCATTTCTTAAGTCGTTAAAGCAGATAAATCCATTTTTCAGCCATAGATTTCGTGGGTTTTTGGTGTTTGCTTTTTTGTTTTGAAATATCAAGCAATCTTTATCATGAAATTCTATCGCTATATCATCAGAAAAACACTTCCCCCCTTTTTCGATATCAAATGAATCGTTCACTGCGAAGACTACACGGCGAAGGTTAGGAAGCCTTTGGCTCATTAGAGCAACGTCGTCATTTGATAGATTGTTACCAAATAAAGCAACTTTTAGATTGGGTGTCCCGAGGACAAGTTGAACAAGATCGGCTCCTAAAATCTGGTCGCAATCACGCAAATCCAGCTTTTTCAAACCTCTCCCAAATTGTGCTATGATGCGAAGCGACTGATTAGTGATAGGACCATCGCTTATTTTGAGGTGAACAAGAGATTTTCCCGACTTTTCTAAAAGACTTTGGACCGCCTGATCATTGCAGTTTCCCCCACCTAACATCTCAACCTTTTTAAGCACAGTAGTCTTAAAAAGGCTTATCAGAGCGCCACTTTCAAACGCAGGCCTTGCGCATGCAAGCCTTTCTAATTTTTTGCAATGCGAAATAATCCCATCAATTTCTATATCGCTAGCTGCGTCTGACCGGCCTAAGTCGATAGATTCTAGAGAAGCTCCGGAAAACTCCAAACATCTTTGAAAATCTGCCTTATCGTCTGAGTAAAATCCGACATAACTAATAGATCTTATGTTTTGTTTTGTTTCAAAGAATGTTTTGGTAAATTGATTTCCAAATAATTTCATCCATATTTCCGCATTTGGGAAAGTAACAGAGAAGCATTTCTGTATTAAGGCTGCGTTCCCCGTAACCCTTGAAATTTTATCAAAAGTTGTAAAATTAGGATTAGTTGGTTCTGCTATCACCCTGTCTGTTTTTACAAATAAAGGTAACGACAATTCAGTGAGGTTGGAACATTGCTGTAGAGTGGTCCTTAATGGGTCATTGACATCTATTGCAGTTATTTCCAGGAATGTGAGATTGGGACAGCGTGTGGCAAAGCCAAATGCATCCTCAACCGCATTTGAAATCCTTAATTTTCTTAAAGACAAACAAAAAATATCTTTGAGGGATACAAGTGCTGTTGGCATGTCATACGGAGGATCGTAATCCAAATCTGTGAGTTCCGCGCATGTTTGCAACAGTTCTCTTAATGCAGCTGAATCGATGGCTCTCAAGGCTGTTGGACCAACCCTTTGGATGTTGGGATAATGGCTCATCAATTGACGTAATTCATCGCCAGTCAAAGGCTCATTCGCCTCGATATCCTTTAAATTGGGAGCTAGCTTTGCTAAATTTTCTATAGACAAAGAGGACCGATAAAAGTAGAGGCAGGACAAATTCTTGCCAAAAGTTTGCAAAAGATACAGGCATTCTTCAGGATTAAGAAATTCGGAAAGTTTTAGTTTGCTCATCGAAAGGGTCTCAGGCACTCGCTTTAATAGTGGAATTAGGAGTTGTTGCGAGGCCAGATATCTGATCACCGGAACTCTAGAAAAACATCTTTGAAAAGGCTCAGCAGGAGCCTCGAAAGGTTTTTCATCTTGGTGTAGCAAATAGGCGATGACATGTGACAGGGCGAGATCGAGAAGCGTGGGAACTTCACAACGATTCCCATAGTCCAGACGTTTTAAAATCTCCAAAAAAACAGAGGATGCGTTTAGTGGCTGTTGCATCCCATCGGTGCCTTGAGAGACATCCTCTCGATCGGCAATAAATCTTTCCGATACTTGCATCGCATTTACTCCTATTTCATTTGATACCACCAAACTTCTTCACGTCTATTGTTAAAAAGGGCGATGAAAACTTAATAGCAAATTAATTTTTAAATCAGAAGAATCATTAATTAAATTTTTTGATCCTTTCTGAATAGTTATTATTAAGATCATATTTTCATTCATAGATTAACTCAAGAAGAGAGTCATAAAAAAATTAATAGGAAGGACTTTGTGTATTACTATACCGAGTGCTTCTCCGGAATTTATATTTGTGGAGATACCTCTATAGAGTTAAGTGAAAGGCTAACAGGTTATGCATCGTGGAAGCAAGAAATTAATTATGCATTTCTACTTCTTTCCTGTAAGAGTAACGATTCTCCCTCCTCTTCCACAAAATTGCGAGGCGTTTTTTGGCATTTTTGAGTTTCTTGCTCTGCTCGGCTTCTTTTCTTTAAAGGATGACCATCAGGTTTTTCTTCTTCCTCACGCGTTTCAGAGCAACTTGTTTTTTGCCCTTTTGATTCAGCCTCCTCTGACTTCTCTGACTTCTTACCTTCGCCCTTACCTTCAATTAATTGTTTTTTCAAATCACTGCCATCAGGGTTGCACGGTAAGCTTTTCACAAGCTTATCGTTGATATGTTCGACTTCATATGCTCTGCCGTCAGGAAAAGTGAGTATGCCAAAACCATGTAACATTCCATTTTGCCACTCTCCTTCATAAGTTTTCACATTTGACCAAGTGTATTTGCCTTTTCCGTGAAACTTCCCATCTTGAAAATCTCCTTCATAACTATCACCATCTGCCCAAGTGTATTTGCCTTTTCCATGCTTGATTCCATTTTGCCACTCTCCTTCATAAGCTTCTCCGTTTGGCTTGATTAATTTTCCTTTTCCGTGAAATTTCCCATCTTGAAAATCTCCTTCATAAGTCTTCCCATTTGCCCAATTGTATTTGCCTTTTCCATGCTTCCTCCCATAAGGATTACCAGCATGTTTTTCTGTTTCCTCACACATTTCAGAGCGACTTGTTTTTTGCCCTTTTGATTCAGCCTCCTCTGACTTCTTGCCTTCGCCCTTAACATCAAAAAATTGTTTTTCCCGCGCAATAGCTTCAGTGTTGCGTGACAAGATTTTCACAAACATATTGTTGACGAATTCGACTTCATATGCACTGCCATCAGGAAAAGTTTGTGTGCCAAAACCATGCTTCATTCCATTTTGCCAATCTCCTTCATAAGTGTCGCCATTTGCATGAATATATTTGCCTTTTCCATGCTTCTTACCATCTTGACAATCTCCTTCATAAGTGTTTCCTACTGCATCGATCAATTTGCCTTTTCCATGCCTCATTCCATCTTGATAATCTCCTTCATAAATTGCTCCACTTGCATGAATATATTTGCCTTTTCCATGCTGCTTACCATCTTGATAATCTCCTTCATAAATTGCTCCACTTGCATGAATATATTTGCCTTTTCCATGCTGCTTACCATCTTGAAAATCTCCTTCATAAGTGTTTCCTACTGCATCGATCGATTTGCCTTTGCCGCAACGCGGAATCCCGTTTTTCATGTAACCTCTAAAAAAGATTCCGTTTCTTGAGTCATTAAGGCTGACAAATCCATTTTTCAGCTCTCGATTTGGTGGGTATTTGGTGTTCGCTTTTTCGTTTTGAAATATCAAGGAACGATTATCATAAAATTCTATTGCTATATCATCAGAAAAACATTTCCAGCCTTTTTCGGTATCAAATGAATCGTTCACACGGAAGGCTACATGGCGAAGATTAGGAAGCCTTTGGCTTATTAGAGCAACGTCGTCATTTGATAGATTGTTACCAAATAAAGCGACTTTTAGATTGGGTGTCCCGAGGACAAGTTGAACAAGATCATCTCCTAAAATCTGATCGCGACCAGACAAAATCAGCTTTTTCAAACCTCTCCCTAATTGTGCTATGATGCGAAGCGACTCATTAGTGATAGGGCAATCGTCTATTCTGAGTTGAACAAGAGATTTTCCCGACTTTTCTAAAAGACTTTGGATAACCTCATCATTACAGTTTCCCACATCAGATAAATAAACCTTTTTGAGCATAGTAGCCTTAAAAAGTCTTATCAGAGCGGCACTTTCAAACGCAGGCCTTGCGCATGCAAGCCTTTCTAATTTTTTGCAATGCGCAACAATCTTATCAAAATCTGTATCGTTAGCTTTTCCGTTTAATGTTATAGATTCCAGAGAAGCTCCGGAAAGCTCTAAACATTTGTGAAAACTTGCCGTATCTTGTGAGTCAAATTTTGCATAACGAATAGATCTTATGTTTTGTTTTGTTTCAAAGAATGTTTCGGTAAATTGTGGTTCATTTCCATTCAAGTTCATCCATATTTCCGCATTTGGGAAAGTAACAGAGAAGCATTTCTGTATTAAAGCGACGTTGCCGGTAACCTTTGTAATTTTATCAAAAGTTGTAAAATTAGGAGTAGTTGGTTTTTCGTTCGTGTCATCTGTTTTCATCCCGTCTATTTTTACAGGTAGCGACAATTCAGTGAGTTTGGAACATTGTTGAAGAGTGGTCCTTAATGGGTCATTGACATCCATTTTAGTTATTGCCAGAGATTTGAGATTGGGACAGCGTGTGACAAAACCAAATGCATCCTCAACTGCATTTGAAATCCTTAATTTTCTTAAAGACGAAGAAAAGATGTCTTTGAGGGATACATGTGCTGTTGGCATGTCGCGCGGGGGAACGTAATCCAAATCTGTAAGTTCCGAACATGTTTGCAACAGTTCTCTTAATGTGGCTGAATCAATGCCTTTCAAAGCTGTTGGACCGATCCTTTGGATGTTGGGATAATGGTTCATCAATTGACGTAATTCATCGGCAGTCAGAGGCTGGCTCACCTCGATATCCCTTAAATTGGGAGCCAGCTTAGCTAACTCCTCTATCGACAGCTGGAGAGAGGGCCGACAAAAGTAGAGGCGATGCAAATTCTTGCCAAAAGTTTGCAAAAGATACAGGCACTCTTTAGGATTAAGAAATTCGGAAAGCTGGAGTTTGCCCATCGAAAGATCGGCAGGCACTCGCTTTAATAGTGGAATTAGGAGTTGCTGCGATGCCAGATACCTGATCACCGGAACTCTAGAAAAACATCTTTGAAAAGGGTCAGGAGGAGCCTCGAAGGGTTTTTCATCTTGGTGTGGCAAATTGGCGATGACATGTGACAGGGCGAGATTGAGAAGCGTGGGAACTTCACAGGGATGCCAATAGTCTAGGCGCTTTAAAATCTCCAAAGAAACAGATGATTCCTTTTGTGGCTGTTGCATCCCATCGGTGCCTTGAGGAACATCCGCCCCAGCGGTCATAAATCTATCCGATACTTCCATCGCATTTACTCCTATTTCATTTGATACCATCAAACTTCAGCACACCTATCGTTAAAAAGGGCGATGGAAGCTTAGTAGCAAATTATTTTTAAATTAGAATGATTATTAACTTTTTTGATCATTTCTAAATAGTTGTTGTTAACAACATATTTTCATTCATAGATTAATTCAAGCTGAAAAAAATGTTGTACTGCGGCAGCAGTACATTAATATATGAAGTACTGCTGCCGCACATATGCATTAAGCTAAGCGTAAAAGCTTAACGTGGAGACGGTTAGTCGATGAGACGTGGAGAGAGCTTAACCCAATCACCTTTTGTCTCTCTCTGTGCTCTCTGTGTGCTCTGTGGTTGATATTTAACCACAGAGTACACAGAGAGCACAGAGATAGACCAAAGGTGAGATGTCGTTAGAACTAGAATATATGTTCGCTATATTGACGACTGGGAAAAAATTGGGAAAGCCCGTGGAGAATTTTTTAAAACCATTTTACCCGCAACAAGCATGGTTGAAGTTAGTCGATTGATTTCGAAAAAAATCTTAGTAGAAATCGAAGCCGATGCTTATATTCAAGATGAGTGCGATAAATAAATTTTTTTTTACAATTTTTTGATCGAAGTACAGGTTCTATTGGGAAGAATTACTCATACCACGCTAAAGTTTTGTTTACAAATATTTTCGAATTTTAATTTTGCAATTTTTAATAAAATTAATTCTATTTTCTAGTTCTTTTAAAAAACTGCACAACTAATCCATTTTCTATTTTCAAACTTATTATTCTAGAAATGGAAAATAATTGACAGAATCTATGCTTATTCGTAACGTCAAAATATTTTTTATATTAATCAGAGATAATGATCCTATAACAATCATCATAAGATAACAGAATTTATGAGTTTCCCATCGCGAAGTCCCCATCTTCATTCTTCCCCGTCAGATCAGAAAACGGTTCATTCTTCCCAAATTGGATCGCAGAATGATTCTGAAGACGTTGTTCGAAGAAAGCATTCGAGAACGGAAAGGCATGAAAAAGAAGAAATCATTGACACAGCTGCTAAAAAAGCCCTTCATAGAGAAATCAAGCATGAGCCAAAACGTCAGAAAAGCATTTCTGCTCGTCATTCAGGAAAAGAAACTCATATCTATCCCCCATTAAAAAAAGAAGCTATTGATGCGCCCAAACTGCAAGAGTCTCCGCGACGAGATTGCATGCACGACTCATTTTCAAAAGGAGAATGTTCACGCAAAAGAAAGCGCGAACTTTCCACAAACTTAGGCTCCTCTTGTCCTCCTAAGAAAAGGATGTCAACGAGTTTTGATAGCAAATTGGCATTGTCATGCCATTCAAAAGATCGCTTAATCGCTTTAAAAAATGAAGAAAAAGTAAGAAGAATTGCTGGGCAACCATTTTCTGATGTAAGGAGCAGCACTCGTTCTGATCCCCGTCTCGCTTTGTACAATCAGAATCTTGCATTTGCAGCCAAAAGCGGAAATACTAAAAAAGCAAAAGAAATATTTATGCAGGCGGTGAAGAATGGATTAACGCCTGATACATATACTTATAATTCTCTTATCCAAGCATTTGTGAAAAGACGTAAGTCAAAAAAAGCTGTCATGATTTTTAAAGCAATGAAGAAAACGAGCGTACGCCCCAATATCGTCACATTTACGACGCTTTTAAATCTCTATGTCATATTAGAAGATAAACGGAAGGCATATCAAATTTGGAAAAAGATGAAACTAGCAGGCATTGCGCCCAGCTATTATTCATATACAACCCTTTTAAGACTCTGTGTCAATATAAGAGACCCTCTGAAAGCACGAAAGATATGGAAGAAAATGAAGCGTGATGAAATTAAACCCGATACAATGGCATATAGCATCTTATTCAATCTTTTTACTAAGTTAGAAAATGAAAAGGAGGTGTGGAAGATATGGAAGGAGATGAAAAAAGAGAAAATTACACCCGATATGATCATCTGCAGCATACTTTCCGATTTCTATGTCAAAAGAGAAAATAGTCGAAAAGTACATGTGATATGGGAAACAATAAAGGCGAAAAAAATTAAACTTGATACTTTCTCGTTCAATATTCTGTTAAGTCATTACGCCAAAATAGGAGATGGCCAAAAAGTAATGGAGATATGGCAAGAGATGAACCGCCAAAGAATTAATCCCGATAACTGCACATTCAGCCATCTCTTGCAGTTCTATATAAGGCAAAATAATGTCCTAAAAACGGAACAATTATGGCGAGAGATGAAACTAATTGGAGTTATACCTGATCAAATCACGTATACAATCCTTTTAAATTTTTATATTAAGTTAGAAGAGCTCAAAATGGTGCAAGAAATATGTCAAGAAATGAAAGAAAATCGTATTAAACTTGATCTTAGGTTATATACCACTCTTTTAATGCTTTATGTTAAGCTGGAAAAATTCCCAGAAGCATGTGACATATGGAAAAGGATGAGACGAGATAGTATTCAACTCGATGAGATAGTATATAACATTCTTATGAATCTCTGCGTCAAATTAGAAAAGGACCAAAGAATGGAGAAATTATGGGAAGAGATGAAAAAAGCCGGCGTTAAGCCCAGTATAATCACATATACTACCCGCTTAAATCTCTACGTCAAACTGAAAGATTCCAAAAAAGTGCATTCCATATTGCAAGAGATGGAAAAAGATGGCGTTGCACTTAATCTTATGACATATAACACACTTTTGAATCTTTGCTGCGTGTTAGCAGATGCCTCAAAAGCAGAGAGCGTATTCCAAGAGATGAAAAATGTTGGTATTGAACCCGATACTGTGACATATAGCACTCTTTTTAAACTCTATGACAAGTTAGAAAATTTTCAAAAAATTGAACAACTAAACGAAGAGATGCAACAAACAGGGATTCAAGCCGATGAGGTCATCTATTCCACCCTTTTACACCTCCACGCAAAGCGAGGAAATGTTCAAGAAGTGGAACAACTTTGTCAACGGATGAAAGAAGCTGGAATGATATTTGATGTCATTACTATTCACATACTGATCAATTTGTATTTTAAACAAAATCAAATTGATCAGGCCGCGGCATTATTTACTTCTGTTGCTCATTTATATCCTTTAAAAGAAGAAGAAGGAATTGATTTATTAGATTGCCATAACCTTCCGTATGGAGCTGCTTGCATGATGGTTGAAAAGTATCTTAAATCTCAAAGACTTGGTTCTTCTTTCATTATTGTCACAGGAGTTGGATATCATTCCAAGAAGCCCGAACTCTTCCAAATGCAAAAAACAATCCAAGCCTTTTTGCAAGAATTTTATCCAATGATTGATTCTCAAAAAGGAATCAATGAGGGAAAACTATATTGTCAAATCAAGTCAGTAAACTTGCCCATATGATTGACTGACACAAAAGATTTGACTATTTAATCGATCTTTCTTAACAAGAGACATCAACAAGGCCCCGCTCGACTCATGGAATTCTTAAGCTATTCTAAAGGATTGATAATAGGAGTTATCTTCTTACTTTCCAGCTGTTGCATCTCCATGCCAAAATATCAGCAAACAAAACTCTTGTCTCCTCCAATTTCGCTGGAAAATAGTCTTGAAGAAAGTTTGGACACAGACTTTTTTGCAGTAGGTGATTGGCCTCCCCCCAATTGGTGGATAATGTTTGAATCTGATGATCTCAATGCACTCATTGAAAACGCACTTGTGCAAAACCCTTCGTTGAAAGAAGCGGAAAGCCGTATCGAAACTGCCTTACAGATCGCAAAAAAAGCTCGTTCTAAGCTTTTTCCTTGGATTTTTTTTAAAGTCACAGATCAGTGGGAACATCTAAGCAAAAATGGTCTTTACCGCGCCTTTAATCCATTGCTCCCGCTGAATAGCAACTTGATAGATATAGATTTTACACTTAACTATGATATCGATTTTTGGGGAAAATTCCACAATCTATTTTATGCCGCACTTGGAAGAAAAAAAGCCCAAGAAGCGGAAGCTGCAGAAGTTGCTATTGTGATCGCAGCATCTTTGACTCGAGCATTCTTCGCTTTAAAAACAAACTTAATTAAAAAGATGCTTTATGCAGAACTCTATGAGGTACTCTCTGCAACATTTGCTCTGCAAAATCAACTTAAACAAAGCGCTCTCCTTTCAGTGCTCCCCTCCCTTTTTACTCAGGAAAATCTTGGTGAAATCCAAAAGATAATAGAAGGGCTTGATGCAGAGATCGCGGGAAATAAACACCTGATTAATGTTTTAGCAGGGTTTGGACCCGATACTCCTCTTGAGATTGATGTCAGCCTAAGTCCTCTGCCCGAACGATTATGCCTACCCTGCGACTTGTCGGCTAACCTTTTGTCCAGAAGGCCCGATCTAATGGCATTGATTTGGCAGGCAAAAGCACTGGCCCATGACGTTGGGGCAGCAATCGCTGATTTTTATCCAGATGTCAATCTTTCCGCTTTGATTGGGGTTGAAAGTTTGCGAGTGGCTCATCTTTTTGATCTGGGAAGTGTTACAGGGTTAGTCAAACCTGCTCTTCGATTACCGATCTTTACCGCGGGTGATATTGAAGCAAACGTCGACGCTACAAAAAGTGAATTTTACACAGCGATTTTTGCCTATAATCAAAGATTGTTAACCAGTGCTCAAGAGGTCGCAGATGCTTTATCGATAGGAAAATCAGTTTTCCAACAAAAACAAGAGCAACAAGTTATTTTAGAAAGCGTAGAAAGTCGAGTGGCACTCATCCAAATGCGGAAAACGTCTGGATTGGATAACGCTTTTGATCTTTATCTTGTTCTTCAAGACTTAATTCAGAAAAAAATTGAAGATGTTGAACTCACATATATGCAATATGTCGTGTCAGTGCAATTGATTGAAGCTTTAGGGGGAGGCTTTTTTGCAGACCAAATTCCTTTATCCAAAGAAGGGAGCTGCAATGAATAACGACCCGGAAAAACCTCGACGAAAAAGAGTTGCATGGCTTTATTGGAGCATTATCTTAGCCCTTTTTTGTGCAGCAGCTTTGTTTTGGTTTTTCTATCTGAGATTTCACGAATATACCACCGATGCATACGTACAAGGCAACCAGGTTTTCATTACACCGCTCATTCCGGGTTTCATTACAGCTATCCACTCGGATGACACGTTTCGTGTAAAAAAAGGACAGCTGCTCGTGGAATTAGATGCAACAGATGCACGCATACAATCCGAGAACAATAAGAAAAGACTCTCACAGATCGTCCGCGAAGTGTGCCAATCGTTCCACCAAGTTTTTGTATATCGAGCCGAACTGGAAGTTAGAAAAGCCGATTTGATTCGTGCTATTCAAGACTATCAACATCGTCTTGGTGTTCTGGGTGTTGAAGGAGTTTCCCTAGAAGACTATGAGCATGCTGTTGCAGCTTACAGGGAAAGCTTTTATTCCTTGGAAATGACGTTTAGACTTTATGATCGAGCCCTTTCGCTCGTACAAGGAACGACCATAAAAGACCATCCCCTTGTCCAAGCTTCTGCTGCAGATTATACCAACTCTTGGGTGCAAGCTTATCGGACGAAAATCTATGCGCCCGTTGATGGTATTGTTGCGCAAAGAACAATTCAAGTCGGAATGTGGGTACCTTCAGGTCAGCCGTTGATGAGTGTGATTCCATTAGATCAAATCTGGGTTAACGCAAACTATAAAGAAACTCAATTAAGCAAGATGCGAATCGGGCAAAATGTCACCTTGACATCCGACCTCTATGGATATGATGTTGTTTTCCATGGTGTGATCGTCGGACTTCCAGCTGCTGCTGGAAATGCTTTTTCACTCTTGCCTCCTCAAAATCTTTCCGGCAACTGGATTAAAATTGTCCAGCGCTTACCAGTCCGTGTGCAGTTAGATGAAAATGAGTTAGCCAACTATCCTTTGCGGATCGGACTTACAATGGAAGCAACTGTAGACTTACAGGACCAAAGCGGACTCTTAGTACCCAACAATTTTGACGGTCCAACCTATCAAACCACGATTTTCGAAAACGAGGAAAAAGGAGTTCGAGAAGCCATCGAGCAAATCATCAACGAAAATATCGATCCTACGTTATTGCGTTATCGCGACGAGCCCCTTTATATAGAGAGTACGAATACCTTTGAATCGTTGATCGCCGAATGTGGTGAAATGCCTGGTATCCAATGAAACAAACAGGAACAAACCTTCTATTTTTTAATGCCTTTTGTGTCCTATTTTTGGTCGTCTTCAATTTTACCATCACTATCCTAGGATCGATCTATGTTGTTGGGGATCTGGGCGGCAATAATGATATAACGACCTATACGATCGTGTTCTATACTTTGGGAAATGCTCTAGGAATTCCTCTAGGCAAGCCTCTTTCTGAATGGATCGGTCTTCGCGAAGCACTCGTCCTATGCCTCATTTTATTTGGAATTTTTACTTGGCTTTGCGCACGAGCGCCCAATTTTCCTATTTTTTTGATCTTCAGGTTTTTACAAGGACTTTCGGCAGGGAGCTTCTATATCTATGTTGATAGAATCCTGGTTGATTTAGCGCCCGAAAATAAAGAACGCCTTTTCATCAGTCTACAATTGACCATTATCTCCATGGTCCCTGTCTTTGGAGCTTCCATTGGTGGTTGGATCTCCTATGATTACCATTGGCGCATGCTATTTTATATGGAATTACCTTTGATTCTTTATTTAACAATCTATTTCTTTTTTCAATTGAAAAAGTACAACATCGTTTATACGACTACTCCCTTTGATACAGTTGGTTATATTTTTTATTTCATCGGAATATTCTGTTTGAGCTTTGTTTTGACTACCGGTCAGGAATTAGACTGGTTCCGTTCCCCTATAGTTGTTCGGCTTACAGCCATAGGTGTTCCTTCTCTAATTTTCTTTATCCTGTGGGAATTGATTCATCCTTATCCTATCCTCAATTTGAGACTATTTAGGAAACCCATCTTAAGCTATGCCATTATCAATCTCGCACTCCTTTTCGCTATTTACTTTGGCATCATCGTTCTCCTTGCGCTTTGGCTGTCATTGTATGTCAATTATACTCCGCTATGGATTGCCGTTCTCATGGGCTATATGACACTTGCCGGTCTTATCCCAAGCATTCTCCTGAATATTGAATACGCTAAAACCGACAGCCGCATACCGCTTGCCATTGCGATCATTTTTCTCGCCTGGTCGAGTTTCCACACCGCGACTTTTGACGTAGACATCAATTTCGGACGGATAGCTTTTTCGAGGGTATTGGCGGGAGTTGGCTTGGTGCTTTTTGCCATTCCTCTTACCAGACTTATCTATAACTCTTTTTCATCTGATAAATTGCTGGATCTCCTCGCAATTGTACAATCAACACGTGCTCTAGCCGGCGGTTTAGGAGCAGCATTATTTAGAATTTTATGGCAGCGACGCCAAGTCTTTTATCACGAGCGCCTTGGTAGCAAGCTCACCGCTTTTTCCCAAGTAACGGATCAATTTTTTGAAGATGCAAAGCAATTATTCGACATAGAAGGAGTATATGCCCTTGCACGCCTAAATTCCTTTTTAGACAGGCAAGCGACCTCGCTTGCACTGGATGATTGTTTTTGGTTGATGGGATGGATTCTCGTTGGACTGTTTGTGTGGCTCTGTTTGACACTGCTTTTTCCTAAAATGGATTTCTTTCCTGAACAAAAACATC
>Ga0364910_1008_pt1 | contig 193017 bp, 194 predicted proteins | sample SorcelJu500001C4_3_FD_206970 | JGI IMG/M metagenome (GOLD analysis project Ga0364910, IMG submission 206970) | Enriched cells from Trout Bog Lake Hypolimnion, Wisconsin, USA - BchlTB.June25.5000.01.C4 | ecosystem: Environmental > Aquatic > Freshwater > Lake > Hypolimnion/Profundal zone | place...
TTCGGTGAGCCTAGAGAAATTAAAAAAGCCGCCAGGAAACTTTAAAGTTTCAAGATAAAAGCAGGTTCATGTTCTATCAGATGCTTGTGGCACTGCAGTTTAACAGAATGCCAAAAGAGCTGGAATCAAGCCTTTTCCAGCTCTTTTTCTTTTGTGCGGAATATATAATCTGGCGAGGGAAAAGCCGACCGAGGAAGGAATAAGGGGCTATGGCGCGAAGTATATACAAAGAATGGTTATTCGTGCCGAAAGTCCAGCTCTTGTACTACAACAGTGACTTAGTAATCCTAGGTTGCTTTGCGAGCGCCAATGGTGAAAAGGGGGGCGGTTCTGATAACAGTTAAGGTTAAAGATGTAATGGAGCTACCGGAACTGGCCGGGAGCAAACTGGTGGCTGGGGAAACCGGAATTGAGCGGGTTGTCAGCTGGGCGCATGTCGTAGATCTTAATGAGGTTTTGGAATGGGTTCAAGGTGGAGAGTTATTATTTACGACCGGGATGGGAATGCGCGATAATATCAGTCAGATGCCGGAACTTGTCCGGGAGTGTTATAAAAGGGGTGTCGTGGGGCTGGTCATTAATGTCGGGCCACATATTCAGCAAACGCCGCCAGAAGTTCTGGCTACTGCCAATGAATTGGACTTTCCAATATTTGAAGTGCCATGGGAGGTCAAGCTGGTAAAGGTTACCAGAGCAATTTATACTTATATCGCCAAGAAAAATATTGAAGAGAAATCAATCCAGGATATTTTTGAAAATGTATTAGAGGGCAGCGCCTATAATTATGATAATCTTCTTGCCAGGGCAGCATCATGTGACTATGATCTGACTGCGCCCCATCAAATTATGGTGATTAAATTTGAACAACTGGCTTCCTATTTGAAGGAGGCTGGAATGCTATCTGAACAGCAGATGGTGGTTATAAAGCTGGAAATATTATCGACCATCTTGGGAGTCTTTGAGCGCCTGGGGAAAAAGGTCCTTACTCTTATTCGCTTGGATACTGTTGTAATCATGTTGCCATCCCAGCGAAATTATAAAGAGCAGCAGAAGACCCGGGAAATAGCCAACGAGTTGCTAAGGACGCTGCCGGGCCGGTTTTCGGGACTGAGTTTCCGAATTGGCTGGGGAAATCCTTATAAAGATATATCAGAAGCAAAGAAAAGCCTGGCTCAGGCCGAACAGGCCATCAGGGTTGTATCTACCCTGCCGGAAGCACAAAAGGTCATGGGCTATGATGAGCTGGGATTTTATAAGGTGTTGTTCAACATCAAAGATCGGGAAGAACTGGAATCTTTCCGCAGTGAGGTTCTTGACGGGCTCTTGGAGTATGATGGTAAACACGCCGCAGAATTGGCTAATACATTGTCTACTTTCCTTGAGGAGAATGGCAATTGCGCCAGGGTTTCAGAGCGGCTTTATATTCACCGTAATACTTTAAAATACCGTCTCCAGAAAATCGCTGATATATCGGGGAGAAACCTGTCTGATCCTAATGATCGGATGTTGCTATATTTTGCGACAATTGTTAATAAGTTTCTCCGTCTGTGAACGTGCTTTAACGCTGTTATTGAACAAGCAGCTGAGTGTCCGAAAAAGCCCGAATGGGCTTTTTCCCGAGGATGCAAGGGAAGATCGGCGCAGATGGGGCCTATATTTTATGAGACTACTTGGCAGATTCCAAGTAAGACAAAGTGGCGATCATACTTTTGTGCATATTGACCGTAGAATAGCTGGAAATGTTGTTGGTATAATATAGTTAGCAATTTTACTTTGGTTTGAGTCTAAATATATTTTATAAGGAGGACATGACATGAGTAGCGATCTGGTGAGCGGAGCTAAACGGGTGGTAGCCGACTTGAGGGAACTGGCGGCAATGACTTCAGATGAAAATGGTGCGCAACGGGTGGCTTGGACACCGACTTGGCAAAAGGCCCGGGAGTGGTTTGCCAAGAAAGCCCAGGAAGCCGGTGCTGAAGTAACGGTTGATGCAGCAGGAAATAGCTGGGCGAAAATCGCCGGTTCCAGTTCAGACGCAGTGGCGATGGGCAGTCACTTGGATTGCGTTCCCAACGGCGGCTGGCTTGACGGTGCTCTGGGCGCGGTCGTAACCCTGGAAATTTTACGGCGTTACGGTAAAAATGGCAAGGCTCCTAAAAACACAATTTTAGCTGTGAACTGGGCTGACGAAGAAGGCGCACGGTTTGGCCGGAGTTTGATAGGATCTTCAGCAGCTAGTGGTACTCTGGATATTAAAGAGATAGTCGACCGGGTCGACAATGATGGCGTGAAATTGGTTGATGCCCTGAAGGTTTTTGATGTCGATGTAGCAAATATTTTAAAAGCCCATGAGCAGTTTAAGCAGAAAAACATCAAACAATACCTTGAATTACATATTGAGCAAGGTCCTGTGCTGGAAAGTATGAAAAAGGAAGTCGCCTGTGTTTATGGTATTACTGGCGTCGAGCGTCATTATATTATTTTCAAGGGTCAGGCGGCCCACGCTGGGTCATTCCCGACGCTGATGCGGCAGGATGCTTTTTTGGCGGCTGCCCAAGCGTCACTGGCCTTCAAGGAAATCGCCATTAAATACGACGGTGTTTGTACGGTCGGAAAAGTCAGCGTCAAACCTGATGTGGTGACAATCGTTCCAGAAACATGTACCATTTCGCTGGATCAAAGGTCTGTCAATAAGGAAGTTTTGGCTAATATGTATGCAGATGCTAAAGCTGCTGTCGAAAAGGCCGCAAAGGATCAAAAAGTGACAGCGCGTTGGGAAAAAATCTGGACAATTGCTCCGACGATATTTGATGCCAATTTGACCGCGCTCTGCAAACAAGCGGTTGAGGAAGAAACCGGCGAACCTACCACGATATTCTCAGGGCCGCTACATGATGCCGCAGAGATGGCCAAACTCGTGCCGTCAATTATGATGTTTGCGGAATCCGATTGCGGGTTGTCGCACTGCAAACAGGAAGATACTAAGGACGAAGTTCTCGAAACAGCTATTCGCGCGTACTTGCGCCTGGCTGACAAAGTGGTAATGTAGAACTGCAAATCAAGATTGATAATTGTTCGAAATTGTCCAGAATGGATTTAACGAAAAATGCGGCTTGCCTCGTAGAGGCTGAGCCGCATTTTTGTTGGTGGTAGGGCTTGGTAATAATCCTAAGGAAAGTCTTTCCAGACAGGTAATCGTGCAAAAATGGCAATTTTGCATTTGATTCTTCGTTCATCTTGTACGTAGAATGTAAAGCTATGTTTTGTTATGCTAATACTATAAAACAGAATTATCTTTTAACGTTCCGGTTGATTGGTGCGGGGAAAGTATTGGGGGAGCAGCATTAACCTTGGTGGTCAGTATAGTCTGGCAAGCTGCTAAAAAATTTGAAGGAGCTGTGATAATATGTTAGATGAAAAAAGTTATGTAGCCAGTTTGATTGAAAGAGCCAGAGTAGCTCAGAGGGCAATCGAGAATTATACCCAGGAACAAGTGGACGAATTGGTCACCGCTCTGGTGTGGGATGTCGTCAAAGACGGGCCGGCTCAAAAGATTGCACAACTAGCGATTGACGAATCTCAGATGGGAAATTATGATGGAAAGTATGGCAAACTGATGGTCAAATGCAAAGGCGTGCTGTATGGCATGCTGGGTGAGAATGAAAAGTCAGTGGGCGTCATCGAAAGAGATGAGAAAAAAGGAATAGTCAAAATTGCCAAACCGGTTGGAGTTATTGGCGGTATCATGCCCTGCACCAATCCGGAAGCCACACCTGTGGTTAAAAGCATTATGGCTATTAAAGGCCGTAACGCTATTGTACTTGCACCGCATCCCCGGACAAAAAAGACCAATGCTCTGGTAGTGGGCATCATGCAGGAAACCCTGAAAAAATATGGCGCGCCGCAAGATCTGATCCTCACTATTGAAGAACCTTCTTTGGTAGCCAGCAATGAATTGATGAAACAGTGTGATCTGGTCTTGGCCACCGGTGGTGGACCGATGGTAAAAGCAGCTTATTCTTCGGGAACGCCGGCTTATGGAGTGGGCCAGGGTAACGCAACAGTAATTGTTGATGAAACAGCCGACCTCAAGGACGCCGCTAACAAGATCATGCGCAGCCAATATTTTGACTACTCCACAAGCTGCTCCAGTGAAAATTCCCTGGTCATCCAGGAAGGCGTATACGATGATTTTGTAAAATGCATGAAAGCCGAAGGAGGATATTTGGTAAGTTCTGCCGAAAAAGAAAAATTGCAGCAAGCTATGTGGGTCGACGGTCATCTAAATCCCGATATCGTCGCTCAGTCGGCTCAGGTTATTGCCGGGCTTGCCGGGATAACCATTCCGGCGGACTGCAAGTTTATTATGGTTGAAGAAACCGGAATCGGACCAGACCAATATCCCTTCTCGGGAGAAAAATTGTCGCCAGTTGTGACTTTGTTTAAATATAAGACATTTTCGGAAGCGGTTGAGAAGGTCATGACTATCACCGGATTCCACGGCAAAGGTCATTCCTGCGGCATTCACTCTTTCAATGAGGAACACATTATGGAACTGGCGATGGCTGCCAAAGTGAGCCGGATGATGGTCAGACAGCCTCAGGCACTCTCTAACAGCGGCGGCTGGCACAATGGCATGCCGATGAGCATGACTTTAGGTTGCGGGACATGGGGCGGCAACATTTTATCTGGCAACGTCACTTGGCGCCACCTGATCAATACTACCTGGCTTTCCTACCCAATTGAACCCAAAATTCCAACTGATGAGGAACTGTTCGGCGATATTATGCGTCGTTAGGTTGATTAAAACTGTTCAGGCGTGGAGTAAACCACGGACAAATTTAAAGCGAAGGGGTAATAATATGGCACAACAACAGGGTATCCCCGAACTTATTGCCAATGCGAAAATAGCCCAACAACAAATCGAAAATTTTAGCCAGGAACAAGTCGACATAATCGTCAAAGCTATCGGTAAGGCTGTATATGACAACGCTGAGATCTTAGCCAAAATGGCTATTGAAGAAAGCGGCATGGGCGTTTATGAAGACAAAGTCAAAAAGAACCAGGGCAAAGCTAAAACTATCTGGAACGATCTTAAAGACAAAAAGTCTGTAGGGATAATTGACCGCGATCCGGTTAAAGGCCTGGTTTATGTGGCCAAGCCTGTGGGTATTGTTGGGGCGGTTACACCGGTAACCAATCCGATCGTAACTCCGATGAGTAATTCCATGTTTGCCATTAAAGGCAGAAACGCCATTATCGTTGCACCCCATCCCAAAGCTGCCAAATGTGGCGCCTATACTGTAAAGTTAATCAATGAAGCCATCAGTAAATGTGGCGCGCCGGCAAATCTGATCCAGATAATTGAAGAACCATCTATCGAATCCACCAATGAATTGATGAAGGCGGTAGACGTGATCATTGCTACTGGCGGCATGGCTATGGTAAAATCGGCCTACTCGAGCGGCAAACCGTCTTATGGCGTGGGCGCTGGCAATGTACAGTGCATTATCGACCGCGATGTCAAAATCTCCGAAGTAGTACCGAAGATTATCGCCGGCCGGATATTTGACAACGGCATAATCTGCTCAGGTGAACAAAGTGTTATCGCTCCTGCCGAAAATTATGACGCCATTATCGCTGAATTTGTAGCCAACGGCGCATATTTTGTCAACGATCCCGCAGAGCGGGAAGCAATCAGAAAGGCGCTTTTTGTCAACGGCACGATAAATAAAGATGTTGTCGGACAATCGGTGCAGAAAATCGCCAAAATTGCCGGGATCAACGTTCCGGAAAATACCAAGCTGGTATTGGTGGAAGGCGAAGGCTACGGCACTCAGGACATCCTGTGCAAAGAAAAAATGTGCCCGTTCATGGTAACTCTTAAATACAATGATTTTGAAGAAGCGATAAAGATCGCCCAAACTAATCTCAATGTGGAAGGCAAGGGCCATTCCTGCGCCATCCATTCCAATAATAAAGAACATATAGAGTATGCCGGAGTGGCGCTGACTGTTAGCCGTTTGGTTGTCAATCAGCCTTCATCTACTTCTGCTGGCGGCAGTTTCTACAATGGATTCGCGCCGACAACAACACTGGGCTGCGGCTCGTGGGGCAACAACAGTGTGTCCGAGAATGTCACTTACAAACATTTGATTAACGTGTCAAGAATCGGGTACTACTTGGCTGACGCTAAGGTTCCTACCGACGCTGAATTGTGGGCTTAATGCCCCAAACTCTTCTGGAGTGTTACGGTTCCATTTTAACTATCAGTGACTTTGGTGGGCGTGCTTTGCCGAGCACGCTCAAACCGAAAAAGCCTTTCAGCTATAGCTGAAAGGCTTTTTTCATTTGTCTTGTCTTTGTCTGCCTGTAATTACAATATCAATGCTTTGATTTGGTTTTATAAAAAGAGATGAATTAATAATGCTCATAGCGTAATTAGGCGATATGGCTAATTTTGGTTATATAAGTGGCGTTATCGGAAAAAATACTAGTGTTAAATAAGTTATTCTTGATGTGTTTTCACCATTGTCGGAAGTACGACTGAAACAGGCGCATTGAAATTCTGGCGGCGTCTAAGATATTTCGAGTAATTCCCCCCAATTGAGTAAGTTTATGCCTAAAGGCTTTGAGGGAGAGGGGTAATACCAAGGGGCTAGGCTGTTATAGCTAACTCCTGTATTTTTTTGCCGCAAAATGACCTATATTTGCTGAGTTATAACATGACGAAAAGGGCAAAGCAGCGGCAATAGGTGTGTTTTCCGATATATTATAGACCTGGGGGAATGCTAATTTTCTGGGTTTTTTTAAAATATTATACTTTTTTATGATTTCTTGGAGGATTTATTAAAATAAATGATGAAAAATAGTAAGTAGAGGATAGATTATCCATTATGGCTAAGTTTAACCATTTCCTAGAAAGGAGAAGATAACAGTTTTTTCTTGTGAAAAAGCTAGGCCTAAAACGTTCATACTGAAATTTTCTTGATGTTCACAATAACAGTTTCAGTATACTGTAAGCGTTTATTGCTAAAGCGAACGTTGGTGGCTGCAAAAATATTAATTATAGGGACACGAACAGCCGGACGAAAAAGATAGGAGATTAGCACGAAGTTTTTTGGTAAATATTTTTATGAACTTAATGCATTTAAATCGGAAAAATATAAATAATAGGGGAGATAGTTAAATGTTCGGTAATTTAAACATAAGGTTGAAAATATTAGTTTCAATCGGTGTTGTTGTTTTGTTTGCATTTTCAGTTGTCATTTTTTTGGTTTCCAAGATGTCGGTTGACATGGCTCAAGAATCGGCGTTCAGGATTACTGAAGAAACGGCCAATGAGTATGGTTTATATGTGAAAGCTGAAATGAACACTGGTATGGGCGCGGCAAAAAATATGGGAGATGCTTTTGGAGCTATCAAAAGTACTGGCAAGACTGATAGAGATGTAGTGAATAGTATTTTAATACAAATACTTAAAGATAATCCAAGTTTAATTGCTGCTTGGACATTGTGGGAGCCTAATGCATTCGATGCCAGAGATGCGGAGTATGCAAATAAGCCTGGCAGTGATAAAACAGGTCGATTTATACCTTATTGGAATGTCGGTAGTGGTCAAGTTGCTCTGGACTGTTTAACTGATTATAATACACCTGGCGCTGGCGATTATTATTTAATACCTAAAAACACCCAAAAAGATACTATTGTTGAACCCTATATATATAAAGTTGCCGGAAAAGACGTATTAATGACAAGTTTAGTCTCACCTATTATGGTTCAAGGACGTTTTGTCGGTGTTGCGGGCGTAGATGTTCCCCTGGAAAAATTACAGGAGAAAATCTCGCAGATTAAACCTTTTGAAACGGGCTTTGCCAACCTCATCTCAAATAATGGGATATATGTTGCAAATAATAACAAAGATAAAATTGGGAAAGAAATCGAAGATGCAAATGCCAAAGCGGCAATAAAAAGCGGAGAAGTTTATAAAAGTACCGATAATGGATTTTATAATGTTTTTGTTCCGATAACAATTGGTGAGACAACCACTCCTTGGTCACTTGAGATAAGTGTTCCAATGGATAAGATTTTGTCAGACGCAAATAGGATTAGAAACAATACGTTAATAATCGCGATTGTAGCATTAATCATAATCGGATTTGTGTTATTCGTAGTTTCTAATGGTATCACTAGACCTATCATAAGAATAACTCGCGTATTGAAAGATATTGCCGAAGGTGATGGAGATTTAACAAAACGGGTTGATGTTCAAACTAGCGATGAAATAGGAGATATGGGGCGGTATTTCAACCAGTTTATTAGCGCCGTTCATAATATTGTGAAAAATGCTCATGACAGCGCTGAAAATGTTGCCTCGGCAGCGAAGGAACTTAGCACTTCGTGTGAAAGTTCGCAAAAATCAGTGGAACAAGTGAGTATAACTATTCAAGAGGTGGCCAAAGGTATTAGTGAGCAAGCCGGTGGGGCACATAACACTGCTGTAAAGGTAAAAGAGATAGCAGATGAAATAAGATCAAATGATAGTAAGATCGAAGCAATAGCTAAAGCATCTGAAGATTCCAAGGCGCTTATACTTGAAGGAATGAGGGCGATGGAAGACCAGGATGAAAGAATGAAAGAAAACCTTATAGCATCTCAAAATGTTTCTCGGGCTGTAGATGGATTGGCAAAACAAGCCCAGGAAGTCGGGCAAATTTTAGAGACAATATCTAATATTGCCGGTCAAACGAACTTGCTGGCCCTAAATGCAGCCATTGAAGCGGCCCGGGCTGGAGAAGCCGGACGCGGTTTCGCGGTTGTGGCAGAAGAAGTAAGAAAACTGGCTGAAGATTCGGCCGTGTCTACTCGGGAAATTGATCTTATCGTGCAAAAAATCCAGGCAGGAGCGCGCGAGGCGATAACCCAGATGCAGGCGGCTAGCGCAACGGTTAATTCTCAGCAAGATTCGGTTAACAGAACTAATTTAGTGTTTAAGAAAATATCCCAGTCCGTTGAGGGTATGGCCGGAAGTGTTGAAGAGATTGCCAGTTCGTCAGAACAAATTAATGGTAATGCCCAAAAGATTTCCGGATTTGTTGAAACTATCGCTGCATCGAGCGAGGAGAGCGCTGCTTCTGTAGAGCAAGTATCTGCTACTACCGAAGAACAATCTGCGGCGGTAGAAGAAATGGCCGCGTCATCTGAAACGTTGGCTAAGTTGGCTCATGACTTACAGGGACATATTTCAAGATTCAAGGTTTAATTATCAGGTGAGCCAGAGAGACCTACTTTGGCTCACCTTTATCTTCTCCCACCAAGAAGAGGCTAGACAGAGGCCTAGCCTGATGGCAGTATTCAGGGATACACAAGATTTTTGCGAAAGGTGGTAGTTGGTAACCGGATTTTCTCGTTATCTGTTAATGAGACTAAGATTAACAGGAGAATATAGGGCGGCATGTCGAATAGACATGGAGCTGCAACGTGAGAAAGGGGTTGATACTATCAGTAACGAAGTTGATGCCGAAAATGTAGTAGAAATGGTAAATCAATTAGTTGAAAAGTATAATTCTTTATTGCGGATCAACCAACTATTAATGGAGTTTCTCCAGGAAAAACAGTTGCAAGAAGAGTTTCTTGGATATTTGGTACAGCATGACCCATTGCCTGATAAACAATGAAATTTTGTTAAGTGTCGATGCCATAGCAACCAGAAATACAGCACAACTATGTTGGTAGGTAGTTTATAGCCAGATGGCAGAGATAGAAAAAATCGCTCCGGGAATTTGTGATTAATATTGACTTCTATTTTGTAATTGCCGTATACTTAATATAATCACAATAGAATAGCATTTCCAATTGACGGATGCGAGAGAGACCTGTTTACAGGCGCCGAAGGAGCAAGCTGGGCAAAAACTCTCAGGCAAAAAGATCGTATCCTGATGGAACTCTGGAAAGACTGTTAAACAGCACCCAAGGGGTAACCGAGCATTCGGTATTCTCTCAGGTATAAAAGACAGAGGCCAACATGCGTTGGTTTCTGTCTTTTTGTTTTTCTCAAAAAAAACGATAAATTGGGGAAGACTAAATTTAATTACAATGGATGGAGGAAGGTAAGGATGGGGGTATTCGATATAATCGGCCCTGTAATGATCGGACCGTCCAGCTCCCATACTGCTGGCGCCGCACGGTTGGGGCAAATGGCACTTACTATCCTGGGAGAAAAACCGCTGGAAGCAACAATCGGCTTATATGGATCTTTTGCCAAGACTTATAAGGGGCACGGTACTGACAAAGCTTTGGTGGCGGGATTGATGGGCTTTTCTGCTGACGATCCGAGGATTAGAGATTCACTGGACTTGGCGGTTCAATCAGGTCTTAAAGTGGATTTTCAGATTATGGAGGACGCCAACCTGCACCCGAATACCGCGCGGTTTTCCCTGAAAGGGAATTCAGGTAAAACGGTAAAAGTAACCGGGGCTTCGCTCGGAGGCGGACGGATTGTAATTACCCAAATTGATGGTTATCAGGTAGAAATTACCGGCGATTATCAGACCTTGATTGCCGTATATCAGGATAAGCCCGGAATTGTGGCCACGGTGACCAAGATATTGGCGCAGGAAAATGTGAATATCGCATTTATGAGAGTGTCGCGCAAGAACAAAGGCGCTCAGGCCCTTATGGTGCTTGAGACCGATCAATCTATTTCCGAAAAGGCCATTGCTGCTGTCGACGCGGTTCCTACGATTGAATTTGTACGGTTAGTGCGACCGTTATAGGAGGTAAAATGGTTAATTTCGAAAGTATCGCCGATCTTGTTGAGCTTGCTGGTAAACTGGGAAAGTCGCTGGCTGATGTTGTTCGGCAGTGGGAAATGGAAAGAAGTGAGTGTTCTGCGGCGTTTCTCCAGGAAGAAATGCAAAGACGACTTGTGGTAATGCGGGAGGCGGCGACCAAAGGATCAACTTTAAAAGAAAAATCGTTCAGCGGATTGGTCGGCGGTGATGCCTATCGCCTGACCCAGTGCGATTTATTTGTCGGCCCGGTGGTAGGAAAAGCGGCAATTTATGCCATGGCGGTCAGTGAAGTAAACGCCGGTATGGGTAAAATCGTTGCCGGCCCCACTGCGGGATCCTGCGGGGTTCTGCCTGGAGCCATCCTGGCTGTGGCGGACTTTCTAAAATGTGATGATGAAATATTGATTCAGGGACTTTTTACTGCGGCGGGAGTGGGCGAAGTGGTCGCCAGAAACGCCACCGTTTCCGGTGCTATGGGAGGCTGTCAGGCGGAGTGCGGTACAGCGGCAGCGATGGCAGCAGCTGCTGTGACGGAAATGCTGGGGGGAACTCCTGAGCAAGCTTCTGATGCCGTAGCTCTGGCTTTGAAGAATATGCTGGGTCTTGTCTGCGATCCGGTCGCCGGGTTGGTGGAAGTGCCCTGTGTGAAGCGAAATGCCTTTGCGGCTGTACATTCGTTAGTAGCGGCCCAGATGGCGTTGGCAGGTATCAAAAGTGTTATACCGGCGGACGAGGTAATTGAGGCTATGTACCGGATCGGGCTCCAGATTCCCTGCGAATTGCGTGAGACGTCAAAAGGCGGTCTGGCAATGACTCCCACAGCGCAGGCGATTGCCGAACGGTTTGCCAAGGTAACGTGACCTTCGGGGTTACTAACGAATAATATTTAAGATTATTAAAAAAATATCGGGATGATGGTTGTGGGAGAGTCCGCTTGGTGGCGGCGCCGTAGGAGTAAATCTTTGTTGAAACTCTCAGGTAAACAACACTGCAACAGGACCATACTCTGGAGAGCAGACCTCTGATTAGGAGGTTTCACCGAAGGGGAGCCGTATTCCACGGCGAATCTCTCAGGTTAAAGGACAGAGACAAAGGCTTAGGCCGATGTCTCTGTTTTTGTTTGTTTTTGGCATAATAATTGAGAGGGAGTGAGGAAAGTATGGTGGAAGCGAAGAAGACGCCGCTTTATGAAACACATTTGAAGTATGGCGGCAGAATGGTTGAGTTCGGAGGATGGTATTTGCCAGTGCAATATGCCGGGATTAAGGAAGAACATCAGGCCGTCAGAAATAAGGCGGGATTGTTTGATGTATCCCATATGGGTGAAGTGCGGGTTTGGGGTTCCGGGGCGCTGGCGTTTCTGCAAAAGTTGGTTACTAATGATGTTTCCAGGCTATTAACCAATCAGGTGCAATATACGCCGATGTGTTATCCGGACGGGACTACGGTGGATGATTTGCTTATTTACAAGATTGAAGAGCAAGATTATTTGCTGGTTGTTAATGCCGCCAATATAGAAAAGGATTTTAGCTGGATGGTGGAAAACAGCGGCGATTTTGCTGTCCAAATAAGTAATGTTTCAGAGCAGACAGCGCAGCTTGCGCTGCAGGGGCCGATGGCGGAGCAGATTATGACAAAACTGACCGGCAGCTCATTGGCGGACCTTAAATACTATTGGTTCATTCCGGAGACAAATATAATCGGGAAGAAGATGCTGCTATCTAGAACCGGTTATACAGGGGAAGATGGTTTTGAAATTTATTGTTCTGCCGAAGATGCCGCAAGCTTGTGGGATGCGATCATGGAAGCTGGAAAACCTTTTGGAATATCGCCTGCAGGGCTGGGGTGCCGGGATACTTTGCGATTCGAGGCTTGTTTACCGTTATACGGGCATGAATTATCTGCCGCTATTTCGCCGCTTGAGGCTGGACTGAATGCTTTTGTGAAATTGGATAAGGCTGATTTTAACGGCCAGGGCGCGCTGCGTGAACAAAAAACGAATGGCCTCAAACGTAAGATTGTTGGGTTTGCCATGGTTGATCGTGGGATAGCGCGGGCCGAATATCCAGTGGTGCTTGACGGACGGCGTATTGGGACGGTAACTTCCGGGTCCTATTCGCCTACTCTTGACAAGAATTTCGGGTTGGCACTGGTCGAAGCTGATTATGCCAAAATTGGTCAAAAATTTTCTGTTGAGATCCGTGGTAAAGATGTCGCGGCTCAAGTGGTTCAAAAACCATTTTATAATAGAAAGGGGACTAAATAATGAATAATCCTAAGGAATTGAAATATTCGGCTGACCATGAGTGGGTAAGAGTTGAAGGGGATAAGGCGGTAATCGGTATTACCGATTATGCTCAACTACAATTGGGCGATGTAGTATTTGTCGATTTGCCGTCAGTGGGTGCCGCTGTGGTTTCAGGCACCGGGTTTTCGGTGATTGAATCGGTAAAAGCGGTATCTGACATTTATTCTCCTGTTTCCGGAACTGTTGTCGAAGTAAACGCGGCACTTTCCGATACGCCGGAACTAATCAATACAGACGCCTATGGTCAAGGTTGGATTGCGATAATTCAATTAACTCATAAGGAAGAGCTGGATGATTTATTAGACAGTGAGGCATATGAGAAGCTTGCGGCGGAGGGGGGACATTAAATAATGGCTTGGAGTTATTTGCCAAACACTGGTGCTGACAGACGGGCGATGCTCTCGGCTATTGGTGTTGATTCAGTCAAGGAATTGTTTGCCGATGTCCCGGTAAATCTGCAGTTAAACCGTTTGCTTGAGCTGCCTGCGGCTATGGCTGAGGCTGATCTTGCCCGCCATATGCAGACGCTGGCAGATAAGAACGGCAGTATGAAAGATTATGTCTGCTTTTTGGGAGCGGGGGTGTATGATCACTACATTCCAAGTGTTGTTGATCATATTCTCCGCCGCAGTGAATTTTATACCGCTTACACTCAGTATCAGGCTGAAATATCACAAGGGTATCTGCAGGCTCTCTGGGAATATCAGTCGATGATTTGTGAGATTACCGGCATGGAAGTTTCCAATGCGTCGCTGTATGACGGGGGAACGGCGGTTGCGGAAGCTGCAATGATGGCCTGCGCCGCTACTGGCAGGAAGGTTATTATTATGCCGCAGACAATCCATCCCCATTATCGGGATGTTTTTCGAACATACGCCGTTGACCGGGGCTATGAACTGAAATATAGCGCTATAGCCGACGGGGTGACTGATTTAGCTGAACTGGAGAAGTCGGTCGGAAAAAGTGTAGCAGCTGTGGTCATCCAATCACCGAATTTTTTTGGCTCGATCGAAGATTTAAAGAGTGTGGCTCAAATTGTGCATGCCCAGGGGGCTTATCTAATTGCGGTAGTTGATCCGATTTCATTAGGAATGTTGGAAGCGCCAGGGGTACTGGGAGCAGATATTGTAGTGGGTGAAGGACAGGGAATGGGTATTGCACCGTCGTTTGGCGGCCCCTATCTGGGGTTCTTTGCCACTACAGAAAAATTGATGCGCAAAATTCCTGGACGCATTGTGGGGCAGACTGTAGATTCTGAAGGTGACCGTGGTTTTGTTCTCACTTTACAGGCGAGAGAACAGCATATTCGTCGGGAAAAAGCCACCTCGAATATCTGCTCCAATGAAGCGCTTTGTGCTTTAGCGGCAGCGATATATTTGAGTTCATTGGGTAAGGAAGGCTTTCGGCAGGTTGCCGGTCTATCGCTGCAAAAAGCCCATTACGCGCAGCAACAACTGACCAATATTAAAGGCTGTGAGCAAGTTTTTACTGCTCCATTCTTTAAGGAGTTTGTCGTCCGGCTCAGCAAGCCTGTGACTGAGGTTAACGAGGCACTATTCATGGATGGAATTATCGGCGGTCTGGACCTTGGCAAATTTTATCCCGAATTGACAAACTGCATGTTGCTTTGCATAACAGAGAACAGGTCTAAAGCTGATATTGACCGTTTGGTGAGCAGAATGGGGGCGATACTGTGAGAAAATCAAAATCGCTGATTTTCGAAATGGGGCAGCCCGGGCGACGGGCCGTTGATTTACCCGAGTGTGATGTACCTATTATTGATGCTGAGAAACTTATTACCGGTAAATTTCTGCGGCAAAATTCCGCTGGGCTTCCGGAGATCAGCCAACAGGAATTGGTGCGGCACTATACGGCGTTAGCCGACCGTAATTTTGGCGTGGATTCAGGTTTTTATCCATTGGGTTCATGCACAATGAAGTATAATCCCAAAATTAATGAGGATGTTTGCCGTTTGCCGGGATTTGCGCTATTGCATCCCTTGCAGGCTGAAAGTAGCTGCCAGGGTGCGCTGCAGTTGTTATATGAAATGGAATGTTATCTGGCCGAAATCGCCGGAATGGATGCGGTGACCATGCAGCCTGTGGCGGGAGCGCATGGTGAATTGACCGGATTAAAAATAATCCGGGCGTATCATCGTCAGCGGGGTGAAACAAGAACTAAGGTGATTGTTCCTGACTCCGCGCATGGAACCAATCCTGCAAGCGCGGCAGTCTGCGGCCTGGACGTGGTGGAGATAAAATCAAACGCTGATGGCTCGGTGAATCTGGAGGCCTTAAGGGCTGCTGTTGGGGCCGATACTGCGGCGTTGATGTTGACCAATCCCAGCACGTTGGGCTTGTTTGAAACCAATATTGAGGAAATTGCCAAGATCGTTCATGACGCCGGGGGGCTTTTGTATTACGACGGGGCTAACGCGAACGCCATCATGGGGATTGTCCGTCCTGGCGATATGGGCTTTGATGTAGTGCATTTCAATCTTCACAAGACTTTAAGCACTCCACATGGCGGCGGCGGGCCAGGTTCCGGACCGGTCGGAGTCAAGAAAGCGCTTCTGCCATTTCTGCCGTTGCCGGTGGTCGGTTTTGACGGCAATAAATACCGACTGGATTACGACCGGCCATTATCTATTGGCAAAATCCATTCGTATTACGGTAACTTTGGCATTATTGTCCGGGCTTATGCCTATATCCGCTCTATGGGGCCGGATGGGCTGAAACAGGCCAGCGAAGACGCCGTGCTTAACGCCAATTATTGTTTAAGTAAACTCAAAGCTGATTTCCATGCAGCTTTTGACCGCTACTGCATGCACGAATGCGTTCTGACAGCGCACAAGCAAAAACCGTATGGCGTGAGGACGTTGGATATTGCCAAACGCTTACTGGATTATGGTTATCATCCGCCGACCATCTATTTTCCGCTGATTGTCGAAGAAGCGATGATGATTGAACCGACTGAGACGGAAAGCAAAGAGACGCTGGACGGTTTTATTGCGGCGATGCAACAGATTGCCCGTGAGGCGGAAAGCGACGCCGCTATAATCTTGGCTGCACCCCACAACACTGTCGTGGGACGCCTGGATGAAGTCACAGCGGCCCGGAAACCGGTGGTCAGATGGAAGCCTTAGAACAACTGGCGGTGAAGTGCTGGGACGCTCGTAGCGATTACTTTCCCCGCGAGATTTCATTTGTTTATCCCCAGCAGACTAAAACCATCAGTGTGACCGGCGACAAGTGTGAGCTTAATTGTGCCCATTGCGGCGGACATTACCTGAAGCATATGAAACCGCTGGAGGGGATAAAAGACGGCGAGGAGTTGGGTTCAAGTTGTCTGGTCAGCGGCGGGTGCACTCTAGCAGGAAAAGTGCCGTTAGGCAAACATATGGAACGCCTTGCATCCCTGAAACAAGGGCGGCGGTTCAATCTGCATGTCGGACTTATCGACGAGGAAGAAATCGCCGGGATTGCTCAAATAGCTGATAAAATATCTTTTGATTTTGTCGGCGATGATAGAACTATTGAAGAAGTATATGGCCTAAAACGAACGGTTGACGATTATGTCCATTGTTATATGGAACTTAAAGCCAAATGCCAGGTGATGCCCCACATTTGCATTGGCTTATATGGCGGGGAAATCCGCGGGGAGTACCGGGCAATTGAACTTTTACGGCAGCTGGGAACAGACGGCGTGACTTTCATTATCTTTACACCGACCCGCGGCACCAGGTTCGCAGACCGCACACCTCCTGAAATGGTTGAAGTGGTAAAGCTTCTGGCGCACGCCCGGACGGTTTTCCCGGAGGTGGCCGTTCAGCTTGGCTGTATGCGACCAGGCGGACGCTACCGCAGTGAGATTGACAAGTGGGCGGTACGGATAGGCGTCAATTCTATCGTTAATCCGGCGCCGGAAGCTGCTCAATTGGCAAGAAGCCTCGGAATTTCAGTTACCCGCCGAGAGGAGTGTTGTGCCCTGTGAGTGTCTGGAAAATTTCCGCCGGCACCGCTGGAGTGCTTGGTGTAAACAAAGTAAGGAGTCTGGTGGCTCCCACTACGGCTTATGTAATGTTAGGGGAAAAATGCTGTAATAATTGCCAGTTTTGTGCCCAAGCCCGCGACAGTCAGGCCAATAATAATTTGCTTTCCAGGATAACCTGGCAAGCGCTTCAGGTGCAATTGGCTGCAAGTGGCATTGCTGACGCATATAAAACCGGCAAGTTGCGCCGGGCCTGCTTGCAGGTGGTAAATAGCACAGACGGGTTTTCTGCGGCGGTTCAGGCAGTGGGCAGGCTGCAGACTCATAGCTCTATTCCGGTTTGTGTGTCAAGTCATATTGAGAGTGTGGAGCAGGCCCGGTGTTTAATCGACGCCGGAGCCGAACGGATATGTATCGCCCTTGATGCCGCGACACCTGACATATATACTGCAGTAAAAGATGGTGACTGGCAGGCTAAGCGGGAGCTGTTGAGGGAATGTTCCAGAGCTTTTCCAGGCCGAATTACCACGCATCTCATTGTCGGACTGGGCGAGACGGAAGAAGAAATGGTTGATACTTTGGCAGCTTTGATTTCTGACGGTATTACGGTAGGGTTATTCGCCTTTACACCCATCCGCGGTACTGCGATGGCTGAAAGGCAGCCGCCGCCTATTGGCCAATACCGGCGTATTCAGGTGGCTTGTCATTTATTGAAAAACGATTTTGATCGAGCGGTGATTCAGTGTGCCCAGGGAAAAATAGTCGGCTTTTCCGTGCCTTGTCTGTCAGCGGGACTGACTGGAGGCAAAGCTTTTGAAACCAGCGGTTGCCCTGATTGTAACAGGCCTTTTTATAATGAACGCCCCGGAGGGGTTATGTATAACTACCCACGCAAGCTTACGGCAGAGGAATTTCGCCGGGCGGTGGATGAATGCCAACTGACGGAGGGGATCGAGAGATGGACTGGCGGGTAATAAGTAGCGGCAAGATGGACGCTGCGACGAATATGGCGATTGATGAGGCCATATTGCTGGCGCATGCGGCTGGCGATGTGCCGCCTACACTGCGGTTTTACGGTTGGCAGCCTCAAGCAGTGAGCCTGGGCTTCTTTCAAAAAGCGGCGATGGGAATCGATATTGATGAGTGCCGGAGCCGTGGGGTCGACATCGTCCGGCGACTTACCGGCGGTCGGGCGGTGCTGCATGCCGAAGAATTGACCTATAGCATTGTGGTGCGGGAAGATTATCCGGCTATGCCGTCGACTATTACAGCTTCTTATCGCTATTTAAGCGGCGGGCTGCTGGCAGGGCTCAAGCAGCTGGGACTGGATGCTCGCATGAACCTGCCGCAGTCCGCGTATGGGCAAAGTAAGAAAGTGGCTTCAACGGCGGCGTGTTTTGACGCTCCGTCCCACTACGAAATAACAGTTGACGGGCGCAAGCTGGTGGGCAGCGCGCAGTTACGGCGAGACGGCGTAATTTTGCAGCATGGCTCGATACTTCTCGGTTTCTCGGCGCAAGATACCGCTGCCATATTGCATACGGCATCGCCGCAAATAAAAGAGCAACTGGCTGAGATGCTGGCGCGAAAAGTGATATCTATCGATGAAGCGCTAAATCGTAAGGTAAGCTGGCAGGAAGTTGCGGAGTGTTTGCACCAGTCATTTGGCCCGGCGCTGGGGGCTGAGTTTGTCCGGGGCGAACTTACAGAACGGGAGCTGGCCAATAGCCATGAACTGGTTACCGTCAAATACAGTCAGGATTGTTGGAATCGGTTACGCTGATGCGGCATTAAAAGGGGGAGAACAGATTTGGAATATGATGTAGCCGTGATCGGCGGTGGCCCAGGCGGATATGTCGCTGCCATTCGGGCGGCGCAGCTGGGCGCAAAGGTATTGCTAATAGAAAAGGAAAAATTGGGCGGAGTGTGTTTAAACCGTGGTTGTATTCCGACCAAGACGCTGTTAAAAAGCGCGGAAAAATGGCAGGATCTTAAACATTGCGCTGATTTTGGGCTTAAGGCTGAAAATATCAGCTTCGATTTTGCGGCGGTGATGGACCGAAAGAATCAGGTGGTTTCACGGCTGCAGGCTGGTATCATGCAATTGCTGAAAAGCAATGATATTGAAGTTGTCTATGGTGAGGCGAAACTAGCGGGTAATAGCCTGATAAACGTTCTTCAGCCGGATGGAGAAGTGTCCTTTGAGGCAAAAAAGATTATTCTGGCTGTAGGGTCAAAAGCCATGCAACTGCCGATCATCAGGAACGATTTGCCGGGAGTGATTGACAGCGATCAGCTGTTGGCGCTGGAAAAAGTTCCCCAGAGTATGGTTGTGGTGGGCGCAGGAGCTGTGGGAATTGAGTTCGCCTCGATTTTACAGGCCTTTGGCTGTGAGGTTTCCATTGTGGAAATGTTGCCGACTATTTTACCCACCCTTGATGCGGACTTGATCAAGCGGATGGGGCTACTGTTACGAAAGTCGGGGATCAAAACCTATGTGGGAACTAAGTTGTCTAATGTACGGGGTGCTGCCGGCAGACTTGAGGTAACGGTGGAGAATGGGGCAGGCACTCAGGTGATTGTAACCGATAATGTGCTGGTAGCAGGAGGTCGCCGACCGTTGGTTGATGGAATTGGCCTGGAGACAACCGGCATCGAATATAGCCGCAAAGGAATTGCCGTCAACGCCAGTATGGAAACTACGGTGAAAGGGATTTATGCCATCGGTGACCTGACTGGTTCTTATATGTTGGCTCATGCTGCTTCTGCCGAGGGAATGGTTGCGGCGGAAAATGCCATGGGTGGCGACGCAGTGATGGATTATCGCGCGGTGCCGGGCTGTATTTTTACTTCGCCGGAACTGGCCTTTGTCGGCCTGACGGAACAGGAAGCACTTTCTCAAGGCATGGAAGTAAAGAGCAGTATATTTAATTTTGCCGCCAACTGCAAGGCAATATCTATGGGCGAGACAGATGGCCTGGTGAAAATCGTCGCTGACGGCGTGAGCGGTAAAATCATCGGAATGCATATCATGGGACCGCATGCCAGTGATCTGATCATGGAAGGCGTCATTGCCATTCAGAACGGTCTGACGGCCAAAGATATCGCGCACTGTATTCATCCGCATCCCAGTCTGTCGGAAACGGTTATGGAAAGCGCCCACGGAGTTTATGGCGATATTATTCATCAGGCGAAATTGAAAATGCGGAAGTAATGTTAAAAAAGCACTCATTTAAGAGTGCTTTTCTTACATAATAATGGTCTGGATTATTGTTGTCGATTGTACCAGGATAAATTCCGGCTCAACATGATATTCGGAATGAAAACAACTGGCTGGGGGTCATTATCATTATACCGACCTAGTTCAATAAATCTTTGCGATGTGGTACAATAAGGGCATCTGCCAATATCTGCCGCCTGTCCCCCAAGACAGGCCTGGCGGTTGTTATCTTATTCGACTGGTCTCGTTTTGCGGACTACTTACAGTATCTGTTTGGGAAACAATACGGCCATAAAGGCTGCCAAAAATTTATAGGGGGCGAAACTATGCTTTACCAGTCATTGGCCGGGAAGAGAGTTGTGATTACCGGCGGCGCCAGTGGAATTGGGTTGGCGACGGTTCGGCGGTTTATCGACGAACAAGCCAGAGTTGTAATTTTCGATTATAATCAGGTCGCTTTGGACGAGGCGGTCAAAAACAATCCGGCACTTATCGGTGTTGTAAAGGCTGATGTAAGTTCGCCAACAGATGTCGCAAATGCTTTTGCCCAGGTGGACAAGATGATGGGCGGAATTGATATTCTCATTTCCAATGCAGGTATCAGCGTGCGCAAGCCGTTTCTGGAAATCGAATATGAGCAGTGGTCAAGGGTTTTAGGCATTAATCTGGGCGGGATGTTTCTCTGCGCGAAGGAAGCAATCAAGCGCATGCAGGTCCAGCAGTCCGGTGTGGTGCTGTTTACTGCTTCCACCAATGGTCTTGAGGGTCATCCACTGTATGCCGACTACAATGCATCTAAAGCTGGGGTCATTCTACTGACTAAAACCATTGCCCTGGAATTCGCACCTTGGCTCAGAGCAAATGCCATTTGCCCCGGCTATGTCCTCACTCCGATGCAAAAATCAGAATATACGACCGAGATGTTGGCTGAGGTCAACAGCAAACTTCCGCTAAATCGTCATGCCGAGCCTGAAGAAGTGGCCGCACTGTTCGCCTTCCTGGCCTCATCAGAAGCGGCTTATCTCACCGGTCAGTGTTATTGTATCGATGGTGGGGAAACAGCCGGCCCGTTCTAAGTGTGTAGCAGACTTGCGGGATAATTAAATTATATAACTAAGACGCCTGTTTTAGATAGGCGTCTTTTTACTTGGGAATATTGATATTTGAGCAGAGGCAACTGTAAATATTACAATAAGAGTATTGTTTATTTTTATATATTACAAAGGAATAAAAAGTTTTCTGTAAAATATCGGTATAATAGAACACTACTAATTTCTTAGACGGTGGTGGACCGTAATAATTGGTTAAAGTGTTATGATCAGGTTTTTATAAGGAGGGGGAGGTCAAGGTGTATAACGTTAGGGTATTGAATCAGGCCGTGCTTGAAAAAGTGCTTGATATGCAGCAGGTAATTGCTGCCGTTGAACAAGTGTATGTATTAAAATCACAGGGCAAAGCCGCTACTTTTCCACTGATATTTCATGAGTTCGAAAGCGGTGTGGCCGATATGGATATAAAATCGGGGTATCTTGAAGATATATTTGGGTTAAAGCTGGTATCCTGGTTTGGTGGAAATACGGCGAAAGGGTTAAGACCGCTGATCGGAACTAGCATGGTTTTCGACAGCAAAACAGGCCAGCCGCTTGGCATTTTAAATGCGGAGCATATTACCGGTATGAGAACAGGCGCTGCCGGAGCGATCGGTGCGAAGTACCTGGCGAAGAAGAACGCCGAGACATTATTGATGGTTGGGACTGGGCATCAAGCGACTTTTCAAATTGCCGCCATTTTGCTTGCGATGGATACTATCAAGAAGGTACGAATCCACTCCCCGAAAACGCCTGCAAACGCGGAAAAATTGTGTAAATCAATTAAACATACTTTGTTTGAGGAGTTTTTGGCGAGGTACTCCAGGCAACCGAAAGTTTACGAAAGTATTCGTCAAAAGTTTGATATTGAATTTGAAGTCGCAGCCGATCTTAAAACAGCGGTAGGATTAAGCGAGGTCATTATTACCGCCACCCCTTCGCGAAAGCCGCTGATTATGCGGGAATGGGTGAAGAAGGGGACTCATTTTAGTTGTGTTGGCGCGGATATGGAAGGCAAGCAGGAGATTGACGAAGGTATCTTTAAAGTGGCTAAAGTCTATGTAGATGACGTAAAGCAGGCGATCGAAGTGGGCGAAACTGAAATACCGATCAAGAAAAAGGCGATAGTTCCGGAAGACATTCGCGGTGAAATAGGTGATGTTATTTCGGGAAAAATCGCTGGCAGGCTAAGCGATGATGAAATTACCGTCTTTGATACTACCGGGATCGCACTCCAGGACCTGATGGTTGCAAAGATAGCGCTAGATATTGCCCAGCGATATAATTTGGGAGTTAGCATAGATTTATAATATAAAGGAGTAATATATTATGAAGATCAGGGATTTCGGCGTAGAGATATGGATGGGACTTTATGAATACAAATGTGAATACAATCTGGGGGAAACCTGCGTAGAGTCAATGACGGTGGAGGAACTGCTCAATCTGGTCGGGAATAAACAAGCCATTATTGACGAAATATTGAATATGAAGTTGACCTATGGTGATATTGAAGGATCAATTCGGCTGAGAAAAGCTATCGCAAATCTATATGACAGTATTGATATAGAAAATATCACTGTTACCCACGGCGGGATCGGAGCAAATGCGCTGGTCTACCAAACGCTGATTGAAGCCGGTGACAGGGTAATATCAGTGCTTCCCACTTATCAGCAGCATTACTCGACTCCGGAAGCGTTTGGCGCTGACGTTGTTATCGTAAAATCCGAAATGATAAACGATTACGAGCCTAATATTGATGAAATCCGGTCGGCGGTTAATGACCGAACAAAGCTAATCTGTATCACTAATCCCTGTAATCCTACCGGATCGCTGATGGAGAAACCTGTCCTTATGGAGATAGCTGAAATAGCCAGAAAGTGCGGGGCGTATTTATTTGCTGATGAGGCGTACAGGGGGCTTAATCACGAAGGTAAAGCCTATATGGATTCAGTCGTAGATTTATATGAAAAAGGCATCGCTACCAGCAGTATGTCCAAACCATATGCGCTGGCGGGACTCCGATTAGGCTGGATTACAGGCCCGAAGGATTTTATCAAGGCTGTAAATAAGCAGCGGGATTATACCACAATCAGTTGTGCGATGATTGACGACAGATTGGCGGCTGCCGCGCTGGAAAACAAGGAAGCTGTTCTCGAGCGGAATTTCCGTATTGTGCGAAAGAATTTAGCACTCGTGGAAGAGTGGATAGCAAAAGAACCTTTATTATCTTATGTCAAGCCGAAGGCTGGCACGACCATTTTTGCGCACTATAATCTTGATATGCCGTCAGAAGAGTTTTGCTTAAAACTATTGAAAGAAAAAAGTGTGTTGGTGGTTCCAGGCTGCGCGTTTGATATGGAAGGATTTTTCCGTATCGGGTATGCCTCGATTAGTTCCGACATATTGGAAAAAGGGCTGAAGAGGATATCTGAATTTCTGCGCAGCTTAAGCTAACGGCGCTTGACGATTAGTTTGCCAAGAGGCACAACGGTCACTGTGTTATTAGACATAGTGGCTGTTGTGCCTCTTTATATTGTGGGGGATGATGATAAGCGGCGAGGCGATTGATCTTGATGGCAGGCAGCTATCTAAGTCACGAGATGCCCCGTACATAATGCAATGACGTGCGGGGAGTATCACTACCTAATTTCCCTGTGAATGCTGAGATGATTGCGGCATAGATTGAGTGATATGGAAATTTGATTTAACCAAGATTAACCATTTCCTGGTATAATGAGTGGTAAGGAACATTTGAGGAGTGATTTCATTGTTCTATATATGGTTTTTCTATTCGTTTTTTCTTGGGCAAATCTTAGGTATAGTATTAACGATTAAAATGATAATCAGAACTGTAAATTTATTTTCTTGGAAAAATAGCGCTCATGAGGTGGAAGTAAAAGATAAAAGGTTCTTTTGTCCAGCTTGTCTGTTCAGTATAACTGTATTATTCGTCATTGGTATTCTGGTATATAAATACAAGCCAATTAACTACGCTTACTCGATTGCGGCTATCGCAGACGACTTAGGTACTTTAAGTGACTTTGTAATTATGTTAATCGTAATCGGAGCATCTTCAATAATATGCATAAAGCATTATTGGCGGTGGATTTATGTAGCTCCATTTATTGTATGGTTTGCGAGTAACTTTGAAAGATATAGTTCGTTTAAAGAGCTAGATTATTTTATTATAAATGGATTATTCTTTTTATTTCCAATTATTCCTATTGCTTATTTGGTACAGCGAGTTAGACTAATACATCCCTATAATAACGACATCTAGAATCGTTTAAAATTAGGGAGTTGGTAAGGTTTGGTTTCCTGAGGTTACCAAAATACAAAATATTACATTTTATGGAGATAGGGCAGGGTAGAAGAGAGCCAAGTTAAATTACATATATTTATACTGCTCAGGAATGATTGCTGTGGACAGTGAAAATAAGATTCTCATAATTTCAGCATTGCATATCAGGAATTGTTTTATAGATAATGAATTAAGCAAATGAATAAATCCAAATTATGATCAACGGCTAGTCAAACAAATTAATTATTTCAGCTGAATCAGTCCAGACATAATTCGTGAATTTCTATTTATTATGATGGTGATTATTATTGGAGTATTCATTAGTCATATTAATAATTCGAGATCACATCATAAAAATACATATGAAATCACCAGTATTAAGCCTAAAAAATGACCACCGTAGAAACCCTAAAAACCTCTAAAAATATGACCTCCTAGGATCGTTTTTAAGCCATTTTATTTTAGGGGTTGGTACGTTTGCACCTAGGTATTTTTATAGATTGCAGATGAACATATTTTAAGGGGTGTTTTGGTTCATTCCGCAAGATATGACTGCAAGGAATATCAACCTTAATTTCAGGTATCGTCCAGCGCCTGTCGTATAACATCTATTATGTATAAGTAAAGCACACCTTGGCGAGGGAAGTGCTTTTTTTATTTTGCAGTTCATCTTGCCGAGTGTGGGCGATTTAATCAGAGGTAAATTTGTGAGAATTTGCCCCTCTTTATAGTTTACTTAACATAATAGATATTATCGGACGTTGTGGAAGGGATTAAAAAATGGGAATATGAGCTTATATAGAACGGCGGGCGATAAAACTAGTTAAAACTAGTCTTATCGCCCGCCGTAAGATTATATATTATTTTGTGAGCGCCGCTAGGGTTTTTATTCCGTCCTATTTCCGGCTGTAATTTGGGGGATTTTTAATTGTTGACCTGGATAAATGGTCACGTCTTCGCTTAGATTGTTAATTTGTTTGATGGCAACGATAAGTAATCTGACATCAGCTTTTTCTGCGCTGTTTTTTGCGGCGATTGACCATAGGGTGTCACCTTGATTCACTGATATGATGCTGCATGGCCCGTTGTTGGCCAGGTATGCGTTGGAGTTGGCGGAAACGCTATCGTAAACAGACCAGATAAAAAACAGCATTACAGCTACAACACTTATTTTAGTCAAGAAATCACTATAGATTAATTTTTTCGCCATTTCTTTAACCTCCCGAATGTATGTTCGTAGCATTATAATAGCATAGTACATATGTTCGGTCAAGGGGTTTGGGTAAAATATACGAACAAATGTTTGCACTTTGTTTTATTAATTGTTATAATGGACATTGTAAGGAATAACCAGTGCAGGGAGATGAAAGATTTGCCTTTGAAGGAGAAATCTCTAAGTCCGCGGCAAAAGCAGATATTGTCATATATAAAAGATACGTTAAGGGCAAAAGGATACCCACCGTCGGTAAGGGAAATTGGCGAGGCTGTCGGCCTTAGTTCCAGTTCCACCGTACATAGCCATTTGGCGAAGCTTGAGGAATTGGGACTTATTCGTCGCGATCCTACCAAACCCAGAGCTATTGAGATTTTGGATGAAGAGCCCTGGCGGCATAAGGCGCTTACCCCAGTGCCGCTTGTCGGCCGTGTTACTGCTGGGCAGCCTATTCTAGCAGTGGAGAATATCGAGGAGACCTATCCCCTCCCTACTGAGTTAGTTGGCGACGAGAACATATTTATGCTCACTGTACAGGGTGACAGCATGATTGAGGCGGGTATTCTTAGTGGTGACTATGTTTTGGTACGCGATCAGGACACGGCTCGCAACGGAGAGATTGTCGTGGCGCTGGTGGATGATGAGGAAGCTACGGTAAAACGTTTTTTTAAGGAAAAGGATTGTTTTCGTTTGCAGCCTGAAAATAGCTCGATGGAGCCGATTTACTCTCATAATGTGGCTATTTTAGGAAAAGTGGTCGGAGTTTTCCGCCGAATATCATAAAAGAACATTATTACTAATGATAAAACAATGCATCCACTTTGGTGGGTGCATTGTTTTATCATTAGTAAGCCGCAGTAAATGTTATGAAGCCCTCTTATTTAGAGGGCTTCATAACATTTATCTTTCAGATTATTTTTTTACTATCCATTTTTCTTCGGCTTCTTTAATAATTTCTTTTAGAGCTTTAGCAGTGCTCTCAGGTAGCGGCGTTGGCTTGTGAGTTGTTAATATGTTTCTTGCTTCTTCCGTTGCCCTGGTAGCGAGGTCTGTCGATCCTTTTGTTTCCCAGATTTGACGGGAGTTGCGGTCAAAGAGTCTAGACTGGGATTGTGTTGTTTTCATGTGTTTTAATGTGTGCTCTTCCATTAGATAATGTCCGCCGGCACCTACCGAACGGATTACATCTAAGGCAAGAGTATCTTCATTAACAGGTATACCAGTCAGCACTTTTCTTACCATTTTGGCAATTTCATTATCAACAACCAGTTGGCCGAAATCCAAGGTCATCCCAAGATCAATCATGCCCAAGCCATATATCATATTAGCGCCTGCTAATGCTGCAAGGAGCATGCTTTGGGTTTTTTCGTATCCGGCCTGTTCGTCGCCTAGTTTGCTATCTGTCTATGTGCCTGCTACATAGCTGGGGATGTTATAAAATTGAGCCATTTTACTCACGGCGGCACTGAGCATTCCCAGTTCAGGGCAACCGATGGTGGCAGCGGCAAGCCGTAGATCCATTATTGTGGTGGAGCTGCCATACATGTTGGGGGTTCCTTTATTGGTAAGCTGGGCTAAAACGATTCCACTAAGTACTTCAGCGTTGTGGACAACCAATGTACCTGCCAGTGTTACTGGGGATGTTCCACCCGCCATAGCCATAGATAAGACTGTCAGGGGAACACGATTTTTGGCGTAGGTGATAATTGGTTCACATGTTTCCGGCGCGATGGATAACGGGCTGGTGGGACATACGGTGGAAGACGTAATTGGTCTTTCACGGAGTTTGTCTTTTCCTCCGGCTACCGCTGTCGCCATGTCGATCAGGGCTTGAGCCTCTGCGAAGCTGTGGGGGGATTGGGTAGAGTGTTTGGTTGAGTTAGAGACCATCGCTTCGTAACATTTCAGGTTGGCTGTCTCAATGTCTACATCTCTAGCTTCCACGGCAACGTCCAAGAGGTCATATTGATCGAGATAATCAACCAGGATGGCTACGTTCGCTTCGTCTTGCAAGGTTGATATTCTGAGTTTACCGGTAAATGGGTCGATTACATTAACACCTTTGCTGAAATTGCAGAAGTTAACCCGCGATCCATCTAAAACGATATCGTTTTTGGGATCTCTTCCCGCCAGTAAGACGGTGGATGGGGCTGATCTTATGCAATCTTCTACAACGTGTGGGGGAATAAAGACTTTTTGGTTCTTTTTATCAACTGTGCAACCGCCAGCGTCATATATCTCAATAGCGGCTTCACTCTGAATTTTTATTCCAACATGCCAAAGAACTTCCAGAGTGGCATTATGGATTCTTTCCAGTGAATCATTGGAAAGAACGTTTAGCCCGAAACCTTCAAACATAGTATTTCCAGCGAAAACATTTCTGCGGCTCACTAACTCACCTCCACGGAAGTTTTGAAAAAATTAAGCACCCAAAAATTCTAGTGATAGTCTTACTGCTTCGGCGGCATCTTCAGCATAAGCATCTGCGCCAATTTTATCAGCCCAACGTTTGGTGCATGGAGCTCCACCAACCATTGTTTTAAAACGATCGCGCAGTCCTTGTTTTTTAAGTTCTTCTTCAAGTTTTTTCTGTTGGATCATTGTCGTAGTTAATAGAGCGCTGGTGCCGATGATGTCGACATCATATTCCAGTGCTTTTTCGATAATTGTGGCAACTGGTACTTCGCGGCCGATGTCAAAGACTTCAATGCCTTGTGCTTTCAAAAGAGAGACAACAATACCTTTACCGATATCATGGACGTCTCCTTCCACGGTGGCCATCAGAAATTTGCCTTTTGCGCGGGCGTTCGCTCCCTTAAGGGCTTCATCTAATACGCCAGTGGCTTCCTTCATGACTTGAGCAGAAAGAATCAGTTCCGGTAAAAAAACTTCCCCTCTACCGAAAAGGTCGCCTACCTGTTTAATTCCTTCACAGAATCCTTTTTCAATTACTGCGATTGGGTCAAGATTTTCAGCCAATGCTTGTTTGGCAATAGAAACCGCTTTGGCGGTGTCAAAATCTATGATAGATTGCTTGGCCTCGGCTAAAATGACTTCCAAACTCACTTTACTACCCCCTCAAATTTTAAGATTGACACTACTATCTTATTTTAGACCTGAGCTTTGCAAGAACCGTTCGACAGAGTTAATCTTGATGCCGAGTACCTTGGCAATCCGAATTTTTGCGGCCATACCTTTGGCAACATTGTCCGGAGGCATTGGGCGTCCGAGGTCAAGATCTTCTCTGATTTCCCGCATGATATAGCAGTCGCTAAGATCAATCGGGTTAACTTTGAGTTTTTCCGCTACATATTTTTTCGCTTCGTTGATTTTCATGCTTTGGGACAATTGCATACGTAATACCAGATCTCCGGCAGTACGAATTCCGCCCATGCCCGCAGCAACCTCGTGAGCGATTTCCAACCCAAATGGGTCGCCAACGCCTATCTACAATCCGTCGGCTTTGCCAATCTCTATCAGCGCTTTGTCAGCTCTGCTGACTGCGTCGACAGGTGGCACTTCATTCATTGGAACTGATCCCACACCCATGCCAACATTGACATGAACCGGAATTGTCGCGGCTTCGGTACAAGCTTTGACAAATGTGACTGTACGGGATAAATTCCAGGGGAATGACATATTGCTGTTGGTGTTAACAACGGCTCCGAAAATATTGGCCCCTGCTTTTTCCGCCAGTTTAACCTGTTTATGTGGGTACAGGCCAGCTAAACGGACGCCATCGTATTCGAGTTTGCCATGCATGCCGAGGATAAATTCGCCGGCCATGCCCATTTGAATTCCAAAATCAGGGAATCTGCGTTTAATCTCTTCGATAGCTTTTAAACCGGCCAAGACATCTGCATCGCCAGAAGCGCCGCAGGTATCGATATTCATTCCGTCAGCTCCGGCTGCATACATACCCTCAGCTACATAAACGATATCTTTTACCGCATGCACAACCGCTTCTTCTTGAGCTGCTCTGGCTTCGGCGATCTTTCCGAGCGGCAGAAGCTCAGCCCAGTTATCCACCGGGCCATCCGGCTTGGTGTAAAAGCCTAGGTTGGGCATTGAGCCGTATAATACAGGCATAACGGCATTTAATTGGACTAATTCCATCATCGCCGCTTCATCATGCAGAACGGATTTTACCGCCTTATAGGTGTAGTCAATATGGCCAAGGTCAAGCGAGTCTGCTCCAAGAACTTTTTCATGGATTAAAATAGCAGTACCCCTATCAATTGCAATATTGGCATGATAGGTTATTTTGCAGCCGCCGGAATCAGATGTGGTAACAATTTCGTTGCCTCTTTCCACACCGACAACAATGCCCGGCATGGTAATAATCTCAAATAGATGATCTAATTCTTCTTTGGTTAGCTCTGGGATTTTTCCTCTGTCGGCTGCATCTTTGGTGCCTTCTTCCAGCTCAAAACGAATTTCTTCGGCACTCATGTACACGCCAGATCCGTCTCCCATTCGAGTGAAAAACTCTGACAAAACTATTCCCTCCTTGTTATTGTAATAAATTATTGTGATAGAAACGGGAAAAATTTACTGCCTCGGTCCTAAAGGAAGCTCAGAAATCTTTTGATCCTTCATTATCTTTAGGGTAACCTTATCCAATTTATTTACTCGGTCAGCGTCTAGTGGGCAAGGTTCAGGTTCTGCAAAGATGTCGCGCACTTTTTCCTGAGCAACATTAAAGGAACTCTTCGAACCGCCTTCTTCCCAAATTCGACGGCTTCTCCGGTCAATTATATCGGAAGGCATATAAGGTTCTTTTTTAAACCATTTAAAGGTGTGGTCGGTGGAAAGGAAATCTCCACCTGGTCCAAGTTCGCTGATTAAATCCACTGCTAATGCTTCTTCTGAACAGTTGATACCTGCGGCAGTCCGTAAAGCCATCCCGCAGATATCGTTGTCAATCACTAATTTTTCTAAACTGAATGTATTGCAAAATTCAGTTACGCCAACTCCGGAAATTACATTGATTCCGGCTTGGGTTGCCATTAGTGCGCTCATTCCACTTTCCAAACCTGCTTGAACGTCAATTAGCTTGGAATCACTTAGTCCTGCATAAGTATGGGAAGGCATATCATAGTATTTCGCCATTTGAGAATAAGCGGCGCTGATTAGCCCGGATTCCACAGAATTAAGGGATGTTGTGTTATGTCTCATATCAAAGTTCATGGGTGCTCCGCCATAAATCATTGGCGTTCCGCTACAAACACATTGTGCCAGAACTATTCCGCCTAAGGTTTCGATTGTATGCAGTAAAACGGAACCGGATAACGTCGCGGGCGAAGCTGCTCCCGGCATTGGAACTGAAATGGTTTCGAGCGGTAGGCCAGCCCTGGCACAATCAATTATATTTTGACAACTGATATGGTTCCATTTTAAAGGAGGAGAACAGCAAACATCAAAAACCGCGATAGGTTTTTCCCTCAATTGGTCTTCTCCCCCGGCAACTGCCGCCAGCATAGCTCGCATATCGGCGACTCCATGTTCGCTGAAAGCACCGGTGATAATCGGTTTAGATGAATTTTTCAGGAGAAGGTACAGGCGAAAACTATCGCCGACTAACTGCGGAACATCGTGTAAATCAATAGAGGTTGACTGCAATGCGATGTTTTTCATCAAATGGTTAACTCGCGAGATATTTTGCAGGTCTTTTGCCTGAGCAAGCCGGACAGTTTGTCCATCTGACTCCATAAAATATAGCGGGGATGAAGCTGGGGCAAAATGAGACTTGTTGTCTCCTAAACAAACAGATTGATTACCTTCTCTGTCGTAAAGTTGAACCTTATTTGGGGTTTTCGTTAAACAGTCAATTACTAATTTTGGGGGTAATTTGGCAATCTGCCGATCAAAATCGACAATCGCCCCATTGCTCTCAAGTATTTTTAAAGCGTCCTTCGAATCATATAAAATCCCGGTATTCTCCAAAATATATAATGCTTTATTGTGGATAATTTCAATTTGCTGGTTAGTAAGAACTTGGTATTGTGGTTGATTTGCAAAAGAAAATTTCGCCATAGTGGGTCTCCTTGTCAATTATTTCACACCAATTAACTCAGTCAACCGCGCAAGCAGCATCAGGCAAAGCTTCTTAGTTAGATATGGTACATTTCGCCAGACTTGGCTAATAAACCTACAAAAAAAGAAAATAAAAACGGTTGGCTCCATACAAAATATAGCATGCTGCTTCACTAAAAAATTTCACCGACAATAAAATTTAAGACATTCAGCTGATACCCATAGAGTACACCGAAGTACATAAGTGTATTCTGTTATAACCCCGGTATTTTGATCAGCAAGATCAGCCTCCTCCTCGTATATTACGGTGTGACAACAAGCATAGAGAATCATATATAATGGAATGCCAAGGATCATGTAACTATACTAATCGATAATAAATATTGCAATTATCGTGCCATAAGGCCCGAATATGCTAAATATAGATAGAGAGCCAAGTGAGGCCAAGTATGGTGCTGAGTTAATATGATTTAGGCGCTAGTTGTAAGGTTTAAAGTAATCAAAGTAAGCTGCCGAAAAACTGGCGGTTTCTGCCCACATCTAGGCAGACGCAGTTAGCAAATAAACCATCTTGAAATTCAAGATGGTTTAGGGATAGTTGGTTGTATTGGAAGTATGGAGATTGTTAAACAGTGAATTTTTTGATCGCATTTTGCAATTCTTCTGCAAATCCGGCTAATTCTTTTGCTCTAATAGAAATCTCGTGAAGTGTAGCTGCTTCTTCTTCGGTGAGTGCTGCAACATCCTCGGTTCCTGCGGCTGTTTCCTCGGCAATACTGGTAATATCATTTATAACGTCACCGGCAATCTTAGTATCAGAGCTCAATTTTTTTATATTTTCGGCGACATGTTTAATATTGGTGCGCATCGCATTGACCATTTCAGCAATTTCTTTAAAGGTTCGTACGATGTTAGTTAAGCTCTTTTCTTGGTCTTCCACAACAGTTGTTGCAGTATTCATTTCGACAACAGTTTGATTTACATTAACTTGAACTTCTTTCACTATATCTATTATTTTGGCCCCGGAAATGCTGACCTGTTCCGATAATTTCCGAACCTCGTCTGCAACAACCGCAAATCCGCGTCCGTGTTCGCCGGCTCGCGCTGCTTCTATCGCTGCATTCAGGGCCAAAAGATTTGTTTGATTAGCAATTCCTTGAATTACGCCAACAATTTGACTGATTTCCTGTGACTTATCGGCTAGAGCCACCACTGTTGAGCTTACTTTTTGGCAGACTTCTTTATTCTCAGACATTTTATTTTCTTGTTCCTTAACAAGGCCTGCACCTGTGGCGACCGCTTCGGTTGCCTTTAAAGCCAAGTTTTCCGACTGCTGCATGTCATTATTGATAACAGTGAGCCCGCCGACAATCTCCTGTAATTTACTACTATAATTTTCGGTTGATCGCACCTGTTCCGCAGCACCTTTGGCAAGTTCGGTGATAGTGCCGGCAATGCGTTCGGAACCTATACTTATTTCAGTGGTCGAAGAAATCATTTTGTTTGATTCGTTGACTACTGTTTCGCCTAAATGCCTTGTATCGATAATTAATTTACTGATGTTTTTGACGACATGATTGAATGAATTTGCGATTAAACCAAGCTCATCTTTTTGATTAACGTTAATTGATTTTGAAAAATCATACTTTGAAAGTTCATTCAAATGTACCAGGATTTCTTTGATTGTTCGATTAATTGGGATTATGATCAAGATTGTTACGAAAGCTAAAGCGATAATAATGACAGCTATTACCGAAAAAATTGTTTTATAGATAAAATTGCTTTTTATAGCCTCAAGATCATCAACATAAATGCCGGTTCCTATTATCCACTGCCAAGGTTCAAATCCTTTGATATAGGAGAATTTGGGTTGTGGAGTGTCTTTGCCTGGTTTGGGCCATTGGTAACGCACCAGTCCTTCACCCTTGCTCTTGGCGACTTCAACAAAGGCGTCGAATACTTTAAATCCGGTGGGGTCTTTATAGTCACCAAGATATTGTCCGTTAAGCTCAGGTCTTGTCGGATGCATAATCATTGTTGGTGTATAATCATTGATCCAGAAATACTCTTTTCCGTCATAGCGCAGGTTTCTTATTTCTAATTTTGCATATTCTTTGGCTTGTGCCTCTGTCAACAGACCCTTTTGAGATTGGTCATAATAGTATTGAACGATATTACATGCTGTTTCTGTTAAATTTTTCAGTTTTCCTTCGGCACCCTGGTCTAATGCATTACTCAATACAGGAAGAATATAAAAAGCTACCAGTCCACTAAAAGCAAGTGTTAAAAACATTACGATAATTACGATTTTCGTTGTCAGTCGAAAATCTTTGAAAAGATTCATGCAGTACCTCCATATATTTAGTGGGGACTACTATATGGGGCGTCGACATTCAAATGTTGCAAAATGTATTATTGCTTTAGGGATGCTCGATACAATCTTCACGCCACAAGCATTCCTGCTGATCACAATATTCACTGGCGGTCTTATAACAAGGGAAATTATTCTCCTTGATTTGGATGGCTTGGACTATTTGAGCTTTGTTCTTTCTTCCACAGTTGATTTCGAGTTCCGTAGCCATCTTTCTAATTTCTTTCAGATTCATAGCTTTTTTTCCTCCTCATAAGATTGACAGTTAATATGCATGCTTTTTCAATGGTTAACTTTATAATGCGAGTGAGCGATTACTCAAAAAACTGATATGCTTCAATGATATAATAAATTGATTTTGATGTCAATATTTACAAAAAATATTATTTATCTGTCAGATGGAAGATAAGCAGGACGTCTGCAGATAAGGTAATTGTGGCAGATAAATATGCTGCAGAATAAAAAATAATCCACTATTAATAGTGGACCGAGGACTGCTTTAAAAGGCCATTATGAAATTTGCAAGAATAAATTTCTAGTCAAATAGTCAGCGACAGATCAAACAAGAAGACGCACCACCGCTGCGTTTGTAATAGCTAATTAGCTTGTTTAACGCTTAATCCGCCATCAGGAGTTGGGCATTATTATTTGCTTGCTGATAGTGAATGGCTCTTGCCAGGCTCTAGCAGAAGTGAAAACATTTTATTCAAGAATCCGCTGAACCCGGCAGGTTTAGTGTTTTGTAGCTGCAAAAGCTCTGCAGTAATGGAATTAATGTTTTTGGCGGGAATCGATTGTGGCTGCGATAGGATAAAGGGATACTGTTGCTTCATGCTGCGACCTATTACGCGATCTTCCTGAATATATCCAATATATTTTATTTCCCGCTCCAAGTAATGCCGTATAACTGAGGAGAGTTTATTGGCGGCAACAGTTGCTTCTTGTTCGTTATCTGCCCGGTTGACGATCAGCATCTGCTTACCCTGGCAATTATGCTGATGAATGACCTTAATTATTGCGTAAGCATCAGTGATGGCATGAGGATCAGGGGTGGTTACCACAATAATTTCATCCGCGCACAGTAAAAAATTTGATACATCTTTTGATATGCCGGCACCGGTGTCAAGCAAGATAATGTCAGCGAGCCCATCTAATTGATTTAAGCTGTTAATCAGCCGGGTAAATTGGGACTCTTTCAATTGGGTAAGGTTCTGTAATCCGGAACCACCGGGGATGATGGTGATATTACCAGGGCCTTGAACAGCGATATCCAGAAGGTTCTTATCGCCGGAAAGAAGATGGGATATGTTGAATTTGGCGGTGATTCCCAAAAGAATATCGACATTGGCGGTGCCAAGGTCGGCGTCGATAATGACTACTCGCTGGCCGTGAGCCGCGAGTGAGATAGCCATATTGATGGCAATGGTTGTTTTGCCTACTCCCCCTTTTCCGCTGGTTACCGCTATTACCCGCGACATTCCAGCCGCCAACGTTCTAGGCGCTATGCGGGAAATAGTGTTTGGACGAATTACGGTATAAGACTTGATATCGCCAAGGTCCCGCTCAATGATTTCGCTTTGAAAGCCGTAAGTTTCCCCGGTGTGGGTAGTCAGGACAATCTCCAATTTAGTGCCTAGCGGCCATAATAGCATTCGTCCTGAGTCATAAGGCATATTAAAGGTCAAGACGTGCGGCATTATCGCAATGATTCTTGATGTATGCGTAATGGTATCAGTTTTTGAAGGTCGTTTGATTTGCAGCGGTTGGCCAAGGTAAAAGGTGATTTCGTCTGCCATAAAGTATTCTCCCATTATCTTAATTATATGGAAATTTATACCATGATAATACTTCTTTTTGTCGGAAGCATTATCCTTCTAAAATGAAGCGGCGTCTATGGGAAATTTTTCCATAGACGCCGCTTTGCTTTATATGTTATATATTTTTCGGTTACTTATTAGTATTATCTGGCACTCTTGTACCGAGGCGCACAACACGGTCTTCCGGCGGGAATTCATCCGCTGCGAGAAATTCCCGGCTGATTTCTTTGCCGTTAATGTATTTTACCCGGAAAGTGCTGAGTTGAAAACCTTTCTGGCCTTCGACGTCAACTATTTCTTTGCCGAGTTCCAAACCCGGATCCTGCTTGACGATTGTATCAGGTTCCAATACCTTTTTATCTACAGGCACAATCTGAATTTCCGGTGGATTGGGACTGAGTTTGCCAAAAATGGATACTGTAAGCTGATTACCTGATATTGCGGTTGTAATAAAAATATTATTATGAGAGCTGTTGGTAAACTTAAAATCAAGCTGATTGTCAGCCACCGTGGCATCCTGTCCGATGGGAACGTATCCTGGTGGGCGATAATGCGAGGTTCGTTCCGTGATGGTCATATCTGCTAGCAGGGCGGCGTTATAAAGCGTACTGCTGACCTGGCATACTCCTCCGCCCCAGTCTTTAGTTAATTTACCGCTGATGAACACCGGTGCGATTTTATAACCGTATTGCTCTAAACGGAGTCCGACATACTTGTTGAACGAGAACTCTTCGCCAGGTCTTATCAGAATGCCATTTATGTTTTTGGCGGCTATGGCAATGTTTTGTGATCGATTCTGATTGCCAGTATTAAATTCGGTGCTATAGGAAGAAATTAGTCCATCAATTTTTTTGAGGTCTTGAGCCTGAATAATAGGGATGGCTGTATTTATGACTATTGGCAAGGAAAACGGAAGTTTTACTTGCATTGTGTCGACAATTTCAGATAGTGTTTTGGTAACATCTGTTTTATAGCCGATTTCGTCAGGAGAAATTGAAACTGAGCCTTTATGATAATTGAGGCTGGCATTTTTGGGGGCTTTGTCAATTTTCTGTGCGATTCCATTCACCAAAGTTGTCAGTTTCGCCGAGTCATATACTAAGGCAAGAGGGATAATATGGCCGTGATTGATTGCCATATATTTTTCTTGCAGTTGAAAAAATATATTACCGGTTCGCCCGACAGCGTAGGCCCGATTTGACAGTGCATTCGCATCGATCTTCAGTCCGATAGCATCGGCTGATATTGCCCAGCTCTGATTATCATAAGTAAGGGTAATAGGCGGTTGCTTTGTTTTTTGTAGAAAAACAGTAGCAATTTTATTTTTTGCAGCCTGCGCTGAGAGTCCGCCAACATCGATATTTCCAACTTTAACGCCGTTATATATTTCGCCAGTAACGGAGAAAGAAGCGTTAATCGCAGCTAAGCTCATCAGGCTAAAAAGGACAATGACGCTAAAGAAAAATATTGAATTAGTAATGCGTTTCGTTGTCACACGTTGCACGCCTAACTATCCTTCCGGTTCGATATTTAATAAGTGCTAAGACGCGAAGCCCCCAAGTATACAGGGGGCTTCGCACTATTAAACTAAATATTCATAGAAAGTTCAACAAATTTTCCGGCTAATTTGGCTTTTTGGATAACTTCCTCGGTTATTTCACTGCCAGAGTCGACAATAACAACGCCACTGTCGCTTTCGATTTTTTTGGTGGCTTTTTTGCCAAGCAAATATTTGCGTTGTTTGTCATCAAATTTTTTGGATGAATCGTCAGTAGCTTCTTCAGCAGGGGCTTTTGCCGGTGGAGTTGTTGGTGTTGCTTGTGCTGGGGTCTGAGCTACCGGCGCGGCTTGTGGCGCAACTGTCGGGGCAACATATGCCGGTGCGGAAACAGGGGTATCTCCATCGGCGATGATCAGCACGTCCTTTCCGTAAGTCAAGACCTGCCGGGCGGGCAATTGTGACACTTCACCGCTTATACGTTCGAGTTCGCAACTGACAATTTTACCGCTGTCGTCAATGGATATTTCGGTAACTTTGCCTTCAATGCGTCCGGTTCTGGTAACAACTTTAGCACCAATTACCTTAACATCAGCGGCAAGCAATTCTTCCAGGTCTGGGGCATTGGCTATCGGCAATATGTTATTGCTGCCCTCAACGATTAACGCATTTTCTCCTAGACCACTGATTGATGAGAATGGCAGGAGTTTAGCACCAAGATACCAACTCTTACCGTCTTCGACTACGATTGCAGCCACGGCACCCTGCATAGGGTTAATGACTAATGATTTGGATGTTCCCAGTTCGCGACCTTCAATAATACTAATAATCGGTAACCCAAGAATGTCGACACTTTTTTTCATCCAGATACCTCCTAAAATTTGTGTCATATTATGCTAGATTTCGCCAATCGTGGAATTCTGAGTCAATTTCTTGAGCAATGGTGGTGGGAATTTGACTGAAGGGAATAAGACCAACGCGGCGCTCGAGCAGTATGTTTTTAACAATGCGCAGGTACGCGATGGTATTGACAATTTCTTGATCAATAGACTGATTATGCTCAATTCCAGGCAGACTCCGGATATTAGACAGCAAGGTAATAGCCTCGTCATATGCCCCTTTGTTTTTTAACAATGCTGCAATTTCAATTGCCAGATTCGGGCCGGCATCGCTATCGCGGTAAAGTCTGAAGGCGTGACGGAAAGTATCAAGAGCATAGGAGTATCGCTGATTTTCTTTTTGCATAAATGCAAAATCCAGCAAATCTTCCAAAGAATCAGAAACTGGTTCTTGCTCATCAAGCATATCTGAATTCACTATATCCTCCTGGTATTCCGGCAAAGTTTCAGACACTGCCGCTGCAGCCTCTAGCGCGGAATCATTGTACTCTTTTGTTGCAGAGCTACTTTCAATATCAGAATCAGTGTCAAATTGTGCTGTAATTACGGCACTGATTATCTGCGGTTCAAGTTCGGGGGTAGTAATTAATGAGTCTGGAGTTGCCACTAGGGTATCAGGTTCCTCTTCACTGGCTTCGTCTGCGAGTTCAGAAATCGACTCCTCTTCGGTTGGTTCGGCTATGAGTTCAGTAGCGGTTTCTTCATCGATAGTCTCAGTTGTGAGATCAGCTACGGGCTCTTCTTCGGTAGGTTCGACGGTGAGATCAGTAGATTCCTCTTCTTCAGGTTCGGCTAAGAATTCAGTAGCAGTTTCCTCATCGATAGGTTCGGTTGTAAGATCAGCTACGGGTTCTTCGGTAGGTTCGGTTGTAAGATTAGTAGATTCCTCTTCTTCAGGTTCGGCTAAGAATTCAGTAGCAGTTTCTTCATCGATAGGTTCGGTTGTAAGATCAGCTACGGGTTCTTCTTCGGTAAGTTCGGTAGTGAGTTCAGCAACTGAGCCCTCTTCTGCAGGTTCGGCTAAGAGTTCAGTAGCAGTTTCTTCATCGATAGGCTCGGTTGTAAGATCAGCTACGGGTTCTTCTTCGGTAGGCTCGGTTGTGAGATCAGCTACGGGTTCTTCTTCGGTAGGCTCGGTTGTGAGATCAGCTACGGGTTCTTCTTCAGTAAGTTCGGTAGTGAGTTCAGCTACGGGTTCTTCTTCAGTAAGTTCGGTAGTGAGTTCAGCAACTGATTCATCTTCTCCAGGTTCGGCTGTGAGTTCAGCTGCGGATATGGCTGTAAAAGGTAACACGGTTAAAGCTAACTGAAAAGTGTGAATATGGGATTCGTCAGCCGATTCTGAATCTTCGGCTTCGAGTGAAGGTTCATATATTGATGATGGAGCTGATTCTTCAGGTCCAGTAGTGATATATTTGTCAGTAGCAGTATCTTCTTCTATATCTGAGTACGGAAGATCGTCATCCGCGTCTTCGGATTGGTAGTCTGAATCGTTATTGGCAGCAGACTGGAAGACCATGCTGATAAAGGAGTCGGAAGCTTCAGGAATATTATTCGTCAGGACAAAGGCGCTTTCCTCGATTTTATCCGCAATGGCAGTCAGTGTAGGTTCAGGAGTAAGATCTTGTTTAAGGTTGTTGTCTGCAGCAGTGGGCTCGTCCTGATCCTTGGCGCAGGCTTCATTTGAACTGGCGAGTACTATGTTGTTTTCAGCCAGTGAATCAGGTTGCAAAGCGAAAGTGAACCGTGGTGGCTCCAGCGGAGGTATTGCGTCGGCTGGTTTTGGTTCGGACGCAGCATCGTAATTCGCCACAAAATATGCGAAGATAATCGCAAACACAGCCAAGAAGAAAATTGTGCCGGCCAAGCCGGTAAAATTGGTGATGATATGGGGTAATATGAAGCTGATTAAGAGCGAAAACGCCGCGCACAATATTAAGGACTTTAGCCGTATATATATGCTAAAGACTTTATTTGCAAGAGTGTAAATTACTATGGTTGTCGCTGCAATGGCCAAGAGGGTTATAACTATACTGCGAATGGCCACGAGGGCAATATTAATGTATTCCACACTACCCCACCAAAATAACAGAATATAAGGCAATTACCTATGCTTAAGTTCGACGTATATTAACGTTTTCCTGTCGTATATAGTGGTTTTAGGCAAATATGTGTAGAAATAACTTAGAATTTATCTTTTAAGTAATTCGCTGGCTGCACCTAAAATTCCGAGGATAGCGTGTTCGAAAGTAAGCCCCCCTTGTAGATAGACGGTAAATGGCGGCCTTAAAGGGGCATCGGCGCTTAGTTCAATGGATGCTCCCTGGACAAATGTACCAGCCGCCATGATCACAGGATCACTATATCCAGGCAATAGTCCAGGTTCGGGCGTTACATGAGAGTCTACTGGTGAATTGTGTTGCAGGCCACGGCAAAAAGCGATTAGTTTTTCGGCAGAGCCTAGTTCAATAGCTTGAATTATGTCACCGCGAGGGTCAGCTAAAGACGGTGATGTTTTATAGCCTAAGGCTGAAAATAGCGCCCCGGCGAACAGCGCGCCTTTGAGGGCTTGGGCCACTGTATGCGGCGCTAAAAATATTCCCTGGTATAACAGGCGTTTGTCGGTAAGTGACGAGCCCATCTCGCTACCGAGGCCGGGAGCTGTCAGACGACAGGCCGCCAAATCCACCAGTTTGGCGCGACCGGCAATGTAGCCGCCGGTTGGAGCTATGCCGCCACCAGGATTTTTGATTAATGACCCGGCCATGATATCTGCCCCAATGGCCGTTGGTTCAACGGTTTCTACGAATTCACCGTAACAGTTGTCAACAAAGCAGATACAATCAGGGTTAATTGTTTTGATTTGTTGACAAATCCGCTTGATAGTGGCAACGGACAATGCCTGGCGCTGGAGGTTGTAGCCTCTGGAGCGCTGGATTAACACCATTTTTGTTTTGTCGGAAATGGCTGCAGGAAGTTGGTCTTCCGCCACCCCTCCACTCTCGTTCAGGGGCAGTTCTTTATATACTATCCCTAATTCTGTTAATGAGCCTGGGGTGGAATGATGATATCCGATAACGGTTTGCATGGTGTCATAAGGAGTGCCGGCAATCGCCAATAATTCGTCGCCTGGCCTGAGCAGGCCAAATAAAACGGTTGATAACGCATGGGTCCCTGAGACAAAATGAGTGCGGACAATTGCTTTTTCGGCGCCGAAAATTTCCGCCCAAACAGCGTCAAGCTTGTCCCGGCCTGCGTCTCCATAGCCGTAGCCGGTTGAGCCGTGAAAATGAAACTCAGCTATTCGGTGGTGGCGAAACGCGTCTAAAACCTTGGCGGTATTCTGCAAGGAACGTTCGTCGATTGCTTTACAGAGTGGTTCTATTTGCTCTAGTATCTGGTTTTTCAGTAAGTTCAGATCGTTTTTTGAATCAATCATCGCTGGATTCTCCTACAATGTATTTGGTGTATGCGTGGATTTCCGCTGGGGGCAAGGATACTTTCACCCGGATACCAGGCGGAATGTATTCGGTGATAATTCCGGTTCCTGTGTCATATAAACGGGACATAAGTCCGCTCTCTTGATAAGGTATGAGTAAAGTTAGCTCTGTCATCCGCTGTTGTAAACTGTTGCAGATTAAATTCAAGAGATCAAGAATGCCGGTATTGTTGCGCGCAGAAATGGCTACGCTGTCAGGATGTCTCAGCAGGCGCTCCAGTTCGTGGGGATTGTCAATTTTATCAACTTTATTAAAAACCGTGATTAACGGTTTTTCAGCGGCTTTCAGCTCCCTGAGGACTTGAAACACGGCGTCGCTTTGCTCTTGATGGCGCGGGTGGCTGGCATCTATCACATGTAGCAACAGGTCTGCCTGGACAACTTCCTCCAAAGTGGCTCTAAAGGCCGCTATCAATTGATGAGGCAATTTTTGGATGAAGCCAACGGTGTCGGTGATTAAGGTTTCCTGATTGCCCGGCAGGTTGATTTTGCGGGTTGTTGGGTCTAGGGTGGCAAATAGCTTGTCTTCGGCCAATACTCCAGCGGCAGTGAGGGTATTGAGCAGAGTGGATTTACCGGAGTTGGTATAGCCAACCAAGGCAACGTTGGGGATGCGCGCTTCCTGGCGCTTCTGGCGATGGAGGTTTCGTTGTTTGCCAAGTTGATCGATAGCTTGTTCGATGTCGCTGATTCGCGCCCGTATTCGCCGACGGTCCACTTCCAGTTTGGTTTCTCCAGGGCCTCGGGTTCCGATGCCGCCACCCAGACGGGAGAGAACCAAGCCTTGTCCACCAAGGCGAGGCAAATTATAGCGCAGTTGGGCGAGTTCCACCTGTAGTTTTCCTTCATGAGTGCGGGCCCGCTGGGCAAAAATATCGAGTATTAAAGCCGTGCGGTCAAGAACTTTCCGGCCAAGTGTTTGTTCGATGTTCCGCTGTTGGGCAGGCGAAAGTTCATCATCAAAGATAACCAGGTCGGCGTTTACTTCCTGGCATAAATGTCCTATTTCTGCAATTTTGCCACGTCCAATAAAATAAGTAGGGTCTGGCTTTGACCGTTTCTGCGACAGCACTCCGACTACTTCGGCACCCGCTGTCTCCGCCAATTGCCCTAATTCATGCAAAGAATCGGCAATCTCCCACCCTTTGTCTTGTTCCAAACCAGTCAAGATGGCGCGTTCGGCTTCAATAAGATTGCTGGTTGTTTTGCTGTCATCAGCAAGGTTGCGACTAATTTGGTTGATGAGATAATTCAGATCGAGAGCGATAAAGTCAGCCATGTCCAAGGGGCCGACGGTTTGTACTTGAATATTACTATCGGTAACTAGGCCGCTGATGAATCCGAAGCTGATGGCAACGGGCTTACCGTCGTCTACGCCTAGGGCGGCCATCAGATCAAAACGCATTTTTTTGAGTGAAGTAACGTCTAGGTTACTAAGCTCGCTGTCACCGTGCGGGTGGGTGTGGATACAGCGTATGCCGCTTAATTTTTGCGTTGAACGCCGCCCGGCGTTCTCAGGTAGAGTGACAGTGCTGTTATCGCCTATCGCGACGCTTACAATCTGTCCTCGTCTGTTGATATAAATCGCAATTTCCCGATTAAGCTGTGTTGTGAGTCTGGACAATGTTTCCGCTAATTCTGTGGTGATAGCTTGTCCTGTCGGGATGACTATATCATATATTTCCGTCAGCATAGTGAGTACGCTTTGACGGATACCACTTACATTTCCTTGCACATCAGGCAAAAATATCATCTCCCCTCTGTCATATTTGGTATGGTCGCGACAATTTCCTGCTAACTTGCCAGAAAACAGGCGGAATTGTCAGAAAAAATCACAGCAATGAGTTTCAGAACTATGCACTGCCTCCGCTTCGGGAGTCAGCTGTTTTATGACATAATACGCAATAGCCCTGTTCACAGGATTGTTGCCGCAAAAGTAGGGGAATAACCGCCTTTCCTTCAACTAGACCGGTTTCACGTCCCTGCCGCTTTCCTAAACAATACCCGATCAAGAAACAGAATAATAGCAACAAGACATTTAAAACCACCGTCTGTCCCTCCTCTGATGATAGAAAAATCCTGCATAAACCGCCATGCTTCCGGCCAGCACCGGTAAAAATATTTCCTCGTCCAGCCAACAGGCCAGTAATAAGGCGCTCAAGGCCAGTATAAAACATTCAACTAGGCCGTAGCGACAGGCAAGATTACTTTGACCGCAAAAATGGTCTGAGCGAAGGTCGACACAGTCATCTCCCAGCTGGATGGCAGTTATAAACGTCAAGGCAAAGAGTATTCGATGCCAACCAAATAGCAAAATGGCTAATAATCCTACTAGAATTGATTCCTGTAACCCGGTCAGTTTGCTGGGTAATTTATGGCCCAAGGTATTGAACATTCCTACGATGTAGCTGGCCAAAAACAGCGGCATACTGATCTTTGAATTTAGTCCGGCGGCAAGGGCGAGAAAAAGGGCAGCATACACCACTGAGTTCAATCCAAGTTGGGTGGTCAAATTAAAACAGCCGCTGTCGTTATCCTGCTCTTTATCCAAAAAATCATCCACTAGTTTTACGGCAATTGCACAAAAAACTGTGGCAAAAAAGGTTGCAATTTGATCAGACATTACGCGCCACACAGGCTTTCACCAAGGGAAATCCCTGACTATACAAGGCGGAAATAGGAATTACCGTCGCTTCGCTGAATCTGTCTGCCAGTTTTGTCAGCGCACTCTTTCCAGGAACAAGGTCGGTTTTATTGGCTAACAATATGTATCGGTTTCGGCTGACTCCATACTGATAGATTTCGTGATCAATATTGTTTTGGCAGTTATTATTGTCATCAGTTACTGTAGTCAGGTCAATGATGTGGAAAATATAATCACTGCAGCGCAAGAGGCTGAGAGTCTGGGCCATTCCCTGTCTGATTTTTTCATCAGGATGTATTTGCTCGGTTATTCCGCAACAATCGCTAAGCTTAAATGCTACGGTAGATTTTCCCACCGGAACTTTAAGTTGTAATGACTGAATTGAGCGGGTTTTATGACACTGTGGATCGCACAACTCTTTTTTGGCTTCGGGGAGCGACAGATGCCGACAGTTCAAATAGCCGTCAACAGCACGAAAGGTTATATCCACAGTTTTACAACCAAGATATCCGGCAAAATTCAATGTAAACAGAGTTTTCCCGGAATTCGGCCGACCAACAACTACAAATTCTTTCATCCTTCTACCTCCGGTAAGTCTCCAGGTTCAATAAGGATGAGTTCCTCCCTGGTGATATTGGTCTTGGCAATTAATCGGACTGCCTGCCGCCGCAGAGCTTTCTCAATAATGTTCCTTATTGTGCGGGCATTACCGAATACATCGTCGGTTTTTCCACGGGGGCTATTCAACATTTTTAGTAATGCCGTCTTTGTCATGGGGGCTAATTGATATTGACGCTTGCTGCACAGTTGTTCGGCAATCTGCATTAGTTCATCGTGGCTGTAGTCAGGAAAGTCAATATGGATCGGAAAACGTGATTTTAATCCCGGATTTGTCTGGAGAAAATCACGCATCTCCTGCTGATAACCAGCCAGGATTAGGACGAGCTCATCTTTATGGTCTTCCATTGCTTTGACCAAACTATCATAACAAAACAGGGTAACTGATAAAACCCTGAATCAATCAGCGAGTTTTAGCTTTTAACACCGTCAATAAAGCGGAGCGGAAAAGTCAGTTACTATGCCTTTATACTATAAAATCGCCGGAGAAAACCTTCAATCATCGGCTGCAAAAAGGCTGCACCATGTTTCTCTGGGTCCCAGGAATTCTGATGGGTGATGATTATTTTGACGGTATTTTTATTTTCGTTGTTCATGGCCCCCACCTCCTCGGAAAATCATATGCGCGGTGAGGCTGTCTACTTGTCTGGTTACCATGAACAATTGTGTACCGGCTAACAATTTATTGTATTTTTTAAAGGGCTACTATTGATACAGGTTGCAGGAAAACTGAGTGTTTTTATGGAACTATTGCCTATCAACAGTTGTTGATTGGGGGAGGACCATTATGCCAAAGGCTGCAATATATGCCCGTGTAAGTACGGCTGAACAGGCGGAGAAAGGCTATTCGTTAGGCACCCAGTTGGAAGCCTGCCGGCAAAAAGCCGCCGAGCTTGGCATTCAGGATGTCGAGGAATTTATCGATGACGGGTACAGCGGCGAATTTATTGATCGACCGGCGATGATTAAGCTGCGCGAGCGGGTAGCCGCCAAAGAATTTACCAGCGTCATTGTCTATGATCCTGATCGATTGGCCCGTAATTTATCGCATCAGTTACTTATCACTGAAGATATAGAGAAATCTGCTACACGGCTGTTATTTGTTTCGGTTTCGTTTGAAGAGTCACCGGAAGGGAAACTGTTTTATTCGATTCGCGGGGCGATTTCAGCCTATGAAAAGGAAAAAATCAAAGAACGGTCACTCAGGGGCAAGCGCGGCAAGGCAGCACGTGGGAAAATTATCGCTGACGCCAAGCCTTTCGGTTATACTTTTGACAAGGAAATAAGTAATTACATGGTTAATGAACCGGATGCTGCAATCATCAGGCAGATGTATCATTGGTTGACTGACGAGCATGTGGGTACAGCTATTATCTGCAAGCGGCTGAATGAGATCGGTGTGCCCTCTCCCCGGCTGAAAAAACCCTGGATAGTATCGGCCGTTTACCGGCTGTTGACTAACCCTATTTATAAAGGCACTCATATTGCTATGCGCTACCAGTACGAGAAGGTTGGTCTGAACAAAAGGGTGAAGACCCGCCGGCCGGAATCTGAATGGATTGAGATACCAGTCCCGGCTATTGTCGACACAGATCTTTGGCGAGCTGCCCAGCAGCAGCTTAAGGACAACAAGTCACAGGCCAAACGCAATTTAAAGCATGAGCAATTATTGAACGGGTTGGTCTTCTGCGGCAAATGCGGCCGAAAAATGACCATCGCCTATGCCGGGCAATCAACAGATCCCAAAAGTTATTATGTTTGCATGAGCCAGCGCAGCAATAGCTATATTTACTCTGAGCGGGAGCGCTGTGATGCCAGACGGGTTCCAACCGAGCTTTTAGATAAGGCGGTTTATGATCATCTTTTTCAGTTGAGTCAGAACCCCCGATCAATTAAACAGTATATGACCAACAGACCTCACCCAGCCACAACTCAAAATTTGCACACCGCTCTTGAGCGCCAGAAAGAAAACGAAATGAGACTGGTTAAACAACAGGAGACAGTTTTACGTTGGTATCGTCAGCAGATGATCGGCGATGAACAAGGTGAACAGCAATTGGAAGAGATCAGGACCAGACTACGTGAAGTCGAACACAACAAGCAGAAATTGCGGGCCGAACTGCTGGCTATCTCCCCCACTCTTTCTCCAACGGAGATTATTGCGGCGGTGCAGGAACATTTTCGGGCCGAAGATCCGCTGTATGAGGAACGGCGAAGTGCTGTCCGGCAGGTTGTGGAAAAAGTGGTGGTCGAGCGCACTGATAATACCAGGGCACGGAGCAGTAAACCAGTACTAAATCTAGAATTGAAGTTTGTGTGATGCTATGAAGTTGGAGGACTTATTGTGATGATGAAACTCTTAACCAGGATGGTTATACTCGGTATTTTAATGTGTTGTCTGCTGCCGACGCCGTCAGTCGCAGCCAGCAAGTCTGACTTTCAGTCTGTTCGGATCAAGGGTATGGTCTGGTTTGTGTCGTCAATGGACTTATATGGCATAATGAGCGAAGACGGAAAAAAATTTCATCCGATCAAAAAATTGCCTAATGAATTTTTAATTGACGGATTGCCGGTATTTGTCGAGGGTAAGATACGGGACGACTTGGTTGGCGAGCGTATGTGGGGGCAACCGCTGGAGGTTGTGAAGATCTTCAAGGCTGCCAAGTATATCGCCCCTGAGGACCGGGAGGCCATCAAAGTGCTGGTGACAAGGATGGATGCTTTCAACAGCAAGGATCTTGCAAAACTGAAAAGTGTCGACGTTGTCGCCAAGGGGCTTACCGCTGAACAGTTTGATGCCTGGATCGCCGATTACGGCCAATTCTCCTTGCATTACGTCGATACCAGCCCGGCGATTGCTGGCACAACAATCAATGGCGTCTGCGTGTATAGCCGCCAGCACAGCAACAGTATTGATTTATTCAATGGCGCTAATTACACGGTAATGAATTTTACTTTGAGTAAAATAGATAATATCTGGAAATTCACCGCCGCGAGCAGTTATGTGCCGGAGATCGGGACAAGTATGGATCAGGTCATCTCGGATATGCTGGACAAGGCTAATGAGAAGTATGGCACAACCGACTTAGCAACCTGGAAAGGTTAGTTTCGTAAGAAACAGGCTTGCGATAAAGGCCCATCTGCGTCGTTGGTGCATCTTCGCTTCGCTCGAAGAAAGCGACCACATCAGCGCTGAAGCGCTGTGTGCCTGCTTTTCCGGAAGCGCGCTTGCCGTACACCGGTACTGCCTGTGCGCGCTTCCTCGCAGCCGCCTTGCATCTGGACCTTTCTCACAAGCCTTGGGTTATCTACATTCCGAATAAAACCAGGCTTGTGCCTGGTTTTGTTGTTTCTATTGATGGTTCGACCATACAATCAATAGCTTCTTTGCCGAAATCCTTCTCTCCACCTCTGGCCAGTGAATAGGCTTCGTCGATGAACAAGATGCCGCCGAAGGCTTTTTTTAGTTGTTCGCGGGTTTTTTGCGCGGTGTGGCCGATATATTCGCCGACAAGATCAGCTCGTTCCACTTCGACAAGATGGCCACGGCTTAAGACTCCCATTTCCCGAAAGATTTTGCCCATAATCCGGGCTACCGTGGTTTTCCCTGTGCCTGGGTTGCCATGAAAAATCATATGGAGTACTAATGGATCAGTTATCAGCCTTTCTTTTTGCCGGTATTTTTGTATTTCGATAAAGGCGTAAATTTCCCGAACTAATTTTTTAACTTCATTTAGCCCGATTAAATTGTCAAGTTCTCGCAAGATTTCATCCAAGTGTTGCAGATTGGGTGTCTGCTCGGGTGAGACAGAAGCCGCAGTATATTGATCCATTTCACGCAAAACTCTAAATGCTTCCAGAGGTGGCAACTGACCTGTCTCAACCGCTGTCAGCACGTCTTTGGGCCAAAGGTAAGCCATTTGATTTCACCTCATCCAGGGTTTCGGTGATATCCATTATATGCGATGTCAGTCTGGTAGGTGAGCAAGAGGGAAAGTGAAAACAACCCGGACGATATGTCCGGGTTGTTTGTTTTATTTATCAATCTTCACTTCTTCTTTTTTGTCATGGATACTTGCGGATAGTGGTCGGAAGGGGGTGATTGTCGAGATGGCATGTTTATATACTAATTGCTGCTTGCCATCGTTCTCCATAATTACGGTGAAGTTATCAAAGCCTTTAACTGCGCCTCTGAGCTGGAATCCGTTAACCAAATAGATGATTACTGGTACATTTTCTTTACGAACTTGATTAAGAAAGCTATCTTGTAAGTTGATTATTTTGGTCGTCGTCATTTATAACCCCTCCGATAATTTATTAAACGCATTATATCCTTAGATGAATAGTTCTACTCTGGCTTAAACTTTCCTGCCACCTGATTGTAAATATATGCCAACATTTTATCTTCATTACCAAAGTCGGTGACAGTTACCCATTCGATGTATGGCATCTTGCGAAACCAGGTCATCTGACGTTTGGCAAAGTTCCGGGTTGCTTGTTTAATTCGAATTATCGCGGCCGGTAGGTCTATCTCTCCTTTCAAGTAGGCGGCGATTTCTTTGTAACCGATTCCTTGCATGGCTTGGGCAGAAGGAGAAACGCCGGCTGCTAACAGCCCGGAAACCTCGTCAATCCACCCCCCGGCAATCATCAGATCAACACGTTGGTCGATGCGTGAATATAATTCCTGCCGCTCTAACGTTATTCCGATTACCGTAGCATCATACGCCAGATTGGAAGAAATATTCTGCTTTTGGCAAGATGTTGTTTGTCCACTAAGTTGATAAATCTCAAGTGCCCTGATAATTCGACGTTGATCGTTAGGGTGCAGCCGGGCGGCAGTTTCTGGTAAAACTTTGGCTAGCTCTGCGTGCAGATAATCATTGCCATGAGTTTGAGAGAGACTTACCAGAGTCTGGCGGATCTCTTCGCTGCCGGTGACGGTATTGAACTGGTATCCTTCCAAAAGCGCCTTAACGTATAGACCAGTGCCGCCAGCCAAAATGGGAATTTTATTTTTGTGATTAATGTCGGTAATGAGTTTGGTAGCTAATACTTGAAAGTCAGCGACACTGAATTCTTTGTCGGGTTTGAGGATATCAATAAGATGATGCGGTATCCCTGCGCGCTCTTCAAGAGGCGGTTTGGCTGTTCCGATATCAAGCCCTTGATATACCAACATTGAGTCACCGGAAATGATTTCTGTCTGCAGTTTTTTTGCCAAGCCGATGCTTAGTTTTGTTTTGCCAACTGCAGTCGGGCCGACGATTGCAATAACGCGTTCCATTGTCAGTCCCCCACTTCAATGATTCCGTACTGGACGCTGCTGTACTTTCCGCCCTGCAGTAAATCTATATCCAGTCGTGAAAATTCGGGACTGCCATTGGTTTCTTTCACTACTACCCGCTTTCTGGCGACCCGACAGGCATGCTGGAGCGCCTGGGCGCCCAGTGGCTGGTCATCGGCCAGAAACCGTAAAGGTTTAATATTGGAACTGCTGCCGATGGGAACACGAAACATGGGATCAAAGAAGACGACATCGAAACATCGGTCAGGCAAGGTTGGCAGATAACTGTTGTAGTCAACGTTTTTCACCGCGATGCGGCGAAGCGCTGCGTTGATCCTGGCGTCGCCGGCGGAGAATTGCTGGAGGCCTAGACTTGAGACAGCGGCAAGAACTGCCGATGTTTCCAGGCCAAGGATGGAGCCTGTAGATCCAACGACGAAACTGGCAACAATCGCGTCGGTGGCAAGCCCTAGGGTACAGTCAAGGACTGTCATGCCTGGGGTGAGGGCCATTGCGGCGGCCATATGGTCATGTTTTCCATTCAGGAGATTTTTTATACGCAACACTGCCATGTTCAAATGGAAAAAATACTCCCCTCCAGGAGTATAGACAACCGGGCCGTTTTTAGTGACTACCAATAGGTCAGCGGTGTTAAATTTGGCTCGGATGTCGTCCAGGGAAAGACCACCCCGAAGCTCTAGCGGCAAGTTTAAGAGACGGGCCAGAGATAAGGCGATTTCTTTCATTTTTGCAGAAGGTTTATGTGCTGTTGTGATAACCAAGTCCATGTATCCCCCGTCGTCAGCTGCGCTTGAACATCTTAGCCAGTTCGGCGGCGCCAAATTTAATGATTATTGGTCGACCATGAGGACAAGTATACGGTAGTGCGGTGGTCCAAAGTTCTTGGAGCAGAGCTTGAATCTGCCTCATATTCAGTGAATCGCCTGCCTTTATTGCTGCATGGCAGGCTGCGGTTTGCAAAAAGGCGTGGCGGAGTGCTGATGCCGATGTGTCGGAGCCTGTTTGCACAAGTTTCAGGATATCGTAAATAAAATCCTGGGCGTCGGCTGGCAAAATATCAGCAGGCATTTCGCCGATCCGCATTGTATTTGGGCCCATTGGTTCAAGCAAAAACCCTAAGCTTTGAAAAAGCTCCAGGTGTTGTTCGATGATTCTTATCTCCCGGGAATCGAAATCAAGCAGCAATGGGATCAACAGTTGCTGCACCGGTATATGGTCGCCTGATAGGCACAGGCGGTCATAGATAATTCGTTCATGTGCTGCATGTTGGTCGATGATATACAGGCCATCCTGGCCGGTGGCAATTATGTAGCAATTCTCCACTTGTCCGAGAGGTCGCAAAAAAGGTTCCTGTGGTGAAGTATCAGCTGATAAAGTATCAGCCGTTGTAGCGGCTGCCACGACTTCTGACAACGCTTCGTCCTGACGGAAGGAGTCTCTGACCGCGGTGAATGGCAGCGGAGTCTCATGCCAAAGCTGGACAGTAGCAGCGCCCGGCGAGGAGTGATTAGTTTCGTAGCGCTGGCCAGTAGCAACACCGGGCGAGGAGTGAATGGTTTCGTAGCGCTGGGGTTCGTGACTTTGGGGTTCATAGCGCTGCAATGGCTGTTCCCGCCAAGTCGGCGCGGGGGTCGCTACCCGATCAGCTTCAGGGCTGGCCAATGTATCGGCGATTGCCCGGTAAACTGCTTTGAAAATCTTGCTTTCATCACGGAATTTGAGCTCACTTTTCTGAGGGTGGACATTGACATCAATGGTTTCAGCTGGCACGGCGATTTTCAGCATGGCCAGAGGATAACCAGTTTTGGGCAGTAGCGAATGATACGCGTTATCCAAGGCTTTGGCGATAAGTCGGCTGTTGATGATTCGGCCATTTACGGTGAAGGTCTGCCACTGGCGGCTGCTTTTAATAAGCGTGGGTTTGGCCACATAGCCGGAAATTGAAATTTCTTCTCCTTCGTAGGAGACCGGAAAAACCTCAGAGCAAATTTTAGGTCCATAGAGGCTGGCAAGGGTATCCAGGAGATTACCGTTGCCGTTGGTGGACAGGACAAGTCTTTGGTTGTTGATGAGCTTAAAGGCTACTTCTGGATGCGATAGTGCGAGTTTGCCGATGATATCGTGTATGTAACCGCTTTCTGTGGGTGCTGTCTTCAAAAATTTACGGCGGGCAGGTGTATTATAAAACAGGTCGGTGACTGTCACTGTTGTGCCAACTCCCCCGCCCGCTTCCCGGATATCAGTTATTTCGCCGCCGGTAACCTCAAGATAGGTTGCCAACTGTTCAGTGTGCAGACGGGTGGTGAGTGAAAAACGCGATACTGAGGCGATGCTTGGCAAAGCTTCGCCTCGGAATCCCAGCGATTGTACACAGTACAGGTCCTCAGCCGAACTGATTTTACTGGTGGCGTGACGAAGTATTGCCAGTTTGGCATCTTCTGGGTTCATTCCCATCCCGTCGTCGCTTACGCGGATGAAACTGCTGCCGCCATCATCAATGGCTACCTCAATTTTATGGCTGTAGGCGTCCAGGGAATTTTCCACCAGTTCCTTTACCGCTGAGGCTGGGCGTTCCACCACTTCACCGGCGGCAATCTTGTTGGCGGTATTTTCATCAAGGATTTTAATGACTTGAGAATTCATAGCTTACCAGTCTCCTGTTTGGCTTGATTTTGCAGGCGGTAGAGAATATTCAGAGCTTCGAGCGGCGTTATTGTCAAGATGTCAAGTGACAGAATTTCATTAGCCAGATCCCCGGCAAACAGTGATAATGCCGCAGGTGGCAACGTCGCGGCAGCTTCGCTATTTGTCTGGCGACACTGATGATTTTGTTCCAAATCAGCTAATATTTCCTGAGCTCGTTCAACGACTTTTTTCGGCAGACCGGCGAGTTGGGCGACATGTATGCCGTAGCTTTTGTCCGCCCCGCCAGGTATGATCCGGCGCAGGAATACAATATCGTTGCCGCGTTCTTTAACTGCAATCGAATAATTCTTAATTTTGGTATTATAGTCTTCCAGTTCAGTAAGTTCGTGATAATGAGTGGCAAAGAGAGTCTTGGCCTTGATTTTTTCTTTGATGTATTCAATTACCGCTCTGGCGATACTCATGCCATCAAAAGTGCTTGTCCCGCGACCAATTTCATCGAGAATGATCAGACTGTCGGTGGTCGCCTGTTTTAGTATTTGGGAGACTTCGTTCATTTCCATCATAAAAGTGCTTTGCCCGGTGACTAAATCATCACTGGCGCCTACCCGGGTAAAGATACGGTCAACCGGACAGATTGATGCTTCCCGCGCCGGAATGAAACTGCCGATTTGGGTCATTAGCACCAATTGCGCCACTTGACGCATATAGGTCGACTTGCCTGCCATATTGGGGCCGGTGATAATCCAGATTTCACTGTCACGGTGGTTAAGTTCGGTATCGTTAGGGACAAATAGTTCCCGTTTTAACAACTGTTCGACTACCGGATGCCGGCCGTCTCTGATAGTAATTTCCCTGTGGGTGTTGAGTCTTGGCCGGATATAGTTGTGGCGTGCGGCGGCTTCGCTCAAGGCAGTAAGGGCATCCAGCTGGGCCACCTGGCGAGCCGTTTGTTGAATTTCCTGAATACGTTCCTTGACGTATTCGCGGATTTTTCCAAACAGATGATATTCGATTGAAACGATTTTTTCCTGGGCACCGAGAATTTTGATTTCGAATTCTTTAAGTTCAGGAGTTATATAACGCTCGGCGTTGGCCAGCGTCTGTTTTCTGGTATAGGTTAAAGGCACTGCAGCGGTATTGGAGTTGGTTATCTCGATATAATAACCGAATACTTTGTTGTAGCCGATTTTCAGCGATCTGATTCCAGTATTTTCGCGTTCGCGGGTCTCAATGTCTTGAACCAACTGCTTGCTGTCCCGGGACAAGGTACGCAGTTCATCAAGCTCTAGGTCATAACCGGGGCGGATCATATCGCCATCGCGTACGGTAAATGGCGGATTATCTACAATGGAGGTAGTAATGAGGTTGGTGACGTCACCATGAGTTTGGAGCGACAAATGACTATTCTGGAGCAATTTAGCACTGCACGGCTGAAGGTGGTTCTTGATATCAGGCAGAGCGGCCAGTGACTGCTTTAAAGCAACAAGATCGCGGGCATTGGCGGTGCCAACTTCAATACGGGTCAAAATTCGCTCTAAATCATAAACATGATCTAGTTCTTGTCTTAGGCATTGGCGAATTGTCGGCTGTTCCAACAGTTCCTGCACGGCATCTTGACGTTCAGTAATGGCTAGCGGGTTGATCAGGGGATATTCCAGCCATTTTTTTATCATCCGGCAACCCATCGCTGTGTTGCTGTAGTCCAGAACTGACAGCAAGGTGTCTTTTTTGCTGCCGTCGCGCATATTTGCTGTAACTTCCAAGTTGCGCAGGGTTGACGCGTCAAGGGTCAGGTATTCCCGGGAATCATATTTGGTCAGCCGGTTGAGATGAGAAAGGTCGCTTTTGATCATCTTGTAAAGATAATACAGCAATAATCCTATTGCCGTAAGTGCTCCGCCGGCAGGTAGTTCAATTTCGGAAAAATGGCGCTGGGGCAACGGAGTTACTTGACTGAAGTCGTCAACAGTCAGGTTTGTGTATATGCACCTGGATATTCTGGCAGACAAGAAACTTTTGATATCAGCAAGCCTGGTTATTTTTCCGGCCAGCACCAGTTCTGCAGGGGACAGGCGGAATAAGTAATCGCAAAGTTCGGTTACTTGGTGGGTCCCAGTAAGCTCGGTCCAAACAAATTCCCCGGTTGAAATATCAACGGCGGCTAGATAAATAGCAGCATCCTGTTCATGCAGCAAGGCCAGGAAATTATTGCTTTTCTCGGTCAGTAAGGCTTCTGATAAAACAGTACCGGGTGTGATGACTTTAATTACCTCACGGCGCACGATTCCTTTAACTTGTTTAGGATCTTCCACTTGTTCGCATATTGCTACGCTGTAGCCTTTATTAATAAGCCTGGCAATATAGGTGTCTGCGGCATGATAGGGTATGCCACACATTGGCACTCTGGTGCCAATACCGGCATCTCTGCCTGTCAAGGTTATTTCAAGTTCCCGAGCCGCCAACTCTGCATCTTCAAAAAACATTTCGTAAAAGTCACCAAGTCGGAAAAAAAGAATATTTTCCGGATGGTTGCGTTTAATTTCGCGGTATTGTTCCATCATTGGCGTATAGCTAACGGTCATGGCGGATCTCCTCTTCCTATATTAGCTTACAATAAGTGGAGCAGGCGGCCTTTGAGCACCCAGGTTTGGGCGGTATCGATCAAAACATCCGCCAGTTGTCCGGCTGATTCCTGACCAGTCTTGTCCCAGATAACTATTTTGTTCGTCCTGGTCCGCCCCATCATTCTATTCGTATCGTTTTTGCTATTTCCTTCGATCAATACTTCCAGAGTTTGATTCAGAAGCTGCTGGTTGACCGCCAGGCTGTTTTCGTTCTGGGCCTGCATCAATCTGGTCAGACGCTCCTTTTTCACGGCTAGAGGGACTTGGTCAGGCATATCGGCAGCCGGGGTGCCTGAGCGCTCTGAGTATAAGAATGTATATGCGGCATCAAAACAAGTCGCTTTTACAAACTCTAGCGTTTCGGTAAACAATTCCTCGGTTTCGCCGGGAAACCCGACAATTATGTCGGTTGTGAGGCTGGCGTGAGGAATGGCGCTGCGAATAGCTGCTACCAAATGGCGGTAATAGTCAGTGGTGTACCCACGGTTCATTTTGGTGAGAATTTCATCACTGCCTGACTGAACAGGCAAATGAAAGTGTTCGCATATTTTACGGCCATCGCGGACTGCGGCGATCACCTTTTCGTTCATGTCCCTGGGATGCGAGGTCATGTAGCGGACGCGCTGGATACTGTCAATTTGGTCGACTGTTGTCAAGAGTTCAGCGAAATCGGGAAATGTTTCGGTGTCTTTTCCGTAGGAATTGACATTCTGCCCTAATAAGGTCACTTCCTTAAATCCTTGGGCCGCAAGTTCACGAATTTCAGCGACAATAGCGTCGACCGGTCGGCTTTGCTCACGTCCGCGGACATAGGGAACGATGCAATAACTGCAAAAATTGTTGCAACCATACATAATCGGTACCCAGGCGGCAATCTTATTTTTGCGGATAGTGGGAATTTCGGGAGCCAATCGCTCAGCTTGTTCCAATACAGCCATAACCTTCCCGCGGGAATTGTCTACATCGCGGAGCAGGTCTTGTAGTTGGTGGATATTGTGGGTCCCAATTACCAGATCAATATGCGGTGCTTTTTTGAATAATTTATCACGGTCTTTCTGGGCCATACAGCCGGCAACCGCTATAATCAGTTTAGGATTTGCGGTTTTTAGACGTTTGAGATCGCCAATTTTACCATAAATCTTTTTCTCGGCGCTTTCACGTACACAACAGGTATTTATTACAATGATGTCAGCGTCGTCCAGCTGGCTGATTTCACTTAGGCCCATGGCTTTTAACTGACCGGCAAGGCGCTCGCTGTCATTTTCATTCATTTGGCAGCCAAAAGTGATGATGGAAAAATGATTACGCTGCATGTTTTAGATTTCAACTCCTTGAACAGTGCTATTTGGAATGTTAGGATAAACGTTCAATTGCTCTTTCCAATACAAACGTGAGATCTTGTCTGGCGGCGTATTTTATTCGTAATTTGCCGAGTTGGCGCAATACCGATTCTTTGGCCCGGTCCCTGGATGGGAGGTTGATGACTTCCTCGGGAGCCTTCGCTCCAAGTTTGGCCAGCAAATCAATTTTGGTTCTGGCGGGCAGCGGTGTTTCCAGATTAGCCAGCGTTTTCTCCAGGTTCTTCTGCGCGCTGGTCAATGAACTGCCAAGATAAGTGGCTGCCGTTCGTGGCGCCTTCTTCTCTTTATCCCAGTAAGAAGCCACAAGATAGGCATAATATCTGTTGTTTAGTTTGCGCCAAGTTATGTACATAGTTGTAAGCCTCCGATAAATTACTGTTACGATAGTTATAATCACCAGAAACATTATAACTACGATAACATAATTTGCTGTTTTTCGGCAACCATATTCTTTGCAAATTATAATAGACCACCTGGATGGTGATCTATTCTTTCTGAGTCTTGGAAAAAATCATTCTGGCGCCAATAAATAGTACGAATACGCCAAAAAATTTCTTTAAAATAACGCCAGGAATGAATTGAACGAAATTGGCGCTAATCAATATCCCGATTGCCGCTCCGGCAGCAAGATAAGCCGCCATTCGGTAATCAATTAAGTGTTGTTTGTGAAAATGCCAAACGCCTGTGAGGGCGGTGGGGACTATGACCAGCAGAGAAATCCCCTGGGCGCTGTGCTGAGATATTCCCAGAACTAATACCATCATCGGCACAAGCACTGCTCCACCGCCGATGCCTAGCAGGCCGCTTAGTGCTCCCGCCAATAATCCAGTGAGGATTGTCATGAGTATCATCCGATAACCATCCTTAATCCCACTACTAACAACATAATGCCAAATATTTTTTTTAGGTGGGTGGCCGGTAATTTTGTCGCCAGTCGGGCTCCTAAAATTGCTCCCAACACACTGCCAATAATCAGATACAACGTTACTGTGAGGTCGATATTGCCATGGGAGCCATATGTCAGGCCGCCAATGATTCCTGTTGGAATGATTACCGCCAAGGAGATAGCATGGGCATTATGTTGTTTTACTGCAAACCAGGAAATCATAGCCGGTACCAATATAATGCCGCCGCCGATTCCGAGCAATCCACCCATGATGCCTGCCAGAAATCCAACGGAAAGAAGTTTAACGGGTAGTTCCGTCATAATGCACTCCTTGAATTTATTTCTCATGTTGGCGTCATTTATGGGTTATTCGATGCTTATTTTTTTAACTTCAATATTTATGTCTTTAACTGTCATGCCGGTCATGTATTCTACCATATTTTTTACCCGCTCTTGGGTGTTATGCATTACTGTTCGTAAAGGCAGTCCATATCTAATTGTTACGTCCATAGAAATGGAAATGCCTTTCTCCCGGTCTTCCTGCGAGTTTTTGATGATAATTTGCCCGGTCCGGGAAACTGATAGATCGCTGGTTGCAATATGATTGACAATGGCGGCGATGGCCGCATCGGAGATAAGCAATTTGCCGTAGTAGCTGAATGTCGGCCTTATTATGGATTTTTCTCCGAGCTTGCGGCGTTTGGTCTGCGGTTTACGGAAGAAAATCTCAAGAGGGTCGATCAGGTAGCCGGAAAAATGCGGTTTTAGTTCAATAGTCGGCACAGGGATGATATGTTTCCCGTCTTTTATTCTGCTTTCCCGGGCTTTGGATATTTCTGCCTTAGTGGCAATATCTTCAATATTAATGATTTTGCTGATGGCCGGTAGCTCCAGAGTATCGACGATTCTTTGTACCATGTTTACTGATGTGCCCAATATTAAAAGGCGCACTGGCTTTATTGTTTCTATCGCACTACGAACTTCAGCCGAGTGCTCTGGTTCCATAAAAATGGCCCGCCGCACAGCTTGAATTTTGCTCGGTTCTTTTTTTGCGGAATGACCGGCAATAATCTTGCTGTCTTTGATCAATAAGCCATCGTCAATAATACCGTCCACGCCATGATCATGAGCAACGAGCAGGGCTCGGTGACTTTTTCCTGTACCGCTGGGGCCCACCAGGGCTATGACATCCATTTCCAGGCCTCCTAAAGTTTTGCCAGACAAAATTAATATAGCTGTTCATACATAAAAATAAACACCTTTTCAGGTGTTGTCAAGTAAAAGTATTTCCTGTCAGGTTTTTTCCCTCTGTGGTGTCATGTAGTTGTTCTTCAAGTTCAGTAATCCGGACATTGCGACACATAACGGCTTTGGCGTAACGACAATTATTCTTTTGCAGTTTTTCATTCAGGCTTGTCAATTTTATCAGTTGTTCTTTATTTTCTTTTTCCATAGCGTCCATCAGGTTCATCAATACCCGGCGACTGATCCGCAAGGACTCAACTTTGTCCTCAAGTTCCCGTATGCGGGTCTGCAATTCCTCAACCAGAGCATTGTCTTGATTCATAGGCATCCCCCTGACTGTAAGCTGTATGTTGTGTTATGAGTATATTCTAAATTACGGTTGCTCATGCCTGGACTGCAGTAACCGGGACACCAATTCGTCGGGGATGGTATACTCCCCCAACTGTGAGGGAAAACGTCCGGCAATACCATGAAAATCAGATCCGCCGGTAAGCAAAAGTCCGTGTTCTTCCGCCAGTGCCTGATAACGGGAAATTTGCTCTGCTGAGTGACGGGGATGGTACACTTCAATCCCCTGTATTCCAGATTCGATGATTTCCAGAACTAGTTCATCATTGTTAACCAGACCTGGGTGAGCAAGCACTGGTATACCATCGGCACTTTTTATAAGCGCGATGGTATCTTGCGGTGATAGCTTATAGTGGGGGATATATGCTGGCTTATTCTTTTCAAGCAAGGTGGTAAATACTTCAGAGATATTGCGGAAATAGCCCTTTTCCAGCAATGCGGCAGCCACATGGGGGCGACCGATGGCAGTGGCCTTGCCGGCGATTTCACGAACACGTTGATAATTTACCGGGTAACCTAGTTTTTTTAGCTTGTGGACCATTAGCTCAGCCCGCTCCTGGCGGTTGGCGGCAATGATTTTGATTTGGCGATTAAGTTCAGAGTGAGCGGTATCGATAAAATAACCGAGAATGTGTACTTCATATTGCGGCAGGTCGGTGGCAAACTCTATTCCCGGTATAACTGCAGTCTGTCCGGGTACCGGAGTATTATTTTGCAGCGACAGCAGTCCGTCTACGGTGTCATGATCGGTGATTGCAATATGAGTCAATCCAACTGCACAGGCTTTAGTAAGAATTTCCTGGGGGGAAAATAGCCCATCAGATGCATTGGTATGGATATGAAGATCGGCTGTCATGTTACTTTCCAGTCACGGGCCAGTTGCACCAGGGTTCTTACAGCTGCGCCGGTGGCGCCTTTGACGTTATAGCCTGTTTCCTTATCGCTGGTGGACGTGCCGGCTATATCGATGTGTGCCCAGGGAGTTTTATCGGCAAAATTGGCGATAAATAATCCGGCAGTTATCGCTCCTGCAGGTCTGCCGCCGGAGTTTTTCATGTCTGCGACGTTGCTTTTTATCTGCTCTTTGTATTCCGGGAACATCGGTAATTCCCACATTCTCTCACCGGTTTGGTTGGCTGCAGCAAGTATTTGCTTTATTAAAGCGGCATCGTTGCCCATCAACCCTGAAGTTATATTACCCAGTGCTACAACACAGGCACCTGTCAGGGTTGCTAAATCGATAATTTGAGTTGCCCCTAGCTGCCGGACATAGGTTATCGCATCGGCAAGGACCAGGCGTCCTTCGGCGTCAGTACTGATGACTTCAATGGTTTTTCCAGCCATTGAGGTAATAACGTCACCAGGTTTATAGGCATTGCCGGATGGCAGATTTTCGGTACACGGAATTGCCGCCAGCAAGTTAATAGGCAGTTTAAGGGCGGCTATCGCCTGGACAGCAGCTAAAACTGTAGCGCCGCCAGCCATATCATCTTTCATTTCGTGGAGGCCTTCACTCGGTTTTAATGAAATTCCGCCACTGTCAAAGGTAATTCCTTTGCCGACAAGAGCTAACAGGTGATTGTCGGCGGAAGTTCCGTGGTATTTGAGTATGATTAGTTTCGCTGCTTCGTTACTACCCTGGGCTACCGCCAAAAATGCGGACATGTGTAGTTCTTCAAGCCTGTCTTTTTCTAGTATACTGATTTCTAGCCCATACTGCGCAGCTATTTTTTTGGCCTGGGAAGCCATTATAGTAGGTGTCATATGATTTGCCGGATGATTTACCATGTCACGGGCCATATTGACTGCGTCGGCGATTATCTGTCCTGTGTGGGTGCCGGTTTGAATTTGCGTGATTTTTGCAGCATCACTTGTAAGTATCGATAGTTTTTCAATTGTAACGGTAGTTTCGGCAACTGACTTGTAATAGCGAAACTGATAGCTACCGAGTAAAGACCCCTCTGTCACTGCTTGACCGGCGGCAAGCGGTGTTAAGCCGACCTTGTCTGTGTCAGGCATTATTACAGCAACGTTCTTTGCACCCGCATGGGACGCGGCGCGCATGGCGACACCTGCAGCTGTCCGCAGACTGTCGGCTGAGAACTCTTCCTGCTTGCCAAGGCCGACTAATATAACTCGTTTGGCGCCGATTTTACCACAGGTGTGCTGGATAGTGATATTGCCATGTTTGCCACTGTCTGCCTGGTCGCGAATGATAAGGCTTATCACGCCATTAAGGGCCTTGTCAATACTTTCGGAAGCACCGTCAAGTCCAGTATTCCCTGCAAACACATTAATAATTAGGGCATCGCAGACAATTTCGGCTGCTGGGCCTGTATATGTCTCAATCTGCAAATTATTTCACCTCATATTTATTGATATATTATAGTATGCCAAGTTGCTGGCTTAGAAAACAAAAAATACTGTTCTGTTTTGGTAAGCTAACTCAGGCGACTTAGCGAAAAAAACCGATCTGCTTTATTGCCACTACTTTCTTGCTTGCGTATTAGTACGCAAGCAAGGACAGTGGGTCAAGCATCTCGGCTATTTTGAACAGCCTGTTATGTTGTTAATAATACACCCGGTTTACTATTTAACTCGTCCACAGTCTGCCCAGTTTCGGCGACCAAAACTCGGCAAATCTAGCGGGGCTCGACAATCAGTTTAATAGCGGTCCGCTCTTCGCCATCAATCATAATATCCGTGAATGCTGGGATGCAAATCAGGTCGACACCATGAGGTGCAACAAAGCCTCTAGCAATGGCCACAGCCTTAACGGCTTGGTTAAGTGCTCCAGCGCCGATCGCTTGCATTTCTGCACCGCCACGTTCCCTAAGTACCCCGGCCAAAGCTCCTGCTACGGAGTTAGGATTGGACTTAGCTGATACTTTTAAAACATCCATGACGAGTACCCTCCCTAATAATTAACGTTCAAGTCTGTAAATAAGTCTTGTTACAGTGGCCAATTGTTAGAGATATTCGGTATTCGGCAGGAAATTCCTTTTTTCTACCAGCAAAATAGTGAATATATTTCAGTATTTACTGAATATTGTTCTGTTATTGAATAACTGTTATTTGTTAAAGACAAGAACTCTGCCATCTTCGCGAATTCCAATAAGACCATTGCAGTTATGTTGATTTCTTATGTTTTCTAACATATTATCAATAACTTCTTCTTGGACTAATAAATCTTCTTCAAGCAGGGAGTCGTTTTCATCCGACATCAATTTGCCGACAAGATTTTCCCGCAGCAGAACGATTATCAGGGCAATTTCACCTTTAGACAATGTTGCTACGTCGCGCAAGATCGTCAACATGGCGACCTGTTCGCAGGAGCTTAATTGAATATCGGCGATGACTTCAGTTGTTCCTTCCAGGATGTGGTAGGCCGAAATGCTCTCTAACAGCAGTTTTTTGACTGCTTCAAAGTCGCTATCGGTTGGAATTTTGGAAAGCATGAAAGTCAACTTTATCGTATTATTAGTGGCATCAAAATTTATTGTGCCGATTTCAGGATAACGCACTAAAATCGAGATCAATAAATTGACTCCGTTGGAAATCCTGGGATCATCTTGCTGCATGTTAGCCATTTTATTTATTCACCATCCGTAAGCTAAAAAATAATAGAGAAGTCGCGTAATTTATAAGGTAAGTTCGCTATATTTCGCTTTTTCTCCTGCAGTATATAATTGTCAGAAATTAAAAACGGCCTGACATAGGCCGTTTTATAGTCAGTGGTTATTATTTCGCGTAGTCTACCGCTCGGGTTTCCCGGATTACGGTTACCTTAATCTGACCGGGGTATTCAAGCTCGCTTTCGATTCTTTTAACAATATCGCGAACCATACGTACCGAACCCAAGTCATCAATTTTATCCGGTTTGACAATAATCCGTACTTCACGTCCAGCCTGAATCGCAAAAGATTTTTCCACGCCTTCAAAAGAGTCGGCGATTTCTTCCAATCTTGTCAAACGTTTCAGATAACTTTCCAGGGTCTCTCGACGAGCACCGGGACGTGCGGCTGAAACTGCATCAGCAGCGGCAACTAACACCGCTTGAATAGTCTTTGGTTCTTCGTCACCGTGGTGAGCGGCAATCGCGTTGACTACTTCAGCTGATTCACGATATTTTCTGGCGATATCTGCTCCGATGGTTACATGTGGTCCTTCCACTTCATGATCGACAGCTTTACCAATGTCATGGAGCAACCCGGCCCGTTTGGCCAACATGATGTCTATTCCCAGTTCTGCAGCCATAACTCCGGACAAGTGGGCTACTTCAATAGAATGTTTCAGCACATTTTGTCCATAACTGGTACGATATTTCAACCGGCCCAGTAGTTTGATCACCTCTGGGTGAAGCCCATGCACTCCTGTATCAAAAGTAGCTTGTTCACCAGCTTCTTTGATTTTTTGTTCTACTTCCTTCTGCGATTTTTCGACCATTTCTTCAATTCGTGCGGGGTGAATTCTGCCGTCGACAATCAATTTTTCCAGTGCCAGACGAGCAACTTCCCGTCGAACCGGGTCAAATCCAGATAAAATAACCGCTTCCGGAGTATCGTCAATAATCAAATCAATACCGGTCAAAGTTTCCAACGTACGAATATTACGTCCTTCGCGCCCAATAATCCGGCCTTTCATCTCATCATTTGGCAGAGCCACAACCGAAACGGTAGTTTCAGCAACATGATCTGCTGCGCAACGTTGAATTGCCAGGGAGATAATTTCCCGCGCGTTTTTATCGGCCTCTTCTTTGGCTTGCTGTTGCAAGTCCTTAATCATGATCGCCGTTTCATGTTTGATTTCTTCTTGAATGTTGGCTAATAGTAAATGGCGCGCATCATCTGAAGTTAAACCGGAGAGACGTTCCAATTCCGCAAGTTGTTTGCTGTACAGTTCGCTGACTTTTTCCTGGCTGGCATCAATATCAGCTTCTTTGTGGCTGAGTATTTCTTCCTTTCTTTCCAGGGAGTCAATCTTACGATCGAGATTCTCTTCCTTTTGAACCAGACGACGCTCCAGGCGCTGTAGCTCCACTCGGCGTTCCTTTATTTCACGGTCAAGTTCAGTCCTGAGTCGGTGAATCTCTTCTTTGGCCTCTAGTAGTGCCTCTTTTTTCTTTGTTTCGCTAGTTTTCTGTGCATCTTCGAGAATTTTCTTGGCAGAATCCTCGGCCAAACCTACTTTTGATTCGGCAATATTTCTCCGAACAAAATAGCCTGCAAAGGAACCTACTAATGCAACAGCAACTGCGATTGCAATAAATTCGATAGTGATGTATTTCACCTCCCTTAATTATTAGGTTTACTTAATAAGGGTAAAGCCGAGCGTAAACTCGGCCTTACAGCATTTAACCGATGCTCCCTCATGTTCCAATAGTATCACGGTTACACGATTGACCAATTCAATTGTAAATGTTTTTCAATCTAGTGTCAAGTTGACAAAATACTTGTGAATTTCCTTCGTAGCTAATCATTCCAAGAAGGAGAAAGTTCAGCTAAAATTTTGCGAATCGTTTCCGATTTGAAGCCCCTAGCGGCAAGAAAACGTCCGATTTTTGCGGGACTAGTTGATTTTTGCTGTTTTGAGTGTCGGGTAGCTAACTGCAGTGCTGTTTGATAGTCTTGATCCACAGAATGTTGCCTGGTGGCTGAGGCTATAGCGGCTGCAGATAATTCGCGCTTCTTCAGTCTGGCAATAATTGCGTTAATGCCGTATTTGCCGCTGTTAAAATAGTTATCAAATAAGGTCTGAGCAAGGGCATCATCATTAAGATAGCCAACGCGGCGAAGCTCAAGAACAGATTGTTCAATGTTTTCATCAATATAACCCTTAGCTGCCAGCCGGCGTCTCATCTCTTTTTCGCTGAAGGCCCGGATCGCAAGCAACTTCAGAGCAGCATGACGACAGTCGGTGTCATTCAACGTCGCTATCATCGGCAACGCTCTCATCTATGGTGCTCCCCGACCGAATGGCCCCAGCCAGAGCGGATTCGCGAACTTTGGCATCAATTTCATCGCAAATTTGCGGGTGTTCTTTTAAAAATTCTTTGACGTTTTCACGCCCTTGACCTAGCCGGTGATCACCATAAGAATACCAGGCTCCGGTTTTCGTGATAATTTCAAGATCGGAACCGACGTCAATGATACAGCCTTCACGTGAAATTCCTTCACCATACATAATATCGAATTCGGCCTGTTTAAATGGTGGCGCGATCTTGTTTTTCACGACTTTTACCCTGGTCCGGGTGCCCACAACATCGTTGCCTTGTTTTAGGCTTTCGGTTTTGCGGACTTCAAGTCGGATCGAGGCATAAAATTTGAGAGCCCGACCACCGGTGGTTACTTCCGGATTGCCGAACATTACTCCGACTTTTTCCCGGATCTGATTGATGAATATGGTGGTGGTATTCGATTTACTGATGATGCCGGTCAATTTTCGCAGTGCCTGGGACATAAGACGAGCATGTAGACCGACATGAGAGTCCCCCATGTCTCCCTCAATTTCTGCTTTGGGAACCAGTGCGGCGACTGAGTCAATGACAATGACATCAATGGCACCGCTTCTTACCAGAGCATCGGCGATTTCAAGGGCTTGTTCGCCGTTATCAGGCTGAGAAATGAGCAAATTGTCAATGTCTACGCCAAGTTTTTTGGCGTAAAGCGGGTCGAGTGCATGTTCGGCATCGATGAAAGCAGCATAGCCTCCCGTTTTTTGCGCTTGAGCTATGATATGCAAGGCGACAGTTGTTTTGCCGGAAGATTCAGGACCGTATATTTCTATTACTCTTCCCCGGGGTACCCCACCAACGCCGAGTGCAATGTCAAGGGTTAATGCTCCGGTAGAAATGACTTCTACATTCAGTTTGGCTGCAGCTTCCCCCATTTTCATTATGGAGCCTTTGCCAAAATCTTTTTCTATCTGGCGCATCGCATTTTCTAAGGCTTTTGTCTTATCCATGGTTGCCACTCCCTTCCCATTATAGTTCTATTCTACCAAACACCTGTTCGGGATGTCAACAATAAATAATTAGCTACGCCTGTATTTGCCGGTCATTAATCGGTGAGGTCAATTTTTAGAAAAAACTTTTAGGGAAGACGGTCTTAAATATTCGTTTCGCCAAGTAACTTAATCGCAACGAATTAGCGGCCCTTAGCCGGTTCGACGTTAACTTTGTAGCCTTTAATGGTATTTTTATGCATTACGGATAAGACTCTTTCGGCAACATCTTCAGGAACTTCAACAAAAGTGAATTTATCGTAGATGTTTATCAGACCGATAACGCTGCCGGGGATTGATGCCTCATCAGCAATGCTGCGGATTATATCTTCCGGGCGGATTCTTTGGGCGCGGCCGATATTGAAGAATAGACGCACCATTCCCTTTTCTCCTCCGGTATTGGCAAGTGTAGGCTTGTCATCTTGTTTTTCTTTATTAAAACCCTCCTGTAGAAGTTTGAGCGCTGCTGCAGCAATATCAAGTGCATCATAATCCCCGTTAAGATCGGAGACGATTGTATGATAGTCGGTATAATTGCCCTGATCGATGGTGTATGCAAGCCGGGTCCGCAAGACTTCGCGCTGACGTTCCACAATGTCTGCTGAGGACGGTAGTTGACCGCGCACGATGCGGCTCTTGATTTCTTTTTCAATTAATTTTAGCTGACGAAATTCCCGCGGTTCAATAAATGTTATCGCAATGCCTTTTTTGCCTGCTCGTCCTGTCCGGCCAATACGGTGAACATAGGACTCAGGGTCCTGTGGAATGTCGTAATTTATAACATGGGTGACATTTTCGATATCCAGGCCGCGCGCGGCGACATCTGTTGCCACCAGAAGCTCTAACGCCCCCTCACGGAATTTTTTCATTACTCGGTCACGTTGAGCTTGACTCAAGTCACCATGTAAGCCATCGGCGGCAAATCCGCGGGCTTGCAGGGAGGCGCTCAGTTCATCCACCCCTTTTTTTGTTCGGCAGAAGACTATTGCTTTATCATTGGTTTCAACATCCAATACTCGGCACAGTCCATCGAGTTTATCACGGGTTTCATAGTAAAACTGATCGGTTAAAGGAACAGTAATTTGCTCTTTGCAGATGGTCACTTCACGGGGCATGACCATGTACTTGCTGGCTAACGTTCGAATTGCCTGCGGCATGGTTGCTGAAAAGAGCAACGTCTGCCTTTCCTTCGGAACGTTTTGCAAAATCGTCTCGATATCGTCAATAAATCCCATATCCAGCATTTCGTCCGCTTCATCAATCACGACGACTTTTACCTGATTCAGTTTTATTGTATTACGACGGATATGATCAAGTAACCGTCCCGGTGTCCCGATAACGACATGAACACCGTACTGTAGCGAGCGAATTTGCCGATCAATGGCCTGACCGCCGTAAACCGGTAATGTTTTTACCCGTTTTTGTTTTCCGATTTTGGACATTTCTTCAGAAACCTGAATAGCCAGTTCGCGCGTCGGGGTCAAGACCAGCGCCTGAATATAGCGGCTATCTGTTATCCGTTCCATGATCGGGATGCCGAAAGCTGCAGTTTTTCCAGTTCCGGTTTGAGCCTGACCAATAACATCCAGTCCCTCCATGACAAGGGGGATAGTATGTATTTGGATTGGTGATGGTTCCTCAAACCCCATTTCAGTAATGGACGCCAAAATTTTCTTGCTAATTTCTAGTTGTCCGAAAAATCCTGTGATACTATTTGTTTTCAATGAATAATCTCCTCCTATAATGCGTTTATATGTTGCCGGATAAGACTTAACGCTGTATTGGCTGTTCGCTGTTTAATAGCCATGCGATCTCCGATAAAGTTGTATTGATGACATTGCATCGCTTTTTTATCAGCCAGCGCAATGAAAACCAGCCCCACAGGCTTGTCGTCAGTGGCGCCGCCCGGGCCGGCAATCCCGGTTATTCCAATGCCGATATCACTAGCGAAAAGGTTGCGGATTCCGCTTGCCATCGCCTGAGCAGCTTGACTGCTGACGGCGCCGAATTCCTCAAGCGTAGATGCGGGAACACCGACTGCTGAGATTTTAGCGGCATTGCTGTAGCAAACAACTGAACCGGTAAGATATTCAGAACTTCCCGGAATGTCGGTGAGCCTGTTGGTGACTAAGCCACCGGTACAGGATTCAGCAAGGGCCACAGTCAGCTTTTTGGCGGCAAGCAACCGGCCGGTCACAAGTTCCTGTGTTTCATCGTTTATACCAAAGACATATTTATCAATCCGGGAGCGAATTTTTTGTTCCATATCGTCAATTAGCTTTTGTGCCGACTGTTGGTCTGATGCTTTGGCGGTGATGCGGACGGTGATTTCACCGCCGCGGACCAATAAGGCGATGGTTGGATTATTCTGTGCTTTGATAAGATCTTTAATTTCTTCTTCTAGTGCTGATTCGCCTAGTCCAAAGGATCGCAAAGTTTTGGAGAAAATGACACCCTGATCTCCAAACCGCTGTATAAGGTAAGGTGCGACTTCTTGTTCGAACATTCCTTCCATTTCATAGGGCGGACCGGGAAGATGAATGACAGTGTTTTTTTCTGTTTCAACAACCGTTCCGGGCGCTAAGCCGAAACTGTTTTTCAGTACTAAAGCGCCTTCGGCGATCATCGCCTGGCGTAAATTGTTGTCAGACATATTCAGATTGCGTCGCGTGAAAAAACATTTTATATGATCCAGGCTAGGTTCATGCAAGTACAGTTTCCGCCCCAAGAGAGCGGCCGTTACTTCTTTGGTAATGTCACCCTGTGTGGGTCCGAGGCCACCGGTGGTGATAATTACATCAGCTCGGGCCAGAGCCACAGACAGGACTTGCGTCATTCGCTCGCGATTGTCACCCACTGTTGATTGAAATAAGACGTCGAATCCGAGTTCATTCAGCCTTCTGGCTAAGTAAGGGGCATTGGTGTTGACAATTTGTCCGAGCAGGAGTTCCGTGCCGGTACTGATAATTTCAATAATCATTTTCTTCCCCCCACAATGTAACTGCAAATGATTTTTAAAGGTGTATGTAATGATTGCATAATTATATTTGGTGATATAAAAATATTTGAGTAAGCTGGCTATTGATAATAACGGAACAAAGGGCTAAAAAGCAAAAAACGCTGGATGACCCAGCGAATCCGGAAAGTATCTAGCGAAGCTTGATTGCAGCCTCTAACCTAACGAATTAAAATTCTTAGGATGATAGTCTTTCCGCAAGTAGGTCGTATGTAAAACCTTGGACGATCGTGACCCGAAGGAAATTGCCGCACTGGGCTTCGGGGGCCCCTTCGACAAAAATTCGTCCGTCGACATCCGGAGCTTCCCGGTAGGATCGGCCAAAAACAAAGTCTCCCTGCTCGTCTTCATTTCGGCCTTCAATCACAACTTCAAGAATTTTTCCTTCTAATTGTTTGTTTATTACCTCTGATATTTGCGACTGCAGAGACATTAATATATGATAGCGTTCCTGTTTTACTTCATCTGGTATTTGATTAGGCAAGGCTCCTGCTGGTGTCTCGTCCTCTTGAGAGTAGGTAAAGACGCCGACATGATCAAATTTCTGGGTTGTTACAAATTCCTGCAGGACGTTAAACTGTTCATCAGTTTCACCTGGGAATCCGACAATAAATGTCGTGCGGATGGCAACATCCGGAATTGCAGTGCGAATTTTAGCAAGTAATATTTCGACTTCTTCCCGTTTATCCTGGCGGTGCATGGCCGTCAATATGTCATTATCAGCGTGCTGTAGTGGCAGATCAATGTATTTGCAGATTTTGGGTTCGTTGGCTATCAATTGGATAAGTTCGTCGCTGAAATAACGTGGGTATGAATAGAGCAACCTGATCCAGATGATATCTTCAATTAGCACCAGTTGCTTGAGTAATTCAGTCAGACGAGGCTCTCCATAGAGGTCTTTGCCATAGCTTGTGGTGTCCTGGGCGATTAGGTTGATTTCTTTGACGCCTTGAGCAGCCAGTATTTTCACTTCGTTGACTACAGATTCAATTGGCCGGCTGCGAAATGGGCCCCGCAGTCTGGGAATGACACAATAGGAACAGCAATTACTGCAGCCTTCGGCTATCTTTACGTAGCTAGAATACGTCGGTGTTGTTTTAATCCGCGGGGTGTGTTCATCGTAAATGGAGTCAGCAGGACCAGCGAAAACAACGCGTTGACCAGCCAAAACAGCCTCAATCGCCTCAGAGACTCGGTGCCAGGCTCCTGTGCCAATAATTGCATCGACTTCAGGCAATTCATCCAGCAGTTCGCGCTGATAGCGCTGGCCTAGGCAGCCAGCGACAATTAGGCCGCGGCAGTTACCGCTTTGCTTGTATTTTGCCATCTGTAGGATGGTGGAAATCGATTCTTCCTTGGCGGCATCAATAAAACTGCAGGTATTGATAATTAATATATCGGCTGTCGCAGGATTGTCGGTGATTTCGATATTGTTGGCAGCTAATATTCCCAGCATGACTTCAGTATCCACCAAATTCTTCGCGCAGCCCAGACTAACGAAACCGGCTTTCAATATGGGACTCATCCTTCCAACGCCTATAACGAGTTTAAGCGCACTGTGTGCATCCACAGGTCAAGTAGTTTAGCTTTTTGTTCAGGGCTAAGGTTGTCCTGATATTTAAAAAGAGTAATCTTATCGGCGTTTAGTTCTTTGTAGGCTTTGATCTCAGGATTGGTTGGCACGAAATAAAAGTGGTTTTGGTGCAGGGTATTTTGGGCAATATTATGCAGAAGCCAGTCAATGAATCGTTTGGCTTCTGCGTCATGTGGCGCTTTGGCGGCCAATGCAATTCCGGACAGGAGATAAGCGGTGCCGTCCTCAGGGTAAATTATTTGAACGGGAAAACCTTCTTTGACATAGCGGAGTGTTTCACTCTGTACGGCGATGGCAATATCAGCCTCCCCCATCCCGGCCATTCGGGGCGGAGTGCGTAAAAATTTAACGTATTGAATAATTTTGGGGTGGAGTTTTGCGAAATAGGATAAAGTATCTGTTTCGCCGTTTACTTCAGCCATGGTGTACAACAAGTTGGCAGAGGCATCTGCAGCCAGAAAATCGGTAATAACCAAGCGATAATTATTGTTGTCAGACAGGTCAGACCAACGGGTCGGTGCCTGCGGTAAATTCTTAATGAAATCTTTGTTGGCGGCAAACACTATCGGATCATACCATATGCCTACCCATGTGCAGTCACTGTCGGAGAATTGGGCTGGTACGACATCAGTGGTCTCCGAGCTATAGGCGGTGGCTAACTTATTCTTCTTTAGTTCTTGTAGGGTTGTCCGATAAGCGAGCACAAGGTCGGCGGCCCGCTCCGTTCCTAATTCATGTTTTACTTTCGCCGTTACATCAGTTGGTGCGAGTGGCACTAAGATTACTTTGACACCTGTTCGTTTTTCATATTCTGAGGCCAATACAGTAACTTGTTCCAGTGGTAAGGTAGTATAAACAACTATTTTTTTTGGATTTTCCAGATTTTGATTGCCTGCATGGCCAGCTAATAAAGTCGTCCCAACAATTACGAGGACGACTAGAAAGAAAGACATCAATAATAGCGGTAAGTAACGTCGCATAACTACCTCCCCGCAGGCAACGGTCAGTACTACTACTATACCGCTAATTTATTCGCCGTGCAAGCCGAAATTCCTAAAGGATGGGATATTATGGATTAATTGACTGTCAGTGGATATGATATTATGGCAACAGGGTCATCGGTCTGATCGACTAAGGTAATGCGCCAATCGTAAACTCCATCATTGGTAAAGTCGACATTCTCGAGCAGGATGGTGTTAATTTGGCGATAGGTGTTGTCCCGTAATTTAAACGCAGGGCTTTCGCCGGCTGCCACAACACGTCCGTCTGGTGCAATAAATTCAGTTTTTTCGCGGTAAGTATTGTCTGCCAAATCATCGTCGCCGCGCCATATAGTCATTACGGTAAAAGGTCGTGAGTAGCCCATGGTATATTGACTGAATTCATTGTGAATTGTGTGTCGTCCTTCAGTATCGGTACTGACGTCTTCACATAGAAGTGAGGCTTGTAATTGCGGATGTGTACCCTGTCTCATTTTTTCCCCTCCGGTTTTTGCTTATGTCTTATGATAAGTTATTCCCAGCGAGGCTAAAAATATGTATTTTGGGCGAGTTGGTAGGCTGATTGCGTTGGCGGAGATTATGTTTTACGTGGTTGAGTGTTTTTAAGTTCTCCGCTCTTATTCCGCATTGGTGGTAAAGTTCGTTGTTTTGGTATTGTGGAATCAGGTGTGGTATTATGTCGTTTTGGACGGATCAGGCAATGGGGACCGAACCCGATAAGATCTTGGCGACCAGCCTTGGTCAGCGCCTCCAAAACAAGATGATAGTTCTTGGGATCACGAAATTGCAGCAGAGCCCGCTGCAGTTTCTTTTCGTGGGGATCTTTGGCCACATATACTTTTTCGCCTGTAAGCGGCTGCAGTCCGGTGTAATACATACAGGTGGACAGGCTGCCGGGTGAGGGTATGAAATCTTGAACTTGTTCAGGGTGATAATTTAATTCTTTGAGGAATTCAGCCAGTTCCACCGCTTCTTTTAAGTCGGCGCCGGGATGGCTGGACATAAAATACGGCACGAGATATTGTTCTTTCTGGAGCACTGAATTCATTTTTTTAAAGGCTGCGGCAAATTTTAGAAAAACATTTTTACCGGATTTACCCATCAGGCGGGTCACTTTTGTGGAAACGTGTTCTGGGGCGACCTTTAATTGGCCACTGACATGGTGTTGACATAGCTCCTGCAAGAATTCTGAGTTTTCGTCAGCCAGTAGATAATCATAGCGCAGCCCCGAGCGGATAAATACTTTCTTAACGCCAGGAAGTTGCCGTAGGGCTCTCAGCAGGGAAAGATAGTCACTGTGGTCGGTGGATAGGTTTTTACATGGTTCAGGATATAGACATTGTTTAGTCCGACAGGTGCCTCGCTCGGCTTGTTCGGAGCAAGCCGGCAAACGAAAATTGGCTGTCGGTCCGCCGACATCGTGAATGTAGCCTTTGAAATCCGGCATTTTGGTTAATATCTTTGCCTCGCGGATAAGTGATTGCTGGCTGCGGGACTGGATGATTCTTCCCTGATGGGAAACAATGGCACAGAATGAGCAAGCACCGTAACAGCCACGGTGGCTCACCAGACTGAATTTTACTTCCTGGATGGCAGGAACGCCTCCTGCCTGTTGGTAAACCGGGTGATAAGTGCGTTGATAGGGTAAATCGTAGATTTCATCCATCTCCAGCGTTGTGAGTGGTAACGCCGGAGGATTTTGAACCACATAAACTTCACCGTGCTTTTGCACTGTCGTTTTTCCGCGGATAGAGTCTTGTTCAAGATACTGTATTTTAAATGCTTCGGCAAAAGCTGTTTTGTCTGTGCTTACGGTGCGGTAATCCGGCGTCTCCACATAATCCCAGGTATTGTTCAATGAAGCCACAGGATAACAGGTGCCTCTAATATTTTGAATATCCGAGATGTTTAGACCGGCGTCAAGTTGCCCGGCGAGATCCTTGATTTGCTTTTCTCCCATTCCATAGATCAACATATCGGCGCGGCTGTCCACTAAAATGGAACGGCGCACACTATCCGACCAATAATCGTAGTGGGCAAAACGTCTTAGGCTGGCTTCAATGCCGCCAATGATGATCGGTACGTTCTTCCATTGTTCACGGATACGGTTACAATAAACGATGGTTGCTCGTTCCGGTCGCTTGCCGGCTTCTCCACCGGGAGAATAATTGTCGGTACTGCGATATTTTTTTGCGGCTGTGAACTTGTTCAGCATAGAATCGAGATTGCCAGCGGAAACAAGGACAGCTAGGCGCGGTTTCCCCAAAGCCTTGAAGTCGGTGGTGGAACGCCAGTCAGGTTGAGCGATAATACCCACCCGCCAACCCAAATTCTCTAATAGTCTACAGATAATGGCCGGACCGAAACTGGGATGGTCTACGTAAGCGTCGCCGCTGACAAATAAAAAATCCAACTGTTCCCAACCGCGTTCGGCCATGTCTTCTTTTGTCATGGGGATAAACTCGCTGGTCATGGTATGCTCCCTTGCTTTGTTTTAGTGGCTGAAACAGCAAAGCTGCTCAAAAAAGTCTCCCTGTAAGGGGCCCTTTAGGCAGCTTTTCGTTTTAGTGTTGTTGCTGCAGAGCGGTTGTGGCAGAAAATGTTTTGGCAATGACTTCGCCAGGATTACCTGCCTTACCCTGGGGTTTGCCATTTAAGGTCAAATTGACACCGCCGGCATTGCCAAATATTGCTGTAATGGTTTTGTCTGCCTTCCAGGTGAGCGATTCGCCCACGTTGGGTATGCCTTCATAGATGCTGGTGTTGTCTGCGGTGACTGATGTCCAGCATTTCCCGGTAAAGGTTGCAACAAGTACTACCGGTTGAGACGTTGGAGCAGGAACTTGAGGAGGCAGGGCAGCAGGCGGTGGCGGTGGTACGGGTATGACAGGGGCAGGGGCTGTGGCAGGTGGCAATGGCGCCTGAGACGTAGATGGCGGCAAAGGCGGCACTACTGGCGGCGCAGGTGGTGGAGTTGGATTGCTCCAATAAGACATGGTCAACCAACCGCCCCCGGCAAGCAGAAGAATTACTAAAATAGCCACGAATAATTTGCTACGGCTTTTCTTAGATTCTTTTCGGTCAACTTTTTTGGTTTCGTTAGTAGCGGGCAACGGTTCAGGATGTTCACTCTGGCGGTATTTATCCACCATTGCCTGGCCGTCGAGTCCCATGAAATTAGCGTAGTTACGGATAAAGCCCTTGACGTAGACTTCCCCCGGGAGGAGTTTATAATTGCCGTCTTCAATAGCTTGGAGGTATATTGCGCGAATACTTGTGGCCTTTTCCACATCTTTTACTGAAATGCCTTGTTGTTCGCGGGCGGCGCGAAGAATGTCGCCTACAGTTTGCAAACGATTACCCCCTTAATCTGTTCAGATACTCTATTATTCTGGTGGTCGCCTCTTCTAAGGATTCAGCATCCACCAGATAGTCAAATTGTTCAGGTGGGGTTTTATCATAGCCGTATAACGGATCGTAATAATCGATAAGCAGTGTATGGATAACATCGTGGACTTCGTCAGCTGCAAAAGCATCGAGCAGTTTTTGGGTTTTGACTTTGCCCAGACGACCGGAAAGAGTGGCCAGGCTGGCAGCGATTACGTCTTTATTATCGTGATAAAATGTGCAATATTCATCAATCAGACGCGAGACCCGGCATTCCATGCTGGCGAAGGCAAGAATCCTTTTTCCCTGTTGCATGGCTTGATGGAATATATTCGGAATATACACATTGCCAATGCGCTTGCTTTCACACTCGACAACAATATAGGGAGCGTTTTTCAAATGCTCAAGCTCATAGAAGAGTACAGCATCAAAATTTTGGGCGGTCTGAGGTTTACCGAGGCCAATTTGGCCAAAAACCGAGCCGCGATGATTGGCCAGTTTTTCAAGGTCGATAACCGGTATACCGAAAGTGGCAAGCCTAGAGAGCAACAAGGTCTTCCCTACTCCGGTCGGACCGCATAAAACAACAATCGGCGGTAGTGATGATAGGTTATCCAAGCTGTCTAAAATAAATCGCCGGAAACTTTTATAGCCGCCAATCAACTGGTAAGCAGAAATGCCTACGAGTTCGAGAACACTGACAACAGCTTTTGAACGCATGCCGCCACGCCAGCAGTAAATAATCAATGGTCGGCCTGTTTTAAAATATTCACGGATTTGTTGGACGATTTCAGGCAGTTTGGGGGATACAAGCTCAAGGCCGAGATGGTTGGCTTCTTCAGCCCCAATAGATTTATAAATTAAACCTACTTCACCTCGTTCCACATCGTCAAACAAAGGGATATTGACTGCTCCGGGAATACATCCGCTTTGGTATTCAGTTGGTGAGCGCATGTCAATATAGATTGGATCATTCAATTTTAGAGTATCGACAAAAGAGATAATTGACAAATATTTCACCAACAGTCATAAGTCTATAGTATTAGTTTGCCCGCAATAATCACGAAATTTACACACCAGATTAACTTGTACGGAAATAGCGACCGTATACCTGATCGGAGGTCATTAGAATATCCCTGGCTTTGCTGCCGATGTTCGGGCCGATGATCTTCATTTCTTCCATGGTGTCAATCAGACGTGCCGCCCGCGTATAACCGATGCGGAATTTTCTTTGCAGCATTGATACTGAGGCTTGTCCAGTCTCAAGTACTATGCGGACCGCTTCTTCCAGCATCTCATCTTCAAAGCTTTCCCTTGCCTTTTTTTCGCCGAAATCAGCATTGGCGGTGACATCTTCAGTGTATTCAGGCTCAGATTGTTGCCGCAGGTACGCGACCAACTCTTCCACCTCGTTGTCGGCGATAAATGCGCCTTGGACACGTATCGGTTTAGCAGCTCCAACGGGATAAAACAGCATATCTCCCCTGCCCAGCAATTTTTCCGCTCCGGCCGTATCTAAGATAGTGCGAGAATCAATATGGCTCGATACGGAAAAAGATATTCGTGACGGGATATTGGCTTTTATTGTGCCTGTAATGACATCAACCGATGGGCGCTGGGTAGCCAGTACCAGATGAAGTCCGGCAGCGCGGGCCATTTGTGCCAGACGGCAAATGGCATCTTCAACATCTACAGGGGCGACCATCATTAAGTCGGCAAGTTCGTCAATAATTATTACGATAAGCGGCAAGCGACCATCAGTAATTGTTTCGTTGTAACGGGCGACGTCGCGGACACCGGCTCCAGCGAACAGGGTATAGCGGCGTTCCATCTCCTGTACCGCCCAGCGCAGGGACGCCGATGCTTTTTTAGCGTCGGTGATTACTGGGCTTATCAGGTGTGGAATGCCGTTATAATTGGAAAGTTCCACAACCTTGGGGTCGATCAGCAGAAACTTTACTTCGTCCGGTCTCGCCTTGAACAGTATGCTGACAATCATGGTATTAATATAAATACTTTTGCCTGATCCGGTAGCACCGGCTACCAGGAGGTGGGGCATTTTAGCCAGGTCGGCAATCACCGGCTGGCCGGTGATGCTTTTGCCGATGGCCACGGTGAGGCGGGATGAGGCTTGTTGGAATTCGTCGCTTTCAATAACTTCACGTAAAGGCACACTTGATACTTCCCGATTAGGAACCTCAATACCAATGGCAGCTTTCCCGGGGATTGGGGCCTCAATGCGCACACCCGGCGCCGCCAATTTTAAGGCAATGTCGTCCGCCAGACTTACAATCCGGCTGACTTTGACGCCTGGGGCGGGTTCAAGTTCGTATCGAGTTACTGTCGGGCCTTGAGAGGCATTAACTACCTTGGCGCCTACAGAAAAATTATCCAGGGTTTCCTCAAGAAGACGGGCGATATCGGATATTTCCTTGGTCGTTTTCAATGATCGTGGCTTGGTGGATTTCTTCAGGAGACTTATCGGCGGTAGCTTATAAGTTGTTGAACTTGGTGAAGGCGCCATTTCCGCTGGCATTGATTCGGAAGGTGGTTTTGATGATGCTTCTATAGGCTGAGCGGCTGGCGTTTTTTTTCTGGGGGTATGTACGGGAATCTGATCTTTATCCTGGTTATAAAATCTGGCGGACTCATCTGGGAGAGATAGTTCCGTACTGAAAGTATTTTCCCAGGTGCAGGCGACAGCGCGTTTGGCAGTGACAATACTCTCCGCCGCCTTATCTTTAGCGAAAAACAAAGTTTTGGCTAAAGACCAGGTTGTCGCCATTATTATGGAACAGATCGACATCGCGATAAGTAAAATAAGGCTGCCGTAAATACCAAATAATTTCCGCAGTGAAAATAACAGTAATCCTCCTACCAGTCCACCGCCAGGGATCAGGCTTTCCGGCAGTATTTCATGATTGACAGGGATTCTGAAATGATGATAGATAGCCAAAAGTGCAATAAATGTAAAAAGAAATCCCCAAAATCGAACAGAATAATTTATCGCTCGCCTGGTCCATATGTAGCGGGACCCGGTCGCCAGGAGCAAAAAGGGTAATACCGGCGAGCCAACACCGAAGGAGTATTTTAATATTTTGGCAATAAACAAGCCGGCCGGTCCTGTATTCATACCGGCAAGGCTAAAAAAGGTCAGTATAGCGATGGCCGCTAACGTGATCCCGGTTAATTCGTATTTTAATTCTGCGGACAGTTCAGTTATAATTTTTGGCAAAACATACCACCTCTGTTTAAAGGTTTATTCTACGAAAATACCTGAAAATCCTTTATTTATGCCGTAGAAAAGGCTTGGCTTTCACCTGTATGAAGAGCAGGCGAAAGCCGATTGTTGTTGGGAGAAGATGTTGTTCGGATCAAGTGGCAATTTATCAGAACCGATGAATCAGATGGTGATTACCAGAGCCTGTTTTAACTCGACCGGTTATACTGTTGCCGACATCGGTTGGTAAGTCAATATCATACCAGGCTGGATATCCTCACGAAGAAAATCCTGTGGGTCGGTAGATATCAGGCGTACGATGCGGCTCTGTACAGGGCCGAGTTTTTCCACTGTCACGGTTACTCCGGCATATTCAATGTCTTCAAAAACAGGCTGTTGATATGGATCAGCCATCACCATTTCAATCGGTATAACCGTCCACAGCACCATTACTGTTTCAGTCCTTTCGTTTCTTTCTTGGCGCGAATAAGCTGATCAAGTTTAGCCAATGCCTGCGATACGCCCCCTACTTCGTTGATCAACCCATTGGATACTGCGTCTCCCCCGACAACTGAGGTGCCGATGTCGCGTGATAATTCACCGGTTTTATACAGCAGTTCTTTCCACTTGCTCTCGCTGACCCGGGAGTGGGTGGCCACAAATTTATTTACCCGGTCCTGCATTTTCTCCAGATAGTCAAAAGAGCTTTGTGCGCCGATTACAAGGCCGGTAAGGCGAATGGGATGGATAGTCATTGAGGCGCTTTCTACAATGAAAGAGTGACTGGCGGATACGGCAATCGGTACGCCAATGCTATGGCCACCGCCGAGAACAATGGATACGGTTGGTTTGGACATGCTTGCCACCATTTCGGCGATGGCCAGGCCTGCTTCTACATCACCTCCTACTGTATTGAGCAAGAGCAGCAAGCCTTCTATTTCAGGATTTTGTTCAATGGCAATCAACTGGGGCATAATATGTTCGTATTTTGTGGCCTTGTTCTGGGGCGGTAGAACCATATGTCCTTCGATTTGTCCGATAATCGTCATCACGTGAATGTTGGTTTTAGCAGTTGGGACTTCAGTAGTGCCTAGTTCTTCAATATTTTCAGTTGTCGCATTTTTTTTGGCCCGCCGGCTGATTTTGGTGGTGTCGGGCGGTATTGGCGGTATTTGCGGATGGGGCTCTGGAACGTCTGGCGTGGTTGGGACGGGAATATCTGTAGCGCTCATTATTTTACCCCCAATTTTTTGATCGTTAATAGTATTGACTTTGTGGTCGAATTAATACAAGTACAATCATTACAAATGCCGTAATAATATAAGGCCTTTGAGTATTGGTTCTAGGGGCTATCTCATAAGTATGGGAAAAAATAAAGGGAGCACTTTTAAGTGCTCCCTTTAGCTTGTGAACAAAGTTTAATATCAGACTTCCATTATGATTGGTAAGATCATTGGGCGACGGCGGGTCTTTTCGTAGAGATATTTACCTAATGCGTCCCGAACGTTGGATTTAATTGTCGCCCATTCGGTGACACCACTTTGTTCGCATTTTTCCAAGGCTTGTTTTACTTTGTCTTTGGCGTCGTCCATCAATTGTTCGGATTCACGCACATAGACAAAACCGCGGGAGACGATATCCGGGCCGGCAACGACACAGGCCCTTTGTTTGTCCATTGTTATTACAACAATTAATATGCCGTCCTGGGATAGTTGTCTACGGTCTCGCAGGACGATATTGCCGACATCGCCGACGCCTAGTCCGTCCACGAGTACTTTGCCTGCAGTTACTTTAGAGACTATTGCGCCCTTGTCGGCGGTAAATTCGAGTACTTGGCCGTTCTCAGCCACAAATATGTTTTCGCGCGGCATGCCCATTTCCTGGGCTAGCTTAGCGTGTTTTACCAGATGACGGTACTCACCGTGGACAGGAATGAAAAATTTGGGGCGGATAAGATTCTGCAGTAGTTTTAATTCTTCCTGACTGGGGTGGCCGGAGACATGAATACCGGAACCGGATTCATAGATGACTTCAGCACCCTGCCGGAAGAGGTGGTCGATGGTGCGGGAAACCATCTTTTCATTGCCGGGTATCGGGCTGGCAGAGATAATAATGGTATCACCGGGGACAATGTCCACTTTCTTATGGTCGGACATAGCCATGCGAGTCAGGGCCGACATCGGCTCTCCCTGGCTGCCGGTGGTCATGATAACGATTCTTGAGGACGGATAGTTGTTGATCTCATCAACTTCGATGAGAACGCCTTCTGGCATGGTTATATAGCCAAGCTCGGTAGCGATATTGACAACGTTGACCATGCTCCGACCGAGAACCGCAACTTTGCGGTCGTATTTACAGGCAGTATCAATGGCCTGTTGTATGCGGTGGACATTTGATGAAAAAGTGGCAATGATGATACGGTCCTTAGCGTGACGGAAGGTTTCATCAAATGTAACCCCTACTACTTTTTCGCTGGGGGTATAACCAGGTCGTTCGGCATTAGTGCTGTCGGCCAAGAGGACAAGTACGCCCTGGTCGCCAAGTTCGGCAAACCGGTGAAAATCTGTTACTTTGCCATCCACCGGTGTCTGATCGAATTTGAAGTCGCCACTGTGTACGATGGTTCCTATCGGGGTTTTGATGGAAATAGCCACAGCATCAGCGATGCTATGACTAACCCTGATAAATCCTAGCTTGAAAGGACCTATCTGAATCTGATCGCCGGCCTTGACCGCCACTTGGGTAGTGACGGAAACATTATTTTCCTTCAACCGACCCTCTAGAATGCCTAAGGTTAAGCGGGTGCCATAAATGGGTACGTTTAATTGCTTCAGAACATAAGGCAGCGCGCCGATATGATCTTCGTGTCCATGGGTTAAGACAATGGCCCGCACCAAGTCGCGATTATCCAATAAATATGTAATATCGGGGATAACCAAATCGATGCCGAGCATTTCGTCTTCAGGGAACATTAACCCGCAGTCTATGACTATAATATCATCACCATAACGGATGACTGTCATGTTTTTGCCGATTTCCCCCAGACCACCCAAAGGAATTATTTGCAGTTTCGCTGCTGTTTTTACCAAAAAAAACCACACCTCCATTGCCGTGCTTAAACACGGCCTATTTATTTTTTAGCCGTTCGCTAGAAGTATTAAGAAAAACGCCGCTCCGTTCACTCGTTCTAATTATAGCGTACTTACTCTATCGGAACAAGAGATACTAGTCTATTATTTGCAAATACCACCAAAACATGCAAAATAACCAGCCATCTTCTGAAATGGAATGGTTTTTAGCCGGTTAGTCTTAGTGTATTGGCAGAAAAGCGGTTCGTGTAATGTTCTCGAAATGCTACAAACATAAAACACACCTGACTGGTCAGGTGTGTTTTATTCAATAGGTAATACGCTCAATGAGTGTATTACCTAAATAATGGCCATTTCCCGCATGACTTTTTCGAGTTGCTCTCTTTCGGCGGCGCTCGGCGGGATCATGGGTAGTCTGACTGGTCCGGCTTTGAGGCCGATTAGGTTTACTGCGACTTTAATGGGGATTGGATTGGTTGTGATGAATATTACTTTAAAAAATGGCAGTAGCTCAAGATGGAGGTCTTTTGCCTTGGTAATATTGCCGGCGAAAAATGCGGCTACCATTTCCTGCATTTTTTTGCCGATGATATGTGAGGCGACGCTGATGACGCCATCGCCACCGACTGACAGGATGGGTAATGTAAGGCTGTCATCGCCGCTATAGAGCATAAAATCAGGCGGTGTTGTGCGGATGATTTCCGACACTTGATCTAAACTGCCGCTCGCTTCTTTAATGGCAATTATATTAGGTATTTTCGCCAGGCGGGCGACCGTCGCCGGAAGGATGTTGGAGCCAGTTCGGCCAGGGATGTTATAAATGACTAACGGTAGGGATGTTGATTCGGCAATGGATTTGAAATGTTGATAAAAGCCTTCCTGCGGGGGTTTGTTGTAATACGGCCCTACTATCATGACGCTGTGCACGCCAAGTTTTTCAGCGCTTTTGGTCAGTTCAATAGAGGCGTGGGTTCCGTAAGAACCGGTTCCGGCGATTACTGTGGTTTTATCACCTACCGCGTCCAGCACGGCCGCGAATAATTTCAGTTTTTCGTCACTGGTAAGTGTCGACGATTCGCCGGTGCTCCCTGCTACTACTAAACCGTCAGAGCCGTTGGCTACCAGGTATTTTGCCAATTCGCCCGCAGCCTTGTAATCTACTGTGAAGTCGTCATTAAAAGGAGTAACCATGGCGGTTAAAACCCGCCCCAAATTTTTCATCCAGATCATCTCCTAAACTTGAACTGTTCAGTCTGCTAAACCGAATTTGTCATGTAGCGCTTTTACCGCCGTTTCAGCATCGGATTTTTTGACAAGTGCCGAAATGGATGTATGGGAATCGACAGTCTGCAAGATTGTCACATTATATGCAGCCAGTGCTTCAACAAAGCTTGCCATGACGCCTGGGACTTCGCAAATGCCCCCGCCGACCACCGATACTTTGGCACAGGCGAGATGGGTTTCGACGTTATAGCCGAGTTCGGTTAGTTTTGTCTGGGCTTTTTCCGCCAGATCTTCTGAAATCGTGAACATCACTTGCCCAGGATGGACATTAATAAGATCTACACTGATTTTATTGTCAGCCATTGTGCGGAATATGACAGAACTTTCGTTGTGGTTGTTGGCAGGATCAAGACCGATTTTTATCTGAGCAATGTTCGAAAGATGGGTGACGCCTGTGGCAATCCGGTCTATAACAGCGCCTGTTTTTGATCCTTCTCTGCTGATGTTGGTGATTAATGTTCCAGGAGCATCGGAAAAAGTTGATTTCACCAGCAAGGGGATATTTTTTTGCATGGCAAATTCCACGGCCCGGGGATGAATTACTTTTGCTCCCTGATAGGCAAGCTGGGACACTTCGTTATAGCTGATAATATCCAGAATTTTGGCGTCGCCCACAATCCGCGGATCTGCTGTCATTATGCCATCGACATCGGTATAAATTTCAATGAGTTCGGCGTCCAGGGCGGCCCCTAAGGCTGAAGCAGTTGTGTCGCTGCCGCCTCGGCCTAAAGTTGTAAAGTCCCCGTCTTCGGTTATTCCCTGAAATCCGCAAATTACAGGAACTTTGCCTTGTTTCAGCTTGCTCAATATTGGTTCCGGGTCTATTTTCAGGATGCGGGCGTTGTTGAAGTTGTTGTCGGTGGTAATACCGGCTTGCCCTCCGGTAAGCATTACGGCATCCATGTCGGCTGCCTGGAGGACGCCGGTCATTACGACAGCCGAAATCATTTCGCCGCAATACATGATATGATCGAGTTCGCGAGGTGCTATATATTTATAGGATGATCTCGCCATTTCTATTAGAGTATCGGTGGCGTAGTTGTCACCTCGGCGGCCCATCGCCGATACAACTATCACCGGACTGTAACCCTGCTCGCGGGCTAGACGGATCTTTCTGGCTACCAATTCACGAACCTCAGGAGATGCTACAGATGTTCCCCCAAATTTTTGTACAATTATGCGCATATTTTCTCCACACCTTAAATCAAATTAAATTAAATTATGTTCAATCATATATTCGGCAATTTGTAGGGCGTTTAACGCCGCGCCTTTACGGATTTGATCCCCCACTACCCATAGGTTGAGCCCGTGCTGCACTGAGTTGTCCGGACGTATCCGGCCGACGAAGACTTCGTTGCGACCTGAAGTCATGAGCGGCATGGGATATACTTGTTCAGAAGGATTGTCTTCAACAATTACTCCCGGAAATGCGGCCAGAAGTTCCTTGGCTTTTTGCGCTGATAATGGGCCCGAAAGTTCAAGGTTGACAGACTCGGAGTGACTGCGGTATACCGGCACGCGTATCGTGGTTGCGGTGATGGCTATGCTGTTGTCGCCCATGATTTTATGGGTTTCATGCACCATCTTCATTTCTTCTTTGGTATAGTCGTCTTCAACAAATACATCAATTTGCGGGATAAGGTTAAAGGCGATCTGATAGTGTTTCGGCAAGCCTGCGCTAGGCAGGATGGTTGCCGTTGTCGAGCGGTTCTCACTGACTGCTTTGACCTGTTCGGTAAGTTCATCGATAGCTTCTTTACCAGCACCGGAAACGGCCTGATAGGTTGAGACCACAATACGTTTGATAGGCACTGCGTCATGTATAGGTTTTAGGGCCATGACCATAATAATTGTGGAACAGTTGGGATTGGCGATAATGCCCTTATGATTTTTGATCGCTTCGGGATTTACTTCCGGAACGATTAACGGCACATCGGGGTCCATTCTGAAAGCACTGGAGTTGTCAATGACGACTGCTCCCCGTTTGGCGGCTTCCGGGGCAAAGACTTTACTGGCAGCACCACCGGCAAATAATGCGATTTGTACGCCCTCGAAAGAATCGGCAGTGGCTTCTTCCACAGTGTAGGTCTTGCCAAGAAAGTCGATGGTTTTACCGGCAGAGCGTTCAGAGGCCAAAAGTTTGAGTTCATTGAAAGGGAACTTACGCTCGGCGATCAATTGCAAAAACTCCTGTCCCACGGCTCCTGTGGCGCCCAGTATGGCTACATTATATTTTTTCATTTTATTTTCTCCTCCTAGCGGTTATCAGTCAAGAATATTTTCCAATCCATATATAAGACCATCTGCTGTCAGCACGCGCTTACAGGCCAGAAGGACACCAGGCATAAACGTCTCCCGCGACATGGAGTCATGGCGAATAGTAAGCGTCTGTCCAAGGCCGCCAAAGATTACTTCCTGGTGTGCGACATAACCAGGGAGACGCACGCTGTGAATTTTAATGCCAGCGAGGTCGGCCCCTCTTGCGCCAGGCAGTTTTTCCACTTCAGCCGGATGACCTTGCTTCAGTTCGCCACGTTTAGCGGCAATCAGTTCAGCAGTCCTGATTGCTGTCCCAGATGGAGCATCAAGTTTTTGATCATGATGTAGTTCGATTATTTCGACGTGGGGAAAATATTTGGCCGCTTCTACGGACAATTGCATCAGCAGCAAAGCACCAACAGAAAAATTAGGAGCTATAAGTGCGTTAACTTTGTGGCGGGTGCACATGTCGCGCACCTCAGCTAAGTCTGCTGAAGAAATACCGGTTGTACCAATCACCGGGCACACGCCGTTTTTGATGGCCAGGCGGATGTTGGGCATTACCGATTCTGGCGCGGTAAAATCAACCATTACCTGCGGCTTGGTTTCGTTGATGACGGTCTGCAGATCATCACCTACAATGACGCCGATTTTACCTACTCCGATCAATTCACCGACATCGGCAAAATCGGATTTGATGTCCACGGCTCCAACTACGCTGAGTTGGTCGTCCTTATGTACCGCGTTCAGCACCTCCCTGCCCATTTTACCATAGGCGCCGCATACCATAATTCTGATCATTGTCAAATTCACCTCTCATAATATTAAGCAGCCGGTAAGCATATCTCACCGGCTGCCAAGTAAGCGACAGCAATCCAGAGGGGAAAGGGAAAACAGTAATGTTTCCTTTACCTTGGAGAGATAGCACTCCACCAAACATATTGGTGACAGTCTTATTGTTGTTAGCAATAAAACCAGCATAAAGGTTTGGCAAGCCCTCCATACTTCGGCGGTCAACCCTTTTCTTTCAGATCATAGATACCACTCTTCCTGAAAGTACTGATGTTGCCCGCGCCTCTAGCTCCCTGTTAAGGGTCTATTTATTTTACGTACATTGTATAATAATGGTTCCAATAATGTCAACGATTTTCCGAAAATACTGGAACTTAATCATTTCCTTTCCTGGGAATCTTTTTGTTTGTGGCTTTCGACGTCTTTAGCACCATTTTGCCGCAAGATTTGTGCTGCCTGATTGATTTTTTGGGAATCGGTGCGGATGACGGCCAATGTTCCACCTTCGACGATTTCTCGTTCATAGTGCTGGCTGACTTCAACAGGAATGCCCCAGTCAATCAATCCGCCGGCAATACCACCAGCAAACGCACCGCTCAAAGCTGCCGCAATTGGCCCGGCGGCGACTATCGGCCCGATACCCGGGATGGCCAGCGCGCCGGCGCCGATTATCAAGCCGCCGATGCCTCCAAGTGTGCCACCGGTGAGGGCGCCATCACTTATGTCGTCGTCAACATATTTTTTATCGCCTTTTTCGGCATTCTTTGAAACAATATTAATTTCTTCATTGGTAAAGCCTTGCTGACGCAGTTGGGTCACAGCCTGTTCCGCATCGCGAAGTGATTTAAATACGCCAATGACCAGCTGGCCATCGCTTGACGCCTTTTTCATTTGTTGTTGTCCTGAAAGTGGTTTTGAAGCTTGGGAGTTTTGATAGCTGCTGACAATTGTTTGGTCTATTGTCTGCCCCTGCGGTTGATATGTGTTTTGGTCTGTCATTAACGGGTTCCCTCCTAACATCTTTTACGGAATGATGTTAGGATGCCCTGGGCGTAGCTAAGTATGCGAATTTAAGATTTCTCACTGGGGCGGAAAATGGAATACATGCGATCATAAGCATTATTAAGATCGACAATAATCACTTCATCGCCAATTCGTTTTATGCTGTTCCAGGGAATGGAAGAACTCTTGCCGTCGCCTAGGAGTGATGACAGCCAACCTCTTTTGGGAACGATTAGGGCGCTGATTCGCCCAGTTTGGCCTTCAAACACCAGGTCACATTCCTCAATATAGCCTAACCGGCCGCCGTCGCCTAGGTTAATGACTTCTTTTCCTGTAAGGTCGCTCAATCGCATATTCTCACCTACTTAATACCTTATTGTAAATTCTTAATATTATTGGTTGGACGATAGCCGCCCCGATGGAACTTAGTGCTAGAGGATCAAGGTTGACCTGAAGTAAAGTAACTTTATCAGGGATATCAAGTTTTAAAAATGAGGTTAGGCCGATCAAGGCCAGATAAATTCCACCGGCAGTGGTTATCAGGCCCTGAATTGCCAGCGAAAGTGGCGATGACTGGTTAGCCACTTCAGTGATGTTTTTGCGCTGATATTTTATCCTGAGCCATAAGGAAATTCCACACGAAAACGCCAGAATCGCAAGTATCCACCAGGTCACGTTGCCACCTCCCTGTCCGCTGTTAGTAATATGGATATGCTGTTTAGTCGGTAAGTATGTCTCAGTTTTATGTATCGGCAAAATAAAAAGAGGTAATATCTCTATTCCCGGCTGGCGATTCCGTAGCGGATGATTTACACAAGCATAAAAACCCGCTCCACGCCCTAAGGCATGGAGCGGGTTTGCAAACTCTGAAAAGAGGACAGAAACAGTTTATTTTCCTGTGCTGCCCATACCGCCAGTGCGTTCTGCCGTGGCGGCATCATTATCGGTTTTCAGGTATTGATAAAAAATACCCTGGGCGATCCGTTCGCCTTTGGATATTGTGTACGGCTTGTCTGCGTGATTATATATGGCAATCATAATATGTCCTTCATTTTCGGGGTTGTTATAGTAATCGGCATCGATAATTCCCTGACCGTTAATCAGGCTCAAAGTGTGTTTGAAAGCAAGGCCGGAACGGATATGGATGCCAAGATATTCAGTGTCTTGCATATATGCTTTCAGGCCGGTGGGAACGAGCGAAACGGTAGCGGGAAGCAGCGTGATGGTTTCCGCTGCGACTATATCGTAGCCGGCGCTGAGCGCAGTTTTGCGCTCTGGAAGGGTAATGTCGGCGGTTGTGTATGCTTTTATGATTTCAAATCCTCGGGTGCGCATCTTCTTTTCCTCCGGTTACAGTTTCAGAATTTTAGGCAAAACGACATCTTTGAGTGGACCCAAGGCTGTAAAACAGAGTTGATCGGTGGAAAAATTGGAAGACATCATTTGGTTGAGATCTTCCAACGATACTGTTTCAATTTTATCGACAACTTCGTCCAGCGAGGTATATCTACCTTGGGTTATTTCCAGTTTACCGATCCGGGACATCCGGCTGCTGGAGCTCTCCAGGCCAAGGAGTAGGCTGCCTTTTAGCTGCTCCTTGGTTTTACGAAGCTCTGTAGCAGCAATGCCAGTTGACCTGAGTTCCGCGATATTCTGCAATATCAGTTCAACAACCTGATTGACGTTGGCGGGACGGGTTCCGGCATAAACGGTGAATAGTCCGCAATCACTATAATTGGACTGATAAGAATAAATCGAGTAGGCTAGCCCGCGTTCTTCGCGGATGGACTGGAATAATCTGGAGCTGATGCCCCCGCCGAGAATATTATTCAGTATGTGGGCAACATAAATGGTCGGTGAATCCTGGGGTACACTGACAGTGCCGAGGCACAGGTGAATTTGTTCGGTGTCTTTTTGGTGCAGGACATGAGTAGATGCCAATTGGGGTGCTGGGGAGATTAGTTTTCTTTTTACTCCCTGCATTGCGCCGAAGTATTTTATCGCCAGTTCTTCCAAAGCTTCATGGGTTAAATTACCGGCAGCAGAAATTACAATATTGTCGGGGGTATAAAAATCACGGTAATACTCAGTTAGCAGACGGCGGTCAAATTTGCCAATGGAATCGGTGGTTCCAAGAATATTGCGGCCCAGTGGGTGCTGTGGCCAGACATTGTCGAGATATAGATCATGAACCAATTCATCTGGCGAATCTTCATACATATTTACTTCTTCTAGAACCACTTCGCGTTCACGATTGACATCACCAGGATCAAACTTGGATGCCAGCAGCATGTCGCTGAGAACGTCCATAGCCAGATCCAGGTGGTTATCCAGTACTTTGATATAATAACAGGTATATTCTTTGGCGGTGAAAGCATTCAACTGGCCACCAACGGCATCCACCGTTTCTGCGATGTCTTTTGCAGTGCGACTTTCGGTCCCTTTAAACATAAGATGCTCAATGAAATGCGAGATTCCATGGTTGTCAGTTTCTTCGCTGCGGGAGCCTGTGCCGATCCATATTCCAACTGAAACAGATTTTACGTAAGGTATAGCTTCAGAAACGATCCTAACTCCGTTTGGCAGTAACGTTTTACGATACATATGTTGCTCCTTTATTTTCTGTTAAGGTATTGTTGTTCCGCGGGAGATTGTCGAAATCCTGCTTTTATCCATGATATATTATTCCTTATAGAGTGCTAAAACTCCATAAGGAAAAGCCACCACGCATTTTTTTAGCCATGGGGCTTTTGGTTCACAACGAATATCATGCGTTTTGGAAATATTTCGTGATACCGTTGAATATTCCTTGGGCGATGCTGCTGCGATAACTGTCGCTATTGAGCTTAGCGGCTTCGGCAGGATTTGAAACGAATCCCATTTCGATTAATATGCTCGGCATCGAGGGGGTCCTGATCACATAGAAGTTGCCCTGCAAAACCCCTCTGTCTTCAGCCTGGGTTACTTGTACCACGGCATTTTGCACCATTTTGGCCAATTGTGTGGATTTGCCGCTGGAAAAATAGGTGGTTGCTCCGCTGATGCTGGGATTTTCATTTTCGTTGGAGTGAATGCTAACGAAAATATCAGCATTATTGACTTCAGCTAAATCAACTCTGGCCTGGAGTTCCTGACGCAGTGAATTGCCTTCCGGAGCTACGGTACGGTCGCTGTCTCGGGTCATGATGACTTTGGCGCCAGCTTGTCGCAGCTTGTCGCGTAAATTGAGCCCTACGGCTAGATTATTGTCGGCTTCGCGGCTGTCGTTGTCCACTGCTCCGGGGTTGCTGCCACCGTGTCCGGGATCGACTATTATCACTCGGCCCTGCAGAACTCCGTCAGAACCTGGGTTCGGCGGCAATGCCGACGCACTTTCGGTTTCCGGTGGAGTTACAGTAGTCGCGGGAGCAGCGGAACCGTGAAAAATATTTAAAAGTGGTGCAAGAAATTTCCCGAATAATAGGTTGAACAATTGTCCAAGTAAGCTCCCCCCGCCATCAGATGGTGCTGATGATGCAGCAAGGGTATTTACGATTGAACCCAGATCAGCGGCATGGGTGACCGGAAGCGGGATAAAAATATTAAACATCATTACTAAAAGAAGTGAATATAACAATATGTTTTTTCTCTCCACAATAACCTCCTATAATTGATATTGTCTTTAATTGCGGTGAAGCTTGTCCGAAAATAGCGGCCAGTAGCCGGGGTCTTCATCTCCGAGCCGCCATAGCGCGATTCCGGCGATGTCATACTTATTTACCAGGTCCAGCTTATATTTAATGCTGTAACTGTTTTCATACCAAACATCGTGATGAATTGCTTTGCTATCGGTATAACTAAAATGGGGTGATTTGGAGAGCTCATCCCATGTTGGGTCAATGTTAAAGTTGTTTGTCAGATCAACAGTCGACTGGTATTCAAGACTTTCCACCCCTTTGTCAGACCAGTCGTAGCCATAGGCGGCAACGCCTAAATATAGTTTTTGTTTGGGAATGAAGTTAAGAGCATATTTCAGATTGTTCTCTACCCAGTCAATAGCGGCAATAGGCCCAGGACCACTCCAGTCAGCGTGGTTATCATAGGTCATAAGGATGATCTTGTCGGCATAGCGGCAGAGATTGGCATAATCATAAGCAATTGAAACATCGTCAGACTCATCAGTTTTGGGCATGACATCAATGGAAATGACATAGCCCTCGGGTTTCAGTCTGGCTGACAGTTCTCGCATAAAAGCGGTAAGATTGTTTTTGTCGCCAGGCGACAATGCTTCAAAATCAATGTTGATGCCATTTAGCTTATATTGCTTAAGATAGTTTTCCAGGTTGTCAATAGCCACTTTACGCAGGGCTGGATGGGCTAAAACTGTGTTAATAGTCGAATTTGAAGAAGTGTTCTTGGCGTTGTTCACCAGTAGCAAGGCTGAAATATTATGCTGATGGGCGAATTTTACAACGCCTGCATGATCTTGGCCGCCGCGATCACTTATACTGCCGTCGGCCTGCAGAGTCGCCCAAAATGGAATGATAGTCGTAAGATCGTTAGCATTACTTGTTAGCGATGTATAGGGAGCCTCGTCGCCATTCCACCACTCGGCGTAAAAGCCTAGGACTTCTTTAGTGCCGCTGGGGACAACAGCTGGAAAGTGCATTTTTTCCGCCAATCCAGGAATGATATTCTGCGCTTCCTTATATACATTTCCCAGTAACAATGACAGCAAAATGGGAATAATTCCGCTCCCGGAATTACTTATCTGGCTATGCGAGTTGTTTGGCGTGGCAATCGCGACCGGTCCGGTCGGCAGGCAACCGGCAAACAAAAAAAATAGCACCATAACAATAATTATCTTCAATTTGGTTCTTGACAATAGCTGCGCTGCCTCCTCTCCGACGACCTTCAGATTTAACTGTTCCGGAATGCTTGGGAATCAATAACGGGTTGTGTGCAATTCAAAGGCTAAAATTCGCAAATGCATGATTATTCAGCTATAGATGCAGACTTCTCTCCAATTACGTCAATATATTATGTTAACATACTAGCATAAATAGATGATGGCTGCAATAACAAATACAGCCATCATCTTTGCCGAAGGGCTAAAATCTCAAATTATTGAATTATGGCCGAAACCGGCAAGATAGTATAACCACTATCTTGGAGTCGGTCAATTAGTTCAGGCAGCGCCTTAGCTGTGGGAGCTGTGGGGTGTATTAGAATTATCGCTCCGTTGTGGATTTTCTTCATTACCCTCGAGATTATTACTTCCTCTGGCGGTAGTTGCCAGTCTATGGTATCGATTGACCACATGATGGTGGTATAGTTAAGCTCTGCTGCCGCTGATAACACTACGTTGTTGAATTCTCCATAGGGTGGTGCATATAATTTAGTTTTTACACCGGTATATTGGGCGATTATGTCCTCCGCCCGCAGGATTTGTTCCTTGTTTTGCTCTTTGGAAAGGCTGTTGGAATGGGGATGACTGTAGCTGTGATTGGCAATTTCATGCCCCGCCGCCGCAATTTTTTTCAACATATCAGGATTTTGTTTGGCCCAGCTGCCACCGATGAAAAATGTCGCCTTTATGTTATTGTTGTGTAAGGTGTCCAGCATCGATGGTAGGTATTCTTCGCCCCAAAATACATTGCAAGCCAGTGCAACTGTGGGCTTGTTGAGGTTTCCGTGATATACCGGTTGGGGTGAAGTGGAGGTGACTTTCATTATCGCGGCCATCCCCGGCAATAGTACTAACATTACAAAGAAACCGGTTGTAAAGGTCAAGAATCTTCTGGTAGATCGGTCTATGATTATTAGTTTCACGTACCCTTTCCTCCCGCCATAGGTCAATTCTTCTTTAATTTATTAGCAGCCGGAGTATTTAATGAGTATGTGTAAAGGAAAATGTTAAAAAGTTTAGGTTGCCTGAAAAGTCCAAGCTTTGTTTCACAGCAATTTACAGTGCAGGCGAAAAAAATAAGCCCACCTGATTGGTGGGCGGCTTACATAATAGCGATTTTGCTTTACAAACAAATTGAAGATAAACCTCGCGGTTTATCTTCTCTGCTTGATTTAGGTTAATTATTCGTGATGGTTGTTTTCCGGCTCGCCATCTTTGAGAAGCGCTTTCCGGGATAGGTTAACGCGGCCCTGGCGGTCGATTTCAGTGACTTTGACCATGATTTCATCACCTATTTTGACCACATCTTCTACTTTGTTTACTCGCTGGCTGGCTAACTGTGAAATGTGGACAAGTCCTTCTTTGCCTGGCAGGATTTCAACAAAGGCTCCGAAGTTCATCAGTCTGGTGACTTTTCCAAGATATGTAGTGCCGATTTCAACTTCGCGCACTAAATTCTCAATGATCTTAATCGCTTTATTGGCGGCTTCCACATCAACTGCGGCGATGAATATTTTACCGTCATCTTCGATGTCGATAGTGACACCAGTTTCTTCAATAATCTTTTTAATGATTTTACCACCGGGGCCAATAACGTCGCGAATTTTATCTGGGTCGATTTCTATGGTGATTATTCGCGGCGCAAACGGTGACAATTCAGTACGAGGAGTATTGATGGCCTGGAGCATGATATCCATGATGTGCTGGCGGCCTCGTTTGGCTTGTGCTAACGCATCTGTCAGGATTTCTTTGGTGATTCCGGCAATTTTGATATCCATCTGGATAGCGGTTACGCCTTGTTTGGTGCCGGCAACTTTGAAGTCCATGTCTCCCAGGGCGTCTTCCATACCTTGGATATCAGTGAGAATGGTATATTGATCTCCGTCTTTTACCAATCCCATTGCTACGCCGGAAACAGGATCCTTGATCGGTACGCCCGCGTCCATCAACGACAGAGTGCTACCGCAAACACTGCCCATTGAACTTGAACCGTTGGATTCCAGAACCTCGGAAACAAGCCGGATGGTATAAGGAAATTCAACTTCGGTTGGCAGTACAGGTATTAGGGCACGTTCAGCCAAAGCGCCATGGCCGATATCCCTACGGCTAGGACCGCGGGAAGGTCTGGTTTCACCAACGCTGAACGATGGGAAATTATAGTGATGTATGTAGCGCTTGGAGTCTTCAACTCCGAGTCCGTCAAGAATTTGTTCGTCTCCAATGGCGCCAAGAGTAGTTATGGTCAAAACTTGAGTCTGACCACGGGTGAATAGTCCAGAACCATGAGTTCTCGCAAGTACGCCAACTTCACAGGACACAGGACGAACTTCATCAATTTTACGGCCATCGGGGCGAATTTTATCAACGGTAATCATGCGCCGGACAATTTCTTTCAATACTTTCTGAAAGGTATAGGACACATCTTTGCCTTTGTCAGGATAGATTGCCGCAAAACGTTCAGCATTTTCGGTTTTAAGTTTTTTGATCTGTTCTTCCCGTGCTAATTTATCAGAATTGGCGACGGCTACTTTCAAATTCTCGGTGATGAATTCGCGAACCGCGTTGTTAATTTCTTCTGCAGGTTCATAAAGTTTAATAGCCCGCTTCTGTTTGCCGACTTCTGCGACAATATTCTCCTGGAAAATAACTAGTTCACGGATTACGCCGTGACCAAACATAATGGCCTCAAGAATAATGTCTTCAGGAAGTTCTTTAGCGCCAGCCTCAACCATCAGTACGGCATCTTTGGTGCCTGCTACTATAAGGTTTAGCTCACTGTTTTTTTGTTCTTCGACGGTTGGGTTGATAATCAATTGTCCGTCAATCCGGCCGACGCGCACACCGGCGATCGGGCCTTGGAAAGGAATATCGGAAATTGACAGCGCGCATGATGCGCCGATCATTGCCGGTATATCAGGTGGGTTGTTCTGATCAACCGATAGTACAGTGGCAACAACTTGGACATCATTGCGGAATCCATCGGCAAATAATGGGCGAATAGGTCTGTCAATCAACCGGCCAGTCAGAGTAGCGGCTTCACTGGGACGCCCTTCTCTTTTGATAAAACCACCGGGGATTTTACCGACAGAATATAATCTTTCTTCATAGTCTACTGTTAACGGAAAAAAATCAATGCCTTCTCGTGGTTCAGCTGAAGCAGTAGCCGCAACTAAGACAGCAGTGTCACCATAACGGACCAACACTGCGCCACCAGCCTGTTTAGCCATTTTGCCGGTTTCAATGGTAAGTGTTCTTCCACCTACCTGAGTTTGGAAACTATGCATATATGGTTTTCCCCCTCTAAACCCCTTTTCTTTTATCACTGTGAAGGTTCGACATTTTTTTTGTTATTCCCTTTTTTGGTACTTTTTAAACCCTGGCAACAACAAAAAAGCGGGATGCCCCGCTTTTTTTATTTTCTGAGGTTGAGTTTTTCGAGGATTGTGCGGTAGCGTGCGATATCATTGTCTCGCAGGTAATTCAACAGCCCTCGGCGTTGACCAACCATTTTCAGCAGGCCCCGGCGCGAATGGTGATCTTTCTTGTGTTCTTTCAAGTGGCCGGTTAAGTAGTTGATCCGCTCTGTTAAGATCGCGATCTGAACTTCCGGTGAACCGGTATCCCCTTCGTGCATGCGATACTTTTCAATTAGTTGTTGTTTGTATTCCGGTGTTAACATGGAATGCCCTCCTTTTTTGCTGTATCCCCAATGGCCAAGATAATCGTCGGAGAGTCGATGATCCTCGCCATGGTTTACGGTTTATTATTTACTCTTGCGCCTGACAAGATACCAGAATTCAGTATTGCAAGCATATATATTCTATCATACCCGGTTGAGACTGTAAACAATCAAACTAGTCTAGTGATAATATTTTTGAGCATTGCTGATATCTTGGGCGATTTGGTTGGTTAATTCATCCACCGAATGAAATGCTTTTTCGTCACGCAGTTTGGCAAGGAAATCTACCAGGATTATTTGGTCGTATAGATTAGCATCAAAATCCAGTAAAAACACTTCTATTCGTCTTGTCTGTTCAGTAAATGTCGGGTTAATGCCAATGTTGGCAACGCCGTTATAACGCTTATCATCGAGTTGAACCTCAACGGCATATACGCCATTTGCGGGGATAACCAACTTGTTGTCAATGGCTATATTGGCGGTGGGATAGCCGAGCTTTTTTCCACGACCGTCACCAGTGACTACCGTGCCGCCGACTCTGGGGGGCCGGCCTAGTAGCAGCGTGGCCTGGTCAATGTTGCCTTCATGAATAAACCTGCGGATGCTGGTGCTACTGGCCATTATGTTTTGAACATAGACTGCGGGGTGAACAACCACGTTAAATCCGTGCTTTTGTCCCGCTATTTTAAGTGTTTCTGGAGTACCTGACCCTTTGTGGCCGAAGTGGTAATTCGGTCCGATTACCAGGTTGGCGGGTTTTAAATGGCTGAGCAGTAGAATTATGAATTCTTCTGGTGTCAACCGGAGAAAGTCCTCGGTAAAGGGAATAGATAGCAGGACATCGACACCAAGGTTTTGAATGAGTTCAGATTTGTATTCCGCTGTAACAATTTGCGGCGGACAGCGCCGTGGATTGATCACTGACAGCGGATGGTTGGCAAAAGTAAAAACGACACTGGCGCCACCGGAGCTAGCGGCGAGGCCGACTGCTTGATGAATTATTTTCTGATGGCCGATATGGACTCCATCAAAAGTTCCCAAGGCTACAGCCGTTTGCGAAAACTGTTGTTGTTTTAAATCGGCCAACTGGGTAAATATCTTCATGCATATCTCCTTGTTTCATTAGCCTTGAAGTAAAATTAGGGCTAACTCAAGACTTTTATCGGGGATAATCGCGAGGTCTCAAAGGATATTTCACCAATGCCGATAAAAGTTCCCTGCTTCGTGTAAACTCTTATGTGAGTTGAATTCATTTCCTGGACTGGATAATGAATGGACTGACCGAAACGAAAGGATATTATGTCTGATTCAGATAAATACGCCGCCGGGATATGGCCGATGGCGTGATCCAGCGGGAGTAATACTTTATCCTTATCAGCAGCAATCTCCTCAAGTGTCGACGCATCGACCAGCGAGAAGCCACCGACACGGGTTCGAACTAAAAATGACATAACCGCCGGACAGCCAAGTCTGGTGCCGATGTCGCTACACAAAGAACGGATATAAGTGCCTTTGGAGCATGTGACATCAAACAATACGGTAGGTAAAGAAAGTTTAAGCAGTTCAATACTTTTTATAATGACAATCCGCGGCTGCCGGTCAATTGAAATACCATTTCTGGCCAATTCATATAGACGTTTGCCGTCAATTTTAATTGCCGAATGCATCGGTGGGATTTGCTCTATCGTACCGGTAAACTCTCTGAAAGCTTGAGTGAGTTGCTCGCTCGACGGGAAGCTGTCAGGTGTCGCCTGGACGGTTATTTTACCGGTATCATCTCCGGAATCTGTACTGTATCCGAAGGTTAGTTCAACGCGATAGGCTTTGTCACTGTCGGTTGTGTATTCAATTAACCGAGTTGCTGCCCCCAAAAAGACAGGTAACACACCAGCCGCTGCCGGGTCGAGTGTACCGGCGTGGCCCACGCGCTTCAGGCCATAAATGCGGCGAATGCACGCGACAACGTCGTGTGAGGTCATTCCCGGTGGTTTTAGCACATTAAGGATACCTGTAGGGGTCATTGATTGTACTCCGCCAGTAATTTCTTGGCTGCTTGCAGAATCTGACGCTTGACAGCCGAAAATTGACCGATGACTGTGCAACCCGCAGCCCGGACATGACCGCCGCCACCAAAAGATAAGGCCAGACGGCTCACATCTACGTTGCGTGACCGAAAACTTACTCTGGTAGTTTGGCTGTTAGCCAAATTAAACATAATCGCGATCTCTACTCCTTCGATATTACGGGGGTAATTAATCAATCCCTCAGTAGTATCAGGGCCTTTGTCGCCAATATCCGGTGAAATTGTAATTGTGGCGATTTGTCCTTGGTGATGTATTTCCAGGGTATCGAGAATGTTTTTTAAAACCAGAATGCTCGCCAAAGGCTTGGTCTCCATGAATTCCGCAATAACATGTGGCTGAGCGCCGGCGTCAATTAAGTCGGCGGCGTTGCGCAATGTGGCGGAGGTGGTGTTGGCATAACGAAAAAATCCACAGTCAGTGGCGATGGCTGTATAAAGGTTGATGGCAATTGTGGAGGAAATTTCGGCTTTTAAGTGCCGCAATATGTCCAGAATAATTTCGCCTGTGGCGGCTGCCTCGGTATCAATATACCAATAGTCAGCGAATTTGGTGTTGGAGATATGATGGTCAATGTTTAAAACCGGGCCAGTGACCTGGGTTTTAACTGTAGCGACCCGTTCAGCGTCACTGGCATCGACTATAACCAGAAGATCTGTTGTAACAGGGGTATTGCCAGGTCGGCGGATTCGCGCGCTTCCTGGTAGAAAAGTGTACAAGGTAGGTAAATCATCGTCCAGTAATAATTCTACCTTTTTATCAAGGCTTTCCAGATATTCTTGTAAGGCCAACATAGACCCAAGGCAGTCGCCATCAGGGTGGATATGTCCGGTAATTACCAGGTTATTCGCTTGAGTTAACAGCTTGGCGGCAGTTTCAAGTGAAATATCCATATTATCGGTTGGCCTCTTCTGCTTTTATTTTTGTTAAAAGTTCCTGAATTCGGTTGCTGTAATCCAGAGTTTCATCAATATGGAGCGACAATTCAGGGGTAGACCTCAGCCTAATCCGTTTTCCGATCTCACTGCGCAAGTAGCCGACGGCCCCTTGCAGCGCACTCCAGGTGGCGGCTTTGTCTTCGTCACTGCCCATCAGGCTGATGAAGGCCTTGGCGCTACGTAAATCGTTGGTTACGTCTACTCTTGTCACAGTAATAAACCCAATTCGCGGGTCTTTTAGTTCGGTGAGGATTATTTTACTCAGTTCCTGCTTGATGAACTCCTGCACTTTCTCAGACCGCAGTTGTCCCATAATAACCCCTCGTTTCGTTAATTGCCTGTCTTAACCAGTTCCATGGTAAAAGCTTCGATAATGTCGCCTTCTTTGACGTCGCGAAATTTGTCGACGGTAATACCACATTCATAGTTGGTAGCAACTTCTTTGACGTCTTCTTTGAATCGTCTTAATGATTCAAGTTTGCCCTCGTGGATAACAATCCCACTCCGGATAATTCTAACTTGGGCGGTACTGGTAATTTTCCCTTCCTGTACATAGGAACCGGCAACTATGCCTTTGGGAATGCTGATTACTTGTCGTACTTCTGCTTTACCAAGAATTACTTCTTTGTATTCAGGCGCCAGCATACCGGTTAACGCAGCTTCGACATCATTAATGGCGTCATAGATAACACGGTAGAGGCGGATATCTATTTTTTCACTTTCCGCAGCCTTACGGGCATTATTGTCTGGACGAACATTAAATCCGATGATTAATGCATTGGCAGCTGAAGCGAGCATGACATCAGACTCATTGATAGCACCAACTCCGGAATGAACAATATTAACGCGAACTTCTTTGTTTTTAAGGTTTTCCAGTGATTGACGGAGGGCCTCAATGGAACCTTGTACGTCAGCTTTTACAACGATATTCAGATCTTTAATCATTCCATCCTGGATTTGTTTAAACAAATCATCCAGGGAGATTTTCGATGATTGGCCAAGCTCTTCACGGCGCTTCTTGACCTGGCGTTTTTCAGCGACCGCACGGGCTACCCGTTCGTCGACTACATGGAGGATGTCGCCGGCTTGAGGTACGTCTGATAAACCTAGCACTTCAACCGGAGTTGAAGGCAAGGCTCTTTTAACCTTTTCTCCACGGTCGTTGAGCATGGCCCGGACTTTACCAAAAGCAGTTCCGGCAATGATGGTGTCGCCAACATGCAGTGTTCCTTTTTGTACTAAGACGGTTGCCACTGGGCCGCGACCTTTGTCAAGCTCGGCTTCGACAATAGTTCCCTGAGCCCTGCGGTTGGGATTGGCTTTAAGATCCCGCATTTCTGCGACCAGCAAGATCATATCCAATAGGTCGCTGAGGCCTGTTTTGGCATGGGCTGAGACCGGCACCATGATAGTATCACCGCCCCAGTCTTCAGGGATAACACCATGTTCGGCAAGTTGCTGTTTGACTCGGTCTGGATTGGCTCCGGGACGATCCATTTTATTAATTGCCACTATGATCGGTACCTTGGCTGATTTGGCGTGGTTCAATGCTTCAATGGTCTGAGGCATAACTCCGTCATCAGCGGCTACGACCAAGATGGCTATATCTGTTACTTGTGCACCACGGGCACGCATTGCAGTGAAGGCCTCATGGCCAGGAGTATCAAGAAAAACTACTTTTTTGCCTTGATAATTTACCTGGTAAGCGCCAATATGCTGGGTTATTCCCCCAGCTTCAGAAGCAGTAACATTGGTTTGGCGGATAATATCAAGCAGGGAGGTTTTGCCGTGGTCAACATGGCCCATGATGGTTATAACCGGCGGCCTGAGAATTAAAGTTGTTTCATCGTCTTCGATCTCGGAAATCAAGGTGGGGTCCACTTCTGGTGGCAGTTCTTCAACCGTGACACCAAACTCGCCGGCGAGAAGGATCGCGGTATCCATGTCTATTTCTTGATTAATTGTCGCCATAATGCCCAGAGTCATCAATTTCTTAATGACTTCACTTACTTCCCGGGCCATTTTAAAAGCGACGTCTTTAACGGTTATTATTTCGCCAAGTTTTATGGTTTTCGGCCGGATCGGTTCTGGTCGGACAGTAGGTTTCTGTGCTCCTGCTGGCGAATACCGGTTACGTCCAGATTGAGATTGATCCGGTCTACCAGATCTGATACCTGCTCCGCCTTGGTCGCGCCGTTGACCGCCTGGACGATTCTGCTGATACGCAGGACCGCTACCGGCAGGTCTTTGCGTATGGTTTGCGCGGCTTGGTTGTTGCGGCGGTTGTGCTGGTCTTGTTCCTTGGTTTTGATTTAATGGCGGGCGTTGACCGCCCTGGTAAGGTTGTTGCGGCGGTCTTCCCCCCATAGGAGGTTGCCCAGGCCGATTTGGTTGCTGTTGATAATTATTGGGCCTTGGCCCTTGGTTTTGATTTAGTGGCGGACGCTGACCGCCCTGGTATGGTTGCTGACCGCCCTGGTAAGGTTGTTGCGGCGGTCTGTTCCCCATAGGCGGTTGCCCAGGTCGAAACGGTTGCTGCTGTTGAAAATTATTGGGCCTTGGTCCTTGGTTTTGATTTAGTGGCGGACGCTGACCACCCTGGTATGGTTGCTGACCGCCCTGGTAAGGTTGTTGCGGTGGTCTGTTCCCCATAGGCGGTTGACCAAGTTGACCTGGTTGACTTGGTTGACTTGGTTGTTGCTGCTGATACGGTTGCCCAGGTTGAACTGGTCTGGCCGGTTGTTGCTGCTGATATGGTTGACTAGGTTGAACCGGTCTGGCCGGTTGTTGCTGCTGATATGGTTGACTAGGTTGAACCGGTCTGGCCGGTTGTTGCTGTGGGTAAGGTTGCCCAGGTTGACCAGGTTGACTAGGTTGCTGTTGCTGGAAATTATTAGGCCTTGGCACCTGGTTTTGATTAAGTGGCTGGCGTGGTGGCGCCTGATAAGGTTGCTGCGGCGGCCGAACCGGCGCTACAACTGGCGGTTTAATGACTTTTGGCGGTTCTGGTTTTGCAGACTCTTCCGGCGCACCAGTTTTGCGGGCAAAGGTACGGTCAATAACAGCTTTGGCAACGTCATCTAGACTACTCATATGATTTTTGGCCACGATACTGTTACGGGCCAATATATCGATGATAACTTTGCTGGTGGTGTTAAAGTCTTTCGCTAATTCATATACTCGGTATTTGGACATTGATCCACCCCCCTGAAATTTCTACTCCCAGAAAATCATGTTAATAGTGTAGTGATAATTGTGTGAGAAAACCCACTATCAATTACGGCCAGTGCAGCACGCGGCGGTTTTCCGATTGCAGCACCGAACTGATCTTTGGACAAGGTTTCATGGCAGGTTATTTGATAATAAGCTGCCAGAGCACGATAATTTTTCTTGCTATTTTCACTGGCATCCGCAGCAATTAACAGCAATTTTGCTTTTTTGGATCTTACAGCCTGTTCCACAGCGAATTCACCTGAAACTATTTTGCGAGCTTTTTGAGCCAAGCCGAGCAATGATGCTAATTTCTCGACGTTCATACCTTTATTATCCCGGCACGAAGTAGTTCATAAATTTGTGGCTCAATGGCGTGCTGTAGGGCCCGTTCTAGGCGTTTTTCTTTGACTGCTTTTGTTAAACATTGTTCATTGTTGCATACATATGCTCCTCGTCCGGCTTTTTTGCCAGACGAGTCTAATACTATATCGCCATCTGGAGTGCGTACCACCCGTAACAATTCTTTTTTTGTTTTCATTGTTTGGCAGCCGACACACATCCGTTGAGGAATTTTTTTGGGTTTCATTGTAATCCCCTCCTTATATGGGGGCTTGAACTTGCGATTCACTCTTGATATCGATTTTCCAGCTGGTAAGTTTTGCAGCAAGGCGGGCATTTTGCCCTTCTTTGCCAATGGCCAGTGATAATTGATAATCTGGCACGATAACCCTTGAGGTTTTCTCCGTCTCATTGACGTCAACAGTAATAACTTTGGCAGGGCTCAAGGCATTGGCAATGTATTTCGCCGGGTCGGTATTCCATTTGACTATATCAATTTTTTCACCTTTTAGTTCATTGACAATGGTTTGGACGCGCATTCCTTTGTGGCCCACGCAGGCTCCGACTGGGTCGACATTTTCATCGCGGGAGTGAACAGATATTTTGGATCTGAGCCCAGGTTCGCGGGCAACAGATTTTATTTCCACAATGCCGTCATGGATTTCCGGTACTTCCAGCTCAAACAGCCGTTTAAGTAAACCAGGATGAGTCCTTGAAACTAAAATCTGCGGACCTTTGGTGGTTTTCTTAACTTCAATAATATAGGTTTTCAGGCGGTCGCCGTGACGGTATATTTCGCCTGGTATTTGTTCTGAAGGGGTGAGAATGGCTTCGGCTTTTCCAAGATCAATATAGACATTTTTCTGTTCGATACGTTGGACTATGCCTGTTACAATATCACTTTCACGGCTGGAGAACTCTTCATATATAATGCCACGTTCGGCTTCCCTGATCCGTTGTACCACAACTTGCTTGGCTGTCTGTGCGGCTATTCGGCCGAAATTTTTCGGCGTGACTTCCATTTCTACAACGTCTTCCAGGTCATAACGCGGATCAATAGCTCGCGCTTCATCAAGCGAAATTTCAAGCCGCGGGTCTTTGCTACTATCGACAACAGTTTTACGGGCATACACATGAATTTCACCATTGTCACGGTCAAGCGACACGCGAACATTTTGGGCGGAGCTAAAGTTTCGCTTGTAAGCGGAAATTAAGGCGGCTTCAATGGCATCAAACAGTATTTCCGGAGCGATGCCTTTTTCCTTGCCTAATTGTTCAAATGCTTGCATAAAATCAGCATTCATGCTGGTTTTCCCCCTATTCAATTTTATATTTAATTAAAAATCAATGTGAAGACGAATTTGTGAAGCTTTTTCTTTGGCGATGCTCATCGTCGTTCCTGCAATATCAATTTGGATAGCGTCGTTATCTGTGCCTAGCAATGTGCCAATAATGGATTTTTGGCCATCTATTGGTAAAAACGTATGTATTTCAACTTTATCGCCAATGTGGCGTTTAAAGTCTTTGTCATTCTTCAAAGGGCGATCTAGTCCGGGCGAAGATACTTCTAGAATGTAACCACCTGAAATTGGGTCTAGTTCGTCTAATTTATTTTCCAGGTGCTCGCTAACCATTTGACAGTCTTCTACTTCCAGGCCGCCAGGCTTGTCAATAAAAACTCTGAGATACCAGTCCCGTTCTTTTACATATTCCACCGCGACCAGTTCAAGTTCAGTTTCGCGAATTATTTCAGTAACCAATTTTTCTACTAGTGTTTGAATTTGTTTAACAGACATTGTTTCCACCTCGGTTTTCTGTTGTTATATATAGTGTAACCGGACTGGATAAGCGCTTATACCCTATATTTGGCAGTAGTATATATGAAAAAATGATAAGAGGCGGTGTAGAAGTTGAAAGAGTGGGCGCGACACCCACTCTTTGTTAAACGCGACTAGCTACACTAGTAATAGTATATCACCGCCGAAACAGTTTTACAACATGAAATCACAGCAATCAGGCAAAAAGCAACATCTGATTGCTTTCCGGCAAATCCCCCAGACAGCCGTGTTCTCGCAGAATATCAATTACTGTTTTGGATACATGACTACGATGGCGTAAATCGTCGATGGATGAAAATGCTTTTTCTTGGCGTGATTGAACAATGTTTACCGCCGCCGATTCCCCCACTCCCTCGAGTCCTGCCAGTGGCGGCAACAAAGCGTTGCCGACAATCAGGAATTTGGTGGCGTCGGACTTGTATAGATCGATTCGCAAGAAGGAATAGTTTCTGAGCAGCATTTCTAGAGTTAATTCCAAAATAGTTTGCAGCCCTTTTTCTTTGGCAGTCATAGTGTTATTAAGCTTCTGTTCGAGTTCAGCTATTTTTTGCCGAATTGCAGTTTCGCCTTTTATCGCCAGATTGGCGTCAAATTCGCTGGCGCGGACTGTGAAATATGATGCATAGAACGGCAACGGATAATGAATTTTGCAATAGGCGATTCTGACGGCCATCATTACATAGGCGACGGCGTGAGCTTTGGGAAACATATATTTGATTTTGCGGCAAGATTCGATATACCATTCAGGAACTTTGGATTCACGCATTACTGCGGCTTCTTCCTCTTTGACGCCTTTACCTTTTCGTACTCCCTCCATTATTGCAAAGGCGTATTTAGAAGGTACGCCTTTCAGTAGAAGATAGATCATGATGTCATCTCTGGTGGAAATTGCTTCAGACAGTTTTGCGGTTCCGTTGCGGATCAGATCTTGGGCATTATTAAGCCAGACGTCGGTTCCGTGGGAAAATCCGCTGATGCGGACAAGTCCGCTGAAATTCTGTGGTTTTGTGTCTTCAAGCATTTGGCGTACGAATTTGGTGCCAAATTCAGGAATGCCGAATGTGCCGACGTTTGAGCCAAGTTGCTTTGGTGTAAGGTTAAGAGCAGTAGTGTCAGAAAACAGGCTCATAGTGGCGGGGTCGTCAAAGGGGATGGTCTTGGCGTCGATACCGGTCAAATCCTCCAGCATTTTAATGACTGTCGGATCGTCATGGCCAAGAATGTCGAGTTTGACCAGGCGACTGCTTATTGAGTGATAGTCAAAATGGGTGGTAATGGTGGCTGAGGTTTTATCATCAGCTGGATATTGGATCGGCGTAAAATGATGAATATCCATATCACGAGGCAGGACCATAATGCCACCAGGATGTTGTCCAGTGGTGCGCTTTACGCCTGTGCAGCCATCAACAAGATGGTTTATATGAGCATTGCGGGGCATGATCCCTTTATCGCTAAAATAGTTCTTCACAAATCCGTAAGCGGTTTTGTCAGCAATTGTGGATATGGTGCCAGCGCGGAAGACATTGTCCTTCCCAAAGAGTTCCTCGGTATACTTATGGGCTACCGACTGATATTCACCAGAGAAATTGAGGTCAATATCAGGGACTTTGTCACCGTGGAATCCCATAAATACTGCAAAGGGAATGTCGTGGCCATCTTTGATGGTGACTGAACCGCAAACCGGGCAGGGTTTATCAGGTAAATCAAACCCGCTGCCAAAGCTGCCGTCGGTGATGAATTCGCTGTATTTACAGGCTGGGCATCGCCAGTGAGGTGGCAATGGATTTACCTCGGTTATATTGGTCATGGTGGCCACGAAGGAGGAACCAACCGACCCGCGGGAACCCACCAAATAGCCATCGTCCAATGACTTTTTAACTAACTTGTGGGCGATCAGATACAGCACAGCGAAACCATGGTTGATAATTGAATCAAGTTCGTATTTAATTCGGGCGGCGACCACTTCCGGCAATTGTTCACCATAAAGTTCGCTGGCGGTCTGATAAGACATGTTTTTTATCATATCTTCGGCACCGGGAATTTTCGGAGAATATAGTTCATCGGGAATTGGTTTAAGTTTGTCAATTAAATCGTTAATTAGATGGGTATTTTCCACAACTACTTTATAAGCCTTTTCCGGCCCTAGATAAGAAAATTCGGCTAGCATTTCCGCAGTTGTCCGAAAATATAATGGTGGCTGCTCATCGGCGTCAGAGTAGCCTTGTCCGGTCATAAGAATACGGCGGTAGATTTCATCTTCCGGATTGAGAAAGTGAACGTCACAAGTTGCCACAACCGGTTTATTCAAGACGTCGCCAAGGCGGCAGACAGTTAGATTAATATCCCGCAGGGCGTTATCATCAGGCAGACGGCCTTGACGCACCAAAAAAGCGTTATTGGCAGTCGGCTGAATTTCGAGATAATCGTAAAAGCCTGCAATTCGCTGCAGTTCATTTTCGCTAGCGCCATTTAATATCGCCTGAATGAGTTCGCCGGCCTCACAGGCTGACCCAAACAGAAGTCCTTCACGATGTTCAGCCAGCACGGCCCTGGGAATGCGTGGCGAGCGGTGAAAGTATTTTATATGCGATAAGGATACCAGTCGATATAGGTTCCGGAGTCCAATCATATTTTTCGCCATGATTATGATGTGGTATGGGCGATTTACGTCTTCGTCGGTTAAGTAGCCTTCCAAGCCGTAGATTATTTTCAAGCCTGTTTTGGAGGCTTCTTCATCGGCCTCAGGGAAAGCCTGTACAACGCCATGGTCGGTGATTGCCAGTGCAGCATGTCCCCATTTAGCGGCGGTCTTGATCATCGATTTTACCGAAGATACTGCGTCCAGGGCGCTCATCCTGGTATGGGCATGTAGTTCAATCCGGGTCTTGTCAGCATCGTCGAGGCGTTCCGGCTTAGACATCTGACACATGCTTTCGGCATATATCACAAGTTCATTGGCATATTTGTCGAATTGGACGGTGCCTTTAACTTTTACGAGGATACCGTCACGAATTTTGCTGGCAAGTTTATTGAATTGATCTTTATCTTCAAAGAATGTTTTGCCGCTGATGCCGCCGGATAAATCGGCCAGATCAAAAGTCAGCAAATTACGTCCCGATTTAAGCTCCCGCATTTCATGCCGAATTATTTGTCCGGTCAGGATTATGTTGCGGCACTCTTCTTGTACTGAGGTGATGGACTGGGTTGCGTCTTTGATGTTTCGGCCGAAAATTACCTGAGTCTCAGCCTTTTTTTTCTTGACGGCTGTTTCAGCGGGCGTATCTTCCCGAGGCTCAGGATAGGTGTAATCTTCATCGCAGCAGGGTATATCAGCTAAAACCGCGGCCGTAAGTTGAATTTCGCATGTTAGGCCGAAATTTTTGGCAATGTATGTTTTGATGGATTGTACAACTCTATTGGCGTTTAAAATTCCGGTAGATAGCTCGCCGTTGGTTTCAATGTTTAATGTGCATCCGGAAAAACTCCAGCGGGCACTACCTAGCAAGTGCTTAATTGTATGGTTGTCCTTGGCAATCTGGGTTACCATCTCCATCCAGTTGGCCGAAAGATATTGCTCAAGCAGCTGGGCGGTCTGGATAAAATTGACCCGCGCCAGGCCGCACTGCAGTTTAAGCTGCTGTTCGGCGATCGCGAGCAGTTCATCTGACAAAATCTCTGGAACATTAACATAGATATCCCAAGCAGACGCCATGGTATCGACCTGAACTTTAGTTATCATCGAGCGTGAGAGTAGCAGGCTGTCACTGTCGCTCAGCGTGATCTCAGTCAGAAAATCGGCAACACTCTGCGCACTGTCCGGAATGATGCAGTAGGTCGACATAGGGTCTCCTTTCGGCATTTAATGATAATCTTAGTTTACATCAAAGAAAGAGCCGCGTCACCCGAAAATGCCGTCAGCTCTTTAATTTATTACAGCGTGTTAAGTAATGCTTGGACTTCTTGTAGATAATTTTCTAGAGTGAAATAGAAGACTTCCCCACTGCGCCTGACTTTGACTTCGATCAGGTTTTCGTTAACGGCTTTGGGGCCGAGGGTGATTTTTAATGGATAGCCAATCAGGTCGGCGTCTTTAAATTTAACGCCTGGTCGTTCATCTCGGTCATCTAAAACCGATTCGTACCCTGCATCATTCAATTGCTTGTATATCGTCTTGGCTAGGTTAGTTTGCGCTTCATCTTTTGTGTTGATTGGGACGATTACTGTTTGAAATGGTGCGAGGGCTGCTGGCCAGATGATTCCGTTGGCGTCATGGTGTTGTTCGATGGCGGCGGCCATTGTCCGGCTTACACCTATTCCATAGCAGCCCATGACCATCAGTTGTTCTTTGCCGTTTACGTCGAGGTATGTTGCTTTGAGAGGTTCGCTGTATTTGGTAAACAGTTTAAAGACCTGCCCTACTTCTATACCTCGTGCCTGTTTTACCGGGTAGCTGCAGCGCGGGCAAGGGTCATTTTCCTGAATCATACGGATGTCAGCGGTTTGCGTTGGAACAAAGTCCCTGCCGGGATTGACCTGGATATAGTGATAATCAGGTTTATTGGCGCCGCATACTGCATTGAAGAGATTCATCACTGTAGCATCAGCGATTATGGTGACGCCTTTTAGTCCTACCGGACCAATAAAACCAGGTGTGCAACCTGTCATTTTGGCAACAGCAGCTTCATCAGCCATCTCTAGTGTCAGGCATTTCATAAGGTTTTGCAGTTTGATTTCATTGACTTCATGATCACCACGTACCAAGGCTAAAAACGAACCTTTTTCGGTAGTATAAGCCAGGGTTTTTATGGTTTTATCAGGGGCTACTGCCAAGAAAGCTGTAAGTGCTTCAATGGTTTTTGTTCCCGGAGTAGCTTTTTCTTCTAAGGGCAGTGCAGTTTCGTTAGCAGGGGTTATTGGGTGGAGTTCAGCTTTTTCGACGTTGGCGGCATAGTCGCATTTTGGGCAATAGACGATTGCCGCTTCACCTGAGTCAGCTACAACCATGAATTCATGGGTTCCACTGCCACCAATAGCCCCCGGGTCTGCTTCCACCGGGCGGAAGTTGAGTCCGCAGCGGGTAAAGATCCGGGAATAGGCATCATACATTTTATTGTAGCTTTCATTTAGACCTTGTTCATCGCGATCAAAGGAATACAAGTCTTTCATGATGAATTCGCGGCCGCGCATCAAGCCAAACCTCGGGCGAATTTCATCACGGTATTTATTTTGGATCTGATATAACAGTAATGGCAGTTGCCGATAGGAGCGAACATCGGATTTGACTGTGGTGGTAATCATTTCTTCATGGGTCGGCCCAAGGCAGAAGTCACGGTTATGCCGGTCCTTGAGGCGAAACATTTCATCGCCGTAGACATCCCAGCGACCAGTATCTTTCCACATTTCCGCTGGTTGAATAATCGGCATTGCCAGTTCTTGGCCGCCTTTAGCGTTCATTTCTTCTCTGACAATGGCTTCAATTTTTCTCAGCACACGCCAGGCAAGTGGTAAATACGTATAAACGCCGCCAGCCGCCTTGCGAATAAAACCGGCGCGCAGCATTAATTGGTGACTTACGATTTCGGCTTCCGCCGGGGTTTCCCGTAGTGTAGGGGCATAAAGTTGCGAAGCGAGCATATTATTCCTCCTTGGCCAATTTGTCAATTTCAGCGATAAGGGCTTCGACGAGTTCGTTCTCGGGAACTTTGCTAATTATTTCGCCCTTTTTGAACAGAAGTCCTTGTTTTTTGCCGCCGGCAATACCGATATCCGCTTCTTTCGCTTCACCTGGACCGTTTACCATACAGCCCATGACAGCAATTTTCAGCGGTTTTTTTATTGTTCGCATTCTTTCTTCAACCGCGCCGGCAATCGCGAATAAATCTATTTCGCACCGCCCGCAGGTCGGACAGGAAATTAGGGTCGGCCCGAATTCACGCAACTCCAGAGATTTAAGGATTTCATTGGCTATGCGCACTTCTTCTAACGGGTCGGCGGTCAGTGAGACCCGGATAGTGTCGCCGATACCTTGGGCCAAGAGCGCGCCGATGCCGACCGCGGATTTGATGATGCCGGAGTTGATGGTGCCAGCCTCTGTGATGCCAAGATGCAGCGGATAGTTGACTGCTTCGGCCATTAATCGGTAAGCCGCGATAGTCAGTGGAACAGAATTGGCTTTTAAGGATATTTTGATATCGTAAAAGTCGTGTTCTTCTAAAATAGCGACATGGTTCAGAGCGCTTTCGACCATGGCTTCTGCGGTAACATGGCCACCATATTTAGCTAATAGGGTTTTATCAAGTGAACCGGCATTAACGCCGATTCGAATGGGTATCCGTCGTTTCTGGGCAGCGTCTACAACGGCAGCTACTTGGTTACGCTCTTTGATATTCCCGGGATTCAGGCGCAGGGCATCGATGCCTTGTTCAATGGCAACGAGCGCTAACTGGTAGTCAAAGTGTATATCCGCAACCAGGGGTATGTCGCCGATAGAATCTTTTATAGTGGACAGCGCCTTGGCGGCATTCATATCCGGCACCGCCAACCGTATGATGTCGCAGCCGACGGCAGCCAGTTGTTTAATCTGGGCAACAGTTGCTTTAACGTCGCTGGTGTTGGTGTTGGTCATGGATTGAATTGCTATAGGCGCCGCTCCGCCTACCAGAGTTTTGCCGATTTTCACTTGGCGTGTTAATTTACGTTCCATAGATCACACTCGCAATATAATTTAGAAGGTTTTGCTAAAAAGCCGCGTCAAATCTTTAAAGGTTGCCAGCAATAATAGTAGCATCAATAGGGCAAAACCGATAAATTGAATAGCCTGTTGTTTTTTTGCGCTGAGCGGTTTGCGGCGGATGCCTTCCACCGCAAGGGTAACAATATGTCCGCCATCAAGAACCGGCACTGGCAGCAGGTTAATTAAGCCCAGATTGATGCTTAAAATGGCTGCAAATTGCAGTAACGGCAAAAATCCGAGCAAGGCCACCTGCCCTGCCATTTGAGCCACACCAAGCGGGCCAGCCAGATCGGCGGGTGCTTTACCGGAAATCATCTGACCAATGGTGGTCACCATGTTGGACAGCAGAAAGTATACTTGTTTGACAGATATCCCGACAGCTTCCACTGGGCCAGGATGATAGGTTGTGATCAGCGGAGCAACTCCGATAATTCCGCGATTGCCATTCACGTCAAAATCGGGAGTAATCGCAAGATCATGGCGCTGGTTATCGCGTTGATAAGAAAGGATTAGTTGTTTTCGGGCGCTTTTTTGGATTATACTGACGAATTGTTTCCAGGACTCAATTTGCACGCCATTGACAGCTATGAGGCGATCACCGGCAAGGAGACCAGCGTGTGCGGCAGGACGATTGGGAAGAACCGTGCCGATTAATGGAGTGTCGGAAGGTGTGTCAATGCCGGCGCTAAGTGCAATAATCACAAACAAGATCACCGGTAATGCAAAGTTCATGAGTGGTCCGGCAACAATAACAAGCATCCGGGCCCAGATGGGTTTGGAGCCAAAAGAGTATTCATCTTGTTCTTCATCAGGGTCCATGCCGGCAATTTTATTAAACCCACCCAGCGGTACGCTGCGGAGTGAGTACAGTGTATCCCCATAGCGTTTGCTGATAAGTTTGGGTCCGAAACCAAGTGCAAATTCATGGACTTTCATCCCCACCGCTTTGGCAACTATGAAATGGCCAAGTTCATGAACCAGAACCAGAAGTCCGATGACAAATATTGTAGAAAGAATCGTAATGCCTAACAAGGTTTCACCTGCCTTCTATAGTTGCTTGGGGTCCTGGATGATTTGGTCGGCAAAAGAACGGGCCCAATCATCGGCGTTACACAGGTCGGTAAGTGAAGGCTGGAAAATAACTTGATGACTTTCCACAGTCCGTTCAATCACCGTAGTAATTGCCAGAAAGGAAATAGTGCCGGCGAGAAAAGCGTTGACCGCTATTTCATTGGCAGCGTTGAGGACGCAAGGCAGTGTACCGCCGGTACGGCCGGCCTGGAATGCCAGTGCAAGTGCAGGAAAACTTACTGTGTCCGGTGCAGCAAAAGTAAGTGGCGCTATTGATGAAAAATCCAGGCGGGGAAAGTCTGCTGGCCAGCGCTCAGGATGGCTCAGGGCGTATTGAATGGGAATTCGCATATCCGGTTTTCCTAATTGAGCGATTACAGCGCCATCGACAAATTCAACCATGGAATGTATTATGCTTTGGGGGTGAATAACCACTTCTATCTTATCGTAATCCATGCCAAACAGCCATTTTGCTTCAATTACTTCCAATCCCTTGTTGGCGAGGGTGGCGGAATCTACTGTTACCTTCTTGCCCATTGTCCAGTTGGGATGACGTAGGCAAGATTCCACTGTTACCTGCTGCAGCTGGGGTTTTGTCCAGCCGTGAAAAGGTCCGCCAGAGGCCGTGAGGATGATTTTTTGTACTGAAGATCGTTTTTCTCCTTGTAGGCACTGGAAAATGGCGCTATGTTCGCTGTCAACTGGCAGAAGGGCAACTCCTTTGGCCTTGGCGCGACTTGTTACTAATTCGCCAGCGGCAACCAGAGTTTCCTTGTTGGCTAGGGCAATGTTTTTGCCGGCTTCAATGGCGGCCAGGGTAGGCTTAAGCCCAGCGAACCCGACAATTGATGTCAAAACAATATCTACTTTGGCAAGGGTTGCAGCTGCAGCTAGCTCATCTGCTCCAGTCAATATTTTAGTCGGTCCCTGATAACGGCTACGCAGTCTATCGGCAGCCTGTTTATCAACAAGTACAGCCAGTTCTGGCTTAAAGCGCTCGATTTGGGTTTCGAATAATTGGTCATTACTATTAGCGGTCAGCGCAGAAATCTTAAATTTGTCGGGATGGGCGGCAACCACATCCAAGGCTTGGGTGCCGATGGAGCCGGTACTACCCAATATTGTCAGATGTTGCATATTATCTCCCTTATTGACTGATCAGAATATAATTTTTATATAAATGTAATAATATACCACTGGTACGGCAAACATGATGCTGTCAAAGCGGTCTAGTACACCGCCGTGACCCGGGAGTAGACGACCGGAATCTTTAACACCAGCAAACCGTTTGATGGAGGATTCCACCAAGTCGCCTAAAGGAGCAAAGAGTCCGATAATGAGGCCGATTATAGCACTGTGTATTAGCGATAAATTCCAAAAATATCCGAATGCCATGGTGACAATGACACTGCCGACGATTCCGCCGATGGTTCCCTCCCAGGTTTTGCTGGGGCTGACGTTTGGAGCTAGTTTGTGTTTTCCAAATATAGTTCCGATGAAAAATGCAAATGTATCAGATGCCCAGGTCCCGACAAACGCCAATAGCAAATAAACGGCTCCAGCTTGGAGTGTTCCCAATTTGCTTGTGAGATATATTGAAGTGTCGTAAAATCGCAGTAGTATCAAATGGGAAAAGGTAAGTCCGATATAATATATTCCAGCAAGGGTAAAAACCGCATCACGAAATGTAAACTTGGCGGAGAAAAAGACCATTTTGAGCAAGACTAAAAAGCATGACAGCATCAACACAGCGACTGTTTCATGGGAGTTGCCCAGCCATACCGTTCCCCATAAGAGGACGATGTTAATAAATCCCATAGAATATGAGAGGTTAATTTCACGGCGAGACATCATGTTGTAAAATTCGTGCCAGGCCAATAGGGTTAAAAGTAATACAGCGGCTGCAAAAGGCCATTGACCGAAATTGATAATATATATAGCTATTGTTATGCCGACAATCGCGGTTATTATCCGCTTACCTAGCATTCCATATGCACCTACTATTTCAGATTTCTTAGCCCGCCGAATCGCCTATCGCGTTGTTGAAAGTCAAAGATGGCTTGCACTAAGTGTTCGGCTGTAAAATCTGGCCAATTCACATTTGTAAACCAAAGTTCGGCATACGCCGATTGCCACAACAAAAAATTGCTGATGCGCTTGTCGCCGCTTGGCCTGATTAACAGATCGGGATCAGGTATATCAGGGGTATATAGTTGTTGTTGAATGGTATTCTCAGTAATTTCCTGAGGAGATATTTCATTGTCGAGTACTTTTTGGGCAATGGTTTGGACCGCTCGTACAATTTCGGCTCTACCGCCATAGTTGACAGCGATATTCAGAATTAGTCCGTTATTGCCGGTAGTCAATTTCTGTGCATAGTCGATTTTGCGCTGTAGGCTGGGGGCCAAGGCTTTAGTATTTCCGATAAAACGTATTTGTACTTCATTGGAGTGAAGTTCATTAATTTCATTATCGAGGTACTCAGAAAACAAACTCATTAACAAAGAGACTTCCTCCGCCGGTCTTTTCCAGTTTTCAGTGGAAAAGGCATAAACGGTAAGAATGGCTATACCTATTTCAGAAGCGGCTGAAACGATAGCGCGTAAAGCTTCCACCCCGGAACGGTGTCCCAAGGTACGGGGCAAACCGCGTTTTTGTGCCCAACGCCCATTGCCATCCATTATAATGGCAATATGACGGGGGAGTTTATCTGGAATAAGTTGGTCATATCTGGTAGTAGGATCTTTGGTGGTGGAGTTCTTGCCAAACCACTTTTTCCACACAGCGAATACTCCTCTGCCTAAATTTAACCCCCCTCGTCGCGAGGGGGGTTCCAATCATGGAGCTATAATAGCACCGACAGGGCAAACCGTCGCACAGGTACCGCATTCAATGCATTTGTCGGTTATTTTGTACGCGGGATAGCCTTCTTTAATGGCCCCTACCGGGCAATGCTTGGCGCAAATACCGCAAACGACGCATTCTCCTATAACTTTATAGGCCATTACAGTGTGTCCCTCCCAATTTAGCGGCGATTACCAATTGATATACACCTTCAGAATCAACAGTTTGCCTAATGACATAACAGCAGTCATTAAGAAGGTCGCTGCTATTTTTAGAGGGGCGAGTCCATGTAACTAAGTATTTCAATTGGCGGGCATCGAGTTCTTGAACGACAGCTGATAAGGGTTGAGCGACCATATCCATATTTATACTTCCATAATTTCCTTTTCCTTACTTGTCATGACGTGGTCGATCTCTCTAGTATATTTATCGGTAAGTTTTTGCATATCATCTTGTGCTTTTTTTGCTTCATCTTCGGAAATGGTTTTGTCTTTTTCGAGTTTTTTTATTGTTTCATTGGCGTCCCGTCTAAGGTTGCGGATTGCAATTTTGTCATCCTCAGCCTTTTTATGGACAACTTTAACCAGTTCCAGGCGACGTTGCTGAGTAAGTTGGGGAATAGCAAGGCGAATAATAATACCATCGCTGTTTGGATTTAGACCAAGGTCAGATTTCATGATGGCTTTTTCAATAGGGGCCAGCATGGTTTTTTCCCACGGCTGGATAACAATAGTACGCGGTTCGGGAATCGAAATATTTGCTACTTGATTGATCGGTGTAGGGGTGCCGTAGTAGTCAACAGTGATCTTGTCAAGTAACGCAGGTGTAGCACGACCAGCACGTAAGCTGGAATATTCTTTGAGTAAGATTTCCAGGGCTTTTTTCATTCGTTCTTCGTGATTGTCGTAGATTTCCTTCGTGGTCGTCACTTTTTGATCCCTCCTACAACTGTCCCGATTGGATGGCCTAAAGCCGCTTTTAGAATGTTCCCAGGTTCATCAATACTAAAAACGATAATCGGAATTTCATTATCCATACATAGACTGGTAGCTGTGGAGTCCATGACTCCGAGGCCGCGCTGCAATATTTCGATATATTCTAAAGCTTCATATTTTTTCGCGTCAGGGTTTAGCCGGGGATCAGAATCATATACCCCATCGGTATTGCGTTTAGCCATTAGTATCACGTCGGCTTCAATTTCAGCCGCTCTGAGCGCCGCAGTTGTGTCTGTTGAGAAATAGGGATTGCCTGTCCCTGAAGCAAATATTACTACCCGGCCTTTTTCCAGATGGCGTATTGCCCGGCGACGAATGTATGGTTCAGCAACTTGACGCATATCAATAGCCGACTGTACCCTGGTGTCAACCCCGCATTGTTCAAGAGCGTCCTGCAGGGCCAGTGCATTCATAACTGTGGCTAGCATGCCCATATAGTCGGCAGTTGCCCGGTCCATGCCTTTGGCACTGCCGGCCATCCCACGCCAAATATTTCCGCCACCTACCACAACCGCTAATTCCAGGTCTGGTAGTTTGGCTTTTGTTTCTTTGATCTCTTGGGCAATGGCGTCAACAGTCTCCGGATCGATACCAAAACCTTTGTTGCCAGCCAAAGCTTCACCACTTAATTTTAATATCACTCGTTCGTATTTTGTGGCCTGCATAGCAAAACCTCCGTTTTAAAAATCTTTTCTACGGATAGGACTTCAAATCCTTTATTTGTCAGGGATATTGTGTCTAGAAAATAAGAGAACACTTTGTGTTCTCTTATGTCTGCTGAATAAGGCCAACTGGCGTTGTTACAGCGGAGCTTGCTTGCCCATGTTAGCTATGCTTGACAGCAGCCATAACTTCGGCGGCAAAATCGTCTGATTTTTTTTCGATGCCTTCACCTAAATGATAGCGGGTAAACCGCCGAATGGAAATATTTTCGCCAATTCTGGAAATGTTCTCATTAACAAGTTGGGTGATTGTTTTATCAGGATCCTTGATAAAAGCTTGTTCCATAAGACAAGCGTCCTTATAGAATTTTTCTACTCGGCCTTCAACCATTTTTTCAGCAATGTTGGCCGGTTTGCCTTCATTTATGGCCTGAGCTCGCAAAATTTCACGTTCATGATTTACAATGTCAATAGGAACTTCTTCGCGGCGAACATAGCTGGGATTGGAAGCAGCTATTTGCATCGCAATATCTTTAGCTAAAGTTTTGAAGCCATCGGTTTTAGCCACAAAGTCAGTTTCACAGTTTAGTTCAACTAATACGCCAATTCGTCCGGCACCGTGTATGTAAGATTCAACTAGGCCTTCGGAAGCAACTCGGCTAGATTTTTTGGCTGCGGCAGCCAGTCCTTTTTCTCGCAGAAGATCGCAGGCTTTATCCATTTCGCCTTCGGTCTCGGTTAAAGCGTGTTTGCAGTCCATCATACCTGCGCCGGTCCGTTCGCGCAGCTCTTTCACCATGTTAGCGGTAATCATTGCAAATCCTCCTGTTTATTATTAAGTAAGGTAAGGGGAAAATCGTCCCCTTACCTTAATATAATTTACTCGTTGGCCGCAAGTTGCTCGCCCTGCCGACCTTCCAAAACTGCATCTGCCATTTTGGCGGTCAATAATTTGACGGCTCGAATGGCATCATCATTACCAGGAATGATGTAATCAATTTCATCAGGATCGCAGTTGGTATCTACGATAGCAACAATTGGAATACCAAGTTTCCGGGCTTCAAGTACGGCGATTCTTTCTTTGCGCGGGTCAATGATAAATAGCGCGCCCGGTAGTTTATTCATGCTTTTGATGCCGCCAAGGAATTTATCTAGTCGCTCCATTTCATGGCGGAGTGAAAGTACTTCCTTTTTAGATAAGACTTCAAAAAGTCCTTTGGCTTCCATACTTTCCAGTTCACGCAGACGGTTAATCCGACGTTGAATGGTCTGGAAGTTGGTTAGCATTCCACCAAGCCAGCGTTCGTTGACAAAATACATGTCGCAACGTAACGCTTCTTCTTTCACAGCATCCTGTGCTTGTTTTTTTGTTCCTACAAACAAAATTGACTTACCTTCGGCCGCAACATCACGGACAAAATTGTAACATTCTTCTACTTTCTTGACCGTTTTCTGTAGATCAATAATGTAGATGCCGTTACGTTCCGTGAAGATAAACGGGGCCATTTTAGGGTTCCATCTCCTGGTTTGATGGCCGAAATGAACGCCGGCCTCCAGAAGTTGTTTCATTGAAATTACCGACAAATCTGTGACACCTCCTGTTTTTTACCTCCGCTTGCCGCATTTCTCGCCTTAACCGAACATTTCGGCACAGCCAGCAAGATTAGCAAGCGTGTGGATTACACTAAATGTTAGTATAGCATAATTTACTGGATATAACAAGTTGTTTTGCAGGGAATTGATGTTAGTATATTAAAATAATCACTTTCTATTCAGTTGCAGAAAAAGCATGACTTCGCCTTTGCCCATACTGGTGGCTTTGGCAATTTCGGTTACGTTATATCCTTGTGTCGCCATTGACGCAATTAGTCGACGTTTATTCGCATTTTCGCCATTACCGTCTCTCACTGCGGTATTATCAGGTGCTGCAACCACTGCAGGCACTGCCAGTACAGGTGGACATTCGATCGCTGGCGGCAGTTCTGGTGGCAGTCGAAAATCGAAGATTTCGGCAGTTGTGGATTTTGTTTGGTTTACTGTAAAGGTGGGATGCTCTGGCAAGTGTGTGTCTGCCGCTTGGAGTTGGCGGTCGAGAATTGCTATTTTGTCGTCCGCTTCATCTAGTAAGAATTCAAGATGGGCAATTTGGGATTCAAGTTTACTGATAACGGTGTCGGCTGTCCTTTCCAGTTGTTCCTGCAGTTCGTTGGCTGGAGCTGAGGCGTCAAGGGAAAAGAAATTGATCAGCATGTCCCGTTTATAAATAGCTAGGAATACAAAAAAAAGCACACTTAAAATAAAAATAATAATTCCAGTGAGCATATTACACCTCAGGTTTTAATATCGATTAAATGCCCTCGCGCCGGATCGGGCGGGGTCGAAGGATTATCTTTTTCTGCTTTATCATGGTCGTCAGAAAACGCCTCATCAGGTTCATTGTCACTGTGTTGATTTTCTCGAGGGTCTTTTTCTTTGATTTTTTTATTGGTAGTTTTCTCAGTATTTTGCACTTGTTTTAGCTGCCGAACATCAAGTTGTTGTTGTTGTTCGGCAAGCTGCTGTTGTTGCAAAGTCGGTTGGTTATTTGAGAGTTGTTGAACCTTACTGGCGTCGGTGGCTCTTGGAATTAAGACTTGAAGATCGATGGATCCGATGGCCATAATATCCATCACCTTTCTGGACATTATCTACTTACTTATAAGATCCGATTTTAATTTCGCCTTCCTCGGAATAAAATGAAACAAATTTTAAAGGTTCCCGGATTGGCTTCACTAAAGTGCCGATGACGATTTTCACGCCTGGATATACGGTGTCTGATACCCGGATCTTGCCAAAGCGCGCTTCTTCAAATATTAAATCGATTTCAGCTATCCGCTTACGCATATTCTCGAGTTGGCCGGCAAGCAAGAATTGTGCTTTGGTGAATTTCAACAATAATTCGCGTTTTTCCGGCGGGAGATCGGCTGGGTTGAAAGTTTTTAATATCACCAGACCTTTTTGGGTTTGGTCCAGGCTAACTTCCACTCTTTTCAAATCTTTGCGTAGGGTTTGATATTCTTCACGAACATCTGGATTCACGCCCACTTCCAAATCGGTGGGCACTGCCATATGGGTGCCTACAATTTTAGCGCGTATTTCTTCCGCAGCCATGACATGACCGCCGGCAATAAAGCCGCGTTTTCCCTCGACGATGATCTTTTTTCCGGCATTTATCTGGCTATGCAAGACGGTGTCGGCGACAATGATGTCCCCGCCGGCAGATACTGTGGCATTTTCAATAAATTTAGTGACAACGTCTTCTGCAGCTTTTATATAACCACGTTGCATTCCTTGGATACCCGCACGGATAATAACGTTTTTTCCTTCGACAGTGCCGCCGCTGACTGTTCCACCAATTTCAACATTGCCGTCTGCTCTTACGGTAAATCCGGTCTGGACAGACCCTCGGACAAGTACATTGCCGATAAAATCGATGTTTCCTGTGGACAAGTCTACATCTTCTTTTATTTCAATAACGGGTGATACGGTAAGTTTATTATTGGCGATCTGCAGTTGCCCGGATATGGCGGCGATTACTTTATTGCCATCAGCAAAAACGTTTTTGCCGATTGGTAGCAGGCGATCTTTACCAGCCTTGGCATATGCCGGTTGACCTAAAACGTCAGATCCCACAGTTCCTGGTGTGGCGGGAGTTTTCTCAGCTAAAACGTCGCCTTCATTGACAATTGTGAATAGGTTAAGATCTTTGAAATCTACCCGACCATCAGCAAGTTCCTCAGGATGCCCCTTTTTTTCTGTGTCAAATAAAAAAACAATCACGGCATCTACGCCGTTTACGGGAGCTTCGCCGACAGCACAGACTACTTTCAAATTAGGGCGTTCAATTGCAAGCTTGACGGCATCCATATCGATGCCGGTTACTACTCCGGCAGTATGCAATTTTTCCAGCGTTTCCTCAAGTGTAACCGGACGACTGTTTTTTGGAATCACTATTGTCAGAGAGGCTCCCATCCGATCGCGATCAACCAGGACTTGTATCTCGGGTTCAACAGTAACCACTTTTTCGCATATTTTGACCGGACGGCCAGACGCTTCCTTTGCTGTGCTGATAACTAGACCGTAATTAAAATCTTTGATGTTGCGTGCCTTCAAATCTTGCACAATGATAGGTTCACGTACTGGAATGCCTCCATCTTTAGGCGGATTAACACTTAAAAACACTCCGTCTTCGGTAGTTTCTATTTTATAAGTGCCGTCAACAGCTTGACTTTCCACGATCTGCGCTTCGGTATTCTCGTTGTCACTCATTAATATCCTCGCCACCTTCCTAGGTTTCTTACGTTTATATCAAACTGGATTTGATGCGGGATAAAGTACCGCGCAGACGAAAGATCGCTTTGGTATGCAGTTGTGAAATGCGGGCTTCAGTCAGTTTTAAGATTAAGCTGATTTCTTTTAGTGTAAGTCCTTCATAGTAGTATAAGGTAACCACCAGTCGTTCTTTGTCTGAAAGTTTCTCAATCGCTTTTGTCAGGACGTTCTTGACTTCTTCATCCTCAATATACTGCGAGGGGGTGATATTATTGGCGGAGGGGCTCTCAACTTTGATGTAGTCCTCTAAGGGAACTAGGGTACACCCATTAAGTGTGGTAATAAGATTGTGCAGTTGTGGCAATGACATGCCAAGCGCGGTAGAAACTTCCTCATCGCTGGCAGAACGCCCTAAGGTGTGTTCAAGTTCAGCCACCGTTTGTTCGTATTGTCGTGCTTTTTGCCTTACAGTTACAGGAATCCAGTCTTGAGCCCGAAGAGAGTCTAGCATCGCGCCGCGAATCCTGGCAACGGCATACGTCTCGAATTTGACTCCGCGGGATAGATCAAAACGTTCGATAGCTTCAATTAGGCCAAAAAAGCCATTGCCGATCAGATCATCTTTGTCGACATGTTGCGGTAAGCCGATGGCAATTCGTCCGGCCACTAGCTTGACAAGTGACAGGTATTGTTCAATAAGTTTTTCCCGTATGTCCGGGTTTCTACTAAGTTGATATTCTTTCCATAACTCGTTGGTTGCTAAAATCTGGGATTCGTCTTTTTCGATCATTTTTGACTACCCCCGCTGAATCACTATTGAGCACCAGAAATATGTTCAAAGTTGTCTGGGGAAAAGGGATCAAAATTTGTGTCACTGCCATTTATGTTTGGGGGTTGGGCTGAAGGGCTTGAAGCATCGGGTTCATCTTTGGCGATGATATCGACATGTTGCCCTGTAGAGTTTAATTTAGCAAGTAATTTGCGCAGGATTTCCTCCAGCATGCCACCAAATAGATAGCCGCAAATTCCAAAGACGATGGTTGAGACCGCAGTACGATAAGCGATGGTCAATATGCGGACATCTTGTGAGAAGCCAAAAAGTATTGTCAGTGTAGCGCCCAACAGAGCTAAATACAGAGCAGCGCGTCGCTTTAGCATCGTGTGGTCCCCCTTTGTGGCTACAAGGATCTTTCACCCTGATCAATGGTTTTGATACGAAATATGCCGGTTTCCAACATAAGTTCCACTGTTCGTCCATAATTTCCGCCGGTATCTTCGGCTAATATGGCAATACCAAGGCGCTTTAATACCGCTCGTACAGCCTCGGCGTTTCGTTCACCAATTCGCATAATGTCAGAAACGTTAGCAAAGGCAAACATCTGAGCACCACCGGCAATTTTAGCTTTAAGGCGACTTTTGGCAGCCCCAAGTTTTTGCAGGTCTTCGATCATTAACGGTAGGCAGGTATCAGCAAATTTGGCAGGATTTTCTGATGGCCTGGCTTGTGTGCTGTCAGGGAGCATTATATGGGCTAAGCCCCCGGCTTTAGTTACTGAATCGAATATGGCTATACCGATGCAGGAACCTAGTCCATAGCTTATTAAACTTGCTGGATTAGAACCTACTTTATAATCTGCCATGCCAACTTTTATGAGTTCCCCCATTATTCCTTCACCCCTATTGCCTGGAGAATCGTCCCAAGAGAACCGGGGTCCGGAATTAGGAAAAAATGCCCTTTGACACCATCGTTATCTGTAGAAAATTCGGTTTCTATAACTAGTGCATGGTCGCCCATTTGCCCAAGCTGCGTAAGAATCACACTAAGAATAGCCCCGGCCATATCCATGGCAAGAGCTGGAATTGATGGCAGTAATGTGAATTTAGTAAAGTATGATAATGCATTCAAATATGCTCCTGCTAATATATTCCCGATTTCGAGCAGAGCAGACTGATCCATATCATCAAGCGTTTTTGTGACGCCAAGGGCACTGCGTCCCATTAAAGTGTCAACAAGGTAAAACGCGCTTTCTCTCGGCAGTAGAAATAAAATACTGCCCGGAGCCGGTCCAAAGACCCTCAGGAATACCCCCGCAACCATTACTTCAGGGCCGCCGACTACGTCAGGTACGTCGCCTAGCGGCATTATTGCCACCTGGGGCACAGTCATGTCGATTTTTCGGTTGATAATCTGGGAAAGTGCAGTGGCAGCATTACCGGCGCCGACATTGCCAATTTCCTTTAAAGCATCTAACTGAATATCCGTCAGATTTGTGACTTCTTCCGACAATATGTTCACCTCTTTATCAAGTTGCTGAGTTAAATGATTTTTGCGGAATCGATACCAATGCCAATAATCTTTTCCAGATTTAGCATGATAATCAGCCGATCTTCTAATTTTCCCACTCCGCTAAGATATTGGTTGTTAACTCCGCTTACGACTGAAGTGGGGGGTTCAATGCTGGAACTGTCAATAGGTGCGACTTCAGAGACCGCATCCACAATAACGCCAAACAAAATTTCTTCCACTTTGACGATAACTATACGGGTACTGTCTGTATCGTCATTAGGTGGTAATTCTAAGCATTTTTTTAGGTCTATGACCGGAAGCACACTACCGCGTAAATTAATTACACCTTTAATATATTCCGGAGCATGTGGCACACGGGTAATATCTGTCATGCGTTTAATTTCTTGAACTTGCAAGATGCTAACTCCATAATTTTCACGACCTAGTTTAAACACAACCAATTGTATTTCGCTGTTTACTAAAGTATTCTCTTCCATGTTATCACCCCTTCGCCGCCATTAGTGAGCCGACATCCAGAATAAGCGCTACTTGTCCATTGCCTAAAATGGTTGCACCGGCAATAACTTTGATTCCTGCCAGTAATTTTCCGAGAGATTTAATAACGATTTCTTGCTGTCCAATTAAGGTATCTACGATAATACCAGCCTTCTGTTCGCCCATATGGACTATCGTGACATAAAGTTCTTCGGGATTTTCTTGCTCAGAATTGGGAATATTAAGTACTTTTGCTAAGCGGATAATTGGGATTATCTGGCCTCGCAGCAAAATTACTTCTTGGTTTTGAATAGTTTTGATATCTGCTGGTGTAATATTGATAGTGCTGTCAATTGAGCCGAGCGGGATAGCATAAATTTCTTCTGCGACTTTTACTAATAATGCCTGAATAATGGCCAAGGTCAGCGGCAGACGAATTTTGAATTTGGAACCTTCGTTGATTTTGGTTTCCACATCAACCATTCCGCCAAGAGATTCAATTTTGGTTTTGACCGCATCCATTCCGACCCCTCGACCGGAAACGTCGGTTACAACTTTTGCAGTGGAGAATCCCGGTAAGAATACTAGGCGAACAATGTCATTATTATCCATCTTTTCAGCTTCAGACGGTGTTATCAATCCTTTTTGCAATGCTATTTGTTTGATTATGTCTGCGTTTATTCCGCCGCCGTCATCTTCAACCATGATTATTACGTTATTGCCTTCATGTCTGGCGATAAGGCGAATTTCACCAACCGGATTCTTTCCTTTGGCCTGGCGATCTTTGGGGTTTTCAACGCCATGATCAAGAGCATTGCGCAGGAGATGAACCAGCGGATCGCCGATTTCATCAATTACTGTACGGTCAAGTTCGGTTTCTTCTCCTTGAACGATAAGATTTACTTCTTTATGTAAATCTCGGGATAAATCTCGCACCATTCTGGGAAACCGGTTGAATACTTGTCCAATTGGCACCATGCGAACTTTCATGACTACTGTCTGCAAATCGGTTGTAACCCGATCCATTTGTTCGATGGTTTCAGCAAGGTCAGTAAGTTTGTGACTGGCACCAATTTGTTCCAGGCGGGTCTTATTGATAACTAATTCACCGACAAGATTGAGCAGTGAATCGAGTTTATCAATGTCAACTCTAACTGATTGGCCACTTTTGACTTTCTTATCGGTAGTGGTGGCAGTACTAGCCGCATCATGGATTGGTGTAGTTTCTACTTTCAATTTGTCGTCATCGCTTACGACTTCGGTAGACTCCTTCACCTGACCGGAAGGTTCTGCTTGTGCAATGTCAACAGACGTTACTGTAACTACTTCTATTTCCGAAATTGACAGTAGCGCATGTTGTACTTTCTCAGGATCAGAGTCGGTAAGTAGAATGGCTGTGAAGTCAAGGGCAAAATTCTCTTTTTCTAAATCATCGGACGGGGGAATTGTTTTGATTACGTCGCCGAATTCATCTAGCGCATTCATAACCATATAAGCCCTGGCCGATTTTAATAAGCAGCCATCTCGCAAATGCACATCTACCTTGAAAGACCGAAGTCCCTGGCGGTTAGCAGCCTTGATTACTTTGGTTTCGGTGTCGTCAAAAGCTAAGCTGACAGTGGCTTGCTCAGCTACTATCGCCTTGTCAGATGCATCCGCAGGTTCAGCTGAGGCTGGTGTTACGGGTTCTCCCTTAGCTATTTTAATTAATGATGTTACTAAGGGTTTGATATTAACAGACGAATCATTGCCATTGGCGATGGCTTCGATCAATTGTTCCAATGTATCAATACATTTAAATAAGATATCCAAAATGGTTTCATTGGCAGGCAGTTGCCCTTTACGCAATAGGTCAAGAACATTTTCCATCTCGTGGGTCAATTCGGCAACTACTGTAAACCCCATTGTGGCCGACATGCCTTTAATGGTATGAGCGCTTCGGAAAATTTCATCCAATACTGTGAGGTTTTTGGGATCATTTTCTAAATCAAGCACGCATCTGTTTAAAGCTTGGAGATGTTCCCGCGATTCTTCCAAAAACATTCCCATATACTGGTTGACATCCATTTTACACACCTCCGTGATTTGTTTGCAGATGTTTGACTATTTCAGCTGCAATTCCGGGAAGGGGTACTACTTTATCAATAATACCTAGCTCGATTGCTGCTTTCGGCATTCCGAAAACAACGGTTGTCGACTGGTCTTCTGCGATGGTGAATCCCTGGCTGGTTTTAATTTGTTTTAGTCCTCTCGAACCGTCGTGACCCATTCCGGTTAGAATGACACCAACGGCTCGGCTGCCATATATTTTAGCCACAGATTCCATCATTGGATCCACGGATGGGCGATGTCCTCCTAAAGGAGGATCTTGATTAAGTTTAACTAGAGTTTTGTCATTTGAGCGTTCCAGGGTCAGGTGATAATCTCCCGGAGCGATCAAGACCAGTCCAGGCCGTACAATATCATTCATTTCAGCCTCTTTCACCGTTAAGGCGCAAAGTGAATTTAAGCGATCAGATAAAGACTTGGTGAAGCCTGGCGGCATATGCTGGACAATTACCACTCCACAGGGAAGATTGCCAGGCAACCGGGTTAAAACCTCCTGCAAAGCTCTAGGACCGCCGGTAGAAGTACCTATGGCCACAATCCTTTCATTTATCGGAGTTGCGAAGGTAATGGGCTTGTACGCAGGTTCCGCAAGTTTAGGAAGCTTGGGAGTGAGTAGGTTTACGTTGGTATGCGCAGCGGAGCGGCATTTGGCAATAATTTCAAGGCGTATATTTTCAATGCTGGAAATCGGGCCAGCCGTTTTGGCAACAAAATCAACCGCGCCTTTTTCTAAGGCCTTGATGGTAGCATCAGCACCTGTCCGGGTTTGGCTACTGACCATAACAACCGGAACCGGGGTGTCTCGCATTATGATTTCCAGTGCACTTAGTCCGTCCATTTCGGGCATTTCGACATCAAGCGTCACGACATCAGGTTTAATTCGTTTGAGTTTATCAATGGCTTCTTTGCCGTTTCGAGCCACGTCAATTACAGTAAAATCTGATTCTGCAGTGAATAAATCTGATAATACTTTGCGCATAAAGGCAGAATCGTCAACAATAAGTACTTTGATCAACAGTAATCCCACCATTCGTCTAAGTTAATTCCTTCTGGCGTCGCTCAGTTTGTTTCTTAAATATATATTTGATGATTATTTCTCTATTCCTTTCAATGATATCAGTAAACTTGGCCGCGATCCAATAAATATTAAGACCAGGTGGGGTTTCCACCCTAATGACTTCAGCTGTTGCCACAGGAATACCACTTATGCCAAGGTCCATTGAAACTTTTAGTTTTGTTCCCACAGGCAGACGTTCTTTGGATATAAACTGAACTCCTCCGCCACTGATGTCTTTAGTATTGACCGCAACAGTCATAGCTTCTTGTCCATCGGTTATAATTCGAATCTGGGCGGGAACATTAGCCGGTATTCGAACGAAGTCGCGTAGTTGTATTTTTGTCAGTTCGCCCGGCATTTTGATAACCCAGATGGGTAGTGGCGCTATTCTTTTATCGTATAGAATGCTGGTAAACTCCCAAGAGATGTTGTTGGCGACAATTCTTCCGCGAATTGCTGTACCCGGCAGTAATATTACTGGAACAGATTTTTCCATCGGCATGGCTACGAGCAGATGTTCCTCAGTAAGGCCTTCAATTCGGCTATGGAAGCGCCGGGCATTTTTGCCGGAACCGACGATAATTTCAAGTCGGTTGTTCAAGGTGAATATATTATGAATAATGGAATTTACCTCCCCAGCAAAATCATCGCATTCTGTTTAAAAATTTACTGAAAAAGCCTTTGATGCCTGAGGTTTGGACCGCATCCTTTCCGTAAAGGAGCCGATGGGCGATATTGTCAATGCATTGAGAGGAAATGGTATCAGGATGGGATATTAAAAACGGGACCTGGCTTTTTACTGCTTTAACAACGTTAAGGTCTTCATAGATAAATCCGAGGTTTTTAAGGGTAAGCCCGAGAAATCGGAAAGAAACTTTAGTCAGATTGTCCACAACAAGTTGTCCTTCGCTAAGTTCCAATACTCTGTTGACAACCAACTTCAGCGGAGCGCGACCATAATGTGCCACATAAGCCTTCATCATAGCATACGCATCTGCAATGGCTGTTGGTTCAGGGGTGGTAATAATGATAACTTCGTCAGCCGCCATGACAAAATTCAAAACATTGCGATGTAGGCCAGCTCCGGTATCAATGAGTATGATATCTGCCCATTGGTCGAAATGGACCATTTGGCTGATAATTCTGTTTAGATGAGTATCGTTTAATTCAGCCAGTTGATATATTCCAGAACCACCGGACATAAACTTGACTCCCAGTGGGCCATCAACCACAATGTCCGACAGGTGATAATCATCATCAAGAAAATTCATCAAGTTGTATTGCGGTGAACAACCAAGGACAAACTCTACATTGGCTAAACCAAGGTCAGCGTCAATAATCAGTACTTTTTGGCCAAGATTGGCCAATGACAGCGCTAAATTAACACTTAAGTTGGTTTTACCAACGCCGCCCTTACCGCTAGTAACGGCAATTATCCGCGCATGCGGCTTAGGCTGTTTTATAATAGCGCTTCTAATGGTGGTTTGAGCGCTGCGGGCCATTTGTCGCAAGTTTTCTGCTTGATCGCGCATATTAATCCCTCAGTATAAGATTTGCAAGTACACTGGAATTAGCCAGTTCAATATCATCGGGAACATTTTGGCCCGTGGTAACATAGGACAATGTGGCAGGAAACTGATATAAAAGGTTAAACAATGTGCCGAGGTTTGCAGATTCATCCAGTTTGGTGAATAGAAATTTTGTTGGCGAACAGACTGAGAACCGATTGACAATCTCCAGTGCATCAGCGTATTTAGTTGTAGTGCTTAATACCAAATGGGTCTCAATATAGGGATCGACTGCTAAAAGTGCCTGTAATTCAGCCAACTGAAATTGATTGCGCGGGCTGCGTCCCGCGGTGTCAACAAGTATCAGGCGCTTATCACGATGTCGGTATATAGCGGCTTTTAGTTCATCCGGCGTATAAACGATTTCAATCGGGACATCAATAATTTCTGCGTAGGTTTTCAATTGTTCCACTGCGGAGATCCGGTAGGTGTCAGCTGTTATCAAGGCTACTTTGTGTCCTTGGCTAAGAGCGAATGTAGCTGCCAGTTTAGCGATGGTGGTTGTTTTTCCCACCCCAGTCGGACCAATAAACGCAACTGTTTTGCAACTTGTATCAGTTAAGTTGATTCCTTCCACACGTTGTAAATAGTTGCCGATTCGTTCCAAGAGTAGCTCTCGGGCCATTTCAGGGTTGTCACCGGGTGATGACTCATCAGGCAATCCTTGCAGCAAGTTTTCAGCGATAGTGGTATCGATGTCGTTTTTTTGCAGCAGGTCAAATAGTGATGAACAGTACTTCTCTTTGCGAGGTAATTGGATAAGCACTTGTTCGATCATCTTGCGCATAGTGGCGATTTCAAGTTGTAAGGCCGTGACTTTTGGGTCTTCCTCAGTTGGACGGATAATGACTTGCGGAGCTACCTGAGGAGCAGGAATTCTTTTTTCAATCGCGGGTTGCAGGGGTTGCAAGGGTTGCTGTACGGTGTCCAGAGCAGCCATTACTTCCACCATATCTTTGGCAAAGAAGCCGCAAAATCCACCTTTGCGATAGCGGCGTGTATGAAGAATGACGGCGTCCCGTCCGAGGTCGCTTTTAACTTGGGCCATAGCATCTTGAATGTTACTGGCGGTAAACACTTTAATTTTCAATTATACCTTCACCATCCCCAATGCCTGGACTTCAATTTTGGGATCAAGTTCTGCATATGACAATACAACAAGGCTGGATACAAGGCGTTCTGTAAGTTTACGAAAGTAGAGCCGGGTTGCGGGACTGGTAAGAACTACTGGTTGGTAGCCAAGCGCGGTAAGCTTAGGTATTTCAGAATTAAGGTTGCTGATAAGCGCCTGTAATGTCTGAGGGTCGAGAGCAACATAGGATCCATGTTCAGTTCGTTGAACTGCGTTGTTAATCGTATTTTCAAACTGTGGATCGACAGTTAGGCACGCTAATACATTATTATGGATATATTGGCGGGAAATCTGGCGGGCTAAAGCGTGACGCACGTATTCGGCGAGGATTTCAGAGTCTTTGGTCATTGTTGCATAGTCTGCCAGTGTTTCCAGGATTGTGACCATGTCACGTATCGAAACGCGTTCGGTTAACAGATGAGATAATACTTTCTGTATGTCACCTAAAGACAACAGTCCAGGAATAAGTTCATCCACTACTACTGGGTTTGACTGTTTAATGGAATCAATAAGGGTTTGGACTTCTTGACGGCCAATAATTTCAGCGGCATGAGATTTAATTATTTCGGTGAGGTGGGTAGCAAGTACCGAAACAGGGTCTACAACAGTGTAACCCGCTAGTTCTGCGCGTTCTCGGTTGTTCTCCGGAATCCACAGCGCAGGTAAGCCAAAAGCCGGCTCAACTGTTTCGATGCCGGTCAATTCTTCAGATACTGCTCCCGAGTTCATCGCCATATAGTAGTCTAGTAAAAGTTCGCCTTTGGCGACTTCTACTCCTTTTAACTTAATGAGATAAGAATTTGGTTTTAGTTGGATATTGTCCCGAATGCGGATGGTCGGAACAACCAGACCGATCTCTAGCGCGCATTGGCGGCGGATCATGACAATGCGATCCAAAAGGTCACCGCCCTGGCTGGCATCGACCATGGGAATCAAGCTATAACCAATTTCAAGTTCCATGGGATCAATTTGGAGTAAGGCCACGACATTTTCTGGTTTGCGGATTTCATCATGTTCTTTTTCATCTTGAATGCTTTGTTCAGACTGAGTATTCACTTTGGAGTGGCGACGCAGTGTATAGGCAAAGATAAAGGCGATAACACCAAGGGTAATGAAAGGAATACCGGGAAGCCCTGGAACAATTCCAAGCAGTGTCAAAACTGCAGAAGCTATAAAGAAAATCCTTGGATTGGTAAGAATCTGACTGGTAATATCATGTCCAAGATTTGATTCAGACGCCGCCCGGGTGACCATGATGCCGGTTGCGGTAGAAATCATAAGTGCGGGAATCTGAGCGACAAGGCCTTCACCGACCGTTAGTAGGGTATATGTCTGTAAGGCTTGCATCACATCCAAATTACGCTGCACCATACCGACGATAAAGCCGCCGACGATATTGATGATGATGATTACAATAGCAGCGATGGCATCGCCTTTTACGAATTTACTTGCACCGTCCATCGCGCCATAGAAGTCAGCTTCGCGCTGAATGTTTTTACGCCGGACTCTGGCGTCGGCTGCGGTTATCAGACCAGTGTTAAGGTCGGCGTCTATACTCATTTGCTTACCCGGCATGGCGTCCAAGGTAAAGCGAGCAGCAACTTCAGCGACCCTTTCTGCACCCTTGGTTATAACGATAAACTGAATAATAACTAAGATGACGAATACGATAAATCCGACCAGCGGATTTCCACCGACAACGAAATTTCCAAATGACTGAATAACTTCGCCGGCGTAGCCGTCAAGCAATATGAGTCGGGTTGAGGAAACGTTAAGTGCTAATCTAAAAAGTGTAGTGATCAATAGCAAAGATGGAAAAACGGAAAAATGCAATGGATCTAAATTATATATCGCGACCATGACGATAATCAAAGCCAGGGAAATATTCAAAGTCAGTAATAAATCCAGCAAAAATGCTGGTAAAGGAATAATCATCATGACCACAATTGTAATGATGACTACTGCGATAATGATATCACTATATTTAAGGATTGCAGAAAAAGGAGTGGTAGTTTGGGTCGCCAATGATTTTTCTCTCCTTTAGTTAGGACAAGCGTTTTTTTAGTCGGAAGACATATGCAAGTAGTTCAGCCACAGCTTGGTACAACTCGGGAGGAACTGAGTCGCCGATTTCAACTGTAGAATACAGGGCGCGAGCCAAAAGCTTATTTTCAACGATTGCTACCCTATTCTCAATTGCCACGGCTTTAATTCGTTCAGCTAAAAAATCCTGTCCTTTGGCTACAACTAACGGTGCATCCATGGTTCTTTTATATTTGATGGCAACAGCAAAATGCGTAGGATTAGTTACAATCGCTGTCGCCTGCGGAACTTCCTGCATCATACGGCGCATGGCCATAGCCCGTTGGCGTTCTTTTATTTTGCCTTTAATTTGAGGATTCCCCTCGGTTTGTTTGAACTCTTCCTTGATTTCATGTTTGGTCATTTTAATGCTTTCGTTGTGTTCCCACCATTGATAGAAGTAATCAATAGCAGCCAGTACAAGGAGGACTGCGCCGATTTCGAACGCAAGATCGAGAATCAGTGATGAAACATATTGCAGTGTGTCGATAAGATCAGCACTGATAATTGTGGGGATATGCCCAGATTGCTGCATCATGAACCGGTAAATGAAGAAACAGACAATTATTATTTTTATAAAAGATTTAACCAATTCTACCAGCGATCTTTTGGAAAAAAGCCGTTGGAGGCCGGATAGTGGATTAATTCGACTGAGATCTGGCATTAATGGTTCCGTAGAAAAGACAAATCCCACCTGGAAAAAATTAACTACTAGAGAAATAATCAGGATAAAAATCATCGCCGGCAGGGTTGTCTTTAAAAATACCAGACCCATCTGAATAATCAGGATGTGACAATCCTGTATTGTAAAATCGGTGGTGCTAAAATTACTGAACATAAATCGCATGTATTTTTCGAGTTCGGACAGTATATAAGGCCCGCCTACCTTTAAGGCTAAAAATGCGGCAAGTATCACAAAAGCTGAATTGATCTCAACGCTTTTGGCGACCTGACCTTTACGTCGAGAATCTTCTTTTCGTTTAGGGGTGGCTTCTTCCGTTTTTTCTTCAGCGAATAGTTGAAGGTTGAAGGAAGTTAAATGATGCTTCGAATCTGGCAGATTAGTGAAGCACTGCCAGGAGGTGGTATATATTCTGGTACATTCCATCAAACCCTACCTCCACGAAGGCGATATAAAAAGGTAATGTAACTGATAAGGTGAAAAGGCCGATGCCTATTTTTGCGGGGATTCCCACAACGAAGATATTCATTTGAGGCATGGTGCGAGCAAGAATTCCGAGCCCGACGTCTGTCAAAAGTAGTGCGACCAATACAGGTAATGCAATTTTGAAGGCGATAGTGAAAACTCCGCAAAATAGAGTTAAGATGAATTCTGACAAAGCGGGATGAAAGACAATTCCGGTAACGGGAATCAACTTGTAACTATCAAAAAATGCAGTAAGCAAAATGTGATGGCCGTCGGTGGACAAAAAGGTAAGGAATGCCAGAATGTATTGAAAATTGCCCATTAGAGGCACTTGCTGCCCAAACTGTGGATCAAAAACGTTCACAATACCAAAGCCAATCTGTAAATCAAGAAGAAATCCCGACATTTGGATGGCGTCAAAGATTAATTGGCTGACATAGCCCAAGATGAGACCAAGCAGGAACTCGCCTGCAACCAAAAGGAGATAAGCCCACAGGGCATCAGGAATCGTAATTTTGGGGTTATATACCAGTGGCAGTAAAATGTAAGAGAACATTAATGCGGTACCGGCTTTGGCATATAGAGGAATGTTACGACTGCTAAAGAATGGGGCGGAGGTAAATATGCCGCTAATGCGAGCAAAGACTAATAAAAAAAAATTGGTTTGATTTAATAAGGTCGACAATAAATCCAAAATCGACTACCACCCAACTGTTATCGTATCATTTGCGGCAGTGACAGAAAGATTTCTCGGGTGTAATCCACCATCAGACTGAGTATCCATGGCCCAAAAACTAAGACAGCGACAAAAACGGCAATTATTTTGGGTATAAAGGCTAACGTTTGTTCCTGAATCTGCGTAGTAGCCTGAAAGATACTTACAAGCACGCCTACTAAGAGACCTAATCCCAGCATAGGCGCAGACACCAGCATAACCATGAACAGCGCGTCGCGGCCTATCTGGACAGCCATGTCGCTTGACATTGTTACTTTTCCCCCTAGTTAAAACTAGTAATTAGTGAGCGGACTATCAAGTGCCAGCCATCAACTAAAATAAATAGTAATATTTTAAAAGGCAGTGAAATCATTACCGGTGGAACCATCATCATACCCATGGACATTAGAGTACTGGCGACAACCATGTCGATGACTATAAACGGGATATAAATTAAAAAGCCGATTTGGAAAGCGGTTTTTAATTCACTAATTATAAAGGCTGGTATTATGGTGGTTGTGGGAATATCCTCCGGCGAGTTAGGACGCGGGCCATTGGATAAATTCACAAATAGAGCCAAATCATTTTCACGCGTTTGTTTCAACATGAAATCTCGCATCGGTTGCAAGCCAGCGGTAAGGGCAGCATCTTGGCTGATTGAACCGGCTAAATAGGGCTGCAGGGCGTTATTATTTACTTGATCCAAATAAGGTGACATGGTGTAAAAAGTAAGAAACAGTGCTAAGCCAACAAGAACTTGGTTTGGTGGCATCTGTTGGGTGGCTAAGGCACTGCGCACAAAGGATAAAACGATAATTATTCTGGTAAAAGATGTCATCATTATCAGGATTGACGGTGCTAAGGTCAATACAGTCAAAGCAAATAAGACCTGCAAACTTAATGCAACATCCTTGGGATTATTCGCCGCCTCCACGCCAATGCTGATATTAGGTATAGGAAGTAGCGGGGTACATAGTGCAATATGGGGTAAAAACAGATACCCAAGAATTATGCTTATTAATACAGTAAAGGTTCGCTTGGACACGAAATTACCTCTTCTCGTGATCATTTTCGTTCCGCCCGTACCCACCAAATACTCCCGGAAATTTTTGCGACATTTGTTGCAGAGACGCAAGTTGTTTTTGAAAAATCGTATCAAACTGTGTCACAGCTACGCCGGGGTTGTTCTTTAATTTATCCGCTTCCGCCGGATCGGTAATTTCCTGTAACAGATTGATGTTGTGATCGGTTACACCGAGTATCAAAAACTTTCCGGCTATCTGAACAACTGAGACACCGCGGTTAGGTCCTAATGGCAGGCTTAGAATTACTTTATTATCCCCTACTACTGTCGCTCTGCCCATTCGTAGTCCTAAGTACCGGGACGTAAAAAAGGCAAGGGCGACGACAATAAGAAAGGTAATGAGAAGCGTAAATAGATAGGCTAATACAGATAGCCAGGATGAACCAGCCGATTGCGGTTCATGGTAGGGCAGATATTCAGGGGTCTGCCCTGCAGCATATATCGGTTGGAAGTGCGACAAGGTTATTAGTATGGTAACCAGTAGCAAGGCTGGCACCAAGGTAGAGATTTTCATATTAACCTGCGGCTTTGCGCAATGCTTCTAAAACTCGGTCCGGCTGAAACGGTTTTACAATAAAATCGCGTGCGCCGGATTGGATGGCTTCTATGACCATTGCTTGCTGGCCCATTGCGCTGCACATTATAACTTTGGCGTTGGCATCAATTTGCTTGATTTGTTTTACGGCGGTTATACCGTCCATTTCAGGCATGGTAATGTCCATGGTCGTAAGATCAGGACGCAGTTCCTGCCACTTTTCCACTGCTTTTGCGCCGTTTTCCGCTTCGCCTACAACCTCAAAACCATTTTTCGTTAAAATGTCTTTAATCATCATTCTCATAAAAGCAGCGTCATCCACAATCAGAACCTTAATAGCCATTAATACCTCTCCTATCAATAATTTATTAGTATTACTGCAAAGTCGTACGATCAAGCTGCCCAATTATTTCGGTGATTCTGACCCCAAAATTCTCGTCAATTACAACTACTTCTCCTTTAGCAATGGGTTTGCCGTTCGCCAGGATATCCACCGGCTCACCAGCAAGTTTGTCGAGTTCAATCACTGATCCGGGAGCCAGTTCCAGTATTTCACGGATTAATTTACGGGTTCGGCCTAGTTCAACGGTAAGTTGTAACGGCACATCCATAATCAATCCAATATTGGCATCAAATCCTGGGATGTTTGAAGCTTTAAGTGGCGTAAATTGAACCGGCTGAACCATGACATTAGGCGGTGGTTGACCATACCCGTGTTGCGCTGCAGCCATAGGTTGTTGTTGTTGATATGGCATCTGCTGGGGAGCAACCTGTGGTGGAGCCGCGGCCATTGGCTGAGGCTGCTGTTGTTGTTGTTGAGGTTGAGGCTGTGGTGGAGTTGGTTGTGGAGCTGATTCCGGTGGTTGTACAGAATTGAGTAGATTGGCGACTAGATCTTTAGCGACAGTAGTACTTACTATTTGCATTATTTCGCTGTCAATCAGGTCTTCGACTTCCATACGAAAGGATACTTGGACAATAGGGCTGTCATTTGCTTCAATGGAGCCGATACTTCCCTCTGTGGAAAAATCGAGCATGTTGCATTGCGGGGGGGAAATATCGATTTTTTTCTTAAATACAGTGGACATGGAAGTGGCGACCGCTCCCATCATCTGATTCATTGCTTCAGAGACGGCGCTCATATAAAGTTCATTGAGTTCTGTAGGCGGGCTGCTACCATTCCCTCCCATCATCAAATCAGAGATAATCAATGCATCTGACTCTTTGATAGCAAGAAGATTTGTACCCAGTAAACCATGTGTATAGCCAACTTCAATTACCATATACGGCAAGGGATATTGGCGTTTAATTTCGTTTATCGATGTAATGCGAACCTGGGGTGTTGTAATCGATACACGTCGGCTTAACAAAATCGACAAGGTTGTTGCAGCACTGCCCATGCAGATATTGCCGATTTCACCCATTGCGTCTTTTTCCATATCACTGAGAAGTTCGGCTGCAGCATTACCGTCAGGGGCGGCAGCAGTTTCACCGCGTAATAATGCGTCTATTTCTTCCTGAGAGAGAAACCCGTTACTCATCACCATCATCTCCTTTTGAGATAATTTCGGTTATCTGCACCGCTAGTCTTTTACCGGAGATACCCGGTTTACAGCGAAATTTCTCGCTTGTGCCGATAACGATATTCAAGTCACTGTCTGATTTGGTTTCGAGTTGTAATACATCGCCGGGGGACAAATCTAATAGTTCATGAATGTTGACAGAGATCTTTCCTAATTGGACGACAACTGGGATCAAGGTCTTTTCAATTTTGCGTTGTAAAGCATTGATATTTTCATCAGACGACTGTTTGGCCATTGATGAAGCAACCCAGTAAGTTGTGGATAGTTTCGACATGATGGGCTCAAGCACTAGGTAAGGAATGCAGATATTGATTAACCCTTCGGCCTGGCCAATCTTGGTTTGTAAAGTGACGATAACAACCATGTCGTTGGGTGGTACGATTTGCGTGAACTGTGGATTGGTTTCAATAGCCTCCATTTTTGGTTCCAGCAGAATGACTTGTTTCCAGGCATCCTGGAAGCTTTCCAGCGTCTTGGTGAGTACCCGTTTGACAATAGCTTCTTCAATATCGGTAAGCGCACGTGGTTTGGCGGGGGGAATTCCCGGTCCACCAAATAGGCGGTCGATAATCGCGAACACGATGTTCGGGTTCACTTCCAGCAGAACATTGCCTTTTAAGGGGCGCATCTGGAAGATGCTGATCACACTAGGATTTGGCAGGGAACGAATGAATTCTTCATAGGTTAACTGGTCGACTGATGCTACGTTAATATGAACGAAAGTTCGTAAAAGTGCGGCTAGATAAGTATTAAAGAGCCGGGCGAAATTTTCGTGTAGCATGTATAATGTTCGGATTTGGTCTTTGGAAAATTTATCCGGACGCTTAAAATCATAAAGCTTTATTTTGCGTTGAGCTTGCTCGACCTTTATGTCGTCAGCGGAGACAACGCCAGTGGACAACGCTGAGAGTAATTCATCAATTTCAGATTGTGACAGGACGTCTGGACCGGACAAACTTTCTCCCCCCTTTTACGCCGCCCGCATAAAATACCTACAATTACTGAAAAACGAAGTTTGTAATGTAGACATTGTATACACGCTCATCTCCTAAAGCCTTATTGACTTCAGTTTTAATGGTGTTTTTGAGCTGGGCTTGTTTATTGGGTGCAAAATTATCTATACTTTGCGAGCGCAGCACGTAATCGACAGTATCTTGTATCTTAATTTCCTCAGGCGACACGGTTTTTCCTTCTCCCGATGGCGCATTCTTATCGGGTTTCATTTCCAATGTGAGGCCAATTTTTAGGTAATGTCCGCTGTCTACCCCGCCGATGTTGACAACAAGCCCTTCTTTAGGGTCGCCGACTTTTAACATTACGCCGGGATCATGGGTCTGGCTATTGCCATCACCCTTGTCTGCGAAGTATTTTGTCGCAATAAAGTAAGCAACTCCACCTGCACACAACAAGGCAACAACAATAATTATTACGATCAGCATTATCGATTTTTTTTTCTCAGCCATGACGCACCTCTTTAGATAAATTAAATTAAATAAATATTTTAAGCCAAAAATAAATTATTCTTCTGCCTGGTCTTTTGGTTTCGAACGTTGCTTCGGCGGCAGGAAAGCTTCAAGCTTTTCGGCAACTATCCTGGGGTTGTCGCCGGCCTGAACCGACAGAATTCCCTCTAAGGTGACTTCATAGACCAATACTTGATGGCCGCTGCGATTCTTCAGTTTGCCGCCGATGGGCAGAAAAATGAGATTGGCGCTGCCGATACCATACAGTGTGGCGATGAACGCTACTGCAATAGCCGGGCCGAGGGACTCGGTGTCTTTTAGGTTGCCGAGTACATGCACCAGGCCCATTACTGTACCGACTATACCCATTGTTGGAGCATAGCCGCCAGCTGCTTCGAAGATACTGGCACCTTTATGATGGCGTTCCTGAATAAAAGCCAGTTCAGTCTCCATGATACTACGGACGAGTTCCGCATCAGTGCCGTCGATAACCAGCTGCATGCCTTTGCGCAGGAATTTGTCATCAATTGTCGTTAAATCTTCTTCAAGAGCCAATAGACCCTCACGACGCGCTTTTTCCGCAAAGCTGACCAATATGGTGATTAAATGGGCTACATCGTGTTTTTGTTCTGTAAAAGCAATTTTCAATAATACCGGGATAGTTTTCAGCTCATCAATGGTAAACCCTATGGCAGTACACCCAAGGGTACCACCGGTAATAATCACAAGGGCAGAAACGCTGAACATACTGGAAAGCTGGCCGCCTTCTATCAGTATAGATGCAATCAGTGCTCCAAAACCAATGACTAGGCCGAGAGTTGTAGTTAAATCCATAATGTCACCTCAATTAGCGGTAATTGCGGGTTTTAGCCTTGTGATATTCCATGACCAAGCGAACGACTTCATCCATGGATTCGGATACAATAAGCTTTTTGCCGTTGGTCAGAGTGATAACCGTATCAGGTGTTTCCTCCACGGTTTCAATGAGTTCAGCGTTTAGCACGAATTCATGGTCGGTGGTCTTAAATTTGGTTAGCTTTATCATCGAAGAGACCTCCAGAGTAAAATATTGAGCCAGGGGGGATTTCTCCCCCCTTCTCATTTATAGCTGTTAACGTTTGAGGTTGGTAAGATCCTGCAACATTTCATCTGAGGTGGTAATGATCTTTGAATTGGCCTGGAATCCGCGTTCGGTGACGATCATGTTGCTGAATTCCTGCGCCAGGTCGACGTTGGACATTTCAAGCGATCCTGGGCTAAGCGAACCGCGGCCGCCTGAACCGGAAGTGCCTACCTGAGCAACACCGGAGTTATTGGACTGGATATATAGGTTGTTACCTTGTTTCATTAAGCCGCCTGGATTATTGAATATGGCCAGTGCGACCTGGGCTAAGTTCTGACTTTGACCATTGCTGAACTTGCCGATGATGGTCCCTGAAGTGTCAGTGGATACGCTCTGCAGTGTGCCTGAGCCATAGCCGTCCTGGCCGGTGGCCTGCGCAGTGGACTCGCCGTTGGTTTGGGTCAGTGCCGTCATATTCAGGGCGAAGACCAAGGGGTTAGCACCATTGGTCGGGGTCAGTGTCGTCGTTGTATCCGCTGCTGTTGTGTATGTGGCGGCGGTGGTCATGGCGGTTGCTGCTGCAAGGGTGGGGGTTATAGCGCCCGCCGGCAAGTTGTATGTGTCGGTACCGTAAGTGAAAGCGGTGCTGGGAAAGTTAATTTGTCCTGCCGCTGGAACCCCCAAGGTAGAGACTCCGCTACAATATACTGTGGGATTAACTGCAGTATCGGAAGCGTTGGTAACTTTATAACTCCAAGTAGTTGGGGAGGTGTTCGTAAAATTAATTTTAAATTCCTGGGGTGCACCTTTAGTGTCGAACACAGTAAAATATTGGTTGTCAGAAGAATTTAGTGTGGTATTAAGCTGTAAAGCGGTGATGTTAGGGCCGACTGTTGGTATTGGGAGATTCGGGGTGGCTAGCTTTACGGTGTTAAGTGAGCCATTAGCGTTGAACGTGACCTCACGCAAGGTATTGGTAAGAGCACCGGTTGTTGGATCGGTCAGTGAGGTAGACGCAAGCCAGGATGTATTACCGTTTTTAACGAAGGTCTGATTGACTCCGTGACTGACCCCCATGCTGTCATAGACATCAAGGGAAGTTGCGGTTAACGAGCCGATCGTATTATTGTCACCGGTGAGAGTCTTCTCATAGGTGGCGGTAGTGGTAACTCTGGGGGGCATGATGGCCCCGATGGGGATCTGTATGGGCTGGATAGTGCCGGCGGTATTGATGGTGCCGGCATTATTTGCTTGCCAGCCCATAACTTTCAGTCCATTGCCTGGCACAAGATAGTTGCCCTGTTGGTCAAAGTCAAAGTTGCCGGCTCTGGTATAAACCCGGTTGGCTCCACTGCCGAGGATGAAGAATCCTTGGCCTTGTATTGACAGATCAGTCTGTTTGCCTGTTGGTTGAAAGCTGCCGTTGTTGAACAAGGTGTCGATACTCGCCAGGCCCATGCCCAGGCCTACCTGCATTGGATTTGTGCCGCCGGTAGTACCGTTGGTGCTTGAAGCGTCCTGGAGAGTTTGGCTTAGAACATCCTGGAAGTTAACCCGACTGGCTTTGAAGCCGACTGTATTGACGTTGGAGATGTTGTTGCCGATGACGTCCATACAGGTTTGTTGGTTTTGTAATCCGGAAACGCCGGAAAACAGAGAACGCATCATGAATAATGACCCCCCTATTTTTTATTGTGCTGGTGATAGCCGTATCTGTCATTCAACGGCCTGAAGGCTTCCTAAAGAGGTCCAGCCTTTTAGAGAATCACTGCACTGTCGATGTTGGTGAATACATTGTCTTTCATACTGCTACCGTCCATAGCGGTAATTACTGTCCGGTTTTTCACACTGACCACCAAAGCTGCATTATTCATCAGTATCAGTGAGTCTTTAGAGCCCTTCTGTGCCGCTTTGTCCACCGCATTGCTCAGCTTGTCAAGATCGCTCTTGTTAAACTGAATATTACGGATTTGCAGTCTTTGCAGGGCGTGTTGTGAGAATTTTATACCGGTAAGCTCTTTATCCAGTATCTGGTTAAAAGAGACTTCACTAGTGAAGGCAGTTTTGTTTGATTGCTGGCTCGTCTTAGTTGACGGCAGAATCGGTTGTTGTGGGTAAAGTATACGATTGTCTACCATAGCCGTTAGCCTCCCTGCTAGCTGGTGGTGGTGGTGGTTTTCGGCGCGTCTGTCACCGCGGTAACCTTGCTTAAATCGATAAGTGAACCACTAATGGTAACATAAGGTATGTCTTTGCCGGTTGTTTTGTCTGTGTATGTCCCCGAACCGGTTACAGCGCCGGATAACACTTCATTGGTTGTTGGATCGGTCCAGGTCACCGTGGTGCCGACCATAGCCGCTGGGGTAAGGTTTTTGGGGTTGTTGATAGTGGAAGCTACGACCGCATAATCCGCCATCTGAAGCTGCGGTTGTCCACTGACTATTTTGATTGAATCAACAACGCTAGCTTGTGCTTTGCCGCTATCGTCGGTCCAGCCTACCTGTTTGCCAATCATGTTTGTAGCCTGAGTTATTGCAGTATTGGTGTTCAGGTTTTGCATTTGTTCCAGGCTGGAGAACTGAGCCATTTGGGCAACGAATTGGGTATTGTCGGTCGGGTTCATGGGATCTTGGTTTTGCATCTGGGTCATCAGTAATTTTAGAAAGTCGTCTTTGCCTAATGTTCCTGTGGAAGTACTGGACTTGGTGGTTGTTGTTGTCGATGTTGTGCTGCCGAAGGCAGATACATTAGTAGAAGGTGTTGTCATTTAAGACACACTCCTTTATTTAGATTCGATAGTCGATGGCCGTTGTCGGTGATAGTGACCGACTGACCGATGCGGCGTCCACCGCGTCAACGAATTCCTGGCTTGCCAGTCTTGGGGTTTCGTTGTTTTTTAGTTGTTGTTGCTGCTGTTGTTGATAACCGCGCTGATCATTAGGTGTGAATTGGCTTAAAGAGGAATAGACACCGACGTCGTTTACTTTTAAGCCTTGGTTTGTCATATCTTGGCGCAGTTGGTTCAAAGTAGCTTCGATGGCTCCACGCACCTCGGGGTTGGAAGAATGGAACGAAGCGCTTACTACACCATTATCCACTACGATCCGCATGGTCAGTTCGCCAAGGTGTTCTGGTTTGAGTTTGATGATCATCTCCGAATTTTGCGGGGAGGTTATCAACCGGGCCTGTTCGATAATCTGGCCGGCAATATTATTGGGATCCGTCGCGGTCGACGACTGCGTCGTGCTAGATTGGGAGATTTCGTTGGGTTTGGCAACTTGCTGCTGCAATATCCCGCTAAACAGAGCCGAGTTAGCTGTAGTGGTGTCTTGCTCAAGTGCGGTTGTCGTTGTGGAGGCGGAACTCTCGGCCAGCAGGGTCTGGTTGCCAGTGTTGTTATGGGAAGTGGAGCTTTGGCCGGTTGCCGTTGGCATCAGATTTTCCTGGATAGCAACGTTTGTGGTAGCGGTTGCAGTCTGAGGCGGCGGGGCGGCTTTGGGGTCAGCCAGACTTGCGGTCAACGCGCCTACGACATTAGTCGAAAGTTTAGCTGTAGTTGTTTGAGGTTGTTGGTCTTGAGCCACTTCCGGGACAATAGCAGCTACAGTTTGACCTGTGTTATCAGGCGTAACCTCATTTGCAGTAGGTTGACAGTTGATAGGAGCGGTCGCCGCAGCAGTAACTTTGATCAACGGAACGGTAAAAGGTATTTTTGCTGTCAAGTCGGCAACTTTCTGCGAAATTGTGTCAGTTGAGACTTGGACACTTACTTGGGTCGGCGCAGTTGGGGTTTGTTGCAGTGGGGATTGAGCGTTGGCGCTTTGGCTTTGCGGTAGTGTAGCAGTTGTAGGTGGATTAAGTTCTTGCTTCTGCCCTTGGACCGTAGCCTTTGTCAAGAGCGCAGTTAAATCTACCGCCGTAGTTGGCTGTTGCTGTTTTGTCGCTGTACCATCAGAGGCAATCATCGCAAGTTGCGGAAGATTGTTTGCTTGACTGGTAGCAGTGATAGAACTAACAGCAGTGGTGTTTTGTCCGTCGGCAGCAACCACAGTTGAATCAGTAGCCGGCGCGTTCTGTTGCGGTACAATTAGCCCCATAGTCGACAATAAATTTGGCTGAATACTGGCTGTTGGCTCAGTCTGGTCGTTCTTCGTTTCGTCTTCAGCGTTTTTTGCCGATTTTGGAGATGTTGACGACGTTGCAGTCGCGTCTTTTGTAGTCGCGTCTTTTGCAGTCGCGTCTTTTGTAGTCGCGTCTTTTGTAGTCGCGTCTTTTGTAGTCGCGTCTTTTGCAGTCGCGTCTTTTGTAGTCGCGTCTTTTGTAGTCGCCGGCTTGACCACGCTACTCAAAATTGAACTGAAGCTGCTACTATTTCTGTCTGATCTATTGGCATCGTAAGACTTAGTGGTTGACTGAACAGCTTGAGTTGCCGGTTGGAGATCAAAGCTGAAAGGAATTACACTCATTATTTCACCTCCTTTCACATATTTGCTATACTAAAGGCTGATGATTTTGCCTTTGAGCATACTTTGGGTTAATCGCGCAGTGCGTTGGGGGTCAAATTTGGCTAAAATCTTGGCGACTTGATCTTCATCCATTTTATTTAATATCGAAATTACAGTGTCGTCATCAAGCAGGTTAAGCACGTCCACAGCTTCCGCCGGTTTCATGTCTCCGTATAATCGCGCAAGTTTAGAAATTCGCTTGTTCTGCTCTTTGGCTTCTTGTAGCATTTTTTCTTTTTCAGATCCAGTAGGCAAAGGTGTGGTAGCAACAGGTGTCACTAGAACCGGTGGCTTGGAGAGGGTTATTGGTTTATTAGCCAATGATGGCGGTAGTTTAACGGTCTGAAAGTTGGTCGCCGGCTGAGGGAAGTATTGACCGATAACCGGATAGTTATAAAGTTTTAGGTTTTGCGCTATTTGCGGTAAGTCGATAAATTTCAGGTAGACTCCAGCGGCAAAGCCAACGCCGGCTAAGAAAATAAGTAGCAATAAAACTACAACGATGATTAAAAATGGATGGCCTTTTTTATGAGCTGTCTTATCCACTGCTTTCGCTTGTTCTTTAGCGGGAGTTTTTTGTGTTTTAGCCATACTATATCATCCGCCTGCTTTCATCGGAAAAATGACCTGGCTGGCATATAATCAGCCGTTTAGCGCCATTACTTTATCCACGTAATTTTGGGTTTCCGCATAGGGTGGTACTCCGTTATAGTGCATTACTGCCGAAGGTCCCGCATTGTATGCGGCGACAGCTTTTACAACGTCACCGTTAAAGGTAGTGAGCAGTTGTTTTAAATAGTGAACTCCGCCGTCAATGTTTTCCCGCGGATCTTTAAGATTGCGCACACCCAATCTTTTAGCGGTTTCCGGCATTAGCTGCATAACTCCCACCGCACCGGCAGCAGACACAGCTTGTGGCTGCAGATTCGATTCAGTGATGGCAACAGCCATTGCCAGTTTGGAATCGACATTGTATTTCTTCGCGGCGGCAGTAATGATCTTTTCTATATCCCAGTTGCCAGTGGTGGCAGGTGAAGAAATATTCTGGCTTATTTCAGCGCTTTCCAGCGTTGTGGCAAAATTTGTTGCGGCAGGCTTGATTAATGTGCTAAAGCGCTGCTCGATTGTGGTAATACGCTGAATAACTCTTGATATATCATCCATAAAAAGACCTCATCTACGGGAAAATGCCTGTAGCCCCAGTTCATCCAAATGTTTTTGTTCGTCTTGCAACATTTCGGTCTGATACTGAAGCAAACGTCTTTCCCTTAATTTTTCAACAACTTTGCGGGCCTTCATTGCTTCTTCCAGGAGGTGTAAAGATTCTTGACGCTGACTTTCGGCTTCTTCCAGACGAGCTGACTGGATAATAAGGTCCTTTTTTACTTTATCGTGATAATCTTGTAACATCTTAAGTGCCGCTACTGTGATAGGCTGACTCTGGCGGGATCTCATCATATTTAGATGGTTGCTGAGGCAAGTTTCCAGTGCAGTAAAACAGTCTTTTTCATGAAGATAAATTGCAGTGATCTCCGCTAATTTTATATTGGCTTGTTCTTCAAGCATTCGGCGGTATTTAAGTAATGGTTCGAGTCGAAACTGAAAAGCATGCATAGTTTAAATTACCTCGCTATTCAGCTGCACAGCCACCAAGGGCGAGCATGGATTTTTTGGTTTCAGAATAAGCCGTTTGCTCGAATATTTCTTGTTGCAGGAAATCGCGAAGGGGGCCATTCATTTGAATGGCACCGTCAATAGCAGGATTACTGCCGAGCACATAAGCTCCGATATTGATTAAATCCTCAGCTTCACGATAGGTTGCTAAAAATGACCTCAGTTTTTGCGCGGCTTGCGAAGTGTTTTTATCTACTACCTCAAGCATCAGTCTGCTGACACTTTGTAATATATCAATAGCCGGATAGTGATTTTGAGCAGCTAGACTGCGGGAAAGGACGATATGTCCGTCCAGGATGCTGCGAACATTATCAGCCACAGGTTCATTCATGTCATCGCCGTCGACTAAAACAGTATAAATGCCTGTAATGGAGCCAACTTCCGCTGCACCAGAACGTTCCAACAGTTTTGGTAGCAAGGCAAAAACAGATGGTGTGTAACCGCGGGTCGCGGGAGGTTCACCGACCGTCAGGCCTATTTCGCGTTGGGCGGCGGCGAAACGTGTAACTGAATCCATCATTAACATAACATTTAAGCCTTGATCCCGGAAATATTCGGCAATAGCCGTGGCAGTCATCGCGCCTTTTAAACGAAGTAACGCAGGCTGATCAGAGGTTGCCACTATCACAACTGATCTCTTCAGACCTTCTTCTCCTAAATCGCGTTCGATGAATTCACGGACTTCACGGCCGCGTTCACCGATAAGGGCGATTACGTTGATATCGGCTTCGGTGTTGCGGGCGATCATCCCCAGCAAGGTGCTTTTGCCCACCCCGCTTCCTGCCATTATGCCTATCCGCTGGCCACGGCCCAAAGTTAACAGCCCGTCGATAGCTCTGATTCCCACGGAAAGTTTTTCCGTTATCCTATGCCGGGTCAGGGGCGAAGGTGGTGCTGCGTGCAGAGGGTAATGCGTTTCTGAAGTAATAGGAGCTTTGCCATCGATGGGATTGCCGAGTCCATCAAGTATTCTGCCAAGCAGTTGGTTTCCTACAGCGACTTTAAGTGTTTGGCGACAGCAAATGACGTGACTACCAGGACCGATGCCCTGCATTTCACCTAGTGGCATCAATAAGACATGGTTTTGTCGAAACCCAACAACTTCGGCGGCCAACGAGTCTGTTTTGCCAGGCCTGCGAATGTAGCACAGGTCACCGATGCTGACTCTAGGTCCCAATGATTCAATCAGCAAGCCGATAATTTGCGTAACTTTACCAACTTGTTTAAGAGGATCGGTATTATTTATAACAGTAAGGTATTTAGCTGCGTTAAATTCAACCATTGCTGGCTTCCCGCAAGGCAGCGCCGATACTTTCCAACTGGCTGTCAATCGAGGCATCGACTGCGCCAAACGCTGTGTCTATAACACAATCGCCATTATTGAGAAAGTCCTCGCTGCTGATGGTGATGACGCTATCGCGGTCAAGTGTAGACTGTAAGTCTGATTTAGCTTGACGGACTATTGCAAGATCTGCTGAGCTGACTCTGATAGTAACTTGATCTTGATCGCGTACCTTTTCCAGGGCTGCACGGACTATCGGCAGAACTGTTTCGGGAGATTGTGCGATTTCTTGGATAATGATTTTACGTGCCACGGCCATGGCAATTTCTACCATCTGCTGTTCGGCCGATAGTAATGCCTGAGCGGCTTGTTGTTCGCCTAGCGTAGTGATCTCCTGGGCACGGTCAGTCGCATTATCAATAGCTTGGCGCACTTGTTCAAGGCCGTTTTGATATCCTTGGCGGAATCCTTCATCAGTCGCAGTGGCTCTTTGAGCTTCAATCTGTTCCTGCGCTGCTGCAATAATGGAATCCGCTTGTAGTTGTGCGGCTTCAAGCAGTTGTTCGATTGTTTGCTCGGGGGGCAAATCGGGCTCCGGCTCAATTGACTCGCAGAATAACTCCACGGAATCAACTTCGTCGTCATCAGTCATGTCAAATACACATAGCGTCGGCGCAGGTATAACCACCGGCGTCCCATGAACCGAAACCGACTTGAAGATTTTATACAATTATCTCGTCTCCTTTGCCGCGGGAAACTATGATTTCGCCCGATTCTTCGAGGCGGCGGATGACGTTGACAACCTTTTGCTGGGCTTCTTCAACATCACGAATGCGGACAGGTCCCATGTATTGAATTTCTTCACGCAACATATCTGCGGCTCGCTTGGACATGTTCTTGTATATTTTTTCGGCAACTTCAGTCGAAGAAGCTTTTAGTGCCAGTCCAAGATCCTTGGAGTCTATTTCCCGTAACACAAGCTGTAATGAACGGTCATCAAGTAAAACAATATCTTCGAATACAAACATCCGTTTTTTGATTTCTTCCGCGAGTTCAGGATTTTGTACTTCCAGATTCTCGATAATAGTCCGCTCTGTTGTTCTGTCGACACGGTTGAGTACTTCGACAATCGAATCAACCCCGCCAGCAGCGGTAAAGTCCTGGGTCACCAGCGATGAAAGTTTGCGTTCAAGTATTCGTTCTACATCTTTAATGATATCTGGTGATGTCCGATCCATCAAAGCGATACGCTTAGCAACATCGACTTGACGATCAGGCGGTAATGCCGAAATAATGGTAGCTGACTGTTCCGGTTGCAGATAAGCCATTATCAATGCTATCGTCTGAGGATGTTCATTTTGTATGAAATTTAAGAGCTGAGAGGGATCGGTTTTGCGGGCGAAGTCGAAAGGCCTGATCTGTAGACTGGCGGTAAGACGATTTATGATCATTACCGCTTTTTCCGATCCTAAAGCCTTTTCAATTATTTCGCGTGCATACTCAATTCCACCGCTGGAGATATACTCTTTAGCAAGAGCCATTTGGTGGAATTCCACTAACACTTTATCCTTCTGCTCTTGAGTTACCTTGCGTTGATTGGCTATTTCCAGAGTTAGTTTTTCGATTTCATCTTCACGCAAGTGTTTGAACACGTTGGCAGCAATATCAGGTCCTAAGGCGATTAATAGTAACGCCGCCTTCTGTTTGCCATTCATATCGCTGGCTTGGATCATAATGAAGCCGCCTTTCCACTACTCTTCGGTCAACCAGGTTTTGATCATCTGGGCGACGTCATCAGGTTTAGTCCTGGCCAGTTTAATAATTGCTTCGCGTTGTTGCAGCCGCTCGCTTTCCTCAGGGGTCAACTCGCCCGCAGATTTCTCCAGGCCACGTTGATCCTGCATAACTTGTATGGCTGTCATTTGCATGTCATCTTCTTCGGCTTCCTGACGTCGTTTCATGAAGTTTCGGAGGAAAAAGAAGAATATCAAAATACCAGCAATTGCCGCACCGATTTTTAACCAGAGCATCCGGTTTTGTTCCTGATTGTAAGCTTGTTCTTCTTGGAGCTGTTTGTCAGCCAGTTCAGTGCTGAATGGCAGACTCTCAACTGATATAACATCGCCCCGAGTGGCATCAAAGCCAACAGCTGAGGATATAGCTTTAGTAATGGCGTCCTGCTGAACTTTGGGCACAGTGCTATCAACCATGACCGCTACTGTTAGACGGTGAATCGAACCGGGGGCAACAACAACTTTATCATTTTCCTGATTGACTTCATAGTTACGGGTGGCTTCCTTTTTCTCATAGGTAGATTGCGAAGAACTGGATGTAACATATCCAGGTATATTGGAAGTTGTACCTGGAACTCCTCCAGTCGGAGGTGCATTGCCCTGAAAGCTCTCGCTGGTTTCCTGAGAACTTCTGATAATCCCCTTATCATCGACAACCGGTTGGAATACCTGGCGGTCCACCGTTTTTTGATCAAAATCCAGTTCTGCTCTAATTCTGATAGCAGCTTTACCGGGTCCCAGGACCTGATCAAGTAGTGATTGGGCACTTTTTTGCAAATCGTCCCGTACTTTTGCTGTTATTTCCAATTGAGTAAGCGTACCGGCAGTAGGCAATCCTTCACCGTTCTGCGCATTAAGTATTCGGGCGTAGCTATCAACAACAGTGATATTTTCCGGCTTTAATCCCTGGATACTGTGAGCCACCAGATTGACTATGCCTTGGACTTGATCCTGCGATAATTCAGTGGAAGGCCGGAGCTTGAGCATAATCGAGGCGGTAGCTGGTTTTTCATTTTTCTTGTACAGGCTGTCTTCTGATAAGACAATATGTACCCTAGCTCTTTCAACTTCAGCCATTTCTTCGATTGTTCTTGTTAACTCCCCTTGCAGGGCTTGTAAATAATAGACTTTATTTTGAAATTCTGTTGCTCCAAATTTATTTTGGTCGAAAATTTCAAAGCCTTTGCTGCCACGTGGCAATCCCTGGCTAGCTAAGTCCAGACGAATTCGATATACATCTTTAGATGCAACCATGATAGCTGTGCCGTTGCCGCCTATCTCGTAAGGAATTTTCAGCTCTTTCAATTTAGCCGCAACATCACCAGCATCCTGGGCATCCAGGTTGGTAAATAGCGGAACATTGTCAGAGTGCCCACCCCACCAATAACTCCAAATAAGTATAGAAGAAAATATCAGTAGGGCTACGCCAACTATCAGATACTTTTGTCTACTACTTAATGCTTGCCATAGGCGCAGCGACTGGTCTTTCCAGTCTGCCATTTATCTCCACCTCTTCGAGCCTCTAATAATTGTGTGCCGCACCTTTTGCAAAATTATAATTGCATCCGCATAACTTCCTGGTACGCGTCCAAGATCTTGGTCCTGACTTGCATAGTAAGCTGCAAGGCCATAGTCGCTTTCTGGGTAGCAATAGTTACTTCTGAAAGATCCTGAATTTTTCCGGCCGCTAAATTTAACGACGCTTGGGCTGCATCTTGTTGCAAATTATTGACATCATTAAGTGCCGATGAAAATACATCGGTAAAACTCTTAGAACCGGAGGTTGGAGCGACATCGTCCTGTGAAAGTTGCGAAGCGCCTGCAGTAAATAGTTTGAGTGGTTCTACTCGCATCGTTTAGCCTCCTTATTTGCCGATTTCAAGGGCTTTAGTTGCCATATTCTTGGCGGAATTTATAGCGGTAACATTAGCTTCATAAGCCCTTGTGGCCGTCATCATGTCCACCATTTCAGATATGATGTTGATATTAGGCATTTCAACATAACCCTTGCTATTGGCGTCTGGGTGGGTAGGATCGTATACTTCGCGAAGCGGCGAGGTGTCTTTCATAATTCCGACAACTCTAACCCCATTATCAGCATCCAGCTGCTGGGAAAAAATCTGATTAAACGAACTACCGGTTGTTCTGGGCGCGAATACCACAAGCTGGCGGCGGTAAGGTCCGCCTTCGGAAGTACGTGTGGTATTAGCGTTTGCTATATTATTAGAGATGACATCCATGCGCAACCGTTCGGCAGTTAGGCCTGAAGCCGAGGAATCAATAGAAGAAAACATACCCACTGTAATTATCTCCCTTCTTTAATGGCGGCGTACAGGTTGGAATAATACTGACTTAGGGTCTGAGCAACTGCATCATAGTAAATCGTATTTTCTGCAAGATTCGCCATTTCACTGTCAATATCGACATTATTACCATCCGTTCGCAAAGAAGTATTGGTGCTAGTGACGATATTCGGTGTGAATTCACCTGTTTCCTCCCCGGGAAAATGACGGGCATTTGTTCGGGACAAACTAGACTGATTTTGGTTCATTGCTGCTGTCAGGAGATTATCGAAAGACGCGACATCACTGCGTTTAAAGCCAGGGGTATTGACATTGGCGATGTTGTTGCTGAGTAATTTATGCCGCATTGCAGAAACAGATAAGGCATTTTGCAAAACTGTTTCCTGGGGTGACGATAATATCGATTTAATCACAAGATAACCTCCAATTTACGGCATTTTTCGAGTTTAACTACTATATGTTATGAGTTATTCAACATAAAGATAGGAAATCCTTTAATTACGCCACTTAGTTAATGGAAAATTAACGGTAAATGTCGCATTATGGGATATTAAATATCCAATGTAGATAAACATTTTACAGTAATATTAGTAAATTCATGGAAACATATTAGTAAAATCATGTAAAATGTAATTTGCTGGAAGTAATAATATCCAAGCAAGATAAAATTACCTAAATGTTTGTAATTTTACGAACAAATCATATTTTCAGGACTAAACTAAAACGCCCACTGTTAAGTGGGCGTTTTAGTATTAGTTTTTAATTTTTTTCAATTCATCCAACAGGCGCTCATTTAGTATTTTAATGTATGTACCTTTCATTCCCAGTGATTTTGATTCGATTACTCCGGCGCTCTCGAACTTGCGTAAGGCGTTGACGATTACCGAACGGGTAATGCCGACTCGATCGGCAATTTTGCTGGCAACCAGCAATCCTTCATTGCCATCAAGTTCTGTAAGAATATGCATAATCGCTTCTAGTTCAGAATAAGAAAGTGTTCCCAGCGCAACTTGAACAGTGGCTTTTTTTCGTGCCTCTTCTTCAATTTTATCGCTGTAGTCGCGCAGCAGCTCCATGCCTACAACTGTTGCGCCGTATTCAGCTAGTACCAAGTCGTCATCAGTAAACTCCAACTCAAATTTGGCCACGATCAAGGTGCCGATGCGATTGCCGCCACCATAGATGGGGATGATTGTAGTAAACTTATCAGTAAAAAGACAAGTTCCATCGCTAAAGGCGCACAAGCCGTTTTCAAGACGCAAGTTAGGAGAAGGTTCATGAATCTTATACAGCCACTCAACATAACGCTCTGGAAAGTGACCATTACATAATACCTTTTCCCGCATAATTTCACATTCGAAATCGTCCAGTAAGGCATAACCAAGTACTGTGCCATCTTTACTGACAATATAAACGTTGGCGCTCATTACATTGCTCAAAACAGCTGATATTTCGCTATATGCCACTTTATCTGATTTTTGCAGCAACTTATTAATTTTTCTAGTTCGTTCTAGCAGCGATGACACAATAAATCATCTACCTTTCACTCGACGAAATCGTTGATTATAAGATGAAATGGCTGAGGTCCTGATTTATAACAATGGCCTCGAGTTTCTGTTTGACATATTCTCGGTTAATACGGATGAATTTTTCCGGTAAGTCAGGTGCATCAAAAGCAACATCTTCAAGCAACTTTTCTAATATGGTATGAAGACGACGAGCACCAATGTTTTCAGTTTGCGCATTGACAAGACATGCAATCTCTGCCAATTCATCAATGGCGTCATCACTAAAATCCAGGGTAACGCCTTCTGTTTGTAGTAGCGAAATATATTGTTTTATCAAAGCATTGGCCGGTTCGGTGAGAATCTGGCGAAAATCTTCTTTGGAAAGACTGGTCAACTCCACTCTAATGGGAAAACGACCTTGAAGTTCAGGAATCAGGTCAGACGGTTTGGAGGTATGGAAAGCTCCGGCAGCAATAAACAGAACATGGTCAGTTTTTACCGGGCCATATTTTGTAACCACGGTCGAACCTTCAACAATCGGTAAAATGTCGCGTTGAACTCCTTCGCGGGAAACGTCGGGCCCGGACGATGCTTGGCCGCGTCCGGTAATTTTGTCAATCTCATCAAGGAAGATTATTCCTGAATTTTCCGCCACTGCAATAGCTGAAGCAATAACGTCGTCCATGTCAATCAGTTTTTGAGCTTCTTCCTGAATAAATATTTTACGTGCATTAGCAACAGTAACTTTGCGTGTTTTTTGCTTTTTAGGCAACAAGTTGCCCAACATATCATTAATGTTAATACCCATTTCTTCCATGCCTGAACCTGCGAACATACCAACCATCGGATGATTATTATCCTCGACCTGAATTTCGATAAGTTCTTCTTCTAAGAAGCCTTTTTCCAGGCGATCTTTTAATAAGTCACGTTGGCTGTCGCTTATGTCATTGTCAGTTGGTGGAGTTTGTGGCTGAGGTGCTCCAAAACCACCGGAGAAAAGCATTTCAAAAGGGTTACGATTTTGTTCTTTTTTGGAAGACGGCTGAAAGTGCTCCAGGATTCTTTCGTCTGCCAGTAGTTTGGCTTTATCGGTCACTTCTGCCATCTTATCTTGTTTAAGCATGCGAATGGCTGTCTCCACCAAGTCGCGTACCATAGATTCCACGTCCCGGCCGACATAGCCAATTTCCGTGAATTTAGTGGCCTCAACTTTAATGAACGGCGCATTTACCAACTTGGCTAACCGCCTGGCGATTTCGGTTTTACCCACGCCGGTGGGGCCAATCATTAGTATGTTTTTCGGAATGACTTCTTCTTTTAGCTCGTCTGTTAAATGTCTACTGCGCCATCGATTGCGCAAAGCAATCGCCACAGATCGTTTCGCTTGTTGTTGACCCACAATATATTTGTTGAGTTCGCTGACAATTTGGCTGGGTTTAAGATCAGTCAACTTCCTCCCTCCTTCACTTTTATAATTCTTCTATTGTAATATTATTGTTGGTGAATACACAGATACTGGCGGCGATTTCCAGGGATTCACGGGCAATTTCAGCGGCGGATAAGGTTGAATGGCCGACTAAAGCTCTTGCAGCCGCCAATGCGTAAGGCCCACCTGAGCCAATGGCCGAAACGCCGTCATCAGGTTCGATGACTTCGCCATTACCGGAGATAATCAGTAAATGGTCGGCATCTGTTATAATAAGTAGCGCCTCAAGACGTCTTAGAACTCTGTCCATGCGCCAGTCTTTGGCAAGTTCAACTGCTGCGCGCATCATATTGCCGTTGAATTCCTCTAATTTTTGTTCGAATTTTGCGAATAATGTAAAGGCGTCAGCAACCGAACCGGCAAATCCGGCAATTACTTTCCCGTGGTATAGTCGACGGACTTTTTTGGCGTTGTGTTTCATAATGGTGTTACCACCGAAGGTAACCTGCCCATCACCAGCAATCGCTGTTTTGCCGTTATGACGAACAGCGACTATTGTTGTCGCGTGAAACATTTTTCTGCCTCCTTATGCGCGGGGATGCGCCTGTTGATAAACCTGTATTAGTCGATCTTTGGTGATGTGAGTATATAGTTGTGTAGTGGATAGATTTACATGGCCCAATAATTCCTGGACAGTGCGTAAATCGGCGCCGTTATTCAAAAGATGAGTGGCAAAACTGTGTCTTATGGTGTGTGGGCTGACGTTCTTGACTATCGCCAGTTGTGCGACGTATTTGTCGACAATCCGTCTGACGCTGCGATCAGTCAAGGGGCCGCCATTTTTATTGACAAATATGAAATCATGTGACGACGAATGATGTACATAAAGACGCGGCCTGCTTTTTGCGAGGTAATTCGTGAGGGCTGCGATGGCCTTTCGCCCGACTGGCACGACTCTTTCTTTCGCACCTTTACCGTATACTAAAGCATAGCCGCTATCGATATCCACGTCTTTAATGGTAAGACCGACCAATTCAGCAACCCGGACGCCGGTGGCGTATAGCATTTCCAATATGGCGGTGTCACGCAGGCCCAAGGTGTCGGTTCCAGGAACTTCTATCAGTCCGGTGATCTCCTGGGGGTCAAGAAAAATTGGCAATCTCTTTTCCAGTTTTGGAGTATGAATAGTAGTAAATGGATTATTCTCCAGCACTGCTTCCCGACATAGATAGCGGAAGAATGATCGCAGCGCGGCGATTTTACGGGCGATGGTACGTCGCGCATAATCTTCTTTATTGAGTTCGGCTAAATAAGCGCGGATGAGCATAGACGTCACATGTGTAAAAAGCACCTCGCCGACACTTTGTTTTCCGGCAAAATCGAAAAAGCGCTCGATATCTGCCCGATAATTGTTCAAAGTGTGTTGGGAGGCGTTTTTTTCTATCCGGAGGTATAAGATAAATTGGTCTAGATATCCGGTAATTGTGTTCATTTGTTCACGCTTTAATGTCGATTATTGTCCAGGGTAAATTACTAATTTATACTAGCATACAAGCCTAATTTATGCAAGAATATCGTCGCATTTTTCACGAAATTTTTGCAACTTGTCCAACGCGCGTTCAGTAATTTGCAAATTGCGTTGTTTCTTATCGCGAATCCGCGTTTCCAGTGGTGGCAGAAGCCCGAAGGTAATATTCATTGGCTGAAAATGCTCTGGATCTGCGTGGGTAATATAATGACATAAGGCCCCGTGTGCTGTATCACTGGGATAAACTAGCGGCTCCTGGCCGGATGCAAGTCGGGCGGCGTTTCTTCCAGCCACAAGACCGGTTGCTGCCGATTCGATATATCCTTCCACGCCGGTAATCTGACCAGCACAAAAAAGAGTTGGTTTTGTTTTAAATTGTAAACTGGGCTCTAAAAGCCGGGGGGAATTAATAAAAGTATTGCGATGCATGACTCCCAGACGAAGGAATTCAGCTTGTTCCATGCCAGGGATTAATCGAAATACGCGTTGTTGCTCCGGCCATTGTAAATGGGTCTGAAAGCCGACCATGTTGTAAAGCGTCGCCGCTGCGTCGTCCTGCCTCAGTTGGACAACGGCATAAGGCACTACTTGGGTTTCTGGGTGACGGAGGCCAACCGGTTTTAGCGGGCCGAAGCGCAAAGTGTCTATTCCCCTGCCGGCCATTTCCTCGATCGGCATACATCCTTCGAAAAAGATGGTCTTATCGAGTTCTTTGACCGGAACTGTTGCAGCGGTCGTCAGTTCATTCCAGAAGTGCCGGTACTCATCTTCAGTCATCGGGCAGTTTAAATAATCATCAGAGCCTTTTCCGTAGCGGGAGGCGCGGTAAATTTTACTCATGTCCAGCGATTCGCCATTGACGATTGGGGCAGCTGCATCATAAAAATAGAGATCCTGCTGTCCGGTCAACCGGCCAATAGTAGCTGATAATGCCGGAGAGGTCAATGGTCCGCTGGCGATAATAGCAAGGCCATTATCAGGGAGTTCAGTGACTTCTTGTCTAATAATGTTAATTCGGGGATGTGTTGACAATATTTGAGTTATCTGATCGCTGAATGCTTGCCTGTCAACTGCCAAGGCTCCGCCAGCCGGAACTCTACATTCGTCAGCTACTCTGATAATGATTGAATTTTGCCGGCGCATTTCTTCTTTTAATAATCCTGCTGCATTTTCAAGCGCGGCAGCCCGCAGAGAATTGCTGCAAACCAATTCGGCAAATTGACCACTGTGATGAGCTGGGGTCATTACTAGTGGCCGCATTTCAAAGAGTTCGACATCGATGCCTGCCTGAGCTGCCTGCCAGGCAGCTTCGCAGCCGGCAAGACCGGCACCGATAATGGATATTTTAGGCACGTTTTACGCCAACTTTCTTTTTGGGTATCGGACGTTTGGCTTCCGTTTTGGGTTCCTTTTTGGCTGCCGGTGTTTTGGCATCCTGAAGTGTATTTCGCGACGGACAGGTTTCATTGCTGCACATGATGCTAAAGCGGCCCTTTTTGAAGTTATGGCGTACTTTAAAGGACCCACAGACTTCGCAATTGTCCTTTAAGGGCGTGTCCCATGTGGTATAGTCGCACTTGGGATAGCTTAGGCAACCATAAAAAACCTTGCCTCGCTTTGTACGCCTTTCCACAATAGCACTTTGACATTTGGGACAATTGACTCCTGTCTCTTTCAAAATAGGTTTGGTATTCCGACACTCGGGAAAACCAGGACACGCCAAAAAATTTCCGAAACGCCCGTGTTTTACGATCATAAACTGACCACAGTTTTCACATTTTACTTCCGAAACCTCGACAGGTAGTTCGACATGCCCTATTTGCTCCTCGGCGCTGGCTAAAGTGGAAGCAAAAGGTTCATAAAATTCGGCCAAAACCGAATTGCGGGTTAATTCACCTTCGGCGATGTCATCCAGACGATTTTCCATTCCGGCGGTAAAATCAATGTCCACAATATCCGGGAAGTACTCTTTCAATAGATCTACGACAATAAAACCAAGGTCTGTCGGCTGGAATCTTTTTTCACTTCTGATGACATAGCCACGATCCACGATAGTTTCAATAATCGGTGCATACGTGCTGGGGCGACCAATAGCTTTTTCCTCCATGATCTTAACCAGAGAAGCTTCGCTATAACGCGGTGGTGGTTCAGTAAAATGCTGTTTCGGCGTAATTTTCTGCAATTTCAAGTTTTGGCCTACAGTAAGTTCAGGCAGGACGATGTCTTTTTCCGAATCTTCTTTGTTGTCATCATAGACTGCCAGAAATCCGGAAAATTTCAGTAATGATCCGTTGGACCGAAGGCCGAAGCGCCCGGCCTTAATATCCACAGTAAGGGTGTCATAAATGGCAGGGGTCATTTGACTGGCAATGAACCGCTCCCAGATCAAAGTGTATAGACGTAGTTGATCACGGGAAAGGCTTTTCAGCAGAATGGTGGAATCCATCGCAGGGCTGGTAGGCCTGATGGCTTCATGGGCATCCTGGGCTGTTTTTTTACTGCTGTAAACAGGCGGTTTTTCTGGAATAAAGGCGGCGCCGTGTTTGGCGACAATGAACTGGCGGGCCTCCTCTTGGGCGGAAGCTGCGATCCTTGTTGAATCGGTACGCATGTAAGTGATTAATCCAACCGGCCCCATATTGGTAATTTCAATACCTTCGTAGAGCTGTTGGGCGATTATCATGGTTTTACGGGCTGTATAGCCCAGTTTTCTAGAAGCGTCCTGTTGTAAGGTACTGGTAATGAATGGCGGCGCAGGATTGCGCTTGCGTTCCCGGCGCTTGACCTCTTGCACATTGTAGTCGGCCGAGTCTAATTCAGTTGTGATCGTATTTGCTAAAGTTTCACTGTTGATTTGCGCTTTTTTCCCATCAATTGAAGCCAGCTCCGCGTCAAATATCGGGGTTTTTATTTTGCCCCTAAGCTTGGCGTGAATAGTCCAGTATTCCTCCGCGACAAATGCCAGGATTTCTTTTTCCCGGTCGCATATCAGCCGGACTGCCACTGACTGAACCCGCCCGGCACTAAGACCTTTCCTTACTTTCCGCCAGAGTAGCGGGCTAAGTTTATAACCGACAATTCGGTCGAGAATCCTCCTGGCTTGCTGCGCATCTACCCGGGACAGATCAATTGACCGGGGATGTTTTATAGCATTTTGGATTGCCGGTTTGGTAATTTCGTTAAACTCAATTCGGCAGGTATCTAGTGGTGAGATGTTCAAGATATTGGCTAAATGCCAGGCAATGGCTTCGCCTTCCCGGTCAGGGTCAGTTGCCAGATATACAGTATCAGCTTTTTTCGCTTCGTCTTTCAAAGCTTTGATTAAATCGCCTTTACCGCGGATATTGATGTATTTTGGTGTAAACTCATTCTCAACATCAACCCCGAACTGGCTCTTAGGTAAATCCCGCAGGTGACCCATAGATGCCCTGACGGTATATCCTTTACCTAAGTATTTTTCGATTGTTTTTGCCTTCGCCGGGGATTCGACAACAACTAGTGTTTTATTCAACAAAGTCCCTCCCTGGGATGCGGGCGTAACGCTGCCCGTTAAATTGGGATATAAGTCCTTTTAATTCAAGTTGTAGCAATGTATAGCTAATTACCTGGGGTGGCAATTTGGTCATCATATTAATTTCTTCCATACCTAGTGGATTATCAAAGTTTAAAGCGTTATAAACCAAGGTGTCTTCCTCATTTAGCATGCTGGCTGAAATACATTTTGGTTTTACAGGGCATAAGGAATACTCCTCTAGAATATCAGCAACTGTTTCTACCGGCTTTGCGCCAAATTTAATAAGTTTATGTGTTCCCCGGCTGGTTGCGGAAAAAATACTGCCAGGCACTGCGAACACGTCCCGGCCTTGCTCCAGCGCCCAATCGGCGGTAATCAAGGACCCGCTTTTTTCAGCAGCCTCAACAATGATGATTCCTCTTGCCAATCCGCTGATAATTCGATTGCGGATTGGGAAAAATTTTGGCAGCGGCGAAGTACCAGGAGCATATTCAGAAACTACAGCGCCCTGTTCGGCAATTGAGGCGAGCAGCTTGGCGTTCTCCGGCGGATAGCAGATATCAACACCGCAGGCTAATACTGCCAGAGTATAACCCTGTTCAGAGAGTGCACCTTGATGGGCGGCAGTGTCAATTCCTCTGGCGGCACCGCTTACTACTCCGATATTAGCGGCAGCCAATCCGGCGGCCAGCATCGTGGCTGCGTTGCGGCCGTATGTTGATGCACTACGGGCACCAACAATGGCTATAAGTAGTTTATCGGACGGTAACTGGCCGCGATAATACAAAACAACCGGAGAATTTGCGATATTGGCCAGTAAGGGTGGGTAATCGGCGTCGGCAAAGCAGGTTAGCTTAATTCCCTTTGCTACTAAAGTCGCAGCAAATTTATGTACATCTATCTTTTCCCGTTCAGCCAATAGATTATTACAGTTGTTACTACTTAGGCAACCTGATTCAAGCAAGTCTCGCCGGTGAGCAAGCCAGACTTGCTGGGCGCTACCGAAAAAAGCGACAAGGGTTCTGATGCTGGAATTGCCCAGACCAGATATTGTCTGCAATGCTGCCCAATAGTAGCTTTCCATCGGTACCTCCACCTGCACCGTTTTGCCTAATTATAACGAGTAAAGAATTTCCAGTCAAGCCCGGGCTTCGGCTTCAGTGCGGTTAATGACCTCCAGAATTACCTTGGCGATATCAGCAGCAGCGGTTGGTTTTCCAAGAAGCGCTGCCTGGCGGCGAAGCTCAGCCAACTGTTCTGGATGGGAAACCAGCTTATTTATCACTTTGCATAATTCAGCTAGGGACGAAACAGCTTGCGCGGCCGAATGTTCGAGAAGATAGCGGCAATTGGCTGTTTCCGGGCCGGGTATTGGTCGATATATGATCAATGGCAAGCCTAAACTTAATGCTTCGGCCGCCGTCACTCCTCCGGGCTTGGAAATAAGAAAATCCGCTACAGCCATAAGCTCATGCGGGTTATCAACAAACCCAAGTGCACGCAGTTGACAATGTTTCAGCTTGGGCTGTAAAGTCATAAGTTCATGTTGCAGGATCTTGTTTTTGCCGGCGACCGCAATGAATTGCAATGGAAGGGCTGATGACTCGCAGGCAGCGATAATTTCGATCATCGGCAGCAGTCCGGCCCCACCGCCCATCAATAGGATGGTCGTGCGGTCTGGGCATAGATCCAGGGAATGCATTATTTGTGGTCGGTCAAACGGCAAAGTGAAACGTGGGTCTACCGGTATTCCCCAGGCGTGACTACGTTCTGGTCCCACGTTGTAACGGGCCAGAAAATCCCGCATAGCTTCATGGGCAACGAAATAGTGGTTTATTTCAGGATATACCCATAAGCGATGGATGACAAAATCAGTCACAACTGCAAAAGTCGGGATATTGAGGTCGGTGGTATTGCAAAGATGAGCAACTAATCCGGCAGGAGTTGCATGAGTGCAGACAATGGCCTGCGGTCTGACAGCAAGAATATATTGCCGCATGTGATTGGCCAGATATCCACTGATAAATTCGCGGGCGTTTTTGGCGAGTTGGCTGTTATTAGCCCAACCGTATAGTCGGCCATACGTTTGCGGAAAATAATCGATGCCCCGTAGATAAACTGCCAAAATAATTTTACTTATAGACGGATGAATGAAATCAAAAATGTTGGCAAATTGCGTATCAACTTGGGGTGAAGCAGCTTTAATAGCCGCTCCGACCGCTTGAGCTGCGCGAATATGACCAGCTCCAACCGGCGCGCTGATAAACAATATACTTTTCCTTTCAGACACTATTTTACCTCCCAGGCTAACTGTTTGTAGAAGATTACCCCTTCCGTCGGACAAGTATCAATTATATCCTTGGCGGTATTGCCTTCATAAATAATGGTCTCTGGGGCAATTTCCGCTAATGGAACAAGGACAAAGCTGCGTTCGTGCAATCTGGGGTGCGGTAAAACCAAGCGATCAGATTGTACCACGGAATCGTGGAACAACAATAAATCGATATCAATAATACGTGGTCCCCAATGAATGTCACGAATCCGGCCAAGGCCCAGCTCGATACTCAGACAAGTATCCAATAACTTTTCAGGCGACAAAGAGGTGTCGATTTCGATTACGGCGTTAAGGAAGTCCGGTTGATCACAAAAACCAACAGGTCTGGTTTCATATAATGATGAAGTCTTAGTTATTTTGATGCAAGGATGTTCAGACAATTGAGTGATGGCGGCGGTTATATTAGCTTCCCGCTGGCCGATGTTTGAACCTAAACCCAGAAAGATCATATTTCCCGACACACGGTCGTTTCAAATTGTACATAATCAAATTCACCAGGTAACGGTGCTCCTGGTTTGCGTACTCTAACGACAACTTTGGAAATAAGGCCTTGCAGCAAAGTCTTGCCAATATGATCAGCCAAGGCTTCCATCAAATTGAATTTTTTAGTTTCGAAAATTGTTTTAATTTGAAAATAGGCTGCCACATAATCGACAGTCTGCTGTAAGTCATCAGTGTCGCACGCCTGTTTCGAGTCCATATACAGCTCCACATCGACATAAAATTTTTGGCCCTGTTCGCGTTCATATTCATAGACTCCGTGATAACCATAGAACATCATATTTTGCAGTAAAATTTTATCATTCATTAATAATTCCTCCCAACATAGTATCAGTCATTTTGGCGACCCGCGACATTGCTTTTACATCATGAACCCGGACGATATGTGCTCCATTAGATATCCCGTAAGACACTGTGGCTGCCGTTCCTTCCAGGCGGTCCTCGACCGGCAGGCCGCCAAGGGCTTCACCGATGAACTTTTTTCGAGAGGTTCCGAGAAGCATTGGATAGCCAAGAGACTGAAATTCAGCCAGACGCGACATGACCACCAGATTTTGGGCTGGAGTCTTGCCAAAACCTATTCCTGGATCGATAATGATATTCTGGGTTTCTATCCCCTGTTTGACGCCAATTTCGATACTGCGGCGTAAAAAGGCACTAATATCGGCTATAATATCATTTGTATATACCGTGTTATCCCGGTTATGCATAACAACGACTGGCGCATTATATGAAGCGATAACCCTGGCCATATCCGGATCGTACTGCAGTCCCCAGATGTCATTGATAATGTGCGCACCGAGTTTCAAAGCGGCATCAGCCACTTCGGCTTTATAAGTATCTACTGAAACAGGAATTGGTGAAATAGCCAATATTTTTTCTAAAACAGGCAGCAATCGCTCTTTTTCCTCTGCGGCGGTAATTTTCTCCGCTCCGTATGGCCGAGTTGATTCCGCCCCGATGTCAAGAATATCCGCCCCGTCTGCAATCAATTTTTTAGCCTGCCTCATGGCAGCATCAAAAGTAATGAATTGGCCGCCGTCGGAAAACGAATCAGGGGTAATGTTCAAGATGCCCATAATCAGGGTATGAAATGGACGGATGCTTAACTTTCTGTCAGGCCAGGCATATTCCCTGGCGGGGAAAACATTTGCCGAATTTAATGTTGCTTCAATGGCCGCGGCAACGTCCGGCAACCCCCAGGGCTGCATTTTCAGCTGCGCCAGCGCCAAGGTGTACTGCTTGCCTGTGGCACAAATCAGCACATCACTGGACGCTACCGACAGATCGGCAGTTCCTCGCCTCACGGCAACCTCTCCGCCTTTAGCCAAAAACGTCTGTTTTAAAATATTGGCCGCTTTGGCGGAAACTTTTTCAAGTTTTATAACCGTAAAAATTGTTTTCGCTGACATAATGCCAATACCAGAGGCATCACTGCCGATTTCGGTTAATTCCGCCCGGGCATGTTCAAAATTCTTTATAGTTATAATCCGGGGATTAAAATTCATTGCTTCCTCCTCTTGCCGTAAAATGCAATTTTATTGTATCATGATTATACATAAATAAACTAGTATTAGTGCCAAATATATGGGAACTGCATATGCTTTGGAGGCAAATAAATGAAACGACGCTTATCCCCGGAACTTTTTAACCTTCCCATTGAAGAAATTAAAAACGGCTTTTACAGTGACAGCTATTTTCTCAGGACCAGAGAAATTTTGCAGCAGGATAATCATCACCCAACGGTTATGATGCAGGTTTTCCAGCGTCAAAATGCGATTCTGTGCGGCATTGATGAAGCCATAGCAGTCATCAGAAAATGCGCTCATAATCCCGAGAAACTAACTATCAAAGCATTACATGACGGTGATCAGATACAGCCGTGGGAGACGGTCATGACTATTGAAGGCGATCTGGCCGACTTTTCCCATCTGGAAACTGTATACCTCGGTGTTCTTTCGCGGCAAACGAAGATTGCGACCAACGTCCGTAAAGTCGTCCGGGCTGCGGCCGGGAAACCGGTGATGTTTTTTCCGTCTAGGTTCGATCACTATGGTGTACAGGCTGATGATGGTTATGCCGCCCATATCGGCGGTGTCTTCGGAGTATCAACTCCGGCCAACGGCATTTATTGGGGCTCCACAGCGCTCGGCACTATCCCCCACTCGTTGATCGCCGCTTACAATGGCGACACTGTTCGCGCCACCGAGGCATTCGAACGCTACATTAATCCAGATGTTAACCGGGTGGCTTTGGTGGACTTTGATAATGACTGTGTGGGAACATCATTAAAAGTTGCTGAAACGCTGGGTGAAAAACTATGGGCTGTTCGCCTTGATACCTCTGAAAGCATGGTAGATTTATCAGTATTACCATATATGGGTACTTTTAAACCTAACGGCGTATGTGCCCAATTGGTGTTTAACGTCCGGGAAGCGCTGGATAAAGCCGGACATGGTCATGTTAAAATCATGGTTTCCGGTGGTTTCACCGTTGAACGTATCACCGAGTTCGAAACCGCTAAAATCCCCGCGGATATTTATGCGGTCGGTGCCAGTCTGTTTGTTGACAATATTAATTATACCGCCGATATCGTCATGGTAAACGGTGAACTCTGTGCCAAAACCGGCCGACATTACCGCCCCAACGAACGGTTGGAAATCGTAGAATAAACATATTTCTCAACACCTAATATATTTGTGCTCCGCCGTGAAAACGGCGGTTTTTTCTTTCTAAATTAGGCTTAGTTTTATAAAAGCGACTGATAGTATAGTAGCAATCAATATAAATGATCATTAAAATAAATCTGCGTAAAGCTGTTCAGGAGCGGTGGCGAAATCTTCAAATGACAGGGTAGTATATACCACTGAACGCCCTAGGAATCGGCTGTAGCGGCTCTGTTCACTTTCGGCGGACTGAATATTTTTACCGGAGTGATAATTGACAATGACTATTTTTAAGCCGCTTGGGTCTGGACGGTTGCTTTGAATTCTCTTTATCAAATACTTAACATGCATGTCCGAATCCGGAAACGAATAGCCGCAAAATATAACACGTTCCACTTCACGCAAGGACTGCTCTGCTTTATTCCAGACAATGCTCAGAAAAACATTGGACATTTCCTTAAAAAAAGTAGGCGGGACAATTACCGGCAACATAATTGATTGACAACGATCACAATCTGACTTGTGAGGAGCAGTCAATAGACGAATAACGCCAGTCTCTCGGCAAGTAAGCCTGATGTTGTTGCAGGCCGGGCAATAAAGCCAGTTCAGAGACCCATGAACCTTATACAGTTTCACCCGCGCTATATCTCGATCGGGTGTTTGCGGGTGTCCGGCGAAATCCAGACCGTAATCAAGCGAATGTCCTGGCAAAGAGTTTAATGCGTTGTCGATTAAAATATCGTAATTTGTGGTGATGAATATCGTTTCAGGCAACAAATTGAATTGGCTAAGTCGTTGAATAAGTCGGTTATGCAATCCGCGTGTTCTTTCTCCTGCTTTGCTTAGCACCTCGGCCATTAAAAGAACGAGATACTGGCGCATAAAACCGATTCGGTTGCTGTTACGGCTGATATTTTCTAAATCAAAATGTTTCAAAGTTTCTCTGCGGCGAACAGCCAAATCCAAAATACCCAATGCTTCTTCAAAAGTGGGAAACTGCAAGCTGTCCGGGTCACTATTGGTAGCATCGATTCCAAACAATTCCTCAAAATAACAGGCTATTTCCCGATACATATCTGATTCCATAGCCTCTGGGCTGCGGCGCACTAATTTAAAATATTCCGAAATAAGATCTGTCTGCATCGGCATCCCCTCCGCCGCCGAGGCCCCCCCGCCAAGAAAAATAGCCGTCTTTACCATTACAGCCTCCTGATTTTTTGCGATTAGATTAGTATATCCCGTATTAGAGGCATGATTACATTTGAATGATTGTAAATTATTCCCAGGAAATATTATTGAGCCAAAAATAAACAGGCATCGCTTAAGTGGATGCCTGTTGGAGTTAAATTAAATTCGACCGTTGGGTGGGCATGCTGGTGACAGAAGTAACGCGTCTCTATAATCGTGCCGCAACGGTGTCCGGCGGCGTTGAGGATGAGATTAGACGCTGTTGGTTAAAAGCCTGGTAACGGCATCGTGCGTGCGACCAGGACGGTCGCACGGGAGCTATTGAGCAGAGATGCGAATTAGCGCCTCGTGCATATAGGTGGAGATTAATTTGCAAATAACTCTTGCGACGGATAAAACTATGAAATCAGAACGTATTCGATAGCCGTCGGCCTAAACCTTACAGCGTCTTTCTCCGGAGCTTCTTCGTCCGGCACCCTTGCGGCGAAAAAGCGGATAGAAATTGAGTAGAGAAAATAGCTTCGTTGATAATACGATTAGCAGGTGTCGTCAATAAACTTTTACATGCTGATAACCAAAACTAATTTTACAACTATGCTAATACTAAATACGCTACTGATTACTACTATCTTCGACAAAGTTCTCTATATATAGATTAATCTCGTTTTATTCTGAATTAGATAACGTCTGGCCACGACTACCTAATCCAACAACCCCTTCGGGGTAATCAACCATCCATTCGTTTAATTGCTTTACCCTGTCCCAAGTCAAACTGGCATCTTTGAGATAATAACACATAGGGTATACGCTTCCATAATGAAAAAGCTTATTTTCTTCTGGATATAGGGCCTCCATCTGTGCATCCCTAAACTTAATCCACGCTATTTCGGCTCGGTAAGTTTTCTCAAAAACAACTTGTTATTTTTATATTTTATAAATATCTGGTTATAGATTTCATTTAATTTATCGTCCGCTCTTTTAAATTGTCGATATGCCGCATTATCCATATCACCTTGATTTCCGCTGAACCCGGGATCTGAATAGTCAACTTTAAAATTATCATTATTATTTTTGACTTGAGATGGCTCTGAAGCCAAGACATTAGTGCTTTGTGCGATTAAGATTAATGCTAAAAGAAAAAAGATAATAAACAGTTGTTTTTTCACTATATCATCTCCTCGTGTAAGCTGTATGGCCACATTGGTATGGGCACTTACATCCCCGCATCCTTAATATTATTACGCAAATTAATCGCCTCTCCCACTGCCTGCAAGGATATAGTCTCCTCTCCCGCGAGGTCGGCTATGGTGCGGGCTACTTTCAGCACTCGGTCGTAGCCTCTGGCACTGAGGTTCATTTTATCAAAGGCTAAGCGCAAGAGGTTTTGGGCCTCGTCGGTTAGTTTGCAGGTAGCTTTTACTTGGCGGTGATTCATCTGGGAATTACAAAATATTCCGTATTTTTGTAGGCGCTGGCGTTGAATATCTCTCGCGTTGGCGACTTGCTGGGCGACAACGGCAGATGATTCCGCCGGAGCATTACCGGTCATTTCCTGATACTCCAGACGAGGAACACGGATATGAATATCAATCCGGTCTATGAGCGGTCCGGAGATTTTTCTGATATAGCGGCGAAGATCGCTTGGCATACAGACGCATTGTTGACTGGAATCGCCGTGGTAACCACAGGGGCAAGGGTTCATGGCTGCCACCAGCATAAATTTGGCTGGATAGGTCAAGGAGGCGTTAACACGGGAAATGGTGATTTCACCGTCCTCTATCGGTTGACGCAGTACTTCTAAAACCTGGCGGGGAAACTCGGGTAATTCATCTAAAAATAATACACCGTTATGGCTGAGGGTAATTTCGCCTGGACGTGGCATCCGGCCACCGCCGATCATACCAGCATCGGAGATGGTGTGGTGCGGGTTACGGAACGGCCTGACTGTGAGCAATCCTGCGCTGGTTTTTAGTAGTCCGGCAACACTGTATATTTTGGTTACTTCCAGTGATTCCTGGAGAGACATAGCAGGAAGTATTGAAGAAATGCTGCGGGCCAGCATTGTTTTGCCTGAGCCTGGCGGCCCGACCATAAGTATATTGTGCCCGCCGGAGCCGGCGATTTCTAGGGCCCGTTTGGCTATTGTCTGACCTTGCACGTCTGCCAGGTCATCAGTATTCACCGATTCTATTTCGGTTGGTGGTATTTTCGTTGCCGAATGAAGTAGTTTTTCGCCGCGCAGATGATAGACCGCGTCTTGTAGCGTTATGGGGGCATAGACAGTTAGTTGATTGGCAAATAGCGCTTCTTGCGCGTTTTCCGGTGCAACAAATAACTCGGATTTTCCTTGTTCGGCGATATTGATCGCCATCGGCAAAATTCCTGATATGCCGCGCAGTCTTCCTTCCAGTGAAAGTTCACCAACGAAGATCTGCTTAAGACAACTTTCGGCCGGAATTTGTCCACTGGCAGCCAGGATGCCTATCGCGATTGGTAAATCCAGCCCTGACCCGTCTTTCTTCATGTCAGCTGGCGCAAGATTGACTGTAATTCGACGCATGGGGAATTCATAGCCAGCATTCTTGATCGCCGCTTTTACCCGTTCCCGTGACTCTTTAACCGCAGTGTCCGGCAGACCGACAATATCAAGACCAGGTATTCCATTGGCAATATCCACTTCGACTGTGATTAAGGCGCCGTTGATACCCAAGGTGGTTGATCCTAGCGTTTGGGCAAACAAGCGAATCCCCCCGCTCTATTCTTGGTCAGACCAGCACAGCTGGAGCTTGCAGTGATAAATTATTTCGGTTGGCAATTATTACAAGGCCACGTATAGTATTTATCCATATATAGTAAAACTCCTGCCATATTATTGTAAAATATGACAGGAGTTGCATTATTTGCGTCATTTATAGGTTCAATTGGCTGACGGTCATCTACCAAACGCATTGATAATATGGTTACAACGAGTGGGACCAACTGCTGGCAGCAATACTTCCAGCACGTCGAAGCGAAACGGTAGACGGCTGTTGCCAGTTTGGTCAAGGTAGAACAAAGCGGTATTGATAATTTTCTGCTGTTTTTGATAGGTTACCGCTTGTGCCGGAGTGCCGAATATGTTGCTGCTTCGGGTTTTTACCTCGATAAAACTTAGCATGTTCTTATCTTTGGCGATAATGTCAATTTCGCCGGTTTTGGTTCGGAATTTCTGGGCTAAGATTTTATAGCCGGCAGCGCGGAGAAAGTCGGCGGCGATTTTTTCACCAGCATCGCCCAAAGCAATATTTCCCATTAGCTTACCTGCCCTGATTTATTTTATCGCGTAGTAGTAACGGCGATATATAGAGGGAATTAGTTGACAAGGTAAATATTATCAGTGTTTCCGCTTTCCTTGGTCCAGGCGATAAATATAGGCTAATATTTCCGCCACAGCCCGATAGAGGTCAGGTGGGATAACACTGTCAAGTTCCACGGCCATCAGCATTCCGGTAAGGGTCTTGTTCTGATATACCGGAACAGCATTTTTTTTGGCTACGGCCAAAATATTATCGGCAACAAACCCCGCTCCCTTGGCAACTACTTTGGGAGCTTGGTCCTTTTTCTGATCGTAGCGAATGGCTATCGCTTGTAGTTGTTCATCTTCTTTGGAAGCTGACATAATGACCACCTCACCTGATTAAAATCATTCAAGGATGACAGGATTGACATTGAAATCGGCGAGCGTCAACGGAGAATCTTTATCTAGCTTGGTCCGAATGGCGGCAATGTTTTCCTTGAATTTACCGGCAAGGGATGCGTCGCTGAAATTCAGCCGAATATTCAGTTGTTTATCGCCGTAGATATGAAAAACCATATCTACAATTCCGATATTTTGGGTAGAAATGCAGACGCGAAGCCATGTTTCCGCGGTAGTGCCATCTGTCTTGCCACTGTTTTCATCTTTGTCGCGATAGACGTGAATATAAGCCGGATAGGCTTTTTTGTCTTCACCGAAGTATAGAGGAATTACCATGTTGAGAGAATTTTGGCCAGATGTAGCCTCAGATGGCGTATCTGAAGACGCGCGGGGAATGCTCGCAGCCATTTCATGCAGGGTTTGACTTGCTTGACGCAATACTTCAGGAGGGGTTGCCAGCCATTCCCGAGCCGCCGCCAGTCGCTGAATGACCCAGGTCTGACGTAGTTCCGGTATATTGTGTTGAACTGCGGCCTGACGAATCTTCTCCGGTATACTCTCTTCCATATTGTCGGTCAGTTGCCGGAAGGCTGTCCGGTCATCGGGAGGCAGACTCTGAATCATTTGGCGGCATTTTTGCCGTAGACTTGTTAAAATGACGTCTTGCTCCGTGTTGGCATAAACGGTGCTGATTCGGGATTCCAAGAGTTCGATGATATCATCAATTACCGAAGGTACGCCGATGAACGCCGGTTGCCGGTTCTGCGGCATTTCAGCCACATCTTGAATCAAGTCATTGCAAATTTGGCGCAAAGTATTGATCAGCGTAGTTTTATCTTGATTTTTCGGCGAGTATTCCGTTAATTGTTGTTCGAAATTTGTTATTAGTTTATCAAATAGTATTGGTAACTTGGTAAGTAGATCCTGTTGTATAATGGTGAGCTCCGGGCGCGGTGTACTGCTAACCAGTTCCCTGCCTGCCTGCTGTAAAATCGCGGGAGCATCAATAACTTTTTCCGAACTGCCTAGGAGTTGGCCTGTTAAAGTAACAAGTTTTTTAGAAAGTAGATCTTGTTGTATAATGGTGAGCTCCGGGCGCGGGGTATTGCTAACCAGTTGCTTGCTTGCTTGCTGCAAAATCACGGGAGCATCGCTAACTTTTTTCGAACTGTCAAGAAGTTGGCTGGTTAAAGTAACAAGTTTTTTATCAAAGTCAGGTATAAGTTTAATGGTCTCGTCAAGAAATTTAGTAAGAACATTTTTCCAAGCAACGGGAATGCCTTGCGGTAACTGCTTGGAAAAATGCGCGGTGTCGTCAAGGACATCAGCGAAGGTGAGCAGATTCTGCACAACAGTGTTGCGACCTTTTAACATCGCCGACAGACCTTGTGGAACAACTTCGGCTCCGTTCAGAGGCTGCTGCAAGAGTTTTTCAGCCGCTTGCGCGATATCTGGCGGTAATTTCTGTATAGCAACATCTTGACGGTCGAGAACCTTGGCCAATTCCCCTAACAGCATTTTTACTTGGTTATCAAGCAAAAGCTGTACTTGTTGCAAAGTGTTTTTCGTAGTTAATAAAGGCGCATCGCCATTAAAGCTCGTCGCGCCGGGCATTGTCTGGGACTGGTCTAGCGGCAAGTTATTGATTTTCATCAAATAGCGCTCCCCACGTTTTTACCGGTGCAAAGCTTGTCCGATGCATCGGGCACGGTCCATATTTATGTAAAGCGGCTAGGTGCTCCGGAGTGGCGTACCCCTTATGGCGAATAAAACCATATTGGGGGTAACAGCTATCAAGTTCATCCATAATTCGGTCGCGCTCCACTTTGGCGATAATCGACGCTGCGGCAATAGAGGCGCTGAGGGCGTCACCATTAATCAAAGACTTGCAAGGTATCTTAAGGGCCGGTAGTGGCATCGCGTCAATTAACGCGGCTTCCGGTTCAGGCTGTAACTCTGCCAAGACTTGATACATGCCACCAAGGGTTGCTTGGTAGATATTCACGCGGTCAATTTGCTCAACATCTATAACACTATAATTCACGGCGATCGCGACATCTTTTATTGCGATATAAAGTTTTTCGCGCTGACGGAGTGATAATATTTTCGAATCGTTAATTCCCGGCAAGCGACAGTCAACAGGCAAAATGACGGCGCCAATAACTACCGGTCCTGCGAGCGGTCCCCGCCCAGCTTCATCAACTCCGGCAATCAACCGATATCCCATGCCGCTAAATTCAAGCTCGTGGCGGTGCAATTCTTCCAGTCGAATACATTCCTGGCTAGTGGCTGCCATTCGGCGCTCGCGTTTTGCAAGAAGTTTCGCTACGGCAAGCCGCGAATCAATTTTTAGTTCAGCTAAGATTTCCGGGGACGGGTCATCGGATTCAAGCAAAGACGCAACTAGTTCGACAGACTTTCGGTTCATAAGCCGCTGTTCCCTTCTCTGCATCTTAATTAAAGTAACAATTCTGTTTTATATTCTTGGAAATCGTCAATATTCCTGCTATCTGGAAAATAATAAGAGGCCAGCATCGCTGCCGGCCCCAGTCGTTGATAGGTTTCACTTGTCGATTTTGAAGATTTATTCGATTTCCGGTAATTCAGAGGCAGCAGTTTCATACGGATAATCGAGTGTAAACCGGCCGAGTTTTCCTTCGCGAAATTCAGCAAGGATGATTCGGCGAGCCTTTTCCTCATCTATCAGTCCTCCGCTACGCAGACAACCGCGCCGGGCACCAATAAGCTCCAGTACCGCCTGCGTGTCTTCCGGCAGCGGGCCGCTCAAGTTATAGCGAGTAATTAATCGATCAGGGTAATGTTGCTGGAGGAGTGCCAAAAGGCGCATTGAAAGCTTGGAAAAATCTAGAGCATCATCACTGATAGCGCCGGTAACCGCCAGTTTAAACGCCGCCTGCTGATCTTCCAGTTTAGGCCACAGTACACCCGGTGTATCTAATAGCTCAAGGGTTTTGCTCACTTTTATCCACTGCTGACCCCTGGTAACACCTGGTTTATCGCCGGTACGTGCAGCTGCCGTGCCAATCAGCCTGTTGATTAAAGACGATTTGCCGACATTAGGAATGCCGAGAATCATCACTCTGATGGCGCGGGGACGGATGCCTTTTGCTGCAAGAGTATCCAGTTTCGGTTGAGCGGCTGCTTCAACCCGGCTGATTAATTGTTTCGTGCCCTTACCGGTTAATGTATCAATGGCGATTGTTGGATGCCCCTTAGAAGTAAATTCCTTCAACCATTTTTCGGTCCAACTATCTTCAGCCAAATCAGCTTTTGTCAGCGCCACAACTCGAGGTTTTGCGGCTATTATGCGGTCAATGATAGGGTTGGCACTGCTCAGTGGAATTCTGGCATCCAGGAGTTCAATAACAACGTCCACTAGTTTTAGTTGTTCGTTTATCATCCGATGGGCTTTGGCCATGTGGCCGGGAAACCAATTTATCTGCATCGCGTTCTGTCGCTCATTTCCAATTAAATTGCTATTAAGGAAGGGTCTTCATTTTATCAATCGGCCAGAATATTACAATTGCTTTACCTTTAATTAGATCATAGGAGACAAATCCGACATCCGGGAAGCGGCTGTCTTCTGAATTGTTGCGATTATCACCCATTACGAAGATATGGCCTTCTGGAACGGTGTTCAGCGGATAAGAGCCGCGGGTTTGTTCCAGTATATAAGGCTCGTTCTGCAGTTGACCGTTGACAAATACCCGACCATCATTAACTTCAACGGTATCTCCCGGCACGCCAATAACCCGTTTGATAAAATCTCGGCTAGGGTCACTGGGATAGCGAAATACCACAACATCGCCATGCTGCGGCGTCTTAAAATGATAAATAAACTTGTTGACCACCAAGCGCTCGTTAGTTACGAGTGTAGGCTGCATGGATGGGCCTTCTACCATATATAGTTCCACGATAAACCAGCGAATAAACATCGCCAGGGCAATGGCTATAACGATTGATATTACCCAGTCTTTTATTTCTTCACCGAGTGTTGTTTTACTCAAAGTGCGAATACCTCCTAATAAATAAAGAAAGGGGTCTGCGAACAGCCCCTAGTCAATTAGCGTTTTTCTTTAATCCGGGCCGCTTTTCCGGTAAGATTGCGCAGATAATAAAGTTTGGCTCTTCTAACTACGCCGCGGCGCACTACTTCGATTTTTTCCAGGCGAGGTGAATGCACTGGAAAAGTACGTTCAACGCCAACACCGTAGGTTACTCTTCTTACGGTAAAGGTTTCGCGGACGCCACTTCCTTGCCGCTTAAGTACAAAACCTTCAAATATCTGGATTCTTTCCCGAGTTCCTTCTACAACTTTTACATGGACTTTGACGGTGTCTCCAGGTTTGAATACGGGGATACCAGGACGCAATTGTTCCTGTTCTAATGCACTGATAATATTCACTATTGTTCCTCCCTATACTAGACGTTCATACCGATCAGGTAGCGGACCGTCCGTTTTACACATGATGGATTATATCATATGTTATCCGAAATGACAACAAAAAATACCTGTTTATGGCCTTATTACCGGGTTTGCTACCATGTGCCGCCTAACAGCCGATCTAAGATTATGGCGACTGCCGCGCGCACTGACAGATGATTGTAGTTTCCCCGCCCGTAAATTGGCTCTAATATGTAATCAAATTGCGCCATAACTGTCTTTTCTATCCCCCAGCCTGTGCCAAACAACAGCAGACAGGGTCGGTCACCGATGTTAATAAGACTTTGCAGTTCACGATAATTAATGGAATTCGCAAACTTTCGGGCATCTGTTGTGACCACGACTGGGTTGACGCCTTCAATATCATGAATCACTTTCATCACTGCCGGGATATCACAGGCAATTTCCAGTATGGATAAAGCATCCTTACGATCTGGGTTGTACTGTCCGCCAAAGCCGCTCTGCCAGTAATCGAGCATCTCCCGGACCAAGGAAGCTTGAGTTTCCAAGGGGTGAATGACAAAATAGCGTTTAATGTCATAGGTGCGTGCCGTTCGCGAAATATCATGGATGTCAAAATTGGTGATGGCGGTGGCGATGACTTCGTTATTTTTATTATATATCGGGTAATGTACAAGTCCGAGGTAAACAGCACCAGCCACTCAGTCACCCGTCCGTTCTTCGGCCAGTTCGGCCAGTAATTTTTTGTCGCTGAGACTTAAATCAAAGGTGTTTAGTAGGTCCGGGCGCCGCTCAATAGTATTCTTCAATGATTGTTTACGCCGCCACTTTGCTATTTTGGCATGATCTCCGGAGATGAGCACTTCAGGTACTTCCCAGCCGTTAAAGTCCCGGGGGCGAGTATACTGAGGATATTCGAGCAAACCATGATAAAAGGAATCGTGTTCAGCGGAATCGCCGGAGCCAAGTACACCGGGCAACATCCGGGCCATAGTGTCTACTATCACCATCGCAGGCAGCTCGCCGCCGGTAAGGACATAATCACCGATGGAGATAGATTCGTCCACCAGATGTAGTCTAACCCGCTCGTCAATGCCTTCATAATGACCGCAAACAAGGATTAATTGGTCATAACCGGCCAGTTCTTTTGCTTTAGTCTGGTCGAAGCGGTTGCCACCAGGACACATCAGAATAATCCGGCGGTTCACGCCTTTGTCTTCGGTTAGGCTCTGAACTGTATGAAACAATGGTTCTGGCTTCATCACCATTCCTGAGCCGCCGCCAAATGGCGCGTCATCGACAATTCTATGTTTATCGTTTGTAAAGTCACGGGGATTGATGATTTCAATTTTCAAAAGGCCTGCATCGCAGGCCCGTTTGATTATACTGTGACCAAATGGTCCGGCAAACATTTCGGGGAATAAAGAAACTATGTCAACACGCATATCTATTCCCATTCTTCCTGTAATTTTACGACCATTCGGCCACCAGGCAAGTCAATGCTTTGGACTACGCTTTTGAGCGCAGGGATAAGCAAGGGCTGCTGCCCGGCTTGTTCAATGACGTAAACGTCATTACTGCCGGTAGACATTACGTCTGCCACCTTGCCGAGTTCTTTGCCGGTTTCGTCAAAGACTGAGAGGCCGATAATATCAAAAGTGTAATAATGCCCTGCCGGCAGTTCAACTAGTTCCTGCTTGGTAACCATGAGTAACTTGCCTCGCAAGGACTCGACTGAATTGCGGTCATCAAGGCCTTTAAATTTGATAAGAAATTCCCGTTTATTGTCGCGGCAGCCTTGCACAACAAGTCGGGATCCGTCATCCAGGCGCGCTTCTTTCAGACTGTGAAATCGCTCCGGAAAATCGGTAAGAGGAAATACACGAACGTCACCCCGCACTCCGTGCGGGGCAACTATCTTGCCGATAATAATTAGATTAGTGTCATTCATAATTATGCCCTAAAGGCGATGACTTTACCGTCTTCAACAAGAACTTCGGCCGCCAGGAGTTTGTGCAGGTCGTCACCGATATTAACGGTGATAATCCGCTCCAGTGTGCCTTGAACTATTTCGGAACCGAGCTCAAGTTGAGCTGTTTCCTTAAGACGTTCGGTCATTCCAGCCTTAAATTCATAGCGTTTTTGTTTTTCGGCGTCAATTTGCTGCCTGAGAGCGGTCAAGCCCTGTGCGTCGGCTTTGGCTTGTTCAGCCATAATCCGCTTGGCGTGAAACTCGATTTGTTGCAATTCCACATCAGCTTTTTTCAGTGCTTCCTGAATCTCTGCGGCCATTTGGCCTTTGAGTTTTTCAGTAACTTTTGCCTTGATGGTAATCGGACATTTTAAAGTCATATTTTCCATGTCTTTTTCCCTTCTTAAAGGATTTCGACCATGACTCGTTTATTGTCGCGGGTTGCAGCAGCCTTAACCACGGTGCGCAATGCCTTGGCAATCCGGCCTTGTTTACCGATGATTTTGCCCATATCTTCCGGGGCGACTCGCACTTCATAGACAGTTACGCTATTGTCATTTGTCGCACTTACAGCAACCTGGTCGGGATATCTAACTAAGGATTTGGCGATAACTTCAATCAATTCTTTCATCGTTATTACGCCTCTTTCTTGCTACGCTTTAGTTCATCCCATTTTTTCATTATTCCGAGTTTGCTAAAAAGGTCTTTTACGGTATCGGTAGGCTGAGCACCTTTTTGTAGCCATTCAATTGCTTTGGCCTCATCGATTTTGACGATCGCAGGCTGTTCTGTGGAATCGTAATGACCGAGAGACTCGATAAAACGACCATCACGCGGTGAACGCGAATCAGCAACCACAACGCGGTAAAAAGGATTTTTCTTAGCACCCATACGTTTTAAACGAATTTTAACTGCCATGATGAATATTCACCTCCTTTATTGAATCAAACCATATGAATTCTTTCTTTCAATGCATGAATGGCAATTTGAGACCTGCACCTTTTTTACCTTTCGGCATATCATGAAAGCGTTTCATCATTTTTTTGGCCTCCTCAAACTGCTTGAGAAGACGGTTGACGTCCTGAACTCTGGTTCCACTGCCGGTAGCAATCCGTTTTCGGCGGCTACCGTTTAGGACTGCCGGATCTCGTCGTTCCCGCTTGGTCATCGACCGGATGATCGCCTCGATCCGCTTTACCTGTTGTTCATCAATCTCGACGTCCTTAAGTTTTTTCATCTGACTACCCATGCCCGGAATCATACCAAGCAGTTGGTCAAGCGGGCCCATTTTGCGCATTTGTTGCATTTGTTCCAGAAAATCGTCCAGGGTAAATTCCTGTTTGCGCAGCTTTTTTTCCATGGCCTGCGCTTGTTCTATATCAATGGACGCGCCAGCCTTCTCAATAAAGCTCAGCACGTCACCCATGCCGAGAATTCTGGATGCCATGCGGTCAGGATGAAATGGTTCCAAAGCGTCTAGTTTTTCGCCCATGCCGGCAAATTTTATTGGACAGCCGGTTACTGCCTTTATCGACAGTGCCGCACCGCCGCGGGCATCGCCGTCCAATTTTGTAAGGATAATGCCATCAAGACCAAGGTCTTTATTAAATGATTCGGCTACAGTTACTGCATCTTGACCGGTCATGGCGTCGACAACCAGTAAAATTTCATGGGGTTTGACCGTCTGTTTTACTGCCTGTAGCTCAGACATCAGTTCGGCATTAATATGAAGCCGTCCGGCGGTATCGATTATTACAATGTCGCGGGCATAAGCCAAAGCATGCTCGATAGACTTACGGGCGATATCAACCGGGCTTTCTTGATCGCCAAGAGTGAAGACCGGTATTTCAAGTTGTTCTCCCAGCACCTGTAATTGTTTGATGGCCGCAGGACGATAGATGTCGGCAGCGACCAACAGGGGGCGTTTGCTCTGTTTTGCAAAATGCTGGGCGAGCTTACCGGCGGTAGTGGTTTTGCCGGCGCCTTGTAGGCCTACCAGCATGATCACCGTAGGTGGCCGGGGGGAAATCGAAATTCGGCTGTGGGTGCCACCCATCAACGACGTCAATTCATCGTTGACTATTTTAATTACTTGTTGGGCCGGGGTAAGACTTTGTAATACTTCCTGGCCAACAGCCCGTTCTTTTACTTTAGTGATGAAGTCCTTTACAACCTTGAAATTGACATCGGCTTCAAGAAGCGCCAGCCGGACTTCACGCATAGCTTCGGTAACATCTGTTTCCGATAATTTTCCGCGGCTACGCAATTTTTTGAATGTTTGCTGCAACTTATCCGCTAAACTCGCAAAAGCCATACTAGACCTCCTCTTCCCGGTTGATCAATTGCTTTAATAATTCCAAAGCATGTTCAACATTCGGCAACCGTTGAAAATCGCTAGGCAACCCGGTTAATAATTGACAGACCATGCGGATGCTTTCACGTTCTCGTTGGTAGCGCTGGGCAAGACCAAGTTTTTGCTCATATTCTTCCATGATTTGTTCGCCCCGGCGCAAAATGTCATGAACCGCTTGGCGTGATACCTGAAACTCATCGGCAATTTCTGCCAGAGATAAATCATTGAGATAGTGCCTTTCCAGACAAGTGCGTTGCTTTTCAGTAAGCAGCGCGCCATAAACATCATATAGTTGTCCAATTCTCAGCACTTTATCAAGCATACTGGTCCTTCCGTTGACAAGGGAAATTACTTTACACTGCTTGATTATAGTGAAAAAAAAAGGCGTTGTCAAGTATTATTGCTTGTCACCGCCAGAAAATAATGCTTCAGCGAAATCCTTGGCCACAAAGGGCCTTAGATCATCCTTTCCTTCTCCGATGCCAATCCACTCTACCGACAGTCCAAGTTCCGCTTTTATGGCGACAACTACACCGCCTTTGGCGGTGCCGTCGAGTTTGGTCAAGACCACCCCTGTTACCTGAACAGCCTCTTTGAACAATTTGGCCTGGCTGATGGCATTTTGGCCGGTGGTGGCGTCAAGAACCAGCAAAACCTCATGGGGCGCACCAGGTATCTCCTTGGCCACAACCCGATGAATTTTTTTCAACTCTTCCATGAGATTGGTTTTGGTATGCAGTCTTCCGGCGGTATCGATGATCAGGATATCAACATTGCGAGCCTTGGCGGCCTGTGCGGCGTCGAATGCCACTGCCGCCGGGTCTGATCCTTCGCGGTGTTTAATGATATCAACCCCGCTGCGGTCGCTCCAAATTTCCAGTTGATCAATAGCTGCTGCCCGAAAGGTATCAGCGGCAGCTATCAGAACTTTATGGTTCTGTTCATGGTAATAGTTGGACAGTTTGCCGATGGTCGTGGTTTTGCCAACACCATTTACGCCAACGACCATGATTACCCGCGGTCCCTCAATAGCAGCAGTTTCCACAGTACCAGATGCTAAAATATCGCCGATTCGTGCCGCCAGAAATGGTTTTAAATCTTCTGGCGACTGAATTCGTTTATCTTTGATCGCTTTTTTTATATCGTCAATCAGTTTTGTGGTCGTATATATCCCGACATCAGCGCCGAGTAGTATTACTTCCAGGTCATCGAGAAATTCAGCGTCAATCTGTGCATACCCGATAATCAGTTGTTCAATTTTTTCGGTGAAGCCTTGGCGGGTTTTGTTCAGCCCCGTTTTCAGCTTGTCAAATAACCCCATTACATACCCTCCAGTAATTTTATCCTGCTGCTTTATCCTCAAATTTCACGGAAATCAATTTTGATATTCCGGATTCCTCCATTGTTACCCCATGCATTACATCAGCGACTTCCATTGTTCCTTTGCGATGTGTGACAATGATGAATTGGGTATCACGGGAATAATCCCGCAGGAATTCGCTGAATCGCTGCACATTTGATTCGTCGAGGGCAGCGTCAATTTCGTCAAGGACACAAAAAGGCGTGGGTCTGAACGTTAATAAGGCAAACATCAGTGCGATTACAGTCAACGCCCGTTCCCCTCCGGATAACAGGGCAAGGTTTTGTTGCTTTTTGCCAGGTGGCTGAACAAATATTTCAATACCGCTATTCAGAACGTCATCAGGGTCGCAGAGTACGAGCTGTGCTTTGCCGCCGCCGAACAGCCGAATAAAGAGATCGCCGAAATGTTCGTTGATTTGCTGAAATGCAATACGAAACTGTTTGGACATCGTACTGTCGATGTCTTTAATAATAGTCAACAGATAATTTTTGGCTTCAACAAGATCAAGATACTGGGTGCGTAAAAATTCATAGCGTTCTTTCAATTTGCTATATTCATCAATCGCCGCTGGGTTGACCGGGCCAAGTGCCTGAATCTTTTCCTCAATCTCCTCTACCTTTGCGGCCAGGAGTTCCGGATCTTCCTGCAGATACAATTCTAGCGCCTGTTCGCGGGTTAGCATGTATACTTCCCGTAGTTGTTCGTCACAGCTATTGATTTCGTAACCGAATTTAGCAGACAATAATTCAACTTCATGCAGCCTGGCCTGAATATTATTTAGTTTCCTACGTAAATCCTTGACCTCACGTTCCGTTTTTTGCTGACGCGCCAATAGTTCGAGCTTTTCAACGGTGTGTGAGGATCGTAGTTCTTCGTGTTCATTTTTGCGAAGAAATAAGCTGTCTTTGACTACAGATATATCAGCTAATTCATCGGTTGCCTTGGTAATTCCCTGAGCAACCCGCTCGCGATCTTGCAACAACGATTCAATTTGTCGTGCTAACCGCTGATCAGCCTGCTGATATTCGTTACAGCTGGTGGTAATGGCGTTAACTTCCTGTTGCAAAGCCGAGAGCTTAATTTTGCTGTCAGTTAACGCGCTGTTTTGTTTATCACGTTTTCCCTGAAGGTCTTTTAGCTCATCCTGCCGTTCGTTTAACCAGCGTTTATGATCGCTGTCACGGTCTTCAAGGACAGTGATCAGACCACTGGTATCTGCCATCTTGGCTGTAATCTGGACACCGGCTTTCTGACAGACAGCCGATTCGCTTTCCAGCGTGGCGCACGCCAAGTTCAGGCGCTTCACATCGTTACGCGCATTCTCGATATATACGCTAAGTTCCGCCTGCCGCACCTCATGGGTGCGGCGATGGTTGACGGTTGCCGTCAGTCTTTGCAGTAAAGCTGCGACATCAGCCTGGAAATCGGTTATCCGCTGGCGCAAAACCTTGCGCGCGGCTTCCTGTTCGACGACAGTGTGTTTGATTGTTTCAATTTCGTTGCCGCGGCCAATAAAACTGGATTCCCGTTTGCCGCTGCTACCGCCGGCAATTGTGCCGCCTGGGTTAATGAGTTCACCCTCCAAAGTAACGATACGCACACTGAAAGCCTGTTGTTTGGCAATTTTTAAGGCAGCGTCAATATCTTTTGCTACTATCGTCCGGCCAAGCAGAAATTCCACTACCGGACGATAACGGGGTTCAGTGTTCACAAGTTCAGCGGCAAAGCCGATCGCCCCGGAGGCGTGTGCTGCGGCAATTTCTCCTTCTTTCGGTTTCATCGGTTTAATGGTGTTAAGCGGCATAAAGGTAGCCCTGCCAGAACCCTGACTTTTCAAAAACTCAATAGCCAGCTTAGCAGTGGCATCTGATTCGACGATAATATTTTGTAAAGCCCCGCCCAGAGCTGTTTCAACAGCAACTACGTATTCATTCGGAACAGCTAGGATCTGCGCAACGGCACCGCCTACTTCTTTACGCCAGGGAGCGTTACTTTTCAATATGCTCCGTGCCCCTCGGCCAAACCCCTCGTATTCGTCCTGCATATTACTCAATATTTTTAGCCGTGAAGTCATTTCGCCAATATGGGCAGAAGACTGGCTTTCGGAAACAACCAATTCGTGTAAGGACTGCTCAAGAGAATTTTTTTGCTCACTCAGACGCTCAATTTTGTCGTCTGTTTGCTTCATTTCCTGTTCCAGCATCGTTTTTTCGCTTCTGGTATTGGTTAACAGCGACTCAGCATCCGTCAGCTCTTGCTTATATTGTTCATGCTCTTTGGTCAGATTTATTGACTGTAATTTATGGGTTTCAATATCGCGTTCAAGGGTTCGCAATGTATTTTTTTGAGTAACAAGTTCCTGTAAATGGCCAAAAGTCAGATCTTTAGCTTCATCAATCTTCTTTTCGGCACCAATTATCTCCTGATTGGTCTCTTCATATTCAGTTTGCTTTGCCGTCAGGTCAGCTTGCAGTTCTTGTAACTGCAGGCGTCTTTCCGCAAGGGTCTCCTGCTTTACAGTCAAATTAGCCTGGTTTTCATCCCGGTCGGCATTCGTACGGGCAATATCCTGATCCAGTCGATCACTGTTGCGTTGTTCCTGACCGATTCGTTCAGTTAAAACAGCCGCCTTGCCGTCAATCCGTTCGAGTTCGGTATTGGTGGCAAAAACATCGCCTTCTACGCTACGGATAGTTTCATCCAAGTTCGCCAACAAGTCGGTAAACCGCTCCCGTTCGGTCTCGCCGAGGGTCAGTTTGGTACTCACAGTTATTTCGTCATCAGAAAGCGCGGCTTTCTCAAGAATAACTGATTCCTGGTTTTTTTCAACGCGGGTAAGCTTGTCCAATAGTAGGGTTACTTGGCAAGCCGTTTGTTCGGCCGCCAGTTGATTATATTGGGTAGTGCGTTCAGCACTTTCCTCTAAAGGCCCCAGTTGGGTCTCGATTTCTGTGGTTATGTCCGCTATACGGGTAAGATTTTGTTCGGTGTCATCCAATTTTCGCATAGCATCTTTTTTTCGGTTTTTATACTTGACGATGCCAGCCGCTTCTTCAAATAGCAGGCGGCGTTCCTCTGCCTTACTGTTCAGGACATCATCAATCTTATTCTGACTGATAACAGTCATAGATTCGCGGCCCAATCCGGCATCCACCAACAGGTCATGAATATCTTTCAGGCGACAGGAAGTTTTATTGATATAATATTCACTATCACCAGAGCGGAATACTCGCCGGGTAATGGTGATTTCGCTGTAATCAAGCGGCAAGAGACCGTCACTGTTATCAAGGACAAGCGAGACTTCAGCAATTCCCAGCTGCCGCCGTTTGGTGCTGCCGGAAAATATAACGTCTTCCATTTTTGCTCCGCGCAAATTGCGGATGTTCTGTTCGCCGAGAACCCAACGTATTGCGTCAGAGATATTGCTCTTGCCACTGCCGTTGGGGCCGACAATGGCAGTAATACCAGGTTTGAATTCAATTTCAGTTTTATCGGCGAATGATTTGAAACCATAAGCTTCAAGTCTGCGCAATAGCAAAAAAAATCACCCTCGCTGTCTTTATCCTGTCCAATCATCAAAATTTTACCACGGCAGTGTCAGATATACAACAGAAAAAACCTGCTTACACGGGTAGGCAGGTTTAGCCTCGCCAGAACATCATGATAGGCCGAGTACTTTCACAACATTACCGGTTAGCGCGATTCAACAATAAACTTAATTGCGGTGCGTTCTTCACCGTCGATAGTAATTTCTGCGAAGGCAGGTACGGTGATGAGGTCAATGCCGTTTGGCGCTACAAATCCCCGAGCAATAGCTACAGCTTTAATAGCTTGATTGACCGCGCCTGCTCCCACTGCCTGTACTTCTGCCGTTCCTCTTTCTCGTAGTACAGCAGCAAGGGCGCCTGCTACGGATTTAGGGTTCGATTGTGCAGACACTTTAAGCACATCCATTACGTTTTACCTCCTTTGTTTCTCCGGGCCTATATAAAAATACTATTCGCTCTATTTCCTAAAAATTCCTGCTAGGTAATTATTTAACAAATAAGCATTGCATCATTGATGATAAAAAGACAACCACCTGAGACAATACCTAATTCATTTTTAGAGGGCCAGTCTGCGACAAGTTGAAATTTTATCAGGGGATATTCGTTTTTCCAGCGCTGTAAATTGGAACTACACTGGCCCCTTAGCCGCGAATGATCCAGCGGGTGGTGATGAATCAGGAGCTCTTCAGAGTGGTGAGTAATTTTATTTTCTAGAAAACGCGATACCATTAAATGAAATATATAAGACGCAACCATTTCGCCAAATGCAGGATGATAAGGCCCGGCGACTACCGTACCTTCTCGCGACAGTTCGACTGTGGCCTGCAGGCCATAACGAATTACCGGAATGGCCTGTCTGTCAAATAATAATTTGAGATAAGCGGTGCGGGAAACTGCGGCGGATAATGATAACGGCTGGTACCTCCCGCTGCTATACAGGTCCGCTAAAGCAGTTCCGGCAAGTACTACTGTGGGATATATCCGGACGAAGTCCGGTTCAAGTTGAGAGGCCAATGTTGCGGTGCGAATCAGACTGAGCCAGTCTTCGCCTGGCAAGCCGGGCATCAACTGGAGACCACAGGTTAGGTTGAATTTTTTTAGGACTGCTACGGCCGCCGGGACAGCCGCAGCAAAATGTCCGCGGTTGGCAGCGGCCAAGACTCGGTCATCCAGCGACTGAACTCCGAGTTCGACTGTTGAAACGCCATAGTCTATAAGCCTGATAGCCGTATCTGAATCAACGGCGTCAGGTCGGGTGGAAACCCTGATCGCCTGGACTTCGCGACGATCAAGGGCCTCCTTGGCCGGTGACAGCAATCGAATTTGGACACTGGGCGGCAACGCGGTAAAGCTGCCGCCGTAAAAAGCGATTTCAACCTGACGAGGCTGGGTTAATCGCGTTAAATGTGACTGTATTATTGCTTTGACTTCAGTTTCATCGACTGGTCGCTCATTGCCGGTAATAGTTTTTTGATCACAAAAAACACAGTTTTGCGGGCAGCCATAATGGGGTATAAATATTGGGATTATGTAACGTTTCATCGCCAACACCCTTAAATTTTTTTGCTTGTTGAAAGGTCGGCGTACTACCGACAAGTTCAGATTTTAAGTCGAAAAGGGGCGACCCGCTGGCCGCCCCTTAATCATTTATTGATTCGTACTGTAGTAACGCTTGCTGTGCGGCGTTTTGTTCGGCTTCTTTCTTGCTTTTGCCTGAGCCGACACCCAACTGCCGTTCATTAACACTTACGCTTACAGCAAATTCTTTATTGTGGTCTGGGCCGTTTTCAGCGATAAGTTCATAGTGAATTTTGTTATGGCCGTTACGCTGGGCGGTTTCCTGCAGCAAGGTTTTATAGTCCTTGCTGTATTCGCCACGGCTGATAGCGTTAAGATCATCAGCAAAATGGTTTAGAACAAATCTACTGGCCGCATCGAATCCGTTATCAAGATAGACCGCACCGATAACTGCTTCAAAGGCATCGGCCAATATCGAAATCCGGTCCCGCCCTCCCGAGGCTGCTTCACCTTTACCTAGCAATAAGTATTCTCCGATTTCCAGTTCGCGGGCCCGCCGGGATAAGGTCTGTTCACAGACGAGCGCCGCCCGGGCTTTTGTCAAGTCACCTTCGGGCAGATCGCGAAATTGTCGGAATAAGTATTCACCAATTACCAGATCCAAGACGGCATCACCCAGAAATTCCAGGCGTTCGTTAGACGGCAGTAGTTCACCCTTGAACTCATTGGCGTAAGAGGTATGAGTTAAAGCCTGTTGCAAAAGCGCGGTGTCAGTGAATATCACTCCCAGCTTAAGGCTTAAAGCACTCAATACCTGTTCCTTTTGACAGCGCGTCACCTAATTAACCGTTATACTTCTTGACAAGCAAGGTGGCATTGTGTCCGCCGAATCCGAATGAATTGGAAAGTGCATAGTTAACTACCAATTCACGGGCTTTATTGGGCACATAGTCCAGGTCAAGGTCAGGATCAGGATTATCATAGTTAATCGTCGGGTGAACGATATCTTTTTGAGTACTCAAAACACAAGCAATAAATTCTATTCCGCCAGCTGCTCCCAGTAAATGACCGGTCATTGATTTGGTTGAGCTGATTGGTACTTTATAAGCAAAATCCCCAAATAGTGCTTTAATAGCCAGGGATTCGTTCTTGTCATTCATCGGGGTTGATGTTCCGTGGGCGTTAATATAACTGACATCAATTGGCTTAATACCGGCATCTTTCAGCGCAAGGGCCATGCACTTGGCCTGTTGAGCTCCTTCTGGCGCCGGAGCGGTGATGTGGTAAGCGTCGGCGTTAGAGCCATAACCCACCAATTCAGCATAAATCCGGGCCTTGCGGGCCAACGCATGTTCCAGCGACTCGATGACAACTACCCCTGAACCTTCGCCCATAACAAAGCCATCGCGATCTCTTTCAAACGGACGTGAAGCTTTTTCCGGCGAATCGTTGTGACTGGAACAAAGAGCTTTCATGGCACAAAAGCCGGCCAGACCCGCCTGGGAAATCGCTGCCTCGGTTCCGCCGCACAACATGGCGTCGGCGTCGCCGCGCTGAATGATTTTAAAAGCCTCGCCAATCGAATTGGACCCGGTTGCACAAGCGGTCACTACGCAGAGGCAGGGGCCGTGTAAGCCGTAGGCAATAGATGCCTGTCCGGAAGCCATATTGGCGATCATCATTGGAACAAAGAATGGGCTGATGCGGCTTGGGCCACGGTCGAACAACGTTTTGTACTGGTCATGAAGTGTTTCCATGCCGCCAATTCCGCTGCCGATAATTGTTCCAATTCTTTCGCGGTCTTCGCTCTCCAGATCCAGTCCCGAGTCTTCCATAGCCATCTTGGCACTGGCCATAGCCAATTGAGTGCACCGGTCCATTCGGCGAGCCTCTTTTTTATCTATGTACAAGCCTGGGTCAAAACCAGTGGCTTCACCAGCGATCTGGGTTTCAAACTCACTGGCATCAAAGCGAGTAATTTTTGATATTCCTGATTTTCCAGCTAAAAGTGCCTGCCAATATTCATCTACACCGATACCAATTGGCGTTACGGCACCCATGCCTGTCACTACAACCCTTTTTTTCACTTATGTGTCACCTCAATTTATATATTTATTCCCGCTATTTCGGTTATTAATCTTCTGAAAATTTCTTTTACAGGTAATATTTCGTCTATTTTATGAATGTACTCTCCAGTGAAAACCAATCCGGTTTCCACGTCCCCCTGTTGAGCGCGGATCAAAGCCTTAACGATGCAGAAAAACTGTTCACAATGCTTAAGGCAAGCATCACACGAATCGGGGGTAGCGACAGTACCTTCAAGAATTTTCGCGATATAGGGATTTTTTATTCCCCGTGCCGGCAATCCGACCGGACTTTTTATCAGCACAACATCTTCGGGTTTTGCTTTTAGATAAAATTCTTTTAGCGCTGGAGCGGCGTTGGATTCGTCACTGGCGGCAAACCTAGTGCCCATCTGTACTCCACTCGCACCCAATTTTAAGGCATCAACTATATCTTGCCCAGAAATAATTCCTCCAGCGGCTACAACCGGAATATTGACCGCCTTTACAACTTCTGGCACGATCTCTGCCATTGGCCTTAGCGTTCCAAGATGGCCGCCAGCTTCTTTACCTTCGACGATAACAGCTGTAGCACCAAGTGATTCAGATATTTTGGCAAGCTTAGCCGAAGATACAATCGGCACAATCGGCGTACCGGATTCCCGGCCCATGCCAAACATGTCGCGGGAAAAACCAGCTCCAGCCACAACAAGGTCAATACCTTCTTCAATAGCTGTTTGAACCAATAAAGCAAATTGGCGCGCAGCAACCATGGCGTTAATGCCTACAACTCCTCCGGCAGCCAATGAGCGTGCCAGACGGATTTCCTGGCGAAGTTCATCCATGGCCATTCCTGAAGCCGCTATCAGACCGATACCGCCCTCTGCGGCGACAGCGCCGGCCAAACGGCCAGTCGATAACCTTATAGCCATGCCGCCTTGAATAATAGGCAACTTAGCTACTATGCGACCTATTCGTAGTTCCGGCAGTTTCAAGAAACAACTCCTCCAATCAGTAGGGCATTACCTTTAAGAAAGTCCCGCGAACCTATCCACGGGACTTTCTCTTTCAGCAGGTAATGAATTAACCTTGCTTTTCTTTGTCTATGTATTCCACAGCGTCTTTTACAGTCTTAATTTTTTCGGCTGCTTCGTCCGGAATCTCGATATTGAACTCCTCCTCAAAGGCCATAATCAACTCAACAATATCAAGAGAGTCAGCACCTAAATCATCAATAAATGTGGAATCAATAGAAACATCAGCTTCATCAACACCGAGTTGTTCTACAACGATTTCCTTTACCTTGTCAAAAGTTGTCATAGTGTTCACCTCCTTCCGAGATTTTTTACATGACCATACCGCCGTCGATGTTTAAAGTCTGTCCAGTAATATAGTTTGCCGCGTCAGATGACAAAAATAACACGGCTGCAGCCACATCCTCAGGTGTTCCCAACCGGTTAAGCGGAATTGCTTTAACCAAGTCAGCTTTAACTTGATCGGTTAAAACCGCAGTCATATCGGTTGAAATAAAACCTGGTGCAATGGCGTTGACAGTAATGTTCCTCGAAGCTAATTCTTTGGCCATTGATTTAGTGAATCCAACCACACCGGCTTTTGCCGCCGCATAATTAGCCTGACCAGCATTGCCCATTAACCCGACTACTGATGTCATATTAATGATCTTGCCGCATTTTTGCTTGATCATAATCCGGGATACAGCCTTGGTACAAAGAAAAACACCTTTTAAATTGGTATTAATCACTGCGTCCCAGTCTTCTTCCTTCATACGCATTAGTAGATTATCTCGGGTAATACCGGCGTTGTTAACTAAAATATCAATCCTGCCATATGCTTCAAGGGTGGCTTTAACCAAGGCTTCAACCGCATCTGGGGTGGCAACATCGGCTTGAAAAATGATCGCTTCGCCGCCAGCAGCGGTGATTATTCCTTGCGTTTCTTCAGCCGCAATACGGTTACCGGCATAATTGACAACCACTTTAGCACCGGCTTTTGCCAACTCAATAGCGGCAGCCCGACCAATTCCTCTGGATGCTCCAGTTATTATGGCTACTTTACCGTCTAAAAGCATTTTAGCGAACCTCCCTGAAATAATCAAGGGTTTTTTGTAATGATGCCCCATCTTCGATGTTAAGACTTTCAAAATCTCGGGCGATTTTTTTGGTGAATCCGGAAAGAACCTTACCTGGGCCAACTTCGACCAAGGACTTGACACCTGAGTCTATGATACATGCTATGCAGTCTTCCCATAGAACCGGGCTGGCTGCTTGCTGAACCAACGATTGTTTAATTAGTGGACCCGCGGTGACGATTTGGCCGCTAACATTAACCACCACAGGAATCTGGGCGTCAGAGACGGTTACTTTGTCTAGTTCCGCCGCCAATCGTTCAGCGGCTGGTTTCATCAGGGAACTATGAAAAGGAGCGCTTACCGGCAATGGAATTACCCGCTTAGCACCAGCCTGCTTTAAAGCATCAGCTGCGGCTTCTACGGCCTTGGTTGCACCGGCAATGACTACCTGTCCCGGGCAATTGAAATTGACTGCCTGAACCGGGCCAAATTGCGTTTGAATTTCATTACAAATAGCAACTATTTGCTCCCGTTCCAGTCCTAATATCGCAGCCATTCCACCTTCACCCAGTGGCACGGCCTCCTGCATAAACTCGCCGCGTTTACGTACCAGGCGCACGGCATCGCTGAAGTTCAATGCTCCGGCGGCGACAAGCGCCGAGTATTCGCCGAGACTATGCCCGGCGACAATCGCCGGGGTAATACCGGCGTCGTTTAAGACGCGGCAGCAGGCAACACTAACTGTCAATATTGCAGGTTGGGTGTTAAAAGTCTTGCGTAATTCTTCCTCTGGCCCGTTGAAACAAATATCAGTAATCGAAAAACCCAGGGCTTCGTCCGCTTCCTGGAACACCGTCCGAACAATGGCAAACTGATCGTACAGTTCTTTACCCATTCCGACGGCTTGTGAGCCTTGACCAGGAAATACAAACGCCATTTTCGTCATATCTGTAAGCATCCCCTTTATTAGCTGATATATATCAGACTTATTTCGGCTGATAAGTTAATTTATTAATTATCGCCGGAATTTCGCTGACTATTTCCTGAAGTATTTCGGCTGCCGGCTTAATACTGGTTACCATCCCGGCAATCTGACCCATCATCACAGAACCGTTGCGGACATCGCCGTCACGGGCGGCTGCTTTGAGTCTACCTACTCCCAGTAGATCAAACTCCTCTATGGATGCACCCTTCTTCTCCAGTTCAGAAAAATCCCGGGACAGTTGATTTTCACTTATTCTCACAGGATGCCCGGTAGTAGACCCGGTTATCACTGTCGACCGGTCTTTCGCTTTTAAGATAACCTGTTTGTAGTTAGGATGAGCGACACATTCTGCAGAGGCCACAAATCGTGTGCCGATCTGCACACCTTTTGCTCCTAACGCAAACGCCGCCACCACACCCCGGGCGTCACCGATGCCTCCGGCAGCAATTACCGGCAAGGCGATGGCATCGACCACCTGAGGAACTAAGGCCATGGTAGTAATTTCGCCGATGTGGCCACCACTTTCCATTCCTTCGGCGATAATCGCGTCGACACCAGTTCGCTCCAGTCGCCTCGCCAAAGCGACTGAGGCAACCACCGGAATAACCTTTGTGCCGATTTCCTGTAATGCTGGAATAAATTCGGCGGGATTGCCAGCGCCGGTAGTTACAACCGGAACCCGTTCATCCACAACTACCTGCATTACTTCCTTCACGAATGGTGACATTAACATAATATTAACCCCAAAGGGTTTAGTAGTTAATTTTTTAACTTTCTGAATTTCTCCCCGCAATACCTCGGGCGGCATCTGGCCAGCCCCGATAAGTCCGAGTCCGCCGGCATTAGAGACGGCCGCCGCAAGTTCTGCGGTAGCTACCCAGGCCATTCCTCCCTGCAGGATAGGATACTGAATGCCAAGGAGTTGACATAGTTCACTATTAAGCAACAGGTTTTGCCCCCTTGCCCCACTTGAGAACACAAGATGCCCAGGTCAACCCCGCGCCAAAACCAACCATCAAAAGAACATCTCCGTCCTTGACTCTGCCCTCGTCGATGGCTTCACGCAAGGCGATTGGCAAAGAGGCGGCAGCGGTATTACCATAGCGGTCGACGTTGATCATTACTTTCTCCATCGGCGCTTTTAAACGTTTTGCTGCGGACGTAATAATCCGCATATTAGCCTGATGCGGTATAAACAGATCTATTTCATCAGTGCTGATGTTGGCATTTTCCAGTGCTTTAAGCGCTGATTCGCCCATTATTTTAACCGCAAACTTGAAAACTTCGTTACCATTCATATGAATATAATGTTTGCGATTGCTGAGAGATTCCTCAGAAGTTGGCATCCGTGATCCACCGGCAGGCAACATCAAAAATTCGCCTCCCGAACCGTCAGCCCCAATATTGCAGCCTAAAATGCCATAGCCGGATTCTACTTCAGACAACACAGCTGCACCAGCACCGTCACCAAACAACACGCAGGTGCTGCGATCAGTCCAATCGGCGATTCGACTGAGAGTTTCCGCCCCGATTACCAGAACGTGCTTATAAAGACCTGTTTTAATAAACTGAGCACCAGTTATCAATCCGTAAACGAAGCCCGTACAGCCAGCAGCCAAGTCGAAGGCCGCCGCATTAACAGCTTTTAAATTATTCTGCACCAGGCATGCTGTGGCAGGAAAGAACATATCGGGGGTAGCTGTGGCAACAATGATAAGATCTATTTCCTCCGCTGTTATGCCAGCGTCGGCCAGCGCTTTTTGCGCGGCAAAGGTGGCCTGATCCGACGTAGCTATCGAAGGGTCAGCGATACGTCGTTCGCGAATACCGGTTCGTTCAACAATCCATTCATCGTTGGTGTCAACTATTTTCTCCAAGTCTTTATTGGTAACAATCTTCTCCGGAAGGTAACAACCTATACCGATTATTCCTACTGACTTTTCATTCTGCATTCGTAAAAGGTCCCTCCTTGGCAATATTTTCACGGATATGTTCCACAACTTGCTTTTCGGCGAATTCTTTGGCAACGCGTACCGCATTCTTTATAGCTTTGGCTTTAGAACTTCCGTGGCAAATAATAAATACGCCTTCCACTCCGAGTAGAGGTGCACCGCCGTATTCGGCATAATCTAATTTGGTCTTTAAATCTCTAAAAGCAGGTTTTAGTAAAAATGCCGCCGGCTTGACAAACCAACCGGCACGAAGAATTGCCTCTTTTAATAATTGCATAATGGCACTGGCAAGACCTTCTCCTGTTTTGAGCACAATATTACCGACAAAGCCGTCACAGACCACAACATCGACTGAACCTGCCGTAATATCTCGACCTTCAACATTGCCCACAAACCTGATGGTTTTTGAATTTTGCAATAAAGGATAAGTAGCCAGAACCTGTTCATTGCCTTTGGTTTCTTCTTCGCCGATATTCAGCAGACCAACTCGCGGGTTGTCTACTCCAAAAATATATTCGGAATATAGCGATCCCATAATAGCGTGTTGAACTAAATTTCGTGGTTTGCTGTCAACATTAGCTCCAGAATCAAGCAGAACAGTTGTGCCGGACAAGTTGGGAATTGGCGTGGCAATAGCCGGTCTTTCAATTCCTTTTATTCGCCCCAAGCCTAGTAATGCCGCTGCCACGGCTGCACCGGTATGTCCGGCGGAAATTACCGCATCACAGAGTCCGTGCTTAAGCATACTCGTTGCCACCACTACAGAGGCATCTTTCTTTTTACGCACCGCCGCCCCAGGGTGTTCGGTCATTTCAATAACCTGAGTGGTATGGCGAACGCTAATTTTTAAATCCTGCCAGTTAGGATGTTGCTCTAACATTGGGTTAATTATCGATTCATCGCCCACCAGTATAATTTCACAACGGTACTGCTGAGCGGCTTCTATTGCTCCTAAAATAATTTCCTGTGGCGCAAAGTCTCCCCCCATTGCGTCAATAGCAATTCTCATGGCAGCCCCCTTCATTAATTTAGTGAAACCATTATGAATTTGGAGCGAAATACTTCCTGTTGGGCATTCCTAGTTTTAACCCAAACGAAATATTTATTGCCCCTTTTTTTCACTACTTCCGCCTTAGCAATAAGTTTATCGCCAAAATGAACTGGAATTTTATATTTGATGTTTGCGACGCCGGTAACCGCCGCAGGAGCATCCACCACAGCCAAAGCCAAGGAATTGGCCTGAGCGAAAATGTAATGTCCACGGGCAATCCGCGATTTTTCAAAAACCATCTCTTCGGTAATATTCATTAGTGAAATACCAGACTTTCCAAGTTCAAGGTCGATGAGTTCACCAACAACATCGCCCCAGGCAATGGCTTTCAGTTTAGTCTGGGCTTCAGCCGCCATTTGTTTGGTGCGTTCACGAAGTTCGGGAATCCCAAGTTCCAGTCGATCCAGTCTGATAGTCTGAACGCTTACAACGAGTAATTCAGCTAAAGATTCATCTGTAAGAAACGGGCTGTGTTGAAGCTTATCTTTCAATGAATCCTGACGTATTTTTTTGTCCAGCCTCAC